>ERZ761602.8-NODE-8-length-584876-cov-9.920624_pt1 | contig 584876 bp, 484 predicted proteins | sample MGYA00512165_ERZ761602 | MGnify/ENA primary metagenome ERZ761602 (study PRJEB28899, sample SAMN02445085) | bioreactor sludge metagenome | biome: EBPR sludge; isolation source: Thorneside wastewater treatment plant | place: Australia: Brisbane, Thorneside Wastewater... | reverse complement strand
GGCGAGGGGCGAGGGGCGGGCTTGCTGTCGTTGCCGCGCTGCGCGGCGAGGGGCGTTGTCAGGGCCAGGAGCAGCGAGAGGACGAGCAGGGGGGATTTGGCCATGGTCTTCGTGGCGGTCAGCGGGCCGCGCGCCAAGCAAACAGGATACCGGTTCGCGGCCGGATCGGGCCCAAGCGCGGCCGCCCGGGCTCCTGTTCGCCGGGCGCACGGGGCCGATGGCGTCGGCGGTCCCATCGCCGCGTGGCTGCGCCGCCGCGGGGCGTGTGCGTGCGATCGGTCCAGCACGGTGCCGCGGGCCCTGTTTGTCTCGCGCGGGCGACACCGTTCGTGCCGGCCGCGCCGTCGCATGGCACGATCCGAGCATGCGGTTCCTGGCGAAGATCTTCCTGCGCGGCCTCGCCGCGATCCTGCCCCTGGCTCTGACCGGCTGGCTGGTCTACGCCGCGGTCGCGACTGTCGAAACGCTGCTGCGCAACCTGGTGGTGCCGTTCCTGCCGGAGGGGAGCTACCGGGCGGGGATGGGGTTCCTGCTGTCGATCCCGCTGGTGCTGGTTGCCGGGCTGCTCATGTACTCGTTCGTGGTCCGGCGGGTCTACCGGCGGATCACGGCGCTGCTCGAACGGATCCCCGTGGTGAAGTCGGTCTACGGGATGATCCTCGACGTGGTGCGGCTGTTCGGCAGCGCCGAGGAACGGCCGTTCCGCAAGGTCGTGCTGGTGACGCTGAAGGGTGGCTTCGAGCAGCTCGGGTTCCTCACGCGCGACGACTTCCGCGACCTGCCCGAGTTCGGCACCGGCAAGGTCGCCGTCTACCTGCCGATGAGCTACCAACTGGGCGGGTTCACGGTCGTGGTCGCCAAGGAGCACGTGCGGGAGATCGCGATGTCGGTCGAGGACGCGCTGCGCTTCTGCGTGACCGCGGGCGTGGCGCAGAAGGCCGAAGTCGCGTGAGGGCCTCGCCCGCTCGGCGCGCCCCCGATCGAGACTGATCCCTTGGTTGTGCTCTGCAGGTCAGGGGCCGGTCGTGCCGCGACGCGATCGCGAGGTCTCGTGCCACCCCGCCCGGTGGATCCGGTCTTGGATGCGTCGCACGCTGGCGACGCACCGCCGGTGGCGGCCGCCGGGACCCCATTCCCGCCGGTTCGTTCGCCCGAGCACAGCCAAGAGATCAGTCGCCGCTGACCCCTTGACGGGCGCGCGCGACGCGTAGGATGCCCCGCCGATGCTGCGGCACCACGGCGCGTTCCTGTTCCCGGCCCTGCTCGCCCCCGTCCTCGCCCAGGACCAAGGTCCGTACGCGCAGGACTACGGCCCCGCGATGACGACGACCTTCGAGGGTGGCGGCCTCACCGGCACGACGCACAAGGGCCTCGTCGTCCGACTCGGTGACCAGGGCGCGGTCGCCTTCGACACCGAACTGCTGCGCCTCGCGGCGGGTTGGACCGACGGCTGGCTGCGGCTGCGCGGCACCGCCTACGACGGTTCGCATGGCCCGATGCCGTCGTTGCGCGGCAAGAAGGTCTTCGAGACCCGCCAGGGTCCGGGGTGGGCGAAGGACGGCGACTTCGCCGACCCGCGCGCGATCCCGCACGGCCCGCTGCCGCGCGAGTGGGGGCAGTACCGCGGCATGTGGCTGCACGGCGATGGCGTGATCGTCGGCTACCGCGTCGGCGACATGGACGTGCGCGAGGCGTACGCCGCCGGCAAGGAACGCACGCTGTCGCGCACGCTCGAACTCGGCCCGAGCAAGAACGCGCAGACGATGGTCGTGCTCGACGGTCCCGATGGCGCGGGCGCCGGTTCGGCCGAGATCGGCGGCCCGCAGCGGCTGGCGATGCTGCAGTGGCAGCCGAAGGCGCCCGGCCTCGTCGAACTCGGCGCGGCGACCGGGGCCTGGGACTCGTTCGCGTTCGGGGGACCCGCGAAGGGCGACTACCTCGACGCGAGCAGCGGCACGGGTGCTTCGATCACGTTCGTGCCGGGCTTCGCGACGCCGCACGACCAGAAGGCCGGCGAGCAGGCCCTGCCGAAGCTCGCCGACGGCGAGGCAGCGGCGAACGCCGACGACTGGCAGCGCAGCGTCTGGTTCGACAAGCACAGGGTCGGCGACCAGGACAGCGACGACGGCCGGTTCCTCGTCGACCTGCGCGGCAGCGTCGAGGTCCACCGCGTGCAGACGTTCACCTGGCACTCCGGCTATCGCAGCGTGCAGCAGTACGACCTGTACGGCAGCGACGCCGAGACGGCGCCCGACGCGGCGGCGGCCGATCCGGTCGCTGCTGGCTGGACGAAGATCGCGAGCGTCGACTCGCGGCGGCTCGGCGAAGGCGACAAGCACGGCGTTGCGGTTGCGAAGGAAGCCGGTCTCGGCAAGCAACGTCGTCTGTTGTTCGTCGTCGCCAGCGGCAGCGCGTTCTTCAGCGAAGTCGACGTCTATGCCGACCGCTTCCGCGCCGCGGTCGACGTGCTCGGTCGCGCGCGCAGCAACCTCGTGGTCGCGCTGCACGGCGACGCAGCCGCCGAGCTCGTCGTCGAGGGCAGCCGCATCCTGATGCGCGTGCCGCCGCACGAACAGACGCTACGGGTGCGGCTGGTGCACGCCGCGGGCGACGAGAAGGCGCTGCAGGGCGCGATGCCGGCGCTGACCGCGGACGACGCGGTGGCCGCGCTGCCCAACAAGCCGGGCAAGGCGCGCTGGGGCGCGCCGGTCGTCACCAAGGGCGAGCGTGCGGCCGACGACGGCCCGCTCGCCGTCGACACGATCACGATCCCGTTCGACAACCCGTTCCGCTCGCGCATGCGCACCGGTGCGTTCGACTTCTTCAAGGACGGCCGCGCCGCGGTGTCGACGTGGAACGGCGACGTGTGGGTCGTGTCGGGCATCGACGACGACCTCGACCGGCTCGAATGGCGGCGCTTCGCGACCGGCCTGTTCGATCCGCTCGGTCTGCGCATCGTCGACGACGTCGTGTACGTGCACGGTCGCGACGGCATCACCCGGCTGCACGACGAGAACGGCGACGGCGAGGCCGACTTCTACGAGTGCTTCAACAACCAGGTGTTGATCACCCCGGCCTTCCACGAGTTCGCGTTCGATCTGCAGACCGACGCCGAGGGCAACTTCTATCTGAGCAAGGGCGCGCCGGTGAACCCGGGCGGCCGCGGCTTCATGAAGATCGTGCCGCATCACGGCACGATCCTGCGGGTGAGTCGCGACGGCTCGCGCATCGAGACGATCGCGACCGGCATGCGGGCGCCCAACGGCATCGGCGTCTCGCCGAGCGGCGTCGTGACGTCGGGCGACAACGAGGGCACGTTCATGCCGCGCTGCCGCCTCAACTGGATCGAGAAGCCCGGCTACTACGCCGGCGTGAAGGACACCGCGCACCGTTCGCCGGTGCCCGACCAGCCCGACCTGCCGCTGTGCTGGATGCCGATGGAGGTCGACAACAGCAGCGGCGGGCAGGTTTGGGTGACCGGGGCGGGCTGGCCCGATCTCGCCGGGCGGCTGCTGCACTTCTCGTACGGAACGTGCTCCACGTACCTCGTGCTCGACGAAGTCGTCGACGGCGTGCGCCAGGGCGGGGTCGTGCGCCTGCCGGCGAACTACTCGTCGAGCTGCATGCGCGGCCGCTTCTCGCCCGTCGATGGCCAGCTCTACGTGATCGGTCTGCAGGGCTGGCAGACCAGCGCGGCGCGCGAAGGCGGCTTCCACCGCGTGCGCCGGACCACGGCCCCGCTCGGCCTGCCGATCGCACTGCGCACCTGCGAGCAGGGCGTCTACCTGACGTTCGCCGAGCCGCTCGACCCGGCGACCGCGGCGGACGCCGAGAACTACGGGATCGAGATCTGGAACTACGTCTACTCGCCCAACTACGGCTCGCCCGAGGTGTCGCTGCTGCACCCCGAACGCAAGGTCGAGCAGGGCAAGCCGAACCGCGATGCGTTGCCGGTGACTGCCGCGAAGCTCTCGCCCGACGGGCGCACGGTGTTCCTCGCGATCGACGGCATGCGCGTCGTGCACCAGTACAAGGTGACGTGGAACGTCGATGCCGCCGATGGCGGCGTGCGCAAGGGCGAACTGCACGGCTCGATCCACGCGCTCGGCAAGGACCCGGGCTTCCCCGCGGGACGCTGACGATGGCGCGTCCGCTCGTCGTGGTGGTGTGCACCTGGCTCGCCGCAGCCCTGGCGATGTCGGCGGGTCGGCGCGAGGCGGCGCCGCAGGGCGCGCGCGCGCCGGGCGCGAAGGTCACGTTCGAACGGCTCGGCGGCGACGGTTCCGCGCCGAAGCAGAGCCAGCGCGCGCGGCTGTTGTCGCTCGCGGTCGAGCGGAACGAGACGGCCACGCCGTTCGTCGAGCCGGGCATGTTCCGCGCGACCTACACGACGACGATCGGCCTGCCGGCGCGCGATCGGTTCCGGTTCCGCGTCGAGGGTCGCGGCACCGTCAAGCTGACCGTGAACGGCGAGCCAGCGCTCGACGGCGCGCTGCGACCCGGCAAGCCGCTCGAGACCGCCGAACCGTTCCGGCTCAAGAAGGGCGACAACGAGCTGCAGTTGGTGTTCGACAGCCAGGCGCTCGGCGACGGGCAGTTCCGGCTGTACTGGGCCGGCAGCGATCACGGCTTCGAGCCGATCCCGCCCGAGCGGCTGTCGTTCGCGGCCGACGACGCCGACGTGCTCGCTGGCGAGCAGCGTCGACACGGCATGCAGCTGTTCGCGGAGCGCCGCTGCGCGCGCTGCCACGACTTCGAGCAGAAGCGCATCGGCGAGTCGGCGTTCGCCGAGCTCGACGACTCCGGCCCGGACCTGCGTAGCGCCGGCGCGCGGCTGCACCGCGATTGGATCGCGAAGTGGCTGCAGGACCCGCGGCAGTTCCGCCCGGACGCGACGATGCCGGCGATGGCGTTGTCCGACGACGAGTGCGGGGATCTCGCCGCCTGGCTCGCGAGTCTCGGCGGTGCCCCGGCGCCGGCGACGTTGCCCACGGACGCGAAGGAGCGCGGCAAGACGCGCTTCCGCGAACTCGGGTGCGTCGCCTGCCATGTCGAACCGGACGCCGGCAACGACGAGCCGGCCAGCGACCGCATCGCGCTCGCGTTCGTGCCGCAGAAGTGGCAGCCGATGGCGCTCGTCGAGTACCTGCGCGAGCCGGCCCGCAACCATCCCGGCGTGCGCATGCCCGACCTGAAGCTGGCGCCTGCCGACGCCGAGATCCTCGCCGGCTACTTGCTGGCGGCGGGGACCACGACCAGCCTGCCGAAGAGCGGCGGCGACGCGGCGCGCGGCAAGCGGCTGGCGCAGAAGCACGGCTGTGCGTTGTGCCACGGGCTCGACGTCGAACTCAGCGAGCGGCAGTGGCCGCGCTTGCGCAATGCCAAGCCCGACCGAGGCTGTCTCGGCGAGAGCCCGGATGGGCGCGCGCCCGACCACGGCTTCGACGCGGACGAGCGCCAGGCGCTGCGTTCGTTCCTCGCCTTCGCCGAGGACGCGCCGTTCCGCCGAGCGCCGCTCGACTACCTGCAGCGACACCTCACGGCCGATCGCTGCACCGCGTGCCATGCCCTCGACGGGCGACCGTCGGGATGGGCGACCTGGGCCGAACGCCAGAACGCTGCCGCTCCGCTGCCGAAGACGCAGGATCCGATCGCGCAGGGCGTGCCGGCGCTGACCTGGGTCGGCGGCAAGCTGCAGCCGTCGTGGATCGAGCGCTTCGTGCTCGGCGAGGGGAAGTCGCCGCGCCCGTGGCTGACGGCGCGCATGCCGGCGTTCCACCGCCGTGGCGGCGCGCTCGCCCAGGGTCTCGTGCGCGAACACGGCTACGGACCGCAGGACGAACCGCCGGCGGCCGGCGACGCGCAGTTGTCCTTGCACGGCGAGCGCCTGCTGGCGCAGGGCACCGGCTTTGGCTGCGTGCAGTGCCACGCGGTTGGCGACCAGCCGGCGACGCAGGTGTTCGAGCGCGAGGGCATCGAGCTGCTGACGGCGCGTGCGCGTCTGCGTCATGAGTACTACACGCGGTGGCTCGCCGACCCGCCGCGACTCGATCCCGACTCGCGCATGCCGAAGTACGCCGATGCCAAGGGCAAGACCGCCTTCACCGAGGTGCTCGGTGGCGACGCTGCGCGGCAGTTCGAGGCGATCTGGCAGTACCTCGGCGGCCGGCTGCCGCGGCGATGAGCGGCGGCCCGCAGCCGGCGCGCACGGTGCCTGCGGTCGCGGCCGGCATCCCGCCGTGTCCGCCTTGGATCGACCTGCGGCTCGACGGCAACCAAGGGCGAGCGCCCGGGGCTGCGTTCGTCGCCCGACTCGCGACCGACGGCGAACTGCTGCGGCGCTACCCGCTCGATCGTTCGCTCGAACGAACCCTCGCGGCGCGGCACGGCGTCGCTGCGGCGAACGTCTTCGTCGGGGCGGGCGCCGACGACGTGCTCGATCGGCTCTGTCGCGTGGTGCTCGAGCCCGGGCGCCGCGCGATCGTGCCGGCGCCGACGTTCGAGATGCTGCCGCGCTACGTCGTGATGGCGGGCGGCGAACTGGTGGCGCCCGAGTGGCGGCGCGGCGCCTGGCCGCGCGAGCAGGTGCTCGCGGCGATCACGCCGGCGACGGCGCTGATCGCGATCGTCTCGCCGAACAACCCGACCGGCCTCGTCGCCACCGGCGACGACGTGCGCGCGGTGGTCGCCGCCGCTCCGCACGCGATCGTGCTCGTCGATGCCGCCTACGCCGAGTTCGGCGGCGAGGACCTGACCGCGGCGGCGCTGCCGCACGCCAACGTGGTGGTCGTGCGCACGTTCAGCAAGGCGTTCGGGCTGGCGGGTCTGCGCGTCGGTTACGCGCTGGCCCCCGAGCGCGTCGTCGGCTGGTTGCGCAGCATCGGCAGTCCGTTCACCGCCGGCACGTTGGCGCGGCGCGCGGCCGAACTGCGGCTCGGTGACGAACGTGGCGAGGTCGCCGACTACGTGCGCGCGGTCGTGGCGGAACGACGCGAGCTCGAAACCCTGCTGGCCGCGCGCGGCTTCGCCGTCTTGCCGTCCGCCGGCAACTTCGTGTTCGTCGCCGGCGGCGAGGTCGCCTGGCTCGCGGCAGCGCTCGCTGGTCTCGGCATCGCCGTGCGGGTGTTCGCCGATGCCTCGGCAGGGGCGCTGCGCATCACGGTGCCCGGGGAGCCGGCGGTGTTCGCGAGGTTGTGCGCGGGCGTGCAGGCGGCGATGGCTCCGCAGGCGCTCGTGCTGGACCTCGATGGTGTGCTCGCCGACGTCGAGGGGCGGACCGCGCTCGCGCGGCCGGAGGTCGTGGCGGCACTCACGGCCCGAGTGCCGCTCGCCGTCGTCACCGGGTGCCCGCGGCGCCTGGCCGAGTCGGTGCTCGCGCGCCACGGCTTCGCTCCGTTCGTGCGTGCCTTGGTCGCGGCCGAGGATGCGCCGGGCAAGCCGGACCCCGCACCCGTGCGCCTGGCACTGCAGCGCTTGGGCGTGCAGCGCGCGTGGTTGGTCGGCGACAACGACGGCGATCTGGTGGCGGCGCGCGCCGCCGGCGTCGTGCCGATCGGGTGCGCGGCGAGTGACGCCCGGGCCGACCATCTGCGTGCCGCCGGGGCCGCGTGCGTCGTCGCGTCGCTCGCCGAGCTGCCGGCGCGACTCGCGGTCCGAGCGTGAGCCCGTGGTAGGCTCGCAGCCAATGAACGACGCGCCTCGATCCGTTCGCCGCCGACCGTCGTGGCGGTTGCGGGTGGGCTTGCTGGCGGCTGCCGTGATCGTGCCGCTCGGCCTCGCCGAACTGGCGGTGCGGGCCGTTCCGCGGCTGCTGCCGACCTGGTTCCGGCAGCGGTTCCCGCCCAACGGCATCGAGTTCGATCGCCCCGGGATCCTCGACCAGACGCCGATCACCGGCATGCCGTTGCCGTACGGCGTCGATCCCTACGACGGGCCGCCGCCGCACGACCTCGTCGACTTCGGCGTCGCGGTCCGCGCCGACGCCGAAGTGGATCGGCGCGACGTGCCGCGCCTGGTGCTGCCCGCGGATCACGATGGCCTGCCGAACGTCACGCGCCCGGAGCGCCCGGACATCGTGCTGGTCGGCGATTCGTTCACCGTGTTCGCGGCCCAGCTCGAGCCGCCCGGTCTGCAACGGACCCTCGCCGAGCGCCTGGAGGCCAAGGTCCTCAACGTCGCGATCAGCGGCATCGGCCCGGTTCACGAACTCGACCTGATGCGGCGCGTCGGCCTGCCGGCGCGACCGCGCCTCGTTGTCTGGATGTTCTTCGGTGGCAACGACCTGCTCGACGCGTTGTGGTCGGCGGTGCAGCGCGCCCAGGGCCACCAGACGTGGGGGCAACTGTTCGCCGACCGTCGCCCGCCGACGTTGTGGGTGCCAAGCCTCCTGCTCGCGCTCGCAGGTTCGGGGGCGCGGCCACGCCTCGCGACCGAAGCGCTGCCCGGCCTGCCGTTGCAGAGCGATCCGACGCGGCGGCTGTGGTTCTACCCCGACACCGTGCGCCAGTGCGCGCAGCCCCAGGCGACGGTGGTCGGCAACGACGGGTGGCTGAACGTGCAGGCCGTGCTGCGGTCCGCGAAGGCGGACTGCGCCGAGGCCGGGTGCCGGCTGCTCGTCGTCTACCTGCCGAGCAAGGAGCAGATCTGGTTGCCGCGTGTGGTGCCGGACGCTGCCCTGCTCCGCCGTTTCGCCGAGCAGGCGGTGTTGAAGGCCGCGCCGGTGCCGGCCGACGACGCGACGTTGCTCGCCGATCTGCTCGGCAACCGCGGCGTGCTCGAGCAGTCGCTCGCGGCGTTCTGCGCCGCCGAGGGCGTCGACTACTGGTCGGCGACGCCCGCCGTCGACGCGTTCGCCGACTCCGGGCGGGTCGGCTACTACGCCTGCGACTCGCACTGGCGCGGCGACCTGCAGGCGGAAGTCGCCGCCGCGCTCGCCGCACACCTGCGGGCGAACGACCTGCTCGGCAAGTGACCCGGGGTTCCACCTCGCTGCCGCTCGGGCACCCGCGAGCCATGGAACGCAACGGCCCGTGTCGCGCGGGCGCGCGGCACGGGCCGTTCGTTCTCGTGGTGCGCTCGGCGCACCGACGCCCGATCAGGGCGTCTGCGTGAACATGTTCACGTGCGGGTTCGACAGCACGTAGTCCGTCAACGCCGCGTCCAGCGTCAGGACCTGCGTGTAGAAGAACGAGCCGATCGCCGACGGCACCAGGGGAGCGGTGAAGCCGATCACGAAGCTGCCGGCGGCGTTGGTCGCGCCGTGGAGCACCGCGATCGCGCCACCGACCTGCATCGGCGCCACGCCGGGCAACGGCACCGGCGTGGGGCCGGGCGCGTCGCCGATCGCGAGCGCGAACGGGCGGGCGCTGCTCGGCGTGAGGATCGTGATCGTGATCGGCGTGCCCTGCGCGGCCTGTTCGGGCAGCATCGTGTAGTCGCAGCCCGCGGCCACCGGCAGCGACTCGACCAGTTCGACGTCGTCGATGTTCCAGCCGCCGAGGTTCGTGGTGCCGTTGGACTTGAGCCGCCACTGCAACTGGACGACCGGGTTGTTGTCGGCGCTCGGCAGCGGGATCTCTACGTTCACCCAGGCCGTGTCGACCAGGTTGGTCGTCGGGTTGATCCAGACCTGCGCGCCGTTCACGAGGATCGTCGCCTGGTCGGATGCGCTGCCTTGCACGGTGAGCCAGCGCTTGAAGCGCAGCTTCACGCCGACTCTCCCGGTGCAATCGATGATGGGGGACTGCAGGAAGTTCTCCACATTAGGCATGTAGGAGCCGTTCCAGGCCTGGCCGCCGATCGTGTTGCCGAGGTCGTTGCCGTAGCAGTTCGGGGCCGACGCAGCGTTCTGCGGATCAGCCCAGGCGATACCACCCGACGTTCCCGACTTGCCGGCCGGATCGCCGACCTGCCAGTCGTTCTGCGTGAGCAACTGGACGCTGGTCCAGCCGGCGGAGCCGCTGTCGAAGTTCTCGAGGAAGAACGACGACGTCGTGCCATCCACGGAGTAGGCGATCTCGCCGCTGGCCGGGAAGCGCGTGATCGGACCGGTGCTGTGCACGGCCTCGATGTGGTAGCTGACGCCGCCGACCGACAAGCCCGGCAGCAGGGCGGTGTAGCCGTTGGCGGCGCCGTTCGGGTGCATGTTGCGCACGACGGTGCCGCTGCCGGCGTTGAAGTGCAGCCGCACCTGCGTGTAGGAGCCGGTGGTGGGGGTCACGGTCGCGTCGACGCGGCGCGGCGTCAGCCGCTGGTTGGTCGAACCGAGTGCCGTGTGCGTGATCGTGCCGAGCACGATCGCCGGATACGGGATCAGCTTGTCGTTCGCTGCGCCTTCGAGGTGCACGTAGTTGGGCGTGCCGTTGAGCAGGTTGCCGTCGTTGTCGTCGGCGATGAACACCTCACGCACCGCATCGACGCGCGTCGTCGCGTTGGCGACGATCGAGCTGATCACGATGTCGTTGCTGATCGCGATCGCCGTCGGCGTGCCGAACGCGGTGCGCAGGCGTTCGCGCAGCTTCCACGCGAATCCCATCCACACCTGGCCCGCCCCGTGCGGCGAGGTCGTCGAGTAGGGGTAGTTGTTCGTGTTGTTGCCGTTGCGGATGCCGACGCCAGCGGTCTGGAAGCCGCTGCCGAGGATCGGGCTGTCGACGAGGTAGAGGCCGATGATGTCACCCCAGCCCTCGCTGAGGCCCTCGGCGTTGGTGTTCGAGATGCCGCCGTAGCGGTCGTCGATGCCGTGGCCCCACTCGTGCGCGACGACGGTCGAGAACGCCGTGTTCGAGCACCCGCCGCCGGCCGAATAGAAGTTGATCGTGTTGCCCGTGTAGTAGGCGTTGCACGTGCTGGCGATGTTCACCGTCACGCCGATGTTGCTCGCCGTCGCGAGCTGGGCCGAGTTGCCGAGGATGCTGCGGCAGAACTCGTTCGTGCGATCGACCCAGTAACTGGTCGTCGGGTGCGCGCCCTCGTTCGTCGTCGCGGCCGCGGTCAGCAGCTGGATCGTGGTCGGCACGCCGGGATTGACCGTCACCAAGGCGCTCGGCGGGTTGGCGCCCGAGATCGGGTTGTGGTGGCGGCCGTCGAGTGCGCCGACCGAGATGTTCACCGGTGCGGCGATGTCGATCGTGAACTCGCCGTTCAGGTTGGTGGTCACGTTGCCGACACCCGGCACGTTGAGCACGACACCCGGCAGCGGCGTGTTGACCAGCGGGTCGAAGGCGTCGTTCCCGGTGCGCGTCCACGACATCAGGGTCACCGTCGTCGGCACCGGCGGTGCCGCGGCTGCCTTGACCGCTGCCGCCGAACGCGATGCATGAGTCGTGTAAGTGCAGGCGATCAGGCCGCATTCGTGCCGGTCGCTCTGCCAGTGGCGCACGGCGCCCGTCTTGGCGTCGATCCGGTAACGGCCGATGGGGCCGTTGCCCTGCGCGTCGACGTTGCTGATCGCAACTTCCCAGCACAGGAACACCGGCGCGGCTTCGGTCGCGTGCGTGTCGCCCCAGATCACGAGACGCGGCCGGGCGACGGGTGCGGGTTGCGGCACGCCGGTCGGCAGCGCCTCGAGCGCCTGCCAGGCGGCGGCGACCGCGACGTCCTCGGCGATCGCCGGGGTGATGTCGAAGTTCGCCGGGATCGGCCAGGCGCGGCTGCCGAACATCGCGACGACGCCGCTCATGTTGATGCGCACGTCGGCGCGGCCTTCGATCACCTCGATGCCGCGGAAGAACTGGTCGAACGTGAACGACCACGAGCGGCCCATGCGGGCGCCGATGATCTCGCGGAACTCGGAGGTGCCCAGCCCGAGCAGCTCACCGCGCTGCGTGAGCAGCTGGTTCGCTTCGACGCGCGCGCGTTCGAGCGAGTTGCGCCACCCGGCGATCGGCAGGCCCGTGCCGTAGATCGCGCTCGGGGTGTCGGTCGCGGCGTGCCACTGCACGACCCAGTCGCCGCCGGCTTCGGCGCGGAACTTCTCGTAGGCGGTCTTGGTGGTGGACTGGCTGAGGGGATCCTGGGCGGGAACGAGTGCAGCAAGACTGGCTGCGATCGTGAGCATTCGCATGGGGTCGGGTTCCTCGGGCGGCGCGGATTGTTGGCGCCGCTGGTTTGTCGCGGGGGCACGCGACCAGTGACGAGGGCAGGCGCGCAGAAGTATGGCCCGGGAACTCGGTCCGTCAACGAGCCCCCGCCCCGGTCGCAGCGTCCCGGCCATGGCATCGGCGCATGCTGCCTGCCGCAACGTCGCTGGCGCGAAATCCCTGCACCCTCGGGCGCTCGTGGTGGATTCTGGCGACGTGGACGGCCTGCGCCTGGTTTCGACCGACGACGTGACCCGCCTCGTGCAGACGCACCAGGCCGAGGTCTGGCGGTACGTGCGCTTCCTCGGAGCGTCGGCCGAACTGGCCGACGACCTGACCCAGGACGCCTTCCTGCAGTTGCTGCGCGCGCCGTTCGTGGAGCGTTCGCACCAGGAGACGGTCGGCTGGCTCCGGCGCGTGGTCCGCAACCTGTACGTGAAGTCGTTCCGGCGGCCGCCGTTCGCCGTCGCCGAGCTCGACGCGATCGAGTCGACGTGGGACGCGTTCGCCGGCGACGACGGCGGCGCCGAGGGCCTCGAGCACCTGCGGGCGTGCGTCGAGCAACTCACCGGGCGGGCGCGCGACGCGGTCCGCCTGCACTACCACGAACGCCATTCGCGGCACGCGATCGGCGAGCAGCTCGGCATCGGCGAAGACGGCGTGAAGTCGCTGCTGCGCCGCACGCGTGCGTTGTTGCGCGAGTGCGTCGAGCGCCGCCGTCGGGAGGGCGCATGAACGACCACGACGATCGCCTGGTCGATGTCGCGCTGCAGGAACTGCACGGCAGCCGGCCTCCGGACCTGTCGGCGCGGGTGCTGCTCGCACTGCAGGAGCGTGGTGCTGGGCCGTTGCCGCGCCTGCTGCCGCGGCCGGGGCGGGCGTGGCCGTTCGCGGCGCTGTGGCTGGCGGCGCTGCTGCTCGGCGCGGGCGTGGCGGTCGTCGTCCGGGCGTTGGACAGCGCGCCGTCGTCGTCGTCGCACGAAGTCGCGGCGCTGGTCGTCCAGGTTCTCGCCGGCGAGGTCGAAGCCGTGGCGCCGGGTGGCGAGCGCGCGTTCCGCGCCACGCCCGACGCTGCGCCGATGGCCTTCGCCGCCGCGCGTGGACACCGCCTGCGGTCGGCACCCGCGAGTTCGTTCCAGTTGGCGCCGTTCGGCCACCTGGTCGTCACCGCACAAACCGAATTGGAGGTACGGGCAATGGAATGGTCGGTACGCAGCGGCGTCGTCGCCGCATCGTCGTTGACGTTGGCGGTCGTCGCCGGCGTCGTCACCTGGCACACGCTGACCGATACCGGCACCGCCAGCGCCGGCGAGACCGTGCGGCTGCAGGCCGAGGACGGGTCGTCGGCACTGGCGCTGGAGAACGCGCGCCTGCGGCAACGGCTCGGCGAACTCGAGCGCGAGCAGGAGCTGCGCGCGCAGGAGGCGTCACGCGCACCCGTGGAGCCGCCGCCCCCGCCGCCGCCGGTCGCCGCGGCGACGAACGAAGATCCGCCGAGCACGGCGACGCCGGCGACCGGCACGATCACGTTCACCGACCCGCAGTTCGCGGAGGCCTTGGCGAAGATCGACTGGACCAAGCTCGGTGTCGACACCAACGAACTGGCGCCGTTGCTGGTCGAGCTCGGCGAGCAGATGGCCGCGGAGGGCGCGGAGCTGCCGATGGCCCTGGTGATCAAGGTGCAGGAGGCCAACCAGCGGCTCGTGGCGCAGGTGCCCGCGATCCTCGAGTCGGGTCTGCCCGGCTTCGGGCCGAACGGCAGCTACACGCATCCGCTGGTGACCGCCAACACCCTCGCGAGCGCGCTGCAGGCCGCCGGGCAGGCGCTGTCCGCCGACCAGCGGGCGAAGATCGAAGGGCTGGCGCGCACCTTCTCCGCCGAGAGCCGCGCGATCGCCGACGGCGCGCACGAGATCGAGCTCGAGGGCCTGCTCGCGGAGGTCGAGATGAAGGACCGGTTCTATCGTGAGATCGGCGGCGTGCTGGCTCCCGAGCAACACGGCACGATCTGGCGCGCCGGTTCGCAGGCGTACGAGGGCACGAACCTGTTCGACACCGGCGTGATGATGCGGGTGCACGCGCAGGCGGTGCCGGCGAAGGACCCGGCGGACTTCGCGCGCGTCGTCAGCGGCCGGCTCGCCGAACGGCTCGGTCTCGACGATGCGACGGCGGCCCAGGTGCGCTCCGTGCTCGCGCAGTCGGCTGGGGCCAGCGAGTTGTGGCGCGACCGGGCGTCGCCGATCGAAACGTCTGCGGTGCACTTCCTGAAGTCCGGGCGCTCGCAGACCGCGTTGCGCCACCAGCTCGAGTGGACGCGGCAGATCCTGCGGCAGGTGCCGTTGTCCGCCGAGCAGCGCAAGAAGCTCACGTCGATGGGCCAGGTGCTGGTGCCGCTGCCGCGGTGAACTGCGGGGTTCGCCCCGGGCGCCGGCGGAAATAGACTGCGCGCCCCGATGCGCGCCCTGTCGACGATTCTCGTTCTCGCCGCTCTGGCTCCAGCCCAGGTTCCCGATCCGGCGCCGGCGCCATCGCGGCCGTTCGCGCCGGGCGTGACCTACGACGCCGGCGTGCCGACGCTCGAGACGGTGCTCGGGCATGCGCCGGGCGCCGAGATCTCGACCCACGCCGACGTCGAGAAGTACCTGCAGGCGCTGGCCGCGGCGGCGCCCGACCGCGTGCAGCTGGTGCGGTACGGCACCAGCTGGCAGGGGCGAGGTCTCTGGTACGCGATCGTCGGCACACCGGCGAACCTGCGCCGCCTCGGCGCGATCCGCGACGGCATGCGCCGCCTCGCCGATCCGCGCGGTCTCGCCGACGACGAGGCCGAGCGTCTCGTGCGCGAGCTGCCGGCGGTCGGGTGGCTGGCCAACTGCGTGCATGGCGACGAGCCGTCCGGCACCGACGCGGCCCTGCAGGTGCTCTGGCACCTGTTGGCAGCGACCGACGATCCCGTGGCGCAGAAGGTGCTCGCGGAGTGCGTCGTGCTGATCGACCCGCTGCAGAATCCCGACGGCCGCGATCGCTTCGTGCACGGCACGCGCGGCGCCCGCGGCCGTTGGCCCGACGCGACGCCACTCGGCGCCGAACACAGCCAGCAGTGGCCCGGCGGCCGCGTGAACCACGCGTTGTTCGACATGAACCGCGACTGGTTCGCGATGACGCAGCCGGAGACGCAGGCGCGCGTGCGCGCGTTCCTCGAGTGGTGGCCGCTGGTCTACGTCGACCTGCACGAGATGGGCGGCAACTCGAGCTACTACTTCCCGCCGCCGGCCGCGCCCGTGCACGGCGAGATCACCGCCGGCCAGCGCGAGTGGCTGCAGCGTTACGGCCGCAACAACGCGCGTTGGTTCGACCGCTTCGGCTTCGACTACTTCACCCGCGAAGCCTACGACAGCTTCTATCCGGGCTACGGCGAGGGCTGGCCGACGTTCCACGGCAGCATCGGCATGACGTTCGAGATGGCGAGCGCGCGCGGGCTCGTCTTCCGCCGCCGCGACGACGGTCTGCTGCACTACCGCGACGGCGTGCACCGGCACTTCGTCGCGTCGATGGCGACGCTCGAGACGCTGGCCGAAGGACGCGAAGCGGCGCTGCGTTCGTTCCTGCAGCATCGGCGCGCCGGCGTCGCCCGCGGCGAGACCGGCGCGGTGAAGGCGTGGCTGTTCCCGCCGCGCGGCGACCGCACGCGCACGGCGCGGCTGATGAACCTGCTGTCGGCGCAGGGCATCGAAGTGCAGCGGGCGGACGACGAACTCGCGTGTGCCGCGCAGCCGCTGCTCGGCGGCGAGCCGCAGGCGACGACGTTCCCGGCCGGCACGTTCGTGGTGTCGGCGGCGCAACCGGCCAGCACGCTTGCAACCGTCCTGCTGCAGCCGCACCACGACCTGGATCCGGCGTTCGTCGCCGAGCAGAAGCGCCGCGAGAGTCGTCGCCGCGACACCGAGTTCTACGATCTGACCGCGTGGGCGCTGCCGCTGCTGTTCGGCGTCGAGGCCTGGACGACGGCGGAACCACCGCGCGGCGGACTGCGCGTGCTGCGCAGCGGCGATGCCGATGCCGGTGCGTTGCCGTTGCGTGCCGAGCCGCCGAAGGTCGCCTACGTCGTGGCGTGGGGGCAGAACGGCGCCGCGGCCCTGCTCGCCGAGCTGCTGCGCGGCGGCGTGAAGGCCCGCTGCATCGACAAGGCGTTCACGCTCGGCGGCATGCGGTGGCCCGCCGGGTCGTTCGTCGTGAGGGTGCACGACCAGCCGGCCGGTCTGCACGATCGCATGCGCGAACTGTCGGCCGCGCACGGCGTCACGCCGTTCTGCGCCGATTCGTCGTGGGTCGACGACGGTCCGAACTTCGGCACCAACGACGGCCTCGACCTGAAGGTGCCGCGCGTGGCGATGGCGTGGGATCGTCCGGTCAACGCCAACTCGGCGGGCTGGCTGCGCTTCCTGCTCGAGCAGCGCTACGGCGTGCCGGTCACGCCGTTGCGCACGCACGATCTCGCCCGCGTCGAGCTCGACCGGTTCACGGTGCTCGTGCTGCCGGAGAGCGGCAGCTACGCCGCGCAGCTCGGCAAGGCCGGCGCCGAGGCGATCAAGGGCTTCGTCGAACGTGGTGGCGTGCTGGTGACGCTCGGCTCGGCGTCGCGCTGGCTGACCGACAAGGAGGTCGGCTTGCTGGCGAGCGAAGCCGAGTCGCGGCAGAAGCCGAAGGGCGACGATGCGGGCAAGGACCAGCCCGCTGCCGCCGATCCGGCGCCGACCACCGAGAAGCCGGCCGAGAAGCCGGCCGAGAAACCGGCTGACAAGCCGTTCGACTACGAGGCGGCGATCCGGCCGGACAAGGAGTCGCCGCCGGCGACGCCCGGCGCGATCCTCGCGGTCGCGATCGATCCGGACCACTGGCTCGGCTTTGGCTACGCGGGCCGCGCCTCGGTCGTGCACGACAGCGCGCACATCCTGACGCCGGTCAAGCTCGACCGCGGCACCAACGTCGCGATCTACGAACCGGCCGAACGGCTGGTCCAGGCCGGCTTCGTCTGGGACGAGAGCCGCCGGCAGCTGCCGCAGAAGGCCTACCTGGTGCACCAGCCGCACGGGCGCGGGCACGTGGCCGCGTTCGCCGAGGATCCCAACGTGCGCGCGTTCGCCGACGGCCTCAACCTGCTGCTGCTCAACGCCGTGCTGCTCACGGCCGGGCGCTGATCGTTCAGCGCGCCAGGCGCGGCAGCAGCGGCGTGTTGCTCGGCGAGTAGTTGCTGAGGCCGTTCATCAGCTGCGAGATGACGCTCGCATCGAACTGGACCGTCGCGAAGTCGGTCGCGCCCTGCACCGTCATGTTGCCGGTGCAGATCACCGAGCCGCGGATCAACGACGGCGCCCGCATGGTGAAGTTGCCGTCGACGTAGAGCAGACCGGAGAAGTTCGAGTTGCTGTTGACGGCCAGCGTGCAGTGGCCCTTGACGACGACGATGGCATTGCCCATCAGCGGCTTCGCCGAGTCGAACTGCACGGTGCTGCCGGTTTCGATGACCACGAGACCGCCGGCAGGCATCGGGTTCGGGATTCCCGCCGCGGTGGTGGCGACCACCGTCGCGATCGACTTGAGCTGGTCGTAGCTCATCCCGAACACCGCCAGATAGCTGGCGTTGTAGTTGACCGCCGTCGCGAGGCGCGGCGTGCCGGTGACTCGGTTCTGGTTGTTCGGCCCGGTCGTCGGCGTGCCGCTGCTGGCCGGGTAGTAGATGCCCGCCCCAGCACCACCGATGATGCGACCGTTGGTGTTGATGTGGCAGTTGTTGCCGTCGCCGACGTTGACGGCGGCGTTGCCCGGCAGCCGGATCACGGCGCGGCGGCACTCGTTCGCCGCGACCTGCGACGCGATCACGCTGTTGGGCGCCTCGTTGAACGGCACGCTGTCGTCGACGCGGTTGTAGATGTAGCCGATGCTGCGCACGCGCCAGATCGTGCCGGGGGCGACGCCGGCACGTGACTGCGAGACGTCCTCGCACTGGTACTGCTGTCGCCAGGCCAGGCGGTCGGCGTCCGGGTCGGCGTCCCAGCGTTTCCAGACTTCGTAGCGGGCCCAGACCTTGCCGGTGATCTTGAACTCGCGGACGAGGCCGATGTCCGCGTCGAGCGTGTCGAGCACCGGCGGGATTGCCGCCGCGTTCAGTTGCGGTGCGAACGCGATCACTGGCTGCGACGTCTGCCGGCGCATCCAGCTCACCGCCTCCGCAAGGCCCGAACGCGCGACCTGCAGGGCCTGGCTCTTCGCGGCCCAGGCGGTGCGGTTCTTCTGGATGTGCGTCTTCAGCGTCAGCGTGCCGGTCACGGTGATGGCGCTGACGATCAGCGTGAACATCAGCGCCAGCACGAGGGCGAGCCCGCGCTCGCCTTCCCGGAGGACCACCGCCTTGGGTTCAGGAGTCATGGCGGATCGTTCGTTCGGCAGAACGGGTGGACCGCCTGAAGGCGACTGTCCCGTTTCTCGACAGCCGTCGCGGCACGTCCGCTGCGAAGGCGACGATGCAGCCATCGATCCGGGACGGCATGATGGCACGGCGTGAACGACGACCCGCCGGCTCCGAACCGTTCGCGAACCCTCGTCGGCGTGGCGGGCCTGTCGCTCGTCGTCGCCGTCGTCCTGCTCGTCGTCAAGTTCGGCGCCTACGTGCTGACGGGCTCGCAGGCGATCTTCAGCGACGCGCTCGAGTCGATCGTGAACGTCGTTGCCGCCGCGTTCGCCCTGGCGACGCTGACGTACGCGGAACGCCCGGCCGATCGCGACCATCCGTTCGGCCACGGCAAGGTCGAGTTCTTCTCGGCGGCGTTCGAAGGAGCGCTCGTGTTCGGCGCGGCCGGGGTGATCCTGTGGCAGGCGGCGGTCGCGTTCTTCGCCGAGGCGATGCCACAGCGCCTCGATCTCGGCCTCTTGCTGACGGCCGCCGCCGGCGCCGTCAACGGCGGGCTCGGCTGGTTCCTCGTGCGGTACGGGCGCCGTCACCGCTCGTTGGCGATCGAAGCCGACGGCCATCACGTGCTGACGGACTTCTGGACCAGCGTGGGGGTCGTCGTCGGGCTGCTGGCCGTGCACGCCACGGGGTGGTGGTGGATCGATCCCCTGGTGGCGGCGGTCATGGGCCTGCTGCTGCTCGGCACCGGATGGCGCCTGCTGCGCCGCGCCGCTGCCGGCCTGCTCGACGAGGAGGATCCTGCCCTGCTGCACGAGATCGTCGAGCGGCTCGGGCCGCTCGTGCGCGATGGCGTCGTCTCGGTGCACCACCTGCGGGCGATCCGTTCCGGTCGCGTGCGCCACGTCAGCGCGCACATCGTCGTGCCGGAGTTCTGGTCGGTCGAGCGGGCGCACGACGCGGTCGAGTCGCTGGCCGCGACCCTGCAGCGCGACCTCGGCGGCGACGCCGAGATCGACTTCCACACCGACCCGTGCCAGCGGGCGTGGTGCGCAGGCTGCGATCTCGACGCGTGCTCGGTGCGGCGGGCGCCGTTCACTGGACACCGGCCACTGACGATCGACGAAGCCGTCGCGCCCGACCCGCGCGCCCACGGACTGTGATCGCGCCGCCGGAGGCCGCTCAGCGGCGCAGCACGTCGGCGGGCAGCGGCGCGAACGGTTGGCCGGGCAGAGCCATCTTCAGCTCGAGGTCCGCGCCGCCGGTCCGGTTGAACCACACGACTTCGATCTGGTGCAGCCCGCTGGCCAGCGCGATAGCGCCCTGCTTCTCGAGGGGACCGTGCAGGCCGTCGTTGTCGACCACGAGCTGGCCGTCGATCCACAGCTTGCTGCCGTCGTCGCTGCGCAAGGCGAAGCGATGCAGTTCGTCGGCCGAGGCCACGAGGAAACCGCGGTAGACGTAGGCGACGTTCTCGCCGGCGCGCTGCAGCGGCCCGACCGAGAACACGACTTCGCGCGCCTTCGCGACGAGCCCGCCGCGGTCGTCGGGGATGCGCTGCCAGTCGACCGCGAAGTGCTCGCAGACGAGGCCCTGGTGCGGGGCCAGCGCCTTCACCGGCGGCAGCAGGTCGAGCTTCGTCAGCGTGCGCTCGACGACCGGACTGCGCCGCACGCCGCGCCAGAAGCTCGCGGCGCGCAATACGCAGCTCGCGTCGACGTGGACTGGTGCGGTCGCCACCGGCGACTCCGGACTCGGATCGCGCCCGTCGAGTGTGTAGCGCACTTCGACCTCCGGACTGCCGCTGCGCAGCACCACGTCGACGCCGTTCACGAACACGTTGGTCTCGGTGGTGATCGTGGGCGCGCGGAACACGATCGGTTCGCCGGTGAGCTCGAGCGCGACGATGCTCGCAACGGGATCGGGGGCCGTGGCCGGCACGGTGACGACGATCCCGGTGTCGTCCGCGCTGGTCGCAAGGCCGCTGTCGGGCTGGGCCAGCAGGTAGGAGCGGGCGATCGAGCTGCCCAGGCCCGGCACCACGAGCTTGCCGTCGGCGGGCCATTCGAACACGTGCAGGTAGAGCGTCGTCGAGGCAGAGCGCCGCTTCACCGTGCAGCGGCCCCACGGCAGCGCGTCGAACGGACTCGCCGTCGTGCCGTGGATCGCCTCGCCGTTCTTCTGCATCCACGCGCCGATCTGCGCCAGCCGTTCGACCGATTCCGGCGGGAACGTGCCGTCGGCGCGCGGGCCGATGTTGAGCAGGTAGTTGCCGCCCTTGCTGGCGATGTCGATCAGGTTGCGCAGCAGTTCGGCGGTCGACTTCCACCGCGTGTCGGCGGCGTTCCAGCCCCAGTGGCCGTTCATCGTCATGCACGACTCCCAGTCCTGGCCGGGCAGCCCGGTGGCGGGGATCTCCTGCTCGGGCGTGTGGAAGTCGCCGACGGCTTCGCTCGCCGACGAGAACCCGGCCATGCCGGCGCGGTGCACGTCGACGCGGTTGTTGACGATCATCCCGGGCGCCAGCTTGCGGCAGTGCTCGAACAGGCGCACCCCGCGTTCGTGGTTCCAGGTGTTCTCCCACTCGCCGTCGAACCACATCACCGCCGGCCGGTAGTTCGTGATCAACTCGCCGACCTGCGCGTGCAGGTAGCGTTCGAAGCGCTCGAAGTCGGCCCCGGTCGTCGCGCGGTCCGTCTCCCACGGCCGGCGCGGCAGGTAGTCCGGGTGGTGCCAGTCCATGATCGAGTGGTAGGTGCAAAACGCGATGCCGCGCTTCCTGCACGCGTCGGCGAGCTCGCGCAGGATGTCGCGGCGATGCGGCGTGCGGCCGACGTCCCATTCGGTGTGCGCGCTGTCCCACAGGCAGAAGCCGTCGTGGTGCTTGCTGGTGATCACGACGTACTTCATGCCCGCCTCGGCGGCCATCCGGGCCCAGGCCTCGGCGTCGAAGTCGCGCGGGTTCCAGTGCGGCTGGAACTCGGCGTAGATGTCGCGCGGGATGCGCGCGGTGTCGCGGATCCACTCGCCGTGGTCGTTGCGCTCGCGCCACTTGCCGGCCGGGATCGCGTAGAGCCCCCAGTGCAGGAACATGCCGAACCGGGCCTCGCGCCACCAATTCATCCGTTCGTCGTGCGAGGCCGGGGCCTGCGCCGTGTCGCGGGCGGCAGGCGGCGGCTGGGCCCCGCACGCGGCGAGCAACGCGGTTGCGGCGACCAGCGCGGTCGGGCGTGAACAGCGGCGGGAACGGAACGCGAGGTGGTTGGATGGCGTCATCGGACAGCGGTCGCAGCGTCGGCTAGACTGTCGCACGGAGGCGCGCCATGGTCGACAACCCGTACGAGCTGAAGGTCGCAAGTCCGCACGAAGCCGGCGTCCGCATGCGCGCTCTGCGCAGCGACAACTACACGCTGCCGCCGGCCGGCAGCGGCCATCATCACGATCGCCGTCACGCCGCGCGGCAGGGCCGCATCGCGACGTTGCTGGTGGTGCTGGTGGGGATCCTGCCCTTCGTGTGGTTCTTCGGCTGGTACCAAAGATGGTGGGGGCACTCCTGAGCCGCGACCCGCGTTCCGCCGAGGCCGGCACGCAGCAGCCGCCGATGGGGCCCCGGCCCGTGGCGCACGGGCGGGATCGACCGCCGGGTCCGACGCGTCGCTTCGACCGCCGTCACTTCGCGCGCATGGAGAGCGGCGGCGCGCTCGCGCTCGCGTTCCTCGTGCTGATCGCCCTGTGGACCCTCGGCGTCCTCACCGGCCTCCTCCCGGACATCTTCCGCTGGGAGCGCTGACCCTCGGGTCCGAGCGTTCGCCCGCACGCGAGTTGCCTGCGGTCCGCGCGCAGACTCACCGCGAGTTCGTCGCCAGCCAGGCGAGGAACCGCCGCTCGAGCGTGTCGGTCGCCGCGTCCTTCGCCGACAGCGGCAGGCCGTAGGTCGCTTCGCACATCGCGTCGAGCGTCGCGCCCGGCTTCTTGTCGAGGAACAGGCTCATCAGCTCGCGAAACCTGGCAAGGCTCGCCGCCTTGGTCTTGTCGCCGTGGTCCTGCAGCCAGTGCACGAAGCCAGCGCGGTAGGCGCGATGGAACTCGAGGTAGTCGTCGAGGAACTGGGCGGGCACTTCGTCGCGCGCCATCGCCGTCGCCCCGAGGAACGGCCCATCGACCACCTGGCGCTTGCTCTCGTCCTTGGCGTCGCGCATCAGGAAGTGGCCGAGCCGGTCCTTGCTGTCCTTCGCTGCGTGTTCGCCCGCGGTTTGCGCCTGCCGCAGCGGCCGGGTGAACCAGTCCTGGCCCTGCGAGAGGCGCCAGGCGCTGTCGGCGTTGACCATCTCCATGGCACCGCCGCGCCCGGGCGCCCCCGGGATGAACGCGTTGCGGCCTTCGGTGGTGCTGCCCTTGTTGCTGCCGCCCGAGCGCGCGTTGTTCTGGCCGAGCACGTCGACGACCAGGGCGGTGGCGAGCCCCAGAGTGAACGACAGGTCGCTGTCCGGTCCGAACGACCGCCAGCACCACGACATTCCAGCGCGCTGCAGCACGTGCTGCTGCAGGCCGGTCTTCTCGCGCGTGTTCATGTCGAAGCCGAGCATGACGTTGCCGTTCTGTGCTGGGGCTGCGTACTCGAGGGCGACGATCTGCACCTCGCCTTCGTCCTCGACGTGCAGGTCGGCGAACTGTGCGGTGCCGTCGTTCCACCAGTAGTCCTGGTACTGCTTCTTCCACAGGCCGAGCCAGCCGACGAGGCCGACGAACGTCTTGCGGTCGGGGGCGAGGATCAGCACGCACGGGTTGTCGCGGCTGCTCCCCGATGGCGCGGGTGTCGTCGCCGGCTTGCTGCGCCAGGCCGTGACGTAGCGCCGCAGTGCGGTCGTCTCCTCGCGCTTGCTCGCGAGCACCTTGGCGTCGGCGGTCGTCAGCTCGTCGAGCCGTTCCTGCAGACCGACCAGGGCCTCGGCGACGGCGGCGATGGGCGCAGCACCCTTCGGCTTGGCGATCTGCGCCTTCGGCACGCGCACGTCGAAGTCACCGAGCAACAGGCGCACGTAGTGGCGGTCGAGCAGGTCGGAGAGCGTCGGTGGCTCGGTCTCGCCGATCTCCTTCAGGTACCCGTTACCGAGGCCTGCCCAGTCGACCTTGCCCTGGGCCGGCAGTCCGGCGAACGGGGCGAGCAGCGTCAACAGGGCCAGGAAGCGAGTGCCGGCGAGCGCGGTTGCCATCGGGGTTCGACGATAGCGGGGTCGGTGGCGAGGGTGCGTCGTCGACTTCGAAGGAGCAGCGCGCGGTCCGAAGTCGGCAGCGCGTGGGTCGACCAGCGCGTGGGCGTGCGGCCCGGCTCCGGCCTGCCGGTCCCTCGTTACCACGGCGCGCGGCCGTAGCGCCGCCGCGTGAGCACGACGTGCGGTGGATCCGGCCGCAGCCATTCGCCGGCGCGCAGTCCGGCGGCGACGATCGCACCGACGACGAAGCCGCCGATGTGCGCCCACCACGCGACGCCCGCCCCGCTGCCGCTGTCGAGGCTGCCCTGCACGAGCTGCAGCACGAACCAGTAGACGAGGAAGAACGCGGCCGGCAGCACGATCACGTCGGCGAAGAAGCCGAACACGAAGAGCATCTGCACTCGGGCTCGTGGGTAGAGCAGCAGGTAGGCCCCCATCACGCCGGCGATCGCGCCGGACGCACCGATCGTCGGCACCGGCGAGTCCGGCTGGGCGAGCAGATGCGCGGCCGACGCCGCGGCCCCGCAGCCGAGGTAGAACAACAGGAAGCGCAGCCGGCCGAAGCGGTCCTCGACGTTGTCGCCGAAGATCCACAGGAACAGCATGTTGCCGAGGAAGTGCAGCCAGCCGCCGTGCAGGAACGTGCAGGAGAGCAGCGTCAGCCAGTCGGGCACGCCGGCTTCGCCGATGCGCAGGACCAGTTGCCCGCGCGGGCCGTGCACGACGTGCGTGACGTCCGGGTCGAGCACGCGCGCGGGCACCATGCCGTAACGTTCGACGAGGTCGCCCTGCGGATCGCCGAGCTGCAGCACGAACGCGAGCGAGCAGGCGACGACGATGGCGCGCGTGACGATCGGGGGGCGGCTCGCCGGAACGTCGTCGCGTAGCGGGATCATCCAGTCGTGGCCGCGAGGTTCGCCCGGCGCTGCGTCGTCACCCTCGCATGCTACCGCGGCGCGGCGCGGCATCGCGCTTGCTCAGGCCGGCGGTCGCCGCCTTCCGACCGGATCTCCCATGAACAGGCTCGCTGCGCTCGGCGTCGTCGCCTCGGTGTTCGTTCTCCTCCCTGCGCTGGTGGCGCAAGACGGCAAGCCGCGCTTCGTGCTGCCCGAGGTGCCGTACGACTATGCGCCGGTCGCCGCACCGGGGCTGGCGGCGCGGTTCTCGCTACCGGCGCGTAACGGTGCGGGGGCACCGCGCGGTTGTGGGGTGGCCCCCGATGCGCCCGCACCGCCGCCCGAACGGACCAACGAACTGGCGACCCTGGGTCGCGTCCTGTTCCACGACCGCCTGCTGTCGCGCAACGAGAGCCGCTCCTGCTCGAGTTGCCACGAGCAAGGGCGCGCGTTCGCCGACGGCGAAACCGGGAGCCTCGGGTTTCGCGGCCAGCGCACGCACCGCAACTCGATGTCGATCGCGAACCTCGGGCTGCTCGGCACCGGGTTCTTCTGGGACGCCCGCGCCACGACGCTCGAGCAGGCGGTGCTGCTGCCGATCCGCAACCCGATCGAGATGGGCATGGAAGTGCCCGACGTGATCGCGCGGCTGCGCGTGGAACCGGGCTACGCCGATCTGTTCACCGCCGCGTTCGGCGACGCGCGGATCGACGAGCGGCGGCTCGCCGTGGCCCTCGCGCAGTTCGTGCGTTCCCTCGTGTCGTTGCGCAGCCGCTACGACGAAGGGCTCGCCGCGACGGGCGATGTCAATGCGCCGTTCCCGAACTTCACGCCGGCTGAGAACCGCGGCAAGCACCTGTTCTTCGGAGCGGGGGGTGCGCGCGAGCGGTCGTGCGCAGGCTGCCACGTCGAACGGGTCTACCTCCAATGCGGCCACACCTTCGAGCTCGACCCGGTGGCCCTGCAGAGCAGCGGCTGCCGCAACAACGGGGTCGATGCAGGGCGCGGCACCGACGATCCGGGCCTCGCGGCAGTCAGCGGCCAGCGGGAGGACCTCGGCAAATTCCGCGCGCCGTCGCTGCGCAACATCGAGCTGACGGCGCCCTACATGCACGACGGGCGCTTCGCGACGCTCGAGCAGGTCGTGCAGTTCTATTCGGGCCGGGTGCGTGCGCACGCGAACCTGGATCCCGTGCTGCGCCACGATGCGCATGCCCCGAGTGCCTGGGGCAGGCCGGCCGAAGCGCCCCTGGTCACGGGCCCGAGCCGGGCGGTGCTCCCGCTGCAGACCGGCGTGCCGATGGACAGCCGCGAACGCAGCGACCTCGTGGCGTTCCTGAAGACGCTCACCGATTGGCACTTCGTTCGCGACCCGCGCTTCGCGGATCCGTTCGTGCGGCCGAAGATGCCGTAGCCGCGCCGCACGCGCAGAGGCCACGCGAGACTCGGCGCGTGGTCCGACGGGCCGTAGCATCCCGCCCCGCATGGTCTCCGGCTCCGCGTCGTTCCGTTCGCTGCTGCTTCCCTTCGCACTGCTCGCGGCACTGCCCGCGCAGGAACCGCGCGGCCCCGTGCCGACGGCGCTGCTCGAGACCTGCGACTGGCGCCTCGTCGGTCCGTTCCGCGGCGGCCGCGTCGCGGCGGTCTGCGGCATCGCCGGCGATCGCGACACCTACTGGATGGGCAGCACGGGCGGCGGTGTGTGGAAGACCACCGACGCCGGCAAGACCTGGAAGAACGTCAGCGACGGCACCTTCGGCGGTTCGATCGGCGCGGTCGCCGTGGCGCCGAGCGATCCACGCATCGTCTACGTCGGCACCGGCGAGAAGACGTGGCGCGGCAACGTCTCGAGCGGCGACGGCATGTGGAAGTCGACCGACGCCGGCGCCACCTGGACGTTCGCGGGCCTGCCCGACAGCCGCCACATCAGTCGCATCCGCGTCCACCCGAAGGACAGCCAGATCGTCTTCGCCGCGGTGATGGGGCACCTGTCGGGGCCCAACGAAGAACGCGGCGTCTACCGCAGCAAGGATGGCGGCACGTCGTGGCAGCGTGTGCTGTTCGCCAACGCGCACGCGGGCGCCGTCGACCTGTGCCTGTCGCCCGACGACCCGAACGTGCTCTACGCGACGACCTGGCGCGCGATCCGCACGCCGTGGTCACTCGAGTCCGGCGGCGACGGCAGCGGGCTCTGGAAGTCGACCGACGGCGGCGACAACTGGCAGAGCCTGAGCGACAAGCCCGGCATGCCGAAGGGCACCCTCGGCATCGCCGGCATCTGCAGCGCGCCGAGCAAGCCAGCACGGCTCTACGCGCAGATCGAGGCCGAGGAGGGCGGCCTGTTCCGCAGCGACGACGCCGGCGCTTCGTGGATCAAGGTCAACGACGAACGCTCGCTGCGGCAGCGGGCCTGGTACTACACGCGCGTCTTCGCCGATCCGAAGGACGCCGACACCGTGTACGTGCTGAACGTCGCGTTCCACAAGTCGACCGACGGCGGCAAGACGTTCACGACGATCCGCGTGCCGCACGGCGACAACCACGACCTGTGGATCGATCCCGCCGACCCGCTGCGCATGGTCGAAGGCAACGACGGCGGCGCCTGCGTGACGTTCGACGGCGGCAAGACCTGGTCGTCGATCGAAAACCAGCCGACGGCGCAGTTCTACCGCGTCACCGTCGACGACCACGCGCCGTACCGCATCTACGGCGCGCAGCAGGACAACAGCACCGTGCGCATCGCGCACCGTTCGCGCGGGCGCGGCATCGGCACCGACGACTGGGAGGACACCGCTGGCGGCGAGAGCGGGTGGCTCGCGCCGAAGCCCGGCAATGCCGACGTCGTGTTCGGCGGCAGCTACGGCGGATACCTGTCGCGGCTCGACCATCGCAGCGGCTTGTCGCGGCGCGTCGACGTGTGGCCCGACAACCCGATGGGCGGCGGCGCCGACGTGATGCGCTACCGCTTCCAGTGGAACTTCCCGATCCTGTGGTCGCGGCACGATCGTTCGGTGCTCTACACGGCAGCGCAGGTGCTGTTCGCGACGAGCGACGAGGGGGCGTCGTGGACGCCGATCAGCGGCGACCTCACGCGCAACGACAAGACCAAGATGGGCTCGTCGGGCGGGCCGATCACCAAGGACAACACCAGCGTCGAGTACTACGGCACGATCTTCACCGTCGACGAAGGGCGCGTGCCCGGCACGATCTGGTGCGGCAGCGACGACGGCCTCGTGCACGTGACGCGCGACGGCGGCAAGAACTGGGCGAACGTCACGCCGCCGAGCATGCCCGAGTGGGCGCAGGTCAACTGCATCGCCGCGAGTCCGCACGGCGATGGCGGCTGCTACGTCGCGGCCACGCGCTACAAGCTCGACGACTTCCGGCCCTACCTGTTCGCGACGGACGACTTCGGCGCGACGTGGCGCGAGATCACCGGCGGCCTCGATCCGGCGTGGTTCACACGCTGCATCCGGCCCGACCCCGAGGTCCCGGGGCTGCTCTACTGCGGCACCGAACGCGGCGTGTGGATGAGCTTCGACGACGGCCGTCGCTGGCAGAAGCTGGCGCGCAACCTGCCGATCACGCCGATCACCGACCTCGTCGTGCGCGGCAACGAACTGATCGCCGCGACGCAGGGCCGTTCGTTCTGGTCGTTCGACCATCTCGCGCACCTGCGCCAGCTCAACTCGGGCCTCGGCGCCATGCCGTTCGTCCTCTTTGTGCCGACGCCGTTGGTGCGCGGCGGCGGCGACGACGCCGAGGTCGCGGGACTCGGGCGCAATCCGGCGAAGGACCTCGTGATCCGCTTCTGGCTCGGTGGCGACGCCGAGAAGCCGGTCGACCAGCGCGTGGCGATCGAGTGCAAGGACCAGGACGGCAAGGTCGTGTGGTCTCGCGCGACGGACGCGACGAAGGACGACGAGAAACTGACCGTGAAGCGCGGCATCAACGCGTTCCCGATCACGTGGAAGACCGACGACGCGAAGATCCTCGACGGCATGATCCTCTGGAACGGGCGCAGCCGCGCGCCGCGGCCCGCACCCGGCGAGTACGGGATCACGGTCACCGTCGGCGACGACGCGCGCACGGTGGCGGCGCGCATCCTGCCGGATCCCCGTTCGCCGGCGACCGTCGACGAACTGCAGGCGCGCTACCGCCTGGTGCGCGACGGCAACGCGCTCGTCACCGACGCGCACGAGTGGATCGAGAAGCTGCGCTCGCTGCGCACGCAGATGCAGGCGGTGGTCGACCGCGCGGAAGGGGACGGCAAGGCGCGGCTCGAAGCCGCCGCGAAGGCCGCCGGCGACGCGCTGACGCCGGTCGAGGAGGCGCTCTACCAGACGAAGAGCAAGAGCAGCCAGGACCCGCTGAACTACCCGATCAAGCTGACCGACAAGCTGCTCGGCGTGCTGTCGTCGGTCGAAGGCGCGGAGTTCGGGCCGACCGCGGGGCAGGCGGCGGTGGCCGCCGAGTTGTCGACGGCGATCCGCGCCGAACTCGAACGTGGACGTGCTCTGTGGACGGAGCACACCGCGGCCTTCAACCGCCTCGCGCTCGAGCTGGCGATCCCGCACGTGAAGTGACGCGCGCATGCCGCTGCACGTACTGACCGCGGTCCTCGGCGCGCTCGCCGTCGTCACGCTGCTGGCCCCGCGGCTGCGCGTGCCGCAGCCGCTGGCCCTGGCCATCGCCGGCGTGGCGCTGACCTTCATTCCGGCGGTGCGCGGCATCGAGATCGACCCGAACCTGATCCTGGTCGGGTTCCTGCCGCCGCTGCTCTACGCCGACGCCTGGCAGACGTCGTGGCGCGACTTCCAGCGCTGGCTGCGGCCGATCCTGATGCTGGCGATCGGGCTCGTGGCGCTGACGATCCTCGTCGTCGGCGTGGTGGCGAAGCTGTGCCTGCCCGATCTGCCGTGGGCGGTGTGCTTCATCCTCGGCGCGATCGTGTCGCCGACCGACACCGTCGCCGCGCAGGCCGTGCTCGAACGCCTGCGCGTGCCGCGTCGCACCACCGCGATCCTCGGCGGCGAGAGCCTGGTCAACGACGCGACCGGCCTGGTCGGCGTGCAGATCGGCGTCGTCGTCGTGCTCGAGGGCATGTTCGACTTCGGCGCGGTGCTCGGCCAGTTCGCATGGGTGGCCGGGGCTGGCGTGGTCGTCGGCGTCGTCGTCGGCGCGGCGTTCTCGCTCGTGCACCGCGTCGTCCGCGACCCGAGCGTGCTGTTCACGCTGTCGCTGCTGTCGCCGTACCTGGCGTGGGCGATCGCGAGTTCGCTCGGCGTCTCCGGCGTGCTCGCGGTGGTCGTCGCCGGCGCCGTCGTCGCCTGGCGCGTCCACCGCATCCCCGCGCAGGCCCGCATGCCGCTGCGCGCGACGTGGCAGCAGCTCACGTTCGTGCTGAACGGACTCTGCTTCCTCTACATCGGCCTGGAGTCGCCGTGCCTGCTGCAGCGCGCGTTCGGTGCGGGCGCCGATCTGTGGCTCGCCGGCCTCGCGGTCAGCGCGGCGGTCATCCTCTCCCGCATCGTCTGGTGCTGGCCGAGCGCCTACCTGCCGCTGTGGCTGTTCCCGAAGCTGCGGGAGCGTGAGGGCGGCTACCCGAGCCCTCGCGGCGTGGTGGTGGTGTCGTGGTGCGGCGTGCGCGGCGCGGTGTCGCTCGCGGCGGCGCTCTCGCTGCCGACGATGGTCGACGCCGAGAACGCGTTCCCCGGTCGCGACGAAGTGATCGCCTGCACCGTCGCGGTGATCCTGGCGACGCTGTTCGTGCAGGGCGGCACGTTGTTCCCGCTGGTCAAGCTGCTCGGGCTGCGCGACGACGGCACCACCGCCGCCGAGATGCGGCAGGCGCGCGAACGGCTGCTGCAGGCCGGCATCGCCCGGCTCGACGCGTTCTGCAGCGAACAGAGCTGCCCGGTCGCGGTGCACCGCTTCCGCGAGGCGATGAGCGACGAACTGGCGTCGCTGCGCGCCGACGACGAGGCGGAGCGCACGCGCGCCGCCCAGCGGCTCGCGGTGTCGCGCGAAGTGCGTGCTGCGGTCGCCACCGCGCAGGAAGGGGAACTGCTGGGACTGCGCGATCGCGGCGTGATCGACGACCAGGCCTACAACAACCTGCTGCTCGAACTCGACCTTGCCACGGCCGGTGACCAGAACGGCGCGCGCTGAGCGGCGGCTACACCAGCGTTCGCAGCAGTTCGATGGCGGGCGCGACCCGGATGCCCTCGGCCGTCACGTGATCCGCCATGCCCGTCGCGTGCACCTGCCACGCCGGGCAGTCCGGGAAGCGCTGGCGCAGCGCCCGCAGGCCGCGCGCCACATCGTCGTCGCCGTATTTGGCTTCGACCACCAGGACGGGGCGCTTGCCTTCGACGACCACGAAGTCCGCTTCGCGGCCGTCGCGATCGCGGAAGTAGCGCAGTTCGAGATCGCGACCTTCGGTGTCCTGTTGCCAGTGGACCCACTTGAGCAGGTGCGCGGCGACCAGATTCTCGAAGCGAGCGCCCGCGGTAGTCGGCAGCGACCAGTCGAAGTGGTAGTGCTTCGGCATCTTCTTGATCGCCCGGATGCGCGGCGATCCGAACGGTTGCACACGGAAGATCGCGTAGAGCCGTTCCAGCACGTCGAGCCAGCGGGTGATCGTGCGGTGGTCGACGCCGAGGTCCTCGCGCAGAGCATTGGCCGAAAGCGGCGAGCCGACGAGTGCTGGCAGTCGTACGGCCAGCAGTTCGAGATTGCCGAGGTCCGTCACCCGTTCCAGGCTGCGTACCTCGTCGCGGATCAGCAGCGTGCGGTACTCTCTCGACCACCGGCGGGCATGCGCCTCCGACCCGCGGAACCACGGTTCCGGGAAGCCGGACAACCGCAGCAGCGTGTCGAGTTCCCGCGGGCGCGTGATGCCGAGCTCCGCGACCGATAACGGATGCATGTGCAGAAGGTGGTAGCGCCCCTGCAGCGAGTCGCCGGCGAAGCGGTAGAGGTCCAGGCGAGCGCTGCCCGTGACGAGGATGCGGTGACGGCGCCCCAGCTGGTCGTAGAGGCCCTTCAGGTGGTTGCGCCAACCGCGGAACTTGTGGATCTCATCGAGGATCAGCAGGTCGCCCGTCGGCAGCTCGCGGCGCAGGATGCGTTCGCGATCTTCGGCGACGTCCCAGTTGCGATAGGCCTTCGCGCCACCGGGCAGCGACAGCGCCATCGTCGTCTTGCCGACCTGGCGCGGGCCGGCGACGAACACCATCTTGTGGGCGAGGTCCGCTTCGACCTGAGCTTGCAGATAGCGGTGCTCGGCCATGTCCAGAGTCTACGGCAGATTTAGCCTGGAGGCGAAATCTGCCGCGGCAGATCTTGCATGGGGCCAATCGACCACTCGGCGCCGCCGGCGGCTCACGCCGCGGTCGCAGCGCGCGGCCGACCCTTCCACAACGCCAGCGCCGCCTCGGTCGCGATCCACGCCGCGAGCGCCAGCAGCACGCTGGCGAGACCGCCGAGCACCACGTTCGGCGCGTTCACGATCTGCAGCACCAGCGCCGTGGCCGTCATGCCCATCATGAACAGCATCGGCAGCCCGACCGCGAGTCGCAGCCCCATGCCGTGCCGCGACTTCGCGAGCCACAGCGACAGGCCGACCAGCGTCAGCGCGGCGAGCAGCTGGTTGATCGAGCCGAACAGCGGCCACACCACGCGGTAGGCGGGCACCACCTTGCCGTTCAGCGTCACCGTCTGCGCGACGAAGATCGCCGGCAGCGCCAGTGTCACGACGGTGCCGATCACCCCGCCGGCGCGCGACTTCCAGCCGGTGAACTCCGTGAACAGGAAGCGCGCCAGCCGCGTCGCCACGTCGAGGGTGTCGTAGACGAACGTCGCGAACGCGAGCATGCCGAACGTCACCGCGAACTGCAGCGGCACGCCGAGCTGGTGCAGGAAGCTGCCGATGCCGACGCCGAAGATCTTGTCCGCGGTGCCCTTCGTGAGCGCATCGCCGGGCGCGAGCTGCATCACGCACGCGAGCGCCAGCAGCGCCACGACGCCTTCGAGCAGCATGCCGCCGTAGCCGACGACGTGCGCGTCCACTTCGCGGTCGAGCTGCTTGCTGGTCGTGCCCGAGCAGACGAGTCCGTGGAAGCCGCTGCAGGCGCCGCAGGCGATGGTGATGAACAGGAACGGCACCAGCGACTGGCCTTCGGGCGTCGTGAAGCCGGTGAACGACGGCCAGGTGATCTCGGCGTCGCCGCGCACGCTCGCGAGGAACAGGCCTAGCAGGCCGCCGCCGAGCGTGAGGTAGAGGAAGAAGCCGCCGAGGTAGCCGCGCGGCTGCAGCAGCAGCCACAGCGGCAGCACCGAGGCGATGCCGCAGTAAGCGAGGATCGCCCACGCCCAGTACAGCGACGGGATGGCACCAGCGGCGCGGAAGTCGATCGGCAGGTGTGGGCCGAGCCAGATCGCCACGCCGACCGCGGGCACGAACACCAGCGTGACGAGCCACAGCTTCGGCCGCATCACCTTCACGACGAGCCCCATCACGAGGCTGAGCCCGAGGTAGAGCATCGAGCTCGACGCGACGCCGCCGCCGTCGACCTGCGCGCGCGTGCCGCCCGTTCCCGGCACCTCGACGTCGAGTGGTTGCGTGAACGCGTTCGCCGTCGCGTCGGTGAAGGCGACGATCACCAGCACCAGAGCCAGCCACACGTAGATCAGGAACGCGGCGTAGCTGCGCGGATTCAGGTAGCTGCGCAGGATGCCGGCGATCGAGCACGCGCCGTGGCGCACCGATCCGACCAGCGCCGCGAAGTCGTGCATCGCGCCGATGAAGATGCAGCCGAGCACGATCCACCAGAACGCCGGCTGCCAGCCGAACATCGTCGCCGCGAGGATCGGGCCGAGGATCGGGCCGGCGGCGCTGATCGCCGAGAAGTGCTGCGACAGCAGGTAGAAGCGCGCCGTCGGTTCGAAGTCGGCGCCGTCGCGGTGGGTGTGCGCGGGAGTCGGCGTGGTGGCGTCGAGGCGAAACCACCGCGCGAGCAGGCGGCCGTAGACGCGGTGCGCGATCCAGAAGACGACGAGGCTGATCGCGAGCAGCAACGCGAGCGACGGCATGCGCGCATGCTGCCGTGGCACGGGGCTGGCTGCGAGGCAGGAATCGCCCAGGCACGGCCTTCCCGGCCGCCCGCCCGATCCGGGCTCGACGAAACGCCGCATACTCGCATACTGCGCGGATGCGCTTCCTGTCCGGCTTCCGCGCCGCCGCCGCGGTTCTCGTCCTGCTGGCGACGGCCACTGCCCAGGCCGAGATGCGCGGCGTCTGGGTGGCGCGCGACGGGCTCACTTCGCGAGCCAAGATCATCAGCACGCTCGACCAGCTCGCGGCCGCCAACATCAACATGGTCGCGGTGAACTGCTGGAGCCGCGGCTTCACGATCCACCCGAGTGCAGTGCTGCTCGCCGCCTGCGGCCAGAGCCAGGACCCGACCTACGTCGGCCGCGATCCGCTCCAGGAGTTCATCACCGAAGCGCACCTGCGCGGCATCGAGGTCGAGGCCTGGTTCGAGTACGGCTTCATGTTCGGCTGGAACGGCTGGTATCCCGGCCCGACCGGCGTCGGTCCCGTGCTCACCGCCAACCCGTCGTGGATCGCGCGCGACCAGACCGGCAACTCGCAGGTGTCCGACGGCGGCGGCGGCTTCTTCACCTGGGCGATCCACGAACATCCGGCGGTGCGCCAGTTCCTGATCGATCTCGCGGTCGAGGTCGCGCGCAAGTACGACGTCGACGGCATCCAGTTCGACCGCGTGCGTTACCCGTCGACGGCGTTTGGCTACGACGCGGTCACCAGTGCCGCCTACCAGGCCGCGACGGGGCAGTTGCCGCCGACGAACGTCAACAACTCGGCGTGGAAGGCGTGGCGGGCGGCGCGGCTCGTCACGTTCCACCAGGACTTCTACAACGCGGTGAAGGGCGTGCGCAGTTCGCTGCGCGTGACCGACGCGCCGACGGTGATGCCGGGCGCCTACGACAACTTCCTGCAGGACTGGCCGGCGTGGCTCACCGGCGGCTCGCTCGACCTCGTCTACCCGCAGGTCTACCGCACCACGGTCGGCAGCTACATCACCACGCTCGACCAGCAGCTCGCGTACTTCACGCCGGCGCAGGAAGCGAAGATCGCGCCCGGCATCCGCGCGATCAGCGGCACGCCGACCAGCGAAGTGCTCGGCATGGTCGCGGCGAATCGGGCCCGCAACCTGCCGGGCCACGTGTTCTGGTACGCCGAGGGGCTCTACGACGATCTGCCATCGCTCACGACCAACTACTTCCAGGCGCCGGCCGCCGTTCCGCTCCAGCCCGCCAACTGGCGTCCGCTGGCGACGCGACGCGAGGAGAACGACCCTACGACGACGTCGACGAGCGGCTTCGTGGCAGCACCGGTGGCCGGGAGCAGCGGCGGCTTCGCGCGCATCGGACTGTCGGTGGCCAGCGCGAGCGACGCGGTGACCTACACGCTGCCGGTCGCCGAGACCGGGCTGTGGACGCTGCTGGTGCACACGCCCGGCAGCGCGCCGTATTCGACCGCGGTGCCGCACGTCGTCGCGACCACGTCCGGGCCGGCGTTCGTCGTCGTCAACCAGGCGCAGGCGACGGCAGTGTGGACCGAGGTCGGCACGGTCTGGCTCACCGCGGGCAACACGACGGTGCAGGTGCGGGCGGTGCCCGGGCAGACGGTGCTGGCCGACGCGGTGGGGCTGATGCGTTCGCGATTGCCCTCGGGTGCGATGACCACGTACGGCGTCGGCACGAACGGCACGCTGGGCGGCACGCAACTCGCCGCGTCGGGGCGCAGCGGCGTCGGCGGCACGGTGCGGTTCCAGGCGTCGCGCATGGTGCCCGGCGCGGGTGCTGCGATCGGCCTCGGCTTCGCGCCAACGGCGCAGCCGCTGCTCGGCGGCACGCTCTTGGTACTGCCCGACGCGGTGCTCAGCGGCGCCGTCGACGCGCTCGGTCTCTACACCACCAGCGTCGTGGTGCCGTGGCAGCCGAGTCTGCTCGGGGTCCTTCTGTTCGCGCAGGCGGCGTCGGCCGACGCGGCTGGCCCCGAGGGCTTCAGCCTGTCCGCGGGCGTGATGATCACGATCGGGTGAGGCCCCTCCGCCGCGGCGCCTTGGCGGGGTGCCCCGGTCGCCGCATGCTGGTGCCATGCGTGTCCTGGCGCGTGCCCTCGTCGTGTTGCTCGCCGGTTGCTCGACGGCCGATCCTGTCGTCGGCGATCGCATCCGGATCGAGTCCTTCGCGGGTCCGATTGCGCCGACGCTTGAGTGGAAGCTGGTCGCTCGCGTGGTCGACGCGCTGACCGGGTCGCCGTTGCCTGGCGCGCGTCTGCACTACCTGGAGGAACGGTCCGAGCCGCCTGGCGGTGTCTTCTTCTACGACCACACGTGGTTCGCGGACGACCAAGGCTTCGTGCGCGTGCCGGCGGGCGGCGCGGGGGGCGGCTGGTATGTCGTCGTCAGCGACGGCCATGGGCCCGCTGCGATGATGGGCACCTTCGACGGTGTCGTTGCGCTGATGCCAGGCATCGACGTGCCCGTGCGCGTGGTCGACTGGCTCGAACGCCCGATTGCTGGTGCGGAGGTCGGACTCTGTCTCGGTTGCGGCCACACCCCGGACGTTCGCGTCGCCACGACCGACGGCCGCGGCGAGGCGGTCCTACGCTGCATCGAGCCGACGGCGAACGTCACGGGCGGATCCGGCGTTCGCGACCTCTACGTGCGGGCGCCAGGAATCGGTGGCCCCTACTCCTCCTTGTCGTGGCAGGTCGGCGATCCGCCGGTGCTGCTGCGCGTGCTGCCGGTCCCGGACGTGCGCGGTCGCGTGGTGGCGCCGAACGGAATGCCGTTCGCGCGGGCGGCGATCGGCGGCTCGCTGCACCGCGGACCGTGGACGTGGACGGCGGACGACGGCACGTTCGTGCATCGGGGCCGCGTGGAGGCGGACGACGAGTTGCTCCTGCGCGTGCACGGCCGTGAATTCTGGCTGCATCCGTCGATGCTCGGAGCCTCGCTCGAAGCCCGGCTGGCGCCAGCAACCCTCTCGCCTCGCGCGCAAGGCCGCCTTCGTGTGTGCGTACGCGACGACGGGAACGATGCACCGATCGAAGGTGCGCTGGTGCAGGCGGGGAAGCCCGGACTCGTGCATCCTGGAGATCCGGCCCCGGCCGAAGCCAGAGGGTCGACGGACGCCGAGGGCGTGGCCGTCGTTGTGGCGCCGGCCGGTGCGGCAGAGTGGGAAGTGGTGGTGGAGGGCTTCGAGACGATGGTGACCACCGTCGACGTCGCTGGCGATACCGAACGAGAAGTCCTCGTGCGGCTGGCGCGGCAGCCGCTGCGGGAGGTCGTGGTGCATGGAGTGCACGAAGGTCTGACCCTGGAGACGAGGCGAGGCAAGCGACGGGTTCGCGACGGCACGCAGGACAGCGGCCTGGTGTCGTTGCCGGCGCACGAGCCGTTCGTGTTGGTGCTGCATGAGCCCACCGGCGCCGATCGGCGCTTCGTGTTCGAGTCGCTACCGGACGGAGCGATCGTGTTGCGCGTGTTTGCTTCGACGCGCGCCAGATTGCGGGTCGTCGACGAGCAAGGGCAGCTGGTGCCTGCCCGTGTCGCGATCGCTGGTGCCGCCGAGTTCGGCGACGAGTCGGAGTGGCACGAGACCGGCGCGGACGGAGTCGTTGTCGTGCCGACCACGCTCACGGGTCGCGCCTTCCTCCGCGTCGAGCCGCGCGCCGCCGAGCGGCGGGCGCGCACGCTTCGCCTGGTGCTGCCACCGCGTGGCGACGACATCGAGCACGCCGTCGGCGATGTCGTGCTGGCTGCGGCGCCGCCGCTGCGGATCGTCGATGCGGTCGGTCAGCCTGTCGCCGGCACGATCACGGTCATGCGACCGGGGTTGTTGGTCGGTTCCTTGGAGATTGCCGCGGACGGTGGGTTCGATGCGTTGGACCTGCAACCCGGTGATCGGCTGATCTGCGCTCCCAGGGACCGATGGCGGCGGGTGACGAGGCAGTGGTTCGGGCCGACGACGTGGATCCTGCCGGCTCCCGGCACGATCCACATCGAACTGGTCGACGAGCACGGCATGCAGCCCCTCGGCGGCGTGGCGATGCTCGGCGACATGGCCCACTACGAGCATGAGGGATCGCTCCTGCTCGTCGAAGTGCCAGCCGGGGAAGTCGAGATCCTGGTGGGGGCGCGCGGCTGCACGAGCGCACGCGTCACGCTGCAAGTGTCACCGGGCGAAGTTCGCGTCGTTCGCGTCGTGCTGCGTCGCGAGTGACGCCGATCAGCGGCGAGCGGCGCGCTGCCAGCCGCGCCGCTTCACGAGGTCGAGCACCCGTTCGCGCACGTCGTCGCGGATCGTGCGCACGACGGCCATCGGTTGGCCCTTCGGATCGGGCAGCGGCCAGTCTTCGCGCTGCAGGCCGGGCACCGCGGGGCAGGCTTCGCCGCAGCCCATCGTCACCAGCAGGCGCGCCTCGGCAGCGAGGGCCGCGGTCAGCAGCGTCGGTCGCGCGAGGCGCACGTCGATGCCGACCTCGGCCATCGCCGCCGTCACCTCCGGATGCACGTGCGGGCCGGGCTGCGTGCCGGCCGAGACGGCGCGCGCCTTCGCCGGGTCGGCGAGGTCGCCGAACCACGCGGCGGCCATCTGCGAACGGCCGGCGTTATGCACGCACGCGAACAAGACGACGTCAACCACGCGGCGGCTCCGGCGGCGACGTCAGGACCACGCGGAACGTCGCCAGTGCGGCGAGGGCCCCGACGACTTGCCCGAGCACGAATCCGGGCGCGTCGGCGAGGCGGATCCCGGTGAACGTGTCGGTGACGGTTCGCGCCAGCGTGACGGCGGGGTTGGCGAACGACGTCGACGCCGTGAACCAGTAGCCGCACAGGATGATCGCCGCGACCGCGAACGGCGTCGCGGCCGGCCGCGAGCGGCCGCAGCCGAGCACGACGAGGACCAGCCCGTAGGTCGCAACCCCTTCGGCCAGCACCATGGCGGCGCCGCTGCGTTCGCGTGGCGATGCCGCGAACGCCGGCAGCTCGAACATCGCATGCGCGAGCACGACCCCGGCGAAGGCCCCGGCGAACTGCGCTGCCGCGTAGATCGGCACGCGGCGCCACGGCAGGGATCCCGTGCCGGCCGCGGCGACCGACACGATGGGGTTGAGGTGCGCGCCCGACACCGGCCCGAACACCAGCAGCAAGGCGATGAGACCGGCCGCGGTCGCCAGCGAGTTCGCCAGCAGCGCGATCGCGGCGTTGCCGCCGGCGAGACGTTCGGCCTGGATGCCCGAACCGACGACGATCGCGAGCAGCAGCGCGGTGCCCAGGAACTCGGCGGCGGCATCCCGCACGGCGGTTCGCGGTGACCGCGCCGGGCTCACTTCGCGATGCGTTCCTTGAACTCGCTCGTCTCGGTGTCGATGCGGACCTTGTCGCCCACATCGCACAGCAGGTTCACCTTCACCTTCATGCCGTTCTCGAGCACCGCTTCCTTCTGCCCGGAGCCCGCGCCGCGGATCGGCGGCGACGTCTCGGTGATCGTCAGGATCGAGTGCTTGGGCGGGAACACGGCGACGAGCTGGCCATCGACGAAGAAGCCGACGTAGGTCTCGGACGGCCACTTCAGCGCTTCCTCGGCCGCGGGGACGGCGCAGCGCACTTCGTCGCCCTCGGGCGTGAAGAACACCTCGACGATGCCGTCGCGGTAGGAGTGGCTCAGGTCCTTCTCTTCCTTGTCGAGCACTTCCCACTTGCTGTCGGTGTGCTCCTTGAGCTCGGTCTGGCGGCCGGTCTCGAGGTCCTTGATGCGCAGCTGGCAGAAGGCGCGGCGGTCGTTGCGGAGGATGTTCCACCACACGACGGTGCACATGCGTCCCTCGTAGCGGACCAGGGTGCCGGGGCGGAGTTCGTTGGCTGCGACTTGCATAGGGGCGAAGAAGGTAGCGAGCCGATTGCGAGGCCGCCAGCCGCCCGGGGGGCGAGGCTAGACTCCGGCGCGCCGTCCCCTGGCCATGCCGTTCCCCGCCTCGATCGCCGCGATGCTGCGTCCGTGCCACGCGCTGGCGTTCACCGCCGCGTTGTCGGCGCAGCAGCACTGGGCGTTCGTGCCGCCGGTGCGGCCGGCGGTGCCCGCCCCGGCCGGCGGCGAGCTGCGGAACGACGTCGATCGGTTCGTCGCGGCGGCGCGAAGTGCGGCCGGGCTCGTCGCGAATGGCGAGGCCACGCGCGGCGAACTGCTGCGGCGAGTGACGTTCGATCTCACCGGCCTGCCGCCGACGCTCGCCGAGCTCGATGCGTTCGAGGCCGACGCGCGGCCCGACGCCTACGAACGGGTCGTCGACGAACTGCTGGCGCGACCGGCGGCGGCCGAGGAGTCGGCGCGTTGGTGGCTCGACCTGTCGCGCTACGCCGACACCAGCGGCATGCAGCGCGACCAGGTGCGCGCGTTGTGGCGGTGGCGCGACCAGGTGATCGACGCGTATGCCGCGAACCACCCGTTCGATCGGTTCGTCACCGAACAGCTCGCCGGCGACCTGCTGCCGGGCGCGACCGACAACCAGCGCATCGCCAGCGGCTGGAACCGCAACAACCCGACCTCCGACGAAGGCGGGCTGATCCCCGAGGAGTTCCTCGCGCGGTACGCGATGAACCGCACCGACACGTTCGGCACGGCGCTGCTCGGGCTGACCGTCGGGTGTGCGCAGTGCCACGACCACAAGTCGGATCCGCTGACGCAGCGCGACTACTACCGGATGCTCGCGTACTTCGCGTCGTTCGACGAGCAGGGCAACGACGGTGGTGGGCTGGCGCCAGCGCCGAGCATCGCCGCACCTCGGCCGCACGAAGCGGCCGAACTCGAACGGTTGCGCGCGGCGGCGGCGGTCGCTGCCGCGTCGTTCGCGGCGACGCCGTGGACGCGAGTGCCGTTCGAGCCCGCGGCTGGGTCGAGCCCGTTCGCTGCCCGCGGCGATGGCGCGTTGCTCGCGAGCGGCGACGTCCCGGAGCGCGGCGACTTCGCGTTCGCGGCGCGCGGCGCGTTCGGCGGCGTGCGCGTGCTGCGCCTCACCGCGCTGCCCGACGACTCGCTGCCGGCGAAGGGGCCGGGCCGGGCCAGCAACGGCAACTTCGTGCTCAGCGACTGCGAACTACGCGCGGACGGCGTGCGCATCGTGATCTCCGGCGTGGACGCCGATCACGCCCAGGGTGGACATCCGGCGAACGCCGCGATCGACGACGACCCCGCGAGTGGGTGGGCGATCGACGGCCGGCACGAGCCGACGGCGTTGCACTTGCTGCTCGCCGCCCCGTTGCCCGCCGGCACGAACGAACTGCAGCTCGTGCTGCGCCACCAGAGCCCGCACGCCCGCCACCTGCTCGGCTGCTTCGTCGTGGATGCGACGACGGTGGAGGCCGGCCCGATCGTCGCCGCGCATCGCGCCGCGGCTGCGGCACTCGCCGCGTTCGAGGGCGCGTTGCCGCGGTGCATGGTCAGCGGCGAACGCAGCGAGCCGCGGCCCGTGCACGTGCTGGCGCGCGGCCGGTACGACCAGCCCGGCGAACGTGTGCAGCCGGGCACGCCGGCGTTCCTGCCGCCGCTGCCCGACGGCGCGCCGCGCGATCGGCGCGCACTCGCTGCGTGGATGTTCGCGCCAGGCCATCCGCTGACCGCGCGCGTCGCCGCGAACCGCATCTGGCTGCGCCACTTCGGCCGCGGCCTCGTCGCGACGCCGCACGACTTCGGCGTGCTCGGCAGCCGTCCGAGCCATCCCGAACTCCTCGACTGGATCGCGTGCGAGTTCGCCGAGCACGGCTGGGACGAACGCCGGCTGCATCGGCTGTTGGTGACTTCGGCGACGTACCGCCAGGCGTCGGCCACGACCGCGGACGTTCGCGAGCGCGATCCCGACAACGTCTGGTTGGCGCGCATGAGCCGCGTGCGCCTGCCGGCGGAGTCGATCCGCGACCAGGCGCTGGCGGTCGCCGAGCTGCTCGTGCACCGGACCGGCGGCCCGAGCGTGCGCATCCAGCAGCCGCCGGGCATCTGGGAGGCGATCGCGCTGCCCGGCAGCAACACCGAGCGTTACGTCGCCGACGCTGGCGACGATCTACGCCGCCGCAGCCTCTACACGTTCTGGAAGCGAACCGCCGGCCCGCCGTTGCTGCTGACGCTCGACGCGCCGAGTCGCGAGACGTGCGTGCTCGAACGGCAGGTGACGACGACGCCGCTGCAGACGCTCGCGGTCTGGAACGACGAAGGCATGGTGGCGGCGGCGCGCGCGTTCGGCGGCTGGCTCGCGACCATCGACGGCGACGTCGTCGATGCCGCGTTCCGCCGGCTGCTGCAGCGGCGCCCGAGCGAACGGGAACGCCGTGCCTGCCACGCCCTGCTCGACGAGGTCGTCGCCGACCGGCGGGCCGCGCTCGCCATGCTCGCGAGCACGTTGTTCTCGCTCGACGAAGCCATGCACCGCAACTGAATCGCATGCACGAGCCCGTGAACCTCGACCGCCGTTCGTTCCTGCAGCGCGCTGCCGCGGGTGCGGCGGCGACCTGGTGGTGGCACGGCGCGAGCGACCGGGCGCCGGTGCCGCACCGGACGCCGCGCGCCGCCCGGGTGCTCTACCTGCACATGGTCGGTGCGCCGTCGCAGCTCGACCTGTTCGACCACAAGCCGGCACTGCGGCGTTGGCACGGCCAGGACCTTCCCGACTCGGTGCGCCAGGGCCAGCGCATCACCACGATGACGTCGGACCAGGCACGCCTGGTGATCCAAGCGACCAACCGCGTCTTCGCGCAGCGCGGCCGGTGCGGCGCCTGGATGAGCGACCTGCTGCCGTATCTCGCGCAGTGCGCCGACGAACTCGCGATCGTGCGGTCGATGCAGACCGACGCGATCAACCACGAGCCGGCGCTCAACCTGGTGCAGACCGGGCACGAACTGCCGGGCCGGCCGAGCTTCGGGGCGTGGCTCGCATGGGCGCTCGGCGCCGCCACGCGCGAACTGCCGGCGTTCGTCGTGCTGCACTCGTCGTGGAGCGGGCCCAAGCAGGATCAGGCGCTCTACAGCCGGCTGTGGGGGGCGGGGTTCCTGCCCGCCGAGCACCAGGGCGTGCTGCTGCGCAGCGAAGGCGATCCGGTGCTGTTCCTCCGGGATCCCGACGGCGTGTCGCGGCAAGCGCGCGCCCGCCAGCTCGCGACCATGGCGGAACTGCACACGGTCGCGCAGCAACGCTTCGGCGACGCGAGCAGCACGGCGCGGCAGCGCCAGGCCGAACTGGCCTTCCGCATGCAGGCGGCGGTGCCGGAACTCGTCGACCTCTCGGCCGAGCCCGAGGCCGTCAAGGCGCGCTACGGACCCGACGTGCACACGCGCGGCACGTTCGCCAACAACATCCTGCTGGCGCGGCGGCTGCTCGAGCGCGGCGTGCGGTGCGTGCAGATCTACCACCGCGGTTGGGACCAGCACAAAAACCTCGAACACGACCTGCCGCTGCAGTGCCGCGACATCGACCAGCCGATCGCCGCCCTGCTCGGCGACCTGCGGCAGCGTGGTCTGCTCGACGACACGCTGGTGGTGTGGACCAGCGAATTCGGCCGCACGGTCTACGCGCAGGGCGTAGCCGGCGATGCGGGCTACGGGCGCGACCACCATCCTCGCTGCTTCGTCACCTGGCTCGCGGGTGCCGGAGTGCGCGCGGGCGTGCAGCACGGCGAGACCGACGAACTCGGCTACAACGTCGTGCGCAACGCGGTGCACGTGCACGACCTCAACGCCACCTTGCTGTGGCTGCTGGGCTTCGACCACGAACGGCTGACGTTCCGCCACGAAGGTCGCGACCACCGGCTCACCGACGTGCACGGGAAGGTCGTGCCAGCACTGCTCGCGTGAGGGACCTGCGGTGTCGCGAAGGAGGTACGGCTAGCATCGCGAGCACCCTGCTGCTGCCATGAAGAACTGCCCCGAATGCGCCGAGTCCGTGCAGGACGCCGCGCGCAAGTGTCGCTTCTGCGGTCATCGCTTCGACGCGGCGGCCGTCGCGTCGGTCGGAACACCTGGCCCGGGCGACGTCGACGCCGACGACGGCCCGAGCGGCGAGGCGATCGGCAACGTCGTCGCGGCGACCGGCAGCACGCGGCCCTCGATCGGGTTCCTGTTCGTCCTGCTCGGCGGAGCCGCGATCGGCATCGGCTCGCTCGCGGGCGCGATCGGTGGCGCCACCGGACGTGAGGACGTCGGCATGGCGGTGGCTCTCGCGAACGTGATCGGCCTCGTCGCCGGCGGCCTGCTGCTCGCGCTCGGCTGGGGCCTGACCAGCATGCGTGGGCAGGGGGGCGCTGGCGGGCTGTTCGGCGGCCTCGCCCTCGTCGCCGGCCAGGGCATCGCGTTTTGGATCGCGAAGGAGGACGGCGGAACGATGCTGATGGGTCTCGTCGCCAGTGCCGGCATCCTCGCGTGCCTGTTCCTGCATCTCGGCACGCTCGAGGAAGTCGGCTTCGGCGGCACGCGGCTTTCGGCGATGGTGGGCATCGTCGGCGTCGGTGGACTGCTCTTCTCGTTCGTGCAGAAGTGGGATCTGCCGACCTGGGTGGAGAGCACGCTGGCGTGGTGTGGCTTCGGCGGTTGCGTGCTGTTCGGCCTTGCGCTTGCGGTCGCGGCGGCCCAGCACCTGCGCGACGGGTGAGGCGGGTGTCCTGCGCGGCCGCTAACATCCCGCACCGCGCGACGTCGTGGCACCCATGAAGAACGGTCTCTACGTGTGCGTGCTGGCCGCGGCTTGCGCTGGCGCGCCGAGCGGCTCGGCGTCCGTCGAACCGCCTGCGGTCGTCGAGCCCGCCGCGAGCCTCGGCAGCTCGACGATCTTCTACGCGGTGCTCGAAGGGCTCTACGACGAGGGCGTCGGTAGCGACGACGTCGACATCCTGCTGCGCGCGGATCCCGCAACGATGCGGCTCGTGCACTTCGTTCCGGGTTGCCCGCTCTGCCTGCCGACGATCGACGCGCTGCGGCTCTACCGGCTCCGGCCGAAGTTCTACGGACTCAAGGGCGAGCCCGACTCGTTCGGCGACGGGTTGCCAGAACGCGAGCGCAGGTTGTTGCGCGGCAGCGGCGACGAGCAGCGGCAGGTGCTGCAGGCCTTCGTCGAACGCAGCCTGCAGCGGCGCATGACGTCGCTGCGTCTCACCGCGGCCGAACGCACGCAGTGGGAACTCGCGCTGCGCGACATGCGCGAGAAGGGCACCATGCTGCTGCGCGCCGCCCGGACGCAGGACCCGTCCGTGCTCGGCGGCGCCAAGGGCTGTGTGGTGTGTGACGGGCTGCACGCGGCGGGTGCGTGGATGGCGCGCTGAGCCAGCGCGCCGAGGCCGACCGGGGGATGCGCGCTTGCAGCGGGACTGCCTGCACCTAGCATGCGCCCCGCCTGCGTTCGCGCGGGAGTGCATCCGAGCTGGTGTTCGGCCTGGTCTTCAAAACCTGTGGGGTTCCGCCTCGAGTGGGGCCCGGTGGGTTCGATTCCCATGCACTCCCGCCATTCACGTCCCGCCGCCAGCACCGCCATCGCCGCGGCGCCGCTCGGCCGCCGGCGGCAGCGTGCGGTGCAGCACCCACCAGGCCAGCGTGACGCCGAGCGCGTTCATGCCGATGTCGCGCAGGCAGTCGGGGTGCTCTTCGTGCGGCCACAACCACTGACCGAGTTCGTGCAGGGCCAGCAGCGTGAACGGCACCACGCACGCGAGGCGCAGCCGCAGCACCTGCTCGCGCCGTGAACCAGCACCGCCGATGCCGAGCATGTGCCCGGTTCCCAGCGCAGTCGCGGTGACGGCGAAGAAGTGCAGCCACCACGCGCGCAGCCAGACGTTGAGCTGCCACGGGAACAGCTCGAAGTGGATGCCGACCGCGATCGCGCCGAACGCGGCGGCCAGCGCCACCGGGGTTCGCGCCGGGCGTTCGCCCGCGCGCGCCGTCACGGCAGCACCAGCGTGGTGATCAGCGGCAGGTGGTCGCTGCCGAAGTCGGGCCCGACCTCGTGCCGAGCCACCGCGACGCCGCCGCCGAGCAGCACGTGGTCGATCGGCACTCGCAGGGGCCAGGGCAAGGAACTCGGCCACGTCGCCTGCCAGCCGCCGTCGGCGGCGCAACGCAGGCCGGTCGAAGCGAGCAGGGTGCGGAACCCGTGGTTCCACGGCGTCGTGTTGAAGTCGCCGAGCACCACCCGCGCGGGCGGCAGTGGCGCCAGCGTCGCCGGAATCGCCGCGAGCGCCTGGTCGCGCAGCCGGCAGCGCTCGCCGCCGCCGGGCCGCGGCGTGTGCACGCCGAGTACGCCGAGCGGGCCGCCGGGCGTTGCGACGACGGCGCGCAGCGCGGGCGCCCAGTCGACGCCGAGCGGCACCACTTCGCCCTGCAGCGGCCAACGCGAGAACAGCGCCACGCCGTAGTAGCCGTCGTCGGTACGCACGCAGCGATGGGGGAGCCCGGGCAAGCGATCGGCGAGCGCGGCGAGCCACGCTGGCGTCACTTCGCTGCAGAACACCACGTCGGGATCGTGCTTGCGCACGAGAGCGAGGGCCCGTTCGGCGTTCCGTTCGCTGCCGCGCAGCAGGTTGAACGTCAGGACCCGCACGTCCGTGCCGCGCGGTGCCGTCGCCGCGGGCGTCGGCGGCGAACGCAACCACGCCGGCAGCACGGCGGCGGCGGCGAGTGCGGCGCCAGCCGCCAGGACGAGCGCGAGCCACCAGCGCCGCGCCGCCGCGAGCAGCAGCGCGCTGATCGCCAGCCAGGCCATCGCCTGGACCGGAAAGCACGCGAGCTGGTCGATCGTCCAATGCCAGTGCGCGAAGAACGGCGCCACGGCCGAAGGCAGGGCCGGCAGGGCCAGGAGCAGCACCAGGTTCGACGAGCGCACGCGCACGGGCCGGAACCATGCCGCGGACTGCGCCGTGCGGCGAGGGCTGGGTCGCCGACGTTGCCGCCGGGGCGCGATTCGGCATGATCCACGCCGCGATGTCCGCCGTGCCGTTCCCCGATCGTGCGACGATCCTGGCCACGATCCGCACCTACATCGCCGACTGGTTCCGCGACGGCCGCGAGGACGGCCTCGAAGCCGAGACGCCGCTGGTGACCTCGGGCATCGTCGATTCCGCGGGCGTGGTCGAGGTGGTCGAGTTCCTCGAGCGGCGCTTCGGCGTGCGGCTGACCGACGCCGACATCTCGCTGCGCAACTGCAACACCCTGCAGGGCCTCAGCGACCTGGTCCTGAGCCGCCGCTGACCGACCCACGATTCGTGCCCGCGGCTGCGGACTGAGACTCGACTCCGTGGCGCCGATCGCTATCGTCGCCCGACCTTTTTTTCGGCCAGCGGTGTCCTTCCTCCTGCCAATCCTGGTGTTCTCGGTGCCGGTCCTCGCCATCGTCGTGCTCGCCGTCGGCGGGCGGCGACTGTCCGGGTCCTGCGGGGGCATGAGCCCCGACGGCAACTGCCAGCGCTGCGGCAAGACGGCGGATCAACCCGCAGCCGAGGGTTCGTGCCGATGACCACCCACACCATCAGGAAGGGCTACGACCTGCCGCTGGCGGGGCGTCCCGAGTTGCAGCTCGTGGATGCACCCGAGCCGGCGCGCGTCGCGCTCGAGACGGGGGAGTTCCCCGGCATCAAGCCCAAGGCCCTGGTCAAGGAAGGCGACGTCGTGAAGACCGGGCAGCCGGTGTTCCTCGACAAGATGGACCGCGACCTGGTGTGGTGCTCGCCGGTCAGTGGGACGGTGTCGCGGATGGACTTCGGCGAACGGCGGTTCCTGCTGCGCGTCGTCATCGACAACGCCGCGAGCAAGGGCGGCAAGGAAGAACACGCGGCGGTGCCCAAGCCCTCGGGCGATCGCGATGCGATCGTCAAGGCGATCAAGGGCGCCGGACTGTGGCAGCTCGTGCGGCAGCGGCCGATCGGCAAGGTGGCGCAAAGCCACAGGGTGCCGGTGGCGATCTTCGTGAACGGCATGGACAGCGCTCCGCTGGCCGCCGATCCGTGCTTCGCCACGCGGGGCCAGAAGGCCGACCTGCAGGCCGGCATCGACCTGCTGCGCAAGCTGACCGCGGGCAAGGTGTTCCTCAGCCTGCGCGCCGCCGGCGACCACCAGTCGGATGCGCGAGCCCTGCAGGGCGTCGAAGTGCACGACTTCGCGGGGCCGCACCCGTCGGGCCTCGTCGGCACGCACATCGCCAACATCCGCCCGCTCAAGGCCGGCGAGGTGGCGTGGACGCTGACGCTGCAGGACGTCGCGAGACTCGGCGAATGGGCGCGCACGGGGCGCTACCCCGCCCACACCGTGGTGGCGCTCGGCGGCAGCGCGGCGGCGAGCCGCAAGTACTTCCGGGTGCGTCAGTGCGCCGACAGCGCGGCGCTCAACGGCGGCCAGCCGTTCGCCGGTGACGTGCGCGTCATCTGCGGCAACGTGCTGCACGGCAGCGCGGTCGGTCAGGATCGCTGCCTCGGCTTCGCGACCAAGACCGTGACGGTGATCCCCGAGGGCACCGGTCGACGCGACCTGTTCGGCTGGGCGCTGCCGCAGTTCGGCAAGCTGAGCCGGCACCGCAGCGTGTTCTCGTGGCTCGTGCCGAAGAAGGAGCACGTCGTCGACGCGCGCCTGCACGGCGGCCACCGGCCGATCGTCAACATCGGCACCTGGGAAGGCGTGATGCCGCTCGACATCCACCCGAGCTACCTGGTGCGCGCGATCCAGGCGAACGACATCGACGAGGCCGTGAAGCTGGGCCTGCTCGAAGTGACGGAAGAGGACGTGGCGCTCTGCACGTTCGTCGATCCGTGCAAGATCGACGTCGGCCAGGTGATCCGCCAAGGGCTCGACATGTACGAGAAGGAGGCGTGATCCCGTGCAGTTCCTACGCAACCTGATCGAGAAGCAGAAGACGCTCTACCACGCCAAGGACAGCCGCTTCCACAAGGTGTGGCCGCTGTTCGACGCGTTCGAGACGTTCCTGTTCGCGCCGGACCACCGCACCAGCGGCCAGCGCGTGCACGTGCGCGACTACGTCGACCTGAAGCGGGTCATGAACACGGTCATCGTCGCGATGCTGCCGTGCCTGCTGTGGGCGATCTGGAACACCGGCGCCCAGCACTTCCTCGCCGTCGATGCGATGGTGAAGGCCGGCAAGGCGACTGCCGACGGCTACGTGACCGGCTGGCTGCAGTGGCTGCTCGGGGCGCCCACGATCGGCGCGGTGACTGCGTTCGACACGATCGTCTTCGGACTGCAGCGCATGCTGCCGATCCTGATCACGAGCTACGGCGTTGGCCTTGGCATCGAGATGCTGTTCTCGGTGATCCGCAAGGAAGAGGTGAGCGAGGGCTACCTGGTCAGTGGCATGTTGATCGCGCTGATCGTGCCGGCGTCGATCCCGCTGTGGCAGCTCGCGATCGGTGTCGCCTTCGCGGTCGTGCTCGGCAAGGAAGTGTTCGGCGGCACCGGCATGAACGTGTTCAACCCGGCGATGCTGGTGCGCGCGTTCCTGTTCTTCGCGTTCCCGGCGCAGATGTCGGGCGACGCGGTGTGGGTGGCCGGCAACCACTCGCCGGCTGGCGTCCCCGGCAGCCTGGTCGACGGGTTCTCGCAACCAACGCCGCTGGCGGTGGTGAAAGCTGCGTCCACGGACGCCAGCACCGCACTGCAAGGCGCCTACAGCCATGCCGATCTGTTCTTCGGCAACATCCCCGGCAGTGCCGGCGAGATCAGCAAACTCTGCGTGCTGCTCGGCGCGTTCTGGCTGGTCTTCACCGGCGTCGGCAGCTGGCGCGTGATGGTCGCAGGCGTGCTGGGCCTGTTGGGCAGCGCCTGGCTGATGCAACTCGGCGGCGCGACCACCGGCCCGATCAGCCTGCTGCCGTGGGAGCAACTGCTCTGTGGCGGCTTCCTGTTCGGCATCGTCTTCATGGCGACCGACCCGGTGAGCTCGCCGGAGACCAACCTGGGCAAGTGGATCTACGGGGCGCTGGTCGGCTTCGTGACGATCCTCGTGCGCACGATCAACCCGGCGTATCCGGAAGGCACGATGCTCGCGATCCTGCTGCTCAACGCGTTCGCTCCGGGCATCGACCACTTCGTCGTCGCCGCCAACATCAAGCGGAGGATGGCTCGCTCATGAACACCAGCAGCAATGGCTATGTGCTCGGCTTCGCCGTCACGGTCTGCGTCGCGATGAGCACGATGCTCGCGTTCACGTCGAATTCGCTGAGCGAACTGCAGGCGGCGGCGAAGGAGTTCGACCGCCAGAAGAACGTGATGGTGGCCGGCGGCCTGATCCAGGAGGGCGATGCCCGCCCACGCAAGGAGCTCGAGGCGATCTATCAGAAGCAGGTGCGCACGCAGATCGTCGATCTGCAGTCCGGCGACTTCGACGCCGGCAAGACGCCGGCGAGCGTCGAAGCGATCAAGGATCCGAAGGAGCGGGCGCGCTACCGCCCGGTCGCGGTCGCGCTGGACGCCGACGGCAAGGAGACCGGCCTGATCCTGCCGATCCAGTGCAAGGGCCTCTGGGGCCCCATGTTCGGCTACCTGGCGCTCGATCGCGACGCCAACCATGTGCGCGGCATCACCTTCTATGCGCACAAGGAGACGCCCGGTCTCGGCGGCGAGGTCGACAACCCAGCGTGGAAGGAGATGTGGAAGGGCAAGACCGTGCTCGGTGCCGGCGATGCGCTCGTCGGCATCACCGTGAAGAAGGGCAAGGTCGACGCGGCGGTGCCGGCGGAGAAGCAGCACTACGTCGACGGCCTTTCCGGCGCGACGATCACCAGCAACGGCGTGACCAAGGGCGTGCGCGCCGAACTCGAGGCGTGGAAGCCGCTGCTGAACAAGTACTGGGCGAAGAAGAACTGAGCCAATACGGAGCCACCCATGACCGCAGTTGCCACTCCGCCGCAGAAGCGCAGCCTGTTCGGGCCCGACGAACGCAAGGCGATCAAGGACCCGCTCTGGGACAACAACCCGATCGCGCTGCAGATCCTCGGCATCTGCAGTGCCCTGGCGGTGACGACGCGCCTCGACAAAGCCCTGATCATGGGTCTCGGCGTGACGTTCGTCTGCTCGCTCGCGAACGTCATCATCTCGACGATCCGCACGCTGATCCCGAACAAGATCCGCATCATCGTCCAGCTCGTCGTCGTCTCGAGCGTCGTGATCATCTTCGACCAGTTGCTGCAGGCCTACATGTACGACCTCAGCAAGCAGCTGTCGGTCTTCGTCGGCCTGATCATCACCAACTGCATCGTGATGGGGCGCCTCGAGGCCTACGCGATGGGCAACCCACCGTGGCGCAGCTTCCTGGACGGCATCGGCAACGGGCTGGGCTACGCGTGGATCCTCGCGGTCGTCGGCGCCATCCGCGAGATATTCGGCAGCGGCAAGCTGCTCGGCATGCAGGTGATCCCGCAAGGGCTCTACGACGCCGGCTACGTCAACAACGGCCTGATGGTGCTGGCGCCGGGCGCCTTCCTCCTGCTCGGCATCATCGTCTGGATCCAACGCTCGATCTCGGGCTACTCGGAGAAGTGACCCCATGACCGCGATGCTCGCCTTCTTCAACGACGAATCGCTCGGCAGCGTGTTCCTGCGCTCGGTGTTCGTCGAGAACATCCTGCTGTCGTTCTTCCTCGGGATGTGCAGCTACCTCGCGGTCAGCAAGCGCGTCGACTCCGCGATCGGCCTCGGCATCGCGGTGGTCTTCGTGCAGGTGCTGACCGTGCCGATGAACTGGGCGCTGCAGACCTACGTGCTCGGCAAGGGGGCGCTGGCGTGGGCCGGCCTGCCGGACACCGATCTCGGCTACCTGCAGTTCCTGACCTTCATCGCCTCCATCGCCGCGGTCGTGCAGGTGGTGGAGATGGCGGTCGACAAGTTGAGCCCCAAGCTCTACGCGGCGCTCGGCATCTTCCTGCCCCTGATCGCCGTCAACTGCGCGATCCTCGGCGGCTCGCTGTTCATGTACGAGCGCAAGTACGACTTCACGCAGGCCGTCGTCTACGGCTTCGGCTCCGGGGCCGGCTGGGCGCTCGCGATCGTCAGCATGGCGACGATCCGCTGGCGCATGCGCACGGCGCACGTGCCAGCACCGCTGCGCGGGCTCGGCATCACGTTCATCACCACGGGTCTCGTGGCGATGGCCTTCATGACCTTCAGTGGCATCTGATCCGCAGCATCCGAGGCAGGGAGAGCAACGATGGAAGTTCTGACCGGCGTCGTCGCACTCACCGCAGTCATCGTGCTGCTGGTGCTGGTGCTGATGTTCTGCGAGAAGAAGCTCGTCGCGAAGGGCAAGGTCAAGTTGCTCATCAACGACGACCCGAGCAAGTCGCCCGAAGTCGACGTCGGCAGCAACCTGCTGCTCGCGCTCAGCAACCAGAAGATCTTCCTGCCGTCGGCGTGCGGCGGCAAAGGCTCCTGCGCGATGTGCAAGTGCCAGGTCTTCGAAGGCGGCGGCGACATCCTTCCGAGCGAGCTGACGCACATCAAGAAGGCCGAAGCCAAGGCCGGCTGGCGCCTGTCGTGCCAGGTCAAGGTGCGCGGCCCGATGAAGGTGAAGGTGCCGGACGAAGTGTTCGGCATCCGCAAGTGGGAGTGCACGGTGCGCTCCAACGACAACGTCGCGACGTTCATCAAGGAGCTGGTGCTCGAGCTGCCGAAGGGCGAGATCATCCACTTCGAGTCGGGCGGCTACATCCAGATCGACGTGCCGCCGTACCAGAACCTGAAGTTCAAGGACTTCGACGTCGCCGAGCGCTTCCGCGGCGACTGGGACAAGTTCAAGCTCTGGGACCTCGTCGCCAACAACCCGACCCCGATCTTCCGCGCCTACTCGATGGCCAACCATCCGGCGGAAGGCAACATGGTGATGCTCAACATCCGCATCGCCACACCGCCGCCGAAGCAGATGCAGCTCAACCCGGGCATCTGCAGCAGCTACGTCTTCTCGCTGAAGAAGGGCGACAAGATCACGATCTCGGGCCCGTACGGCGAGTTCCACATCAACAAGACCAACCGCGAGATGATCTACATCGGCGGTGGTGCGGGCATGGCGCCGTTGCGCAGCCACATCTTCCACCTGTTCCACACCGAGAAGACGACGCGCAAGGTCTCCTACTGGTACGGCGCGCGCAGCAAGCGCGAGATGTTCTACACCGAGGAGTTCGAGGCGATCGAGAAGCAGTTCCCGAACTTCCAGTACCACGTCGCATTGTCGGAGCCGCAGCCGGAGGACAACTGGACCGGCAAGAAGGGCTTCATCCACCAGGTGGTGTTCGACAACTACCTGAAGAACCACCCGAACGTGGACGAGATCGAGTTCTACCTCTGCGGCCCGCCGATGATGAACTCGGCCGTGCAGAAGATGCTCGGCGATCTCGGCGTCGAGAAGGACATGATCCGCTTCGACGATTTCGGCGGATGAACGACACGCGGGCGCCGGAGGCGCCCGCAGTCGTTGCATCCACCGAAATGCGTCTCCCGCTCGCGCTGCGGAAGCGCGGCGTTGGCGGGAACGCAACTGGCCGCCACGCGCGAGCGGTGTGGGGCGCCCGCATCGTTGCCTCCGCCGAAGCGCTCTCGGGCTCGGGCTCGCGCCGCGGCTCGGGACACCGTTACGATCCGCGGCCCGATGGTGTGCCGACCCCTTGTCTGGCTTGCGCTCGTGGCGGCGGCTTGCAGCGAGCAGTCGCACGAGGTTCGCGAGTTCGGCGGGCCGACGATGGGTTCGACCTACACGGTCAAGTTCGTCGGCGACGCGGCGGTTGCGGACCTGCGCGCGATCGTCGAACAGGAACTCGCCGCGCACGATGCCGCGTTCAGCCAGTGGCGCACCGATTCGGAGATCGCCCGCGTGAACGCGCACGCGAGCACCGAGCCGCTCGTGGTCAGCGAGCTCTTCGCCAAGGTGCTGCGCCAGGCGCTCGCCGTCGCGGGCGTGACCGACGGCGCCTTCGACCCCACGGTCCGACCACTGAGCGAACTCTATCGGGCCGCCAAGCGCGACCCGCGGCACCCGCTCGACGATGCTGCGCTCGATCGCGCGCGAGAACACGTCGGTTGGCAGCTCGTCAGCTTGCGCGACAACACGCTGGTGAAGGCGCGCCCCGACGTGCAGCTCGACCTCGACGGCATCGTCGCCGGCGCCTGCGCCGATGCGATCGCCGCCCGGTTCGCGCCGTTGCGTCTGCAGGGCTTCTACCTCGAGATCACCGGCGAAGTGCTCTGCCGCGGCGACAAGGGGGCGCTTGGACCGTGGCGCATCGGCGTGGTCGATCCAGCGTCCGTGTCCGCGACCGGCGATGCCGACGCGGGGCTGCGTGTCGTCGCCCTGCACGACGCCGCGTTGTGCACGAGCGGCGACTACCGCAACGGGTTCGTTCGCGACGGCGTGCCCATGCACCACGTGTTCGACCCACGCACCGGCCGCAACCCGGCGGCCGCGGTCGCCAGCGCGTCGGTGCTCGCACCGAGTGCGGCGCTCGCGGACGCGTTCGCCACGGCGTTCCTCGTGCTCGGCAGCGACGGCGTGGCCGCGAACTGGCCGCGGTTCGCACGGTTCGGTTTGCGCGGAACGCTGCTGCTGATGCCGCCGGCGGCGGGCGAAGAGCGGTTGCGGCAATTCGAGATCGCATGGCCCAAAGACAACTCCTGATCGCGGCGGCGTGCCTCGCCGCGATTCCCGTCGCCGGTTGCCGGACCTTGCCGCGCGATGCGCAGTGCTGGTCGCTGGACGGGCGCGTGCTGGGAACGCCGCCGGGCGACCCGGCCGAGCAGGCGCCCCAACGGGCTGCGCTCGCCGATGGCGAGGCGAAATGGCGCGCCTCGCCCGAGGACCGCGACGCGGCGATCTGGTACGCGCGGCGCCTCGGCTACCTCGGGCGCTTCCGCGAGGCCGTCGGCGTGCTGACCGACGCGCTCGACCATCATCCGGGCGATCCGTTCGTGCTGCGCCATCGTGGCCACCGGTGGATCACGCTGCGTGAGTTCGGCAAGGCGGCCCACGATCTCGAACGTGCCGCGGTCGCCTGCCGCACGACGCCCGACGAGACGGAGGCCGATGGCCAGCCCACACCCGGGCGTCCGCCGCATTCCTCGCTGCACTACAACGTGCACTACCACCTCGGGCTCGCGCTGTTCCTGGCCGGCGACTTCGCGCCGGCGGAGCGCGCCTGGCTCGACTGCCTGGCGGTCGTCGACGACGACGAGTCGCGCGTCGCCGTCAGCCATTGGCTCTGGTGCGTGCGCATGCGCTTGCGCGATCCGGCCGGGGCCTTGGCCGTCGTGACGCCGATCCACGCGGGGATGGACGTCGTCGAGAACGTCGCCTACCTGAACCTGTGCCTGCTCTACGCGGGCAGGAAGGCGCGCGAGCAGATCGCGCCGCGGGCCGGCAGCTCGGGCAGCGCGCTCGCGTTTGGGCTCGCGCACCACGATCTGGTCGCCGGCGATCGTGCTCGGGCCCACGCGGCGCTGCGCGAGCTGGCCGCGAGTCCTGGCTGGGCCGCCTTCGGCGTCATCGCCGCCGAGGTCGAACTGGCCCGCTGGCGACCGTAGTCCGGCCGCGAAAAAAAGCGGGCTCCGGCGAGGCACCACCCCACACCGGAGCCCATCCCTGCCTCAGGGCCCATGCCCATGGCGTTCTTTCCACCGCAGCTGGTAATGCACGAGCCGTGCCAGCCGGTGGGAAAGTCTGGCGAAGCGGGGGCCGGTGGTCGCAACCGCCCGTCGCCACGGCCCGTGCGGCGGCGCGACCCCTTGGCCCATGCCAGAACGCGGCGCCCGCCGTCGTCCGGACCGCGCCTTCGTCGGCGCTTCGACGGCCGATCGTCGGTCAGCCGTCGCCGCGCCGTTCCGCGGCCTTGGCCCGGTCCCACGCCGCGTCGAGTTCGGCGAGGCTGCGCCCCGTCAGGACGTGTCCGAACTCGCGTTCGATCGCCGCGAAGCGCCGCTGGAACTTGTCGCTGGTCGCCGCCAGCGCGACTTCCGGGTTGCTGCCGACGTGCCGGGCCAGGTTGCACAGGCTGAACAGCACGTCGCCGAGTTCGGCGGCGATCGCCGCGCCGTCGCCGCTCGCGATCGCGGCGTCGAGCTCTGCCAGCTCCTCGTCGATCTTCGCGCGTGGGCCGGCGCGGTCCGGCCAGTCGAAGCCGGTGCGGGCCGCCTTCTCGCCAAGACGGAACGCGCGCAGCAGGGCCGGCAGCGCGATCGGCACGCCGGCGAGCGCGCCGGCGTCGCTGCCCTCGGCGCGTCGGTCGCGCCGCTTCTGTTCTTCCCAGCGCGTGTAGGCGATCTCGGCGCTGGCGGCGCGCTGGTCGCCGAACACGTGCGGATGGCGGCGGACGAGTTTCGCCGCCGCCGCGGCCGCCGCGGCATCGAGCGTCGGGCCGCCGTTCTCGCTGTCGATCTGCGCGATCATCGCGACGTTGACCAGCACGTCGCCGAGTTCTTCGAGGGTTCCGGCCGCGTCGCCGCGCCGCAGCGCGTCCGCGGCCTCGAACGCCTCCTCGAGCAGGCACGGCGCCATGCTCGCGGTCGTCTGCTTGCGGTCCCAGGGACAGCCGTCGGGTGCGCGCAGGCGCGCGATCGTGCGGAGCAGGTCCTGCATGCCGGGCAACGGCAAGTCGGGTTGGGCCATGCGCGCACGCTACCGCGCGCCGTCGGGGCCGCCGCGCGGGTTTCCCCGTGCGGGCCGAGCGAGGGCCCGTATCGTGCCGGCGTCGCGAGCCCGTTCGGGCCGCGCCACCATTCCCGCCATGGCCATCGAACTCCCGCCCCTTCCCTACTCACACGACGCGCTCGCGCCGCACATCAACGCCCAGACGCTGCAGATCCATCACGGCAAGCACCATCAGGCTTACGTGACGAACGGCAACAAGCTGATCGAGGGCACCGAGTTCGCCAGCAAGTCGCTGGTCGACATCGTCAAGGCGACCGCCGGCAAGGCCGACAAGGCCGGCATCTTCAACAACGCGGCCCAGGTCTGGAACCACACCTTCTACTGGCAGTCGATGAAGCCGAAGGGCGGCGGCAAGCCGAGCGGCAACCTCGCCACCAAGATCACGACCGACTTCGGCAGCTACGAGAAGTTCGTCGAGCTGTTCAGCCAGGCCGGCGCGACGCAGTTCGGCAGCGGTTGGGCGTGGCTGGTGCTCAAGGGTGGCAAGCTCGAGGTGACCAAGACGCCGAACGCCGAGACGCCGCTGACGCAGGCCGGCTGCACGCCGCTGCTCACGATGGACGTCTGGGAGCACGCGTACTACCTCGACTTCCAGAACCGCCGGCCGGACTACATCAAGACCTTCCTCGAGCACCTGGTGAACTGGGACTTCGCCAACCAGAACCTCGCCAAGGCCTGAGCGGTCGGGCGCGCCGCCAGCGCGCCGAGCCACCCGTGAGCTCGCACCGCCGCCGCAAGCAGAAAGCGCAGGCGCTCGGCCTCAACGAGGCCGAGTTGCAGCTGTGCGATCTGCTCGGGGAAGTGCTCGAGCTGCTGCGCTGGAACCAGGTGCTCGGCTACGGCAACCAGTACCTGCTGCACGAGAAGCTCGGACTGCCGCCCGAAGAACGGCACCGCGTGATGCGGGCGGCGGCGACGGCAGTCGAGCAGGACGGCCGCATCCAGGACTGGGGCCGCCGCTTGCTCGCGCTGCAGGAACGGCTGCGGGTGATCGATGCGCAGCTGCGCGGCGAGACCGGGCCCGGAACGGCGGCGGCCGGCCGCGACGGCGCGGAGCGTGCGGCCGATGGCTGAGCCGCGCGCCACGCCGATCAGCGGCTGCGTGATCTGCTGGCAGGAGGCCGACCGCATCGCCGACTGCATCCGTTCGCTGTCGTTCTGCGACGAGGTCATCGTCGTCGACAGCGGCAGCACCGACGGCACGGCGCGGATCGCGGCCGAACTCGGCGCCCGCGTGATCGTGAACGAGCCGTTCCCCGGCCATCGCGAACAGAAGCAGCGCGCGGTCGACCACGCCCGGCACGACCACGTGTTCTGCCTCGACGCCGACGAGCGCTGCACGCCGGAACTCGCGGAGCGCGTGCGGGAGCTCGCCCAGCGAGGCCTCGGACCGGCCTACGAAACGCCGCGGCGCAACCACTACCTCGGCGCGATCCCGCGCCACGGCCTGTTCGTGCCCGACCGCAAGGTGCGGCTGTTCGACAGGCGGCACGCGCGCTGGGGCGGGCGCAATCCGCACGACCACGTCGAGCTCGCGCCGGGCGTGGTCGCCGAGCGGCTCCCCGAGGCGATCGAGCACCTGAGTTACCGCGACTTCGCGCATCACCTGCGCACGATCGACTCGTTCACGCGCATCGCTGCGCGAGCCCTGGCGGCCGAAGGGCGCCGCGCGACGCCGTTCGACCTGTTGGTGCGGCCGCCGGCGGTGTTCGTGAAGAGCCTGGTGCTGAAGCTCGGCGTGCTCGACGGCTGGCGGGGCGTGGTGATCGCGGCGATGGCCGCCTACACCGACTGGAAGAAGTACTGGCGGCTGTGGCGCCTGCCGCGGGGTGGTGTGGCATGAGGCTCGAGGACGCGCGCATCCTGCACTTGTTCGCGAACTACAAGTGGACCGGGCCCGCCGATCCGGCGATCCGCGCCGCCGCGCGTTCGCGCGCGCTCGGCCTCGACGTGATGTTCGCGCAGGGCTCGTTCGTGCACGCCGGCGGCGAGCATCGCGTCGCCGAGGAACTGCGGCGCGTGGGGCTGCCGGTCGTGACCGGACTCGAACTGCGCAAGCACTTCCATCTCGGTTCGCTGCTGCGCGACGTGCGCGCGCTGCAGCGACTGCTCGTCCGCGACCGCGTCGACGTCGTGCACTGCCACCAGCCGGCGGACCACTTGCTCGCGGCGCTGGCGTGCCGACGGCTGTCGCGAGCGCCGGTGCTGGTGCGCAGCCTCTACGACCCCGACGCGCCAAAGCCGGGGTTGCGCACCCGGGCCGCCTTCCGCCGCACCGCGGCCGTCGTCGCGCCGACGCGCGCTGCGCAAACGGGCGTCGTCGCCGCCTTCGGCCTGCCGGCCGCGCGCGTGCTGCTGCAGCCGCCGGTGACCGAGCCGCGCCGGCTCGACGGGCCGAATGCGCGGGCGCGTTGGGGGCTCGGGCCCGAGCACCACGTCGTCGGCATCACGGCGCGCATCCAACCACATCGCCGCTTCGACCTGCTGTGGGCGACCGCGCGCGCCGTCGTCGATCGCCTGCCGACCGCCCGCTTCGTGCTGCTCGGGCGCGGCAACGCCGAGGACACCGCGGCCCTCGTTACTGAACCGGTGCGGGCGCACGGGCTCGCGGCGCACGTGGTCACGCCGGGCTACCAGAAGGGACCGGACTACGACGAAGCGCTCCGCGCGCTCGACGCCTTCCTGTTCCTGGTGCCGGGCAGCGACGGCACCTGCCGTGCGGTCTGCGACGCGATGGCGTTCGGTCTGCCGATCGTCTGCACGCGCGCCGGCATGCTCCCCGAACTGGTCGCGCCGCGGCCCGACGGCGAGACCCCGGGATTCGCCTGCGAGGATCGGCCGGAAGCGCTCGCGCGGGAACTGCTCCGGCTGCTGACCGACGCCGGGCACCGCCGGCGCGTCGGCGCGGCGGCGCTCGCGCGGGCTCGCCTCGACATGGATCCGGCCGCGGCCGCGGTGCGCACGGCGGCGGTGTACGCCGAACTGCTGGCGGCACGGGAGCGCGGATGAACGCCGCCGACGAGGCCGTGCTCGCGGCATGGTGGCGGACGTTCCTCGCCACCGCGCGGCTGCCGGACGAACTCGAACTCGTGCACGGCCGGCTCGTGCGCAGCGTGCGTCGCGGCGAGCTGCCGTCGGGGCCCGTGCACGTGAAGGCGATGGCGTTCCCGCGCGCGAAGGACCGCCTGCGCTACCTGCTGCGGCCGCTGCCGGGAGCCCACGAGGCGGCGATGCTGCGCTCGGTGGCCGCGGCGGGCGTGCCGTGCCCGGAGGTCGTCGCGGTGCGCACCGCGCGACGCTGCGGCCTGCCGTTCCGTTCGCTGCTCGTGCTGCGCAGCCTGCCGGTGGCGCTGCCTGCGGCCGAGGACGGGCGCAGGCGACTGCGCGACGAACTCGCACTCGTCGAGCGACTGCTCGCCGCCGGCATCGTGCATCACGACCTGCACGGCGGCAACTTCGTGCGCTTGGTCGACGGCCGGCTCGCGGTGCTCGACATGCAGTCGGCGCGCCTTCGCTCGGTCGCCCATGCCCGCAGCCCCGCGGTGCGAGCCATGCTCGGCGCGCGCATGCTGCGCGAACGGGAGGACGTCGGCGACGAGGAGGGGCTCGCCGAACTGGCCGCCGCCGGCTTCGTGGAGGGCGCGGCGCTCGACGTGGTGCGGCAACGGCTCGAGCGCGAGCGACGGCGCTGGCACCGCACGCGCCTGCAGCGGTGCTTCGGCGAGAGTACGGAGTTCCGGCGTGGCTGGCGTTGGAACGGCTGCGAACATTCCTGGCGTGGCGCGCCGCTGCCGGGCCGATGGCAACCACACCCGCGCGCGCGTGCCGTCTGGCTCGGACAGCGACTGCTGCAACTCGAACAGGGTCGGGCCCTGGTGTTCCCCGCCTTCTTCCGGAAGTGGTGGTGGCTCGGCGGCGGGGGAGCCCTGTATGTTCCGGCGACGTGCCACGACGGGCGCATCGATGCGGAGGTGGAGGCGGCGACCGCCGCGGCCGACCGCGCCGATCGGATCCTGGCGGGCGTTGCGCGATGGAAGACGTGACCAGCCCACAACCCTTGGCCAGCCATCCGTCCGGGGATCGGCAGCCGGCGGCCGGCGGTGACGCGGCGCGATCCGGGGAAGCGGAGGTCGCTTCGCTCGAGATCCCGGCCGTGGCCCCGTTGCGGCGCGAACGGCTCGGCCCGGTGCGGCGCGTGCTGTTCTTCGGCAAGAGCATGTCGCGAACGCGCTGCACGGGCGGCCTCGTCGATGCTCTCGAACGGCATGGCGTCGAAGTGCGGTGGCGCAACCTGGTGACGCTGCGGCGCTGGTTCGGCAACCGCATCGCCAACCGCCTCGCACGGGCCGAGTTCCATCGTTTCCGCCCGGACGTGGTGTTCGTCTTCTACCGCGACCTGCCCGCGGTGCTCGCCGACGAGTTCCGCCGGCAAGCGCGCATCGTCGTCTGGTGCGAGGAAGCGCTCGAGACGCTCGACAGTTCGATCGTGGACTGGTTCCGGCTGGCCGACCTGGTCTGCATGAGCAACCCGGCGCGCTTCCCGTGGCTGCGCGAACGTGGCCTCGACAACATGGCGTTCCTGATGAGCGGGTTCGCGCCGCGGTTCCACCGGCCGGCGCCGAAGCAGGCGCCGCTGCGCGATGTCGCGTTCATCGGCGGCCCAGGGCGGCGCGGGCAACGCGCTTCGTTCCTGGCCGAGGTCGCCGCGCGCTTCCAGACCGACGTCTACGGGCGGCACTGGGACCGCTGGCGTCAGCGGCACGACGGCTTGCGCGTGCACGGCCCGGTCGACAACCGCAAGTACGCGCAGATCTGCGCCTCGTCGCGCATCGTGCTGGGCGTCAACGAGGTCAACGAGGACGAGTACTACTTCAGCAACCGCACGTTCCTGACGCTGGCGTGCGGCGCGTTCCACCTGACGCACTACGTGCCGCGGCTCGAGGACGTGTTCGGCGATCGGCAGCACCTGGCCTGGTACAAGGACGAGGCAGACGCACTGCGCCAGATCGAGTACTGGCTGCACCGCGACGACGAGCGCGCACGCATCGCCGCCGACGGCCACGCCGAAGTGATGCGGTTCCACCAGTACTACCACCGCGTCGCGCGCATCCTGCACTGGCTGGAGTTCGGCGTGCCGCGCGCGGACGCGATGGACGGGGCGGGAGGCGGCCTGGTGACGTGGTCCGACGACGCCGCGGTCCGGCGCCAACCGTGACGCACCGGCGGTGAGCGAACTGCTGCTGCTGCTCGGCCTCGTCGCGTTCGGCGGAGTGCTCGCCGGCGCCGAGATGGCCGTGGTGACCGCGCAACGCGGCCGGCTCGAGCGCGCCGCCGACGCCGGCAGCGCCCGCGCCCGTGCTGCCCTGCGGCTGCGCCGCAACCCCGAGCGGTTCCTGGCGACGGTGCAGGTGGGCATCACCTTGGTCGGCGCGATCGCCGGCGCCTATGGCGGCAGTTCGCTCGCGGTGCTCGTCGAGCCCTGGCTGGTCGAACTCGGCTGCGGCGAGGCTTCGGGCGAGATCGCCTTCGGGATCGTCGTCGCGCTCGTCACCTACCTCTCGGTGGTGTTCGGCGAGCTGGTGCCGAAGTCGCTCGCGCTGCGCTTCGCCGATCGTTACGCGCTGGCGATCGCGCGACCGATGGTGATGCTCGGGTGGCTCGGCCGGCCGATCGTCTGGTTGTTGTCGGCCAGCTCGAACGTGGTGCTGCGGCTGTTCGGCGATCGCACGAACTTCGTCGAAGGCAAGCTGACCCGCGAAGACCTCGAACACCTGGTCGAGGAAGCGTCTTCGGCGGGTGGCATCGACGCCGGGACCGGCCAGCTCGTCGCACGCGCGCTCGAGTTCACGCAGTTGCGCGCCGACGACGTGATGGTGCCGCGCCGGTTCGTGCACGCGATCGCGGCCGACGCCGGCGAGGCGGCGCTGCGTGTGGCGATGCTCGAGAAGGGGCTGCGGCGCGTGCCGGTGTTCCGCGAGTCGCTCGACCACGTCGTCGGCTACGTGCTGCGCGAAGACGTGCTCGGCAGGCTGTGGGACGGAAAACCGCTGCGCATCGACGAACTGCTGCGCGCTCCGTACTTCGTTCCCGAGTCGATGGCCGCTGAACGCGTGCTGCGCGAGCTGCAGCAGCGCCGGCTGCATCTCGCGATCGTCGTCGAGGAACACGGCGGCACCGCCGGCATCGTCACGCTCGAGGATCTGGTCGAGGAACTCGTCGGCGAGATCTTCCACGAGCACGATCAGGCCCCGCCGCGACCGATCCAGCGTGAGGCGACGGGGGTCTGGCGGGTGTTCGGCAGCGTGTCGCCGCGCGACGTCTGGCGCGAGTTGCGCATCGAGATCCCGGAACGCGGCGACGAACGCACGCTCAGCGGCTTGCTGGTGTCGCTGGCCGGCGATCGCGTGCCGGCGGTCGGCGAGCGGTTCACGGTCGGGCCCGGGCTCGAAGCCGAGGTCGTCGAGGCGTCGCCCCGACGCGTGCGAGCGGCGCGGCTCCGCCTGCAGGCCGACGCCACGGCCACGCCGCGGCAGTCCTGAGGCCACGCCGCGCTCGCAAGTCGCGGCATGGCGTCCGTATCATGGCGCACCATGAATCCCCTGATGCATGTTCTGCACGTTCCCTTCCTCGGCCTGCTCGTTGCGCTGCCCGCGCAAGACCCGGTCAAGCCGCAGGAGCCCGCGACCAAGGCCGTGAGCGCGACCACGAAGGACGACGCCGCGACCGCCAAGGACCCGGCGATCGTCGCCGTCGACGCGTTCATCGCGTCGAAGAACATCGACAAGACGAAGGCCGGCTGGAAGACGTCCCTGAGCAAGCCGCCGAACCTGCCGTTCGACAAGAACAGCGACTACTTCTGGCACCTCGAGACCGAGCACGGCGTGATGAAGATCCGCTACTTCGCGGATGCCTCGCCGGCGCACGTCTCGAGCGGCATCTATCTCTCGCGGCTCGGCTTCTACGATGGGCTGGGCTTCCACCGCGTGATCCCCGGGTTCATGGCGCAGGGCGGTGATCCGCTCGGCAACGGCCAGGGTGGTCCGGGCTACCGCATCGACGCCGAGTTCAAGAACGGCCTCAAGCACACCAAGGCCGGCATCCTGTCGATGGCCCGCACGCCCGACCCGAACTCGGCAGGCTCGCAGTTCTTCATCACCTTCAAGGACACCGGCATGCTGGACGACAGCCCGGACCGCCCGGGCTACACGGTGTGGGGCGAGGTCGTCGAGGGGCTCGACGTCGTCAAGGTGCTCGAGTCGAAGGGCAACCCGGACCGGGCCGCGAACGGCGCGATGGCGAAGCCGATCAAGATCGTGCGTGCGACGGTCAGCGTCGCGCCGAAGGCGGCGAAGGCCGAACCTGCGAAGTCCGAGCCGGCGAAGGAAGGCGACAAGAAGTAGTCGCCGTCAGAAGCCGTCGGCGAGGGCCAGCGCGATCTTGCGCGCCAGTTCCTTGACGAGCTCGGCGCGCGCCGAGGTGAGGTCCTCGCCGATCGGCGACCGGAACTCGGTGCGGTCGGTCACGCGCCGTTCGAGCACGACGCGGCCATCGCGCGCGATCAGCCGCATCCACACCGCGGCTCCGAACGAGCCTTCGCGCACCGGGTCGCTACGCCCGCCCGTGACCAGCGTGCGTTCGTTCGCATCGGTCAGCACGACGTGCAGTCGCGCATCGGCAGTGGCCCGGTCCGCGAGCACCACGTCCGTGGAGATCGGCAGTTCCCGGGCGAGCGCCTGCCCGAGTTCGGCCTCGAGCCGCTGCCGGAAGGTGTCGTTGCCGACCACGTCGAGGGAGACCGTGCGCACGCCGAGCCGTTCGAGCCCCGAACCGAATGTGTAGCCGCAGCCGACGACGGCGATCGAGAACAGCAGCGAAACACCGACGCGCATCACGGCGCCAACGCTCCGGCCGCGGCCTTCGCGCGCGCGGCGTCCCGCGCGACCACGGCTTCGGCGTGACCCGGGGTCGTCGCGAACTCGTCGCCGGCCGCGAGCTCGAGGTGGTGCATCTCGCCGGGGCCGTTGCCGATGCGACGGTAGAACGCGGCGACGCGCATGTGCCGTTCCTGTTGCCAGCCGAGCACGCGAGCGATCGCGTCCTCGGCGGCGCGCACGATCGTCGGATTCTCCGGCCGGCTGCGCAGGAAGTCGCGCAGTTCGCGCACCGCGATCTGCATGCCGTCGAGGTCGTAGTCGGGGCCCTCGAGCACGGCGACCGCGCTCATCGCGAAGCGGAACTGCGCGTAGCCGGCCCATTCGCTGTCGGGGCGATGCAGCATCAGGTCGCGGTAGCGCTGCTGCGCGAGCTGGAAGTTGCCGTCGTCGTACGCCTGGTCGCCGAGCAGGCGCAGGGCGTCGGCCATGCGCGGCGAGTCCGGGTGGCGCGTCACGAGGTGCTCGAGCACGGTGCGGCCCGCCGCCGCGTCCGACCAGAAGAACAGGAAACCACCGTCCCGCTTCAGCAGCAGGTCGCCGATCTGCCAGACCATCTCGACGACGATCGGACGCAGATCGCTGTGCGGGTAACGATCGGCGAACGGCTCCAGCACGCGGAATGCCTCCCAGGAATCGCCGCTCCCCGACCAGGCGCGCGCGAGCGCGAGATCGCGTCGGTCACGCAGTCGCCTGGGACAGAGGTCCGCGGCGAGCGTCTCGAGCATCGCCTGTGCTTCGTCCCACTCGGCGGCGGCGACGTGTCGTTCGGCGACGCCCAGCCGCTGATCCGCCTCCGCCAACGACAGCGGCTGCGTGACGCAGCCGGTGGTCGCGAGCAGGACGAACGGACCGAGCGCAGGGAACCGCCACCGCGAACGCATGCCGGCATGTTGCGGCCCTGGTCGGTTGCCAGCGAGGGATTTCCGGTGGCCAGCCGGCGCCGTTCACGCCCTTCCGAACAGCAGCGCTCGCAGCGGGGATCGGTGTTCGGTGGCCGCGGCGAGCCAGCGCGCGGGCAGCGGTGCGGCGCGTGCCGTCGTCGCCGCGTCGCCGAGGGTCGGCCAACGCCGCGCCTGCGTGGCGAGCAGTTCGCGCAGCAGGGCGAGGACGTCGTCGGCCACCGCCTGGCGCGGCAGAACGGCGTGCCGGCGGCAGACGAGGCCGTGGCCCTCACCCTGCACGAACGCCGGCGCGAGTTCGGCGCCGCAGGCCGCGCAGTGCTGCAGATCGGGCAAGGCGCCGAGCGTGGCGAGCAGGCGCAGTTCGAGCCCGAGCACGACGCGCGCGACGGCGGCGGCTGGGCAGCGTTCGAGCAGGTTCAGTCCACCGAGCAGCAGGTCGAACACGCGTGGTTCGACTTCGCCATCGGGCATCGCCAGGTCGCAGAGCCGCGCCAGGTGGCTTGCCGCGAGGAAGCGCGTCGGCTCGCGGAGGGGGCGTCGTTCGCGCAGCAGTTCGACGCGCTCGAGCAGCCGCAGGCCGCCGCGGTCGGCCGAGAACGTCGCCGCGACCTCGTTGAGGAAGTCGAGCCGGCCGAGGAATGGTGAGTCCGGGCGGTGGGCGCCCTTGGCAAGGCCGACCAGCCGACCGTGCTCGCGCGTCAGCATCGTGACGATGCGGCTGCTCTCGCGGAAATCGCTGCGGCGCAGCACGATCGCCCGCACTGGTTCGGCACGTCGGCGGCGCCGCGGCACTGCGTCGTCGTTGGTGGCGCCGCGGGCGCTCACCCGGTTTCCTCGGCGGCGGGCTGCGGAGCCAACAGGGTCGCGCGCAGCCGTTGGATGCGCCGTTCGTCGGCCTGCACCACCCGGAACTCGACACCGTCGATGACGACGGTCTCGTTGACGGCGGGGATGTGGTTGAGGCGGCCGATGACGAGTCCGGCCAGGGTCTCGAAGTCGCCCTGTTCGGGCAGATCGGTGTGCAGCAGCCGGTTGAGCTCGGCGGCCGTCGCACGCGCCGGCAGTTCGAGCACCCGCCCCGCCTCGACGACGCGGATCGCGTCCGGCTCGGGCTGGCCGGCGGCCGGCGCGTCGTACTCATCGCCGATGTCGCCGACGATCGCTTCGAGCACGTCTTCGACGGTCACCAGCCCGACTGTCGTGCCGTATTCGTCGATGACGATCGCGAGATGCTGGTTGCTGGCCTGGAAGCGGCGGAGCAGCTGCGCTGCACCGCTCGTCTCCGGCGCGAACAGGACTTCGCGCAACAGCGACCGCAGTGGCGTGGTGGCGGCGCGCTGGCTGTCCTCGTGCAGCAGCCGCAGGGCGTCCTTCACGTTGAACACGCCGACGACCTCGTCGATGCGGTCGCGGTAGACCGGGTAGCGCGAGAAGCCGTGATCGAGCGCCTTCTGCACCGCGTCGCGAACGGTCATCGTCTCGGGCAGGCCGACGATGTCGGGTCGGGGCGTCATCAACGTCGACACCGGCAGGTCCTTGAGCCCGACGATGTTGCCGATCCAGGTGCGTTCCTCCGCCGGCAACGGGTCGCTGACGGAATCGTCGACGGCCGCCATCACCTGCTCCTGCACCTCCGCGGCATCGGCCTGCTCGGTGGCCGGCGAGCGCGACCAACGCACGATCCGGGTGAGGCCGAGCAGCGGCAGCACCAACGGCCAACGCAATACGAGCCAGGTCGGCCGCAGCCAGGGCATCGCCGCCAGCAAGGCTCGTTCGGGGCGGTGCTGCGCGAAGGCGATCGCGAGGCACGTGACCAGCAGCATGACGACGGACAGCGTCAACAGCGCCGAGCCGAAGTGGTCGGGGGCGACCGCGGCATGCACCGACCACAGGCCGAGCAGCCAGCCGCCGGCCGTGAACGCGGCGGCGAGGATCAGGTACTCCGGATCGCGCTTGCTGCGGTCGGGACCGCACGGCCGGCCGCCGCGTTCTTCGAGCAGCTGGCCGAGCCGGGTGGGCGAGTAGCCAAGCAGGCTGGCCATCGCGAGCGCCCCGAAACCCGCCATCAGGACGGCCACGACCACCATCGCCCCATGCGCCGCCGTGAGGGAGGCCGCGGCCAGGCCCCCGGTGAGGTCCCATGCCTGGTCCGCGCCGGGAGGGGCGGCGATACCGAGCGCCATGCCGAGGGCGGGGCGGGTCGGCCCAGGCAGGGGATCGGGGTCGTTCGAGGGGGGCGCTACGGGCGTTCGGATCGGTCTCGGCACGTCAGGAAGCGCAGCATACGGGCCGTCGCCCATGGACTGGGGCTCAATCTCCCGGCGGTCCTATCGGCCATGCCATGGTGCGTACGACGAGCCACCGCCCGACGTTCGCTGGCGGCGCAGGCCCGCCAGCGGAGGGCACGGGTAGCGGGTTCGGATGAAGTTGGCGGCGATGGGTGGTGCGGAAGCCCCAGGCCCAACTCCCCGGGCGATGGGGGTGACGGTTCTCTTGGCGGGGCTCGCGAAGTTCCTGGGCCGTCGCCCCCGGGGTCTATCGCCCCGAGCACAGCCAAGGGATCAGTCTCGGGTCGGGTCGTCCGCGCCCTGGGTCGGCGCCAGCGCCTCTTCGTCGTCCAGCTCGACGTCCGCTGAGAACCGGTTGCGCCCCTGGTCCTTGCTGGCGTAGAGCGCGTAGTCGGCGCGCTGGAGGATCGCCTCGACACTGTCGCCTGGGCGGTAGGCCGTCAGGCCGAGCGACATGGTCAGCGGCAGGCCAAGTTCTTCACCGCGCCGCTGAACCGCCGTGAACAGGCGGGCGGCGACAACGGCGGCTTCGTCGGCGGTGGTGTCGGGCAGCACCAGCACGAACTCCTCACCGCCGTAACGGCAGACCGTGTCGCCGCGGCGCATGGTGGCGCGCATCACGTCGGCGGCGGCGCGCAGGGCCTGGTCGCCCCGCAAGTGTCCGTGCGTGTCGTTGAGTTGCTTGAAGTGGTCGAGGTCTGCCATCAGCACGGTCAGCGGACGGCCCGAACGATCGCAACTGGCTACTTCGCGTTCGAGCGCGAGCAGGCCCAGGCGCCGGTTGAACAGGCGGGTCAGCGGATCGGTGAGGGCGTACTTCTGAACGCGCGACTCTCGGCGCCGCAGCAGCAGGTTCTCGAGCAGCAGCGAACCGGTATCGCCGAGCAGGCGGGTGAAGGTGCGCTCGTGCTCGGCGTCGATCGGCGTCAGGGTCAGCGAGCGGTCGAGCAGCAGGAACGACGGCAGCCCGAGCGACCCGTTCAGCGGCACGGCGAGCAGTTCGTCCGTCGACAAGGCGGCCAACAAGCCGGCCGTATCGCGCAGCGCTGCCTGCAGCAGCGCCGGCGCACCCGCGGACACGGCGCCCTGCAGCGCGTGCGCTTCGCTGACGGAGACCTGGACCTGGTGGAGCGTCGCCGGCAGGTGGCCGCCGTCGGCCAGGTCGCGCCAGGTGATCGCGCCGATCTGTGGGTTCCACTTGGCGAAGCACGCGCGGTCCCACATGCCGCCGCGCACCGCCGCCGCGGTCAGGGCCGCGGCGATCGTGCGTGCGTCGGCGGCATGGACGACGTCGAGCAGGCCGAGCACCATCGGTTCGAGACGCACGTTCTCCGCGGGCGGGGTGCCGGCGATCCCGTCCGCAGGTTGGCGAACGGCGAATCGCGCTTCCAGCGGCGCCACGAGCGCCTCGAACCGGGCGCGCAACGCCGCCGAGGTGGTCGGGTCGCCGGGAGGCGGGCTGGCCGCAGCACCGAAGGAGCCGGGCAGTGGGCCGGGTGGGAAACCCGCGGCCATGGCTTGCTGGCGCGCCAATCGCACGAGGGCGGCGGCGTCGTTCGGCAGCAGATCCTCCGCCGACGTCGGCACGTGGCGCGGCGACTGGAACTGGGCAACGACCGGCGCCGGAAGCTGCCACTGCGAGGCGCAGTCGGCCGTCGAGGGCGCGTGGCGCGATCCGTGCCCCGCCTGCAGCAGGGCGAGCCATCGCGGCGTGTCGCACAGCAGGCCGAGCAACCATGCCGCTTCGGGATCGGCCAGGCCCGTGCTGCGCGCGATTCGTTCGGCAGCAAGTGCCGTGGCCACCGAGTGGCGCCATTGGGCTCGCAGCGGCGAATCCGCGGCGACAGGCGTCGGCCGGACGGCGAGCAGGCGCTCGGAGTTGCCCGGTCCGAGTCGGGCAACGAGGTCCGCGACGGTCGTGACCGGGTGGTCGCTTCGCACCAGGGGCGCATTCGCGAACCGGAGGCCTCGCAGCACGGCCAGGGGGTCGAGCCGCAGCAGGGCGGCGGTGGTGTCGGGGGTGGTCGCCCTGGTCCGATCGCCGAGCCCGCCGAGCAGCGCCAGCGCCGAGGGGGCGGCCCGCAACGGGTTGTGCACGGCCGCATTGGGTGATCGGAAAGCCATCGTTCCCCGCGCACTGTTCGGCTTCGCACAGGGCCTCGCTCAACTGCGTCGGGGATGCCACGGTGCCACGGCCGGAACCAAGCCAGCATTCGGGGAGTGGATAGGTCCTAACCACCACGGATTGGCCGAGTTGCGAGGCCGATCGCCCACGGGGTGCCGCCGTTCGCCACGGCGTTGGTCCGCGCTTCGCATTGTGCCTGCTGCCATGAGCGGCGACCCCTCCCTGCCGGCGACTTCCACCGATGCGTCCCTCGCACGTGAGCGGATCCGCAAGGACGCCATCGAGCTGCTGGCTCGGTTCGGCGGCACGCTGCTCGCCGCCAACGATGCCGACCCGGTGGTGCGCGACGCCGGCCTCGCGACGAGCCTGATGGACGCCTTCCGCCGCAGCGGGGATCGCGAGGTGTTCGAGTGCCTTGTGCGCTGGGTCAGCCCGCAGTTGCAGGCTCGCATCCGTTCCCGCCTGCGCGGCCTCGGTTCGGTGCTCGACGCGAACGAAGTCCTGCAGGACACCCTGGTCAACGTCTACCGCTACCCCGACCGGTTCCTGGCCTCGCGGCCGGGCGCATTCGCCGCCTGGTCGACGACGATCGTCGACAACGCGATCCGCCGCCACCTGCGCCAGCAACGGCACGGCGTCGAGATCGCGCTGCGCGCGCCCGAGGTGCTGCAGGAGCACGCCGATTTTGCGATGCGGGAACCGAGTGCCTTGGCCCAGGACCGCGAAGAGTGCTCGGCGACCGCGCAGGCCTTCGGGCTGGTGCTGCAGTGCTACCTCGCCGCATTCCGGGCGCTGCGGGACCGCGAGCAGTTCGTGCTGCAGATGGTCGAAGTGCGCGGGTTGCGCTACGCCGATCTCGGCGGCCTGCTCGGCATCCGCCCCGAAGCGGTGAAGATGATCGTGTTCCGCGCGCGCAAGCGGGTGTTCGACCGCGCCGCGACGCTGCTGGGCCTCGCTGCCCGGCAGCCTGCCGCCGTCGCGGAGGACAGACCGCTGCTCGCCAGCGCCTGACGGCGCTGGTTTCGCTGCGCGCTTGCAACGGCGCCGCGGCGGGTGATCCTGGCGGCATGACCGAGTCCGTCGATCGCCTGTTCGTGCACTGCCGCGAACTCGTGACCATGACCGACGGTCCGCCCACGGGGGCGCGGCGTGGGGCGGCGATGCAGCGCCTCGGCGTGATCGACGACGGGGCGGTCGCCGTGCGCAACGGGCGCATCGTCGCGACCGGCGCCACGGCGGCGATCGTGAAGGCCTACCGCGCCGTCGACGAAGTCGATCTGTCGGGCTTCGTCGTGCTGCCCGGGTTCGTCGACTGCCACACGCACCCGGTGTTCGCCCGCACGCGCGAGAACGAGTTCCACCAGCGCTGCGCCGGTGCGGACTACATGGCGATCGCGGCCGCGGGCGGCGGCATCCTGAGTTCGATGCGAGGCGTGCGCGAAATGCCGCTCGCCGAACTCGCGGAACGCACCGAACGTCACCTGTGGGGGTTCGCCGCCAACGGCACGACGACCGTCGAGTGCAAGACCGGCTACGGCCTGTCGCTCGCCGACGAGGAGAAGAGCCTGTTGGCGTTGCAGCGCGCCGCCGCGGCGGTCCCGCTCACCGTGCGCCGCACGTTCCTCGGCGCGCACGAGTTTCCGCCCGAGTATCGCGACAACCGCGGCGAGTACGTGCGGCTGCTCTGCGAGCAGATGATCCCGGCGCTGGCGCCGCTCGCCGACTACTGCGACGTCTTCGCCGAGCCCGGTGTCTTCGATCGCGCACAGAGCGAACGGGTGCTCACGGCGGCGCGCACGCACGGCCTGCGCCTGCGCATGCACGCGGACGAACTGACGCCGATGGGCGGCACCGAACTCGCGGTCCGCCTCGGCGCGTGTTCTGCCGACCACCTCGGCCGGATCTCCGACGCCGGCATCCAGGCGTTGGCGGCCAGCGACACCGTCGGCGTGCTGCTGCCGGGCACGATCTTCTTCCTCGGCAAGCCGCACTATGCGCCGGCGCGCCGCATGATCGAGGCCGGCTGCGCGGTCGCCCTGGCGACCGACTTCAACCCGGGCTCGTGCCACACGCAGTCGATGACGTTGATCTGGTCGATGGCGTGCTCGCAGATGAAGATGACCGCCGAGGAGGTGATCACGGCGGCGACCATCAACCCGGCGTTCTCGCTGCAGCTCGACGCCGAGGTCGGCACGCTGCACCCGGGCAAGCGCGCCGACCTGTGCGTGCTCGACCTGCCGAGCTGGCGTGCGGCGGGCTACGCGCTCGGCGGCAACCCGGTGGCGATGACGGTGAAGGACGGCGTGCCGCTGGTCGCCAACGTCAGCGAACGGGACCCCGACTGTGCTTCGCCGCGGGCACACTGACCGCCGCGCGCAGCGCTTGCACTTCGTCGGGAGCCAGTCGCCGGCAGCTGCCTTCGGCCTGGTCGCCCAACCCGATCGGCCCGACCGAGATGCGATGCAGCGTCCAGACGCGCGAGCCGATGGCGAGCACCATGCGGCGGATCTGCCGGTTCCTGCCCTCGACCAGTTCGATGCGCAGCAAGGTCGAACGCGCGTCGTGGTCGAGTGCGTCGGCGCGCGCCGGTCGGGTCGTGCCGTCGTGCAGGGCGACGCCGTTGCGCAGCGTCGTCAACGCGGCGTCGCCAACGCGCCCCTTGACGCGCACTTCGTAGACCTTCGGTAGCTTGCTGGCCGGCGCGTTGATCGCGTGCGCGAGGTCGTTGTCGTTGGTGAACAGCAACAGCCCCGACGAATCGCGGTCGAGGCGACCGACCGGCGCCAACCACGACGCGTCGGGCGGCAACAGATCGTAGACCGTCGCCCGGCCGTGCTCGTCGGCGGCCGTCGTGACGTAGCCGACCGGCTTGTGCATGGCCCACACTTCCTTGCTGCGCGGCCGCAACGGCGCCCCGTCGACGAGCACCCGATCGCGGACCGGATCGACCCAGGCCTCGGCATTGCGCACGGTGCGGCCGTTCACCTGCACGCGGCCCGCGGCGATCCAAGCCACCGCCTGATGTCGCGAACACGCGCCGGCGCGGGACAGCATCCGGTCGAGGGTCTTCTTGCCGCTGGTGCTCACCCGGTCAGGATCCGGCGCCCGCGAGGCCGGTGCAACCGCGCCGCTGGAATCACGCGAGCCGGGCGGATAGCACGCGCCCGCATGCCGCCGTTGCTCGAGTGTGTTCCGAACTTCTCCGAGGGTCGTGACCGGGGGATCGTCGACGCGTTGGTCGCGGCGATGACCGCGGTGCCGGGCGTGCGTTGCCTCGGCAGTGAGCTCGACGCGAGCCACCACCGCAGCGTCGTGACGCTCGCCGGGCCAGCACCAGCGATCGCCGAGGCGGCACTTCGCGGCGCGCGCGAAGCGATGCGCCGCATCGATCTGCGCACCCACAAGGGCGAGCACAAACGCATGGGGGCGATCGACGTCTGCCCGTTCGTGCCGCTCGCTGGCGCGTCGATGGCCGACGCGGTGGCGACCGCCCGGGCGGTCGGCGCCCGCATCGGCGGCGAACTCGGACTGCCTGTGTTCCTCTATGCCGAGGCATGCACGCGCGAGTCGCGGCGCGTGCTCGGCAACTTCCGCAACAAGGAGTTCGAAGGGCTCGCGTCGTTGGTCGGCAGCGACCCCGAGTTCGCGCCGGACTTCGGCCCGGCGAAGATGCACACGACGGCGGGCGGCGTCGCGGTCGGCGCGCGCAAGTTCCTGATCGCCTACAACGTCAACCTCGCGACCAAGGACGTGCAGGTCGCCAAGGACATCGCCAAGGCCGTGCGCGAGAAGGACGGCGGCTTCAAGAAGGTGCAGGCGATGGGCTTCTTTCTCGACGACAAGCAGCTGAGCCAGGTGTCGATGAACCTGCTCGACTTCGAGGTGACGTCGATTCGCGTGGTGTTCGACAAGGTCAAGGCGCTCGCGGCCGAGCGCGGTGTCCAGGTCGCGGCGAGTGAACTCGTCGGGCTGGCACCAGCGGCGGCGATCGATGCAGCGCTGGCGAAGCACGTGCAACTCCCGGACTTCGACCCGGCACAGCAGGTCGTCGAGAGCAAGCTCGCGGCGATGGGCGGCTGACGCCGTCAGGCCGTCGTGACGTGGCGCTTCCGGGGCCGCACGTCGCCAGGGGCCGCCGGGAGCTCGTGCACGACCGCGGGTTCCACGGGCGCGGCGAGCCAGCGCGCGTTCCGCCAGCGTCGCGGCAGCATCGCGTCCGGCAGCGTCAGCGTGCCGGCGACGATCAGCAGCGCGACCAGGATCCAGCCGATCGCCTCGTCGCCCAGCATCGCCACGGACTCGCCCGAGCCCGCGCGCAGCCACTGCATCCAGGTCATGCCCCACATCGAGGCGAGGATCGCGGCGAGGGTGACGCCGAACCCAGCCCGCGTGGCTCCGCGCGTGGTCGCGAGCCAGGCGGCGATCTGCGGCACCGCCAACAGCAGGAACGACAGGCGGTAGTCGAAGTGCGAGCCGGTGCAGAAGGTGCCGACGTGGATCGCGGCGCCGCAGCGGAACGCGGCAAGCTGGGCTGGCGTGCCGCCGAGCCGCACCTGCGTACGCAGCCAGAGGGAGCCGGCGGCCACGGCGGCGAGCAGTGCTGCGCCGATGGCGAGCAGCGTCGACGCGGGCCAGCCGTTCTCGCTCGCCAGCAGGTGCGGCAACTGCGTGACCCCGTAGGCGATGCGATCCCAGTGTGCGGTGTTGGCGCGGATCGTCGCCAGGTCGCCCCACGTCGCGATGACGTAGACGACGAACGCCAGCGCGAGGCCGAGGCCGAGGCGCGTCGCGCGTCGTGGGCCAGCACCAGCCAGGCCAGCCACGGCGAAGATCGGGAACAGCTTGAGCGTCGCGGCTGCCGCGATCAGGCCGCTTGCGAACCAAGGCGATCGCGCGACGGCGAGTGCCGCCAGCGCCACCAGGCCGAACATCGGCAAGTCGTTGTTCGCGCGCTCGACGCCGAGCCACACCGCCGGCGACAACGCGCCGAGTGCCAGGCACCACGCGCCGGCGCGGGTCGTCGCGAGCGGCACGAGCGCGCACAGGCCGGCGAAGAAGGCGGCGAGGAACGCCAGCGCCAACCATGGCGTGTGCTCCGGCGCGAGCCCCAGCCACGCGAGTACGAGCCACGCCCGCGGGTAGTTCATCGGCCGACCGAGTGGGTCGCCGGGGTTGGTGATCAGGGGGTCTAGCCCTTGCGCCAGCGTGACCGACGCGCCGGAGATCGCGCGGGCGTCGGCGAACCGCGGCTGCATGGTCGGCACGCCGAGCGACTCGAGCAGCTCGAGTTGGTGGCTCAGGACGAGCCAGCCGACGCCCGCCACGAACGCCACGAGCGCCGCCAGCAGCGGGGCACGCAGCGCGTTCGAGTGCGCCGACCGGGACGAGGCGTCCATGGCACGGACTCTACGTCGGCGGTACTGCCGAACGGAACAGTGCCGTGCCCGCGAACCGTCACATCCCGGCGTTCAGGCGCTCACCCTCGGCGGTCAGCTTCACCTGCATCTCGACCGGGCGCGGCTCGTCGGGAAGCCCGCGAATGACGACGACCTTCACGGTGTCGCCTGGGCGGCGGCTGCCGAGCACCCGAGGCAGCTCGTCGAAGCTGCGCACGGGCGTGTCTTCGATCTTCACGAGCACGTCGCCGTAGGCGTCGATGCGGGCGCCGCGGTTGGTCTCGGTGATCTTGAACGGCCGCAGCCCCGCCGCGGCGGCGCCGTAACCCTCGATCGTCTCGCCGACGATCGCCCCCGACGTGTAGCCGAGGCCGGGCTCGAGCCGGTAGCTGGCGTAGAACGGGTCGCGCGTTACGCCGAGCCGCGCCGACGTCGCGCGGCCGCCGAGCAGACGCGGGACGATTTCGTTCACGGTGTCGACCGGCACCGCGAAGCCGATGCCGGCACTGGTGCCGCTCGGCGAGTAGATCGCGGTCGTCACGCCGATGAGCCGGCCCGCCGAATCGAGCAGCGGCCCGCCGGAGTTGCCGCGGTTGATCGCGGCGTCGACCTGGATCAGGCCCTGCAGGAACGCGCCGCCCTTCTCGGCCTGGATGGACCGGTTCAGTGCGCTGACGATGCCCGTCGTCATCGTCTGGTCGAAGCCGAACGGGTTGCCGATCGCGATGGCGGTCTGGCCGACGCGCAGGTCGTTCGAGGTGCCGAGCAGCAGCGGCTTCAGCCCGGCCACGTTGCCGCGCAGCCGCAGCACCGCCAGGTCGTGGTTCGGAGACGTGGCGACGACGTCGGCGCGGAAGTTCCGGCCGCCGACCGTCACCTGCACCTGCTGCGCGTTCGCGACGACGTGGTGGTTGGTGACGACGACCCCGGCTTCGTCCCACACGAAGCCGCTGCCAGCGCCCTGCTGTTCCTGGACGCCGCCCCAACCGTCGCGCATCAGGGCCGACGTGTTGATCGACGCGACCGACGGTCCGTAGCGCTCGAACACCTCGACGAAGTTCTGTTCCATCGCGGCGAGATCGCCGCGTGGCGTGACGGCGCGCGGCACGCTGCGCGGCGTCGGCGTGAAGAAACCCGAGCGCTCGAGCAGCAAGAACGCCGCGATCACGAACGCGCCGCCGGCGATGACCAGCGGCAAGGCGCTCGACCGGCGGGACGGGAACGGATAGTCGCTCATCGAGGAATGCGGACGGCGGCGTCGTCTCTACGACGGTCCGTCACGACTACACGGGATTCGGCCACAGGGCGCGCCAGTCGCCGGTCGGCTGGTCGGCCTGTCGGCGCAGCTGCGCCAAAGCTTCGGGGTGGACCTGCACCGTCTCGAGCGCGGTCTCCGCCAGCGCCTGACCGCACGCGTCGGCGATGCCGGCCCCGTGCAGGCCGTGGTAGCGATAGATGTGGGCCGGGGTGCCGGACTTGCTGAACTTGACGACGGCCCGGGCGAGTTGCGGCACGCCGACGATCGAGCCGAGGTTGTCGAGCAGGCCGACCTCACCGTCGTGCGCCGAGACGATCGGCACGCGGCGGCCGGCGAGGTCGATCGTGTCGGCGGGGCCCAACGGACCGGTGCCGCCGCCGGCCGGACGCAGGTGCAGGCGCCCGGAGACGCCGAGCGTCTCGCGCAGGTGCCGGCAGCCGTCCTTCTTCGCCAGCTCGCCGCACAGCAGGTCCGGCGACGTGACCACGATGACGTTCGCGTAGACGCCGCGGTCGAGCAGCAGCCGGCTCGCCTCGATTGCTTCGGGAACGAGTGCGCCCATCACGAACAACTCGACGACGTTCTCGCCGGGCTGGTAGCCGCGGTAGCCGCGCCAGTCGATCAGCCGGTAGCCGCCGGCCAGCGCGTCGTGCTGCACCGCCTGCAGGATCGTCGCCTCGGCCGCGTGCGGCACTTCCGCCTCGTGCAGGCCTCCGTCCTGCGCGGTGAGGCCGAGCTGTGCGCCGGCCGGCAGATCGTGCTTCCATCGCGCCTGGCGCTTCAGCCATTCGAGCAGCTGGCCCTGGTGCAGCGCCCGCGTCACCGCGCGGATCAGCACGCCGGTGCGACCCTTGTTGTCGCGCGCGAAGTGCCGCCGGATCGCGTCGCACAGGATCCACTCCATCTCGATCGCGAACGCCGGTTCCCAGGTGATCAGGTTCGGGATCTGGATGTCGCTCTTCCAGCTGTGCTGCGCGCCTTCGGGCGCCAGCGTGATCCCGCTCGGCGTGCCGACGAGCACGAACGAAGAGTTCCAGTAGAGGTCGTAGTAGAGCTGGTCGAGGGCGCGTTTGATGAAGAAGTCGTAGACGGTCATCATCGGCAGGAACGGGATCCCGGCCAGGTGGTCCATCTTGCCGAAGCTGCCGAGCGCACTCATGCAGTTGGCCTCGGCGATCTCGAAGCGGATGTGGCGCGTCCACGCCTCGTCGGTCGGCGCCAGTTCGGGTCGCAGGCGTTCGTGCAGGTCGAGTTTGTTCTCCCAGTTCTCGTCGTGCTTGGGCCCGAAGATCTTCTCGTCCATCGCCGGGTTGATGTTCGTCGACGTGCCGACGTCGGGCGCCATCGTCATCATCAGGTCGGCGAGCGGGTTCCACCGCGCCTCGTCGGCGGTCGGCGCCTTGCCGGCCTTCTGCCCCTTGCCGGCCTTCGCCAGTTCGTCGTAGACGCCGATGCGGATCAGCTTCGCGGCGAGTTGGCCCCACATCCACTGCGTGTGCGTGGTCGGCGCCAGCTTGAGGTTGATGTCGAGCGATGCAGGCATGCCGCCCTGCTGGGTGATCTGCGCGGCGACGCGCTGGCGGTTGGCGGCGGCCTGGGCCTCGAGCGCCTCGATGCCGAGCCGCATCGCCAGGCCGCGCTGCGTGAGGAAGCGCCCTTCGTCGCTGTTGGCGGCGAACCGCACGAACGGGCGATCGAGCGACAGCCCGTGCGCCTTCAGGATCGCGACGACCTCGCTCGTCTCGGGCATCGCCGAGTGGTTGCCGTTGGCGGCGACGCACTGCAGGCCGCGGCCCTTGATCGTGTGGGCGATGATCAACGTCGGGCGCCGGCGGTCCTGCTTGCTGCGCTCGAACGCCTTCACGATCGCCTCGTGGTCGTGACCGCCGGTGTCGAAGAACAACCGCACGACGTCCGCGTCGCTCAGCGACTCGACCAGCGACTTGCACGAGGCGTCGGCGGCGACCACCGCAGCGCGCATCGCGCCGGCGTCGCGTTTCCAGACCAGCGCCTGGTAGTGGTAGTCGGTGAAGCCGCGCTCGAACACCTTGCGCAGCGCCTCGCCGCCCTTCTTCGCGAACACCTGATCGCGGAACGACCCGTGCCGGAGCTGGATCACCTCCCAACCGTTGGCGATCGCGGTGCCTTCGATGCGGTCGGCGTCGGTGCCCTGCAGTCCGCGGTTGTTCGGGATGCGCGTGCCGTCGAGGTTCTGGCGGTTGTAGTCGACGATCCAGGTCACGTTGCCGAGTTCGCGCTCGGCGACCTCCGGCAGCACCTCGAGCAGCGAACCCTCGCGGAACTCGCTGTCGCCCATCATGCACCAGAAGTGCGGCTCGTCGACGTCCCAGCCGTGCTGGCGCGCGTAGCGGTAGGCGAGCGCCAGGTAGACCGCGGCGACCGGCGGAATGCCGACCGAGCCCGACGGCAGGAACCGCCAACTGTCGGGGTCGCCCTCGGCGTGGTAGCTCTGGAACACCGGGGCGCCGTCGTGGCTGAAGCTGCGCAGCCGGTGCATCACGGCTTCGCTCGCCGGGTCGTCGAACCACTGGCCGTCCGCGTGGCGGAACAGCCCGAGTGCATGGTGCATCGCGTGGTCGACCGGCGACGCGTGCGGCTTGCAGCAGACGAAGTCGCCCGGTTCGCGGACCACGAGATGCAGCGCGGCGAGGAAGTCGAGGCTCGACGCACACGCCGCCGGGTGGCCGCCGACCTTGGGGTCGGTCTTGTCGGCGTCGGGCCTTTCGTTGGCCACGTGGATCATCGCCACCATGTGGGCGAAGGCGCGGCGGGCGATGCGATCGATCAGGGCAAAGTCGGGCTTGCTGGCGGACTTCATGCGGGTGGTGGGCGGCGGCGGAACGAGCCGCGCCAGGGTAGATGCCGGCCGCGGGTTGTGCCACTGGCACGCGCGGCGGCCGGCACTCCAGAGCCATGGCGCCGAGCGCCGGCGGGGGGGCTGGCGCCCGGACGTCCCGTCCGGTTTTCGGAACGTTAGCTGCTGCGATGCAGACTTGTGCGCGGCCGCGGTCGCGCGATCGTCCTCCGCCTTCCCGCCCCATGCTCCAGGTCTCCCCGTGGTTCTACGTCGGCTTCCTGGCGTTCGTCGCCGTGATGCTGGCCCTCGATCTCGGCGTCTTCCACCGCAAGGCGCACACGCCGACGTTCCGCGAAGCGTTGGGCTGGACCGCGGTCTGGAGTTCGCTCGCGCTCGGGTTCGGCGTCTTCGTCGGCTGGCGCTTCGGCGCCGGTCCCGCCGCTGACTACTACACGGCGTGGCTCGTCGAGCAGTCGCTGTCGATCGACAACATCTTCGTGTTCGTCGTCGTCTTCTCGAGCATGCGCATCCCGCGCGAGCTCCAGCATCGTGTTCTCTACTGGGGCGTGCTGTCAGCGGTCGTGCTGCGCGGCGTCATGATCTTCGGCGGGGCGCTGCTGATCGCGAAGTGGCAGTGGATCCTGTACCTGTTCGGCGGCCTGTTGCTGGTGGTTGCCGTGAAGTTCTTGCGGCACAAGGGGCCGACCGCGCCGACGGCGGACTCGTGGCTGGTGCGATGGCTGCGGGCGCGCATCCCGACGGCGCCGCTGTCCGGCGACCGCTTCTTCGTGCGCGTCGACGGCCGCCTGCGCGCCACGCCGATGCTGCTGGCCCTGCTGCTGGTCGAGGCGACCGACGTGGTGTTCGCCGTCGACTCGATCCCGGCGGTGTTCGCGGTCACCACCGAGCCCTTCCTCGTCTTCACGTCGAACATCTTCGCGATCCTCGGCCTGCGCTCGCTCTACTTCGTGCTCGCCGGGATGGCGGGACGCTTCGCGTATCTGGAGACCGGGCTCGGCATCGTGCTCGCGTTCGTCGGCTGCAAGCTGTTGCTGCACGACGTGGTCAAGGTGCCGTCGCTGGTCTCGCTCGGTGTGATCGTCGTGGTGCTCGCCGGCGCGATCCTGTTGTCGCTGCGGCGGTCGGGCGTGTCCGCGATTCAGGTGACGCGCGACGGCTGACCGTGGCTACGCGTCGCTCGGCGCATGCCGCGCCGCCGCGAACGCCTGCACGCGCCCCTTCTTGACCGTGTGCCCTTCGGCCGCGAGCCGTCGGGCTTGGGTGCGCATCGTCGTTTCGCTGGCGCTCGCCAACCGGCCTCCGGCAGCGACGACGCGCCACCAGGGCACGTCGCTGCCCGGCGGCAACGCGGCCATGGCGAAGCCCACGTGCCGAGCGGCGTTCTGGTAGCCCAGCGCCCGCGCGATGTCGCCGTACGTGGTCACACGACCTGCCGGCACCGCGCGCACCAAGGCGTGAACGCGGGCGTGGAAGCCGGGGCCGACGACGCGACGTGGTCCGTGGCGGCTCGGGTCGTAGGGCATCGCCCCACGTTCTCCGCGATCGGCGTCACCGGCAAGCGGACGCCGATCAGCGTCGCCAGCGTGGCCACGGCCGGGCCAGCACGTCCGCGGCCCACGCGCGCAGCGCCTGCGCCCGTTCCGCGGGCACGTCGACGATCGCCGCCTCGCCTTCGAGGTGCATCGCCAGGTTGCCGGCGATGTGCCGTTCGTGGTAGGCGAGGTCGAGCACGACGGCGCCGGCCGGAGTGATGCACGACAACGTCATGCCGTCGCGACTCAACTCGACCTGCGAAGCCTGATCCCGGATCGCCTGGAAGCAGCACTCGCCGGAGTCGAGATCCCAGCACGCGACGCCGCTCGCGCCGCCGGCCGAGACCAGCAGGCCCGCATCGTTGGCGGAGAACTGCAGGCTCCACACCGTGCCCTCGTGTCCGGCCAGCACCTGCGTGCTGCCGTCGCGGTTGCGTACGAGGATCGGACCGGTGCTGTTGCCGACGGCGAGGCGGCTGCCGTCGTGCGACACCGCGACGGCGGTCAAGGAAGGCGATCTCGGCGGCGGCCAATGAGGCGCCAGCAGCTCGTCGCGATGGCTGCCGTCGGTGAGGTCGAACACGCGCACGTGCTCGCTGCGGCGCGGCAAGGCGACGAGCCACCGACCGTCGCCCGACCACGCGATCGCCTGCAGGCCGCCGCGCAAGCCGCGATGCTCGGCGACCGTGGCGCCATCGGTGGTGCGCAGGCGGCGCACGAGGTTGTCTTCGATCGCGATCGCGATCTCGGTGCCGTCGGGCGAGAACCGGGTCTTGAAACCGCTGCCGCCGGTCGGCCCGGCCGACTCGAAGTGCAGCGCGCCCGTTGCGACGTCGAACACCCGCAGGCGGCCCTCCGAGAGTTGGCTGGCGGCCAGCGTGCGGCCGGCGCCGTCGAGGGTGAGCCAGCCGTTGCTGCCGGGAGGCAACTCGTGCGCGACCTCTCCGGTCGCGATGTCGAAGACCGTGGCACGGTTGCCGCGACTGACCGCGAGCAGCCGACCGTCGCCGGACAGTCCGCTGGCTCCCGCCTCCGGGATCTCGCGACGCCACGTCGGTTGCAGGTCGATGATGCCGAGCCCGCTGCGCGCACTCGAGGTGGCAAGCCACCGGCGATCCGCGTCGAGGGCCATCCGGTGGACAGGACGCAACGCGACCGGCGTGAACGTCGCGTCGTCGGGTGTGATGCGGTCGATGCGCCACCAGCCGGCGAGCAGCTGCGTGCCGTCGCCGGCCGGCAGCAGTTGGCGCGGCGTGCCGTTTCGCGACCACTTGCTCCACTCCGCCGCCGGGTCGGTGAAGTCGACGCGCCGCACGATGTGGTTGCCGATGCCCGCCAGGAACTGGTCGGCACCGAGGTGCGCGATCGTGGTGAGGCTGTCGCCGAGGTCGCGTCGCGGCCGCCGGACCTGGCCGTCGAGCCCGACGATGGTGAGGCCGCCGCGATTGTCGCCGATGGCGATGTCGTCGGTGGCCGGGCGGAACTCCAAAGCGCTGACGGCATGCGGCGAGGCATGCAGTTGCCGGGGTTCGCCGTCCGCGCGTGGCCAGGACAGCACGCGCCCATCGGCGCCGCCGGACAGGAAGCCTTGCACCCCGGCTGCAGCCAGTACGGTGACCGCGCCTTGGTGAGCGGGCCGCCGGGAGACGGCTGTCGTCGTGAGGTCGAACACGACGATCTCCCCCGCACTCCCGGCGCCAACCACGGTGCGAGCGTCGAGCGCGACGAGGTGGTTCAAGCGGCCGGCGGGTTCGCCCAGCGTCGCCGTGACCGCGAGCGTGTGCACGTCGCGGACCTGCAAGCGGCCGTCGAGCGCACTGAACAGCACCGCGTCGCCGGCCGCGGTGAACGCGATCGGACCGTTGTAGCGTTCGGGAACAGCGACCAGGTACGGGTCGCGCTGGGCGAGTTCCTTCAATGCCCACGAACTCGCGCGCGGCATGCGACCGAGCAGGTGCGTACGCCACATGGCGCCGGCGGCCTGCGTGCTGTTGTCGAGCTGCAGCGTCTGTCGCGCGCGCTGGAACGCGCTGCGGTCGAGTTCGACCTGGAGGTTCTGCGCGGTGGCATCGGCGCGCGCGCGGTCGGCATCGGCCTGCACCCACAACGTCGTCAGCGCGATGGAGCCCGCGACCAGTGCCAGCGCGAACGCCGCCGCGACGCCGGACAGCAGTCGGTTGCGCGCGACCCACTTGCGGAGTTCGGCGAACGGCCCGGTCGCGTAGGCACTCACGGTCCGCACTTCGAGGAAGGCGCGCAGATCGTCGGCCAACTCGACCATGCCCGGGTAGCGGTCGACCGGTGCTCTGGCCATCGCGCGTTCGCAGATCGCGCGCAGCTCCGGCGGCACATCGTCGGGCAGCGGCGCCGGCGGGCCGGCTCGCAGCGCCGCCAGCACGTCGGCGGCCGTGCGCATCTGTCCTGCGTACGGCATCACGCCGCGCAGCAGGTGGTAGAGGATCGCGCCGAGGGCGTAGATGTCGACGGCCGGCTGCTGGGCGGCATCACCGCCGGCGGCCTGCTCCGGCGCCATGTAGGCCGGCGTGCCGACCACGTCGCCGTCCCGGGTCAGCAGCGGCGAGTCGCCGTCTTCGTGCACGATCTCGCCGCGCAGCGTGACGACCGGTTCGGCCGCCACGTTCGGCGTGGACGAGGCGGCGTGGGCGAGCCCCCAGTCCATCACGAACGCCTCGCCAAAGCGCCCGACCATCACGTTCGCCGGCTTGAGGTCGCGGTGCACGACGCCGCGGTCGTGCGCGAACGCCATCGCCTCGCACACGCGCAGCAGCACGCCGAGCACGCGCGTGCGCGTCCAGCCGTCGCGGCCCTCGCGCACGGCGGCGAGGATCTGGCCGAGGTCGCGCCCGCGCACGAGCTGCATCGCGAAGAACGGCCGGCCGTCGGCGAACAGGCCGAGTTCGTGCACCGGCACGATGCCGGGGTGGTCGAGTTGCGCCGTGATCTGCGCCTCCTCGAGGAAGCGGCGTTGCAGGCGCGTGTCGCCGCCGGGGCCGGTCTGCACCTTCAACGCGACCTCGCGGCGCAGTTCTTCGTCCCACGCCCGCACGATGCGACCCATGGCGCCGCGCGCCAGTTCTTCGCGAAGCACGTAGCGGGCGAGTCGTCCACCCGGAGCGCCGAGGCGCTGCTTGAGGTCGTCGACGCTCTTGCTCGGCGCGGACGCAGCGCCGCCGGTTTCGCGCGAGAGCTGGGTGAACGCGTGGCTCATCGCCTGCCAACGCTCGTGCACCCGTCGCAGGGCCGGCGCCAGCGTGGGGTGGTCGTGGCACAGCCGTTCGAAGTCGACTTCCTCGCCGGCTTCGATGCGGTCGAGGAACTGGGCGAACAGCGCTTCGGCGGTCGTCGGCGGCTGCGGTTCGGCGTCCACGGCGGCAGCCTACCTCAGGTGCTCCGTGCGCGATCCGCCACGCGCGGTAGATTGTGCGTCGTGACGGAGCCTACGCAACCCACGGTCGACGGCATGGTCGCCCGGTACCTGCCGGCGCTGCGCGCGTTCGTGCGCTTGCGCATGGGCCGGGAACTGCGGGCGCGCGAAGAGAGCTGCGACATCGTGCAGTCGGTCGCGCGCGAAGTGCTGCACCACGCCGAGCGCTTCCAGCACGGCGGCGAGAGCGGCTTCCGCGATTGGCTGTTCACGACCGCGCACCGCAAGGTCGTCGACCACCTCGAGCACTGGCGGGCGCAGAAGCGCTCCGCGGCGCGGGAGGCCGTGTTGCCGGAAGAACTCGCCGGTCTTGGCGGCACGCCGAGCAAGCACGCCAGCGCTCGCGAGGAACTCGCGGCAGTGGAAGCTGCGTTCGACGCGCTGTCCGAGGAGCAGCGCGAGGTCGTGACGTGTTCGCGGCTGGTCGGCATGTCGCACGCGGAGATCGCGCAGCGGCTCGGCAAGTCGGAAGTCGCGGTGCGCAAGATCCTGTCCCGCGGCATCGCGCGCCTCGCCGCCGTTCTCGCCGGCGAAACCGACGCGACGAACGAGGGCGCCTGAGGGAGGTCCAGGGCGCTTCGGCGGTGACGGATGTGTGCTGACACGGGGGCCTGGGGGCGGGAGCGGCGCCTCGCCGCCGTATGCATCCGCGAACGGGCGCCGGCGTGACGCGAATCCGTCAGTTCATGCGCGCGACGTAGGCCTCGATGCGGGCCAGGAAGTCGCGCGCCAGGTGCGGGCCTTCGAGAGTGCAAACCTGCACGCCGTCCTCGTAGACCGGGGCGCGCGGCGCCTCGCCGGTGCCGGGCAGCGAGATGCCGAGGTGCGCCGCCTTGCTCTCGCCAGGACCGTTGACGACGCAGCCCATCACCGCGACCTGCAGGCTGGCCGCCTGGGGCTTGCTGCGCTTCCACTCGGGCATGCGCGCATGCAGGAACTGCTCGACCTGCTGGCTGAGTTCCTGGAAGTAGCTCGACGTGGTGCGGCCGCAGCCCGGGCAGGCCGTGACCTGCGGCAGGAACGGCCGGATGTCCATCGCCTGCAGGATCTGCTGCGCCACGCGCACTTCCTGGGTGCGCGAGCCGCCGGGTTCGGGCGTCAGCGACACGCGGATCGTGTCGCCGATGCCCTGCTGCAGCAGGATGCCGAGTCCGGCCGTCGAGCCGACGATGCCCTTCATGCCCATGCCGGCCTCGGTCAGGCCGAGGTGCAGGGCGTGGTCGGTGGCCGCGGCGAGCGACTGGTAGACGCGCACGAGTTCCTGCACGCGGCTGATCTTGCAGCTGAGCACAATCTGGTCGCGGCGCAGGCCGAGTTCCTCGGCGGCGGCAGCCGAACGCAGAGCGCTCTGCACCATCGCCTCGAGGAACACCGTCGTCGCGTCCTGCGGCGTCGACGACCGCGCGTTCTGGTCCATCAGCGCGCCGAGCAGTTCCTGGTCGAGCGATCCGGCGTTGACGCCGATGCGCACCGGTTTGTCGTGCTCGACGGCGACGGCGATCATCGTCGCGAAGTTCTCGTCGTGCTTCTTGCCCTTGCCGACGTTGCCCGGGTTGATGCGGTACTTGTCGAGCGCGCGCGCGCACTCGGGGTACTTCCGCAGCAGCAGGTGGCCGTTGTAGTGGAAGTCGCCGACCAGTGGCACGGCGAGCCCGCGGTCGTGCAGGCGGCGGCGGACCTCGGGAACGGCGGCCGCGGCCTCCTGCGTGTTGACCGTCACGCGCACGACCTCGCTGCCGGCGAGGAACAACTCGGCGACCTGGTCGGCGGTCGCCGCGGCGTCGGCCGTGTCGGTGTTGGTCATCGACTGCACGACGACCGGGTGGCCGCCGCCGACGACGGCGGAGCCGACGCGGACCGGGACCGTTTGCTTGCGCTGCGGCACGAACATGGGGCGGGAACGATAGCCGCGCGCGGCCGGCCGGGCGACCGGTCCGTCAGTCGCGGCTCTGCAGCTTCGCCAGCAGGCGGATCGTCTCGATGTAGAGCCAGACCAGCGTCACCAGGAGCCCGAACGCGGCGTACCACTCCATGTGCTTGGGCGCGCCCTTCTCCTGGCCCTGCTCGATGAAGTCGAAGTCGAGCACGAGGTTGAGCGCCGCGATCACGACGATCACCATGCTGATGCCGATCGACAGCACGCCGTTGCCGTGCAGGAACGGCAGCGACACGCCGAACATGCCCAGGATCCAGCTGGCCAGGTACATCAGGAAGATCGCGCCGGTGGCCGCGGTGACGCCGAGCTTGAAGTTCTCGGTCGCCTTGATGAGGCCGGAGCGGTAGGCGAACAGCAGGGCGAGCAGCGTCGCCGCGGTGAGGCCGGTCGCCTGGATCGCGATGCCGGGGTAGATGGCGTCGAACAGCGCCGAGATCGCGCCGAGCACCACGCCCTCGCAGGCGGCGTAGAGCGGTGCCGTGACGAAGGCGATCTCCTTCTTGAACCCGGTAACGATCGCGGTGACGAAGCCGCCGATCAGGCCGCCGATCAGCCACGGATAGAGGCCGGCGGGGATCGCCCCGCGGCTGACCGGGAACTCCTTCCACAGCCACATCGCGACCGCGAACACGATCAGGACGAGGAAGCCGGTCTTGTGCACCGTGCCGAGGATGGTCATCCGCGACTGGTCGGTGTCGGCGCGGACGTCGAAGGTGTCGGCGCGGAGAATCGGGTTGGCGGTGCGCATCGGGGTCTCGGGCGGGGCCGGAACGCGCACCATGCGCGTCGCGGCCACCGTGCGCGCATGCTACCGACCACCGCGCGGGCGGGCGCTGGCAGGTTTGCGTTCGCAGCGGATAGGTTCTCGCCCGCATGTTCCTGCGCCTCGCGATCGCCCTGTTCGCCATCGCCTTTGCGTTACCCGCCAAGGCCCAGGCCGACGTGGTGCGGACCGGCAAGTCGTTCGCGCTGACGCTGCACCCGGGCAAGCTCGACGAGGCGCTGGCCGCGCGCCTCGCCGACGAGGCGCTCGCGGCGCTCGAAGCGCTGCGACCGACACTCGACAAGCTGGGCGTGAAGCCGCCGATGAACGGGGCGGTGCACCTGCACGCCGGCGAAGCGACGTACCGGCCCCTCGAGAAGGGCGCGACGACGTATTCGTTCCTCGCCGAGGACTTCACGCGGGCCGACGGCAGCGAAGCGCACGTGCTGCTGTGGCCCGAGCTGTCCGCGGAAGTGCTCGGCACGCTGGGCCTGCCGCCGTGGACGGCGCAGTCGCTGCAGCGGTGCGGGGTCGAGATGGCGGCCCTGCAGGCGGCCGACCACGTGCAGCAGGATCCGTTCCTGGCCCAGGTCGTCGCCTTCGGCGTGCTCGACGCGGCCAACAATCCCGCCGGCAAGTACGGCGTCGATCCGTCGTTCGACGATCGCCGCAGCGCCTACGCCGACCACCACCGGAAGGGCAACGCGTCGTTGTTCGACTCGATCGTGCGCGACCTGACGCCGACGGTGAAGCGTGACCAGCTCGCGATGCGCCACGAGAAGGCGACGTTGACCGCGCAGCTGTGCGCGACGACCGGCGCGTCGTGGGCCCGCCGCCTGCTGGCGAAGCAGCAGAAGCCGCTCGCGGTGCTGCCGACGCGCCAGGCCCTGTTCACGTCGATCCTCGGCAAGGACGACGCCAAGACCGAGCACCGCTTCTCGAGCCTGCTGGCCACGCTCAAGCCGGTGTGGAAGTGGACCAACCCGGGCATCGGCGCGCGCGGCGGCAAGATCGTTCTGGCTGCGGGCAAGGACAGCATCGAGTTCCGTGCGTTCGCGCCGCCGCCGACGGGTCCGTTCGCGGTGCGCGGCAAGGCGCGTCTGCAAGCGACGCCGAAAGGGTCGTTGCGGATCGCGCTCGGGGAGGCCGAGCAGCTGCAGTGGAACGCGTCCTTGGAGTCCGACGGGGTGTCACTGCACGTCTGGGACAAGGCCAAGAGCAAGTGGCAGCAGGTGAAGTACGTGGAGCGACCGCTCGGTGATCGCGAATTCGAACTCTCGGTCGAGTTCGACGGCAACGTGCGCGTGCTGGTCGATGGGGCGCTCGTCGTCGAAGCCCCGCGCGACGGCCGGGACGTCCATGGCGTGCTGGTCGTGGGCTTCACCGAGGCGCTGGTGTTCCTCGACGGCCTGCGCTGCGAACCGCTCGGCGTCGCGAAGAAGAAGTAGTCGTGCCGGCCGCCGCCGTGATCGGCCGCCCCTGGCGCGTGCTGCTGTTCTGCTGGCTCGGCTGGGTCTTCGACTTCTACGACCTGATCCTGTTCGCCTTCACCAAGGGCGCGATCGCCGACGAACTGGCGCTGCCGCTGTCGTCGGTGCAGTGGATCGAGGGTTGGTCGCTGGCGGCGACCGCGCTCGGCGGCTTCCTGTTCGGTCGCTTCGCCGACCGGGTCGGCCGCCGCCAGGCGATGGTCGCGAGCATCGTCGTGTTCTCGACCGGCGCGCTGCTGACCGGGCTCGCGCAGGGCTTCTGGTCGTTGTGGCTCGCGCGCTTCGTCTGCGGGCTCGGGGTCGGCGGCGAATGGGGGATCGGGCACGCGGTGGTCGCCGAAGTGTGGTCGGACCGCGCGCGCGACCGCGTGCACGGTCTCCTGCAGGCGGGCAGTCCGGTGGCGATGGCGTGTGCGGCGGCGGTCGGCTGCTTCCTCGCGCCCGAGGTCGGGTGGCGCGCGGTGTTCCTGGGTTCCGCGGGGCTCGCGGCCCTTGCCCTGCTGGCGCGTTGGGCGATGCCCGACGGCGTGGCGTCTGCACCGGTCGAACGGCAGCCCGCGCGCCTGCTGTGGTCGCCGGCGTTCCGCCGCACGAGCGTGGTGCTGCTTGCGGTGCTGACGCTGCACATGGCCGGGTTCTGGTGCGTCTACGCGGAGCTGCCGCGCGCGTTGATGGCGCTGCACCGCGTGCCCGCGAGCGACGTCGGCTGGTTCCAGATCCAGGTCAACGCCGTACACGTGTTCGCCGACGTGCTGTTCGGCGTGCTGGCGGCGCGCTTCGGGCGCATCCGGCTGTTCGTGCTGTTCTGCCTCGTGTTCGCGGCGGGGCACGCGGTGGTGCTGGCGCGGCTCGACGACGTCGCCGGTTCGTTCCGCGTGTTCACGCTCGCGGTCGCGGCGATGGGGCTCGGTGCGGGAACGTGGTCGTGCTTCGGGGCGTTGTTCGGCGCGCACTATCCGGTGGCGCTGCGCGCGACCGCGGCGGCGACGTTCTACGCGCTGGCGCGGCTCGTGCAGCTGCCGCTCAAGCCCGTCGTCGGCGAACTGATGGCCGGCGGGTCGTTCGCGCCGGTGCTGTGGATCGGCATCGGCTGTGCGCTCGGCTCGGCCGCCGTCGTCGTGCTGCTGCCGCGCCCGGTATCGTCGTCGCCATGAGGATGCTCGGTCGCGCGACGCTGTGGCTGCACGTGACTGCCGGGCTCGCGGCACAGACGCCAGCGCCGCGGTGGATCGCCACCGAGCACCTCGGGCTGCTGACGCCGCCGGCGGCGCTGGCGGAACGCGGCCTGCGTGGCACGGACCTCGGTGTCAGTTTCGCGTGCGGCGATCGGCTCGTGTTCCTGTTCGGCGACTCGTGGACGCACGATCGCAAGGACCAGGACATCGACGCCGCGGCGTGGTGTGCGCCAGCGCCGCTGCCGAAGACCGGCGTGCCCGCCCTGCGCTGGTTCGCGCAGGAGAACGGGCGGTTTGCGGCCCTCGGCGTGACCGGGCTCACGTTCGGTGGCATGGAGGTGCCGGTCGAAGGCGTCGTCGTCGGCGAGCGCACCCTCGTGTTCTTCAGCAGTGGCTGGAACGCGCGCAGCGGTCGCCACAGCCACTCGGTGTGTGCGGCGACGACGGGCCACGACTTCGCGAAGCTCGAGCTGATGCACCGCGTGGCGACCGACAAGTTCGTGAACGTCAGCATCGTCGTCGACGGCGGTGTCGCCTGGATCTTCGGCACCGGTCCGTACCGCAAGAGCAGCGTGTTCCTGGCGCAGGTTCCTGCCGCGGATCTCGCCAACCGTTCGGCGTGGCGGTACTGGCCCGACTTCGTTCCCGACGAGGGTGCAGCGCGTCCGCTCGTCGTCAGCGATTGCCTCGGCGAACTCGGGGTGCGTCGTCTCGGCGACGGCACCTGGGCGATGACGGCGAACGCGGCGGTGCCGCGCGGCATCCACCTTCGCTTCGCGCCAGCACCGATCGGACCATGGAGCGATCCGGTGGTCGTGTTCGATCCGGCGCGCGACCGCGGCTATGGCCTCACGATGCACCAGAAGTACGCCGCGGTCGGTTACGACGATGGCCTGTCGGAGCCGGGTCGCGACGAGGAGTGGGGCGGCGAGTACGGCCCGTACCTGGTGCCGCAGTGGTGCACGTCGCCGGCGGCCGGCGTGCACGAACTGGTCTACACGCTGTCGACCTGGAATCCGTACTCGGTGCGGCTCGTGCGCAGCACCGTCGCCGCCGGAGGTGTGGCATGGCAGCCGACGCCGGCGAAGGCGTCGCCGCCGCTCGCAGCGGATGCGCCGCGCAACCTCACGTTCGCCGCGGGCAAGGCGACAGGCTGGCATGCGCATGGTGACGCCTTCACCTTCGCCCAGCGGCCCGACGGAACCTGGTTCGTCTGCACCTACGTGGCTCCACGCGGCGACGCGGTGACCGGCCGGCTCGAGCAGGAGTTCGTCGTGCCGCCGGCGGCGCGCGAACTTCGCGGCGTGGTCTTCGGCGGCAGCGAGGCGGTGCAACTCTGGCGCGGTGACGAACTGCTGCGCAGCACGCGCGGTCGCCGCAGCAACGAGGTCGACGTGCCGTTCCGGTGGCGTCTCGACGACCTGCGCGGCCAACGCGTGCGCCTGGTGATCGCCGACGCGGCGACGGGTCGCTGGGGCTTCGTCAGCGTGCGCGGTCTCGAACTCGTCGAGTAGCGCCCCCGCCCCGCCAGGACATCAGCGGGCGCGCGGGCGTCAGTGCGCGCGGCCGACCGGCTGTCGTGCCGGCGCGCGGAACAGCAGCAAGAACACGACCAGGATCCCTGCCGCACCCAGGCAGGGCAGCAGCCAGATCGTGCCCCAGTCGGCGACGCCGCCCGCGGTGTTGCCGGTGACGATCTCCGTCATCGCCTGCGCGCCGAGCAGCATTCCCAGGCCCTGCGTCACCAGCACCAACATGCTCTGCGCCTGGCCGCGGATCTCGGGCCGCGCCTTCTGGTCGACGAAGATCTGGCCGGTGACGAAGAAGAAGTCGTAGCAGATGCCGTGCAGCAGGATGCCGCCGAGCACCATCCACGCGGTTGGCGGCGCCGAGCCGGCGGCGAGCGCGAACAGCCCGTAGCGGATGACCCACGCGAGCATGCCGACCGCGAGCATCCACTTGACGCCGAGGCGCGCGAAGCACGCGGGCATCACGACCATGAACAGCACTTCGGCCCATTGCCCGAAGGTCAGGTAGAAGCCCGGCTCGGACCAGACCGTGCCGGCGAACTGGTTGCCGAAGCCGTAGTAACCGGCGAGCGGGATGCAGGTCAGGAACGAGCAGAGCAGGAACACCGCGAATGCCCGGTCGCGCAGCAGGCCGAGTGCGCCGAGGCCGAGCATCTCGCCGAGGCTGACCTGCTTGCCGGCGGCGGGCGGCGGCGTGTGCGGCAGCATCCAGCTGAGCACGGCCATCGCCAGCGACGAATAACCGGCGACGAGGAACATCACCGGCTTCTGGTCGGCACCCATGCCCTTGCTGACCAACGTCACCGCCGCGATCCAGCCGAGCGTGCCGAACACGCGCGCCAGGGGAAACTGCTTCTCCGCGTTCTCGATGTGGCTGAACGCGACCGTGTTCGACAGCCCGAGCGTGGGCATGTAGCAGAGCATGTAGGCGAGCACGTACCACTCGAAGTAGGTCGCGTCCTTCGCCTCGATCGCGCCCGGGATCAGCACGAGCATCACCACGGCCCCGAGGCCGTGCATCACCGCGAGCACGCGCTGCGACGCGAAGTAGCGGTCGGCGATCAGGCCGAGGAACAGCGGCGAGATCAGCGCCGCGATCGGTCCCGCCGAGTAGACCCAGCCGGTCGTCGTCTGCGGCCAGCCCATCGCCGGCACGAACGTCCCGGCGGTCACGTACCAGCTCCCCCAGACGAAGAACTGGAGGAACATCATCGCGCACAGCAGCGGGAACTTCATGGCGCGGGATTCTGGCGAGCGGTCCGCGGCCGAGCCAGCGCTTGTCGAGCGTCGCCGCCGATCAGGCGTAGTACTTGCCGAAGCGGTTCTTCAGGAACTGCTCGTAGTCGACGTTCTCCATCTTCAGCAGCCCCGACGTCGGCAGCTGGCCCGCGCGCACCATGTCGACGATGCCGGTGACGCCGGCGGCCGTCGTGATCTGGATGCCGCTCCAGTTCTCGCCGTCGATGTGCTGGTGGTAGATGGTCTTCGCGTAGGTGCGCTCGGTCGTGCGGCCGTGGTACTTCCCGGTCGCCGACACGAAGATCACGATCTGGTCCTGGAACGTGGTCGGCAGCGCCTTCTCGAAGATGTCGCGCAGGAGGCCCTGCTGGTCCTCCATCTGCAGGTCGTGCAGCAGGAACTTCATCAGCTCGCAGTGCCCCGGGTAGCGGATCGTCTTGTAGTTCACGTTGCGCACGCGGTCCTTCAACGTGATCGCGAGCGTGCCGAGCCCGCCCGAGGTGTTGAACGCCTCGTACTCGACGCCGTCGATGGTCAGCCGTTCGAGCTGCTCGAGCGGCGGCACCGACGTGAGCTGGCCGCCTTCGACCGACTCGCACGGGTTGCAGTACTCGTTGATCAGCCCCTCGGTGCTCCAGGTCAGGTTGTACTTGAGGCGGTTGCTCGGGTAGCGCGGCAGGGCGCCGACGCGCAGCCGCAGCGTGCTGACGTCGGTCATCGACTTCATCAGATGGTTGGCAGTGATCGTGATGAAGCCGGGCGCCAGCCCGCACTGCGGCGCGAACACCGTCTTGCTGCCGTCGGCGAGCGCCTTCACCTGCTGCGTGACCTCGACGTCCTCGGTCAGGTCGAAGTAGTGCACGCCGTGCGCCTTGGCGCGCTCGGCGATCAGCGGGTTGCAGTGGTACGGCGCGCAGCTGATCACGCCCCAGGCGCCCTTCAGGATCGCGTCCAGGCTCGGTCCGTTGCCGAAGTCGACGACCTGGCCCTTCACCTGCGGGTACTTGCGCGTGAGGTGGTCGACGGCGGGCTGGGCGACGTCGCCGACGCGCACGGCGTAGTCGCCGCACGAGGTCATGAGGTGGGCGACCATGCGGCCGATCTTGCCGGCGCCGAGAATGACGAGGGTGTGCATGCGTGCTCGTTGCGAACGGTCCGGGCGCCGTCACCGGCGGGGCGGACTGCAAGGGGCGAGCATGGTGCGGATCGGCGGGCGCACAAGCAAGGTCCGCGCCGCGCCCGCAGGCGAACCGGCCGCGGGTTGCCCCCGAGGCTCGTTCACACCGGCTTCTTGCCGACCACGATCGCGATCCAGGCTTCGTCCATGCCGCCGCGCTCGGTCCGGTAGAAGACGCCGTTGCCGGTGCCCGTCTTGCCGTCGGTCGCTTCCCACAGCACTTCGATGTCCGTGAACCCCGCCTCGGCGAACAGTTCGCGCAGTTCGGCCAGCGACCACAGCCGCCAGTCGTAGACGAACGCGTCGCGCAGCCGTGACCCGTCGGGGAACGCGAAGTGGATCGCGCACTCGATCTCGTGGCTGACCGGGTCGAAGGCGCGTTGCTCCCACTCGTAGACGAAGCCGCGATGGCGCGTCTTGTCGGTCGTCTGCCGCAGCACGTCGGGGCCGCCCCAGGCGTCGAGGAACGCGAGCCCGCCGGGCCGCAGCGAGCGAAAGCAGTTGCGCAGGTAGGTGAGCAGCTGCGCGCGCGTCTTCCACACCGAGTAGCTGAAATTGAGCGCGAGGATCGCGTCGGCCTTCGGCGCGCGCACGTCGAGCACGTTCGCCTGGCGCAGCTCGAGGCGGCGCTGCTGTTCGGCGTCGAGCAGTTTGCGCACGTTGTGGATGCGGCCCCAGGCCAGCGTCGGCCAGTGCAGGTCGACGCCGAGTGCGCGGTTCTCGGGGTGCCGCTTCACGTGGTGGCAGCTGAGCACCGCGGTGCCGCAGAAGTCCTCGCGCAGCATGCGCAGCGGGCGCCCGGTGAGGCGGCGGAACCACCGGTCGTAGAACGCGGCGTCGATCTCCGGTGCCTGCACCGCGATCTGGTAGAGGACGTGGCGGTCGGCGGTGCGCGCGGTGAGGACGGGCTGCCGGCGGCGGCGCACGGCAGGACGGCGGTCGGTCATCCGCACGTGTTAACGAACGCGCTGCCGCGACTCCACGGTGCAGTGCGCACTGCCGCGATGCACGCCGTGCGCGCCGTTCCCCGACGCGTCCGGCGTCCACGGGCCGAAGTCGGTGTCGCACGGCAGCAGCCACAGGGTGTCGTCGTCGCGTTCGTGCCGCACGGGCGGCGCGAACGACTCGCCGGCGTAGCGCGCGACCTTGCTGATGCGCACGTCGTCGATCGAGCCGTGGAAGAACGAGCCCGGCGAGCCGTTGCTGCCGGGGTCGGCGCCGACGAACAGCGGCAGGGCGTTGGTCTTGCGGGCGCCGCGGCCGGCGGCGCGCGCGACCAGCTTGCCGTCGACGTAGGCGCGCAGCTCGCTGCCGTCGAACACGCCGGCGACGTGGTGCCACTGGCCCTTGTGCAGCACGTTGGCCGCGCTCTTCGCCGTCGTGTAGCGGTCGCCGAGGAACACCAGGAACGTCAGCGTGCCGTCGCTGCCGTACAGCCCGAACTCGCTGCTCTCGGTCTTGGCGACGATCGGCCGGCGGCCGGTCAGGTCGTCGCCGCGCACGTGGCACTCGACGGTGAACGGGCCGTCGGGCACGCGCGCGCCGGCGGCAGGCCATTCGACGCAGGCGTTCTGGCCGTCGAGCACGAGCACGCCTTCGCGCACGTTCGGCGCGCGGCCGAGGTCCTCGGGCGGCGGCAGCGGCAGCGGAAACGTCCGTCGCGGCAGTGCGATGCGCTGGTGGGCGGCGAGGTAGTCGCAGCGCACCTCCAGGTCCGGCACCCGGAACCGCGGCGTCGCTTCGGCAGCGCGGCGCACGGCGAACGTCGTCGTCGCCTGCTGGCCCGGCGGCACGATGACGTGCTGGTGGTCGGGCGAGAACAGGAAGCCCGCGGTCGCCGCCGGGATCAGCTCGAACTCGAGTGGCCGGCTCGTCGGGTTGTCGCAGCGCAGCGTCAGCAGTGCGTCGATGGCGCCATCGACGCCGAACGCCGGGCCGGCCCCCGCGGCGATCCAGCCGGTGCGCGACGGCTGCATGCGTTCGTGCGCGAGGTCGACTTCCTCGCTGAGCGTGCCGGTGATCTGCTGGACGTCGAGCACGGTGCCGACCGGCAACGCGGCGACGGTGATGCCCTCCGGCCGCACGGTGACGACGTGGTACTGGTGCAGGAACCCGGCCTGCGGCGCTTTGAACTCGAGGGACGCGCCGACGCTGGCGACGGTGTAGTACTGGATGCCGTCCTTCGTGCCGTCGTAGCGCATGCGGTGGATGTGCCCGGCGAACACCGCGGTGACGTTGCCGGCCGCTGCGAACAGCGCGTGCACGCGGTCCCAGTCGGTCCCGTAGCGAGCGAGCCAGCGCGGGTGGTGGAGGAACACGAACACGTGCCGCGCCTGCTTGTTCTGCTGCAGCGTCTCGCCGAGCCACGCGAACTGCGCCTCGCTCATGCGCTGGCACTCCGGCTTGCCGAAGTCCTTCTCGCCGGTCGCCGGATTGCCCTCGTCGGAGTACAGCGCGATGAAGACGCACTGCTTGTGCCGAACCGCGTACCACAGCGGCCCGAACGTCGCCTCGAAGTTGCGTTCGTGCTCGCCTTCGGGCTTCTTGCCCTCGCCGCGCCAGTAGATGTCGTGGTTGCCCGCGACCGGGAACCACGGCATGCGCAGCTTCGCCATCGCGTCTTTGTATTCCTTGGCCTGCGCCTTCCACGCGGCGTCGGCGTTGTAGCCGTTGATCAGGTCGCCGACCGTGAAGACGAGGTCGGGGTCGAGCAGGTTGGTGTCGGCCACCGCCTGCTTCAGGACCTCGATGCCGGCGACGGGGCCGCCGGTGCGATCGCCGAACACGACGAAGCCGAAGGCGTCGTCCTCCTTCGGCAGCTTCAGCAGTTCCTTGCCCGCGGGCCGGCTCGTTTGCACGCGCGGCTCCTGGGCGTGCAGCATTGCGAGGAGGCAGGCGACGAACGGCAGCGCGCGGACGAACGGCATGCGCAGAGCTTCGCGGCGCCGTGCGCGGCGGAACAGTGGGGGCTCACGAAGATTCGCGTGTCGTGGGCGCGTCGTCAGTGCCTACCGGCAGCCGGGAGCGCGCAGTAGCCTGCGGCACGTGGCGTCGAGCGCGTCTCCTGTCGATCCCGTCGAGCCGGCAGCGCCGCTGCGGGTCGGCATCGTCGGCGCCGCCCGTACGCGCCAGGGGCTCGGCCCGTTCCTCGCGAGCGCGTTCGAGGCCGCGGGTGCGCGGGTGACGGCGGTCGCCGGCCGCGATCGTGCGAGTGCGCAGCGCGCGGCGGCGTTGCTGGCCGTGGCGCTTCGCCATCCGGTGGACGCCGCCGCCGATGCGCGCGCCCTCGCGCGCGCCGTCGACGTGCTCGTCGTCGCTGCCCCGGTCGACGGCCACCTGGCGGGGCTCGACGCGGCGCTCGCGGCCGGCGTACCGTGCCTGTGCGAGAAGCCGCTCGTCGCCGCCGTGGACGCTGCGGCCGGACTGGAGCGCATCGCTGCGTTCCGCCAGCGGGGCCTGCTGCTGGTCGAGAACTGCCAGTGGCCGTTCGTGCTGCCAGCCCTGTTCGAACTGCATCCCGCACTCCGCGGGCAACCCGTGCGCACGATCGCGATGGGGCTCGGCCCGTCGGGCACCGGGCCGGCGATGGTCGCCGACTCGCTGTCGCACGTGCTCAGCGTCGTGCAAGCGCTCGTCGAACTGCCGCGCGACGTGGTGCCGACGAACGTGCGGCAGACCGACGCGAGTGCCGACGCACGCGCCAACGTCGTGCAGTTCGAACTGCGTGGACCTGCCGACGCGATCGCCGTCTCGCTGCATCTCGTGCACACGCCGGAACCGCCGCGGCCGGCGTGGCTGGTGGTGAACGGCGCGCGCATCGACCGGTCCATCGGCCCCGGCTACTCGATCGCCTTCACGACGCCCGACGGCCGGCAGCGGAACGTGCAGGATCCGCTGTACGCGCTCGTGTATGGTCTCGTCGCCACCCTGCCGCACGCGCCCCGTGAACGCACCACAACCTCGGCCGACGTCCTCGCCCTCCGCCTCCGACTCTACGCGGCCGTCCTCGCCGCCCTCGGCGCCGGGCACTGACGGCAAGTCCGTCGAACGCGTCCACGACTTCGCGCAGAAGCTGCAGCAGCCGAGCCTGTGGCCGAAGGTCGTCGACTACGTGCAGTGGCAGCGCGCCGCGCGGGCCGCGGTCGCCGCGGGCAAGCCGACACCCGACATGCCGGACATCGCCCCGCTGTCGATCAACTTGGATCTGACGACGGCGTGCAACTACAAGTGCGACCACTGCATCGACTGGGACATCCTCAACAGCAAGGAGAAGCACGAGGACCAGCAGTTGCGTGCGTCGATCGAGCGCATGGCCGAACGAGGCCTGCGCAGCGTGATCCTGATCGGCGGCGGCGAGCCGACGCTCTATCCGGGCTTCGTGGCGTTCGTGCAGTTCCTCAAGCAGCTCGGGTTGTCGGTCGCGGTGGTCAGCAACGGCAGCCGCGGCGAGAAGCTGCTGGCGGCAGCGCCGTTCTTCACCGACGGTGACTGGGTGCGGCTGTCGCTCGACTCGGGCAGCAACGAGGTGTTCCGGCGCATGCACAACCCGTCGAGTGCGACCTGCAACCTCGACGAGATCTGCTCGTGGATGCCGAAGATCAAGGCGGCGAACCCCGCCTTGCAGCTCGGCTTCTCGTTCGTCATCACCTGGAAGGGCGGCAGCCGTGGTGCCGTGAAGATCATCGAGAACATCCACGAGATGGTGATGGCGGCCAAACGCGCGTCGGATGCGCAGTTCGACTACATCTCGTTCAAGCCGTTCCTCGAGCGGCAGGAAGACGGCGCCGAGGTGATGGATCCCGCGAAGACCGAGGCCGAACTGAAGGCGGTGATCGCCCGCATCCAGCAGAACCTCGCCGAGGCGCGGGCCGTCGTGCGCCCCGGGTTCCGCGTGCTCGCCAGCACCAACCTGCGCGTGCTGATGGCCGGAACCTGGCGCGACTACACGCACCAGCCGAAGGTCTGCCACATGCAGATGCTGCGGCAGGTGCTGACGCCGCTCGGCACGTTCAACTGCCCGGCGCACCGCGGCGTCGAGAAGGCCCAGCTCGGCGGCAAGTCGCTGTGGGAAGTGCCGCCGGCGGCACAGCACGCGACCGCCGGCATCCTCGGCAGCTTCGACGCGAGCCACGAGTGCCGCGAGGTGACCTGCCTCTACAACAGCACCAACTGGTGGCTCGAGGAGATGGTCGCTGCCAACGCGCCGCTGCCGCAGCAGGCGCCCGCGCCCGAGCAGCGCGACTGGTTCCTCTGACGGCGGCGTGCGGCCCGGCCCGATGGCCGTCGTTCTCGGCCGCGCGGCTCGATTCGATGGAGGGGCTTGCCCCCGGCGGCGCACCAAGTAGTCGTGCTACCGCTGATGACGACCTCGCCGAGGATTCCGGTGCTGCATGCGGGGGATCGGCTCACCCGCACCGAGTTCGAACGGCGCTACCTGGCGATGCCGGGACTGAAGAAGGCGGAGCTGCTCGAAGGAGTGGTCTACATGCCTTCTCCCGTACGACTCACGTTCCACGCCGAGCCGCACGGGCTCCTGTGCGGTTGGCTCGCGGTCTATGCCGCCGGCACGCCCGGCGTCGCCCACGCGATCGACGCCACGCTGCGTGTCGACGAGGACAACGAAGTGCAGCCGGACCTCATGTTGCGCATCCTCGGCGCGACGGGGCGTTCGCGCGTCGATGCCGACCACCATGTCGTCGGCGCGCCCGAACTGCTGGTCGAGGTCGCCGCGAGCTCCGTCAGCTACGACATGCACCAGAAGCTGCAAGTCTACCGGCGCGCCGGCGTTCGCGAGTATCTCGTGCTCCGCGCCGAAGATGCGGAGGTCGACTGGTTCGAGTTGCGGGATGGCCGCTACGAACCGATCTCTGCGGACCGACCAGGCGTGCTCGCGAGCCGCGCGTTTCCGGGCCTGTGCCTCGACGTGCCGGCACTGCTGGCTGGCGACGACGCCGCGTTGCATGCGGCCGTGCGCGCCGGTCTCGCGACCGACCAGCACGCTGCGTTCGCCGCCAGCCTGCGCCGCTGACGCCTACAGCGTGCCGAGCATCAGGTCGACGCCGTTGCTGGTCAGCACGTCCAGTGCGTTGGTGCCGGGTGGGATCAGCGCCGCGCCTTGCACGTAGACGTGCGCCGAGGCGAGCGACGGGTTGTTCGGCAGCGTCAGGCTCCACGGCGTCGACACACCGAGCGGCGGCAGCCCCTGCACCACCGCCGGCTGCTGGTAGAGCAGGCACAGCGGCGCGCCGTAGAGGCCGAGGTCGATCGGCGGGATCGCCGGCACGAAGTCGATCACGACTGCCCCCAAACTCGCGCCTGGATTGGGCACATTGGTCAGGTTGCACGTCTGCGTGGTGCCGAGCACCGGGCGGTTCACCGGCGTGAACGTCAGGCCGACGGCGTCGACGGTGACCGAGAACGGCATCGCCGCCGAGATGTCGGTCGCCGGCGGCGCCAACGTGGCGCCGCGCGACCAGCCGGTGATCGCGGTGTTGATCTGGCTCTGGATCGCGCGGTAGCGGTACTCGACCGCGCCGCTGTTGCGCAGCACGACCTGGAAGGTGTTGCCCGCCGGCACTGGCCCGCTGGCCACGTAGTGCGGCACGTTGTTCCAGGTGAAGTAGACGGCGGTGTTGGTCGGGTCGACGTCGTAGTGGCAGCTGCCGCCCAGGTTGGGCGCCAGGTCCATCCACGCCGGTGCGAACCGCGCCGCGCCCGACGCGAGTTCGGCCAGCGTCGGCGAGTAGTCGGCGAGCGTCTGCGTGCCGCCGACCCACAGGTAGCCGTTGCTGCACATGCGCATCTGCGTCGCATTGCCGCCCGGGTACGGGAACGAGAACGGCAGCGTGATGGCCACGCTGAGCGCGTCGTCGCCGAGCCCGAGGTTGGCGCTGACCGGCGTGAACCACGCGTTCGGCCCCGACTGCACCGTGTAGCCGTTGGCGATCGGTTGCAGCGCCACCGTCACCGTCGTGCTGGCGGTGCCGCCGAGGTCGAAGGTGTTGGCGGCGAACGTCTGCGCGAAGGTGCCCCAGGTCGTGTAGCAGCCGTTCCCATAGCTCGTCGCCGTCGCGTAGACGCCCGGCAGGCGCGTGTCGATCGTCGTCTGGCCGGTGGCAAGCGGGTCGAGCCAGTTCGAGAGCCGCGTGGTGTTGGTGCCGTTGCCGGTCCACGAACTCGCCAAGCGCCCGTACCAGTCCGACGAGTTGTTGCCGCAGGCGGCGCTGCCGCCGTGCAGCTGGCCGATGATGCGGCGGTTCTGGTCGAACAGCGGCGAGCCCGAGGATCCGCCCTCGGTGGTGCCGTCGTCCCAGTCGATCACGCGAACGTGGGAGCCGTTGCCGGGCACCGACGAGCCGCCGTAGCTGGTGACCGCCGTCGCCTGGTACTCGAACGAGATCTTCTTCGCGTCGCCGCTCGGATGGTGGATCGCCGTCGCCGCGGTCGACGGGGCGTTGCTCGTCCCGCGGTTCCAGCCCGCGTGCGTGATGCCCCAGGCGGCGTTCGGCGCGCTGTTGAGCTCGACCAGCGTGAAGTCCGACGTGCTCCAGCCGGCGCGCCACGTCGAACCGGTGGTGAACTGCAAGAGGTTGGCGCCGCCGCCACCACACGTCGTCTCCCGGTAGTTCCAGTAGCAGACGAGCGACGCGGCGTTGCCCGACGTGATGCCGCAGTGGAAGGCGGTCAGGAAGAAGTTGCGGCCGTCCTGCGCGGTGTTGTTGATCATCGAGCCGCTGCAGAACAACGAGCCGCCGGTGCTGATCGCCGCGATCGCCGGGATCTCGGCGACCCATGGCGTGCCCTGCGGGCACACCACGTCGATGTTGCACGACCCGCTGCCCTCGGGCGAGCCGAGGGCGTCATCGCCGGCGCCGAAGAAGCGGTAGCCGGCGCCGACCTGCACGATGTGGCAGCGGACCTGCGGGCGCAGCGCGGTCGGCACGTAGATCTCGGCGACGATCTGCTCCCCGCCGACGATCGGCGTCCACAGTTCGCCGGTCGGCGAGTGATCCGTGGCGTCGAACGGCCGCAGCACGTCGGCGTAGTTCGCTTCGTAGACCATGCAGCGCGCGCCGGGCGGCATCGCGAAGTCGGCGATGCCGAGGTTGACGTGGCTGCTGTTCGGCGCGTGCAGGCGCAGGCGCCAGAGCGACCACGTTCCGTCGAGTTGCTCCCAGGTGCCGTGCGTCGTCGGATCGGCGGCGATGGCGAACGGGATCGCGAACCGGGGCGCGTCGCCGTTGCGGCGCCGCTGCTGGTCCTCCGCGGAGATCGCGACACGATCGATCGCTGGCACGGCGAGCGTGGCGACTTGCGCCAGCGGCAGCGCTTTCGGGTGCACGCGCCCGATCGGGTCAATGCCTTGGGCCGTGATGGCGTGCGGGAAGAGGAACGCCGCGACTACGGCGCACGAGAGGCGGTGGAGCATGGGGAACGAGGGCAGCGGCGCGAGGATCGCCGACTGCGGTCCCGCACGATAACCACCGCGACGAGACCGTCGAGGTCGCGGCGTATTCGCCCGGCCGCCAGAAAGGCCGGCCGGCGGGGTGCTGCCGTTCGCATGGCCGCCCGGCGTCGCTACCGTGCTCCGCCTCGCGACGCGGCCGTCGCGAGGCTGCCGCCCATGACCCATCCGCAAGTCGTCCGCGTCTACAGCACCTACCAGGACCCCGACTACGAGTGCCCGTGGCAGAGCGTGGCGCCGCGCGGCAGCACCGGCTCGGGCGTGATCGTCGGGCCGGGCCGCATCCTCACCGGCGCTCACGTGGTCGCCAACGCGACGTTCGTGCAGGTGCAGAAGCAGGACGATCCGTCGAAGGCGACCGCGCGCGTCGTCGCGATCAGCCACGACTGCGACCTGGCCCTGCTGCACGTCGACGACAAGGCGTTCACGCGCGGCATCAAGCCGGCCCGCATCGGCCACCTGCCGGCGCTGCGCGAAGCGGTGCAGGTCGTCGGCTACCCGATCGGCGGCGAGGAAGTGTCGATCACGGAAGGCGTGGTCTCGCGCATCGAGGTGCAGCGTTACGAACACAGCCAGCGGCACCTGCTCGCGGTCACCGTCGACGCGGCGATCAACGAGGGCAACAGCGGCGGCCCGGTGTTCTCGCGCGGCCGCGTGGTCGGCATCGCGTTCCAGGCGCTGCCGGACGCCGAGAACATCGGCGAGATGGTGCCTGCTCCGATCATCGAGCGCTTCCTCGCCGGCGTGGCGGCGAAGGTCGATCCGCAGGTGCCCGGCATCGGCATCACCACGCAGCCGCTCGAGAACGAGGCGCTGCGCGCGCACCTCGGCATGCAGTCCGCGCAGTCGGGCGTGCTGATCACCGCCGTGCAGTTCGGGTCGAGCGCGTGGGGGCAGCTCGAGGTCGGCGACGTGCTGATGGAACTCGACGGTCTGCGCATCGCCGACAACGGCACCGTGCGCTATCGCGGCCGCTGGCGCTGCCAGTTCGACGCGGTCATCGGCGACCACCACTGCGGCGACGTGGTGAAGGCGCGGGTGCTGCGGCGCGGCAAGGTCGTCGTCGTGCGCATGACGATGCAGCCGATGGCGTGGTTGGTGCCGCGCACCGAGTTCGACCGGCGGCCGATGTGGTTCCTGTTCGGTGGCCTGGTGTTCCAACGGCTGACGGCCGAGTTCCTGCGCATCTGGGGCGAGCACTGGTGGGACAAGGCGCCGAAGGAGCTGCTGCACCTCTACTACTCGGGGCTGCGGCGGCCGGAGCAGCAGGAGGTGGTCGTGCTCGCGCACGTGCTCGCCGACCGGGTCAACGTCGGCTACGAACCGTTCGCCAACGATGTCGTCGCCACCGTCTCGGGCGAGCGCCCGGTGGACATGCGCGACTTCGCGCGGCTCGTCGACGCGGCGAAGGGCGAGGTCGTGATCAAGCTGACCAGCGGGTCGACGGTGCTGCTCGACGCCGCCGAGGCGCGCGCGGCGCTGCCGCGCATCCTGTCGCGGTACCACGTGCCCGGCGATCGTTCGCCGGATCTCGGTGGCGGGCCGAGCCGGTCGCGCTCGCGCCCGAGCCGGCGTTCACGCTGACCGCCGTTCAGCGCGCGCGCAGCAGGTGCTCGAGGGCGAGCTGCTGCAGGGCCACGTACCCGCAGCCGCGCGCGGCCGCCGCGTTGGCGTCGAAGTCCTCGAAGGCGGCGCGATCGCGCGCCAGCGCCTGCACCGACTCGCCGGCCGCCAGCGTCGGCACCGCGAGGTCGGGAATGCGCGCCGCGCGCAGGGCCTGTTGCACTGCGGGGTCGGCGCGGAACGCCGCCGCGCGCTCGCGCAGCAGCCGGTAGGTGCGCATGTTCGCGGCCGCCGACGCCCACACACCATCGAGATCCTCGGTGCGCGACGGCTTGTAGTCGAAGTGGCGCGGGCCGTCGTAGCCGGCGGTCTCCAGCAGATCGACGAGGAAGAAGGCGCTCAGCAGGTCGCCGTGCCCGAACACCAGATCCTGGTCGTACTTGATGCCGCGCTGGCCGTTCAGGTCGATGTGGAACAGCTTGCCGTGCCAGAGGGCCTGGGCGATGCCGTGCACGAAGTTCAGGCCCGCCATCTGCTCGTGACCGACCTCCGGGTTGAGGCCGACCATCTCCGGGTGCTCGAGCGTGCCGATGAACGCGAGCGCGTGGCCGATCGTCGGCAGCAGGATGTCGCCGCGCGGTTCGTTGGGCTTGGGCTCGATCGCGAAGCGCAGCGCGTAGCCGCGGTCGCGGCAGTACGTCGTCAGCACGTTCATCGCCTCGCGGAAGCGGTCGAGGGCGACGCGCACGTCCTTGGCGATGTCGTACTCCGCACCCTCGCGGCCGCCCCAGAACACGTAGGTCTGCGCGCCCAGTTCGGCGGCGAGGTCGAGGTTGCGCATCACCTTGCGCAGCGCGAAGCGCCGCACCGCACGGTCGTTCGCGGTGAAGGCGCCGTCCTTGAACACCGGGTGCGTGAACAGGTTGGTGGTGACCATCGGCACGCGCATGCCGGTCGCCGTCAGCGCCTCCCGGAAGCGGGCGACATGCCGCGCGCGCGTGGCCTCGTCGCTGCCGAACGGGATCAGGTCGTCGTCGTGGAAGGTGACGCCGTAGGCGCCGAGTCCGGCGAGGCGGTGCACGGTCTCGACCGGATCGAGCGGCGGCCGCGTCGCCTCGCCGAACGGGTCGCGCGCCTGCCAGCCGACGGTCCACAGGCCGAAGGTGAACTTGTCGGTCGGACGGGACGCTGGCGTCGGGTTGGTCATGGCGGCGAGGCGACCGTACTTCGCCCGATGGCGCCGCGGAAGGGCTGGGCCGAGGGAACGGGCTTGACGCTGGCTCCGTCAACTGTTATGGTTGAACTAGCACAGTAGGAACACTGAACCGTGTTGATCCGCATCGACCCAAGGTCGCCTGAGCCCCTGTTCGAGCAGGTTGTGTTCGCCGTCAAGGCGGCGGTCGCCAAGGGCACCGCCAAGGCCGGCGACCGGCTGCCGAGTGTGCGTGAGCTGGCGCGCGATCTGGCGATCAACCCGAACACCGTCGTGCGCGCCTACGAAGCGCTCGAGCGCGACGGGGTGGTGGTGCGGCGGCAGGGGGCCGGTTGCTTCGTCAGCGACCGCGGCAGCGACCTCGCGCAGGGCGAGAAGAAGAAGCAACTGCTCGACCTGATGCGGCGGGCGGCCACCGAGGCGTTCCACCTTGGCTTCACCGCCGAGGACGTGAAGAAGGCGCTCGGCCAGGGTCTCGACGAAGTGCAATTCGAAGGCAAGCGGAGGCAGCCATGAGTGCACCGGTGGTGGAGTTCGCGGGCGTCGCCCGTTGGTTTGGCACGCAGCCCGTCCTTCAGGGGCTGTCGTTCCGCGTCGAGCCTGGCCAGGTCTACGCGCTGCTCGGGCGCAACGGGGCCGGCAAGACCACGGCGCTGCGCATCCTGCTCGGCTTCCTGCAGCCGCATGCGGGTCGGGCCACGGTGCTCGGCCACGATTGCACCGCGCTGCCGCCGGCGGTGCGCGGCCGCATCGGCTACGTCGGCGAAGACCACCGCCTCTACCCGACGATGACCGTCGGCGACGCCGTGGAGTTCGAGGCCGGCACGCGGCCGTCGTTCCGGCGTGCGTTCGCCGACCAGGCGTTGCAGCGCTGCGGCCTGCCGGCCGACCGGCGCATCCCCCGGTTGTCGCGAGGGCAGCGCGCGCAACTCAGCCTGGTGCTCGCGGTGGCGAGCAACCCCGAACTTCTCGTCTGCGACGACCCAGCACTCGGCCTCGATGCCGTGATGCGGCGCGAACTGCTCGACGCGCTGATCGACCTGCTGGCCGACACCGGTTGCGCGGTGCTGCTGAGTTCGCACTTCCTGCACGACGTCGAACGCATCGCCGACCGCGTCGGCATCCTGCACGACGGCGCGTTGCTGGTCGACGCCACGCTCGACGACGTGAAGCGCCGCGTGCTGCGCTGCGCCTGGTCGCCGCGGGCCGGCTCATCGCCGCCGAGCGGGCCGCACGTGCTGCGAACGGCGCCGCGTCGCGACGGCCACGACCTCACGCTGCTCGATGCGCCGCCGGAACTGTTCGCGCAGCTGCGGGCGACCGGCGAACTGACGCCACCGGTGCCGCCGAGCCTCGAGGAGCTGTTCCTCGACCTCGCCGGACCGGAGCGACCGGGCATCCTGCGCGAGCCGCTCGACGCGTTGGCTGCTCCCGCCGGAGGTGGGCGATGAATCGGTTGCTGGGCAAGGACTCGGTCTGGTGGTTGTTCTTCGCCTGCGCGGGCAGCGCCGCGCTCGGCTGCTCGCTGACCGAGCACTCGTTCCTCTACTCCTTCGTCGCCTCGCCGGGTGCGTTCGAAGCGCTGTACTACGTGACGCTGGGCGCCGGGGTGCTGCTCGGCGCCGTCGCCGCGTGCTTCGACGAGGCGCTCGGCACGCGCGAGTTCCTCGCGCAGCGGCCGCTCGCGACCAGGGCGATCGTGAGGTCGCGCATCCACGGCTGTGCGACGGTGATGGCGGTCTGGTTCGTGCTGGTGCCGCTGGTCGGCACGGTCGCGTTCTGGGTCAGCGACCGCTTGTTCGAGTTCGGCTGGTTCCGGCAGGTGCCGGCGCACTGGGCGACGATGACGACTGCGGTGCCGGCGACGGCGATCGGCTTCGCCGCCGGCTCGTTGCCGTTCGCGTGGTGGGCGCGGCTGCTGAACGCCGGCGTCGCCGTCGTGGTGGTGTGCACCATGGCGTGGTGGATCGCGGCCGACGCACAGCGCAACCACGACTGCACGTGGTTCGCGGGGGCGAACGTCGTGGCCGGCGTGCTGCTGTTCGCGGTCGGCGCGCGGGCCTCCTGCTGGACGCGCGATCCGGACCTGCCGTTGCCGCGTGGCCTGCGCGTCGGGATCGTGGCGCCGCTGCTCGTGCTCGCTGCGCTGTTGTTCTCGGCGTTCAACCGCGAGGCGCTCGGCGACGCGATCTGGAAGCTGCACAGGGCGTATCCGGAACCGGTCGTGCATGCGGGGCGCGTAGCGCTGCAAGCGCGCGACTCGGTCGATGGCGTGGTGCACCTGGTCGATGCCGAACATCGCCCGCTCGACATCACCCTCGGACGCCGCGACACGACGGAAATGCGCCACCCGGTGCCGTTGGGCGGACCGCAGTCCGTGCGCGTCGAGGCGCCCCGGTTCGGGCGTTGGGCGCATACGCAGGGCGGCATCACGCTCGGTGGCGACGGCGTCGCGTTCGTCGTCGAACGTTCGCGGTTCCGTCGCGTCGGCAAAGGCCCGGAGCAGGCCCCGTTCGCCCCGGGCTCCAGGGTCGGCGGGCTCGGCCCCCGCGGTGAGTCGCAGACCGTGATCGCCGAACCGCTGGGCAGCGACTTGTGGCGGTACGACGCGTCCGAGGGGCACTTCGTGGCTACGGCGCTTCCCGACGGCGACCGGGTCGTCGAGTTCGAGTGGGACGACGCGGCTACCGACGAGCAGCGCGAGGCCGTGGTCGAGGGCGCCCGCGGGGTGTACGCCCTGCGCGGCGGACAGTTGATCCGCATCGGCGAACCCAGGTCCGCGCGCACGACGGAGTCGTCGAACGACAAGCTGCCCGAGGTGCGCGTGCAGGACTACGACCTGCTGTCGTGGCGCGCCGAGTTCGCCGGCGACGGCACGCTCGCAGCCTGGTCGCACGAGTTCACGCCGCGCACGCTCGCGGAACGATGGCACGCGTCGGTCGCCTGGCTGCTGTCGTCGGTGCGGCCGCCGGTGCTGCAGGCGATCGCCGCGGCGCAGCCGGTGCGCGATCGCTGGCCGGTGCTCCTCGATCCGCTGGTCGCCAACTGGCGACGGCCGTGGCTGCTGCTGACGACGCTCGGCCTCGCGGTCGGCTGCGCATGGTCGGTGCGAAACCGACTGCAGCGACTCGGCGCCGACGCGCCGGCCCGGCGGTTCTGGGTCGCGGCGACGCTGCTGCTCGGTCCGTTCGCGGCGCTCGTCAGTTGGTGGGCCGAACGTCCGCGCGCGTGGGCGAAGCACCCACTGCCGCTGCCGCGAGTACCGCGCATCTCCAGCCACCCCGTCGGCCAGCAAGTCCTGCCATGAAGAACGTCGTCCGACTCGTTCTGCTCTGCCTCGCCGTCGCGATGGCGATGCCGGCCCAGGACATCGATCGCCAAGGCCCCGCGATCTCGCCGTTCCGCGGCATGCGCGAAGTTGCCGCCGGCATCGAGGTGCAGATCGCCGACGACACCTGGTGGTCGCTGCAGTCGATCGCGGGCGTCGACACCCCGACGCTGCAGCGCGAGGCCATCCGGCTGTGCGGCGACCGCGCCTGGCGACGCATGAACGAAGACCTGCCAGCGCTGCTCGCGGCGATGGGGGTGAAGGTCGGGGAGGCCGTCGATCTCGTCGTGCAGGACCTGGCGACGGGCGAACGCCGCGAACTGCCGGCCGTGCCGATGACCAAGGAGAACCGCGAACGCCTGCGCGCGGCGAACCGCGGCGCGCAGCGCCCCGCCGAGTTGCCCGAGCCGCGTGCGGCGAAGGCGACGTTGACGGCGGAGAACGTGCGCGACGATCTGGCGGCGCTGCGTTCTCTGCTCGACCGGCAGTTCGCCTACCGCGAACTCCGGCGCGTCGATCTCGACGCGTTGCTGCGGGATGCGGCGAAGGAACTCGGTGCGGGGGCGGTGTCCACCGCCGACTTCACGCGCGTCGTCGATCGTGTGCTGCGGGCGTTTGGCGACGGCCACTCACGCGTCGATGGCGGCGCGCCGCGCCCCGACGCCTTCGCGCCGTTCCTCGTCCAGGAAGCCGAAGGCGGCCACGTCGTGTTCCAGCCCGACCGCCGCGCCTTCGTCGATGCCGACCGGCCGTTCCTGGTCGCGATCGACGGCGTGCCGCTCGCCCGGTGGCTCGACGCCGCGCGGGCCCGCGGCACGCAGGGCAGTGCGGCGATGCAGGCGCGCGAGGCCGAACGAGGCCTGCGGGATGTCGTGACGCTGCGCGCCGACCTCGGCCTGCGCGCGCAGCGCAGCGTGGCGATCACGGTGCGTGGGCCCGGCGGTGCGCGCGAGATCACGCTCGACCTCGTGCGGTCACGCCCGACCTACGGCGCCTGGCCGAACACGTCGACCCGGCGCCTGGACGGCGACCTCGGCTACCTGCGCATCGACTCGATGCAGGACGACAAGGCGTTCCTCGCCGGACTCGACGCCGCGATGCAGTCGTTCCGCGACACCAAGGGACTCGTGATCGACGTGCGCGGTAACGGCGGCGGGACCCGCGACGCGCTGCGCACCCTGGCGCCGTACTTCCTGCCGGCGAAGGGCGCGCCGGTGGTCGGCAACGTCGCCGCGGTGTTGCTCGATCGCGGGCAGGCCGCGGCGCCCGATGCGCTCGCCGACCGCGGCCTCTACCCGCTCGACTGGTCCGGCTGGAGCGACGAGCAACGCGCCGCGATCCGCACGTTCGCCCGCACCTGGAAGCCGTCGTGGAAGCTGCCGGCGGGCAAGTTCTCGCCGTGGCACTTCCTAGTGCTCGACCGCACCGACAACGCCAACGCGTTCGTCTACGACAAGAAGGTCGTGGTGCTGATCGACCGCGCCTGCTTCTCGGCGACCGACGTGTTCGCGGCGGCCCTCGGCGCCTTGCCAAACGTCACCCTGGTCGGCGAAGCGACCAGCGGCGGCAGCGGGCGCGCGCGTGGGCACGTGCTGCCGGCGAGCGGCCTGCGGTTGCAGCTGTCGACGATGGCGTCGTTCCGGCCCGACGGCGTGTTGTTCGAGGGCAACGGCGTGGCGCCGGACGTGGAGCAGCCGACCGCTCCCGGCGACCTGATCGGCGCGGGCGACACCGTGCTCGCGCGGGCGGTGGCGTTGCTGCGGTAGTCTGCGCGGCGATGAGTGATCGTGTCCTCGCCGCGACTCCCGGCCCGCTGCTGCAGACGCTCATCGCGGCGCTGCCGACGTGGGGGCGCAACACGCTGCGCGAACGTCTGCGGGCCGGCTGCGTGCTGCTGAACGGCGTGCCCGTGGTGCGTGCCGACCAGCCGGTTGCTGCCGGCGACGAGATCCGGATCCAGCCCGCGGGTGCTGGCGCGCATGCCGCCGCAGCACCGCCGTTCCCGATCCTGCACTGCGACGACGATCTCTGCGCGATCGACAAGCCGTCGGGGCTGCTGTCGGTCGCCAGCGACGACGAACGGCAACGCACGGCGCTGGCCCTGCTGCGCGTGTGGCTCGGCCGCACGAGTCGCGGCGATCTCTGGCCCGCGCACCGCATCGACCGCGAGACCTCCGGCGTGCTGCTGTTCGCGCGTACCCTCGCCGCGCGCGACGCCGTGCAGGCTGCGTGGGACGACGCGACCAAGACCTACGACGCGATCGTCGAAGGCCACCCGGAGCCGCCCGAAGGCGTCATCGAGCAGCCGCTGCGCGAGGACCGCAACCTGCGCGTGCACGTCGGTGCGCATCCCGACGCCCGACCTGCGCGCACGCGCTACCGCACGCTGGCGACGGGTCGCCTGCGCAGCGCGCTCGAGGTCGCGATCGACACCGGGCGCAAACACCAGATCCGCGCGCACCTGGCGTGGCTCGGTTGTCCCGTCGTCGGCGACGATCGGTACGGCACGCGCGATCGCCGGCTGTTCCTGCATGCGCGGGAACTCGTGCTGCCGCACCCGCGCGACGGCCGGCGTCTGGTGCTGCACGCGCCGACGCCCGCGGCGTTCGCGGCGGCCCTTCGTTAGGCCGCGCCGTCGAGCGGCTCGTACATCTCGGCGATCTCGTCGTGCGCGGCCTGCAGATCCGCGGGCGCCTTGATCGGCAGGAAGCGCGTGCGTTTGCCGCTGCGCGGAATGCGCAGGAAGCTCGTCGGCAGGTGCGCGGTCAGTTCGCCGATCAGGTGTTCGACCTGCACCGCCTTCTTCTCCTCGACGGTCTTCTCGACGTAGTACCAGCCGAGGTCGAAGTCGCGGTCGAGGGCCTCGGCGCTGAACGTGAACGTGTTCGTGTTGAAGACGTCGACGATGCTCGGGTCGAAGCCGTCGGGGAAGCGGATCTGCTCGATCAGCTGCGTCTTGCCGAGGTAGGAGAACGGCGAGCCGCCGACGTCCTCGGGCCACTTCGGCGCCAGCTCGCAGGTCGCTTCGCAACCACTCTTGATGTGGTGGCCGAGCAGCACCGGATCGACGCGGGCGCCGAGGTTGTCGACGTTGCGCACCAGCAGGTACTTGCCGCCGCCGGCGAGGAACCGCTGCAGCGCCCCGCACTTGCGGAACGCGCCCGGGAAGTCGCCGTGGCCGGGTCCGTACGGCGACAGTTCGCCGTTCGCCGTGCGGAACAGTTCGCCCTTCTTGGTCATGCGCAGGGCGATGAACTGCGTGAAGTGCTCGATGCGCGACGGGTCGGCACCGAAGTTGGCGTGTTCGGCGAAGTGGGCGCGGGTCGCCTCGTCGGTTGCGAAGCTGTTCATCAAGAACACCGGCACCTTGCCCTTGTTCTCCCGTTCGGCGCGCAGGATGTCCTCGAACAGCAGTCCGAGGAACGACCGCTCCTTGCCGAGCACGGGCACGATGCCCTTGACGACGCCGCCAAAGCGCGTCGCCATGCCGCCGTTCAGCACGACGACGCCGAGTTGGCCCTTGGCGATCGCTTCGCGCCCGAGCTTTTCGAACTCGCGCGCGGCCTTGGTCGAACTGCCGGGCAGCTTCTTCAGGTCGGCGGCCGGCGGCGCGAGCAGGTCGCCGGTGATGGCGTTGGTCGACTTCGCCAAGCGCCCCGCCGCGACGTCCGCCTGCCAGCGCTGCTGGAGCGCTTCGTCGAAGCCGAACCGTTGCAGGAACGCGAGTTGTTGCGCGGATGGGCCGTTCAAGCGGCAAGCAAGCTACCCGCGAGGTCGTTCCTTGGCGAGCGCACGGGGGCTACACCATCGCGCCATGGCAGCGCGCGGTGGCATCGGCACGACGACGATCCTCGCGCCGGATGCGCCGGTGACGTCCGTGCCCGGCATCGGCCCGACGTCGGCGTCGCGGCTTGCCGCAGTCGGCATCACGACGGTGTTCGATCTGCTGTCGTTCTTTCCGCGCCGCTGTCGTCCACTGCGCGACCTCGATGCGCCGACGGATGCGGCGATCGGCGAACTGGTGCGCATGCGCGGCGTGGTCGACGGCGTGCGCAGCGCGTGGCTGCCGGGGCGTCGCTCGATGGTCACCGTGGTCTTCGCGACGGCCGACGGCAGCCGCTTCGAGGCCGCGTTCTTCAACCAGCCGTGGCTGAAGAAGAACTACGCGCCGGGCGAAGGTCGCATCGTCGAAGGCGTGCTCGTGCAGAAAGGCCGGCGCTTCCTGCTGCAGCAGCCGCGCATCCTGCCGCTGGCGAGCGAACCGGTCGGCGACGTGCAGTTGCGTTACGCCGAGATCCCGGGCATCGGTGGCGCTCGCCTGCAGCAGTGGCTCGCGCACGCGCTGGCGGCGATCGACTGGGGGCGTGTGCTGCTGCCGCCGCTGCCGGCGGCGCTGGCGGAGTTCGCGCAGGACGCCCCTGGCCTGCTGCTGGCGATGCATCGGCCGCGCGACCTGGCGGCGCACGAGGCAGCGCGCGTCCACTTCGCGGTGCGCGAAGCCCTGGCGTTGTTCACCGCGGTCGAGCGGGCGCGCGCGGCGCGCGCCGCGCGGCCGGCGCGTACGTTCGCCGTCGACGAAGCGCTCGCGACGCGCATCCGCGCGCGGATCCCGTTGATCCTGACCGGCGACCAGGAACGCGCGCTCGCGGCCTTGTGGCAGCGCCTCGCCGGTCCGGCGGCGATGGGGGTACTGCTGCAGGGCGACGTCGGCACCGGCAAGACCGCCGTCGCGATCGGCGCGGCGCTGGCGGTGTTGGCGCGCGGCGGCACGGTCGCGTTCCTGGCGCCGACCGAACTGCTAGCCGAGCAGCACCACGCGACGGTCGCGCGCTGGCTGCACGGCAGCGGCGTCGTGGTTGCGCTGCACACGGCCGCCAACCGCGCCGAGCCGGCAGCGGGCACGGGCCCGTGCCTCGTCTTCGGCACGCACGCGCTGCTGACCGGCGAGTTCGCGCTGCCGGGCCTGTCGCTGGTGATCGTCGACGAGCAGCACCGCTTCGGCGTGGCCCAGCGCATGGCGCTCGTGCACCAAGGCGATAACCCGCACGTGCTGGTGATGACGGCGACGCCGATCCCGCGCACGTTGGCGCTGGCGATGTTCGGCGATCTCGACGTCGTCGTGCTCGCCGAGCGGCCGCCGGGCCGTCGCCCGGTGCGCGCGTATTGGCTCGCGACCGATCGCTGGTCGCGCGCTGTGCGGTCGATCGCGCGGGCGGTGCGCCGGCGCGGCCGGGTGTTCGTGGTCTGCCCTGCCGTCGGCGAGGACGGCGAGAAGGGCGGGGTGCTGCGCATGCATGCGACCCTGCAGCAGCGTTTCCGGTGTGGGCTCGTGCACGGGCGGCTGCCGGCGGGTCAGCGGCAGCAGGTGCTGGCGGCGTTCCGCGACGGCGCGCTCGACGTGCTCGTCGGCACCACCGTGCTCGAGGTCGGCGTCGACGTTCCGGCGGCGACGCTGATCGTAATCGCCGCCGCCGATCGTTTCGGCATCGCGACTCTGCATCAGCTGCGCGGGCGCGTCGGCCGCGGCGCCCGGCGCGGCATCGCGCTGCTGTGCGGGCCGCGCACCGAACGTGTCGCCGCGGTCTGCAGCACGACCGACGGCTTCGAGCTGGCCGAGGTCGACCTCGCGCTGCGCGGCAGCGGCGAACTGCTCGGCGAGGCGCAGAGCGGCTTCGCGGACCTACGCGCGCTCGACCCGATCGACGACCTCGACCTGCTGCTGCGCGTGCGCAAGGCGGTCGGCACGGAGCGCACGCCGTGACGCGCGAACGCGTGCTGTCCGTCGCCGAGGCGCGGGCGATCGACGCCGACGCGGTGCAGCGCCTCGGCATGCCGACGCTGCTGCTGATGGAGAACGCGGCGCGCTCCGTTGCCGAGGTCGCGCGGAGACTCGGCGACCGATTCGTGGTGCTCGCCGGGCCTGGCAACAACGGCGGCGACGGGCTCGCGGCGGCGCGCCATCTCGGCGTGCACCGCTGCGCGATCCATCTGCTCGGCGAGCCCGATCCGACGAAGTCGCCCGACGCGGCGCTGCAGGCGCGCATCCTGCGTGCGGCGGGCGCGCGGCTCGTTCTGGGGGCGCTGCCGTCGGCGGCGGCGCATCCGGGCGCGGTGTGGATCGACGCGCTGTTCGGAACCGGCCTCGATCGGCCGCTGCACGGCGACGCCCGCGCATGGGTCGCGGCGTGCGACGCGACGCGCGGCAAGAAGCTCGCGGTGGACATCCCGTCGGGCCTGCACGGCGACACGGGCGAAGTGCTCGGAGCGGCGGTGCGCGCCGACGTCACGGTGACCTTCGTCGCGAGGAAGCGCGGGATGACCGTGGGTGCGGGGCCCGCGCACTGCGGTCGCATCGTCGTCGCCGGGCTCGGTCTGCCAGGGTGATCCCGGGGGCGGGTTGCCTGCCGATGGGGGGTAGTCTACGATCCGGCCAATCTTTGGCCGATACCGCCAAGCATGCCTGACACCCTGAACATAAGCCTCTCGCCGCAGCTCGCGAAGTTCGTCCGACTTCGGGTGGAGAGTGGCGCCTATTCCTCTGCCAGTGAGGTCGTGCGGGAAGCGCTGCGTTGGTTCGCGGCGCGAACCGCGGGTTCGGGCGCGGATGCGCCTTCGCTGCTCGATCTGCAGGAGCGGGAAATCGACCGCTCTGAGGTGCGCGAAGCCACGCAGCGGTTGCTGCAATTGCGCGAAGGGACGACGCTCGGCCCCGGGCTCACGTGGAAGGACCTCCGCGACGACGGGCGGCGATGAGACTCTGCGTCGTCGACAGCTCGTTCGCCTTGTCGTGGGTGTTCGACGACGAGCGCATCGCGATCGCGGATGATCTCTTCGCGCGTTGCTCGAACGGCGACTCCTTCGTCGTGCCCGCCGTGTTGTGGGGGCTCGAGGTCCGCAACGCGCTGCGCAGTGCGGTTCGGCGGCAGCGGTTGACACTGCGCCAGGCGGAAGAGCGGCGCCTCCTGTTGTCGCGCCTGCCGCGCGTCACCGTCAGCGCGCCGCCTGGGCTCGGCGCCGAGCTCGATGCGTTGATGCGTGCCCACGGCTTGACCAGCTACGACGCCGTCTATCTCGCCGTGGCGCTCGAGCATGGACTGCCCCTCGCCACCATGGACACCGAACTGCAGGCGGCCGCGGTCGCGGCGGGTGTCGCGGCCTTCGCCGGCTGAACGGACTCACCGCCGAACGTCGACGCCGGTCGTCTGGCTCGGGGGCGCGAACACGTCGAGCACGACCGCGGTCTCGAGTGCCTCGGCGGCGTGCGGCGCGTGTGACGGCAGCCACAGCACCTCACCGGCGCCGAGCACCCGTTCGCCGTCGGCGAGCGTGAAGCGCACCCGCCCGGACAGCACGCAGGCGAACTGTTCGTTCTCGTGCGCGTGGGAGGGCACGACGCAGCCGGCGTGCAGCAGAACGCGCGAGATCATCGCCTGCTCGCCGATCACGCGGTGACGATCGAGGAGAGGCATCGGCTGGTCGAACGGCAGCGCCGTCCACGCCGCGGCGACCGGCGCCGCGGGCGCTGCCACGACCTTCGCCCGCGCGGACGAGGCCAGGTCCTCGAGCTTCGCCAGGTGGTGGTCGTCGTGCTCGGCAGTGAAGAACGCGACGTCGACCGCGCGCATCGGCTGCTGCAGCCGCGGATGCACCGCTGCGCGCGCGAGACCGGCAGCGTCGAGCGCGGAAAGCCGCGACAGCAGGGCGCCGCGGCTCGCCGTGAACGCGGCGAACACTTCGCCGAACGGCCGTGCGTTGTGGTTGGCGTCCCACGTCGCGCGGTTCTGCATGTCGGCGGCACTCAGCACCGCGACACCGCGCGCGAGTTCGTCGAGCCGCCGCAGGTGCAGCGTCTCGAGGTCGTGCAGGTGGCCCACGTGCTCCTGGATCGACCACGCGCCGCCGACGCGCGTGGTCAGCGCCGCGGCGGGCAGGCCGCGCACCGCGGCGGTGATGCGGGGACCGGTCCCGCGCAGCCGCGACAACAGCACGCCGATGCGTTCGATCGGCCCGTCGAACGAGAACGTCCGCGTGGTCCACGCCGGTTGCATGACGGCAGGGTAGATCGGTGGCTTGCGCGCAGCCAGCCGGCCAGCGGCGGCGCCGCGCTCGTTCGGGTGTTGCGCCCGGTGTACTCGGGCGGCACCCTGCGGCCATGCTCCCGACGGCAGTGCGTGCGCCCGCAGCCGCGGTGCTGCTGCTCGCCGCCTGCGCCACTTCGCCAGCACCACCGCCGCCGCACACGATCGCCGCGATCACGTTCCATCCAGAGATCGCCGCCGAGGGAGCGGCCGCGGCGCGGATCCTCTACCAGGACGGCGCGCTGCCGACGCCGGTGCCGGGCGGCACGTTGTGGACGTTCGGCGACACGTTCCTCGGCACGCGCCATGCCGATCGCTCGCCCGCGTACTCCGGCGATCGCAGCAACACGATCGCGTGGCTGCCGGCCGGCGAACGGGGCCTGCCGCCGAAGCTGCGGTACCTCTGCGACGCGTCCGGCGTCGCGTCGCCGCCGCTGGCACTGCTCGCCAGCGAGGACAGCAAGACGCGGCGCTTGTGGCCGCTCGCCGGCGTGCATCTCGGCGAACGCAGCTACATGTTCTACGGCCGCATCGACGTCACCGGCCCGGGACCGTGGGGCTTCCGGCCGGTCGGCACCGGACTCGCCGTGAGCGACACGCCGTTCGCGCCGTACCGCCGGCTCGAACCGCCGAACGCCAGCGGCTGGCCGATCGACCCGACGTCGATCGTTGTGCACGACGGCTGGCTGTGGCTGTACGCCCCGCGGCGCTTCCACGGCGAACACGACGTGCGCAGCGGGCTGCTGATCGCGCGCGTCCGGCCGGCCGACATCGAACGGCCCGAGCGCTACGAGTTCTTCGCCGGCAGCAACGGCGGTGCGGTCGCGTGGACGAGCCGGCTCGACGACGCAGTCGCTGCGGCCGAGGACGTGTGGGGGCAAGCCTGCGTCGCGTGGCACGACGAGGTCTCGGCGTTCGTGCTGGCGACATCGTCGAACTTCTTCCGGCACGACGGCATCTGCCTGCGCCGCAGCCCGACGCCGTTCGGGCCGTGGACGCCGCTCGGTCCCGACGACGGCTGGATCACGGTGCCCGAACGGCCCGGCGAGACGACGCAGTTGATCTACTGCACGATGCTGCACCCGGAGCTCGACGCGCCCGGCGCGCGCACGACCACGCTCACCTTCTGCCGGATGCTGAAGCGCGACTGGGCGTTCACCAACCCGGAGGTCGTGCGCATCGAGTGGGCGGCGCCGTCAGGGCGCTGACGACGACGCGCGCCAGAACGCGGCCACGGCCGCCGCGAACTCCGCCGGTCGTTCCATCGGCACGAGGTGCGCGCAGCCGGCGAACACGGCGAACTGCGCGCCTGGGATCGCCTTCGCCATCGCTTCGCTCTCGGCGACCGGCGCGATCGCGTCGTGGTCGCCGGCGACGACGAGTGTTGGCACGGCGATCGACGGCAGCAGCGGCGTGCGATCGGCCCGGTCGCGCAGCCCGCGCAGGTCGGCGACGATCGTCTCGATCGGCGCGTCTTCGATCATCGTCCGCACGCGCGCGGCCAGCAGCGGATCGCTGCTGGCGCCGAGCAGCCGCGGCAGCATGCCGTCGGCGATCGCCGCGCGGCCCTTGCCCAGCACCGTCGTCACCGCGGCGTCGCGGCCGGCGCGCGCCTCGGGCGAGTCGGCGACGGCGCGCGTGTTGGCGAGCACCAGCGAACGCGCGAGTTGCGGATGCCGCGCCCACAGCGCGAACGCGACGTAGCCGCCCATCGACAACGACACGACGTCCGCCGGGCCGTCGGCCAGCGTTCGCACGACCGCGGCGACGTCGTCGGCGAACCGTTCCATCGTGTGCACGTCCTCGCCGCTGCCCGGCGAGTCGCCGTGGCCGCGCAGGTCGATCGCGGCGAGCGTGCGGTGCGCCGCGAGCGGGCCGTGTAGCGCGTCGAGCCACATGCGGTGGTCGAGCGGGTAGCCGTGCACGAGCACCGCGAGTGGTCCCCGTCCGGTCAGGTGCACGGCGAGGCGCGCCGCACGGGCGCCCGGGCGCGCGGGCACGTCGACGAAACGCGTCGTGATCATGGTGTTCGCAGCGCGAGGCGGGCCACCGCCTCGACGTGGAAGGTCTGCGGGAACATGTCGTACGCCTCGACCTGCTCGATCGAGTAGCCGCCGTCGACCAGGCTGCGCAGGTCGCGCGCCAACGTCTGCGGATCGCACGACACGTAGACGAGGCGTTTGGCGCGCAGCGCGAGCAACTGCGGGATCGCCGGTTTGGCGCCCAGACGCGGCGGGTCCATCAGCACGAGGTCGGGCCGCTCGCGGTTGTCGCGCAAGAACTGCTCGGTCGTGCTGCGCAGGTAGGTGACGTTGTCACAGCCGGCGGTCTTGACGTTGACGCGGCCGAGTGTGCACGCGCGTCGTTCGTCCTCGACTGCGACGACGCGCTCGAAGCGGCGCGACAGCGGCAGCGAGAACAGGCCGACACCCGCGTAGAGATCGAAGGCGAGTGCGCCGCGTTCGTCGCCCAACGCACCCGCGACCAGGCGCTCGACGAGGTGGCGATTGCCCTGGAAGAAGCTCTCGGGCTCGATCAGGTAGCGGAACGCGCCGACCCGGTGCTCGACCAGGTCCTTGCGCAGTCCGGGCAGGTCGGGCGCCCACGACGCGTCGCCGCTGCCGCACGCGCCGTCGACCTGGTACGGCCAGTCGCGCTTCGCCAATCCGGCGATCGCCTGCCGCACCGTGGCGATGCCCTGCTCGAGCGCGGGTGCGAGCACCGGGCATTCGAGGACGTCGACCACGCCGTTCGACCGGGCGTGGTGGAATCCGAGCATGGGAGTGGGCGGGGCCGTGCTGTCCGTGGCGGCGCTGGCGCGGTCGGCAGCGGCCTGCGCGCGCCGTTGGTGCTTGGGCAGCCGACCGTAGGTGCCGTCGTGACGCTGGCCCGACGTGGCCACCAGCTTGAGCTGCGTTCGCACGCGGTAGCCGAACGGCTCGCCGTGGTGCACGACGATCGGCTGCGGCCAGTCGAAGCCGCCGGTGCGCACCAACGCGTCGCGAACGAACTCGCCCTTCGCCGCGACCTGGGTCGCGTAGTCGACGTGCTGGAACTGGCAGCCGCCGCATTCGCCGAAGTGCCGGCACCGCGGCGCCACGCGGTGCGGGCTGGCAGCGAGCACCTCGACGATGCGGGCGCGCACGAAGGTGCGTTCGACCTCGGTTACTTCGACCCGCAAATGGTCGCCCGGCGCGGCGAATGGCACGAATACGACGATGCCGTCGTGCCGCGCGATCGCGAAGCCGCCGAAGCCAAGGCGGTCGACGGTGACTTCGATGGCCTGGCCGACGACGAGTGGGTTCATGAATGGGGGGCCGCACAGCCTCGCTTCGTGCCGCTCCCGGCGCAAGCGCAGGGCCGCGACCCGGTTCGAGACGCCGCGGGGGCCCCGACTGGCCATGTGCCTGTCGCACACTCCCGACGTCGCATAGGATCCACCCCGTCCTGCCCTCGGTCCGCACGCCTCGACGCCGTCCCATGCTCCAACCTGCGCTCACGTTCGCGCTTCTCGGCAGCCTCGTACTCGCTGCGCCGATGCCTCAGGAACGCGACGCGCCGCGCGCGGCCGCGCCGGAGCAAGCGCAGCTGCTCGTCGTCTTCCGCGGTGCAGGTCTCGACCAGTCGGCCTTGCGCGCGCCGCTCGACGAGGTGCCGCCGGTGCCGATCGAGCGCGTGGTGGCCGGGCTGCAGGCGCAGGCGGAGCAGGACCAGCAGGCGTTCGCCGCGTTCGTCGCCGGCCTCGGCGGTGCGGTGCGGCATCACTACTGGATCGTGAACGGCTGCGCGATCACGGTGCCGGCGGCGGCCGTGGCCCAGGTCCAGGCGCACCCGGCTGTCGAGCGAGTGTGGACCGACGAGTTGCGGGCGCGCACGGCCGGTCCGATCCGCACTGCGACCGACAGCTCGCACCACCGCACCGACACCGCCCAGGCGACCGGTGTGCTCGGCGCCGGTGTCACGGTCGCCGTCGTCGACTCGGGTTTCGACGTGAGCAACAACCCGCAGGGCCGCCCGCACCTGATGTTCTTCCCGAACGGCAGCACGGCGGCGCCGACGACGTGGGGCGTGGGCGGTTCGCGCATCGCCGCGACCTTCCAGTCCGGCGCCCTGCCGGTGCACCAGGAAGACGACCACGGCACCGCGGTGGTCGGGGTCGCGGCGGGCGCCGACTGGTCGGCGGCGGTCGATTCCGACGACGGCCACGCGCCGCGCGCGGCGATCACGCTGTGGGCGGTCGCTGACCAGGTCGGCGGCACCGCGTTCACCAGCTCGTTGATCGCGGCGTGGCAAGGCGTGCTGGCGCAGCGCCCGCTGAAGCGCATCGTCGTCGCGTCGATGTCGTACGAAGGCAGCCCCGATCCGCTGCATCCGATGTCGCAGGCGATCGACAACGTCGGCGCCGCCGACGTGCTGGTCACGATCAGTGCCGGCAACAACGGGGTCTCGACGATCGACAGCCAGGTCGTCAACAACGGCCTGTCGATCGGGGCCGTCAACGCCAGCAAGGCCGTCGCTTCGTTCTCGGCGCGCGGCCCGCTGAACGGCACCACGCGGCCGTTCCCGGACCTCGTGGCGCACGGCGTGAGCGTCTGGATGCCGTTGTCCGAGAACGAGGCGCAGTTCAACGTCAGTTCGGGCACGTCGTTCTCGGCCCCGCAGGTCGCCGGCGCGGCCGTGCTGTACCGCGGCCTGTCCAACGAGAACGCGCTGGTCACTCGCGCGGCGATCCTGGCGACGACCGAGAGCGTCGCTGCCCTGAACCCTGGGCTCGGTCGCAACGACTACGGCGTCGGCTACCTGCGCACCGACAAGCTGGTCGACGTGGCGCGTGGCCTGCGCTGGCTGCGCAGTCCGCGGCTGTACTCGGCCGGCGTCACCAACTTCGACATGCCGGTCACCAGCGGCACCGTCTACACGGTCGCGCTGGCGTGGGAGCGGCGGTTCGCCAACGTCGCCACGTGGAGCCAGATGCGGCTCGACGTCTACAACGGCGCCACGCTGCTCGCGAGTTCGGACCAGTCGCTGGTTCCGTTCGAGCGGCTGACCTTCACGGCGCCGCTGACCGGCAACGTGCAGGTCCGCATCACGGTCTTCAACATCGAGGATCCGGTCGGCGGCGTGCCGGCAGTCGTGTTGTGTCCCGAGGCGCGCGAACCGGCGATGGAGTGGAAGCCGGTGTCGCACGCGGTGCATCCGGGGGGGCGGCGGTTCCACGCGATGGCGTTCGCCACCAACATCGGCAAGACGGTGCTGTTCGGCGGCGACCGCAACGGCACCCTGCTCTCGGACCATTGGGAGTTCGATGGCACCGCCTGGGTGCAGAAGGTCATCACGACGCCGCCGGCGCGATCGCGGTTCGGCATGGCCTACGACAAGCTGCGCAACCGCGTCGTGCTGTGGGGGGGCTTCGGCGCCAACGGCGACGTCTGGGAGTACGACGGCGTCGCCTGGTCGACGATCGCGGCCGGCGGTCCCGCCACCCGCTTCGGCCACGCGATGTGCTTCGACGAGGCGCGCGGCACCGTGGTGATGTTCGGCGGCTTCGCGATCGGACCGGGCTACATGACCGACACGTGGGAATGGAACGGCGTCGCCTGGAGCCTGATCCCGTCGGCGGTGGTTCCGCCCGGACGCGTCAACGGCGTGCTCGCGCACGACACGGCCAACCAGCGCACGGTTCTGTTCGGTGGCGCTGGCACGAGCGGCGTGCAGGCCAGCACCTACCTGCTCGGGCCGACGGGCTGGACGCTGGCTGCGCCCGCGCTGTCGCCGCCCGGCACCGACAGCGCGGCCGCTACCTACGACTCGTCGCGCAAGCGCGTCGTGCTGCACGGTGGCGTGGCCGCCGGCCTGCGCGTCGATTCGACCTGGGAGTGGAACGGGACCACGTGGGCGGACCGCAGCCGGCCGGAGGCGACCAAGCGTCTCGGCCGAGGCGACCACGCGATGGCGTACGACAGCACGCGACGGCGCGTGGTGCGGTTCGGCGGCTCGCTGGGCGACACCTGGACTTCGACCTACGGGCCGTTGCACGACACCTGGCAGTGGGACTCGACGGCGCCGGCCACGGCCACGAACTACGGCATCGGCTGCACGGGGCCGGGCGGCCTGAACCAGCTGGCCGCGACCTCCGTGCCATGGCTCGGCGGTGCGTTCCAAGGCCAGGGCACCGGATTGTTGTCGCCGTCGTACGTGGCCGTGGTCACCAGCACGGCGACGACCTTCTCGGTGCTGTCGAACGTGCTGCCGCCCGCGCTGCCGGGGTGCTACCTCTGGGTGCAGCCCGACCTGGTCGAACTCGTCTTCTCGCCGGACGGCACCGCCCAGTCGCAGTTCAACATCCCGTACTCGGTCGGCCTGCTCGGTGCGTTCGTCTACCAGCAGTACGTGTCGATCCAGACGGATGTCTTCTTCAACCCGGTGCTCGCGACGAGCACCAATGCGCTGAAGATCACGGTCGGCATGCCGTAGCTGCGCGGCGGCGCTATCATCCGCGGCCCCCTGACCGACGCCCGGCCGTCCCCCCGGCCGGCCGCCTCCCCGTCGGACCCGCCGCATGATCTTCGCCTGCTCGCTGCTCCTTTCGTTCGCACCCCAGGTCTTCCCCGGCGGCGACCTGCAGCTGCCGCCGAAGTCCGCGAACGCCCCGGCCCGCCCGGCGGCCCCTCCCGTCAGCGACCTCGAGCGCTTCCGTCGCGACCTGGTCGACCTGCAGGGGCCGCTGGCGCGCGTCGAACAGAAGCTGCAGGCGATCGCCGAAGCCTGGCCGGCGCCGACGATCGAGGCGCTCATTCTCGATGTCGCGCGCACGGCGCGGGCCAACGAGATGCAGAACCTGATGACCGTGGTGCGTCGCTTCGCGACGGCATCACCGCGCGTCGCCGACGAGTTGCTGTTCCAGTTGCTCGCGCGTCCTCTCGGCGAGGCGACCCGTCCGGTGATCGAGACGATGGTGGTGCTGAAGGGCGAAGGCGCCAAGCACGCGCTGCAGGAGTGCATCCGCGGTCGCCTGGCCGGCCCGCGTCGGCAGGCGACCGAAGTGCTGGTGCCGATGCTGACGATCGACGACGTGCCGTTCGCGTTGGCGCTGTCGCGTGAGCAGTCGCTCGACCTGCAACTGCGCGGCGTCGACTTGCTGCGGGCGCTCGATGACGAGCGCGCGCTGCAGCGGTTGTGCGAACTGCTGTCCAAGGACCTTGCCCTGGCCGGGGCCGCGTGCAACGCGCTGATCGGCGTTGGTTCCCCGGCGGTGCCGGCCCTGCAGGCGTTGCTGGCTGCACCGCCGATCGATCGAGGCTTTGCCTACGCGGCCTTCGCGTTGGCGCGCATCGGCGAGGACACGATGACGCCGGTGGTGCCGGCGTCGACGCTGCCGGCGATCGCCAAGAGGCTGCGCGATCCCGAACTGCTGACGCGCTGCCTCGTCGCGATCCCGTTGGCCGACGCGCTGTACCACGGTGAGGCGTCCGGCGTCGCCGATGCCGACGTCGTCGACGCGTTGATCGAACTCGTGCAACCCGAGCAGTTCGTGCCCAACGTCGACATGCTGCGGCGCCCGGCCGAGATGCGCCTGCTGCGCGCAACGGGTCGCCTGGTCGCCGCCGACGGCGCACCGTGGCGCGCGTGGTGGGCCAGCCAGCGGGTCGGGTTCGTCGGTGTGCGGGCGACCGTCGCGATCGACGAGACGCGCGCTGCGACGGCGATCGTCAGCCTGCGCGGCGAGCAGCGGCACGTGCGCGTGCTGGCCGAGGGCCTTGCCGACGTGGCGGCGATACCCGGCGCCACGGAAGTGGTGGTGACGCCGGCCCGGATGCTCGAACTGGCGCGCGCTCTGCAGGACGGCGGCTTCGGCGACGGGCCGGCGATGCGCGTCGCTTCGGGCTTGCCGCCGGCGCGCTCCCTGGCGCTGCAGGTCGGGGACGGGCGCGCGGTGGTGGTGATGCCGGTCACGGCGCACGCCCGTTTCGACGCGCTCGTCGCGGCGGTCGAGGCAGTCGTCGACGCCGAGGCCTGGCAGCTCTACCGGCGACCGCAGGAAGAACCGGACCGCGGCGCGTTCTGGCGCGCCGAGCGCCGTTGGCTCGACGCCAATCCGCAGCCGCTCGATCGGCTGCGCCGCTTCGCGACGCGCGCCGTTGCCGCCTGGCCGACGGCGTCCCCGGCCTTGCGTGCACGCGCGCTGGCGCACCTGGTCGCCCACCCCGAGCGCCGTCAGGTGTTCGGCGAGCAGGACAGTGAGCGGGTGTTGGCGATGCTTGCCGCCGCGCCGGAACTGGGCGAGCTCGATCTGCAGCTGCTCGAACTGGCGGCGGCCGCGCCCGGCGACGTGGTGTGGCGCCGCGCTGTGGCGCTCGCCGCGACGGGCAAGGGCGGTGGTGGCGCGGCCGTTCGCGGCGTGTTCCGCGGCCTGCCCGCCGACGCGGTGTTGCACGCGCTCGCCGACGCCGACCCGATCGTGCGGCGCGCCGGCATCGACCAGATCATGATCGTGCGCGACCAGCGCGCGGCGGAACGGCTGGTGCAGCTGCTGCGCGACCCCGACGGCGATGTTGCGATCGCCGCGGCGGCGGCGTGCGGCCACTTGCCGGTGTCTGCCGCGGCCAGGCCGCTGGTCGACCTCATCGTTGCCGATGCGACGCCGCCGCCGATGCGGCAGGAGTGCCTGCGCGCGCTCGGCCGGGTCGGTGGCGAACTCGCGTTCCCGGTGCTGCAGCGCGCGCTGATGGCGACCGGCAACGACGACAAGGAAGCGGCGATGCGAGGCCTCGGCGACTTGCGCGACCCGCGGGCCGCGCACGTGCTGGCCGACCTCATGGTCATCGGCCACGGCAAGGACCTCGGCGCCCTGGCGCGGCACTACCTGCAGCGCCAGAGCGGCACGTTCGCGGTGCCGGCGCTGCGCGCGCAGCTGCAGATCGTGCAGGACCCGGCGATCCAGGACGCGCTGGTGCTGATGCTCGGCGGCTGGCACGACGCGGGCGTGGTGCCGAACCTGATCGACATGCTGCGCCGGCCGCAGTTGGCGATGCAGGCGGCCGCCCTGCTCGAGGGCGCCACTGGCCAGCCGTTCGCGGCGGCGTCGGATCGGCTCGGCGTCGCCGAGGCGTGGTATCGCCAGCACAAGCAGGCCCCGCAATGGCAGTGGCTCCTCGACGCGCTCGCCGCGGCCGGCGAAACGACCACGCTGCGGCCCGAGCACTTCGCGACGAACCGGGGCCTGGCGCCGGTCGCCGAGCTCGCGCGGCTCCTGGTCGAGGTCGAATCGGCCCGGCTCTGGGCGCTGACCGGCGCGGTGTTGCGTGGCGTCGCCGGCGAAGACTACGGCGTGGTCACGCTCGGTACGTCGAAGGACATTCGCGAGGCGATCGCCGCTCGCTACCGCGTGCTCGTCGAGACCGCGCGCACGGCCGAAGGCCGTTGACCAAGCGAGGTTCATGGCCGCTGCTGCTCGCGGCGGTGGCCGCGTTCGCAGCCGCGTTCGCCGGGCTGCGCGGGCGCTCGTCGTTCCTCGCGATCGCCGGGCAACGCGATGCTGCCCAAGAACTCGCGGCGCGGCACGGACTCGCCGTCGCCGATGCCCTGGCGCTGCGGGATCTCGTCGGCGTGGACGCAGCACCCGGCGTCTGGGAGGCCGCTGCCGCCGCGTTCGTCGCCGAGCGCCCAGCCCTCGGCGAAGCGCTGGCGGCGGTCGCCGTGGCGGGTGACGGCCCGGCAGCGCGCGCGGCCCGGCAGGCGGCCCCCGATGCCGAGACGGCGTGGCAGCGCTTCCGCAGCGATCCGCGCGCCTTGCCCGGCCTGCGCTTCCTGCTGCTGCGCGAACGTCTGGCGACGCTGGCCGACTGATCCCTTGGTTGTGCTCGTCAGCATGGGGGCGTCTCCCGCACGAGCACAGCCAAGGGACCCGTCCTCGGGGCTGGCTCTCCGCGTTGAGCCGAACGGGTGCGCGCCTCGCCGCTGGCGCGGCTCGGGGCGCCCCCGCAGCTCGACGCGCGTTCGTTCCCTTGGCCCGGCGCTGCGCGCCAGGCCTGCGGGAACGAACTCTCCGCGTTGAGGAGTCTTCGCCCCGCGCTATCGTCCGTGGCCGCTTTTTGCGGCCACCGCCACGCATGACCGACGTCGTCGCCATCGCCCAACGCATCCAGTCCGAGGCCAAGACCCTGCAGTCCGTCCGCGAGGCGCTGCAGAGCGTGATCGTCGGGCAGGACGCCCTGCTCGACGGGCTGTTGATCGCGCTGCTCGCCGACGGCCACGTGCTGCTCGAAGGGTTGCCGGGCCTCGCCAAGTCGCTGGCCGTGAGCTCCCTGGCGCGCGCCGTCGGCGGCCAGTTCCGCCGCATCCAGTTCACGCCCGACCTGCTGCCGGCCGACCTCGTCGGCACGCACGTCTACAACCCGAAGACCGGCGAGTGGCAGGTCAAGGAAGGCCCGGTGTTCGCGAACTTCGTGCTCGCCGACGAGATCAACCGGGCGCCCGCGAAGGTGCAGTCCGCGCTGCTCGAGGCGATGCAGGAACGGCAGGTCACGCTGGCCGGCGACACCAGGAAGCTGCCCGACCCGTTCCTGGTGTTGGCGACGCAGAACCCGGTGGAGCAGGAAGGCACCTACGCGCTGCCCGAGGCGCAGATCGATCGGTTCCTGGTCAAGCTCGTCGTCGGCTACCCGAGCAAGCAGGAAGAGCTGCGCATCATCGATCGCATGGCGGGCATCGCCGCCAACACCGAGGTCCGGCAGGCGACGACGCCGCAGGAACTGCTGCGCATGCGGGCCCTGCTCGACACGATCTACCTCGACGACAAGGTGAAGGGCTACATCGTCGATCTGGTGTTCGCGACGCGCGAACCCGAGCAGGTCGGGCTGTCGAAGCTGAAGCCGCTGATCCTCTACGGCGCCTCGCCGCGCGCCTCGTTGGCGTTGGCGCGCGCTTCGCGCGCCCGCGCGTTCCTGGCCGGCCGTGGCTTCGTGACGCCGCAGGACGTCAAGGCGGTCGGCGCGATGGTGCTGCGCCACCGCGTGCTGACGACCTACGAGGCCGAGGCCGAAGGCATCGACAGCGAGCAGGTGCTGCGCACGGTGTTCGACAGCGTGCGCGTGCCCTGAGCACGACTTCGGCGATGGCGCGGGCTCTCGATCCGGAACTGCTGGCGGAGGCACGACGCATCCAGGTGCGGGCCGACCGCATGGTCACCGACGTGATGGCCGGCGGCTACAGCTCCGTGTTCCGCGGGTCGGGCATCGAGTTCGACGAAGTGCGTGAGTTCGCCGAAGGCGACGAGCTGCGTAGCGTCGACTGGAACGTGACCGCCCGCGTCGGCCGGCCGTTCGTCAAGAAGTTCGTCGAGGAGCGCGAGCTGACGGTGCTGTTCGTGCTCGACACCTCGGCGTCGATGGCCTTCGGCTGCAGCCCGGCGGGTGCCCCGGCGCGGCGCAGTGCCGCGACGACCGCGGCGCTGTTCGTCGGCTGCGTCGCGTTCGCGGCCGCACGCAACAACGACAAGGCCGGCCTGATCACCTGGCATGAGCGCGTTGCGCGCTACGTGCCCGCGAAGAAGGGACGCAACCACGTGCTGCGTTTGATCCGCGAAGCGTGCGAGCCGCCGGAGCCGCGCGTCGGCACGGACCTCGCGCAGGCGCTCGACTTCGCCGGGCGCGTGCAGAAGAAGCGGGCGGTGGTGTTCGTCGTCAGCGACTGGCTGGGTGCCGGCTACGCCGACAAGCTGCGGTTGCTGAGCCAGCGGCACGACGTGATCGCCGTGCGCATCCGCGACCCGTTCGCCGCCGGCCTCGACCGCGCCAGCGGGGACGTCGGTGCGTTGCCGAACGCGGGGCTCCTGCAGCTCGCCGATCCCGAGACCGGGCGGACGTTCCTCGTCGACACCGGCAGCGCCCGTGTGCGTGAGGGGCTGCGCGAGGCCTGGCGCCGCGAACGACAACGGCTGCTCGAGACCTGCCGGCGGGCGGGCGTCGATCTGCTCGACGTGCCGACCGCGGGCTCGGTCGCCGATCCGTTGGTGCGGTTCTTCCGCATGCGCGAATCGCGCGGAGCGCGGCGATGAAGGGGCGACTGCGCACGCTCGCCGCCTGCGCCATGCTCGGGGCGCTCGGCGCCTGCGGTGGCGACGGCCTGCCAGCACCCTGGACGCACGCGCCGCAGAGCCGCATCGACCTGCGCGGCCACGTGTCGGCGACCAGCGTGTCGCTGCTGCAGCCGATCACGGTCACGCTCGACCGCTGGCGGGCCGAGGGCACCGAGGTCGAGTTCGCGCCGGTGGTGCCGACGGCGGACTTCGCGTCGACGACGATCGTGCAACCGGAAGTGCCGTTCCTCGGCGGGCACTGGCAGCGCACGCTGTTGACCTGCCGACCGCTGCGCGGTCCGGGCGAACTGGTGCTGCCGTCGTTCGTCGCCAAGCTGCGCGACGGCAGCGACGCGGCGAGCGCGCCCGAGGTCGCGATCACGGTGACGAGCGTGTTGGCCGGCGCGGGAGCGGCGATCGAGGCGCCCGGCGAGCCGTTCCCGGCCACCTCGTGGACCTGGTGGTGGTCCGCCGCCGCCGCGGCGCTGCTGCTCGGCGGCGTGGCGTTCTGGCGGTGGCGGCGCGCGCGGCCCCGCGAGGCTGCGGCCGGCGAAGTCCCGGTGCCGCCGCACATCAAGGCGCTGAGGGCCCTTCAGCGGTTGCGCGGCGAGAGCCGCACGACCCGCGCCGAGGTCGAACGGTTCTACGTCGAGGTCAGCCAGGTGCTGCGCGCGTACGTCGAGGAGCGTTTCGGCGTGCACGCGCCCGAGCGCACCACCGAGGAGTTCCTGCGCGAACTCGAGTCCAGCGATCGGCTGTTGCGCGAGCATCGCGGGTCGCTCGAGCGGTTCCTCGCGCAGTGCGATCTCGTCAAGTTCGCGGCCCATGCGCCGCCCGAGTCCGACCATCTCGACACCTGGTCGGCGGCGCAGTCGTTGGTCGAGGCGACGCGCGAGGACCGGTCGCCGGCGGGAGCAAGCGCATGATCGAGGCGCTCGGTCTCGAGGGTGTGCGGCTGCTGGATCCGTGGTTCCTGCTGCTGATCCCCGTTGCGGTGCTCGGCGCCGCCTGGCGGGCGCGGCGGCCGCGGGCGGCGCTGCCGACGGCGGCGGCGGCGTTGTTCGCCGACGTGGCGCCGACGTGGCGCTGCCGTGCCGTCTGGATGCCGGCCGCGGGCAAGGTGCTCGCGGCGTGCTGCCTCGTGGTCGCGCTGGCGCGGCCGGTGCAAAGGCAGGTGCTGCCGCTGCGCGACCAGGGCCTCGACATCGTGCTGGTGGTCGACGCCAGCACGTCGATGAACATCCCCGACATGGACGCGGCGCAGACCGTGCGGCGCATGGACGCCGCGCGCAAACGCGCCGAGGAGTTCGCCAAGGCCCGCGAGCGCGACCGCGTCGGGGCGATCGCGTTCGCGCGCTACGCCGAGCTGCGTTGCCCGTTGACGCTCGACGAGCAGGCGCTCGGCGCGTTCCTGGCGGCGTTCGACACCGTGCCCGAGGGCAGCGAGCTCGACGGCACCGCGATTGGCACCGCGTTGGTCAAGGCCGTGCAGGTGCTGCAGAAGAGCCAGGCCAAGTCGAAGGTCGTGGTGCTGCTGACCGACGGGGAGAACACCGTCGACGACATCGCGCCCGCCGACGGGGCGAAGTTGGCGAAGGACGCCGGCATCCGCGTGCACACGATCGGGCTCGGCAACGGTATGCCGACGCCGTTCGGCTTCCGCCCGCTCGACTTCCGCGAACTCGCTGCGATCGCCGAGCGAACGGGCGGGACCTTCTTCCAGCCCAAGAGCGACGAAGACCTCGCCGCGGTCTACGCGCGCATCGACGAACTCGAGAAGGTCGAACTCGAGGACCCGCGCTACCGCACCGTCGACCGGTTCGAGTGGCCGCTCGGCGCAGGGCTTCTGCTCCTGCTGGCCGCCTTGGCGACCGAAGTCCTGCTGTTCCGGAGGGCGCCGTGAACGACCTCGAGTGGACGCGCGGCTGGCTGTGGCCATGGCTGTTCGCGCTGCCGGTTGCCTGGGCGCTGCTGTGGGCGTTGTTCGACCGCACGCGCCGCGCGATCACCCGCTACGGCGCGCCGCCGACGACGCGCGTCGCCGCGCCGCTGTGGCGTTCGCTGCGCATCGCGATCCTGCTGTTGTTCGGGCTGGTCGCGTGGATGGACCCGAGGTTCGGCGACGAGCCGATCCAGGTCGAACGGCGCGGCCTCGACGTCGTGCTGTGCCTCGACACGTCGCGCTCGATGCTCGCCGGCGACATGGAACCGTCGCGTCTGCTGCGCGCCGTCGCCGACGTGAAGGCGGTGCTCCCGCACCTCGAGGCCGGCGACCGCGTCGGTCTCGTCGTGTTCGCGGGGCAGGCGCGGCTGTGGGTGCCGCTGACGCACGACATCGACTCGTTCCGGCAACTGCTCGACGAGGTCGACGCCGACGTGGTCAAGACCGGCGGCACCGACGTCGCCGCCGCGCTGCGCAAGGCGCTCGAGCTCGCCGACAAGGACAACGCCAAGACCACGGCGGTCGTGCTGCTGACCGACGGCGAGGATCTGGCCGGCGCGGGCAAGCAGGCAGCGGGTGAGCTCGCCGCGAAGGGGCTGACCGTGCATGCGATCGGCTACGGCAGCGCGCTCGGCAGCAAGATCGCCGGCGTCAAGGAGGGCGAGGGCTTCCTGCGCGACCGCGACGGCAACGAGGTCGTGTCGCGCATGGACCCCGAGAGCCTGCGCGCGTTGGCAACGGCGACCGGCGGCGAGTTCGTGCGCGCCGAGGCGATGCCGTTGCCGCTGGTCGAGCTGCACCGCAAGCGGCTGCAGCCGATGCAGAAGCGCGCCTACGACGCCGGCGAGGAAGCGGGCAAGCAGGCCCGCTACCAGTGGGTGCTGCTGCCGCTCGTGTTGCTGCTACTGTGGGAGATCGCGATGGCCGGAGGCCGACACCGATGAAGCTCGCTGGACTGTTGGCGGCATTGCTGGCCCTGCCGGGTGGCGAACGCGAACGTGGGCTGCAGCTCTACCGCGACGGCAAGTACCCCGAGGCAGCTGCAGCGTTCCGCGCCGCGATCGCCGCGGACGGCGACTCGGCCGAGCTGCAGTGGAACCTGGCGCTCGCCAGCTGGCGGGCCGGCGACCTCGCCGCTGCCGAGACCGCGGCGGAGAAGTACGCCGCGATGGATCGTTCGGCGCGCGTCGACCTCCACGCCGGACTGCTGGGCGCCGTTCGCCACGACGAGGCGAAAGCGCTCGAGGCGGAGGCGGCTGCACCGGCAGCGGCCGCACCGACGCCGGCGCAGCCCGCGGACCCGCTGCCGTTGCTCGAACAGGCGCTGGAGAAGGCAACGCAGGCGCGCGACCACTTCGTGCGCGGGGTCACGGCGAACCCGTCCGCCGAACTGCTGCGCAACACCGAGCGCTCATTGCGTCTGATCGAGGCGCTCGAGAAGAAGATCGAGGAGCTGAAGAAGCAGCGCGAGCAGCAGCCGAAGGACGAATCGCAGCCGAACGACGAGAAGAAGGACGAGAAGAAGGACGAGAAGAAGGAGCAGGACGAGAAGAGCGACCAGAAGCAGGAGCAACCGAAGCAGGAGCCGCAGGAGCCGAAGCAGAACGAGTCGAAGTCGGAGTCACAGCCGAAGGGCGAAGGCGAGGAGAAGCCCGAGCCGCAGGCCACCGAGCCGAAGCCCGAGTCCGGCCAGGAACCGCCGAAGTCGGGCGAACAGGACCGACCCGGCGAAGCCAAGCCCGACGAGCAGTCCGCCGAGAAGCCGTCCGGCGACGGCAAACGGCAGGACGCGCCGGGCGAGGCTGCCGAGGGCAAGGAACTCACGCCCGAGCAGGCGCAGCGGTTGCTCGAGCAACTGCGCGAGCTCGATCGGAAACAGCAGGCGATCCGCGCGCGCGCGAAGACCGGCCGGCCGGCCGTGGAGCGCGACTGGTGAAGCCCGCTGCGTTGGCGTTCGCCCTGTTCGCCGCGTGCCTGTCGGCACAGGAGCAGCTCGTCGTCACCGGGCCGGAACCGGCGACGGTGCGCCTCGGCGACGCCGCGCGCGTCGAACTTCGCGTCGTCGACCCCGGCGGCAACCTGCGCGAGCTGCGCGTGCCCGAAGTCGATGGCGTGCGCATCCGGGTGGGTGGCCCGTCGCAGCAGATGGAGCAGCGATGGAACGGCCAGAACATCACGCAGCGCGTGACCGTGAGCTGGCTGCTCGAGCTGCAGGCCGGCCGCGAGGGCACGTTCGTGATCCCGCCGTTCGCCGTCTGGACCGGATCGCGCGAGCAGCAGACGCGCGAACTGCGGCTCGACGTCAAGAAGGACCTGCGCGGCGAAGAGGCCGCCTGGCTCGACGTGCAGGTGCAGCCGGCCCGTGTCTACGTGCACGAGCCGATTCGCGTGCGGGTGGCTGCCGGCGTGCAGGAAGGGCTGCGGCTCCTGCAGGAGCGCGCGCGCACCGGCCAGCTCTACTACGACGTCGAGGTGCAGGCCGAGTGGCTCGTCGACTTCCCGGCCGGGGAGCCGATCGAGACGCCAGCACCCGCGGGCAACGCGGCGTTGATCGTGCAGGGTCGCATGGCGATCCCGGTGGCGATCGAGCCCGGGCACGAACGAGGCGGCCAGCGCTGGCTGCGGTTCGCCTACGAGCGTGCGTTCCTGCCGACGCGCATCGGCACCATCACGCTGCCGGCGCCGACGTTCCGCTACCACGTCGTGCGGCAACCAGGCCGCCAGGACTTCTTCGGCACGACGCGCGGCGGCCTCAGCGAGCAGTACTACGTCTACGGCAAGCCGCTCACGATCGAGGTGCTGCCGATCCCCGAAGCCGGGCGACCGACGCCGTACTACGGCGCCGTCGGCAGGTTCTCGTTCGAAGCGACGCTGGACCGCGACAGCGTCAAGCTCGGCGGCTCGGTCAAGCTGACGTTGACGGTGCGTGGCCAGGGCAACCTCGAGTTCCTGCGGCTGCCACCGCTCGACGACCTGCCCGGTCTGCACAAGCTCGGGCAGACCGAACCTCAGCGGTCGGCCGACCAGGTCGTCGTCACCTATGACCTGACGCCGCTCTCGGTCGACGTCGCGGCGGTGCCGCCGATCTCCTGGAACTGGTTCGACACCACGCCGGGAGTCGAGTCGTTCGTGGAGGTCGTGACCAAGGCGCTGCCGCTGCGGGTGCAGCCGCTGGCGAACGGCGAGACGCTGGCGCCGCTGCCGTCGGCGTCCGCGAAGGCCGTGACTCCGGGCGTCGACGACATCTTCGACCTGCCGTCGCTCGACGGACCGCCGGTGGTCGCGCGCCCGCTGCCGACGTGGCTGCTCGCCGCGGCGCTGCTCGGGCCGTGGGTCGTCGCCGCCGGGCTCGCGTTCTGGCGGCGGCATCGCGCGCGGCGCGCTGCGGATCCGGCCGGCCAGCGGGCTCGCGCCGCTGCGCGCACGTGCCGCCACGCACTCGCGCATGGCGTCGAACCGCTCGACGCGCTCGCTGCCTACGTCGGCGATCGCCTCGGTCAGCCCGCGGCGGCGGTGATCGCTCCCGACCTCGCGGCGCGGTTGGCGCAGGCCGGTCTCGCCGAGCCGCGGGCGCGCGCCGTCGCGGCGGCGATCGAACGCGGCACCGCGGCGCGCTATGGCGGGGGCGAGCCGCTGACCGCCGACGCGGTGCGGGCCTTGGTCGAAGAACTCGAGGCGGAGCGCTTCGGGATCCGCGCGATGCTGCCGTTCCTGCTGGTGCTGCTCGGTGCCGCGACGAGCGGCGGGGAATTGCCCGCCCAGGGCGACGCCGGTGCCGCGGCCGAGGGCGTGCGCGCCTACCGCGCGGGCGACCATGCGGCGGCCGGGCAGGCGTTCGCGCGCGCGTTCGCGGCCACCGGCGACCGCCGCCTCTGGCAAGCGCGCGGCAACTGCTTCTTCCGGCTCGGCGACCTGCCACGCGCATTGTGGGCGTTCGAGAACGCGCGCGCCGGCCTGCCGCGCGATCCGGAACTGCTCGCCAACCTCGCCCTGGTGCGCACGCGGCTCGAACTGGTCGGCGAGTCGCCCGGCCTGCTGGCGCAGCTCGCCGAGTTGCGCTCGCGGCTGCGACCGATCGAGCACCTCGCTCTGGCACTCGTCTGCTTCGCCGTCGCCGCGGGCTGTCTGGTGCTCGGGTGGCGGCGGGTCGGCTGCCGGTGGGTCGGCGTGCTGGCGCTGGTGCCAGGGGCGCTGCTCGCCGCCGGGCCAGCTCTCGCGGCCAGGGCGATGCCGGAGGCCGTCGTGCTGCGGAAGGTCGGGCTCGTCGCCGAACCACGCGATGGTCTCGAGGCGGTCGCGACGGTGCGGCCTGGCGTGCTCGTGCAACTGCTCGGCGGCAGCGAGGGGCGGTTCGTGCGTGTGCGCGCCGACGACCGTTCGGGCTACGCGCCGCGCGACGCGATCGCGCCGATCGAGTAGGAGAACGGCATGCACTTCGGCTATCGATGCGGTTTCTGCGCGTTCGCAGCGCTCGCCGCCGCACTGCCGGCGCAGGGCAGCGTGCTCGACGTCGTCGACGGCGAGACGCTCTACGAAGGCGGCCGCCTGCTGAGCTTCGGCGTCGAGATCGACCGCGAGGACACGGTGCGTTCGGGCGGGGATCGCGTCGCCGACCCGTCGGCGGCGTCCCGCTGGCGTATGACCACGACCGCGGCGCTGCAGTACGGCTGGCGGCACGACCTGCAGATCGGCGTGGCGCTGCCGTACGTGGTCGACGAGGCCTCGTCGCGGCTCGGCGACGCGTCGGCGGCCAGCGTCGGCGATCTCGAACTGCTCGCGAAGTGGCGGTTCTGGCGGTGGGACACGCACGGGGCGTCGATCAACACGTCGGTGATCACGTCGCTGTCGCTGCCGACCGGCGACGACGACGCGACCGAGGGCGGGGTCGAACTCGAACCCGAGGCCCAGCCCGGCAGCGGCGGCGTCGATCCCGCGATCGGCATCGCCACGACGCCCGAGCCCGGCCGCTGGCGGTTCAACGCCGCGGTGTTGTGGCAGGCGCGCACCGACAGTGACGGCGACGGCGATCGGCTCGGGTCGTCGTGGTTCGCCGAACTCGCGGTCGGCAATCGCTTCTGGCTGGAGCCGTACCCGGGGCCGTTCATGCGCGCGGACGTCTACCTGCACTGGTACGACGAGAGCCGGGACCGCATGGCCGGCCAGGACCTCGCCAATACCGGCGGCCAGCGGCTCGCCGTCGGCGCGAAGTGGGCGTTCCGGCCGCGGCCATCGCTCGACTTCCAGGTCAGCGGCGAAGTGCCGGTGTGGCGGGACGTCAACGGCGTCCAGCTCGACGACGACTGGTCGTTGCAGTTCGCGTTCGGCTATCGTTTCTGAGCATGGCACGCTCGCTGCTCGGCGTTTCCCTCACCGCGCTCCTGCTCGGCTCCTGCCTCGCGCCGGGCGTCGACATCCACCCAGCGCCGACCGACTTCGCGTTCGTCGAGATCCAACTGCAGGGTTGAACGTGAAGTGAAGAACTGCTGGGCCTCCAGCAGTTCTTCGAGAGCCGGTTCGGCTCCACCCCGCAGATCGACCTCGACCGCCAGCTCTGCCGCGCGCGCATCGAACGGCCGCAGCCGATCGACGTGAAGGCGATCGCCGAAGGCGTCATCAAGAACAACATGGGCCTCGGCGGCCTGCAGGTGCGCGTGCGCGGGCGGCTCGCGAACGGCACCGCGACGTTCGCCGACACCGGCCAGCAGCTTCCGGTCGTCGGTGGCCCGGCGGCCGATGCGGGGCCGTGGTTGTGGTTCGAGGGTCGCGAGTTCGGGCTCGGCCACACCGACGCGCTGCAGTGGATCCGCGGCACGCCGTTGCCGGCGTTGTCAGCCCAGTAGCTTCTTGGCGCGCAGGCCGGTCAGCAGCAGCACGGCGCCGATCACCAGGAACACGCCGGCGACGAGCCATCGCAGCAGCCATTCGTTGAACAGCAGCAGCAGGCCGAAGCCGATCGCGCCGGCGCCGAGCACGAGCAGCAGGACCGGCAGGTTGGTCGGGATCTGCGGCATGCCGGGCATGCCGCGTTGCAGCTTGATGTCCATCAGCGAAGGCTCTTCTCGTAGATGCGGTAGCGGCGGTAGGCCCGGAAGCCCATCGTCTCGAGCGGGCCGAGCATGTCGTGGTTGTCCTCGAGGATCCAGCTCGCCTCGCAGGCGTTGAAGCCCGCGGCTTCGCCGTCCGTCGTCACGCGGTGCATCAGCAGCATGTCGATGCCGGCACGGCGGTACTCCGGGATCACGCCGAGCGTCAGCACGCGGATGTGGTGCGTGTTGCGCAGCGCCTTCAGGAACTTCCACCAGCCGAACGGGAACAGCCGGCCGTTGCACGCCTTCGCCGCGACGTTGATGTCGGGCAGGGCGAGCGCGAACGCGATCGGTTGGCCCTTGGCTTCGGCGATGTGCAGCAGGGCGGGGTGCGCGACCTTCTTCAGGTCCTTGGCCTGTGCGAGGAACTCCTCGCGCGGCATCGGCACGAAGCCCCAGTTGCGTTCCCAGATGCGCTCGTAGAGATCCCACAGCACCGCGCACTCGGCGTCGAAGCGTCGCATGTCCACGCGCCGCAGCGTGACTTGCGAGCGCTTCTGCAAGTGCGCGGCGATGCGGCCGATGCGTTGGCGGTCGAGGCCGGCGCTGGTTCCCCAGAGGGCGAGCAGGTCCTTCGCCTTCGTGAGCCCGGTCGCCTCGAGCCATGGGGCGTACGAGGGCGGGTTGTGCGGCATCATCATCACCGGCGGACCGCCGCCGCCGTCGACGCGCAGTCCGCAGCGGTGGTTGGTCGACAGGTCGACCGGGCCGCGCAGGGCCTCGGCCCCGCGTTGACGACACCACTGCGCCGCGTGTTCGACCAGCAGTGCGGCCGTCGCCGCGTCGGCGGCTTCGAAGTGGCCGAAGAAGCCGATGCGGTCGCCGTGGAACTCGTCGTGCAGCCGGTCGCGGCACGTGCTGACGCGGCCGACGCAGCGCCCACCGCGGAACGCGGCGAAGAAGCCGACCTCGGCGTGGCGGAAGAACGGATTCCGCCGCGGATCGAGTTGCCAGGCCTCGGCGGCGGCGACTGGCGGCACGTAGTCGGGGTCGCCGGCGTAGAACGCTCGCTGCAGTTCGAGGAAGCGCTTGGCGTTGGTCACCGGCCGGATCACGACATCGGTGCGCGGCTCTGTCGCCGGGGCGTTCATCGCGCTAGACCTTAGGTGATGCATCCGGGTGCTGCCACCAACGTCCGCCGAACGCACGTGTCGATCGCGCTGCTGCTCGGCGCGTGCGCGTCGTCCAGCGGCGAGCCCGCGCGCCTGTCGGCGGAGCAGCTGGTTCGTTGCCGCACCGCCGAGGCCGCGTACCGCGCCGACGCCGCCGACTGGCCCGCGCAGCGTGACGCGTTGGCCGCGGACCCGGTTGCTGCCGCGTGGCTCGTGCGCATGTTCGTGATCGACGTCATCGCCGGCCGCGAGGCGCACGGGGTCGAGGAGGGCGCGCAGGCGGTGGTGGCCGAGCCTCGCCAGCCAGCCGACAAGAAGGCCGCCGCGGCGTTGCAGGAGTTGCGGGCTGCGGACGAGCAGGCAGCAGGCAGCCGGTTGCTGCGTTCCGTGGCCGAACACGCAGCGCCCCCGGGAGGTTCGCCGACGACGATCGAACAACGCGCCATCGCCGGCATCGTCGCGCTCGGCAGCGCCGCGGTGCCCGTGCTGGTGCACGACCTGCTCGAGCACGAGCAGCCGCAGCCACGTGAACTCGGGAGCGAACTGTTGGCGACGATCGGAGCGCCCGCGCGGCCGGCCTTGCAGCGGGTCGCGCGCAACGGCCAGGCCCGCCAGCAGCGCGCCGCGGCGCGCGCCCTGGGACGCATCGGCGTCGACGCCGAGACGCTGGCGACGCTGCGCACGCTCGCCGGCGACGGGGACTATACGGTGCGGGCCGACGCGCTGCGTAGCCTGCGCAGCGGCGGTGAGCCGGCCCGCGCGCTGCTGATCCAAAAGCTGAACGCCGATCCGGATCCGTTCGTGCGCCGCGTGGCAGCGCAGACGCTGGAGGCGTTCCCGAGTGCGCCGGTGGCGAACGCGCTGATCGACTACCTCGAGCGCTGCAAGCGCGAGCGGGATTGGCCGGGAGAACAGGCGGCGCAAGCGAGCCTGCAGCGGCTGGCCGGCACGCGCGGACCGAGGACGCCCGATGCGTGGCGCGCGTTCGCGGCGTCGATCGACGCTGCGCCCGAGGCGCGTCCGGACGGAGGCCGCTGACGCATGACCGACGACTGGAAGATCCATCGCGACCGCAAGCCGTGCGAACGTCCTGGCTGCCCGCTGCCGACCAGCAGGTCGTACGTCGCGGTGCTGCGTTGGCCGGAGTGCGTGCGTTCGGACCTCTGCGACGCGTGCTTCACCGACTACGAACGGCGATGTCCGGCCGGCGAGCCGCCGATCCACTGGCGCGCGCATCGCCGCAGTGCGGGCAGCAAGGAGCCGGTGCTCGACCTCGTGTCGCTGCGGGCGCTGTTCGACCGGCTCGCCACCGTCGACGACGACCGCGCGCGGGCGCTGCGCTACTTCTGTGCGCTGCTGCTGCTGCGCAAGCGCGTGCTGCGCATGGTCGCGCCCCGCAACGCCGAACAGGAGCGCGCCGATCTCGTTGTCGTCGATCCGAAGCTCCCGGAGGTCGAGCCGGTGGCGCTGTTCGCGCCGGCGATCGACCTCGCCAACCTCGGCGGTCTCAAGGACGACCTGCTGGCAGCGATCGGCGAGAACGCGAGCACGGACGGCGGCGACGCCCCCTGACGCCGCCGTTCACAGCCAGGTGATGTCCCAGGCCAGGGCCTCGCCGCCGTCGCGCGCCGTCTCGACCGGGATCGACAGCCAGGCGCGGTTCGACTCGCGGCCGGCTTCGACGCCGCGCGCCGTCGGCAGCACGCTGCTGCCGTTCACGGCGCCCGGCAGCACGAGCTCGATGCGCAGCACGTCGCCGATCTCCTTGGTCTTGCCCAGCGGGTCGTGCACCAGGGCCAGTTCGCGGCGCGTGTTCTTGTCGGGCACCAGGGCCGCGACCCAGCCGGCGGTGGCGCTGCGCTGCAGGCGAACCGTCAACTTGTTGGCGTCGAGGCGCGGCAGGAACTGCAGCGTGTCGTCGCCGAAACGCAGGTCGGCCAGCGTGCCGACGGTGCCCTGGCTGTGCACGAGGGCCGCGCGTTTGCCCCAGGCGACGCCGCGGGCGACGCCTTCGGCGGGGCTCGGGGCCGCCGTTGCGACCAGGGCCTTCGTGGTCAACGACGCGCCGCCATCCGGCTGCAGGTGGAGATGGAGGCCGACGATCTCGTTGCCGCTGCACGCGGCAAGGAGCGGGAGCAGCCAGAGCGGGGCGAGAGGCTTCTTCATGGGCGGTCGGTTCCGGGGAAATCGGGCGGTTTTTTTCTGCCTCACCGACTTCGGGCGACCCTTGAGGTCGTGGTGGGGCGGGGATCGCGGCACCATGGGGTGTAGCCAATCCCGAAGGGGCGGGCGGTTGGGTGGGGGATCGTGGGTGAAGCGTGGTAGATCGTGGTTGACAGTGGTTTAGCGATCGCTACCATCCGCGACGACTTGGGCACGGCAACGGCCCTGGTCGTGACGCGATGGTCACCTTCCTTGGCAGCTCGGAGCACGGCCTGGACGACAAGGGCAGACTCGTTCTGCCCGGTCGGATCCTGGACGAGGTTCCGAAGGCGCAGTGGAAGTTCCACCTGACCGCCGGCCTGGATCGCTGCCTGCTCCTGCACGACGCCGAAGGGTTTCGTGAACTCGTCGACCGGATCGGTAGGGCCGTCCCAGGCAGCCGTGCCCACCGAGCCATCTGTCGGCGATTTCTCGGCCACTCGGAGGCTGTCGAGCCGGATGGCAACCGTCGCATTCGTGTGCCGGAGCCACTGCTCAAGTACGCGGGTCTCGCTGCGAGCCAGCCCGTCGTGTTGGTCGGCACCGGCCGGGTCCTCGAGATCTGGTCGCCTGCCAACCTCGACACGGCGTTGGCCGACGCGAAGCCCGACGAGGAAACGCTCTTTGCCAGTCTGGTCGGTCCTGCTCCATCGGCGCCCGTGAACCCCTGAGTGGTTCGAGCACGTGCTGCCGCACCCTCGGTCAGGGTGCGTGTCCAGCGGCTGCTGTCGGGTGGTCAAGGGAAGTAGCGCATGGACGAAGCGAGCACGAAGCGTAGCGGTGGCGGGCAGCACGAGAACAGGCATCTCGTGCACCGCCCGGTGTTGCTGCGCGAAGTGGTGGCGACGCTCGAGCTGCGAACAGGGTTGGTGGTCGTCGATGGAACGGTCGGAGCCGGTGGGCACGCGAGGGCAATCGTGCCGAGCATCGGTCGCGACGGAGTGTTGGTGGGACTCGACAGGGACAGCGAGATCTTGGCTTCGGCGCGGGCGGCTCTGGCAGAGGCCGCGGCCGCCGGCGCAGAAGCCAAGGTCTCGCTGCACCACCTTCCTCACTCTCGGATGCACGAGGCGTTGGCGGCGATCGGTCAGTCCCGCTGCGACCGCGTGTTGCTCGATCTGGGCGTGAGTTCCATGCAGTTGGACCGTCCCGAGCGGGGTTTTTCGTTCATGGCCGACGGGCCTCTCGACATGCGGATGGACACGTCGTCGCGTGAATCGGCGGCGTCGTGGTTGGCGGATGCCAGTGAGCGGGAAATCGCCGACACCATCTTCCAGCTCGGCGAGGAGCGCTACAGCCGCCGCATCGCGCGCGCGATCGTCGCGGCGCGTTCGCGCACCCCGATCGTCCGCACCTTGCAGCTGGCCGAGCTCGTCCGCCAGGCGATGCCGGCACCGGCGCGTGGTGGTCGCATCCACCCGGCGACGCGCACGTTCCAGGCGATCCGCATGCACGTGAACGACGAGCTCGGCGAGCTCGAACGTGGGCTGCGCGCGGCGCTCGACTGCCTGCGGCCGGGCGGCCGGCTGTGCGTGATCTCGTTCCACTCGCTCGAAGACCGGTTGGTGAAGCACTTCCTGCGTGCGCACTGCGAGGTCGTGACCAAGAAACCGATCACCGCGGCTCCCGACGAGCTGCGCGACAACCCGCGGTCCCGCAGCGCCAAGCTGCGTTGCGGCATCCGCAAGGAGGAGGCGGCATGAGGTGGTTGTTGGCCGGACTGTTGTTCGCTCTCGCGGTCGGTCTCGCGATCGGCACGGCGGCGCTGCGCGCCGACAACGCGCGCTGCCGCCACCGGGTCGAGCACTCCTACCGCGAGGTGTGGGATCGCGTCGTCGAGTTCCGCCGGCTCCAGGTCGAGCGTCTGCGCGACGCCTCGCCCGAGCGGCTCGCCGCGGCGCACTGGCGGCACCTGGCGGCCGAAGGGCAGCGGCGGGAGCCCGTGCTCTGATGAGCCGCGTCGAGATCACGCGCCTGAGGTTCACGTTCGGCCTGCTCGGAGCCGTGCCGGTGTTCCTCGCTGGTTGGCTCGGCTGGGTGCAGGTCGCGCAGGGCGGCGAACTCGAGCGAAGCGGGCGCGCGCCGCTGCGGCTGGTGCGCGAGACCGCCGACAACCAGGCCTACCGCGAGGAAGCGGTTCCGGCCCCGCGCGGCACGATCGTCGATCGTCGCGGCGTCGTGCTCGCCGTCGATTGCGAGTCGTACGAGGTTCGCGCGGACATCCGCCTGCCGGTGGCCGCGCAGAAGGACAGCGACCGCTTGCGCCGCTGGCTCGCGGACTGGATCGACGCGGTCGCCCTGGCGCTCGTCGACGACCCCGAACTCGCCGAACGCGCCGACGCGCGCGCGCGCCACGTCGAACGCCTCGCGCGCGTGTTGCAGCGCGCGTTCCGTGTCGCCGAACTGCCGGCCAGCGGTCCGTTGCCTGCTGGCCACCCGACGCGCGCCGACGTGCTCGTCGCCTCCGAAGTCGAAGTGCTCTCGGTCGTCAAGGCCCTGCGGCGCCTCGCCACCGAGGCGCGCTGGCAGTCGATCACGCTGCACTTCCTGCGCTCGTTCCGGCGCGAGTACCCCGAACGCGGCCTGACCTTCGGCGTCGTCGGCCACGTCGAGACCGCGTGGGGCAAGGACGCCGAGGGCAAACGCGTGCTCGTCACCCGCGGCGTCAGCGGGCTCGAGACGAGCGGCGAACTGGATCCTGACGAGGCGACGTCGCGCCGCTTCTTGAAGGACGGGCGCGGGCGGCCGTACTTCCTGGCGCCGCTCGCCGAGCAACCGCAGCCGCACGTGCTGCGCGCCACCATCGACATCGAACTGCAGCGCATCGCCACGCGTGAGCTCGCGGCACAGGCCGAGAAGGGTGCGCGCGAGGGCAAGATCACGATCCCGAAGTGGGGGGCGCTGGTGCTGGTCGAGATCGAAAGCGGCGAAGTGCTCGCCGCCGCCTCCTGGCATCGTGATGCCAAGAACCCCCAGGCCGCCTCGTTCACGCCGACGCAGAACGTGTTCGAGCCCGGCTCGATCGTGAAGCCGCTCGTGCTCGCCTACGCGCACGAGGTTGGCGCGCTCGACTGGCAGCACGTGTTCGACTGCGCTCCCGGCAGCGCCGACTATCGCGAGCGCATCGCCAGGCTGGGGCGGGGCAAGCCGGTGCGTGATGACCACGACTGCGCCGAGCTCGACGCGCACGGGATCCTCGTCAACAGCAGCAACATCGGTGCGGCCTACTGCGGGCTGCTGCTCGACCGTGCGCAGTGGCAGGACTACATGCGCTTCTACGGCGTCGGGACGTCGCTGGCTCTCGGCATCCCGCACCGCCTCGGCGGCACCCACAAGGAGTCGTTCGCTCCCGGCGTCCCGCTGCGCAGGTTCCAGGCCAACAGCGCGATCTCGTTCAGCTTCGGCTACGAGCACGAAGTCACGGCGATGCACGTCGCGCGGGCGTACCTGCGGCTGTTTCGCGGGGCCGGCGCCCAGGTGCGGATGCGCCGCGATGCGGAGCCGCGCGACGCGGCGAACGGCTCGCGCTTCCGTCCGGAGGTCGTCGAAGCCGTGCGGTTGGCGATGGTCGACGTCGTCAGCGCCGATCCGCACGCCACCGGAACATTCCTGCACGCCACCATGTTGAAGGAGCTGGGGATCGATCTGCACGGCGTGGTCGCCGGCAAGACCGGCACCGCGGCGAGCAACGTGCCCGTGCCTGGGCGCGGCACGATCAGCGTGCGCAACGCGAGCTTCGTCGGGTTCAGTCCGGTCGAGGCGCCGCGATGGCTCGCGGTGTGCGTGCTGCAAAAGGACGACAGTGCGCGATTCTACGGCGGTAGCTATGCTGCGCCGCCGGCGGTGCGGTTGCTGCTCCAGTGCCAACAACTGGAACAGCGGCGGCTGCTGCGCCAGGAATCGCCGAACGGCGCGAACGGTCAGGTTCGCGAAGCATCGACTTCTCCTGGTGACTCAGGCTGGAGCCCGTCGGCTCCAGGGACAACGGCGGTAGGGCGGTAGATGACAGAACTGGCTTACCCGTCCGGACTCCCGTCCGGGCAGGGTTACGTGCGTTTGCGCGAGATCCGCGACTGCTTGCAGCCGCGCGAGGTGCTGCGTTGGCGAGATCTCGCCATCGACGGCCTGGCCTTCCATTCCTCGGAAGTGCGCGCCGGCAACCTGTTCTTCGCGATCCGCGGCGCCAAGAACGACGGCGCGCTCTACGCGCAGCAGGCGATCGCGCGTGGCGCGGTCGCGGTCGTCGCCGACCAGCCGCTGTCGCTGCCGGTGCCGGTGCTGGTCGTCGACAATGCGCGCGAGGCGCTCGCCGACGCGGCCCGCTACTACTACCGCGATCCGTCGCGCGCGATCAGCGTCGTCGGCATCACCGGGACCAACGGCAAGACCACGACCGCGCACCTGGTTCGCGCCTGCCTGCAGGCCGACCGCCGCCAGGTCGGGCTGCTCGGCACCATCGCCTATGAGTTCGGCGGCCGGCGCATCCCGGCGTCGAACACGACGCCGGATCCGGTGCGCATCCAAGGGTATCTGCGCGAGATGGCGGACCGTTTCGCGAGCGCGTGCGTGATGGAGGTGTCGAGCCACAGTCTCGACCAGGACCGGGTTCGCGGCGTCCGCTTCGCGACGGCGGTGTTCACGAACCTGACGCAGGACCACCTCGACTACCACGGTACGATGGACGCCTACTGCGCGGCGAAGGCGCGGTTGTTCGCGGGTCTGCAGCCGGGCAGTTGCGCGGTGCTGAACCGCGACGATGCCGCCGCGCCGGCGATGGCCGAACAGCTCCCGGCGGGCGTGCGCGTGCTCTGGTTCGGGTTGTCGCCCGACGCGGACGTGCGGGCAGAGGACATCGTCGCCGGTCCGGACGGCACGCGGTTCACGATGGTGATGCCGAACGGCCGCGTCGAGTTGTTCCTGCGGCTCGTCGGTCTGCACAACGTCCACAACGCGCTCGCCGCCGCGGCCACCGCGTTGTCGCTCGGCGCCAGCGAGTTGACCGTCGCCAGCGCTCTCGAGGACGCGCGCTCGGTTCCCGGTCGCCTCGAACTCGTCGACGCGCCGATCGGCACCGGTGGACGCATCCGCACGTTCGTCGACTACGCGCACACGCCGGACGCGCTCGACAAGGTCTGCGGCACGCTCGCCGGCCTCGCCGAAGGCAAGCTGCACGTGGTGTTCGGCTGCGGCGGCGATCGTGACCGCGGCAAGCGTGCGCCGATGGCGGCTGCCGTCGGCCGGCACGCCCAGTTCGCCTACCTGACGAGCGACAATCCGCGCAGCGAGGATCCCGAGGCGATCCTCGACGAGATGGAGCGCGGCCTGGACGGCTGCGCGGCGCAGACCTGCCGCATCGTCGACCGCGCCGAGGCGATTCGCACGGCGATCGGTCAGGCCCAGCCCGGCGACACGGTCTTGATCGCCGGCAAGGGCCACGAGACCTACCAGATCTTCAAGGACAGCGTGGTGCCGTTCGACGATCGGCACGAGGCGGCGCGGGCGTTGGCCGCGAGGGAGGCCGGATGGTTGCCCCGATGAAGCCGAAGTCCGGCGACGCCGCCGGCGATCGTCCACGCGCCCGGGCGCGTGGTTCGTGGCTGACCGCGGCTGCGGTCGCGAAGGCGAGCGGCGGCGACGTGCTGCAACGCGGTCCGGCCGCGGCCGGCGTCGTCACCGACTCGCGCACCGACTGTGCCGGCCGGCTGTTCGTCGCGCTGCGTGGGCCGTCGCACGACGGCCACGCGTTCGCCAGCGCGGCGGTGCGCGGTGGCGCCGCGGGCCTGCTGGTCAGCAGGCCGCTGCACGAATTGCCCGATCTCGAACGCGCTCTCGCGGCCCGCGCCCAGGCGCCGTTCGTCGTCCGCGTCGCGGACACCGGCAAGGCGTTGCTCGACCTCGCCGGCGAGCATCGTCGCCGCCATCGCGCGCGCGTCGTCGGCATCACCGGCTCGTGCGGCAAGACGTCGACGAAGGAATGGCTCGGCGCCGTTCTCGCCGCGGCGATGCCGACGGTGCGTTCGCCGGGGTCGTTCAACAACCAGGTCGGCGTGCCGCTCACCCTGTTCGCGATCGGACCGGACACGCGCGCGGCGGTGGTCGAGATCGGCACGAACGCGCCGGGCGAGATCGCGCAGCTCGCGGCCGTTGCGCGCCCGGAAATCGGCATCGTCACGTGCGTGGCCGCGGCGCACCTCGAAGGGCTCGGTTCGCTCGAGGGTGTGGCCCGCGAGAAGTCGGCGTTGCCGGCGTCGCTGCCGGCCGACGGCCTCTGCATCCTGAACGGCGACGACGCCGCCTGCCGCGCGATGGCCGCGACGACGAAGGCGCGCGTGCAGTTCACCAGCGTCTCGCGGCCAGCGGACTGGTTCGCGACCGACGTGCGCTTCCATGCGCTCGGCACGACGTTCCTCCTGCAGGGGGAACGGCCGGTCACGCTGCCGCGTCTGGGCACGCACAACGTCTACAACGCCCTGGCGGTGATCGCAGCCGCAAGCTGGCTCGGCGTCGCCGAAGAGGACGTGCTGCGCGCGTTGGCGCAGGTGCCGTCGGCATCGCGGCGGCTCGAACCCAAGTCCGCCGGTGACGTCACGGTCTTCGACGACACCTACAACATGAACCCGCAGTCGGCGGCGGCAGCGTTGCAGGCGCTCGCCGGCCTGCCGGGTGGCGGGCGTCGCATCGTCGTCTTCGGCGAGATGCTCGAGCTCGGTGCGACCAGCGAGGCGCTGCATCGCGCGCTCGGGGCCGAAGTCGCGCGAACGCGCCAGGACCTTCTGGTCTGCGTTGGTGCTGGGGCTTCGCCGATCGCCGATGGCGCGATCGCGGCGGGCATGTCGGCCGCCGCCGTGCATCGCGTCGTCGATGCCGGTGCTGCGTTCGATCTGCTGCGCGCACGCGTGCGTGGCGGTGACCGTGTGCTGTGCAAGGCCTCGCGCCGCATCGCGCTGGACCGGCTCGTCGATCGCCTCGTCGCCGAACTCGGCGGCGAACGCACCGCTGCTGCGGAGGGATCCGGCGGATGATCTACTGGCTCGCACCGCTGCTGTTCTCGGACGACGTGTGCCGACTGCTCGGCTACATCTCGTTCCGCGCCGCCGGTGCGACCGTGACCGCGTTCCTGCTGGCGATCGTGGTCGGCCCGCGCGTGATCGCGTGGCTGCGGTCGCTCGGCATCCGCGAGCGCATCGACGGCACCGGTTCGGCCAAGCTCGAGGACCTGCATGCGCACAAGAAGGGCACGCCGACGATGGGCGGGCTGTTCGTGCTCGGGGCGATCCTGGTCTCTGCCGCGCTCTGGCTGCGCTTCGACGGAGCCAACCAGTTTTCGCTGCCCGGGCTCGTGCTGATCGGCGGTTTCGCTGCGGTCGGCTTCTGGGACGACTGGGTCAAGCTGCACAATCCGCAGAAGCGCGGCATCAGCAAGCGGCAGAAGCAGGGTGCGCTGACACTCCTCGCGCTGGGCGTCGCCCTGTGGTTGCTGCTGCCGGCCGGGCTGCAGGCCGACGCTGGCGGCCCGCACCTCTACGTGCCGTTCGCGAAGGACGTGGCGCTCGACCTGTCGGTGTGGTTGGGCGTGCCGTTCCTGCTGCTCGCGGTGCTGGTGCTGACCGGTTCGGCGAACGCGGTCAACCTGACCGACGGACTCGACGGTCTGGCGACCGGTTGCGTCGCGACCGCGGCGATCGCCTACGCGGTCATCACCTACGCGGTCGGCCGCGTCGACTGGGCGCAGTACCTGCTGGTCCCGCACGTCGCGGGCGCGGGCGAGATGGCGGTGCTGATGGCAGCGCTGCTCGGCGGCACGCTCGGGTTCCTGTGGTTCAACGCCGCGCCGGCCATGGTGTTCATGGGCGACGTCGGCAGTCTCGGGCTCGGCGGGGCGCTCGGCTACGCCGCGCTCGTCTCGCGCACCGAGTTGGTGTTGGTCGTCGTCGGCGGCGTGTTCGTCGTCGAGGCGCTGTCGGTGATCCTGCAGGTCGCGTCGTTCCGGCTGCGCGGCAAGCGGATCTTCCGCTGCGCCCCGCTGCACCATCACTTCCAATTCGCGGGCATGCCCGAGTCGCGCGTCGTCGTGCGCACCTGGGTGGTCTCGGCGCTGCTCGCGTTGTGCAGCCTCGCGTTGTTCAAGGTGCGCTGATGACGAGCATCCCGACCTCGGCGACCCGGCGCGAACGGCACGCGATGCTGCATCTGCGCGAACTCGACTGGCTGATGCTGGTCACGGTCGCGTTGTGCTGCCTCGGTCTCGTCATGGCGGTGTCGGTGCGCGGCTCGCAGATCGACGTCGGACCGCTGGCGGTGATGAAGTCGCAGGGCAGCAAGCTGCTCGCGGGCCTGGCGCTGTTCCTGGTCGCCGCGCTCGTGCCGATGCGGGTGGTGCAGCGCTTCGCCCTGCCGGGGTTCCTGGTCGCGACGGCGTGCTGCCTGCTGCCGCACGTGGTGTCGCGCGACATCAACGGCGCGGCGCGCTGGATCCACATCGGCAGCCTGCAGTTCCAGCCGGTCGAGCCGGCCAGGTTCTGCCTGGTGCTTGCCGTGGCATGGCTGCTGGCCAAGGCCGGCAGCGGCGTCACCACGCTGCGCGCGGGCTTCCTGCCGGCGTTCGGTTGCACGCTGCTCCTGGCAGGCGCCCTGGCGCTGCAGCCGGACAACGGCAACGCGCTGCTGGTGCTCGGCCTGGCGTTCGCGATGGCGCTGGTCGCCGGCGTGCGGTTCTTCTACTTCCTGCCGATCGCGATCGTCGGCGTCGGCGGCGTGCTCGTGACGGCGCTGCAGCACGACTACGTGCAGGGCCGCCTGCGCGACATGCTGCACACGCGCCCCGAGTCGCAGGTCGGCCTCGGGCTCATCGCCATCGGCAGCGGCGGCCTGTTCGGTCGCGGCCTCGGCCAGGGCTGGATGAAGATGAACTACGTGCCCGAGGCGCACAACGACTTCGTGTTCGCGATCGTCGCCGAGGAGTTCGGCTACCTCGGCTCGCTGTTCGTGCTCTGCGCGTTCACGGCGTTCGGCTGGATCTGCTTCCGGATCATCTGCCAGGTGCGCGATCCGTTCCTGCGCTACGTCGTCTGCGGCTACTCGCTGATGATCTGCATGCAGGCCGCCGCGAACCTGCTGGTCGTCAGCGGCTGGGCGCCGGCGAAGGGCATCGACCTGCCGTTCGTCAGCACCGGCGGCACCAGCCTCATGTTCTGCCTCGCGGCCGTCGGCCTGATCGGCAACGCCGCGCGCAGCGACCGTGCCGGCACCTTCGCGACGAGCGCAGCGCTCGCGCTGGCCGCCGGCTCCCCGCGTTCTTCTGCTTCCGTTTCCCCGGTTTCCGGTTCCTGGAGGGTGTGATGGGCCAACTCGAGAAGTACGGCCTCTACGTTCTGTGTCTCGTGATCTTCCTGATCCTCGGCGTGACGATCTGGGGCAGTGGCGATGCCGCTGCCGGCGGACGTTCGCCGGTGCCGATGCACGCGCCCGGTTCGGGTGCAGGCGGGGGGGCGCGCCCGCCCGCGGCGACGCCGCCCGCCGGTGAGCGCAGCCGCAGCCTCGACCTGCTGACGACGCCGCCGGCCGTGACGCCGCAGAACCCCGCCGCGGCGACGCCGCGGCCGACGGGCCCGGCGACGCCGGCGACCGGCAACGGCAGCGCGCCGACCGGCGGTGCGCCCGCGAACCCGCCGGCGCCGACCGCCGAAGTCGCGACGACGGTGCTCTACACCGTGCAGGACGGCGACTCGTTCGGCAGCATCGCCCGCACGCGTCTCGGCAAGGAGTCGTTGTGGCCGGAGATCCAGCAACTCAATCCCGACGTGCAGCCGCATCGCCTGCGCGCCGGCAAGCAGATCAAGCTGCCGACCGCTGCCGCGATCGCGGCGCGTGACAGTTCGCGCCAGCAACGCGCGGCGACGCCCGTGACGCCGGTCGCCGACGTCGGCCGCAGCTACACCGTGAAGAAGGGCGACACCATCGAGCGCATCGCCATCAACCAGCTCGGCTCGCGCAAGCGCCAGGAGGAACTGCTGGCGCTCAACCCGACCGTGAAGCCGGAGAAGATCAAGCCCGGCGACATCCTGAAGCTGCCGGCGAAGTGACGGCATGGTGAAGCGCGTCTGTCTGGTCAGCGGCGGCACGGGCGGGCACTTGATGCCCGCGCTGGTGCTCGCGCGCGCGCTGCGCGACAGCGGCCACGAAGCGCTGCTGGTGACCGAGGGGCGCGACATCGAACGCGAACTGCACCGCGCGGCGTTGCCCGACGTGCCGGGCGTCGAACTGCCGCCCGCGGGCAAGTCGCGGTTGGCGTTGCCGTTCTGGCTGCTGCGGGCGATGGCGAAGGCGCGTCGCCTGCTGCGCGAGCAGCAGGTCGACTGCGTGATCAGCACCGGCGGCCGACCGTCCGTGCCGGTCGCGCTGGCGGCGAAGAGCCTCGGCAAGCCGGTCTATCTGCTCGAACAGAACGCGGTGATGGGTCGGGCCAACCGGCTGCTGCAGCCGGTCGCCACGCGCGTCTACCACGGCCTGCCCGCCGACGGCATGTCGGCCACGCGAGGTCTGGTGACCGGCACGCCGCTGCGGCCCGAACTCGGCGGCATCGACCGCGGCGAAGCCCGTCGTCGGCTCGGCCTCGCCGCCGACCGTCCGGTCGTGCTGGTCACCGGCGGCAGCCAGGGCGCGCGTTCGCTGAACGAAGTCGTGCCGCCCGCCCTGCTCCGCCAGGGAGCGCGTCTGCAGGTGCTGCACCTCGCTGGCCTTGGCCGCGACGAGGAAGTGCGTCGACGCTACGCCGCGGGCGATGGCACCATCGACGTGCAGGTGCGACCTGTGACCGCGGACATGGACCGCATGCTCGGCGCTGCCGACCTGGTGATCTGCCGCGGCGGCGGCGCCACGGTCGCCGAGCTGATGGCGGTCGGTCGCGCCGCGATCGTCGTTCCGTACCCGCACCACCGCGATCGCCAGCAGTTGCGCAATGCCGAGGTCCTGGCGCGCGCCGGTGCTGCGCTCATCGTCGAGGAAGCAGCGCTGTCGGTCGACGCGATGGCCGAACTCGTGCAGTGCCTGCTCGCCGATCCGGAACGGCTGCGCGCGATGGGGGCGGCCGCCAAGCGGCTGTGCGGCGGCGATGCCTGCGTCGCGATCCTGCGCGACATGGGGCTGCTCGGCGCCGGACCGGTCGGGGGCGGCGCGTGATCGACGACGAACGCACCGAGTCGGCGGCTTCGGCCGCGGGACTGTTCGGCGCCAGTTTCGTCAGCAACCGCTTCCACTTCGTCGGCGTCGGCGGCGCTGGCATGAGCGGGCTGGCTCGCCTGCTCGCCGGCAGTGGTTGCGTCGTCACCGGCAGCGATGCCAGTGGTGGTGCCGTGGTCGATCACCTCGCTGCCGAGGGCGTCGCCGTCTGGGTCGGTGCCCAGCCCGCGCGGGTGCACGGCCAGGACGGCTACGTGATCCGCAGCGCGGCCGTGCCGGTCGAGGATCCCGAGGTGCAGGCGTGCTTGCGGCTCGGCTTCACGTCGCTGCTGTATGCCGAGGCGGTCGGGAGGCTCAGCGAGGGACGTCGCACGCTCGCGATCGCAGGCACGCACGGCAAGACGACGACGACCGGGCTCACCGTCGCCGCGCTGCGTGGAGCCGGCATCGAGCCGTCGCACTTGATCGGCGGCGAGGTTCCCGAACTCGGCGGCAACGGCCGCTGGGGGCGTAGCCCCGAGTTCGTGGTCGAGGCCTGCGAGTTCAACCGCAGCTTCCACAACCTGCGGCCGTTCGGCGCCGCGATCCTCAACGTCGACCACGACCACTTCGACTGCTTCCCGTCGACCGACGACCTGATGGAAGCGTTCGCCGGCTACCTCGCGCGCGTGCGCGCCGGCGGCACCGCCTTGGTCGAGGAAGGCGTGCCGCGCGCCGTGCTCGACAGCCTGCGCGCCGACGTGCGCGTGCTGACGGTCGGGGCGGGACTGTGGAGCGACGTGCGCGCGGTCGACGTGGGCGACGACCTCGGGCGCTTCTCGTTCGTGCCGATCGTGCTCGGTCGCCGGCTGCCGCGCGTGCAGCTGGCGCTGTCGGGCCGGCACAACATGCAGAACGCGTTGTTCGCGCTCGGGCTCGCCGACATCGCCGGCGCGGATCTCGAAGGCGCCTGCCGCGGCGTCGCCGAGTTCGTCGGTGTGCGCCGGCGCTTCGAACTGCACACCGGGCCGCGCGGCGGCGTGCTGGTCAACGACTACGCGCACCACCCGGCCGAGATCCGCGCGGTGCTGTTGGCGGCGCGTCGGCGGTTCCCGGGACGGCGCCTGCTCGCGGTGTTCCAGCCGCACCAGTTCCAGCGGACCCTGTGCCTGTTGCCGGAGTTCGCCGACGCGCTCGCCAGCGCCGACCACTCCGTGCTGGCCGACATCTACGGCGCCCGCGAGACCGCCGAGATGCAGGCGTCGGTGTCGGCAGCCGACCTCGTCGCGGCCATCCGCGAACGCGGCGGCGCGGCCGAAGTCGGCGGGCCGGTCGCCGGTCTGCCGGCGGCCGTGTTGGCCAAGGCTCGGCCCGCCGACGTCGTCTTGTTGCTGGGGGCCGGCAACGTCGACCATGCACTCGGAGGCATCGTTGCGGGACTCTGATCCACGCCATCTGTTCGCGAGCATGCGCGGCGCCGTCCGGGAGCGTGTTCCACTCGGCCCGTTGATGCACCTGCGCATCGGCGGGCCCGCCGACTGGTTCCTCGAGCCGTTCGCCGAAGAGGACGTGGCGCTGGTCGTGCGCGTCTGCCGCGACGAGGACGTGCCGTTGCGCGTGCTCGGGGGCGGCAGCAACGTCGTCGTCGCCGACGCCGGCGTGCGCGGCGCCGTCGTTCACCTCGCCAACATGAACCGCATCGTCCGCGACGGCAACCGCATCACCGCCGGTGCTGGAGTGACGTTGCCGAGCCTGCTGCGTGCGACCAAGGAGGTCGGCCTCGCCGGCCTCGAGAAGCTGACGGGCATCCCGGCGATGGTCGGAGGTGCGGTGGCGATGAACGCCGGCACGCGCGACGGCGAGACGTTCGACCATCTGGTGTCGCTGACCCTGGTCGATCGCGACGGCGAGATCGTCGTGCACGGCCGCGACGACTTCGCAGCGACCTACCGCGACGGCGGCCTGCGCGACGCGATCGTGCTGCACGCCACCTTCGAACTGCAACCGGACGACCCGAAGGCGATCTTCGAGCGGTTCTCGGCGTCGCTGAAGAAGCGCAACGCGACGCAGCCGGTGACCTGCCGCAGCGTCGGCTGCGTGTTCCGCAATCCGGCTGGCGACGCTGCCGGGCGCCTCATCGAAGCCGCAGGCTGCAAGGGGCTGCGCGCCGGCGGCGTCGAGGTCAGCGGCCTGCACGCCAACTACTTCGTCAACGAGGGCGGTGGCACGGCCGCCGACTTCATCGCGTTGATGGACCAGGTGCGCGCGCGCGTTCGCGGCGCGTTCGGCGTCGAACTCGCGCCCGAAGTGAAATTCTGGGGCTTCTGACGACGACCCGGGCCTGCGGCCCGGCTCGCTTCAGGACCTGGCCGCGCGCCTTCGGCGCGCCGCGGCGGTTCTGACGACGACCCGGGCCTGCGGCCCGGCTCGCTTCAGGACCTGGCCGCGCGCCTTCGGCGCGCCGCGGCGGTTCTGACGATTGGGCTCGGCGAAGCCGCGGCCAAACCCCAGGACCTGGCCGCGCGCCTTCGGCGCGTGCCCCGGCCGGGGACGTACCTTGCGCGTCCATGTTGCGCGTCGTCTGCTGACGGCCGATAGCCAATCGATGCGAGGATCCGAGATGACCGACGACGACGTCACGATCGAGTTCAAGGGACGCCACGACCACATCACCGAGCGCATGCAGGAGCACGCCGCGAAGAAGCTGTCGCGGCTGGTCCGCTACCGCGACCGGCTCGCGCGCATCGAGGTGGTCGCCGACCACGCGCACAAGAACCCCGAGGTCGAGCTGATCGCGCACCAGCGGCGCGGCGCGCCGATCGTCGCCCGGGACCGCGGCACGTCGTTCGCCGCGACGATCGACCTGTTGGTGGACAAGCTGGAAGCGCAGTTGCGCAAGCTGAAGGAGAAACGGAAGGACCACAAGCAGCGTGACGCCAAGGACGTGCGCGCACGCGCGGCCAGGCGCGGTCGCGCCGATGCCACCGACGACGTGGCCCTCGACGACAGTCCGGCGCGGCCGTCACGGCCCTGAGCGAGCACGATCGTTGCGCGGAGTGCCGTCTTTCCCGACACTGCCGCGGATGATCCAGAAGCTGATCGAGGCTGCCGGACTGGTGGCGGACCTCGAAGCCAAGAACAAGGAAGGCGCGCTCGACGAACTGCTGGCCAAGGCGGAGGCAGCGGGTGGCTTCCCGGCGAAGGCGCGCAAGGCGCTGGCGAAGCGGCTCGCCGATCGTGAGGCGATCGGCAGCACGGGGTTGGGCAACACCGTCGCCGTGCCGCACGTGAAGGGCGACGAGGTCCTGCGGCCCACGCTGGTGCTCGCACGCTGCAAGAAGGGGCTCGACTGGAACGCGATCGACGGCCGCCCCGTGCACTCGCTGTTCCTCCTGGTGTCGCCGACCTCCGAGCCGGAAACCCACCTGCAGTGCCTGCGGTGGATCGCGACGTTGGCGCGCAGCGCCGACTTCCGGCGGTTCCTGCTCGATGCGCGCGACGTCGGTGCGATGCGCGATCTGCTGCGGGAAATGTCGGCCAAGGCGGGTTCGTGACCGATGCCGAGCCGCGCCGCCTGCGGGTGGTGCTGACCAACAAGCACGGGCTGCACGCGCGCCCCGCCAGCCTGTTCGTGCAGACGGCGAACGCCTACGCCGCCGCGCTCCGGGTCGGTCGCACCGACCAGGACGAGCGCGTCAACGGCAAGTCGATCATGGAGATGATGATGCTCGCCGCCGAGCGGGGCGTCGAACTCGAACTCGAGGCCGCTGGGCCCGATGCCGACGGCCTGTTGCGGGCGCTGGCCGAACTGATCGGCGCGAACTTCGGCGAAGACTGACGGGGGCTCCGCCGGGCGGGGCGGCTGCGCTGCAGGCGGCCTCAATGCGTCGGCGGTCGGCGGCCGATAGGACGGGAAGCGGGAATCCCGCGGGAGCGCCATCGCATGTTGAAGCAGCGCAAGAGCATCGTCGGTCTCGACATCGGCAGCACGTGCATCAAGGCCGTCGAGCTGACCAGGGACAAGTACGACCACGTGATCACCGGCTACGCGCAGGTCGACGTCTCGAGCGAGGCGGCACGGCAGGACGCGATCGCCGATCTGATGCGGACCGCGAAGTTCCGCAGCAAGCGCGTCGCGACCGCGGTCAGCGGCAAGAACGTCGTGTTCCGCTACATCTCGATGCCGGAGACGAGCGACGACAAGCTGCTGCAGGCAGTGCGGCTCGACGCCAGCAAGTACATCCCGTTCGACATCGCCGACGTCGAGCTCGATGCGCAGCGCCTGAACGTCGCGACCGACCAGTCCGGCAAGACCGAGATGAAGGTGCTGCTGGTCGCCGCCAAGAAGACGGTGGTCGCCGACCATGCCCGAATGCTGACCGATCTCGGCCTGGAGCCGGTGGTGGTCGGCGTCGACGGCTTTGCGCTGGGCAACGCCTGGGAGCTCGGCGATCTCGCCAACCCCGGCGTCCAGGATCCGGGTCGCACGGTCGCGCTGATCGACATCGGCGCCACCAAGGCGAGCATCAACATCCTGCGCGACAACGTCAGCTGCTTCGCGCGCGAGGTGCCGATGGGCGGCCAGGACCTGACCAACGCGATCGCGCGGCGCTCCGGCATCGAGGGCTCGCAGGCCGAGTCGCTGAAGCGGGCGCCCGGCGACCAACTCAGCGTCGTGCAGGAAGCCTGCGCGCAGGTCCTCGAGGACCTCGGCAACGAGGTCAACCTGTCGTTCGACTTCTTCGAGAACCAGTTCGACGGCGAAGTGCAGGAGGTGCGCCTCACCGGCGGCACCGCGCTGCTGCCGTTCCTCGAGGAGAGCTTCGAGAAGATCTTCGAGAAGCGCACCAAGACGTGGAACCCGGTCGAGGGCATGAAGGTGCGTTCCGACAACGTCGACGTCGAGGCCCTGAACCAACTGGCACCGCAGCTCGCCGTCGCGATCGGGCTGGCGGCCGCTTCCTGAGGAGACCCCCGATGATCCGCATCAATCTGCTCCCTGTCGAACTGCGCCGCGGCAACCGCCTGCCGGCCAGAGTGCTTGCCGTGGCGTTCGCCTCGGCACTCGCCGTCAGCGCCACGGTCGGCTGGCTCGGCCTGTGCTGGTTCGGCGATCTCGCCGGCGCCGAGAACCGGTTGCAGCTCGCGACCGGCAACCTCGCGAGCCGCGCCAAGAAGGTCACCTACGTCGACAGCCTCGAGTCCAACAAGAAGGACTACACCGGCCGCCTGCAGGCGATCCAGGAGATCGCCCAGGGCCGCCGCGTCTGGTCGCGCTTCCTCGACGACCTGATCGACGTCGTCAACAACGACGGCGACACCGAGCGGCACTTCGCCTGGTTCGACAACATCGTCGTCAAGAACGACGCCAAGAAGGGTGCGACCGTGACCCTGCAGTGCCGTCTGCAGGGCGACGCCCAGGACCGCGTCGCGAACTTCCACGACGACCTGCAGGCCGCGCCGTTCGGCAAGGACGTGACGCGGTCGGATCCGGGTTGGCGCAAGGAGGAGGATGCCGCGCGCGTCCCGCCGATGTCGATGCGCATCCCGTTGACGCTGCAGTTCGCCCCAACCGTCGTCGAGTCGCCGAAGAAGGGCGCGGCCAAGGCCGCCCCGAAGAAGTGAGGACCACCATGGCCACCTGGACCCACAAGAAGCTGCAGCTGACCATCGGCGCCACGGCGCTGGGGCTGTGCCTCGCTGCCGGCGGCGGCATCTACTACACGCTCGGCTGCATCGACGAGATCGAGGCGCAGATCGCCGACAAGGAGAAGGCGACGAACCTGGCCGACCAGCGCATCGCCCAGATCCCGGGGCTCGAGCGCGAGGTCATCGTCCTGCGCGAGAACCTCGACGAGTACGTGAAGATCCTGCCCAACCAGCGGGAGCTCGAGGCCTTCGTCCGAATGCTCGAGCAGTTCGACCGGCAATCGGGCGTCGTCAGCGAGGGCCTGGTCCTGAAGTCGCGCGCCGAGAAGAAGGGCGAGCGGTTCGTGCCGATCGAGTACTCGTACGAGATGACGGCGACGATCTGGCAGTGCCTGAAGTTCATGAACCTCGTCGAGAACTTCGAGCGGTTCGTGAGCATCACCGACTTCACGATCACCTCCGGCGAGACCGGCCGTGAGGACGAGATGCGGGAAGGCGACATCGTGCACCGCGTGAAGCTGTCGCTGCAGACGTTCTCGTACGCCGGCAAGCTCGAGGGCAAGGACGTCGCGATCCCGAGCTACGAGAGCAAGCGCGATGACCTGCGCGAGGAGATCTGGAAGCGCACGCAGGCGATCCGCGTCGATCGTTACGACCATCGTGGTCCGAACGGCCGCCGTGACGTGCTCGTCGATCCGCGCGAGCGCGGCGACAGCCGGCTCAAGGGCCCGACGCCGACCGAGCAACGCGCCGTGCTCGAGCGCTACGTCGGCGAGCTCACGCGGTTGCGCGAGATCCAGCAGCGGATCAAGAAGCAGGACACCACGCTGTTCGAGCAATACGCGCTCGAGAAGGCGTTGAAGGAAGGCCTGGCCCAGCTCGCGTCGAGCATCGACGCCGACACGGCCATCATCAGCTACCCCGCGTACCGTCTGCGTTGGGCCAAGGAGGTCGCGCAGCCGTTCGACATGCTACGCGGCGCCGCCGATGGCCTGGCCGCCGCCGAACCGCAGCCACAGGATCCGTACCTGCGGCAGGCCGATCTGGAGCAGCTCGTGGCCGACATGGTCAACGACTGCAACAACGGCATGCTCGAGCAGGCGAAGAACCGCTTCGAGGCCGCGGGCAATCGCGTGCAGATTCCCTCCACCGACCCGCGCCACGAGCTCGCGGTCGAGGCCAAGAAGTGGCACGTGAAGGTGTCGACGGCGCTCGAGTTCAAGGGCCTCGATCTGCGCGTGCAGGGCGTCGTCGTCAACCACGCTGGCAAGTCCGGCGTGCTGCTGAACGGCGACACCTACGAAGAGGGCGACTACGTCTCCGACGACCTGCTGGTGAAGATGGTCGAGGAGGAGCAGGTGTGGTTCGTGTTCCGCGGGCTCACGCTGGTGCGCACGCTGTGAGCCCGGTCCCGGCGGCCGGATCCGACGAGGGTCGGCTCAAGCCGCCGGTGCCGAAGGTTCGATGAGAGGAAGGACATCGCGATCGGGCCGTCAAGGCCCGGTCGAAGGCGAAGCAAACAGGCGAATCAAACGAGGCCCCGTCCGGGGGAAGGATCGACGATGCAGGCAGTCATGATCGGAGTCGTGGGTGGGCTGGCAGCGCTGCTGTCGTCCGCCGTCATCCCGGCCCAGTCGGCCACTCCAACCCAACCCCAGTCGCCGCCCGCGGCGCAGGGACGGCCGGACGAGATCCGGTCGGCGGCCGAGGGCGACAAGGCCAGTCGCTTGACCTTGAAGCTGAAGGACCGCGACCTCTCCGAGGTGGTGGCCAGCATCCGCAAGAAGGCGAACGCGAACATCGTGATGGACGCCGGCATCGAGGCGACGGTCACGATCGACCTGCAGGACGTGCACTGGCGCCAGGCGCTGGCGCTGGTCGCCGAGCAGGCCGGTTGCGTCGTCACCGAGGGCGATGCGGGCATCCTCAAGGTCGAGAAGCCGCCGCGCGTCTACTTCGCGTTCGAGAACACCGACATCCAGAAGGTGATCGACACGATCGCCAAGATCTCGGGCGCCAACATCGTCGTGTCGCCGGACGTCAAGGGCACGATCACCGTGCGCCTGAAGAACATCCCGTGGCGCGACGCCCTCGACGCCGCGGTCAAGACGCTCGGCTTCGTCGTCGTCACCGAGGATCACGGCATCCTGCGCGTCGTGCCGGCCGCGAACATCGAGCAGGACCTGATCACCGAGGCGATCCCGCTGCGCTTCGTGCGGCCGAACTCGAACTATGTGCCGTTCATCCAGTCGGAGTACGTCCAGAACAAGCGCGGCAAGCAGCAGCTCGCGAAGGGTGAGATCGAGTTCACGCTGATCGAGACCCTGGAAGGCATGATCACGCCCGACGTGGGCAAGATCGAGTACATGCAGGAAGCGAACTTGATCATGGTGAAGGACACCAAGCCGGTCGTCGAGGCGATCAAGAAGACGATCGCGATGATCGACGTCGAGCCGTCGCAGATCCGCCTCGACGTGCGGTTCGTCACGACCAGCAACGAGGACGTGCTCGACTTCGGCATCAATCCGGGCGGCACGGGCTGGACGGCGAGCGTCGGCCTCGGCCAGATCCCGACGCGGTTGCCGTTCAATCTCGGCAGCGGCGGCTGGGACGATCGCCTGATCGTCGATCCGTCCGGCAACGGCTCGGGCAGCGCGATCGGTCCGTTCGCCGACACCAACGCCGGCGACACCGTGATCCCGGACGTCGTGTTCGGCGCGCTGAACTTCCAGCAGGTCTCGGCGACGCTGCGCCTGCTGAAGAAGGACGCGCGCTCCGAGATCGTCCAGGCGCCGCAGATCGTGGCGCTCGACCATCAGACCGCGACCATCTTCGTCGGTGAAGCCGTGCGCTATGCGCAGGCTCGCGTCGAACAAGGCCAGGCTGGCGGCCTGCTGCTGGCTCTCGAGGAGGGCGACGAGTCGCCCGTCAACGTCGGCTTCCAGTTGCTGGCGACCCCGCACATCGTGCCGGGCACCGACAAGGTCATCATGGAAGTGATCCCGCAGCGCACGGCGCTGTCCGGCACCGGTTCGTCGGCGATCGCGCCGGCGGGCTTCGACGTGTTCGAGGTCGGCGGCGGCACCAGTGCGGGCGCTGGCCAGATCGCGCTGCCCCGCGTCGCGTCGAGCACGCTGGCCACGACCGTTCTGCTGCGCAGCGGCCAGACGGCGGTGCTCGGCGGCCTCAAGACCAAGTCGGAGAGCGAGACCGTCACCAAGCTGCCGCTGCTGGGCGACATCCCGGTGCTCGGCTGGCTCTTCAAGGGCAAGACCAAGCAGGCGACGACCACGACGCTGCTGGTGTTCATCACGCCCGACGTGATCCGCAGCTCGGAAGACATGGAGCAGTCGATGCAGCGGGTGCTCGAGGAGCGGGTGCGCGACCACCGGTCGAACCTCGCCCAGGAACGCGCCCGCATCTTCGGCAGCGGCGACTGATAGCCGGCCCGGGCCCGACGTCGGACCGCCGTTGAGCGGGCCGGCGTCGCCCCCTAGAGTCCCGCCACTTCCCTGGCGTCAGGGAAGCGCGAAGTCGGCGTCCGCAAGGACGCCGCGTCGCCTTCCGGACTCTCCACGCCTGCCATGGCCAGAACCCGTTCGTCTGCCGCAACGAAGCCCAGTGCCGTTTGCGCGCGCTGGTGCGGATGGCCTTCGGCCCGGCGTGGGTTCGTTCCCTCACCCTCCCGGCCGCCCGATACGGCGCCGTGGTCGCTCGGCGATCGCGTGCGCGCCGCGTCCTGGCCGGGCGCCGCCGGTGCTGCCGGCGGCGAACACCAACCGAAGGACAGTCGTGAAGAGGATGCTCATCAACGCCATCGATCCGGAAGAGAGCCGGATCGCGGTGGTCGAGGACGGCGTGCTGCAGGAGCTGCACGTCGAGTTGGCCAACCGAGAGGCGTATCTCGGTAACATCTACAAGGGCCGGGTCGTCAACATCGAGCCCAGCATCGGCGCGGCCTTCGTCGCGTTCGGTGGGCGGGTCAACGGCTTCCTGCACGTCAGCGACGTGCTGCCGGCCTACGGACGCCCGGACTTCGTGCTCGACGACGTGATCGAGGGCCGCGCCCGGGTCGACGTCGACGACAGCCCCGAGTCGATGCAGCAGGCGCTGGTCGACGACGAGGAGGACGACCACGCGCCCCCTGGTGGCGGCGAACCGCCTGCCGCCGACCCGGAGCCGGTCGAGGAGTCCAACGTCACCATCGCCGACGGCGACGCCGAGGATCAGGAACCCGTCGATCCTCGCAACGAGGAGCCGGAGTCGGACGACACGCGGGACATCGGCGGCGGGGGAGAGTCCTCCGAAGATCGCGATCGACCCGAAGGGGGCTTCGGCACCGGCATCCTCGAGCGACCGCTCGAGATGGCCGCTTCCGACATTCCCGGCGGTGATGCGCCCGCCGACGAAGGCGGCGACGAACCGGCGGCAGCCGGCGGCGACGCGCCGGACGCGACGTTGCCCGCCACCGACGAAGGGCCGCAGCCGGCCGGCGAAGGCCGATCGGGCCGGGAACGGCGGCGCCGCCGTGGTGGTGGTGGTGGTGGTGGTGGCGGTGGTGGTCACGGCGACCGCCGGCCGCGCGGACCGCGACCGACGATCGATCAGCTGCTCAAGAAGGGGCAGGAAGTCGTCGTTCAGATCACCAAGGAAGGCATCGGCAGCAAGGGGCCGACGTTGACGACCTACGTGTCGTTGCCGGGGCGGTGCCTCGTGCTGATGCCGAGCCTGCCGAAGTGTGGCGTGTCACGGAAGATCGAGGATGGGCGCGAACGCAAGCGGCTCAAGCGCATCGTCCGCGAACTCGACGAGACCGGCAGCGGCGGCATCGGCTTCATCGTGCGCACCGCGGGCGTCAACAAGAGCCTGCAAGACCTGCAGCGCGACCGCGACTACCTGAAGAAGATCTGGGAGCTCGTGGCGCAGCGGCTGAAGGTGACGCGCGCCCCGGCCCTGCTCTACCAGGAGTCCGATCTGGTCCTGAAGGCGATGCGCGATCAGTTCACGCCCGACATCGCCGACGTCGTCGTCGACTGCGAGGACGTGTTCCTGCGCATCCGCGACTTCGCCGAGAAGCTGATGCCGCACATGGCCGAGCGCATCAAGCAGCACGCGATGACGACGCCGCTGTTCCACCACTTCGGCATCGAGAAGGACGTCGAGCAGCTCTACCAGCCGAAGGTCGACCTGAGCAACGGCGCTTCGATCGTGATCGACCAGGCCGAGGCGCTGGTCGCGATCGACGTCAACTCGGGCAAGTACAAGGCCGGCGGCGACACCGACGAGATGGCGTTCCGCACCAACCTCGACGCGATTCCGGAGATCGTGCGTCAGCTGCGGCTGCGCGACCTCGGCGGCCTGATCATCATCGACTTCATCGACATGATGCAGGAGAAGCAGCGCCGCGGCGTCGAGAAGCGCCTGATCGACGCGCTGCGCGGCGACCGCGCGCGCATCAAGGTCGGCCGCATCTCGCCGTTCGGCATGATGGAGCTGACGCGGCAGCGGGTCGGGCCGGGCTTGAAGCGCACCGTGTTCATGCAGTGCCCGCACTGCAAGGGTGCTGGCTGGTCGCGCACCGTGCAGAGCAAGGCGTTGTCGGTGCTGCGCGAGTCGCGGGCCCTGGTCAACCTGAAGGGGTTCTCGGTGCTGCAGGTGTTCCTGGCGCCGGCTGTCGCCGACTACCTGGTGAACTACAAGCGCCGCGCGGTGCTCGAACTCGAGGACGCGGTCGGCAAGACGATCGTGTTCCGCCCCGAGCCGAGCTACCCGATCGATGTCGTGCACTACCGCTTCCTGACCGGCGACGGCCAGGAGGCGCGCATCGCGATTCCGGCCGGTCTCGGCGTGAAGGCCTGAGGTCGTCCGGGCCGGCGCCGCCCCGGTCGGGCGGTGCCGGGCCACGCCGGGCTTGCAACGAAGCCGCGGCTCGCTAGCTTCTCCGCCCCTTCTCTTCCGCCAAGAGCCGCATGTACGCCGTCGTCGACGATCGCAACCAGCAGTACCGGGTCCAGCCCGGTGATCGCATCCAGATCCACCTCCGGGCCGGTGTCGCCGAGGGCGACGCCATCACCTTCGACAAGGTCTGTGTGCTCGGCGGCGAGGGTGCGGGCAAGATCGGCACGCCGTTCGTCAGCGGCGCGTCGGTGACGGGCAAGGTCGTGCGCCAGCTGAAGGGCCCGAAGGTCATCACCGGCAAGTGGAAGCGCCGCAAGAACAGCCGCCGCCGGCGCGGCTTCCGCGCCCAGTACACCGTCGTCCAGATCGAGTCGATCAACGGCTGATCCAAGACCCCTAGACATCACAGGAGCAAGGCCATGGCACACAAGATGGGGCAGGGTTCGACGCAGAACGGCCGGGACAGCAACCCGCAGTACCGTGGCGTCAAGGCGTACGGCGGTCAGCGCGTGAAGGCGGGCTCGATCATCGTGCGGCAGTGCGGGACCAAGTTCCGCGCCGGTCTGAACGTGCGTCGCGGTGGCGACGACACGCTGTTCTCGGTCGCCGCGGGTGTCGTGCGCTTCCAGGGCAACGGCAAGGTCCACGTCGATCCCGTCGAGTCGAACGGTTGAGCCGCGCGGAAGCGGCACGCAGGCGTCACCGCATGCGGTGACCGCCGGGTCGGGCCCGATCGCGAATCCGCGCCATGTTCGTCGACGAACTCGAGATCCTGGTGCGCGCCGGCAAGGGCGGCAACGGATGCGTCTCGTTCCATCGCGACGCCAAGGTGCTGAAGGGTGGACCCAACGGCGGTGACGGCGGCGATGGCGGTGACGTCGTGCTGTTGCCGACCACGCACTGCAACACGCTGTTCCACCTGACCGGTCGCGGGTCGTTCGATGCGCAGAACGGCGGCCAGGGCATGGCTGCCAACTGCGGCGGCAAGGACGCCGACGACCTGATCATCGAGGTCCCCGTCGGCACCCAGGTGCTCGATGCCGAGCGTGGGCATCTGCTGCAGGATCTCGACGCCGCCGATCGCACGTGGGTGCTCGCGCGCGGCGGCTATGGCGGCCGCGGCAATTCGCACTTCGCGACGGCGACGCACCGCACACCGCGCAAGGCCGAGCCGGGCAAGCCCGGCGAAGAACGGCGCGTGCGGCTGTCGCTGAAGTTGATCGCCGACGTCGGTCTGCTCGGCCTGCCGAACGCTGGCAAGTCGACGCTGCTGGCGACGGTGACGAAGGCGCGGCCGAAGATCGCGGGCTATCCGTTCACCACGCTCGAGCCGATGCTCGGCATCGCCCAGGGACCCGGCGAGTCGACGTTCGTGATCGCCGACATTCCCGGGTTGATCGAAGGGGCGAGTGCGGGCCGCGGGCTCGGCGACAAGTTCCTCAAGCACATCGAGCGCACCCGCCTCCTGCTGCACCTGATCGACTGCGGCGACCTGCCGATGTCCGAGCCGGCGGCGGCGTGGCGCGTGCTGCGGCAGGAGATCGCGCAGTACTCGGATGCGCTCGCGGCGCGGCCGACGCTGGTGGTCGCGACCAAGGTCGAGGACGACGCCGCCCGGGCGCGGGCCCAGGCGCTCGCGACCGCGATCGGGCAGCCGGTGCTCGCGATCTCGAGCGCGACGGGAGCCGGCCTGAAGGAGCTGCTGGCCGCGGTGTGGTCGATGCTGTCGACGCTGCGACGACCGTTCCCGGCCTGACAACGGCACTTGGCGCTGCCGGCGCCCGGCTGCCGACGTCGACTGCGGTAGGGGCGGTCCGGCTGCCGATAGGGGAGGCGGAGGTATCCCCTGTGACGACCCCGACCGTGCCGCCGAACCCGACCCCGCCGAGTCCTGCCGCGCCTGCAACTCCCGCGGCCACCGGGACCGCGGTGCTGCCGCCGAGCCGGCTTCCCAAGCTGCGCGACTTCCTGCGCATCATGGTGAAGGAGAGCGCGTCGGACCTGGTGCTGAAGGCCAACGGTTGTCCGGCGGTGCGCGTCGCCGGCGTGATCCGCTTCCTCGGCGACCAGCCGCTGCCGGCCGAGTTGATGCGCTCGTACGTCGACGAGGTCATCAGCGACCGCCAGCGCGAGGAGTTCGAGGCCAGCGGTGCGATCGACGCCGCGGTGGCGCTGCCCGGCGTCGGCCGCTTCCGCTGCAACGCGTTCCATCAGTGCGGTGAACTCGGCATCGTCTTCCGCGCGATCAAGAACGAGATCCCGTCGTTCAAGGACCTCAATCTCCCGGTCGACCCGCTGAAGCGCCTCGCGTCGCTCAAGCGCGGACTCGTGCTCGCGACCGGCATCGCCGGTTCCGGCAAGTCGACGACGCTCGCGTCGATGATCGAGTACGTGAACCGGACGATGAACAAGCACATCATCACGATCGAGGATCCGATCGAGTTCCGGTTCGAGGACAAGCGCTCGATCATCAACCAGCGGGAAGTCAGCGTCGACGTCGACACCTTCTCGTCGGCCCTGCGGCAGTCGCTGCGCCAGTCGCCGGACGTGATCCTGATCGGCGAGATGCGCGATGCCGAGACGGTCGCCGCGGCGATCTCCGCGGCCGAGACCGGGCACCTGGTGTTCTCGACGCTGCACACGGTCAACGCCGTGCAGACCGTCGAACGCATCATCTCGTTCTTCCCGCCGCACCAACACGAACTGGTGCGGTTGCAGCTGGCGCTGAACCTCGCCGGCGTCTGTTCGCTGCGCCTGGTCAAGAACAAGGACGGCACGGCGATGGTCCCGGCGGTCGAGCTGCTGATCAACACGCCGACCGTGCGCGAACTGCTCGAGCAGGGGCAGACGCGTAGCCTGCCGAAGGCGCTCGCCGAGGGCGGCTACTACGGCACGATGACGTTCAACCAGTCGCTGATCCGCCTGTTCCAGGCCGGCAACATCAGCCTCGAGGACGCCCTCGCCGCGTCGGACAATCCCGACGACCTGAAGATGCAGATGCGCGGCATCACGCAGGGCGGTTCGAGCAAGCCGGCGACGCGGTAGCCGTTCGGCGACGGGCCGCGCGCGAGCGGCCCGGCACCGGTAGGCTGTCGCCGGCCATGGATCGTCTGCGCACGTTCGGCATCGTGGCCCACATCGACGCGGGCAAGACCACGTTGACCGAGCGCATCCTGTTCGACACCGGCGCGCAGAGCTGGGTCGGCAACGTCGACGACGGCACCGCGGCGATGGACTGGTTGCCCGAAGAGCGCAGCCGCGGCATCTCGATCCAGGCGGCGGCGACGCGCGTGCAGTGGGGCGAGCACGTGCTGCAGATCGTCGACACGCCCGGGCACGTCGACTTCGTCGCCGAGGTCGAACGCTGCCTGCACGTGCTCGATGGCGTCGTGGTCGTCGTCGACGGTGTGCGCGGCGTCGAGTCGCAGACCGAAGCGGTCTGGCAGCAGGCGGCGACGCGCGCGCTGCCGCGCCTCGTGTTCGTGAACAAGCTGGACCGCGACGGCGCGGACTTCGCCGCCGTCGTCGGCGAGATGCGCACGCGGCTCGAGTGCGACGCGGTGCCGTTCGTGGTGCCGCTGTTCGACGACGACCGGCGCTTTGCCGGCCTCGGCGATGCGTTGACGGGCGCCGTGCAGTGGTTCGAGGGGCGGCCCGACGCAGCGCTCGCCGCGCGCCTTGGCGCGGAACTGCGCCACGCGCACGAACGGCTGGTCGAAGTGGCGTCGCTCGCCGACGACGAAGTGCTCGGCGACGCCCTGGCCGGGCGGCGCTCGCCCGTCGAACGGCTGCGCGCCGCGCTGCGTCGGCGGTTCTTCGCCGGCCACCTGGTGCCGGTGCTGGCGGGGGCGGCGCTGTGGAATCGCGGCGTCGACTGGTTGCTCGACGCGGTCGTCGCCTACCTGCCCGCGCCGAGCGAGCTGCCGCGGCAGGGGTTGTGGGCGGTGGACCGCGCGGGCGATCCGCACGCCCCGTTCTGCGGGCTCTGCTTCAAGGTGCAGCACGCCGACGCGGTGTGGAACTTCGTGCGCGTCGTGCGCGGCACGCTGGGGCCCGGCACGCCGTGGGTCGTCGGGCAGCGGCCGGGCAGCGACGCGACGACGGCCGAAGTGTGGCAGGTGCGCGCGAGCCACCAAGAGCCGGTCGCCGCGGCCGGGCCCGGCGAGATCTGCGTGCTTCGGGGCGACCTCGGGCTGCGAACCGGCGACACGCTGTGCGACCCGGCAGCGGTCGTGCTGCTCGACGCCCCGCGGTTTCCAGCGCCGGTGCTGGCGGTGGCCTTCGAGCCGTCGCGCGCCGCCGACGTCGGCGCGCTCGCCGCGGTGCTGCGCGACCTCGCCGTCGACGATCCGACCCTGCGCGTCGACCGCCACCAGGACCGGCTGGTCGTGCGCGGCATGGGCGAACTGCACCTCGAGATCGTGGCCGACCGGGCGCGCGCGCGGAGCGGCATCGCGTTCGCGTGTTCGCGACCGCAGGTCGATCGCCGCGAGACGGTCGCGGGGCCCGGCGCGGGAACGGCGGAGGTGCGCGCCATGGTCGGCGGCCGCGAGCGCTTCGCACGCTGCACGGTGGCGGTCGTTCCCTCCGCCGATCCCGGGCCGGCGCGCATCGTCGATGACGTCGGCACGCCGATGGCCGGGGCGGCGCGGGAGGAACTCGGGTCGCGCGCCGCGACCGGCGCGCGCGTCGGACCGCTGCACGGCTGCCAGGTCGTGCTGCAGGCTGCGGCGAGCGACGGTGGGGACGCGAGCGAGCCGTTGCTGCAGCAGGCGGCGGCGAAGGCGTTCGCGCAGGCAGTCGACGAGGCGGGGCTGGTCGAGCTCGAGCCGTGGGTGCGGATCGAACTGCTGTGCCCGCAGGAGTCGACGAACCCCGTGATCGCCGATCTCGGCGCGCGCTCGGCCGAGGTTGCCAGCATCGCCGCCGGGCGGCTCGGCGCCCGCCTCGAGGCGCGGGCGCCGCTGGCGCGTATGTTGGGCTACGTGACCAAGTTGCGCTCGATGACGAAGGGTCGCGGCCAGGTTTCGCTGCGGCCCGTCGGCTTCGCGCCGGCGACGGGGTAGCTGCGCGTGCGCGCCGGCGCGATCGACGGGCGCGCGCGGCATTTGTCCGTTTGCAGGCTTGACCTTGCGTCGGGGCATCGATACTGTTCCCGACCCTTTCCGCTCCAGGGAGCACATCATTCGATGTAACCCCTAGCCGCAGAAGGGTTTACGCGAAGTTGCGCCGGCCAACAGCGGCCCTCTGCTCCGACGCGAACGCTACGACCAGTGCCTTCCGGCACGCCCTGACCAGACATGCAAGAGCGAATCCAGATCCGGATGGAGGCCTACGACCACGAGGCCCTCGACCAAGCCGCGCTCGACATCGTCGAAACCAGCAAGCGCACCGGCGCCCGCGTCGCCGGACCGGTGCCGCTGCCGACCCGGGTCGAGCGCTACACCGTGCTGCGCTCGCCGCACATCGACAAGAAGAGCCGTGAGCAGTTCGAGATCCGCACGCACAAGCGGCTGATCTACATCAGCGAGCCGACGACCAAGACGGTCGACGCCCTGAGCAAGCTCAACATGCCGGCCGGCGTCGACATCCGCATCAAGGCCTGATCTCCGACACACCCTACCCAGCTTCGAGTCGAACATGGTCGAGGTCAAAGTCCTGCAAGGTGGAGCCGTCGCGACGAAGCGCGTCGACGAATCGGCGTTCGGCTCCAAGGTTCTCGGCCGCACCCTGAAGGATGCGGTGGTGATGTACGAGGCGAACCTGCGCCAGGGCACCGTGCGCGCCAAGACGCGCGCGATGGTGCGCGGCCCGAACAAGAAGCTGTGGCCGCAGAAGCACACCGGTCGCGCCCGCATGGGTACGCCGAAGTCGCCGCTGTGGCGCGGCGGTGGCCGCATCCACCCGCCGGAGCCGCGCGATCACGCCTACGCGATGCCCAAGCAGGCGCGTCGCGCCGCGCTGCGCAACGCGCTGTTCACCAAGTTCCGCGACAACGAAGTCGCCATCGCCGATGGCTGGCCGACCGGCAAGCCCAGCACCAAGTCGGCGGTCGCGATCCTCGGCAAGCTCGGCATGGGTGGCAGCGCCACCGTGGTGACGACCGACGTCGAGCGCAACCTCGTGCTGTCGCTGCGCAACGTGCCGCTCGTCGACGTGCGCACGCTCGCCGACCTGAATGCGCGCCAGGTGCTGCTGCGCCGTTATCTGGTGCTGACGCCGGCGGCCTTCCAGGCACTCGAGCAGCGCTTCGCCAAGAAGGAGTCCTGAGATGGCCAACCCCGCCCAGTACTACGACATCGTGCGTCGCGCGATCGTGACCGAGAAGTCGACCACGATGCAGTCGATGCGCAACCAGTTCACCTTCGAGGTGGCGCGCAGCGCCAACAAGATCGAGGTGAAGAAGGCGATCGAGACGCTGTTCTCGGTGAAGGTCGTCAAGGTCAACATGCTCGGCGTGCCAGGCAAGGCGCGTCGCGCGTTCGGGCGCCCCGGCGAGACCAAGCCTTGGAAGAAGGCCGTGGTCACGCTGAAGCAGGGCGACTCGATCGACATCTCCTGAGCCGCCACCGAGGCACGTCATGCCAGTCAAGGTCTACAAACCCACGTCCGCCGGCCGCCGCAACTCGTCGGTCCTGGACTTCAGCCACCTGACGAAGGGCAAGCGCCGCGAGAAGGGACTCAGCGAGCGCATCGCCGACCGCGCCGGTCGCGACGCTCTGGGCCACATCACCAGCCGCTTCCGTGGCGGTGGCGCGCGCCGCATCTACCGCAAGGTCGACTTCCTGCGCGGCAAGGACGGGGTGCCCGCGGTCGTGCAGGCGATCGAGTACGACCCGAACCGCACCGCGGACCTCGCGCTGCTGGCCTACGCCGACGGCGAGAAGCGGTACATCCTGGCGCCGAAGGGTCTGACGGTCGGCATGAAGGTTCTGTCCGCCGATCGCTGCGATCCCGACGTCGGCAACTGCATGCGCCTCGACGCGATCCCGCTCGGCCTGCAGGTGCACAACGTCGAACTGCAGCCCGGCCGCGGCGGCCAGATCGCGCGGGCGGCCGGCAAGAGCTGCCAGCTGATGGCGCGCGACGGTGACTACGCGGTCGTCGTGATGCCGTCGGGCGAGATGCGCAAGATCCACGCGCAGTGCCGCGCGACGATCGGCGAGATCGGCAACGCCGACTGGCAGAACGTCCGCTGGGGCAAAGCCGGGCGCGTGCGCCACATGGGCCGTCGCCCGCACAACCGCGGCACCGCGCAGAACCCGGTGTCGCACCCGATGGGTGGTGGCGAAGGCCGCACCGGCGGTGGACGCCACCCGTGCTCGCCGACGGGACTGCTGAGCAAGGGCGGCAAGACCCGGCGCGGCAAGGCGAAGAGCAACCAGTTCATCCTCCGGCGCCGTCCGCCGGGCAAGCACGTCGCCGTGGGCAGCGGCTCGTGATCCAGCACCGACCAGGAGATCCACGATGAGCCGCAGTATCAGCAAGGGCCCGTTCGTCCACCCGAAGCTCGGCAAGCGGGTGGCGGCACAGAACCAGAAGGGCACCAAGGAACCGATGCAGACCTGGTCGCGCGCGAGCGTGATCCTGCCCGAGTTCGTCGGCCACACGTTCAACGTGCACAACGGCCGCACCTTCCTGAAGGTCTACGTGACCGAGGACATGGTCGGTCACCGCCTCGGCGAGTTCGCGCCGACGCGCACGTTCCGTGGCCACTCGACGAAGAAGGTCGAGGAGGAAGCCAAATGAGCTTCGAAGTGCGTGCCGTGCATCGCGGCGCCCGCATGGGCGCCTACAAGGCCCGCCGCGTGATTGCGCTGATCCGCGGTCGCTCGGTCAACCAGGCGCTCGACGAGCTGCGTCACGATCGCCATCGTGCCGCGCGCGCGATCTATCGCGTGCTCGCGTCGGCCGTCGCCAATGCGCTGCAGAACCCCGCCGTGCGGGCGAATCGTCTGGTCGTCGCCAAGACGTTCGTGCAGGACGGTCCGCTGCTGCCGGGCGGCATGCGCGTGCGTCCGGGTCCGCAGGGTCGCGCGATGCCGATCAAGCGGCGCACCTGCCACATCCACATCCACGTCGCCGATCCGCAGGCCGGTGCCGCGGCGGAGCAGGAGTAAGCAATGGGTCAGAAGGTCCATCCCGTCGGCTTCCGCATCGCGGTCACCGAGCCTTGGCGTTCCCGTTGGTATGCCACCAAGAAGGACTTCGCGAAGAACCTGATCGAGGATCAGAAGATCCGCCGCTTCATCAAGAAGGAGTGGCAGTTCGCCGCGATTCCGAAGGTCGAGATCGAGCGCACCGGTGAGCTGGTCACCGTCTTCGTGCACACCGCGCGGCCGGGCGTGCTGATCGGCAAGAAGGGCACCAAGGTCGACGAGTTCCGCCAGGAGCTCGAGAAGCTGACCAAGAAGCCGGTGCGCATGAAGATCATCGAGATCCACCGCCCGGAGGTGGAGGCCAATCTCGTCGCCGAAGCCGTTGCCGAACAGCTCGGCAAGCGCATCAACTACCGCCGCGCCCTCAAGAAGGTCGCCGACGCGTCGATCGCGGCCGGCGCCAAGGGCATCAAGATCCGCGTCGCCGGCCGCCTGCAGGGCGCCGAGATGTCGCGCATCGGCAACTACCGCAAGGGCCGCGTGCCGTGCACGACGCTGCGCGCGCAGCTCGAGTACGGCTTCGCGGTGTGCCCGACCAAGTACGGCACGCTTGGCTGCAAGGTCTGGATCTTCAAGGGCGAGTACGGCCCCGGCGAGACGACCAACGGCCTGTTGCCCGTTCGTCCCGCTGCCGAACGTCCCGTCGGCTGATCGCGCAGGAGTCCTCCCATGTTGATGCCCAAGCGAACCAAGTGGCGCAAGCAGATGCGCGGCAAGATCCGCGGCGAAGCCACGCGCGGCAACGAAGTGTCGTTCGGCGAGTTCGGCCTGCAGGCCCTCGAGCCTGCCTGGCTGCCGGCTCGCGTGATCGAGGCCGCGCGCGTCGCGGCGTCGCGCAGCGCGCCCGAGGCGAAGGTCTGGATCCGCGTGTTCCCGCACAAGTCGGTCAGCAAGAAGGCCGCCGAGACGCGAATGGGCACGGGCAAGGGCGACGTCGAGTACTGGGCCGCGGTGATCAAGCCGGGCACGGTGTTGTTCGAACTCGACGGCGTCACCGAAGAGGTCGCCAAGACCGCGTTCAACCGCGTCGCGCACAAGCTGCCGATGCGCGTCCGTCTCGTCCGTCGTCGTCACGCCTGATCGAGAATCCATCCATGAAGAAGGCCATCAACGAGATCCGCGGCGAAGACACCGCGGAACTGAAGGCGAAGCTGAGCGACCTGCGGAAGGAGCAGTGGAACCTGCGTTTCCGCGGCGCGGACGCCGCCAACACTTCGCGCCACCGCGAGGTGCGGCGCACGATCGCCCGGATCCTGATGGTGCTGGGAGATCGCGCGCGCGCCGGAGGCAAGCAATGAGCACGAACCCGAATCCGAATCCCGCGGCCGCCGGCAGCGGCGAGCGCGCCGAGCGCAAGGTCATGCAGGGCACGGTCACGTCGACCAAGATGCAGAAGACCGTCGTCGTGCAGGTCGACCGCAAGGTCCGCCACCCGCTCTACGAGAAGTTCATTCCGAAGCGCACCAAGCTCTACGCGCACGACGAGAACGGCGCCGCCAAGGTCGGCGACACCGTCGAGGTCGTGCAGACGCGGCCGCTCAGCAAGCTGAAGAGCTGGCGCGTGGTTCGCGTGATCCAGAAGGCGGCGCCCTGACGCCGCGAACCGACGAATCCCGACCCTCGCGAAGCGGCGTAGCAGCAGCAGGAGAATCCGATGATCCAAGAAATGTCGATGCTCGACGTGGCTGACAACACCGGGGCCAAGCGCGCCATGTGCGTGAAGGTCCTCGGCGGCAGCGGCCGTCGCTACGCGTCGGTTGGCGACGTCGTGATCGCCGTCGTCAAGAAGGCGCTGCCCACCGGCGAAGTGAAGGAGCACGAAGTCGTCAAGGGCGTCGTCGTGCGCACGGCAAAGGCCGTGCGTCGCTCCGACGGGACCTACATCCGATTCGATCGCAACGCGCTGGTCGTGATCGACAAGGAAGGCAATCCGCGCGGCACGCGCATCTTCGGCGCCGTCGCGCGCGAGTTGCGCGACCGCAACTTCATGAAGATCGTGTCGCTCGCGGAGGAGGTCGTCTGATGCTCGCCAACAAGCCGAAGCCGGTCGTGCGCGTGCACGTCAAGAAGGGCGACAAGGTCGTCGTCACGTCGGGCCAGTACAAGTCGAACGAGCCGCGGGAAGTCCTGCGCGTCGACGCCGATGGCCGCATCCTGGTGCAGGGCGTCAACCTGCGCTGGAAGCACCAGAAGCGTTCGCAGCAGAACCCGAAGGGCGGCCGCGTGCAGCTCGAGCAGCCGATGTCGGCCAGCAAGGTGCTGCTGTTCAGCGAGAAGGCCGGCAAGGGCACTCGCACGAAGGTGAAGATCGTCGACGGGCGCAAGGTGCGCGTCGGCGTGAAGTGCGGCACCGTCTTCGACACGGCCAAGGACAAGGCGACGAAGGCCCCGGGAACGAAGGCCAACTGAACCAGGCAGACCGATGACCACCACCACGAACAAGGCCGAGGGCCGCAACGCGGGGCCGAAGACGCTCCCGCGCCGGCTCCAGCAATACCGCGACCAGGTCGTGCCAGCCCTGAAGAAGGAGTTCGGCTACCAGAACCCGATGATGGTTCCGCGCCTGCAGAAGATCGTCGTCAACATGGGCGTCGGTCGTGCGGTCGAGAACAAGAACCGCATCGAGGCCGCCAACAAGGACCTCACCGCGATCGTCGGCCAGAAGCCGATGATCCGGAAGGCGCGCGGCGCCGTGTCGGGCTTCAAGCTGCGCGAGGGTTACGCGATCGGCGTCGCAGTGACGCTGCGCGGCTCGCGCATGTGGGAGTTCCTCGACCGCCTGATCACGCTCGCGATCCCGCGCATCCGCGACTTCCGCGGTCTGCCGACCAAGCTCGACGGTCGTGGCAACTACACGATGGGCTTGTCCGAGCAGAGCGTGTTCCCCGAGATCCAACTCGACAAGGTCGAGTTCGTGCAGGGCATGGACATCACCTTCGTCACCAGCGCGCCGACCGACAAGGAAGGTCAGGCGCTGTTGGCGCAGCTCGGCATGCCCTTCCGCAAGTGACGCACACCCGCTGATCCGCACCCGATCCACTGGCAGATACTGAGCAGACAAACATGGCCAAGAAGTGCTTGAGGATGAAGCAGCAGGCAACGCCGAAGTTCTCGACTCGGCGATACAACCGCTGCCAGCTGTGTGGGCGCGCTCGCGCGTACTACCGCAAGTTCGGGATTTGCCGGTGCTGCTTCCGTTCCCTTGCACTCCAGGGCGAGATCCCCGGCGTGCGCAAGGCTTCGTGGTAGGAGATCGACAGCCATGATGACCGATCCGATTGCAGACATGCTGACTCGCATGCGCAACGCCCTGATGAGCGGCGCGCCGAACTGCGTGGTGCCGGGCAGCCGCCTCAAGGTGGCGATCCTGGACGCGCTCAAGCGCGAAGGCTTCATCCAGACCTATGAGGTCGCGGCCGATGGCCCGCGTTCCGCGGTGCGCATCGAGTTCCGCTTCGGCCCCGAGGGCGAACGCGTGATCTCGACGCTCGCGCGCTTCAGCAAGCCGGGCTGCCGCCGCTACCGCGCCTGCCAGGACCTGCCGCAGGTGCGCGGCGGGCTCGGCATTGCCGTGGTGTCCACCAACCAGGGCGTGCTCTCGGATCGCGAGTGCCGTCAGCGCCGCGTCGGCGGCGAAGTCCTCTGCACCGTGGACTGAGCCGGAGAACGAGGAACTGCCATGTCCAGAATCGGCAAGAAGCCAATCGATGTGCCCAAGGGCGTGACCATCCAGGTCGCGTCGGGCACGGTCAGCGTGAAGGGCCCCAAGGGCGAGTTGAAGCTGCCGGTGCGACCGGAGATCGACGTCAAGCTCGAGGGCGCCGTGCTGCACGTCGCCGCGCGCAGCGAGGACCGCTCCGCGCGCGCCCTGCAGGGCACCGCCCGCGCAGTGCTGGCCAACATGATCGTCGGCGTGTCGAAGGGCTACGAGAAGAAGCTCGACATCAACGGCGTCGGCTACGAGGCGGCGATCGAGGGCAAGACCCTCGTGCTGAAGCTCGGCTTCAACCGGCCGGTCCGCTACACGATCCCGGCGACCGTCAGCATCGAGGCGCCGACCCCGACCGCGCTGGTGATCAAGGGCATCGACAACCAGCAGGTCGGCACCGTCGCCGCGTCGATCCGCAAGCTGCGCAAGCCCGAGCCCTACAAGGGCAAGGGCATCAAGTACGCAGAGGAAGTCATCAAGCGCAAGGCCGGCAAGGCCTTCGCGTCGGGCGGCGCGGGCGCCTGATCGCCTAGGAGCACAGCACCATGACCTCCACGTTCCACAAGCACCAACGACGGGTCGGCAAGGCCGCATCCGTGCGCGAGAAGTTGCGTAGCGTCGCCGGTCGGCCGCGGCTGACCGTGTTCCGCAGCCTGCAGAACATCTCGGCGCAGATCATCGACGACGTGAAGGGCCACACCCTCGCGGCGGCTTCTTCGCAGGAGAAGGACGTGCGCGGCGCCATCAAGGGCCAGCGCAAGACCGACGTCGCGAAGAAGATCGGTGCGCTGCTCGCCGAGCGCGCCAAGCGCGCCGGTGTCGGCAAGGTCTGCTTCGACCGCGGCGCCTACAAGTACCACGGGCGCATCAAGGCGCTCGCCGACGCCGCCCGCGAGGGCGGGCTCGATTTCTGATCTGGCAGTTCCCATCCCGACCTCGACCCACCTCATTCCGAACACGGCAGGAGCCGGCGCAGCCGGCGGACAGCAATGGCCAAGGGCAAGTATCCACTGATCCCGATCGACGAAGCGTTGTCGGCCGACGTCGAGGACGACGTCGTCGCGATCAACCGCTCCGCCGCGGTCGTCAAGGGCGGTCGCCGCTTCTCGTTCAGCGCGCTGTCCGTGGTCGGCAACAAGAACGGCCTGGTTGGCATCGGCTACGGCAAGGGCCGTGAAGTACCGATGGCGATCGAGAAGTCGGTGAAGGACGCGCGCAAGCAGATCATGCGCGTGTGCCGTCACGGGTCGACGATCCCGCACGCGGTCGAGGGCGAGTTCGGCGCGACCAAGGTCCGGCTGCTGCCGGCGGCGCCGGGCACCGGCATCATCGCCGGCAAGTCGGTGCGCAAGATTCTCGAGCGCGCCGGTATTGCCGACATCCTGACCAAGAACTACGGCTCCACGAACGCCATCAACGTCGTCAAGGCGACGATGATGGCGCTCAGCAAGCTGCGCAATCGCGAGCAGACCGTCGCGCTGCGCGGAGTGAACCTCGAATGAACCTCGCCGAAGCAAAGGCCCTGGGCCTCTCGTTCCCCGATCGCAAGCGCAAGGGCCGTGGCGTCGGCTCGGGCCTGGGCAAGACCTCGGGCCGCGGCCACAAGGGTGCGAAGGCCCGTTCGGGTTGGTCGCGCCGCATCGGCTGGGAAGGCGGGCAGATGCCGCTCTACCGGCGTTTGCCGAAGGTCGGCTTCAACAACAAGAACTTCGAGAAGGTCTACACCGTCGTCAATGTCTCCGATCTCGACGTCTTCGACGCCGGGAGCGTGGTGGATCTCGCGGCCGTGCTGAAGCGCGGTCTGACATCGAAGGAGAAGCACTCCGACCTGTTCAAGGTGCTCGGCGACGGCGACCTGAAGAAGGCCCTCACCGTGAAGGCCGACGCCGTCACCGGCTCGGCGCGGACCAAGATCGAAAAGGCCGGCGGCAAGGTCGAGCTGATCGAGAAGAAGCCCCATCGCGCGAAGTTCGTGGCGAAGGACGGCAGCAAGCGCAAGCCCGGCGAGCCCCGTCGGCGCAAGTGATCGTCGTCGCGCAGCCCTGAGCCCACCCTGATGAACCTGACGCTCGCCAACCTGTTCAAGATCCCGGAGATCAGGAAGAAGATCCTGATCACGCTGGCTCTGTTGTTGGTCTATCGCATCGGGTTCTTCATTCCGCTGCCGGGCGTCAACTTCGACGCAGCGCTCGATCAGATGCGCAACCTCGGCGGTGCTGGCAAGGTGTTCGGGATGATGAACGTGCTGACCGGGGGATCGCTGCAGAGCGCGACGATCTTCTCGCTCGGCGTCATGCCGTACATCTCGGCGAGCATCATCTTCAGCCTGCTGAGCAAGGCGCTGCCCTCCCTCGAGAAGATCGCCAAGGAAGGCCAGAGCGGCCAGCGCAAGATCAACCAGTACACCCGCCTGGCGACCGTCGGCATCTGCCTGGTGCAGAGCTGGTTCGTCATCTTCGGCACGCTCGGCGCCGAGAACAGCAAGCTGCTGCACGAAGGCGTGCGCGAGTGGTTCGGCCTCTACTGCGTCGTCGTGATGGTCGCGTTGACCGCCGGCACGATGTTCATCATGTGGCTCGGCGAGCAGATCACCGAGCACGGCATCGGCCAGGGCATCTCCCTGATCATCATGGCCGGCATCATCGCCAGCCTGTATCCGGCATTGGGCCTCTACTTCCAGAACGCCATGGACCGCACGAGCTGGCAGCACCTGCTGTTCTTCGTCGGTGCGTGGGGGCTCGCGGTGGTCGCCGTCGTCTACATGACGAAGGCCCAGCGGCGCATCCCGATCCAGAACGCCAAGCACACGCGCGGCCGTCGCGTCATCGGCGGCGAGCGCAGCTTCCTGCCGTTCAAGCTGAACCAGGCCAACGTCATGCCGATCATCTTCGGCAGCGCGTTGCTGATGATCCCGGCGATGCTCGGCACCGCGCTGCAGAACACATGGCTCGAGCAGGCGTTCGGCCAGCAGCGTGGCTTCTGGTTCGTGGTGTCGTTCACGGCCCTGATCTACTTCTTCGCGTTCTTCTGGACGTCGATGATGTTCCAGCCGAAGGAGATCGCGAAGAACCTCCAGGAGCAGGGTTCGTTCGTGCCGGGCATCCGTCCGGGGCGCCAGACTGCCGAGTTCCTCGAGCAGACGATGGTGCGCATCACGCTCGCCGGCGCGACCTTCCTGGCGATCGTCGCCGTGGCGCCGTCGTTCGTCGGCGGCACGGGTGCCGGCACGATGGACCAGGTCCTGATCTACTTCATGTCCGGCACGTCGATCCTGATCGTCGTCGGCGTGGCACTCGACATGGTCGAGCGCATCAACGCGATGCTGGTCATGCGCAACTACGAAGGCGCCATGGATGCCGGCGGCGAGCAGGCTGGCGCCGGCAGCGGTTGGGGCCGCCGTTCCAGCTGATGGTCATGGCGCTCGCGATCAAAGCCCGCTGCGTGTTCCTCGGCGCCCCTGGTGCCGGCAAGGGCACGCAGGCGAAGAAGGTCGCCGACGCGGCCGCGATCGCCCACATCTCGACCGGCGACATGCTGCGCCGGGAGGTTGCGGCCGGGAGCGACCTCGGCCGGGCCGCGAAGGGGTTCATGGACGCCGGCAAGCTGGTGCCCGACGACCTGATCGTGCGCATGGTGCAGGCGCGCATCGCCGAGCCCGACGCGCGCGCCGCCTGGATCCTCGACGGTTTTCCGCGTACACTGCCGCAGGCCGAGGCCCTCGATCGCACCCTGACGGGGGCCGCCGCGCTGACGCACGTCATCCACTTCGTCGTGCCCGAGGCCGCCCTGATCGGGAGGTTGTCGGGTCGTCGGACCTGCTCGAAATGCGGGGCCATCTGGCACGTCGAGAGCCAGCCGACGAAGCGACCCGGAGTGTGCGATCTCTGCGGCGGCGAAGTCGTCCAGCGCTCGGACGATCGCGTCGAAGCGATCGGCAAGCGTCTCGAAGTCTACAAGTCGCAGACGGCGCCACTGTTGGCGTACTACCGCGACCGGAACGTTCTGCGGGAGATCGATGCGAATCGGTCGCCCGCTGTCATTTACCAGGAGTTGCTGCAGCAGATGCGATGAAGCCAGGCGATGGAACCTCTCCGGTGCCCGATGCACCCCGTGGCGAACGCGCCACGGTGCTTGCGAAGTGCGCCAACGGGATGTTCCGCCTGCAGACGACCGACGGTCGCGAATGGATGGCCCACGTTGCCCAGGACCTCCGCATGGCGTTCGCTCGCCTGCTGCCGGGGGACCAGGTGCTCGCCGAGCCATCGCCGTTCGACCCGACCAAGGCCCGCATCTGCAGGATCCTGCCGACCGCGCAACGCTCCAGCCAATCCACGCCGCCCAACCCATCCCAACCGCGAGAACTGTCGTGAAGGTCCGAGCCAGCGTCCGTCGCATCTGCGAGCACTGCAAAGTCGTCCGGCGCGCCGGCGTCGTTCGCATCATCTGCAGCAATCCCCGGCACAAGCAGCGTCAAGGCAAGTAGCCGCCACCCAGGATCCCAATGCCTCGTCTCCTCGGCGTCGATATCCCCAACGAAAAGCGCATCGAGATCGCGCTGCAGTACATCTATGGCGTCGGCGCGTTCGTCGCCAAGAAGGTCCTGAAGGAGCTCGCCATCAACCCCAGTGTGCGCGCGAAGGACCTGAAGGACGACGAAGTCGCCAACATCGCCAGCTATCTCGAGAAGAACTTCCCGGTCGAGGGTGCTCTGCGTCGGTTGACCCTGCAGAACATCAATCGCCTGAAGGAGATCTACTGCTACCGCGGCCTGCGTCACCGCCGCGGTCTGCCGGTGCGCGGCCAGCGCACGCGCAGCAACTCCCGTTCGCGCAAGGGCCCGCGCAAGACCGTCGCCAACAAGAAGATCCTGAGGAAGTGATCCGATGAGCACGCAGAATCCAGCAGCCACCACGCCGGCGCCCGAGAAGAAGAAGGCGAAGTTGCGCAAGAACGTCGGCAAGGCGACGGCGCACGTGAAGGCGTCCTTCAACAACACGATCATCACGATCGTCGACGCCGCCGGGCAGGTCATCGCGTGGGACTCGGCCGGCACGATCGGCTACAAGGGTTCGCGCAAGAGCACCCCGTACGCCGCGCAGCGCGCGGCCGAGAAGGTCGCCGACAAGGTCAAGAAGATGGGCGTGCACGAACTCGAAGTGCTCGTGCGCGGCCCTGGCTCCGGTCGCGAGTCGGCGATTCGCGCCCTCGCCAACTCGGGCATCGAGGTCAAGTCGATCGAAGACGTGACCCCGCTGCCGCACAACGGTTGCCGGCCCCGCAAGCGCCGCCGCGTCTGATCCCAGGCCGACCCGAACCCGCCACCGACCCAAACGAATCTGGACTGCAATGGCCCGCATCGACAAGAACGTCTGCAAGCTGTGCCGCCGCGAAGGCGTCAAGCTGTTCCTCAAGGGACAGCGGTGCTTCTCCGAGAAGTGCGGCGTCAACCGCCGAAACTACCCGCCGGGCCAGCACGTGCGCCCGAAGAAGGGCACCGACTACGGCACGCAGCTGCGCGAGAAGCAGAAGTGCAAGCGCATCTATGGCGTGATGGAGCGGCAATTCCAGCACTACTTCTCGGTCGCGCAGCGCCAGAAGGGCAACACCGGCGAGAACCTGCTGGTCCTGATGGAGCGGCGCCTCGACAACGTGGTGCTGAGCCTCGGACTCGCCTTCTCGCGGTTCGATGCGCGCCAGATGGTCGGCCACGGCCACGTCTACGTGAACAAGAAGCGTGTCGACATCGCCGGCTACCTCGTGCGGCCGGGCGATGAGATCGAGGTGCGCGGCACCGACAAGATCAAGAAGAAGGCCGGCGACGCGATCGAGATGAACAAGGGCCGCGCGCTGCCGGCCTGGCTCGAAGCCACGCCTGCCGAGTTGAAGGGCCGAGTCGTCCAGCTGCCCAAGCGCGAGGACGTCAGCGTCGAGATCCAAGAGCAGCTCATCATCGAGCTGTGCTCGAAGTAACCAGACCACACCGGGTCACCAGACCAAGCCGGGAGATCACCCATGCGCATCCGTTGGCGTAACTTCGAGCTGCCGTCCCAGGTCCGCCTGGAGCGGGAGACTGCGACCCCCCAGTACGGCCGTTTCGTCGTCGAGCCGTTCGAGAAGGGCTTCGGCACGACGATCGGCAACGGTCTGCGGCGCGTGTTGCTCTCGTCGATCGAGGGCACTGCGGTCACGTGGGTCCGGATCGACGGTGTCGTGCACGAGTTCTCGACGATCCAAGGCGTGCTCGAGGACGTCACGCAGATCGTGCTGAACATCAAGAAGCTGCGCGTCAAGCTGCACACCGACGCGCCGACCGCGCTGCGCATCGACGTCAACCAGAAGGGCGAGGTGCGCGCCGAGAAGATCGAAGGCGACCACAACGTCGAGATCGCCAACCCGGACCTCAAGATCTGCACGCTGACCGAAGACGTGCGGTTCTACTGCGAGATGCAGGTCCGCAAGGGCCGCGGCTACGTGACCGCCGAGGAGAACGTCGCCGAAGAGCTCGAGATCGGCACGATTCCGGTCGACTCGATCTTCAGCCCGGTGCACCGTGTCCGTTACGCGATCGAGAACACCCGCGTCGGCAAGTCGACCGACTACGACCGTCTGGTGCTCGAGATCTGGACCGACGGGACCGTCACGCCGGAAATGGCGCTGGTCGAAGCGAGCAAGATCTACCGCAAGCACCTCAACCCGTTCGTCCAGTACTTCGAGATGAAGGAAGACCTGGCGGTCGAGGGCGGGGCCTTGGCGCCGGAAGGCGACGAGGGCGCGCGGCGCCGCGAGATGGTCGACCTGCTCGGCAAGAGCATCGACATGCTCGAGCTGTCGGTGCGGGCCAAGAACTGCCTCGACAGCGAGAACGTCGCGACCATGCGCGATCTCGTGCAGTTGAGCGAGCCGGAGCTGCTGAAGGTCCGCAACTTCGGCAAGACGTCACTGAAGGAAGTGAAGAGCAAGTTGGCCGCTCTTGGCCTCTCGCTCGGCATGAACATCGAAGAGTTCAAGCAAGGGTAGGCGCAGTCATGTTGCACAACATCGCAGGCAAGCGTTTGGGACGGAACACGGCGCACCGCGCCGCCCTGCGCAGGAACTTCACGGTTTCGGTGATCAAGCACGAGCGCGTCGTCACGACGTTGCCGAAGGCGAAGGCGCTGCGGCCGTTCGTCGAGAAGATCATCACGCTGGCGCGCAGCGCCGATCCGAAGACGCGGGTGCATCGCATCCGCCAGGCGGTCTCGCTGCTGCAGGACAAGGCGGCGGTGCGCAAGCTGTTCGAGGTGATCGGACCGCGCTTCGCGAACCGCGCCGGCGGCTACACCCGCATCCTGCGGATGGCCGACTACCGGATCGGCGACGGCGGCAGCAAGTGTGTGTTCGAGTTGCTCGACAACACGGTGCTGGAGCAGAAGATCAAGGCGAAGAGCGACGCGGTCGCAACGCAGGACGCCGAGAAGGCGACCGCGGGCGCCAAGGCCTGACGCGCCGAGGTGTGTGACCGGACGAGGGCCTCGCGGCATGCCGCAGGCCCTCGTTTCGTTTCCGCGGCCCTGGGTGCCGGAGCGAGCCACCCTGCGCGGCCGCGCCTCTCCCTGGATCGGCCCGTGGTGCGTGCTTCCACTACGTGCGCGTGAACGACATGTTGTCCGGGCCGACCAGCAACGCCAGTTCGTCGAGCAGTTCGTCGGTCACGCGCACGCCTTCGTCGGCACGCACCCGGTAGCAGTCAGCGCCGTCGTCGACATCGAGCAGGAGGTGCTGCTGGCCGCGGTGCCTGCCGACGATCGCGGCGATGCGAGCGAGGCTCGCCTCGGCGGCGAGCGTGCCGCGCAGGTGCAGCACGAGCCCGGCGACCTCGCGCCGCACCACGTCGGCGGCGACGTCCAGCTGATCCAGCAACAGTGCCTTCTCCTCGCTCTGGGCGTCGATGCGGCCGGTGACGAAGACGATCGCGTCGTCGACGATGCGGTCCTTGACGTTGGCGTAGGTCCGCGCGAAGCAGGTGACGGGCACCTGCCCGTGCAGGTCCTCGAGCTGGAAGCGCGCCATCTTCTGGCCGGCGTTCTTGCCCTGCTTGATCTGCAGCACGCGCACCGAACTGATCATGCCGGCGAGACGCACGCTGCCGCCCGGCTGGACGCTGCCGAGCGCCGCCGTCGTCTGGCCGGCGATCCGGGTCAGGAACGAGCCGCGCTTCTCGAATGGGTGCCCGGACAGGTAGAAGCCGAGCGACTCCTTCTCGCGCGCGAGCCGTTCGTGTTCGGGCCACTCGTCGGTGGCCACTCCGGCGGTCGCCGCGGCGGGGTCCGACGGCGCCGCGAACAGCAGCTTCTGACCGCGCCGCCGATCCTCACGGGCCGCCACCGAAGCGCGCAGCGCGCCCTCGATCGCGGCGAAGTCCGCGGCGCGTGGACGGCCGAGTTCCGCGAACGCCCCGGCCTGCACCAGCGCCTCGAGAGCGGTCTTGTTGAGCACGTTGGCGTCGAGCCGTTCGCACAGGTCGTCGAGCCCCGTGAAGGGGCCGCCGCGCCGGCGTTCGGCGGCGACGGCGTCGGCGGCGCGCGCGCCCACGCCCTTCACGGCGCCGAGCCCGTAGCGGATGGACTGCTGCTCGACGCCGAACTGCCGCTGCGAGCTGTTCACGCTCGGCGGCAGGATGGCCAGGCCGCCGCGCCTTGCCTCGTCGACGAACTCCTTGATCTTGTCGCTGTTGCCGGACTCGACCGTCAGGTTCGCGGCCGTGAACTCGATCGGCCAGTGCGCCTTCAGCCACGCGGTCTGGTAGGTGACCAGGGCGTAGGCGGTGCTGTGCGACTTGTTGAAGCCGTAGCCGGCGAAGTACTCCATCGTCTCGAACAGCTCCTTCGCGAACTTCTCGGCGTACCCCTGCTTCACCGCGCCCGCGACGAACTGGTCTTTGAACTTCGCCATCACCTCGGGCTTCTTCTTGCCCATCGCCTTGCGCAGGTTGTCGGCTTCGGCCATCGAGAAGCCGCCGATGACCGCGCTGATCTGCATCACCTGCTCCTGGTAGACGATGACGCCATAGGTCGCTTCGAGCACCGGCTTGGTCGCCTCGTGCGGGTAGACGGTCTTCTCTTCGCCGTGCTTGCGGCGCACGAACATGTCGACCATGCCCGATCCGAGCGGGCCCGGGCGGTAGAGGGCGAGCACGGCGATCACGTCTTCGAAGGTGTCGGGCTTCAGGCGGGTCAGCAGCTCGCGCATGCCGCTCGATTCGAGCTGGAACACGCCCTGCGTCTCGCCGCGCGCCATCAGCTCGTAGGTCTTCTTGTCGTCGAGCGGGAGCTTGCCGAGGTCGATCGCCACGCCGTGGGTGGCTTGCACCAGGCGCACGCCTTCTTGCAGGATCGTCAGCGTCTTCAGCCCGAGGAAGTCCATCTTCAGCAGGCCGACTTCCTCGAGTTCGGTCATCTGCCACTGCGTGATGACGTCCTCGCCGTTCTTCGCGAGCGGCACGTAGTCGCGCAGCGGCCGGTCGGCGATCACCACGCCGGCAGCGTGGATCGAGCTGTGCCGCGCCAGGCCCTCGAGCTTCAGCGACAGGTCGAACAGACGCTGGTGCTGCGGGCTGCTCTCGCGGATCGCCTTGAGTTCGGCGTCGCCGTCGAGGGCGGCTTGCAGCGAAGCGCCCGGGCCCTGGGGCACCTTCTTGCACAGCTTGTCGACGTCGGCGATCGGCAGGTCGAGCACGCGGCCGACGTCGCGCAGCACGCCGCGGCTCGCCATCGTCCCGAACGTGATGATCTGGCAGACGCAGTCGTCGCCGTACTTCTGGCGCACGTAGCGGATCACTTCGTCGCGGCGGTCGCCGCAGAAGTCGATGTCGATGTCGGGCATCGACACGCGGCCGGGGTTCAGGAAGCGCTCGAACAGCAGCGCGTAACGCAGCGGGCAGACGTCGGTGATGCCGAGCGCGTACGCGACGATCGAACCGGCGGCGGAGCCGCGGCCAGGACCGACCGGGATCCCGAGTTCGCGGGCCTTCTGGATGAAGTCCTGGACGATCAGGAAGTAGCTGACGAACCCCAGCTTCTTGATGACACCGATCTCGTACTCGAGCCGCCGTTGCACGGTCTCGTCGATCGCGCCGTAGCGGTGGATCGCGCCTTCCCGGCAGATGCGTTCGAAGAACACATCCGGGGGCGTGCCGTCCGCCGGCGCGAACACGGGAAGGTGGTAGACGCCGAACTCCAGGTCGACGGCGCAGCGTTCGGCGATCGCGACGGTCTGCGCCAGTGGCTCTGACCAGCCGGCAAAGGCCTCCTGCATCTGCGCCCGCGACTTGAGGAACAGATCGTGCGACCCCATGCGGAATCGCTGCGGGTCCGCCACGGTCTTGCCGCTGCGGATGCAGAGCATGATGTCGTGGGCGAGCCAGTCGTCGGCGCGCAGGTAGTGCACGTCGTTGGTCGCGACGCATGGGATGCCGAGCTCGTGGCCGAGCGTGCGTAGCGCCTGCGTGACCTTGCGCTGCTGCTCGTAGCCGGTCTCGGCGACTTCGAGGAAGAAGTTCTCCGCGCCGAACAGCTCGCGGAACGCGTTGGCCGTGCGTTTGGCGGTGGTGGGGTCGCCCTGCAGGATCGCCGTGGCGATCTGCGACGAGACCGTGCCGGACAGGGCGATCAGCCCCTGGCGGTGTTCCTGCAGCACCTCGAGATCGACGCGCGGCCGGTAGCTGAAGCCCTCGAGCCAGGCGCGCCCGGACAGCTTCTTCAGGTTGTCGAAGCCTCTCGCGTCCGTCGCGAGCAGCGTCAGGTCGAAGGTGGGGTTGTCGGCGCCAGCACTCTCCTTGCGCGTCTTGCCGGCGACGTAGGTGGTCTGGCCGAGGATCGGCTTGACCTTCTTCTCCTTGCACGCCTTGTAGAACTCGACGGCCCCGAACAGGTTGCCGTTGTCGGTCAGCGCCATCGCCTGCTGGCCGTCCGCCGCCGCGCCGGCGACCAGCGCGCTCACCTCGCTCGGCGCCGCCAGCAGGCTGTAGTGCGAGCGCACATGCAGGTGGACGAACGGCGGCGCTTCGGTCATCGCCTCGTCAGGCTACGCCCGGGCGCCGTCCATGCGAGAGGGCGGCGCCAACGGCGTCACGGCACGATCGTCATGGGGACCGGTTGGCTCCAGGTCTTGATCCGGTACTGGTAGGCGTTGTCGATGGTGATGCCGGCGACGTAGTGCGTGAGGCCGAGGATCTCGGTCAGCACCGGGATCGTGAGCACCGCCTGCGCCTGAGCCGAGCCGTCGAGCACCGCGAACGTCGGCGCCAGGATGGGGTTGCCGAGCAGCGCAAAGTCCATCAGCACGTCGTGGTTGAGCGGCAGCACGCGTTGCCCGCCGAGCGGGATGCCCGGCGACGTGCCCAGCGACCAGCCGAACAGCACGTCCTTCCCGGCGTTGCCCGGGCTGGTGTAGGTGTAGGTCGCGGTCCCACCGAGGCTGCTGCTGCCGACGAACGTCGTGGTCGACACCGGCTGGGTCGTCTCGAGCAGGACTTCGAGGGTGAGGGGGGCATTCAGGCTGGCCACGGTGACCGGCACGGTCCGGCTCACGTGACCGGGCGCCGCGAAGGTGACGTTCCACGATCCAACCGGCAGCCACAGACCGTAGCGGCCGTCGCTCGCGCGGCTCTTGGTGACTTCGCCGTTGTTCAGGACGTTCGGCGTGAAGGTGATCGTCGCCGCGAGCGGGGCACTGCCGAGCGTCGAACGCACGTGGCCGCGCACGGCCGGCCGCCAGGTGGTCAGCACGCGCCGGATGCCTGGCCAGACCAAGAGCTCCTCACTGACCGTTGCCGTGAACACCGGCTGGAAGTCGGTGCCGACCTCGATCAGGAACGACAGCGCGCCGCCGCTCGCGTAGTGGTCCTCGGGGGCTTCGCCCGACGCCGACGGGTTGCGCGTGTCGTAGCCCATCGGGGCGCGGAGGTCGTCGTTGTAGATCTGCTGGAACGCCATCATCGTCGGATGCACGGTTGCGCACGGCGCCCACATGCGCAGCACGTCGCGTCCGTAGCTGTGGAAATCGAGGTAGACCTCCGGGCGCAGGCGCGCGACGAGGTTGCGCATCGCGATCGTCTCGGGCTCGCTGCCCGCCGATGGACCGCGGTAGGTGTCGCTGCTGGGCGTCGTCGAGGCGCCGCACACGCCCCACAGGAACGGGTAGTTGCGGTTGAGGTCGACGCCGAAGCTCGACCCGTTGTTGCGCCGGTTCTTCCGCCAGAAGTTGTAGGTGTTCCAGACGTGGTTGACGCCGTCGGGGTTGACCATCGGCACGAACCAGATCTCGTGGCTGGCGACCACCGCGGCGATCGCCGGGTCGGTCGCCTGGTCGGCGAGCACGCGCTGCATCGCGCGGATCACCATGTGCGGCGTGTTGAGTTCGCGCGCGTGGTGTTGCGCCGCGAGCAGGATCACCGGCTCGTCCTCGTCGGTGGCGACATTGTCGCTGACCTTCAAGGCGTAGATCGGCCGCCCTTCGTGCGTCAGCACGCCGCCGGGCAGCGTGCTGATGTTCACCTTCTGCGCCAGCATCGGCCAGGCAGCGACCTCGGCGTCGATCGCGGCCTCGACCTCGGCGACGGTGTAGTAGCCGAGATCGATCTCGCCGCCGCCCGCGAGCTGCGCGTTCTCGATGGCGTGGTATGGCTGGCCGACGCCGGTGCACGTCGCGTTCGGCGCGATCGAGAGCAGCAGCGGCACCTGAGAAGCCTCGGCGAGCAGATCGACCGGCCCCGTCATCGTCGGCGCGCTGCAGCAGGCGCCCAGGATTTCGAAGTGCTGGTGCAGCATCAGGCGCTGGCCCGGGGTCGGGTTGTCGACCAGGTAGCGCGAGACGAGATTCTGGGCGGCGACGGGCAGGCTCGAGAGACCCAGAATGGCGAGGAGAAGGTGGCGCATGGTGGCGAGGGCGGGGCTCCGCGATTCTGGCGAGCGTTGCCGCAGCCGGCCACCCCCGGGTTGTCTCGCCTCCGTCTGCTGGCGCGTCGTCGCCTGCCGAAGCGCCTTCGCAACGCGGTTCTGGCGCGGTACGGGGGCAGATCGGGAGGAGCAGAACGGGACCGGGCTGCCCGCTCTGCCCTGGCAGTCTCCCGGCAGCAAGAGCCGCGGGCCGCTCGCTGCTCCTTGCAGCGACCCCTCGAAGCTGCGGGTGCTGGTGGTGTGGGCCGGCCTCGGTCGCCGAGGGATCGGGCGCCGCAGGGTGCTGGCGCCGATCCTGCCCCGTCGGTCAGCGCCGCAGTTTCCGCTGCAGCGCCTGGTCGATCGCGTCGAGGAACTGCTCGGTGGTGAGCCACGGCGCCTTGGCGTCGATCAACACCGCCAGGTCCTTCGTCATCTTGCCGCCCTCGACCGTCTCGACGCACACCTTCTCGAGCGCGTCGGCGAACGCGATGACGTCCGGCGTGCCGTCGAACTTGCCGCGGAACTTCAGCCCCTGCGTCCACGCGAAGATCGACGCGATCGGGTTGGTCGACGTCGGCTTGCCCTTCTGGTGTTCGCGGTAGTGGCGCGTGACGGTGCCGTGCGCGGCCTCGGCCTCGATCGTCTTGCCGTCCGGGGTCATCAGCACCGACGTCATCAGGCCGAGCGAACCGAAGCCCTGCGCGACCGTGTCCGACTGCACGTCGCCGTCGTAGTTCTTGCAGGCCCAGACGAAGCCGCCATCCCACTTCAGCGCCGCCGCGACCATGTCGTCGATGAGCCGGTGCTCGTAGGTGATCTTCTTCGCCGCGAACTTCGCCGCGAACTCCTCGTCGAACACCTTCTGGAACAGGTCTTTGAACCGCCCGTCGTACTTCTTGAGGATCGTGTTCTTGGTGCTGAGGTAGACCGGCCAGCCGCGCTCGAGGCCGTAGTTGAACGAGCTGCGCGCGAAACCGACGATCTGCTCGTCGAGGTTGTACATCGCCAGCGCGACGCCGCCGGCGGGGAAGTCGAACACCTTGTGCTCGATCTTCTTACCGTCCTTGCCGGCGAACGTGATCGTCAGCGTGCCGGGGCCGGGCACGACGAAGTCGGTGGCGCGGTACTGGTCGCCGAAGGCGTGGCGGCCGATCACGATCGGCCGGGTCCAGCCGGGCACCAGGCGCGGCACGTTCCGGCAGATGATCGGCTCGCGGAAGATCGTGCCGCCGACGATGTTGCGGATCGTGCCGTTCGGCGACTTCCACATCTCCTTGAGCTTGAACTCGGCGACGCGCGCCTCGTCGGGCGTGATCGTCGCGCACTTGACCGCGACGCCGTACTGCTTCGTCGCGTTCGCCGAGTCGATCGTGACCTGGTCGTTCGTGGCATCGCGGTGCTCGATGCCGAGGTCGAAGTACTTCAGGTCGATGTCGAGGTAGGGGAGGATCAGCTTCTTCTTGATGAACGCCCACAGGATGCGCGTCATCTCGTCGCCATCCATCTCGACGACGGGGTTCTTGACCTTGATCTTGCTCATGCGGAAGTGCTAGCCGACCGCGGCGGGTGCAGGCAATGGTCTGCCGCCGCGGCCCGCTCCGCCTACGGGCCGTAGTCGCCGGTCACGATGTAGACGACGCGGCGCGCGATGTTGACCGCGTGGTCGCCGACGCGCTCGAGATCGCGCATCGACAGCAGGATCGGCAGGGCCTCCTCGGCGTGCCGCTTGGCGGTGGCGTCGTCCCAGGCTCGGCGCCCGGCGTGGTGCAGCGCTTCGAGGAACTGCTTGGTCGTGCTCCAGGCGAGTTCGTCGAGTTCGTCGTCGCGGCGCACGACCGCGGTGGCCAGGAACACGTTGCCATCGGCGAACGCACGCATGGCGTCGACCAGCATCGCGCTGCTCACCCTTCCCACCTGTTCGATGCGGGCGGGATCGACCATCGACAAGGCCTCGCTGTCGGTCGCGTAGTCGGCGAGGTTGACGGCGAGGTCGCCGATGCGCTCGAGGTCGCTGGCCATGCGAAGCGCGGCCGTGACCAGCCGCACGTCGCCGGCGACCGGCTGCTGCAGGGTCAGTACGTCGATGCAGATCTTCTCGATCGTCGCGTAGGCACGGTCGACGTCGTCATCGCCCTGCTGAACGATCGTGCCGGTGGCCTGGTCGTGCCGGACCAGGGCCTTGATGCCCTGGTCGAGCCGCTTGCCGACGAGGTCGCCGAGGTCGATCAGGCGCTGGCGCAGTTCGGCGAGCGTGTTCTGGTAGGCGGTGCGCGTCATGGTCGGATCCGATCAGCCGAAGCGGCCGGTGATGTAGTCCTCGGTGCGCTTCTTCTGCGGCTTGGCGAACAACTCGCGCGTCCTGCCGAACTCCTCCAATCGCCCGAGATAGAAGAACGCCGTGTGCTGCGACACGCGCGCCGCCTGCTGCATGTTGTGCGTGACGATCACCACCGTGTAGCGCTGCGCCAGTTCCTGGATCAGGTCCTCGACGCGTGCGGTGGACCCCGGGTCGAGCGCCGAGCACGGTTCGTCCATCAGCAGCACCTCGGGCTCGGTCACGAGCGCGCGCGCGATGCACAGGCGCTGTTGCTGGCCGCCCGACAGCTCGAGCGCGCCGCGGCCCAGGCGGTCCTTCACCTCGTCCCACAGCGCGGCGCGCCGCAGCGCCTGCTCGACGATCTCGTCGTAGCGCCCGCGGACGCCGTTGATGCGCAGCGGGAACGTCAGGTTCTCGCGGATCGACTTCGGGAACGGGTTCGGCTTCTGGAACACCATGCCGATGCGCCGCCGCACCTCGACCGGGTCGACGCCGTGGCCGTAGACGTCGGTCCCGCGATAGAGCACGGCACCGCCGGTGCGCACGTTCGCCAGCAGGTCGTTCATGCGGTTGAGGCTGCGCAGCCACGTGCTCTTGCCGCATCCGCTCGGCCCGATGACGGCCGTGACCGACTTCTCGGGCACCTCGAGCGTCACGTCGTGCAGCGCCTGGTGGGTTCCGTACCAAAGGCTGAAGTCGGCGGTCGCCAGCACCGGAGGAGCGGCAACGGCAACGGCGGGAGCGACCGGTTCGTGGATCGGCATGCGTTGGGCGCGTTGGGCGGGCAGGGACATGTTCACCAGCGGAGTTGGAAGCGGTTGCGAAGCACGATCGCGGCGCCGTTGAGCAGCAGCAGGATCACCATCAGCACGACGATCGCCACCGAGGCGATCGTCTCGAAGCCCGCCTGCGGATAGGTCGCCCACGAGAAGATCTGGATCGGCACCACCGTGAACGAGTCCATCAGGCCCTGCGGGCGGTAGTTCACGTAGAGGAAGGCGCCGAGCAGGATCAGGGGCGCTGCCTCGCCGATCGCGCGCGACACCGCCAGGATCATCGACGTCAGCATCCCGGGCAGCGCGTAGGGCAGCACCTGGTGCCTCACGACCTGACTCGGTGTCGCGCCGACGGCGAACGCGGCGTGACGCACCCATGGCGGCACGGTGCGCAGCGCTTCGCGGCAGCCGAGGATCATCACCGGCAGGATCAGCAGGCCGAGCGTGATGCCGCCGGCGAGGATGCTGCGCCCGAGGTCCATCGTGCGGCAGACGACTTCGAGGCCGATGATGCCGTAGACGACCGACGGGATGCCGGCGAGATTCGCGATCAGCACCTGCAGCACGGAGGTCAGGCGCGTGCGTTTGGCGTACTCCTCGAGGTAGACCGATGCGCCGATCGCCAGCGGGAAGGCGAACAGCATCGTGACCAGCACCACCAGCAGCGAGCCGAGGATCGCGCTCGACAGCCCGGCATGCTCGGGATACCGCGGTTCGTCGAGCGCCGTCACGAAGTGCCAGATCGCGGCGAGGAAGTCGCGCTGCAGCGTCAGCTCGCCGGTGCGCCGGATCTCGGCGCTCACCGCCTGTTCGACGCCGTCGCGCACCACGCGCAGCTGCACCGGGCCCGCGCCTTGGCGCGCGGCCACCACGAGGGTCTGCCACGACTGCTGGCTGCCGAGCAGGGGCCAGTCGTTGACCGCCAGCAGCACGTCGCCGGAACGGATGCCGGCGGCGGCGAGCAGGCTGTCGTCGGGCAGCCAGGCGAGGCGCGGACGGAACTTGCCCGGCGCGTCGGCGATCGGCTCGAGTTCGACCTCGCCGAGCAGCGCTTCGAGGTGCGGCACCCAGCCGACGCGAGTGAGTTCCTGGTCGTTCGGCAACGAGCCGACCGCGCGCCAGGCGCCGTGAACGTCCTCGACCGGCGTGCCGCCGATCGTCAACAGCGCGTCGCCGTCGGCGATCCCGACGGCCATCGCCGACGAGCCTTCGATCACCTGGGCGATGCCGACGTACGGCGCCTGCACGCTGTCGCCCGCAACCGCGCGCTGGGACAGCGACAATCCGGCCGTGGCCGTCGCGCGCATGCTGACGAGCTCGCCGCTGGAGCGCAGCGTGCTGAACACCAGCAGCACGACGACCAGGACGCCGAGCCCGAGCGAGCTCGCGGCCAGCACGGCGAACAGGCTGCTCTTGCGATGGCGGTGGCGCAGCCGCGCCGGCGCCCGGAGTTCGGCGGCGGCGGTCATTCGTAGAGCTCCCGGAAGCGCTTGACGATGAAGTGGCTCGCGATGTTGAGCGTGAGCGTGATCACGAACAGGAGCGCCCCGATCGCGAACAGCGCCGACCAGATGAACGCGGTGGCCTCCTGCTCGCCGGTCGCGATGTTCACGATCGTCGTCGTCAGCGTCATCATCGGCTGCGTCGGATCGGGCGGCCACGCGGGCGTTCGGCCGGCGGCGAGAGCGACGATCATCGTCTCGCCGATCGCGCGCGACATCGCCAGGATGAACGCGGCGCCGATGCCCGACATCGCCGCGGGCAGCACCACCCGCACGACCACTTCGCCGCGCGTCGCGCCGAGCGCGTACGCGGCTTCGCGCAGCGAGCGCGGGACGGCGTAGAGCACGTCCTCGGACAGGCTCGCCATCAGCGGCAGGATCATGAAGCCCATGACCACGCCGGCCGACAGGCCGTTCCAGAAGCCGACGTCGAGGCCCGCGTCCTGGAACAGCGGCGTGACGATGCGTAGCGCGAAGAACCCGTAGACGACCGACGGGATGCCGCCGAGCACTTCGAGGATCGGCTTCAGCCAGGCGCGCACGCGCGGATTGCAGTACTCGCTGAGGAACACCGCGGCGAGCACGCCGAGCGGGACCGCGACGGCCAGCGCGATGCCGGTGATCACCGCCGTGTCCGCCAGCAGCGCGAGCGTGCCGTAGCCCTCGGGCACGGTGATGGGCGCCCAGCGGATCGAGCCGAGGAACTCGGCGAAGCCGACCTTGCTGAAGAACGGCAGGCTGCCGGCGAAGAACGTCCACGCGGTCAGCACCGCGATCACGATCGCGAGCAGGCCGCAGCCGAGCAGCGTGCTGCGCACCGCGGCCTCGACGACGCGGCGGCGCCTCGGCGCCGCCAGCGAGGGGGTTCGCGGGATCGCGGTCAGCGTGGTCATCACCCGGCGGCGGTCACTGGTTCTTGGCGCCGCTGGCGTTCGCCGCCTTCGATGCCTGCGCGTGCGCCGTGTACTTCTCGGCGATCTGCGCCGCGGTCATCCCGGCGAACGTGCCACCGAACGCGGTGCCGACGATCTTGCCGGTGAAGATCGCGCGCGACGCTTCGCGCAGGCGGCGCGCCGCCGGCACGTAGCCGACGTCGAGCATGAACTCGCGGTTGCCGATGCGCTTCTCGTCGAGATAGAAGTTCATCAGCGCAGCGACCTCCGGGCGGTCCGCCGACTTGCGCGCGATGTAGACGAACAGCGGGCGCGTCATCGGCTGGTAGGCGTTGCTGCCGATCGTGTCGACGTCCGGCAGGATGCCCTGCACCGGTCCCGCGGCGTTGACGATCGGCTTCTTGCCGTTGGCGAGGCGCTTCTCGTTGATCTTCGCCAGCACGTCGGCGGGCGCGTCGACCGTGGTGCGGCGAGGGTCGATGGCGATCGGCTGCACGCGCTGCTGGTTGTGCAGGTAGAACGCGTAGCCGAAGTAGGTCATGCCGCCCTTGTCCTTGCCGGTCTGCTCGGCCAGCAGCTGGTCCTCTTCGGTCGCGAAGTAGTCCGAGCGCGTGTCGCCGGTCTTGTGGTTCACCGCTTCGGTGAAGAAGTCGAATGTGCCCGAGGTCGAGGCCGCGCCGGAGAGCGTGACCTTGTGGTCGGCGAAGCGGCTGCCGAGCTGGCGCCAGTTGGTGATCACGCCTTCGGCTTCCCGGCACCACAGCAGTTCGAGCTCGCCGATCGTCATCGCCGGCTTCTCGGCGCCGAAGATCGCGGTGTCCTTGGCGACGGCGATCGTGAGTCCGTCGAAGGCGACGAGCGTCTCGAGGTATTCGACCTTGTTCTTCTCGGCCGTCTCGATCTCGGCCTTCTTGATCGCGCGCGAGGCGTTCGACAGATCGGTTTCGCCGAGCGCGAAGCGCTTGAAGCCGCCGCTGGTCCCGGCGATGCCGACCGACACGCGGATCGTGGGGTTGGTCTTGGCGAACTCGGCGACGACGGCCGAGGTGATCGGGGCGACCGTGCTCGAACCGTCGGCGACGACGGCCTTGGGTTCCTGGGCTTGGGTGAGCGTGGCGAGGCTCGCCAGAGCCAGCGTCACGACGGCGGAACGGAGTGCAAACATCGGAGACCTCTTCTGGCTGCGTTGGGGGACCCCGCGACGGCGGGATCACGGACACGCAAGCTAGAAGGGGCGATGAAGCGACCCCTGGGGCAACGATGAAGGTTCGATCAAGAACCGTCGGGGTGGCGCCGTCGCTGCCAACGAGGGCGCCCGGCGGCGCCCCGGACCGCGCGCGAACTCAGCCGCGGCCGGCGGCGTGCGAGGCGCCGCTTCGGGCGTTGGCCTGCAGCATGCCGGTGCGCCGGCCGGCCTCGGCGAAGCGCTCCAGGATCTGCGCCACGTGGGCGTCGGTGTGGCTGGCGATGAACGACGTCCGGATCAGGTCCTGGCCGATCGGCACCGCGGGCTGCGTCACCGCGTTGGTGAACAGGCCGCATTCGAACAGCGTCTGCCACAGCCGCAGCATGCGTTCCTGATCGCCGACGATCACCGGCACGATCGGGCTGGCCGGCGTGCCGTCGGTGCGGTAGCCCATCGCCCGCAGACCGTTGCGCACCCGTTCGGCGATCTCGAGCACGCGCCGGCGCATCTCGGGCTTGGTCTCGATCAGGTGCAGCGACGCCAGGGCCGCGGCCGCCGACGCCGGGGTGATCGACGCCGAGAAGATCAGCGACCGCGCGTGGTGCCGCATGAAGTGGATCACCTTCGCGGGGCCGGCGATGAAGCCGCCGAGGCTGGCGAAGCTCTTGCTGAAGGTGCCCATGACGAGATCCGGGTGGATCCCGCAGTGTTCGGCGGCGCCCCGACCATGCGCGCCGAGCACGCCGACCGCGTGCGCTTCGTCGACCATCAGGCGGGCGCCGTAGCGGTCGGCGAGCGCGCGCATCTCCTTGAGCGGCGCCAGGTCGCCCATCATCGAGTAGAGGCCGTCGACGACGATCAGGATGCCCTTGCCGGCGGCGCGGCTGCGCTGCAGGTGGTGCTCGAGGTCGGCGAGGTCGCTGTGCCGGAACTTGCGCGTGTCGGCGAAGGCGAGGCGGCAGCCATCGAAGATCGAGGCGTGGTTCTCGCGGTCGCAGAGGATCACGTCGTCCTTGCCGCAGATCGACGCGATCGCTCCGAGGTTGGTCTGGAAGCCGGTCGAGAAGCAGAGCGCCGCCTCCTGGCCCATGAACCGCGCCAGGCGCCGTTCGAGTTCTTCGTGCAGCTCGAGCGTGCCGTTGAGGAACCGCGACCCGGAGCAGGACGTGCCGTACTGGCGGATGGCGTCCTGGGCGGCCTTGCGCACGTCCTCGTGGTGCGTCAGCCCGAGGTAGTTGTTGCTGCCGATCATGATCAGCCGGCGGCCGGCGATCTCGACTTCGGTCCCCTCACTCCCGTGCAACGGGATGAAGTAGGGGTAGATCCCCATCGCCTGCAGCTCTTTGGCGCGGGTGAAGCCGTCGCACTTCTGGAAGATGTCCAAGGGTCGGGCGGCGATGGTAGATTCCGGCTAGACCGCGACAAAACCCTTTTCTCGCCTTGCCGCAGACAGAATTGCCTGAACTCCCGGAGGGCGACGTGATGGTGACCGGCGCCACCGGGTTCCTCGGCGGCGGCCTCGCGCGCCGGTTGCTCGCGCTCGGTCTGCCGGCGACGCGGTTGCGTTGCCTCGTGCGCGATCGTGGTCGCGCATCGTCGCTCCCGGCCGTGTCGTTGCGCGTCGGCGACCTGGCGGCGGACGACGGAGCGGCGCAGCTGCGGGACGCGGTGCGCGGCGTGGCGACGGTCGTGCATCTCGCCGGCGCGCTGCAGGGGGTGCGAGCGGCCGACTTCGACCGGGTCAACGTCACCGGCACGCAGCGCCTCGTCGATGCGGTGCGCGAGCAGGCGCCGGGGGCGTTCGTCGTCTGCGTGTCGAGCCTGGCCGCCGCGGGGCCGAGCGTGGATGGCGCCACGTCGACCCTGCCGCCCGACCAGGCGCGGCCGGTCTCCTGGTACGGCGACAGCAAGCGCCGCGGCGAACTGGCGGTCGTGGCGAGTGGGCTGCCGTTCACCATCGTGCGGCCGCCGGTGGTCTACGGCTCGGGTGATGCCGCGACGCGGTTGTTGTTCCGCCAGGCCCTGGCGCCGCTCGTTGCCGTGCCGTGGCGCGCCGCACCGCTGTCGATCGTGCATGCCGACGATGTCGTCGAGGCCCTGGTGCTGGCGATCGCGCGACGAGCTCGCGGCGCGATCCTGCCACTGGATGGGCCCGAACGCACCGACACGCACGCCCTGAATCGGGCGATCGCCGCGGCTTGCGACCGCAGGTCGCGGTTGTTGCGCGTGCCGCTGCCGCTGGTGCGCGGCGCGGCGTTCGCGGCGGATGCCTTCTGCCGGCTGCGCGGCACGTCGTCGTTCTTCAGTCGCGACAAGGTCCGCGAGATCGCCGCCTGCGGCTGGGTCGCCGACGGCGAGGGGGCGCGCCGCACCCTGGGGTTCACGCCGCGCATCCACCTGCACGAAGGTCTCGCCGCGGTTGCGGCCGCCGAAGGCCACGCCGCACGAGCCTGAACCAGAACAGGCCACGCATCGAACGGCACTCAGCCGCGAGCGCCGCTCGGGGCGCTCGCCGGCTGCTGCGCCGGCACGCCTATTTGAGCAGCTGCATCAGCAGCGACTTCTGCACGTGCGCGCGGTTGGCAGCCTGCTCGTAGATCAGCGACTGCTTGCCGTCGAGCACACCATCGGTCGCGGCGACGTTGCGCCGCACGGGCAGCGGGTGCATCAGCAGCGCGTTTTTCGTCGTCGCCATCAGCGCCTCGTCGACGCGCCAGCCCTGCAGCGAACGCTTCACCATCGCTTCGCGTTCGGCATCCTGCCAGTGCTTGGTCGAGCCCCACGACCGCGCGTAGAGCACTTCGGCGCCGCGAGCGGCGGCGTGCATGTCGTTGACGACCTGCAGCGAACCGCCGGCGTCGCTCGCGACCTGCCGGCTCTTCTGCAGCACCTCGTCGTCGATCTCGAAGCCGAGCGGGTGCGCGAGCGTGATCTGCATGCCCGACAACGCCGCGAGCTGCACCAGCGAGTGCGTCGGGCCGAGCGACTTGGGCTCGGGGTGGTTGCACCAGAGCAGCGTCAGCTTGCGGCCCTTCAGCGACACCAGGTTCTCCCGCATCGTCATCACGTCGGCGAGCGCCTGGCACGGATGCCCGAACGAGGTCTCGAGGTTGATCACCGGCACCGACGCGAACTTCGCGTAGCTGCGCAGCAGCAGCTCCTGGCGGTCGCGTTCCCACGTGCCGGTGCGCGACGCGGCGCGGATGCCGAGTGCGTCGACGTAGCGCGACAGCGTGCGCGCGGCGTCCTTGACGTGCTCCTCGGCGGCGCCATCCATGATCGCCTGCTCGCGCGGCTCGAGTTCGTAGAGGTCGTCGCTCGACAGGTTGATGCAGTGCCCGCCGAGCTGGACCATCGCCACCTCGAACGACACGCGCGTGCGCAGGCTCGGCTGGAAGAACAGCAGGCCCAGCGTCTTGCCGGCGAGCACCTGCCCGGGGCGCTTGCCCTTCACGCGCGCGGCGAGGTCGAGCAGGTTGTCGAGTTCGGCGCGGGACAGGTCGGCGGTCGAGAGGAAGTCGCGCTTGCTCACGGGTTCTCTGGGCGGAAGAGTGCCGGACCCTACATGAGCCTGGAGCCACCGACAAGCGAAGACGAACGCTGGCTCCGGCGTTGCCTCGAACTCGCCGCGGAAGCCGCGCGCGCCGATGAGGTGCCGGTCGGGGCGCTCGTCGTGATCGACGGCACCGTCGTCGGCGAAGGGCGCAACCGGGTCGAGGAACGACGCTCGCCGCTCGCGCACGCCGAGATGGAGGCGCTGCAGGCAGCGTTCGCCGCGGTGGGGGAGAAGCGCATCCCGACGGCCACGCTCTACTGCTCGCTCGAGCCGTGCTTCCTGTGCGCCGGCGCGATCCTGCACGCGCGCGTCGCTCGCGTCGTGTTCGGCGCGCGCGACCCCAAGTTCGGCGCGGTGCGTTCGCTGGCGAAGCTGCTCGAGGACCCGCGGCTGAACCACCGCTGCGTCGTCGTCGAGGGGGTGATGGCTGCAGCGAGCGGCGAGCTGTTGCGCGCGTTCTTCCGCGACAAGCGGCCGGGGCGCGGCGGCAGCGACGGGCCCGTCGGTTGACCGTTGCATCGGGCCCGGTCGCTCGGCACGATCCTCCGCCTCATTCCGGCGCCGTGCCCCCGCACGTCGTCCCTCGCGGAGAGGTGCCAGAGCGGCTGAATGGGCTGGTTTCGAAAACCAGTTGCGGCGCAAGTCGCACGGGGGTTCGAATCCCCCCCTCTCCGCCACGTTTCGCCATCGCGTCGGCGCGCATGGCGGTAGGAGATGGCGGTGGGAGAGGGATTCGAACCCCCGGAGCCCGTGAAGGCTCAGCGGTTTTCAAAACCGCCGCATTCGGCCGCTCTGCCATCCCACCACGAGGAAACGCGCAGCCGCGCGCACGCTAGCCGGAGCCCTACTCGATGGCGAGGGCGTCGAACACCTCGCGCGCGACCAGGATCGGCGCCTGCGTCTGCACGGCGAGCGCGATCGCGTCCGACGGGCGGCAGTCGACGACCTTCTCGCTGCCATCGGTCGTCGTTCCGGCGTCGCGCGGCTGCAGCACCAGCGTCGCGTAGAACGTGCCTTCGCGCAGTTCGTTGACGACCACGCGGTGCAGGCGCCAGCCGAGCGTGGCCAGGATGCGGCCGACGAGGTCGTGGGTCAGCGGCCGCGGCGGCTGCACGCCGCACAGCTTGCGGTTGATCTCCTCGACTTCGGTGAAGCCGATCACGATCGGGAAGCTGCGGTTGCCGTGCTTCTCGCGCAGGTGGATGTACTGCTGATCCCCCTTCTGGTCGATCACCACGCGCGCGAGTTCGACTTCGACGAGGTCCATGCCGTGCCGGGGGAACATAGCGCGGGGACCGCGCGACGCGAGCGAAGGGGCGAGCGCGTCGAACGGAGCGGTATAACGGTCGCCGTGAACGCCCCGGAGCCGCTGGCTGGCCTGCTGCCCGAAAGGCCGCCCGTGCAGCCCCTGCTCGCCGTCGCCACGCGCAGCGGCGCGGTCGAGTCGTGGCATCGCGGGGCGCTTGCCGTCGTGCACGGCGACGAACTCGTCCTGGCGATCGGCGACGTGCAGCACCCCGTGTTCGCGCGTTCGGCCGTGAAGCCGTTCCAGGCCCTGCCGCTGCTCGAGCGTGGCCTCGCCGACGAACTCGGCCTGTCGCCCGAGGAGATCGTCGTGATGTGCGCGAGCCACGATGGCGCGCCCGGCCACCTCGCGGCGGTGCAGTCGCTGCTCGCGCGCGGCGGCTTTCCCGAGGAGTTGCTCGGCTGCGGGCCGCATGCGCCGTTCGATGCGGACAGCCGGCAGGCGCTGCTGCGAGGGGGTGGGAAGCCGCGCAAGGTGCACAACAACTGCAGCGGCAAGCACGCGGGCTTCCTCCATCTCGCGCGTGCCTGCGGCGACGATCCCGCGCGCTACCTCGAGCCGACGTGCCGAAGCCAGAGCGAGGTCAACGCCGCGGTCGCGGCGATGGCCGGCCTGCGCGGCTGGCAGCCCACCGGCATCGACGGCTGCGGCGCGCCGACGTTCGTGTTGCCGCTCGCGGCGCTGGCGCGGGCATTTTCCCGCCTCGTGAACTCGGCCGCGCACGAGCCCGTTCGAGCGCGCGCATGCCAGCGCATCCTCGCCGCCGTGGGCCAGGCCCCCGTCCTGCTCGCCGGCGAGCGGCGCTTCTGCACGGCGTTGGTGCGGCAGTGGCCGGGCCGGGCCTTCGCGAAGAACGGCGCCGAAGGCGTCTACGCGCTGGCGCTCGCCGCCGATCCGCAGCGCCCGATCTGGCCCGGTCCGCTCGGCGTCGCGATCAAGATCGACGACGGCGCCGAGCGCGCCTACCAGCCGGTACTCGTCGATCTGCTGCAACGGATCGGCGCCTTGGGCCAGTCGCTGCCGGCGGCGCTCGTGCCGTTCGCGCCGATCCCGATCACCAACACGCAGCGGCTGCGCGTTGGCGAAGTGCGCAGCGTGCTGCCCTGGTCGACGCCATGAACGGCATGCGACGGGCGCGCGCGGTGCCGAAGCTGAAGAAGCGTCCGCGCGACGGCCACAAGGGCACGTTCGGCACCGTGCTGCTGGTCGCCGGCAGCGCGTCGATGCCCGGAGCGGCGATCCTCGCGGCGAGTGCTGCGCTGCGCGGTGGTGCGGGCCTCGTGCGCATGGCGCTGCCCGCGTCGCTGCGGGTGCCGCTCGCGTGCGCGGTGCCGTGCGCGACGACGGTCGGCCGCGAGCCGGCGGCGTTGCGAGACGCGGTCGCCGCGGCGAGTGCCGTGGTGGTGGGGCCGGGGCTCGGCGACACCAGAGCGACGCGGGCGCTGGTTGCGCGCACGCTGCGCGCACGGGGCGTGCCCGTCGTGCTCGACGCCGATGCGCTCAACGTCCTGGCGCCGATGCGCGCGCCGTTCGCCACGCGTGGCCCCGTCGTGCTGACGCCGCATCCCGGCGAAGCCGCGCGTCTGCTCGGCACGACCGTCGCCGAAGTGCAGCGCGATCGCTTGGGCGCCTTGCGCGCGTTGTGCCGCCGCAGCCGGAGCGTCGTCGTCCTGAAGGGCGCGCGCACGCTGGTCGGCGACGGCGCACGTTGGTTCGAGAACCGCACCGGCAACCCGGGCCTGGCGACCGGTGGCAGTGGCGACGTGCTCGCCGGCCTGCTCGGCGCGCTGCTCGCTCAGGGCATGACGCCGTTCGATGCTGCGGTGCTGGCCGTGCACGTGCATGGCGCCGCCGGCGATCGGGTCGCGGCGGCGCTCGGCGAGGCCGGGTTGATCGCCAGCGATCTGCCGCTCGCAATCGCCGCGGAGCTGCGGTGAACGCGGCCGTTGCGCTGCTGGCGTTGCTGCTCGGTGCGGCGGCGCAGGATCCAGCCGCGCCGGATCGCGACGAGCGCTGCCGCGCGTTGGCTGCTGCGCAGGACGGAGGCGAGCTGACGATCGCCATGGTCGTCGAGGCGCTCGCGGACGACGACGAGGAGGTCGCGCGCACCGCCGCCGCGATCGTGCGGAACGAGTGGTACGAGCTGCCGCCGGCGTTGTTCGCCGCGCTCGATGCGCGTCCGCGCGCGGCTGCTGCCTTCTTGCGCGAGCTCGCCATGGCGCCGAGGCCCGCGGCCGCCGAGTGGGTCGGCCATCGCGCCGCCGACATCCCGGGTCGCACGCGGGACGAACGATGCCTCGCGCTCGCGGCGAAGCCGGCGTGGCAACCTGCCGACGTCAGCGTCGTGGTGGCGGCGGTGCTCGCCGGCGATGCTGGCGAGGGCGTGCGGGCGGCGATCGCGGTGATGCCACCGGCTCTCGCGACTCTCGGCCTCAGTCGTCTCGGCGGCGCCGTGCAGGCGGGCCAGCTCGACGCCGAGGTGCTGCAGGCGTGGTTCGAGCGAGTGCCCGACCGCGGTCTGGTCGCCGTGTTCGCGCTGGCGCTCGGCATGTCCGATGCGGCAGCCGCACCGCTGTTGCGTACGCTGCACGAACGTGCGCCCGAGATCGTGCGCGAGGAGGCGGCGCGCAATCTCGACGGCGACGCGCCGCTGGCGCCGCGATGGCTGCCGTTCGTCGGGCCGCTGCTCGATCGCCCGTCGCGCATCGCGCGCGTCGACGCGTTGCTCGCCGAGGGCGCGGCCGATCCGGTCACGCGCGAACTCGCGCTGCGTGCGCTGCTCGACGGCCGGGTCGTGACCGACCGCCTGCTTGCCGCGGCCGACGCCGACGCGGGCGACGATGGAGCGAAGGGAGTCGTGCGGGCGCGGCTGCTGGACGCGGCGATCGACCGCATTCCGGCGACGACCCTGCTCGCCTGGCTCGACAGCGACCGCGCCACGGCGACGGTGCGCGCATTGTCGCGCCGGCAGGCGCTGGAGCCGGAGCTCGAACGCGACCTGCGGCGGCGACTGCGCCAGGCCGGCACCGTCGACGGCGCGTTCTGCGGGCCGGCCGCCGAGGCGATCGTGCAGCAGGGCAGCGCCGACGCAGTTGCCGACGTTTGGCCGTTGCTGCGCGGCAGCGCGGCGTTCGACCAGTTCGTCGACCTCGCCGCGCGGCGCAAGGCGCCGTTCGTCCACGAACTGCTGCTGACCGAACTCGCCACCAAGCCCGACGACGTCCCGCCCGAGATGCGCGCCCGGCAACTGCAAGCCGTGGCGTTGGCGCTCGCGGCGCGCGGCGACCGCCGCGAACTGCAGCGCCTGGTCGCGGCGGCGCGCACTGCCGACGCTGCGTTCGTCCGGCGTTGCGCGCACTGGGTGCGGCCGCTGCCGGTCGCCGAGGCCAAGGACCTGCTCGCGACGGCGGCCACGGTCGCGGGCGACCGCGCCGCCGAACTGGTCGCCTGGGCGGCGACGGCCGCGGCCGATGCCGACGTCCAGGCGGCGTTGTTGTCGCTCTGGCGCGCGCCGTCGACGACGCCGGCGGCCGAAGAACTGCGCGAGGCGGCGGTGCATGCGCTGGTCGCGGGCCCGGGTCGCTCGGCGCTGATCACCGAGCTGCGCGCGGCCCTCGCCACCGGTCCGCTGCCGGACGCCCTCGAGTCGCTGGCCTACGCGCTGGTCGGCAGCATGCCGTCGCCGCCGACGGCCGAGGACCTCGGACTCGCTGCCGATCTGGTGCTCCTGCAGCCGCGCACCGACCCGGAACGTGAGGCGCTGCTCGGCGAGCGCTGGCCCGAAGGCGAGCGCGGCTTTCCGCTCGTCGCAGCGGTCGCGAACGCGCTCGGTGCGGCCGAGGAAACCGCAGTGCGTGCGGCGTTCACGCAGGCGGCCGCCAGAGCCCTCGCCGACCCGCGGCACCGCGGCATCGCGCGCGGGCGGCTGCTCGTGCTATGGCGGGTGCTGCAGCGGTTTCCCGCGCTGCAGCGCGCCGTCGGCGAGGCCACCGCGCCGGTGCTGTTCGCGCTGCCCGGCAACGCCGAGGGTCCGGGCATCGGCGCTGCGCACGGGTTCGCACGGCACTCGGCGGCCGCGGGCGGTGATCACGACGCGGCGGGTCGGCACGCGATGGCGGCCGTTCGTCACTTGCTGCGGCTGCCGTCGCAGCGCGCCGAGACGCGGTGGTGCGTCGGCGAACGCGATCCTGGCGCTGGCCGCGATGCGTGGGCGGCGCTGGCCGCCGCACCGCACCATCACGCCCGTCTGGCCGCCCTTGCGCGCGGCGATGGCGAAGCCGCCGCCGCCGCCGTCCGTCGTGTGCGGGAGTTCGCCGGCCACGACGCCGAAACGCTCGCTACCCTGTCGTTGTCCGCACCAGAGCAATCCCGATGAGATCCAACCCGTTCCTTGGCTCGGCGCTGGCCGCTGCGTTCTCCGCCGTGCTCGTTGCGCAGGACCCGCCGCCGCCGCAACCGCCGCCGCAGCAGCAGGAGCAAAAGCCCGCACCCGATCCGCAGCAGGTGCTCGCAGAGCTCAAGCAGCAGTTCGCGAAGGAGGGCATCGTCTTCGACGCCAAGGCCGGAACGGTCGCGATCCCGGCGATCGTGAACCACGCGCAGGACCCGGTCGAGTACCTGCTGATCCACAAGAAGGGCAAGCGGCACGAAGCGGTGTTCGTGACCAAGTGCAAGCCGAGCCTGCTCAACGGCGCGCTGCTGCTGCTCGGCCTGCAGCCCGGCAAGAACGCCAGCTACGTCGAGAAGAACCCGCCGCCGACGCTCGAGGAAGTGCAGAAGGGCGTCGATCCGATCGTGGTCACGCCGCCGCAGGGCCCGGGATTCTGGATGACCGTGCGCTGGAAGACGCCGGAGGGCAAGGCGGAGGAGCACTGCGTCGAGGACATGGTGCTGGACCTCGGCAAGCAGGAAGCGGTCGCCAACTGCTCGTGGGTCTACCTCGGCGGACGCATGGCGCAGATCTACCGCAACGAGCCCGAGGTCTACATCGCCGACTTCGAGGGCAACCTGATCAGCGTCTGCTACCTGAGCCCGGACAACCATCTCGCGACGATGGTGCACGAGAGCGCGCGCGACGATCAGAACTGGTGGACGACGACGCTGGTGCCGCCGCCCGACACCGAGGTCGAGTTCGTCTTCCACAAGCAGCAGCCGAAGCTGCACGTCGAGCGCGAACAGCGACTCAAGGCCGCGAAGAAGGACGCGGAGCCGGCGAAGGAGCCGGCGAAGGAGCCGGCCAAGGACGCGCCGAAGGACCGCTGACCGCTACGGGTAGATGACGGTCTTGCCGCCCTGCGTCATCGCGTAGAGGCCGGTCACGCCGCTGTCGACGGCGAGCCACTGGAAGTACAGCGGCGCGTAGGCGAGCGTCGGAATGGCCGGGATCGGCACCGGGAACACGAACTCGCCGGGCGCCGACGGCACCTGCACGCCGGTGTTCACGTCGGCCGACGACACCAGCACGCTCTCTTCCCAGCCGAGCAAGGGCTGCAGCGGCAACGGCAGCGCGCCGTAGATCGACGCCGTGTTCGAGAAGCCGAGGAACATGACGGCCTGCGTCGAGTGCGGCACGCCGGTCAGCGTGACTTCGAGCGTGTTGCCGAGGAACGGGATGCCGCGGAACGGGCCGGTGTCGCGCATGCCGCAGTTGCCGAGCAGGCTCCAGCCGTAGCGGTATGGCCCCGCGATCGTGTAGAGCCAGAGCTGGCCGATCGGGTTGTTCGGCGTCTCGACGATGCAGACCATGTCGAGCGCGGCGGTCGGCAGGCTGTGGTCGCGCCAGACCTCGAAGCCTCGGGCCAAGCCGCCGCGCGGGCCGCCCGGGTTCGGCAGCAGCAGGTTGCCGCAGAACCGCACCCCGGTGCGCTGGAAGCTGTAGGCCGACATCTCGAAGCCGTGCGCCTGGATCGGCGCCGTCGGGGTCGGCTGCACGTCGCGGCTGAAGCCGTAGAAGTAGCCGAGCGTGTCGTCGTAGCCGAGACCGGTGCAGTTCGGTTCGAACCCGCGGGTGTCGACGAGCGCGCCAGTCGTCGCGCTGAACTCCAGCAAGGCGCCCTGGCCGCCGGCGGTGGTGCCGGAGACCCAGAACGAACCGCTGCCCAGTTCGCCGGACGGATCGTAGGCGAGACCGAACCGCTGGTTCGGCACCGCGCCGACCAGCGGGAAGCCGGGCAGCGTGAGGCTCGTGACGACGCCCGATGCGGCGTCGACGCCCTGCAGCAGCACCGGCTGGGCTGGCCGCCGATCGAGGATGACCCAGACGATCTGCTGGAGCACCGTGGTGCCGCTCGCGACCGTCTGCACGGCGATGTCGCCGGGGCCGAGCGGTGCGGTCGCCAGGTTGGCGCCGAGCAGCGTCGTGCTCAGGACCGGGTTCGGCGACGTCGTCGACACGCGCAGCAGCGAGTGTTGCAGGCCGGGCGACGTGGCGCGCACGCTGACCCAGTACTGCTTGGCCGCGCTCGGCAGCGGGATCTCGGTGACCCCGACGCCCTGGCATTCGGCGCCGCCCAGTGCCTGCGTCAGGTTGACGAGACCATCGATGTCGCCGAGTGCGTCGCCGGTGTCGTCGGGCCCCGGCTTCACGCACTTGCTGTTCACGAACAGGTTGTCGATCGCGACGGTGCCCGACAACGTCTCGAGGAACGTGATGTCGATGCCTTCGTCGTCGGGTTGCGGGATCAGCTGCGCGCTCATCGTCACGCGTTCCCAGCCGTTGCCGAGCGGGATCGGCTTCTGCACTTCGGTGAGCACCGCGCGCTGGTACGTGAGGCTCTTCTCGAGCTGCGCGGTCACTTCGCCGCTGGTGCCTTCGAACACGTCGAACTGGAACCAGAAGACCTTGATCCAGTCCGGATACGGATCGTTGTCGACGGTGAGATCGAGCCCGGCCGACTGCGGCGTGCCGGAACCGGTCATGCCCAGCACGCCGACATTGCCGGCCAGCGTCGGGATGTAGCCGAGATTGCCCGTGATCGTGCCTCCCGTCACTGCCGCCGAGTACCACGGCGGCACGACCGCCAGGGTCGGGGCCGGGAACGTGCCGGGCGCGAACGGCGTGTCGAAGCTCCAGTAGAGGCTGACCGTGACGTTGTCGTTGACGCGCCACCACGGCGGCGGGTTCTCGGGGGTCTGGGCGACGGCTGCGCCCAACAGGACGCCGGCGAACAGGGCCGGCAGGCAGCGTGGTGCGGAGTTCATGGTGGTGGCGGCAGGACGGGTGGGCAGTAGGAGGTTACTTCGCGTCGTCGGCGGTGGCGGCCGCCGGCAACGTGGTGGTGGGTACCAGACGACGGGCGACGGCCACGGGATCCGTCGGCCAGATGCAGACGGTGCCATCGCGTGCGGTGGTGGCGACCGCGCCGCCGTCGCGGCGGAATGAGCCCCACTGGATCGGGCCGCGGTGGTCGGAGAAGCGCAGCCACTCGCTGCCATCGGCGACTCGCCAGAGCTGCGCGGACGGCTGTCGGCCCTCGCCGCAGGTCAGCACGAACTGCCCGTCACACGACCAGGCGGCGAACCGTACCGGCTGGCCGCAAGCGAACGTGACGAGCAGCTTGCCCTGCAGGTCGAGCACGCGCGCGATGCCGTCGCGGTCGGCGACCAGCAGGCGCGTGCCGTCGTGCGCGAAGCGCAGCGACTGCGGGCGCTGGCCGCCGGTGGCGAATTCCCCGCGAGCACTGCCGTCGGCAGCCCACAGCCGCACCACCGCTTCGCCTTCCTCGAGCGATGCGAGCAGGCTGCCGTCCGACGTCGCGTCGGCGGCGACGATCGCGCGTGGACGCACGATCTCGAGTTGCTTCGACCAGTCGTTGGCGTTCCAGACTTGCAGCAAGCCGCCGCCCGCCGCGGCCCGGCCGCGCCCCGCAGTCAGCAGGCGCGCCCCGCCGGCGTGGAAGCGCACGGCCGCCGTGCCCTCGCCGACGTCGCGCAGTTCGTAGAGCGGCTCGCCATCGGCGAGTCGCCGCACGTGCACGCGCGGATCCTGTCGGCCGCACGAAGCGAAGCGTTCGCCGGCGTCGTCGACGTCGATCGCGGTCTGCGGCCGGCCGAGCGGCTGGCTGGCCCACTGCAGGCTGGCGTCGGCGGTCGACCACAGGCGGGCGCGCTCGTCGCTGCTGATCGAGACGAGGCGCAGGCCTTCCTTGTCGAACGCGACCGCGCTGGTGCCGGCGGCCTGGCGGGCCGTCACCACGCCGGTGGCGGACCCGAGGTCCCACACGAACGCGCGCGTCGGGCCGGCGAGTGCCAGCACGGAACGGCTGTCGGGCGCGAACTCGGCGGACTCGATCGAAGGTCCGGCGGGGTAGCGCTGCAGCGGCTCGCAGGTGGTGGCGCGACCTTCCCCGACGTCGAACACGCAGAGTTCGCCGGCCTGGCCGCCGGTGGCCGTGAGTGCGAGCTGGTCCTGGCGGTCGAACGCGACGTGGTCGACCGGACCCTGGTGGCCGACCAGCATCGCGACCTCGGCCATGCCGACGCGCGCCAGTCCGTCGGCGCGCGACAGCTGCCAGACCCGCGCCGTCCAATCGCGCGCGCCGCTCAGCAGCCGCCGGCCCTTGCCGTCGAACGCCAACGACGTCACTTCGAGGCTGTGCCGCGCTTCGCCGACGACCTCGGCATCGCGCGTGCGCACGATCTGCACGAACGGCCCCGAGGCGATCGCCAGCAGCGCCCCGTCGGGCGAGAACTGCAGCGCGCGCACGCGGCCGTGCGGCGACGTGCGTTCGTGCACCGTGGCGTTGGGGTCGTCGATGCGCCACAGCCGCAGCGTGTTGCCGGCGCACGTCGCGGCGAGGTCGCCGTCGGGGCTCAGCGCGCCGGCGACGAACAACTGCGCGTGCGCGATCGGCGCCGCCAGCGGCTTGCCGGTCGTGGTGTCGAACACCTGCGCCTCGAACGGGCCCGTGGTGCTGCCGTAGGTCAGCACCAGTGCTCGGCGGCCGTCGCGATCGCCGGCGAGGTGCGCGCCGACGCCGGGCAGTGGCTCGGTGTGCAGCAGCGCGCCGTCGCTGCGCGACCAGCAGCGCAGCGTGCGGTCGGTGCCGGCGGTGACCAGGCGGTCGTTGGCGGCGAACATCGCGCCGACCACCGGCCCGTCGACCTGGTGCCCGCGCAGCGTCGCCACGACGGTGCCCCGCGCGGCATCCCACAACTGCGCGTGGCCGGCGTAGCCGAACGCCAGCGCCTGCGCTCCGTCCGGCGACCAGCGCAGGGCGACGAGCCGCGGCGTCGGTTCGTCCTTGGCGCGCAGCGGGCGCGTGACGCTGCCGCGGCCGAGCGCGTCGAGCACCGCCGAGCGTGTGTCGGCGGAGGCGTGCAGCGCTTCGGCCTGCAGCGCGAGCTGGATCGCGCGTTCGCGGTCGCGCGTGATCTGCTCCTTGCTGCGCAGCGCGGTCACCGCCGCCTCGGCTTCGATGCGTCGGTCGGCTTCGGCGTAGAGGCGGAGCCGCGCGCGCGTCGCCTCGTCGTTGCGCAGCGCCAACGCCTGGTTCGCCAGCGCATAGGCGTCGCCGAATCGGCCGTTCTCTTCGGCCGCGGCGGCCGCGACGAGCAGTTCGTCGGCGCGTCGGCCCTGCCACCAGTCGAAGCCGAGCGCGCCGATGCCGGCGAGCAGCAGGCCGAAGCCGATCGCGGTCTCGGTGCGATGCCGCCGCATCCACTTCGCCGCCCGCGTCCACGGGCTCGCCGGCCGCGCGTGCACGGGCTCCCACCGCAGGAAGCGCAGCAGGTCCGCTTCCATGTCGGCCGCGGACTGGTAGCGGTTCTTCGGGTCCTTCTCGAGCGCCTTGTGGCAGATGGTCACGAGGTCGCGCGGCACCTTGTGGTTCCGCCGGTTGGGCGGCAGCGGCTCCTGGAAGCAGATCTCGTAGACGACCTGCTGCAGGTTCTTGCCGTCGAACGGCCGGCGCAGCGTCAGCATCTCGTAGAGGATCACGCCGAGCGCCCAGATGTCGGCGCGGTGGTCGACTTCGACCCGCTTCGCCAACGTCTGCTCCGGGCTCATGTAGTTCGCGGTGCCGGTGATCTCCCCCGACATCGAGATGCTGCCTTCGCCGAGCGACTTGGCGAGGCCGAAGTCGAGCAACCGCACCTGCCGGCGATCGTCGAGCATCAGGTTGCGCGGCTTCAGGTCGCGGTGCACGACCTTGGCCTGGTGGGCGACTGCCAGCGCCGACGCGAGCTGGGCCACGAACATCGCGCACTCGGCGACGTAGCCCTTGCCGGGCGCGAGCCCGAGCGTGCCCTCGATCGACGTCGCGTCGCCGTTCGCCAGCCGCAGGTCGTCGAGGATGTCGGCGAGGTTGCGGCCGGCGACGTAGTCCATCGCCAGCGCAAACGTGCCATCGACCTCGGTGAGGCTGTGCACCGACACGATGGCCGGGTGCCGCAGTTGCGCCGCGGCCGCGGCTTCGCGCCGGAACCGTTCGACGTGGCGCTTGCTGAGCGTCAGCCCACTCGCCATCACCTTCAGCGCGACGCGCCGGTTCAGCGACTTCTGGTGCGCGAGGTAGACGATGCCCATGCCGCCGCGGCCGAGTTCTTCCTGGATGACGAAGTCGCCGAACGGCCGGCCCTGCGTCTCCTTGCTCGGCTGCGGTTCCCACTCCTGATGGCCCAGCAGGCCATCGAAGGCCAGGAACTCGCGGCACTGCGCGAGCACCGCGGGCCGCATGTCGTCCGGGAAACGCTTGGCGAAGGTCGCCGGATCGGGCGCCTGGCCGGTGGCGTGCAGTTCGACGAACTGCTCGACGGCCTGCTGCACGTTGGTGCTGCGCGTGCCGTCGCCCGGGGGCGTCTTGGCCGCGGCGGCATTCCGCTCCGGCTGCACGTCACGTCCCCTGGGTGCGCGAGAGCAGGCCGGACAGCCGGGCCTGGGCGCGCGACAACAGGGCGCGCACGGCGCCCTCGGTCGGCAGGCCCATCTCGGCGCAGATCTCGTCGGTGTCGAGTTCGAGGTAGCGGCGCAGCACGATGATCTCGCGCTCGCGGTCGGGGAGCTGCTGCAGCGCCTGGCGGATGCGTTCGGCCAGCTCGCTCTCGTCGTGCAGTTGCGATGGCGTCGCGTCGGTGGTCGCGATCGCCTGTTCGACGTGCTCGTCGATCGGGATCAGACCGCCGATCGCCGTGCGCTTCTTGGTCTCGAGCGCGCGGATGCGGCGCACGATCTCGTACTCCGCGCCCTTGAGCAGCCACGCCAGGAACGAGCCCTCGCCGCGGTACTCGAACTGGTGCAGGCGCTTGAGCGCGGACAGGATCGCGTCGTGGGTGGCGTCCTCGCTGTCGGCCATCAGCAGCCGGTACTTCGGCCCGATCAGCTTGCGCAGGGCGGCCCGCAGCCGGTCGCGGTAGCGCTGGAACAGCAGGTCGATCGCTTCGCGATCCTGCTCGAGCGCACGGCTGACGAGGTTGCGGGTGTTGTCGTCCAAGAACGGAGCCCTGGCGAGGAGGCTGCGATCATGCCCGCTTCCGCCCGGCCGACAAGGCAGGGCGCGCAAGCGCGTGCCGAACCGGCGCGGGAGCAGGTAGGCGATGGGTGCGAGGCACGTCATGCCCTGGAAAGGAGCGAACGGCGCCCACCGCACGCAGAAATCCGCAGTTGTCGATGCGGCCGTCGGCATTGGCGGCTCAGGGCCCGAGGCGCAGGTGCCGGGGAATCCGCAAGAAAACTCCGTGCGCTTTCGGGCCTAGCGGTTCTCAGGGGACGAGGCGAGCCCCGCCTCGTGTACCCGAACCCCTGTCCTCACCACTTCCCATGCGCACCACCACGCTGATCCTTTCGTTTGCCGCCGTGGCCGCGTTCGCCGACGTCGTGTCGGCGCAGCGCCTCGCCAGCTACATGGCCGGAGGCCCCGGCATCGCCGAGCACCAGCCGCCGACGCCCGTGCTGCCCGGCCCCATCCCGCCGCTCTTTGGCTACCCCGCCGTGCCGGCGCTGCCGCCCCTGCCCTTCCCTGCCGGCGACAGCGGCTTCAACAACGTCACCGCGCTGCACTGGGTCACGAACGGCGCGCTCATCGCGACGCAGCCGACTCCGAGCTTCCCGCCGGCGGGTCCCGTGCTGCCGCCGTTCCCGATTCCGGCCGCCGTGCTGGGCGCGATCGGCGGCGTGGCGAGCGGCCTTGCCGTCAACCCGGCGATGGGAATGGTCTGGCTCGCCGGCCCGGGCGGCATGGCCATCGGCGTTGGCGCGGTCCCCGCGATGCCGGTCATGTTCCCGCCATTCCCCATCCCGCTGCCTGCCCCGATCACCGGTCTCGAGTGGGACGGGGCGACCGGCACGCTGTGGGCCGTGAACGGCGCTGGCCTCGCGGCCAACTTCCTCCCCGGCGGCGCGTTGGTCGGGCCGATCGTCGCCCCGCCGTTCGTGATGCCAGCACCTCCGCAGGACATCGCGATCGACAAGACCATGCGCCTGAACGGCGCCGGTGCGCGACCGCTGTACGTGATCTCCGGACCGATGATCGTCGACATCACCGATCCGGTGCCGATGCCGTTCCCGTCGGCGATGCCGGGGAGCCAGGGTCTCGCCTTCATCGATCACCCCGCGGCGTTCCCGCCGGTCGGCTCCTGCGCGTGCCCCGGCGGTCCGACGCCGGTCAACGTCGTGAGCGGTCCGATGGCATCCGGCAACGTCGGCTTCACGCTCGGCATGACCGGTCTGGCGCCGGGCGGGATCGCGATCTGGGGCTTTGACTACGTGTTCGACCCGACCTACCCGCTGGCCAACGCCGTTGGCTGTGGGCTGGGCCTGATCCCCACGTCCCCGAGCCTCGTGGCCTTCGCGACCCTCGCCAATGGGGCGGGCGTGGCGACGTTCCCGGTGCCGCTCCCGGCCGCGCTGCCGCCCGGCGTCGGGCCGCTGCTCAACCAGAACGCCACCCCGTGCGCGTCCGATTTCGTGCTCGGCGCGGTCATCACGCCGATGCAGTACATCCAGGTCTCCGGCCTGTGATCGACTCCGGGCCGAGCTTCGCTCGGCCCGCGGTCGGAAGTCGACCTTGGAACCGCGCCGTGCCGGTCGATGCGGCCGGCGCGGCGCGATGCGGGCAGCGAGCTGGCGATGCCAAGGCTCGCCGCGCGGCGCGGGCCGCCACCGCCCGCTCCGGCCGACCCCTGAAGGTGTCGTGTCCCACGGCGAGACGGGCTACAGGCCGCGCCACCGGTACGGCCGATAGGACCGTCATGAAGGGGCTCCTCGCGCTTGTCCTGTCCGGTTCCCTCGCGATCGCGCAGACGCCGACCGAGCCGTCGCCGGCTCCGCCCGCGCCGACGAAGGACGCTCAGCGCCTGGCGCAGCGCGCGCAGTCGATGCGCGAGCAGATCGGCTCCGGCCGGCCGCAGCAGCTGCACGTTCGCGTTGCGGTGCGGCTGAAGAACGGCAACCGCCTGCTCGGTGTCGTCAAGGACGGCATGTTGATCGAGCGCGTCGACGGGCTGCGCTTCGTCGAGGCGCAGGCCGACGACGCCGGGGCCGGAGTGCGGTTGTGGTACTCGGCCGGCGCCAACAGCTACGTGTTCGTGCCGTTCGCGCAGTTCCAGGAGTACGAAGTGCTGCAGCGGCTGTCGCAGAAGCAACTCGCCACGCTGGAGCAGGAGATGCAGATGCGCCAACGCGCAGCCGAGGAACGCGCCGCTGCGTCGGCGCCCGCCGCGACCGAACCGCCGTCGGCTCCCAACGGTGAACCCGCCCCGGCCGTCGAGGCGGAGCCCGCTGCGGAGCCCGCCCCGGCACCCGTAGCACCGTCGAAGAAGGCGAAGGGCAAGGGCGCCGAGCCGGCCACCGGCGGCGCGTCGCCGGCCGACGAACTCGACAAGCAGCGCGGGTGGGTGGCGTTGCTGCAGGAGTACCCGCCGAGCGCGGGTTGGAACAAGGCGCGGCGCGACGAGATCGCCCGCAAGTTCTCGGTCGTCGGCGTGCCGCCGACGCCGGCCGAAAAGCGCTTCGTCGACCAGTTCGACCAGTGGTCGCTCGCCTGCGTGCACTTCCAGGTCAAGACCGAGCCGCAGCCGGCGACCGAGGAGCCCGCGGCCGAGACCAAGAAGAGCCGCCGCAACCGCTGAGCGTTGCCGCAGGACGCCGGCGCTGGTGATTCCGCGCCGCGCGCTTGATCGGCGGAGGCCGGGCCGGGAATGCTGTCCGGCATGCAGCGCGCCTTCCTGTTCACCGGTCAGGGTTCCCAGTTCGCGGGCATGGGCAAGGACCTCGCGGCGTCGTCGCCGGTCGCGGCCGCGACGTTCGCCGAGGCGGACGCAGCCCTGGGCGAGAAGCTCAGCACGTTGTGCCACGAAGGGCCCGACGAGCAGCTCGGACTGACGACCAACACCCAGCCGGCGACGCTCACCGTCGCGATCGCGGCGTTCCGCGCGCTCGGCCAGCGACCGCAACTCGCCGCCGGCCACAGCCTCGGCGAGTACGCGGCCCACGTCGCGGCCGGCACGTTCGGCTTCGCCGACGCCGTGCGGCTGGTGCGCGCGCGCGCCCAGGCGATGCAGAACGCGGTGCCGGTCGGCACCGGCGGCATGGTGGTGCTGCGCAAGATGGGTCTCGACGACGTGAAGGCGCTGCTCGCCAAGGTCGACGCCGGGCTGTGCGAGATCGCCAACGTCAACGAGCCGGAGCAGATCGTCGTCTCGGGCGCGATCGCGGCGATGGACCAGATCGTCGCTCTCGCCCCGCGCAAGCAGGCGCTCAAGCTCGCGGTCAGCGTGCCGTTCCACTGCTCGCTGCTGCGGGGCGCGTCGGCGGCGTTCGCCCAGATCCTCGGCAAGGTGACGATGCGCGACCCGGCGTTCCCGGTGTGGTGCAACGTCGACGCCAAGCCGGTGACGACCGCTGCCGCCGCGCGCGACGCGCTGCAGCGGCAGTTCGCGGGCGCGGTGCTCTGGCAGCAGACGATCGAAGGCATGTTCGCGCAGGGGGTGCGGCACTTCGTCGAGTGCGGGCCCAAGCCCACGCTCGTGAACATGGTGAAGCGCATCGCGTTGGCGAAGGGCATCGAGGGCGTCGAGACGTTCGCGGCGACCACCGCCGCCGAGATCGCCGCGCTGGCCGGCAAGGCGTGAGCCACCCGCTGCGCCAGGCGCTGTGGCCGCTCGGGCTCGCCTGGGGCGTGGTCGCGGGTCTGCGCAATTGGCTCTTCGACGCCGGGCTGCGCAAGGTCCATCGCCTGCCGGTGCCGGTGGTGTCGGTCGGCAACCTGACGGCCGGCGGCACTGGCAAGACGCCGACGGTGGCGTGGCTGTGCGCGCTCGCGAACGCGCACGGCAAGCGCCCCGGCGTGCTGGCGCGCGGCTACGGGCGCGCGGTGGGCGCTGCGCGCAACGACGAAGGCGAACTGCTGCAGCGCCGCCTGCCGTGGCTGCTGCAGGAACAGGATCCGGACCGCGTCGCCGCGGGGCAGCGTTTGGCCGCCGCGGGGGCCGACTACATCGTGCTCGACGACGGCTTCCAGCACCGGCGGCTGCACCGCGACCTCGACATCGTCTGCGTCGATGCGACGCTGCCGTTCGGCAATGGGCTCTGCCTGCCGGCCGGCGACTTGCGCGAGTACCGTTCGGGGCTGCGCCGCGCCGGGATGGTGTTGCTGACGCGCGCCGCTTCGCTGGCACCCGAGCAACTGGCCGCTCGCGTCGTGCGGCTGCGGGAACTCGCTGGCAAGCCGCTGCCCATCTTCGCCTGCGAGCATCGGCCGACGGGTTTCGTTGCGCAGCCGCGCGGCGAGGTGCTGCCGCTCGACCTGATGCACGACCGACCCTGCGTGCTGCTCTCCGGGATCGCGAGGCCGCAGAGCTTCCGCGCGACGATGGAGCAACTCGGCGCGCGCATCGCCGGCGAGTTCTGCCATCGCGACCACCATCGCTTCTCGGCCGCCGAACTGCTCGCAGCCGCCCGCGCCGCCGACGCCGCGCAGGCGCTGCTGGTGGTCACCGAGAAGGACGACGCGCGCATGCCCGCCGACGCGCCGCCGCGGCTCGTGCTGCGCGTCGACCTGGCGTTCCTCGACGGCGAACCGAAGCCGGGCGAGGTGCTGCTTTGAGGGTGCGGCTGCGCGACCGGGTGGTCTACGCCATCGCTCGCGTCGCCTTCGCGATCGCGTCGCGGGTGCCGCAATGGCTCGGCTACGGACTCGCGCGGCTGCTCGGGCGCCTCTACTTCCGGCTCGACGGGCGGCGCCGCGGCTACGCGCTGAGGTTCCTGCGCTGCGCGTTCCCCACGGCGAGTGACGCCGAACTGCGGCGCATCGGTGCGCGATCGACGGGCAACCTGTTCTGCGTGCCGCTCGACATGGCGCGACTCACGCGGCTCCTGGCGCGGGGCGGCAGCGTGCGCGAGGTGCTCGACTACACGCTCGCCGAACGGCAGCTGCGTTCGATGAAGAAGCCGTTCCTCGGTCTGACCGCGCACCTCGGCAACTGGGAGATCGCGGCGATTGGCGTTGCGCAGTGGGCGGGCGGCGCGCACGGGATCGCGCGGGTGTCGAAGAACCCGCTGCTCGAACGCTGGATCCTTGGCAACCGCGAACGCGGCGGGCTCGTGATCCACCCGCGCCGCGGCGGCGTGCGGGATCTCGCGAAGGCGATGGCGTCGGGCAAGGTGGGGTTGCAGGTGGTCGACCAGAACCAGCGGTTGCGCGGGGTGTTCGCCCCGTTCTTCGGCAAGCTCGCGAGCTGCGAACGCGCGGCGGTGACGCTCGCGCTGCGCAAGGGCTATCCGATCGTGGTGGGGGCGGCGCTCCGGCGCGGCGGCGGGTTCGCGTTCGATCTCGTGGCGGAGGAACCGTTCGTGCTGGCGTCGACGGGCGATCGCGCGGCAGATCTCGCGGCGGGGGTGCGGCGCGTCAATGCGGCGATCGAGGCTTTGGTGCGGCGGGCGCCGGAGCAGTACCTGTGGATCCACGATCGTTATCGCACGCAGCCGAGGGAAGGCGATGCGGGTGGGGAGGGGGATGAGGGTGGGACGTCGGGGCGTGTTGGGGATCGAGATGGGGCGGACGGCGGTGTGGACGCAGCAGACTTTGGCGACGGCGGCGACGATTAGGCCGGTCTGTCGAACTGCGGGTGCGTTCACCCGGTCCCCGGGCTGGCAGCCGAGCATGTCGGCGTTGAACATGGCACGCATGGGCGGCATCCGGATGGTTGACGCGACCCGCGCCGAGTTCAATGACTCGGCAACGGCGGCTGACTTTCGCGAACTCACGGAAGAGCCGCGCCTGAGAGTCCTCCAATGCTCCGCACCGGTCCACGATGGCGTGTGGAGTCTGGTCAACGAGCACTTCTGTGCGACGCGACCAGACGTTCAACTGCGAGCGTACGGACACTACTCGAGCGAGTGCGACCTGAGCTTCGTCCGCCTGCTTCCGGACGTTCGCCACTTCGCTGCCGACTGCTTGATGAAGGCCTCGCGCGTCGACGCCCTCGCTGCGCTGCGAAGGCTGGAGTCGTTGTCCCTTGGGATCTTCGAGCTGAGGGACTTCCGCGTTCTCGAGCAACTGCCGCCCAGCCTGACATCGCTGGCTCTTGGCGCTACACGATCGAAGCGTCCTTCGCTTGCGCCGCTGAGGAGGTTGCGAGCACTTCGCGTGCTCCGTCTCGATGGGCAAAGCAAGGACATCGATGTCTTGAGCGAATTGCGGGACCTCGAAGACGTGACTCTGCGTTCCATCAAGACACCGGACCTACGGTACGTGAGCGACTTGCCGAAGCTCTGGTCCCTGGACATCAAGCTCGGCCGTATCCGCTCCTTCGCCGGCGTCGAGGGCAAGCAGAGCATCAAGTACCTGGAACTGTGGAGGGTGCGCGACCTCCGGAGTGTCGATGTCGCCGCGACCCTGCCGGGCTTGCAGAGCCTCTACCTGCAATCGTTGCCACACGTCGTAGCGTTCCCTGGCTTGGCCGACTCGGCGGCGCTGCGCCGGATAGTCGTCGAGGACCTCGACGGACTTCGCGACTTCTCGGCATTGGAGACAGCGCCGGCGCTGGAAGAGTTCCGACTGGTTGGGCGCAAGCAGGATCCCCAGCAACTCCTGCCCGTCCTGAGGAACCCGCGAGTGCGTAGAGTCATAGCCGGCTTCGGGAGCGACCGCGGGAACAGGGTGTTTCGGCAGCTTCGCGAGGAACACGGCAAGGCCGAGGTCGAGGGCTGGGAGCCGTTCCAGTACCGGTAGCGATGGCGCCGGACAGCGGTAGGCTGGTCGGCAAGCCCACAGGGTCTGACCGGCCGCAAGACCGTCCGGCGCCTCAGCGGCGAAGACGTGGGTGGATCACACGGACGTGCTGTGGCCAATGGCATCACACTCTCTGTGTCGGCGAGCCTTGTGTGTTTGCTCGCTTCGTGCGCATCGTCGAATGCGGAGGCTTCGCCGCCAGTCGCTCTGGAGCCGCTCGCTACCGTCCCGTCGCAAGCGTCCATGCTGATCAACGTGCTGGCCGACCTTCGCACGGAGGACGAGATCAGGGCCTGCCTGCAAGATGGCCTCACGCAGACCGAGTTGCGTCGGGTCGGTTTCGACCAGGTCACGATCGGAGAGTGCATCGACCGCGTTGTCCGGGCGACGCTCGATTGCCGGTGGGGCGCCAGCGACCCGGCGGCCCACCAGCGGCTGGCCGACTCCCTGGAGCGCTACTTCGCAGCGACGCGGGAGGCGGCGGTTCGCAGGTCGGCCGGCGCCGCGTCCTGCCTCCCGCGGATGCGATGACCAGCTTGCTGGTGCGACGGATCGCAGTAGCCTGACCGCCCGACAAGCCGCAGGAACAGACGATCGCCGCAGCGGCGCTCGCGGCTCAGCGGCAACGACGTTGGACGGATGGCTAGTCACTGCCGATGGCACTCCGTGCATTCCCCACCAATTGCCCCGGATGTGGCAAGGGCCTGCGACTTGGGCTGAGCTTCCGACACGCGATCGGCCCTGGCCGAGCGGCACTGTGGCTCGGACGCCTGGCCGTGGCGCTCGGACTGATGACGTTCCTCTGCGCGTTGCTCTTCGGCGGTACATCGCTCGGCGGATACGGCTCTGCTGCTGCGTGCCTCGCTGGATTCCTCGTGTGGGCCGTGATCAACCAAGTTGCTTCCCGGTGCCCAAGGGTGCGTAGTTTGTGTTGTGGGGCCTGCGGCTGGCGGCGGGAGTTCCCCGCTGCCTAGGATGACTGACCAACACTGCATAGGAGCCGACGATTGCCCCCAGCCGCGATCGCGGCTCCATGCCAAAGAGGTTGGGCAGAGCATGCGTTCGACTCACGGCATGGCGATGCTCGTTGCACTGGCCGCGATGTGTTTCGGTGCAGCTTGGGTCGCACGAGGGCTTGGCGAGGGCCCGCTGTACGTCACTTGGTTCGGCTCGCTGATCGTGGCGGGCTTTGTGTCGGGGAGCCTCTGGCCGCGATCAGTTGTCTGGGGGGCGCTCCTGATCACGTGGTTCCAGTCAGCCTTCGTCTACTGGCAGCTCAGTGTGGCCGGCGAGATCGCTCATCCAAGCCGGTCCACCGGAGGCAAGGTCGGATGGGCAATCGTCACCATGCTCCTGATCATGTTCTCGCCTTTCCCCGCGCTCGCCAGCGCTTTGGGGCGGATGATGCGAAAGCCCGCCCAACGAGCCGCAGCAGCCGACGATCGCCCCCAAGCGGGTGATCGCGGCTGAGCGGCATGAGTCGTGGGGCCGTCAGCGTTTCCCCATGGCTTACTGGATCATCGGCGCCCTCGGCATCGTCACGCTGGCGGTTGCGTGCGGGCGGCGGAGTTCGCCAGCGGAGCAGCCCGCGCCGTCAGGCAACGACACGGTGTTCGTGTTCGTGCGCGTGCCTGAGTCGATTCAGCCTCTGGACCGAGCGGCGAAGTACGAGGAGCCTCTCCAACTCGCACTCAAGCGCGCCAAGCTCGGCGAGGTGACTGGTGGCGGATCGCAGTTGACCGAACGGAAGCCCGACGGTTCGCGGGATATCGAGTGGGTCGGCATCGATGTCGAACTGTCGAGCCTCGACCACGGCCTCGGCTTCCTGAAGCAGGAGCTGATTCGGCTCGGGGCGCCCAAGGGTACGGTCCTGGAGTACGAGCGAGGTGGCAAGCAGGTCGAGGACCCGGTCCACTGATGCTTGGTATCCTGCGGTCCAACACGACGCAGGAGCCGACGAGCTGCCGCAGCGGCGCTCGCGGTTCAAGGTCGGAGACGTAGGGCAGGCCGCGCTCGCGCGGCCGGCACGCCCTCTGAACCAGTTCGGAATACCCTCGGCAGCGACCCCGTCCAGTGATCATGCACGATCGCATTCTCGCTCTCTCGTTCACTCTGCTGGCTGGCGTAGCTGCCTGCAGCCACATGCCGTCGCGGCCATCGGACAGCGACTCATCGGGTGCCCGCTACGTAGACGCGGCGGCCTTGACCAGTGGCGACGAATACTCGGACGTTCAGGTCCTGACCTCGGTGGCGCTGCGGCACGTCTCTGCAGCCGATGCCGAAGCTCGGCTCCAAGCGAGCTTGCCGGAGGGCGTGCGCGTGAGCCGTGTCGGAGAATCCAAGCAGCTTCTGATCCAGGGGCGTGGGCAGGCAGTGACGGAGTCGATCAAGGAACTCGAGAGGATCGACGTTCGGTAGCCTGGCGGACCAGTTGCAGGCCTGAGCCATTCACGCGTGGTCGTGCTAGGCTGCCCAACAAGACCTTGGCGCCGGTGCGATCCGCCGCCGCGGAGATCGCGGCTCGAGGTCGAAGACGCTGGCAGGACCTCTTCGCACCTACTCCGTCTACAGCTGGCTGTGTTGTCTGCAACCAATGCAAAACTCGTCAGTGCTCCAGCGGTTCGGTGGGAGACTCTGGTCTGCACCTGCGTATCTGCCGTACGTCCAGCCAACTCTCACTGAGGAGCGCGTTGCTGCAGCGGAGCGCCAGTTCGCCGTGCGGCTGCCGGTGTTCTACGTAGCGCTGCTTCGTCAACAGAATGGAGGCTACCTGCGGGGTGCAGCCGGAGCCTCGAGGTGCCTCGCTGGAATCGGCCCGAAGTTCCCGAGCATCGTCCAAGACGACGCCTGGTGGCGACCACGAAACGCCACGCCGGGAGTCTGGGTCCCACCCTGCTCGGAACTGCTCGTCCCCTTCGATGGCGATGGGCACTGGGACATGTGCTTCGACTATCGGTTGCATGGCGGGCTCTCGGAGCCGGCCGTCACGTACGTATGCTGCGAGTCCGAGTGCGAGGAGTCCATCGCGCCGAGTTTCGAGGACTACCTCGCATCGATGGAAGACCCTCTTGCTGCCCATACGCGGTTGTACGGTGAGGTCGATGCCGAGTCCGTAGCCCGGCGACTGGCGGACAGGCTCCGCACGGGGACCCCGACCGTGGACAACGTTGCGCATGGGTACGACCAGTGGCGACTCCGCATGCCGGGGGATTCGCAGTGGATCTGGTGCAGCCCGAACCGAGTGCCTACAGGCTTCGATCGCGTTGACTACAAAGTCACGACGACCGAGACGACAACCCTACAGCTTCTAGAAGACCCTGGTTGCAGCGTGCTCGTGGCGGTCACCGATGGTTCACGGAGCCGGTGCCTCGATGCACTCGCCGCGCTCGGTTTCGAGATGCGCAGTCCATCGGATCCGCCCTAGCGGAGCATGCCGACGGTTCCTCGGTGCGCGTGGGCTTGTGAGGAGCGTCGGCCGCCACCAGTGTACGACGAAACATGCACATCCTCGTGGTTGGATGGCCGTTCCAACGGGTGACGAGGCTGTGGCAGGATCCGACGGGCCTTGTCGACAGCTGGGGGCCGCGCCGTTTCGCTTACGAGAGGCGCTTCGAGTGGGACTCGAGCTACGTCTGGTTCGCAGTCAACGTGCTGGTTTGCTGTGCGATCGCGTACTCGAGCCGCCTTCTCCCGAGACTCTGGCTCTCCCGTTGGTTCTCGTTGTTCGGCATCTGGGTTGCCGCTGTTGTCTCGATGTTCGGCGCGCACTTCCTGCACTGGACGCGTCCCCTGGTGGTTCGCTGATCCGATCGTGGCGCTTCCCTCGGAGCAGATCGCTACGCTTGCCGACAGGACCTTGGAGCCGACGAACGCCGCAGCGGCGCGCGCGGCTGAGCGTCAAGGACGTTGGACGGGCCGTTGCTGACGCATGGACTACTTCTGGACACGCCGTTCCGACTTTCCGCCCGAATGCGTCGAGAGTCCTGGCGAGATCACTCGTCCACGACGCCATCTCAACGTCGTTTGCACGCAACTCAGCATGCCGGCGGCTGCGCAACGGAAGCTGGTGCAGTCCTGGTGCGATGTGCTCCCGACCCTCGAGAAGGTCGAGTACTTGTGGTTCCACTCACGTGTGCCGCAACGTCTCTTCGATGCCGCTTGCCAGGTGCCTCGTCTCAAGGGGCTCTACATCAAGTGGAGCGGTATCAAGAGGCTCGAGGCCATTGGCCATGCGAGCCAACTCGAGGCGTTCCACCTTGGTGATTCGGCCCAAGTCGAGTCGATCGAGTGTCTCGGGGCGATGACGAAACTCCGCTGGTTGGACTTGGTCAACATCAAGCGCGTTTCTCGCTTGGATCCACTTGGCAAGCTTCGTCGCCTCGAGGGGCTTGGAGTCGAGGGGAGCGTGTGGACGACGCAGCGCGTGGAGACTCTGGCTCCGATCGGTCAGCTCGCAAACCTCAGGTACCTCTCGATCGTCAACCTGCGGTCCGCCGACCGGACGCTGAAGCCGCTCTTCGCTCTGCGTCGGCTGGAGGCGTTCCATGCTGCGGCATGGTGGGCACCGGAAGAGGTTGCGGAGTTGCGGCGCAGGAACCGTAGGCTGCGTCCAACTAGTTGGACAGATCACCGGTGAGCTTGCCCTGCCCAGCCTGCGGGTTCCTGACCGTGCCGGACGCTTACTTCGGCAGCTACAACATCTGCGGCGTGTGCGGATGGGAGGACGATGGCGTCCAGCTCGCAAACCCGGCTTGCGGAGGAGGCGCCAACCCCGAGTCCCTCATCGATGCTCAGGTCAAGGCGCTGGCCGAGTTCCCGCTGGGCCGGGCGGAGTCGCGCGGTGCCTCCAGAGATTCGGCGTGGAGGCCCTTGTCGGACGAGGAGATCAGGGTCGCTCTTCGTGAGCGCGAGGAGAGGTACTGGCGAAACACGGCTGTGGAAGACCTGTCTGGCGCGTACTGGACTAGACTGCCCAACAAGCCCTGGGAGCCGGCGAGCGCCGCAGCGGCGCTCGCGGCTCAAGGGCAAAGACGTTCGGCGCACTTGAGCACGCTGCGACTCGCCTCGTCGAACTCGGATGTCGTTGTCGAGCTTTCCGGCGTCGACGACGACTACTTTCGCGTGTCCGTGGTCTCGCACGATCATTCCGCCACGCTCCGGGTCTACGCCTACACCGGTGGCGCTGGCATCGCACGGCTCTTGGCTGAGGCTGCGAGGGAGTGGAGGGGCTGGCAGGAGCCGAAAGTCTGGGAATCGCTGGAGGGCGAGCTACGGATCGAGCTGAGAGTCGATCGCCTCGGTCACGTTACCGTGGCGGTTCGATTGCAGTCCGACGCGGGTAGAGCGGACGGTTGGCGGCTTGACGCTGAGCTTGGCCTCGACGCAGGTCAACTAGCTGGCATCGCTCGCGAAGCAAGTCGGCTATGGTGTGGCGGTGGCTAACACGGCGCAGCAGCCGACGATCGCCCCCAAGCGGGCGATCGCGGCTGAGTGCCAGAGACGTTGGACCCAAGAGTGACCTCCACGTCGCCTCATCTTCAGATGCGAGCTGAAGCGGTCTCCCTCGCATCGCAGATGCTGGAGTCGCCCACAGACCTGATTCCTCGCTGCCGCAGGCTGCTGACGGTGATGCGCGCCTTGGGGTGGGAAGGCCACGAGTGCCTCGCGACCATCCGCGTAGTTGACTCGGACGCCGATGCATGGCCCATCGGAGTTGCTCCGCAGCGGCTCGATGCGGCCTACCACCGCAGGGTTCTCGACGAGCAGGCGAGTTACTGCCAGGATGCTTGGCCAGGCGTGCAGGTTGCCTGCCGAGCGGTCCTAGCCCTCTTGTCGAGGCCCAACATGGCATAGGGGCCGACGAGCGCCGCAGCGACGCTCGCGGCTGAGCACCAAAGACGCTAGACGGATCAACCGCCGTGATGAACCTGGACCAATCGACGTATCGAGGCCCTGCGGTCGACGATCGCGAGTTGCTCGATCTGGTCCCGACCGAACTGCGCGCGCTCTTGGAGCAGGTCAACGGTGTCGTGTTGTTTTCCGGCGGGCTGCACATCCGTGGTGCCGCACTGGCTCCAGAGTGGCACTCCCTGAGAAGGGCCTGGTTGAGCGGCGACTCGATCAACCAGGCGTATCCAGGCGTCTTCGCGTCGGATGTGCCGTTTGCCCAGGACTGCATGGGTGACCAGTTCCTCCTGCGGGATCGTCAGGTCATCCGCTTGCTGGCGGAGGACGGCAGCTTCGAACCACTGGGCGTCGATTTGTCTGCGTTCCTCGATGCCGCACGGAGCGACCCGCTGGAGTACTTGGGCCTACATCCTCTGGTGCGCTTCATGGAGGACGGCGGTCGCATCCGTCCCGGCCAGTTGCTGGTCGCCTATCCGCCCTTCATGTTTGCTGAATCCGGCGAGGGGGTTGCGTTGGAAGCCGTCGCGGCTGACGAGGCGATTCGGTTTCACAGCGACTTGGCGCGACAGATGCGCGGGGTCCCGGATGGTACGAAGGTGGAGGTTCGAGTAAGGCCGCCCAACACGGCATAGGGAGCCGACGAGCGCCGCCAAGCTGGCGCTCGCGGCTCGATGCCGAGGCGTTGGGGCGACGAGCATGAGGCCGCTGTTCATCATGACCGAGCGATTCGATGCGCGAGCCGGCGAGGCTTGGCGCAGGTACATCGCATGGTCGGGCCTGACGCAGCTCGCGGAGCTCGTGACGCTCGATTCGTGCCTGTGCGAGCATGTCGCTGGTGAGCTCTTGGTCGACGACTGGCCGCACATCCTCAACGAGGACTTCATGCTCAGTGACTTCACCGACCTCGACTACCTCCTGCGTCGGTGCGGAGGACCTGAGGGGCGCAACCTCTTGTGTGTCTTCCGGAACCCGGAGGAGCAGCCCATCCCTCCCGATAGTCCTTTCGAGTTTCCGTTCCTTGGCTACGACCTCATCGATCGCACCAGCGGTCCCAGTGCTCTGACCAACTGCGGTGGATTCCCTCTGGCGTTCTCCAACGAGGAGCTGACCAACTGCGGACTCTTGCCGACGCTCGGGCGGGCGCGAGAGGTGCAGCAAGCACTTGAGCGTCACTATCCAGACGATCATCATGCGTTCTGCGACGCATGGGCGATCTTCCGCGCGACCCACCACGGTGCCGCAGACGACGAGCGCCCCCAAGCGAGCACTCGGTGAACGTCCAGGCAGTCCGAATGCCGCAACCATGACCATCCTGGACACGATCCGAGGCGTCATCGCGCGCCGCGTGCTGCTCAACTACCGGATCGACCCGAGCGTGTTGGCGCGCGCGATTCCGGCGCCCTTCCGACCGAAGCTCTACCGCGGATACGGAATCGGCGGCGTCTGCCTGATTCGATTCCGTGGGCTGCGGCCCCGCTTCCTGCCATCGTGGCTCGGCGTGACTTCGGAGAACGCTGCCCATCGTGTGGCGGTCGAGTGGGACGAGGATGGCGAACGGCGGGAGGGAGTCTTCGTTCCTCGACGCGACACGAACTCCTGGTTGAACAAGACCGTCGGCGGGCGCGTGTTCCCGGGCATCTTCCACCGCAGCCACTTCGAGGTTGTCGAGTCACCAGGGGCAGTGTCGGTGCGAATCGTGCGCAGGGATGGTGGCGAGGAGATTGCGTTCGCGGGCCGATCCGCGGCTCAGCTGCCGGCGTCGAGCATCTTCCCGTCGGTTGCCGAGGCCTCCGCGTTCCTGAAGTCGGGGGCAACGGGCTACTCGGCCACTCGCCGAGAAGGGCACTACCACGGCATGGAGCTGAAGAGCCTGAGCTGGAGCATCGAGCCACTCGAGGTCACGCAGGCTCGCTCCTGCTTCTTCGGCGACGCCGCGCGGTTTCCCGCCGGATCGCTGGAGTTGGACTGCGCGTTGGTCATGCGAGAGATCGACCACGAGTGGCACAGCCGACCGGATCTCTTCTCCGGAGCGCAGCGAGGCGGCCTCACGAAGCGCCGCCCCTGAGGCTTTTCGCATCGGCAGCGTGGGGAGTTAGAAAAGCGGCATGAGCCCCAGCAAGCGAACCACGAACGGCACCACGAGCCGGTCCGCGGCGAAGAAGACCGCGGCCTTCTCGGCCGAGGAACGCGCCGCGATGCGCGAGCGCGCCAAGGAGGCGAAGGCCGAGGCGCGCGCGAACAAGACCAACGCCGACGGCGAGCGCGACGTGCTCGCGAAGATCGCCGAGATGCCCGAGCCCGAGCGCACCATGGCGACGAAACTGCACGCCCTCGTCAAGGCGGCAGCACCGAGCCTCGCGCCGAAGACCTGGTACGGAATGCCGGCCTACGCCAAGGCGGGCAAGGTCGTCTGCTTCTTCCAGAGCGCCAAGAAGTTCAGCACCCGCTACGCCTCGTTCGGCTTCAGCGATGCCGCGACGCTCGACGACGGCGATCTGTGGCCCGTCGCGTTCGCCCTCCAGCGCTGGACCCCGGCGGTCGAATCGCGCCTCGCCGCACTGCTGCGCGTCGCGGTTCGCTGAACAGCGAGCGTGCGCTCCATCTCGCTGGGCGAGTGGCGCGCCGCCATGGAGTCGCCGCTGTCGAACGCGATGCGTAGCAGCGCGTGAGGCATGCCCGACGCCTGTCGGGCTAGCCATCTCGCTTTGCGAGTGGCGCGCCGCCATGGAGTCGCCGCTGTCGAACGCGATGCGTAGCAGCGCGTGAGGCATGCCCGACGCCTGTCGGGCTAGCCATCTCGCTTCGCGAGATGGCACGCCCGCCAGGAGTCGAACCTGGGACCGCCGCTTTAGAAAAGCGGTGCTCTATCCGGCTGAGCTACGGGCGCGTGCCGCAGCGACGATACCAACGCCGGTGAACGACGGCACGCGCGCGACCGGCTACGCGATCCCGACCGCTGCGACGTTCGCCAGGAACGGCTCGCGCCAGTGGTAGCCGTCGAGCAGCGTGTCGTCGCGGTCGCCGAGCAGCCGCCGGGCCACGTAGAGCGCTTCGATCGACGCCAGCCCGCCAGTCGGATCCTCGAACACCTTGCTGGTGCGCGGATACGCCGTCGCCACCGCGGCCGGGATCGAGCGTGGCACCACGGCGCCGTGCACGCAGGCGCGCAGCTGTGGCAGCCAGCGCCACGTCGAGTCGAGCAGCAGCAGCGGCCGGCCTGCGTCGGCGCGCGACAGCGGCGGCGCGTCCACCGCGAGCAGCAAGAAGCCCGTGCCGTCGAACGTGAAGCCCGGCCGCGCGCGCAGGAACGTCATCTCCGGCCGGTCGTGCAGGAAGCGCAGCGAGCACTTGGCGATGCGTTCCTTCGGATGACGGATCACCGTCGTGCGCACCGCCGTCATGCGCGCACCGCCGCGAGTTGCCGCAGCACCGCCGACTCGACGTCGTCGAGGCCGATGCCGAGCACGCACTGCGGCGTCACGCACGTGCGGCGTTTGCACGGCCGGCACGGCGTTGGCGCGAAGAGCACCTCGTGCTGCACCCCGCCGTGACCGCGCGGCCCGTAGCGAGCTTCGTCCTTCGGCCCGAACAGCGCGACGCAACGCGCACCGACGGCTGCCGCGAGGTGCAGCGGGCCAGTGTCGGCGGCGACGGCGACCGCGCATTCGCGCAGCACCCCGCCGAGCCCGAGCAAGCCGAGGGTGGCGCCGTCGACGGGCAGTGCGCCGGCGGCGAGCAGCGGGGCCGCGAGTTCCCGTTCGCCGGGGCCGAAGCCCGCGAACACCGGGAGCCCGCGCGCGACCAGCCGTCGCGTCAGCGCGGCGAAGCGTTCGACCGGCCAGCGCTTGAAGGCCGCCCACGCCGACGTGCCTGGATAGAGCAGGACGCGGCGCGCCCGTTCGCCGGGGAGCAGTCCGGCCGGAGGCGGCGGCACCGCGAGCAGCGGCGGCGTCGGCGTGCCCGACAGGCCGATCGCCGCCAGCAGCCGATGGCCGATGTCGGCGCGATGCGGCACGGGCGTCGGCATCGGCACGACGGTGCCGTAGGCGCGCTGCGCGCCCTCGCGCGAACCGGGAGCCGCCGGCCCGACCTTGCACGGCGAGCGCACGCAGAACACGTGCATCGCACTCTTCAGGATGCCGTGCACGTCGAGCACGACGTCGTAGCGGCGCTTGCGCAGCGCCCAGAGGCTCTTGCCGATCGCGGCCGTGTTGGCGCGTGGATAGACGATCACTTCGCGCAGTTGCGGGTGGCCGGCGAGCAGCGACGCGAAGCGATCCTCGACCAGGAAGTCCACCTGCACGTCGGGCCGTTCGCGCGCGAGTGCGGCCACGGTCTCGAGCGCGAACAGCACGTCGCCGAGCGCCGACAGCCGTACGACGAGCGCGCTGCCGGCACGCGGCAGCCAGCGTTCGCCCGGCAAGGCCGGGGCAGCGGTCGCAGACGGCATGCGCGCAGCATTGCGAACGCAGCGCCGACTTCCAGTACGGAGCGCGCGGGGGCGCTGCCTATCATGGTGTCGTGGTGACCGCCGACACCTTCGTCGAACTGCGCGAGCCGTCGGGCCGCGCGTGGGTGCGCGCCGACCTCGCGGCGCTGCCGCTGGCGACGTGGTGGCAGCCGCTCGAGCCGCTGCCGGCGGCGAAGGGGCGCGGCGGCGTCGGCCTGCTGCGCGTCGCCGGCCAGGTGCTCGTGGTGCGTCCGTTCCGCCGTGGGGGGGCGCTCGGTGCGGTCCTGCACGATCGCTACATGCGACCGCGCCGCGCGCGCGCCGAACTCGAACTGCTCGCGGCGCTGCGGGCCCACGGCGTGCCGGTGGTGGTGCCGGTGGCGGCGGTGGCCCGCCGCAGCGGCGCGTTCTGGCGCCTGCGGCTGTGCACCGAGTACCTCGACGGGGCGCTGCCGTTGCCGGCGTTCCTCGCCGCCAACCCGGCGCTGCGGCGCTTCACCGCCGAGGCCGTCGGCAGCGTGCTGCACCTCGCCTTCGCCGCCGGGTTGCGCCATCCCGACCTGCACGCCGACAACGTGTTGTGCCAGGCGCGCGGCGACCGCGTGCGCATCGTGCTCGTCGACCTCGATCGTGGTGTGATCGTGCGCAAGCTGGCGGCGGGGAGCCGCGACGCCATGCTCGTCCGCCTGCAGCGCTACTGGCTGCGCCATCGCCAGCACCTGCCGGCGACGCCGTCCCGCGCCGAACGCATGCGCTGCCTGCGCTCGCTGCTGCCCGATCGCGACGCCCGCCACGACTGGTGGCGGCGCCTCGCGAAGGCCGTCGCCGCGGCGGTGCGCCGACGGCGCCTGTTCGGCCGCCGCCCCTACTTGGGAGCCTGAGCCTCCGGCCGTGGCGTCGCGTCGGCCCACGAGAGCGCCCAGACCTCGGTCATGCCGTCGGGAAGGAAGGAGACCACGCCGAGGTCGCGCAGCCCGTCGCGATCGCGGTCGCCTAGATCGGCCAGCGCGATGGCGAAACGGGTCAACGGCGCGTTGGCGGTGAAGGTCTGCACCGGGGTGGTGCTCTTCAGGTCGAACACGCGCAACCAGCCGGTGCCAAGCGCGCCGCCGCCGCGCGTCGCGACGGCGATTGCCGGTCCGGAGTTGCGTTGCCAGTGCGGCAGCAACTGCACCGAGGCGCCGAAGCCGTCGCCGGGGCGCTCGCCGCTCAGTTCGTAGAGCGTGCGTCCGGTGCGGCTGCTGAACACCAGCACGCGTCCGCTCTGGTTCGGTCCCGCGCGTCCCGGTGCGGTGACCAGGATCTCGGCGCGACCGTCGTCGTCGAGGTCGCCGCAGCCGAGCACCGTCTCGCCGAAGCGCGCGTTGCTGTCGCTGTCGACGAGCGTGGTCAGGCGTTCGCCGGTGGCGCCGTCGAACACGACGACGAGGCCCGGCGCGTCGCCGTAGTTGCCGCCGACGACGACGTCGTCGATGCCGTCGCCGTTCACGTCGCCGGCGTTGGCGCACGAGCCGCCGAACCAGGTGCCGCCGCGTTGGCTCGCCAGCACATGCAGCACGTCGCCGTCCTTGCCCGAGCAGACGAAGGCGAGCCCGTGGGCGTCGGCGTGCAGGCGGCCCGGGGACATACCGACGACGAGGTCGGGCACGCCGTCGCCGTTGACGTCGCCGAGCCTCGCGAGCGCCGAGCCGAAGCTCGCGCCGTCTTCCTCGACGCGCCAGATCCGCTCGCCGGTGCGCCCCGACCAGAGTTCGACGGCGGCGCGTGCGGTCGGTTCGTGGCTGGCCAGCGGGATGCCGATCGCCACGTCGGCGCACAGATCGCCGTCGATGTCGCCGAGGCTCGCGACTGCCCGGCCGAACATCGCGTGTTCATCGTCGTGCAGCCACGTGCGGAGCAGCGCGCCGTCGTGCAGGTTGCGCACCTCGACGAAGCCGGTACCGGGGGCTTGCGGCGACGGCGGAGCGGCGACCAGCAGTTCGTCGAGCGTGTCGCCGTCGAGGTCGCCGACCACCAGGAGCTGGCTGCCGTAGACGACATCGTCGCTGGCCGGGCCGCGGAACAGGCGCCGATCCTGGACACGGTGCAGGCGCTTGCCGAGCGCCCGCTCGTACGGCAGCAGTTCGAGCGTCAACTGGTCGGTCGCGCGGCCCAGCAGGCATGGGATGCCGGCGACCAGCGCCACTTGCGCGGCGGCGGGGAGCCGCAGCAGCGCCTGCGGCGTCTGCAGCAGCACGAGCCACGTGCTGCGCAGGGCGACGCCGATCGGCCGGCGATCGTGGCTGGCGAGGCGGTTGCTCGCGTCGTCGTAGAGCGCGAACGCGCGCAGCGCCTGTTCGATGCCGACGACCGTCGCCGGCCGCAGCCAGGCCCGCAGCGGCACCACGTCCTCGGTGCGGGCCGTCGCGCCGTCCACCACGGCGGCGCTGGCGAGTTCTCCGAGCAGGCCGTTGAGCCCGCCGAGACGGAGGATGCCGAGCGAGTCGCCGAGCGCTGGCGTCGCCTGCCGCCGGAGTTGCCCGACCGCGTGGCGCGCGTGCTGCAGGTAACGCGTCGTGTCGCGGTCGAGCAGCGCCATGCGCGCGAGCTGCTGGCGCGCGAACGCCAGGTCCGGCCAGCGCGACAGCACGTAGTCGAGCTGGCGTTCGCCGGCCGCGCGTTCGCCGACCCGCAGCGCGAGCATCGCCAGACGCAGCCGCGGTGCCGGGTTCGAGGCGTCGTCGATCGAGATCTCGCGGTAGGAACGGGCGGCGCCCTGCGTGTCGCCTTCGGCGGCGGCGAGATCGGCTTCGAGCAGGCGCAGGCCGACGTCGTCGGTCGGGGCGGCCCCGCGCGGCAGCGCCTGGATCCACTGCCGAGCGAGCGGCAGGTCGCCGGCCGCGAGGGCGGCGTCGGCGAGCGCGAACGCCAGGGCCTTGGCTTCGGGCAGGGCCCGCACGGCGTGGAACAGGCGCGGGTAGGCGCGGTCGGCGGGGCCGGCGGCGGCCAGGCGCAGCGCGCTGCACGCGTCGACCAGGGCATCCTCGCGCCAGTCCGGGCCGAGCCCGGTCCAGCAGTTCGCGCACAGGGCATGGTCGCCCCACAGGAACGCGAACAAGCCGCTGGCGAAGCGGTCGTCGTCGTTGGCGCGAGCGAGACCATCACCGAGGTCGTCGGTGAGGCGGCGGTGCTCGCGGGCGTTGGCGACGAGCTGGCGACAAACGGGCGGCAACGCCGCGAACACCGCTGCGGCATCGGCGCCCCCGCCGAGCAGCCGATCGACGGCGTCGACCACGCCGTGTTCGAGCCGCAGCCGCGCATCGTCGGGCGTTGCCTCGAGGGCGCTCCGATAGTGAGCGAGGGCATCACGGAAGGCGCGTCCGCGGGCGGCGACGGTGTTCGACTGCTCGAGCAGCCGTTCGCCGACCGGCTGCGCCGACCATGAGGTCGGCAACGTCTCGGGCTGCAGCAGGGCCGAGCGCGCTGCCGTCCTCGCCGCGGTACTCCTCGCGCGCGCGGCCTGCCGCGCGTCGGCGTGCGCCGCGATCGGCCACGCCGCCAACGCGACCAGGGCCGCGCCGGCCGTCGCCGCGAACACTGCCTTGCGGTTGCGGGCGAGGAACTTGCTCAGGCGCCGCAGCGGTCCCGCCGGCCGGGCCAGGATCGGCTGCAGGTTGAGCAGCCGTTCGAGGTCGTCGGCGAACTCGTCGGCGGTCGCGTAGCGCCGGCGTGGATCCGGTTCGATCGCCTTGGCGATGATCGTCGACAGGTCGGCCGACACGTGCGGCGCGCGATCGCGCAGCGGCGGCGCGTTGCCGCTCTCGATGCGGCGCAGCACTTCGTCGGTGCTGCTGCCGCGGAACGGCGGGCTCGACGTGAACGCCTCGTACAGCGTCACGCCGAGCGAGTAGACGTCGGTGCGCGCGTCGACGCGGCCATCGCCGCCGCGCAGCCGCTCCGGTGCTGCGTAGACCGGCGTGCCGGCGAACTTGGTGCGCGTGCTGTCGAGCTCGCCCTGCAGCGCCAGCCCGAAGTCGGCGAGTACTGGCGTGCCGTCCTTGCGCAGCAGGATGTTCGACGGCTTCACGTCGCGGTGGATGAGACCGTGCCGGTGCACCACGCCGAGTGCCCGCGCCATCTTGATGCCGACTCGCACGAACCACTCGACGCTGCTGCGCACGCCGGGGCCGACGTCGCAGCCGAGCGCTTTCTGCAGCGACTCCAGCGCGAACGGCTTGTCGTGCTGTTGCAGCGCCAGGATCAGCGACTGCAGGCTGCCGCCGGCGACGTACTCCATCTCGAACGCGAGCATCTCCTCGTGGTCGATGATGCGGTGGATCGGGACCACGTGCTCGTGGCGCAGCTGGGCCAGGGCCCTGGCTTCCTCGAGGAAGCGCTCCTTGGCGCGAGGCGACATCGCCAGCGACTGCGGCAGCACCTTGATCGCGACGTCGCGCGCGAGTTGCTCGTGGCGGGCGAGATAGACGGTGCCCATGCCGCCGTGGCCCAGTTCGCGCAGGATCTCGTAGCCGCCGAGCACGGGCCGGCTCGGCACGCGACGCCCGGCGACCGAACACGCGAGGTGCCAGGCCTCCTGCACGCGGTCCCGCAGATCGGGGCGGTCGGGCAGCAGCGTCGCGACGTCGGGCGTGCGGCCTTCGAGGATGTCCTGCAGCAGCGTGTCGAACAGGTCCGCCAGCAGTTCTTCGTCGCGGGTCTCGCCCTGCGGAACGGCGCTCACGGGGCGACCTCGCGTTCGTCGTCGCTGCCGAGCAGTTGGCGCAGCCGGTGGCGGTACTTGGTGACGCCGCGCAGCAGCCGTTCCTTGGCCGTCGACAACGGCAGGCCGAGCTGCGTCGCGACCTCGCGCATCGGCACTTCCTCGAACAGGCGCAGGTGCACGACGTCGCGCAGTTCGGGTTCGAGGCCCTGCAGCGCCAACTCCATCGCCTGGGCGCGTTCGCGGAAGCCGGCGACGCGGCTCGGCGTCGTCGAGCCCGGCGGCAGCATCTGCGACACCGAGCCGGCGTCGGCGAGCAGCGAGAACGGGGCGATCCGATGGTCGCCGCCGCGCTTGCTGCGGCCGGCGGTGCGCGCCGCGTCGCGCACGCGGTTGCGGGCGATCGACAAGAGCCAGGCGCGCCAGGCTGCGAGGTTGCGCCAGTCGTGCTGCTCGCGGTCGCGCCAGGAGCACCACAGCGTTTCCTGCCAGACGTCCTCCGCCGAGACCGTCGTGCGCAGCTTCTGGCCGAGCCAGCTGCCGATCACGACGAAGATGCTCGCGACGTCCAGACTCTCGACGAGACGGCCCCATTCGGTGGGGTCGCGATGCGGCTCGGCCGCGGGTCGCGGTTCGTCGATCGAGACCATGGCAGGGGGAGGTGCGCCGCGTGGTGGCGGTGCGCCGTCCCGGATGATACCTCGCGCGCCGGCGGGGTGCGTTCAGCGGCGGTCGACGGCAGTGGCGCGTCGCAGCACGTGGCCGGCGCGCACGCCGTTGGCCTGGCCACGATCGACCGCGAGGATGCCGTTCACGAACACGGCCCGGATCCCTGCCGGCGGCGCCAACGGCTCGTCCCAGGTCGCGCGGTCGGCGATCGTCGCCGGGTCGAACACCACGAGGTCGGCGAAGGCGCCGACGCGCAGTTCGCCGCGATCGACGAGACCGAACGCGCGCGCCGGCACCACGGTCATCTTGCGGATCGCCGTAGGCAGGTCGAGCACGCCGCGCTCGCGCACGTAGCGGCCGAGCACCCTGGGGTTGTTGCCGCTGCCGCGCGGGTGGGGCCGTTCGGGGCCGCCCTCGGGGCGCAGGCCCGCGTCGCTCGCGATCGCGATCCAGTCCTCGCGCAGGAAGCGCTCGACGTCGGCCTCGGCCATCGTGTGGTAGATCATGCCGACGCGGTCGGGGGCCGCCGCGGCGAACAGTTCGATCGCCAGGTCGGCCTGGGCGTCGGCGTCGTCGCGCTGCAGATGCCGCCGCGCGGCGTCGGGCAGCAGCAGGCCGTTGAGCTGCGGGTGGCCCTTCGCCGAGGCGATGCGCGCGTAGCGGAAGTCGCCGAACCCGACCTGCGTCATCTTCGCGCGCAAGGCGGCGTGGATGCGCGCGCGGAACGCGGCGTCGTCGCGCAGTTTCGCCGCGAACGGTTCGCGCCCGATTTCGAGTTCGTCGGCGGGGAACAGCACGTCGAGCCCGGTCGAACTCGCGTCGTAGGCGTACTGGTCGGCGTGCACACGCTGGCCGCGCGCGCGCGCCGCCTGCAGTGCGGCGAGCACTTCCTCGGCGCGGCCGTGGTTGGGCCTGCCGGTGCACTTGATGTGGCTGATCTGCACCGGCACGCCGGCGTCGGCGCCGATCTGCAGCGCCTCGGCGATCGCGGCCAGCACCTGGTCGTTCTCCGAGCGGATGTGGCTCGCGTAGATCCCGCCGTGGCGGCCGACGACCCTCGCCAGCGCGGTGATCTCGGCGGTCTCGGCGTAGATGCCGGGAACGTAGATCAGGCCGGTCGACATGCCGAACGCGCCCGCGCGCATGCCGGCGTCGACGAGGTCGGCCATGCGCTGCAGTTCGGCGGCGTCCGGCGCCCGGTTCTGCGTGCCGAGCACCGCCGTGCGCACGGTGCCGTGGCCGACCAGGCTCGCGTAGTTGCAGCCGATGCCGCCCTGCTCGAGGCGCGCGAAGTGCGCCGGCAGGTCGCGCATCGACGATCCGCAGTTGCCGGTGACGATGGTGGTCACGCCCATGCGGAGGAAGTTCTCGCACCCGGGCTGTCGGGCGACGTCGGCGTCGACGTGCACGTGCACGTCGACGAAGCCAGCCGCCACGTGCAGTCCCGTCACGAACAGCACTGGTGTTCCCGGCGCGGCATCGACCGTGCCGAGCGCGACGATGCGGCCGTCGGCGATCGCCAGGTCCCCGAGCACCGCCGTTCGCTGGTCGCCGTCGACGAGGGTGCCGCCGCGCAACACCAGGTCGTACCGCACGGGCGGCGAGGTGGGGGCCTGGCCGGGGAGTCCGCCGGCGTTCCCGCCGAGTGCGGCGAGGGCGGCGATCACGACGAGGTTGCTGCGAGCCATGTCGGACGAAGGTAGATCGCGGCCGGTCGCCGTTCGCCAGCGGCAACGTCGGGGACTTTTTTTTCGTGGTCCGGCGAAACCTGCCACGGCGATGCAGGTAGTGGGTGCTGTTCCCGACAGGGTGTGATCCTTGCCGGGGGCACCACGAGACTCTCCACCGAGGAGGGACGGGCACGTCGCTCGGACCTCCGGGGGCGAGGTGGAGAGTCTTCTTTCCCTCTGCCGGCGCGGTGCGCTTCAGCGGGCTCGGTGCACCCAGGCGTCGACGACGCCGGCATCGTCGAACACCATCGCCAGCGCCTCGCGCAGTTCGGTCGCCGTCACGCCGAAGTGGCGCGCGCCGCGGGCGTGGCCGGTGAACTGCCGCGGTTGGTCCATCACCGCGAGCAGCGCCACGGCGACCAGTTCCCGCGCCCGGGGATCGAGGTGCGGCCGCGTGAGGATCCTGCCGTAGGCGGTGCTCAGCACGAAGTCGTGGAACTCGGCGTGGCAGCCGCGCAGCATCGCGTCGACGGCCGCGGTGTTGGCGCCGTAGATCGCCGCGAACAGCCGTTCGCCGGCCGCGCGCTGCTCGGCCGTCGGCAGGGCCCCGCCGGCGGGCGGGACGGGTGCTGGCCATGCCGCGGCCAGGTGCTCGAACGCGGTCACGACCCGTGGGAAGCCGCAGAACAGGACTGCCTGCAGCAGGACCTCTTCGAAGTCGGCCCGCGGCCGCTGCCGGTCGCGCGCCGCCTCGGCCCAGGCGCGCAGGGCGGGCCAGTCGCCACGCCAGATCGCGATCGCCGCACCGATGCGGAGCCGGTCGGCAGCGGGGAGGCCGGGTCGCGCGAGCAGTTGGTCTCGGTCCATCGGGATCAGCGGCGTTGCACGTGCGAAGGGTCGGCATGGCGCGCGGCGAGCGCGGCGGCGGCCTGCCGTTCGGTGGGCGTGTAGTCGCCGGCGACCGGGGTGAGGCCCAGCGCGGCGGCGAAGTGGGCGACCAGGCCGTCGCCGAGGGCGGCGCGCAGCGTGGGCGTGACCGGGGTGGCATCGGCGACGGCCGCGACGAACGGCGTGCCCGCCGGTCGTTCGAGGACCAGCGAGCCGTGGTGCAGCAGGCGCGGTCGGTCCGTCGTCAGGCGCCGCTGCGCCGAGCCCAGCAGCTTGCCGTGGCCGGTGACGACATCGTCGCGGCCGGCCTCGCGGAAGCACCAGCGAACGTCGGGCCGGGCCGCGGGCGGCGTGCCGGCGGTCGATCGTTCACTCGCCACCCCGACCGCGGCGAGCGCTCGGACGGCGGCGTCGTGCAACAAGCGGTAGCCCGCGGCGACGTCGCGGGGCAGCAGTGCTGCGTCGATCGCCAACGCGAACGTGAGCTCGTCGCCGTGCCAGATCGCGCCGCCGCCGGTCGGGCGGCGCACGATCGGCACCGAGGCCGGCACGTCGGAGAAGTCGGCGAAGCGCTGGAACCAGCCGAGCGACACCGCGTGCGGTCGCCAGCCGTAGAGGCGCAGCGTCGGCGTCGCGGCGTGCACGAGCAGGGCTTCGTCGGCGCCCATGTTCCAGGCGGCCGGGCCAGGCTCGTCGCGGATCACGCGCAGACGTACGGCCTGGCGGCGCACGCACCGCCCCGCGGTCAGCCTTCGGCCTGGCAGTGCGCGTCGTACGCGGGCCCCGCGAGCAGGTCCGGGGACGTGGAGGCGACCTTGACCTTGATCATCCAGGCCTTGCCGAACGGATCCTGGGCCAACCACTCGAGGTTGTCCGGCAGCGCCTTGTTGGTGTCGAGCACCTCACCGCTGACCGGCGAATAGAGGCTGCTGACCGCCTTCACCGATTCGATCTCGCCGAAGCCCTCGCCGATCGTGACCGAGCCACCTTTCGCCGGCAGATCGAGGAAGACGAGGTCGCTCAGGTGGGAGACGGCGAAGTCGGTGATGCCGATCGTGGCGACGCCATTCTCGATCTTGCACCACTCGTGACTCTTCATGTAACGGCGGTCGGTGGGACGCATGGGGAGAACTCCTGGCTCGGGGCGTTCAGCGGACGCGCTGGTAGAACGGCAACGCCGCGACGACGCACGGCTCGGGCTTGTCGCGAACCACGAACTCGAGGGCCGTGCCCGGGGTCGTGAACTCGTCGCGAACGTAGGCCGTCGCGATGTTGGTGTCCAACGTCGGCGAGATGTTGCCCGAGCAGACGTGGCCCACCGGCCGGCCGCCCGCGAGCAGCGGGTAGCCCTGGCGCGGGCAGCGTTTCGCCGTGCTCGTCAGGCCGACCAGGCGGCGGCCGGTGCCGCCGGCGGCGACCACCTTCTCGAGGGCAGCCTTGCCGACGAAGTCGTGGTTCATCTTCACCGCCCAGCCGAGCCCGGCCTCGAGCGGGTTCGTCGTCTCGTCGATCTCGTGGCCGAAGAGCGGCATGCCGGCTTCGTGGCGCAGGGTGTCGCGCGCACCGAGGCCGATCGCGGTGAGGCCGTCCTTCTCCCCCGACGCCATGAACGCGTCCCAGACCTTCTGTTCCTTGCCGCTCGGCACGTAGGCCTCGAAGCCGTCTTCGCCGGTGTAGCCGGTGCGCGAGAGCGTCATCGGCACGCCGGCGACGGTCGTCTCCATCCAGGCGTAGTACTTCAGCGACGCGAGATCGCCGCCGCAGATGCGTTGCGTGATCTGCTGCGACAGCGGCCCCTGGATCGCGATCATGCCGAGGCTGGCAGTGCAGTCCTCGACGGTGACCTGGTACTGCTTGGCGATCTCGCGCATGATGCCGAGGTCGCGCGCGGTGTTGCCGGCGTTGACGACGACGAAGAAGCCGTCGTTCCTCGGGTTGCGGTACACCAGGATGTCGTCCTGCGTCAGGCCCTGCTCGGACAGGATCATCGCGTAGCGGATCCGGCCGGCGGGAATCGCCGCCGCGTCGTTGGTCTGCAGGCGCTGCAGGAACGCTTCCGCCTGCGGACCGTGCACCTTGACGCGGCCCATGTGGCCGAGGTCGAACAAGCCGGCCTTGCTGCGCACGGTGCGCGCTTCGTCGAGGATCGGGCGGTACTGGACCGGCATGTTCCAGCCGGCGAACGGCACCATGCGGGCGCCGAGGGCGACGTGGGTCGAGGCGAGGGCGGTGCTTTGCATGGCGCGTGCGGGGCGGCGAGCTTAGCCAGCCGCGCGGGCAGTCGCCATGCGGCGATCCGGCCCGACCAGCTCCATCATTCGGCGAGCTTCTTCGCGAGTGCGTCGAGATCGCAGCGCGTGACGTCCGCGGCGCGGATCGGTCCGAGGCGCTGGAAACGGACGCGCTCGGTGGCCGAAGTGCAGTCGTCGTGCGCGCTCGTGGCGCGGCCATCGTCGGGCAACCGCCCGGACATCGGGCGGCCGAACGTGGTCTCTGCCAGCTCGTCCAGCCCGGGCAGCAACGCGTCGAGTGCGGTGTCGATCGACTCGTTGCGCGGCTCGCGACCAGCACCGCCGGCTCGTGGGAGGTGCCAGGTCGCCCGTTCGCCGGTGCCGTCGAAATCGTCGTGGTCGGCGACCGGCGCGAACGTGGTCCCGGCCAGGCGCGGCTCGTGCAGGGCCGGTGGGTGGCGCAGTCGCGCGAAGCGCACGGGGTCGAGGCGGCGCGCGTGTTCGAGTTCGCGGCGCCAGCCGGCGTAGTCGCCGCAGTCGAACGCGATGCGGCCGAGGTGGACGTAGGCGGCGAAGTCGGCGCCGCGCAGCATCAACACGCGCTCGAAGTGATGCCGCGCGGTGCGACGGCAACCGAGCCGGTAGGCGAGCCAGCCGCCGGCGCCATGCAGGCGCGCGGCGAGGCACTGCAACAGCCTGCCGACGATCGACATCCCGCCGACAGTATGGCCTGGTCGTGGTGGCGGCAAGGTGTGGGGATGGGTCGTGCGGTGGGCGATCGCGCAACCCGGCGTCTCGGCCTTTTGGCTCAGGGCTCGACCGGCGGTGGTCGATAGGCCGATGCGGGATTGGGTAGTCCCGGCGCGCACACACCATGGCTCTACGAGGGGATCTTGCGAGTGTCGATCTGGCGCAGGTGTTCCAGATGCTCTCGCTCAACAAGAAGGCGGGGCTGCTCTCGATCCAGGCGGCCAACAGGCGCAAGGTCCTCTACTTCAACGAGCACGGCGTAACGGTCTACCACAACGTCCATCGCCTCGTGGAGCGCGTCGTCAGTGCGTTCGTGCGAACCGGACGCCTGACCGAGCAGACCGCCGACGAGGTGCGCGACCATTCCGCGCGCGTCGGCCAGCCGCTCGCCGACAGCCTGCTGGCGGGTGGCTACGTCGAACCTGCCGAACTCGAGGAGCAGTACCGGTTCGAGCTCGAGGAGGACATCTACGACCTCTTCTTCGTGCGCGAGGCGAAGTTCGAGTTCCACGAGAAGGTGAAGACGCTCGAAGGCGTCGAGGGCTCGATCGACGAGCGCTTCTTCGCCAACTGCGACAGCGTCGTGATGGAGGCGGCTCGCCGCATCGACGAGTGGGCCTACATCAGCGAACGCGTGCCGACGACCAGCGAAGTGCTGGTGGCCACTGCCGAGACGATCGACGCCGACCAGTTCGGCCCGCATGCGCCGGCCGTGTTCGCGCTGCTCGACGGCCGTCGCAACGTTGCGCGCGTCGTCGAGACGACGGGCCTGTCGAACTTCCAGGTCTGCAAGAGCCTGAGCCAATTGCTCGAGGCGCAGGCCGTCGCGCCCGTCGCTCCCGACCAGCTGGTGGCGCTGGCAGCCGAATGCACGGCCGACGGCCGCGTCCAGGACGCGATCAGCCTCTACGAACGTGCGATCGAGCTGGGCGTCGGGATGCCCGAGGTCTGCTCGCTGGCGGCGAAGGCCTACCAGGCAACGTCCGAGTACGAACACGCGGTCTACCACCTGGCGAGCGAGGCCGAGTATCGCTGCAAGCACGGCGACCGCGCCGGCGCCGCGCAGCGGTTGTTCGAGGTGCGGCAGTTGATGCCCACCGACCTGCAGTCGCGCGACCGCCTGGTGGACCTCACGCTCGGCGCCAACGGCGTGAAGATCGCCGGCTTCGACCCGCACGCCGAGGGCAAGGAGCTCGTCGAGCTGATGGTCGAGTTCGGCGACATCCAGCGCGTTCGCGCGCTGCTCGAACGGCTGCTGCAGGCCGACCCGGGCGACCCCGACCTCAAGAAGGCGCTCGTCAACGTGCATCTCAAGGCCGGCGATCAGCCGCGCATCGTCGAGCTGTACGAGTCGATCGCCGACGACCTCGTGCGCGCGCAGAAGCCGATCGAGGCCGTTGCCTACCTGCAGAAGATCCTGCTGATCGATCGTGGCCGCGCCGACATCAGCGAGCGGGTGCGCAAGCTGTACGAGTTCGACGAACGGTCGCGGCGGCGCGGTCGCGCGCTGAACGTGCTGGCGGTCGTGTTCTGCCTGCTGCTCGTGCTCGGCTCCGCCTACTGGTTCTACAACGAACGCGCCGAGGAGGCCTTCGAGCGCATCGACGTGCATGCGATGCTGGCCGCCGAGGACTTCGCCGGAGCGAAGGCCGCGTGGGACGACTTCGTGCAGTCGCATCCGCTGACGGCCTCCGTGTCGAAGGCGAAGGCCGAACTGCTGCAGATCGAGACGGCCCGGCAGCAGTTCGAAGCGCGCCGCGCGTCGGAGCGAGCCGGTCGCGAACGGGAACTGCGGCGTGTGCGCGGCCTGTACGAGCAGGAGTGGACACGCCATCGTCGGGCGTTCAGCGACGGCCAGCCCGAGGAGTCGTTCGCGGCGCTGACCCGCGTGCGCGACCTCGTCGGCGAAGCGGGCACGGCGGAGGACATCGGGTGGAGCCACGAGCGGCAGGTCGAACGGACCTGGACGCGACTGCGCGACTTCCTCGCCGAAGCCGAGCGTCTCGCCGTCGACTACGACCGCCACGTCGCCGCCGACGATTGGCAGGCTGCCCGCGTCACGGCGCTGCGCCTGCACGCCGACTACGAGAACACGGCGCCGACCAAACGCGCCGCGATCCCGGTGACGATCACGACGCGACCTGCCGGTGCCGCCATGTCGCGCGAAGGGGCGCCGCTGCTCGCAGCCAAGGGCGGGGCGGCGCTGCAGACTCCGGGCGTGCTGCTCTGCCCGGCGCAGCCGTTCACCGTCGTCGCCACGCTACCTGGCTTCGAGCCGGCGAGCCTCGTGATCGACGCGCGCGCCACGGCATCGATCGAAGTCGTGCTCACGGTCGTTCCCGAACGCCGCATCACCTTCGACTCGCCGGCCCAGACCGGCGTCGGCGTCGGCGATGGCTGGCTCGCGGTCGGCCTGCGCGGCGGGCGTCTCGGTCTCGCCCGAACGGACGGCAGCAGCCGCCACGTCCGGGCGTTGCCCGGCCTGCGTGCCGTCGACTCCACGCCGCGCGTTCAGAACGGCCGCGTGTTCTTCGTCAGCACCGACAACACGATCGAGTGCATGCCCGTCGACCAGAACGTCGCAGTGCCCGGCTGGCCGATCCAGTTGGCCTCCGGCGCGGCGACCGAACTCTGCGTCAACGATGGCCGCGTCGCGGTCGTCGACCGCGATGGCGTGCTGCACTGCTGGGAGCAGGCGACGGGTCGCGCGGTGCTGTCCGTCGCGCTCGAGAGCGCGCCGTCCGGACCGCCGACGATCGACCGCCGGCAAGTGCGCGTCGGCACCGCGGACGGTCGGGTGCTGGCGTTCGATGCCGCCGACGGCCGAGCGATGGCGTCGTTCCGCAGCCCGGTCGGCGTCGCGACACGCGTGATCGCCGACGGCCACGCCTGGTTCTTCGGCGGAGCCGACGGCAGCGTGCGCGCGGTCGATGGCCGCGACGGCGGCATGGCCTGGACCGTCTCGACGGGGCGGCCGCTCGCCGACGGCGACGTCGCGTTGGCCGAGAAGGCCGTGTTGACGTTGGCCGCCGACAACCGGGTGCTCGCGATCTGCCGAACCAGCGGTCGCCAACTCGGGGAAGTCCGGCTCGCCGGCGATGCCCTGGGCGGCTTGCGGGTGCAAGGTGGCCGGGCGTTGGTGCAGGTGCGGCGCGGCAAGACCCGCAACACACCGGCCCGCGACGTGCTGGTCGCGATCGACATCGAAGCGATGACCGTGGCCTGGGAGTTCGTCGACTCCGGGCTGCGACCCGGACAACCGGGTTGCGATCCACTGGTGGCGGCGATGCCGTCGGCGGACGGCGACATCGTGCTGTTCCGCTGAGCGAGGACCCATGCACCTGATCCAACGAATGAAGGTCTGGAAGGAACTGCGCCGGCTCGAGCGGCGCGTGCGCGAAGAGCCCGCGCCCAACACCTTCGTCGACCTCGGTCAGGTGTTCATCAACCTCGAGATGCACGACAAGGCCGAGCAGTGTGCGACCGACGGGCTCGCGCTGTTCCCGAAGTCGTCCGAGTTGCGCGAGCTGCGGGAATGCGCCCGGCGCGGCCTGCGCCAGCGGCGCGCCGCGGCGCTGCGGGCCCGCGTCACGCGCAGCCCGAACCAGAAGGACTACCGCGACCTCGCGCAGCTGCTGATCGAGATCGGCGACTCCGCGAGCCTGCATGCGGTCTGCCAGGAGTGGAGCCTCCGGTTCCCGGCCGACGCCGGGTGTTGGCTCGTGCTCGGACAGACGAAGCTCGTCAACTTCTACCGCGACCTCGCGGCGCGTGAGGGCCACGAGGCGGCGCGCTGTCTGCAGCGCGCAGTGCGCATGCAGCCGGCCGATCCGCAGGCGCGTCGCCTGCTCGGCGAACTCATGTATCGCATCGGCGCGGTCGCGGCAGCGCAGCGCCAGTTCCGCGAACTGCAGGCGCTGAACGCCGAGGATCGCGAAGTGGCTGCCCTGCTTCGCCACGTGGCGTCGCTGTCCGACCACGGCGACGACCTCGCGGGGTTGTTCGCCGACGTCGAGACGCACGGCTCGTTGCGCCACCCGCCGATGGCGCCGACGTCGCCTTCGGGAGACGAGAGGCCGCTGGCGGGCGTTCGCGACGGACTGGCTCAGGTCGCCGAACTGCCTGGCGTGACCAAGGCCGCTTTCATCCGCGGCGCCAAGGCGCTGGTGAAGGGGGCGATCCGCGACGGCAAGGACTCGTTCCTGCGCGCGTCGCGCGTCGTGGCGCGCGCGGCGCACCGGTTTGCCCGCAAGGTCGACATCGGCAGCGCCAGCAAGACGATCGTCGAGGGGCCGTTCGGTCGCATCTGCGTCTGCGCCTACGGCGACGCGCTCGCCGCGGCGCTGTGCGACGCGCGGGCCGACGCCACGCAGGTCATGGCCGAGTTGCAGGAAATCGTCGCCGGCGCCTTGGCCGTGACGGAGGAGTGAGGACCATGAGCAGGATCCACGAAGCCCTGACCGACTTGCGTGCCGTGTCCGGTGTGAAGGGAGCGGCGGTGCTGACCCAGGACGGGCTGGTCGCCGCGGCTTCGCTCGACAACGCCGACAGCGCCGAGACCCTCGCCGGCATCGCCTCGTGGCTGCTGATGACCACGGTCAAGATCCTGCGCGACGGCGGCATGGGCGGCATGCACCGCCTCGTCGTCCAGGCGACCCATGGCAAGGCCGTGCTGATCGATCTGCAGGAGTCCTGCCTGGTCGTGATGCTCGACCAGTTCACGGATGTCGACCAGGCGGCCGCCGAGATCGACGAAGCCGCGCTGCGCATTCGCCGCGCCTCGCGCGTGCGCTGATCGGCGCCGTGCATCGCAATCGGCGCTGCACCCTCAAGTTCGGGCGGCACGACAGCCGATGAACGACTGACTGCGCCCGGCGCCACTGCGGCTGCCGGGCGGGATCCATATCGCCCGGCGAGCTGAACTCATGGTCCAGATCAACTTCGCGCTCAAGGAAGTCAACTGCAAGGTCGTCTACTACGGTCCGGGGATGAGTGGGAAGACCACCAACCTCGAGATCGTGCATCAGAAAGCGCCCGAGGAGAACAAGGGCGAGCTGACGTCGATCTCGACCGACGGGGATCGCACGCTGTTCTTCGACTTCATGCCGCTCGACCTCGGCAACGTCGCGGGCATGCGCACGAAGTTCCAGCTCTACACGGTGCCCGGCCAGGTCTACTACAACTCGACGCGCAAGCTCGTGCTGCAGGGCGTCGACGGCGTGATCTTCGTGGCCGACAGCGACCCCGACAAGATGGACGAGAACATCGAGTCGTACGCGAACCTCATCGAGAACCTCGAAGAGTACGGCAAGGACGTCCGCGAGCTGCCGCACGTGCTCCAGTACAACAAGCGCGACCTGCCGAACGCGCTGCCGGTCGCCGAGATCGACAAGCGGTTGAACAAGTTCGGCGTGCCGACCTTCGAGGCCGTCGCTTGCACGGGCGAAGGCGTGTTCCCGACGCTGAAGACGCTGGCCGCGATGGTGCTCGAGAGCATCGACAAGATCGACGGCCGCAATCCGCGCAAGGCCAGCGGCAAGCCCGCAGCCGCGCCGGCACCGGCGAACGCCAAGCCCGCACCCGCACCCGCACCGGCCCGCGCCGCTGCGGCGCCGGCTCGGGCCGCTGCTGCCCCGGCCAAGGCTGCGCCAGCGCCGGCGCGCCGGCCCGTTGCCGCTCCGGCCGCTGCCGCGCCCGCCCAGGCCCGTCAGGTCGCCCGTCCCCAGGCTGCCGCCCCGGCCCGTCGAGCGGTTGCTGCCCCGGCCCGCGCGGCCGAGACCGCATCCAGCGCTCCGAAGGGCAAGAAGGGCAAGGCACTCGGGCTCGTCGTCGGCCTCAGCGTGCTCGTGATCGCCGCCGCCGCCGGCGTCGCCTTCTTCTTCCTCGGCCAGTGAGGGAACCCACCATGGCTGCCCAGAAACGGATGTCGCAGAACGACCGGCTGCGTCACGACCGACTGACCTTCTACAAGGAGGACATCGATCGCATCGACAAGCTGCTGGCCGAGTTCCTGCGGTTGTCGGGCGCGAAGTGCGCGCTGCTGATCGACAAGGAAGGCCACCTGGTGACCAAGCGCGGCGAACTGCGCACGATCGACATCGACACGATCTCGGCGCTCGTCGCCGGCTCGTTCGCGGCGACCAAGGAGATGGCGCGGCTGCTCGGCGAGGACGAGTTCACCGCGATGTTCCACCAGGGCGAGCGCGACAACATCCAACTCTCGCTCGTCGGCGACCGTACGCTGCTGACGATCCTGTTCGACGACCGCACCACGGTCGGCATGGTCCGGCTCTACGCGGGCGAGACCGCCAAGAAGCTGGCCGACATCTACCGCGAAGCGATCGACCGGCCGGCGGGAGACTCCGGCCTCGACCAGGCCTACGGCAGCGACGCGAAGAAGACGCTCGACAAGCTGTTCGACTGAGCCCGCCGCCCGTCGCTCTCGAGTCACGCTGGCGGCGGGGTACAAAATTCTGGCGGGCCACAGCAGATTGTGGGTCGCGGCAAGAGAAGCCGCGAACTTGCCATACAGCCCTAGAAGGCAAGGTCGCTGGCAACGATTCGCAATTAGATCCGAGCGGCGGCGCCGCACTATCTCGTTCGGCCGACCGAAGTTCCGGTGAATTCCCGGCGCGTCCTGGACGATCCCACATGCGGCCGGATTTCCGAGGTGCCCGCGGTAGGGCTCCTCCGGTCCCCATCAACCCCAACGAGGACAGAGCGATGGCAAAGAAGAAGAAGGCGAAGAAGGCCAAGAAGTGAGCCCTCGGTCGAGCTGCTCACGCGGCTACGACCACGTCTGAAGCATCCGAAACGGGGTTTGGCATCGCCTGCGTGCTGCCAAACCCTGTTTCACGTACCGACCTCCAGGACGATTCCCTTTGGCCGTGCTCGTGCGCAAGAGCCCGCCAGGACTGTCGCCGGTCAGTGCAGGCGCTGGCCCGGCACTGCGCCTGCGTCCGGCGACAGCAGGAAGACTTCGCCGTCGGTGCCCGCGGCGATCACCATGCCCTCGCTGAGGCCGAACTTCATCTTCCTCGGCGCGAGGTTGGCGACCATCACGACGAGCCGGCCGACGAGCTGGTCTGGCTGGTAGGCGCCCTTGATGCCGGCGAACACGTTGCGCGTCGGCCCGCTGCCGAGACTCAGCGTCAGCCGCAGCAGCTTCTTCGCGTCGGGCACTGCCTCGGCGGCGATCACCTTGGCCACGCGCAGGTCGACCTTCTGGAAGTCGTCGATCGTGATCTCGGCGGCGAGCGGCTCCTTCGCCAGGGCGTCGCTCGCGACGGCCGCGGTCGGCGTCGCTGGCGTCGGTGGCGCGGACGTCGCCGGGCCGGGCACGAACATCGTCTGCACCTTCTCGGCTTCGACGCGCGCCATCATGTGGGTGAACGGCGCGACCTTGGTTCCCGTGAGCGGGGTGGCGACCAGGTCCCATCGATCGCAGGCGCTGCCGAGCAGCGCGCCGGCGCGCTGCGCCAGGCCCGGCAGCACCGGCTGCAGGTAGACCACGATCTGGTGGAACAGGTTGAGCACGACCGTGCATACGCCCTGCAACTCCTGCGCGCGCGCCGGGTCCTTCTTCAGCGTCCACGGCGCCTGCTTCTCGACGTACTCGTTGGCGGCGTCGGCGAGCAGCATCACGAGTCGCGTCGCTTCGCGGTAGTCGCACGCCTCGTAGGCGGCGGCGATCGCTTCGCGCTGGGCGGCGGCCCGCGCGAACAAGCCGCCGTCGTCGGGGTACGTCGTCGCCAGCCCGGTCGCCTCGACGAAGCGCGCCGAACGGCTTGCCAGGTTGACCACGCGCCCGACCAGGTCGCTGTTGACCTTGCCGACGAACTCGTCGGCCTGGAAGTCGAGGTCGTCGATCTTGTTGCTGAGCTTGCTCGCGTAGTAGTAGCGCAGCCACTCCGGATCGAGCCCGGCGTCGAGGTACTGGCGCGCGGTGACGAACGTGCCGCGCGACTTCGACATCTTCTCGCCGTTGACGCGCAGGAAGCCGTGGATCTGCACGCGCGATGGCAGCCGGTAGCCGCCGACGTGCAGCAGTGCCGGCCAGAACAGCGTGTGGAAGTACGTGATGTCCTTGCCGAGGAAGTGCACGACTTCGCCCTGCGGGTTCTTCCACCACGCGTCGAGCGACTGGCCCGTGCGGGCGCACCACTCGGCGGCGCTCGCGACGTAGCCGATCGGGGCGTCGAACCAGACGTACCAGAACTGGCCCGGCGCGTCGGGGATCTCGAAGCCGAAGTACGGTGCCGGTCGCGACACGTCCCAGTCCTGCAGCGGCTGGTTCAGGAAGTGGCCCGCGAGGTAGTTCGCGACCTCAGCCTGCAAGGCGCCGCTCCGCTGCGTCCACTCGGTGAGGAACGGCTGCAGCGGCTGCAGCCGCACGAACAGTTGCCGGCTCGGCCGCAGTTCGGGCGCCGCCCCGGAGTGCACGCTGCGCGGGTTCTTCAACTCCGTCGCCGCGTAGGTCGCGCCGCACTTCTCGCAGCTGTCGCCATACTGGTCGGCAGCGCCGCAGCGTGGGCAGGTGCCGACGACGAAGCGATCGGCGAGGAACGTCTTCTGCACCGGATCGAACAGCCGCTCGACGTTGCGCTCGACGACCAGGTTCGCCGCGCGCAGCGCGCGCCAGATGCCGGCGGCGACCGCGCGGTTCGTGTCGCTGTTGGTTGAGCCGTAGTGGTCGAACGACATGCCGAACGCCGCGAAGTCGCGCTGGTGCTCGTCGGCCATCGCCGCGATCAGCGCCTCGGGCGTGCGCCCTTCCTTCTGCGCGCGGATCATGATCGCCGTGCCGTGCGTGTCGTCGGCGCACAGGTAGGCGACCCGATGGCCGCGCAGCCGCTGGAAGCGCGCGAAGATGTCGGTCTGGATGTACTCGACGAGGTGGCCGAGGTGGATCGGGCCGTTCGCGTACGGCAGGGCGCTGGTGACCAGGATCTGGCGCGTCATGGGGGCGGGCAAGGCTAGGAGTTGGCGCCGTGCGGCACCACGAAGCGAAGGTCGCCCGGCCCGGAGCCGGGGGCTTGCGGCGCTCATTCCGGGTCCCCGGAGCGCCGCCCGGACGGCAGGCGGCTACCATTCCTCCGCCATGCGACTCCGCCACTTCGTCGCCGTTCTCGCCGTCGTGGGCGCGTCAGCGCTCGCCCAGACGCCGCTGCAGTTGCAGCTCTTCGCATCCGGCCTGTCGCGGCCAGTGCTCGCGGTGTCGCCGCGCGGCGACCTCGAGCGCGTCTTCATCGTCGAGCAGCCCGGTCGCATCCGCATCGTCAAGAACGGGGTCCTGCTCGCGACGCCGTTCCTCAACATGACGACCACGCCGAACCTGATCCAGTTCGGCGGCGAGAACGGCCTGCTCGGCCTCGCCTTCCACCCGAACTACGCCCAGAACGGCCAGTTCTTCGTCTTCCACTCGACGCAGCCGTACCCGCGCGTCCAGATCCGTCGCTACACGGTGTCGGCCGGGAACCCCGACCTCGCCGATGCGGCGAGCGGCGTGGTGTTGCTGACCCAGCCCATGGTGCACGGCAACCACAACGCCGGCATGCTCGCGTTCGGGCCCGACGGCTACCTCTATGTGAGCCTGGGTGACGGCGGCAGCACGGCGCCGTTGTGGCCCGAGGATCCGCAGGGCCACGCGCAGCGCGGCGACAGTCTTATCGGCAAGATGCTGCGCCTCGACGTCGACAACCCGCAGCCGCCGCTGGCCTACGGCATCCCGCCGAGCAATCCGTTCGTCGGCCCGGGCGATCCACTCGACGAGATCTGGTCGCTCGGCTGGCGCAACCCGTGGCGGTTCAGTTTCGATCGTCTGACCGGGGACATGTGGATCGCCGACGTCGGCGGCCAGCGCGAGGAAGTCGACTTCGAGCCGGCCGGCGTCGGCGGCCGCAACTACGGCTGGGCCTGCATGTCCGGCTCGATCTGCGCCAGCTCGACGCTGTGCACCTGCAACGCGCCGTCGCTCACCCTGCCGATCCACAACTACGGCACGCCGACGCCCGCGCACGCGATCATCGGCGGCTACGTCTACCGCGGCTCGGCGATCCCCGACCTGCGCGGCACCTACTTCTACGGCGACTACATGCTCGTGCAGCTGTGGTCGTTCCGCCGCAACGGCACGGGCATCACGCAACTCACCAACCGCACCGCGGAGCTGACGCCGCCGTCGCCGCACTTCCTCATCGGGCCGACCGGGTTCGGCGAGGACGGCTACGGCGAGCTCTACGTCTGCGACTTCGCGGGCAAGGTCTACAAGATCGTGCCGGCGACGCCGGCCTTCGCCGGGCTCGCCTCGTACGGCGTCGGCACGGCCGGCTGCAGCGGGCCGCACGCGTTGTGGGCCAACAACTCGCCGGTCGTCGGCAACCCGACGTTCACGCTGCGCTGCACCAACGCACCGCCGGCATCGATCGGCCTCTACGGGTTCGCGCTGCAGCCCGACGTCGCCGGATCGGATCCGCTCGGCTACGGCATCCTGTTGCACCTCGACCTGTCGTCGCTGCTGGTCGCGGCGACCTCGATCGCCGACGGTGCCGGGATCGGCTCGTTCGCGTTCCCGATTCCGCCGACGACGGCGCTCGCCTCGGCCTTCGTGCACGTGCAGGCGGCCTGGCAATGGAGCCCGACGGTCTGCGCGCCGTCGTTCTCCGGCTGGTCGACGTCGCCGGGGCTGACGGTCACGATCCAGCCCTGACCTTCACGAAGCGCAGCCAACTCGCCGTCGCGGCGATCGTCGCGATCGGGGCCAGCGCCAGCAGGTTCACGAACGGCACGACGCTCGCCAGCTGCACGCCGAGGCCGAAGCCGAGCGCGCGCCACGGATGCGCGCGCAGCAGCCGCAGGCGCGGCGCCAGGGCGTGACCGCGGCGCGCCATCGGCGCCTCGAACCAGACCACCGCCGCAATGGCGCTGCCGAGCGCCACGACGGCGACCAGTCCGATCCACGGCACCAGGGCCACGGCGAGCGCGACCGGCCAGACCACCAGCAGGAACGCCACGACGCGCGCGCGGTCGCGCAGCCGCAGCCCGCCGTGGCGTTCCACGTCGCCAGCAGCGTGGTTCGGCGGTGGCATCAGCACGCGCGCTTCGGTCGCGGTGAGCAGTCCCGCCTGCGCCTCGCCGGCGAACAGGTCGAGCAGCGGATGGCCGAGCACGAGCCAGGTCGTCAGCAGCCAGACGTCGGCTGCGAACGGGGCCACGTGCATCCGCAGGCTGTCGAGCAGGGGCCATTCGCCGGCGAACGCTGCAGCGAACACCGGCGACAGCAGCAGCCAGCCGCCGCCGACAATCGCCGTGAACGCGAGCAGGTTGCAGACCACCGGCACGCGCAGCGCACCGACGTATTCACGACCGTGCAGCATCGCCGTTGCGGCGGCGCGCACGTTGCCGAGGCCGGCGAACAGGTCGCGCGGACGGTCGTCGCGCGGCGGGGGCAGATGGCGCCTGCCGTCGAGGGCCAGCACGGTGCCGCGGCACGCTCCACACTGTGGGCCGCGACTCGTGTAGCCGCAGTGCGGGCACGTGCTGCCGACGGCGGTCATCGCCGAGTCTCCACGATCACGGCTGCCCGGCGGGCCACGGCGGTTGCTTTCCTTGGCACCGGCACGCGTCTATCCTGCTTCGCCCGCGGATTCCAAGAGCATGAGCGATCTCTACAAGGCACTCGATTTCTACAACGTCGACGAACTCTACAGCGACGAGGAGCGGATGATCCGCGACACGGTGCGGTCGTGGGTCTCCGACCGGTTCATGCCGGTGATCGAGGAACACAACCGCGCCGCGACGTTCCCGACCAATCTGATCCCCGAACTCGGTGAGATGGGGGTCTACGGCGCGTCGCTCACGGGCTACGGCTGTGCCGGGCTGAGCCCGATCGCCAGCGGCCTGATCTGCCAGGAACTCGAGCGCGGCGACTCCGGTCTGCGGTCGTTCGTGTCGGTGCAGGGCTCGTTGTGCATGTATCCGATCTGGGCCTACGGCAGCGAGGAGCAGAAGCAGCGCTACCTGCCGGCGATGGCGGCCGGCAAGTTGATCGGTTGCTTCGGTCTGACCGAGGCCGACTTCGGCAGCAACCCCGGCGGCATGCTGACGAAGGCCGTCAAGGACGGCGACCACTTCGTGCTGAACGGCAGCAAGTACTGGATCACCAACGGCACGATCGGCGACGTCGCGGTGGTCTGGGCGAAGCTCGACGGCGTGATCCGCGGCTTCCTCGTCGACAAGGGTACGAAGGGCTACCGGGGCAAGCCGATCAAGAACAAGTTCTCGCTGCGCGCCTCGGACACCAGCGAGCTGGTGCTCGAGGACGTGCGCATCCACAAGTCGCAGATGCTGCCGAACGTCGAGGGCCTCAAGGGCCCGCTCGGCTGCCTGACGCAAGCGCGCTACGGCATCGCGTTCGGCGTCGTCGGTGCTGCCCAGGCGGCATTCGACGAGGCGTGTCGCTACAGCAAGATGCGCATCCAGTTCGACAAGCCGATCGCGCGCTTCCAGCTCGTGCAGAACAAGCTGGTGTGGATGGCGAACGAGATCACCAAGGCGCAACTGCTGTGCTGGCGGCTCGGCAAGCTCAAGGAGGCCGGCACCATGCAGCACTTCCACGTGTCGATGGCCAAGCGCAACAACTGCTGGATGGCGCTCGAATGCTGCCGCATGGGTCGCGACGTGCTCGGCGCGAACGGCATCACCGACGAGTACCAGATGATGCGCCACATGTGCAACCTCGAGTCGGTCATCACCTACGAGGGCACGCACGACATCCACGGCCTCATCATCGGCCGCCAGCTGACCGGCGAAGACGCGATCCTGTAGGCCGCCGATCTCGCGCCGATGCGGCGTCAGACGGGCGCCTGCGGCGCCCGCCGCTGCGCGGCTTCGCCTCGCGGATGCTCAGCGGCCAGGAGGCCGCCTCCGCTCCGCTCGCTCGTCTTCCTTGCCTCGGCGCGAGCTTGGCGGCCTACTGCGCGCCGCATGACTTCGCTGCGGCTGCTCCACGTGCTCGCCGAGACCGGTTGGTCGGGCGGCGAAGTGCAGCTGCAGTTGCTGCTCGCGCACTTCCGCCGCATCGGCTGGGAGAACCACGTCCTGCTGGCGCCTGGCGCGAAGTTCGCTGCCGCGGCGCGCGAACTCGGAGCTCCGGTCTACGAGGCTCCGCTGCGGCGGTGGTGGCGGCCAGACCTGTGGTGGAAGCTGCGGCGCGTCTACGCGCACGTGCGCCCCGACGTGATCCACTTCGCCTGCGGGCGCTCGCTGTTGCTCGGCGGGCTGGCAGCGCGCGGCGGTCCGGCGAAGACGTTCACGATCCGGCGCATCGACTACCCGGTGCGGCGCGGGCTGCTCGGCGGGTTCCGCTACACGGCGTTGTGCGACCACGTGGTCGCGATCTGCGACGCGATCGGCGAACGGCTGCGCGCCGGCGGCGTGCCGGCCGAGCGCATCACCCGCGTCTACGACGGCCTCGATCCACGACCATGGACGGGGCTGCGCGCGCAGCGCCAGGAGGCCCGCGATCGGCTCCGCATCGCCGCCGACGCGCAGGTCGTCAGCTGTGCGGCGGTGCTGCGCCCGCGCAAGGGCCAGCACGTGCTGCTGGCGGCGTTCGCGCGCCTCGCCGCGCAGTTCCCGCGGGCGATCCTGCTGCTCGCCGGTGGTGGCACCGAACTCGAACGGCTGCGCGCGCAGGCCGCAGCTCTCGGGCTCGGCAAGCGCGTGCTGCTGCCCGGCCCGGTGCGGCCGGTGTTCGACGTCTACGCGGCGAGCGACCTGTTCGTGATGCCGAGCTTCCACGAAGGCCTGTGCAACGCCTGCCTCGAGGCCGCCTTCGCCGAACTGCCGCAGGTCGTCAGCGACGCCGGCGGCAACGGCGAGATCGTCGTCGACGGGGTGACGGGCGCGGTCGTGCCGAAGGGCGACGTCGCCGCGCTGGCCGCGGCGATCGCGCGCTATCTCGACGACGACGTGTTGGCGCGGACGCACGGCGTCGCTGGCCGCCGCCGCGCGCTCGCGAACTTCACCGCCGATCGGTTGGGGCCCGAGGTCGAGGCGGTGGTGCGGCGGCTGCTGCCGGCAGGTCGGCTCGGGCGCTAGCGCGGGGCGGCCGTTCAGTCGGCCAGCAGCTCGTCGACCGAGGCCGCGTCGAGGATGCGGTCGAGCCAGCGGTCGAGTTCTTCGGGCGCCCCGTTGCGAACGCGTTCGACGACGTCGGGCTCCGGTTTGCCGAAGCGCCGGGTGATCTGGCGCAGCAGGGTCGAGACCTGGACCTCGGCCCTGCCTTCGTTGCGGAGCTGCTGCGCGGTGGAGACGAACTTGTTCTTCATGGCGGGATCCGGGAAGCGGCGGGTCAGCAGGCGCTGGACGACCGGCGTCGGCAGGCCAGAGGTCGCGAAGACGTAGTCTACCAGCGCATCGAACAGGTCGCGGCCGTTGCCGGCCGCGCCGATCCGGTGCGCCTGTTCCTGGATGTCGTGCCAGGCGTCGAGGAAGGCGGCGAAAGCGCGTTCGTCGCGCGCGGCTGCGGGCAGGTACTGCAGCGCACTCAGGGCGCACAGACCGAACACGCTGAGCGCCCGCTGGCGCAATCGCTCGGGCGGCACGTCGTGCAGGTCGTCGAGTACGTAGGGCAACGACGGGAGGTAGTCGTGCAGTGCCTCCGGGATGCGGTCGAGATCGAACAGGTCGCGCACGTTGTGCGGCGAGCGCCATGGTCGGGCGTCGGCGTGCAGCACGACCGGCAGCACCGGCGGCAGGAAGTGGTCGCGCGGGTGTTCGCGGCGGTGGGTGCGCAGCACGGCCGTGACCTGGTCGAGGATCTGCAGCGCGTCGAAACGGTGGCTCTTCGACTTGTGCTCGAGCACGACGTAGAGCAGGAGCGTCTGGCGGCGGTCGGTGCGGACCGAGAACAGGAGGTCGCAGTGGGTTCGGCGGCTGCGACGGCCGTGGTGCGTGGGGTTCTTCCTGGTCAGGGTGCGCCAGTCGATGGCCTTGGCGAGCGTGGCCGGCAAGGCGGTGCGCAGCAGCGGGACTGCGTGCTCGGGATCGCCGAAGGCCAGCTGGAACAGGTGGTCGTGATGGGATGCCACGCCGGTTGTGGAATCTGGGCGGGCAATTTGGTCAGGGAATCCCGCGATACCTGCGCATGGCGACACGTGGCGGGTTCGCTCGCAAGTGCAGGCGGCCGCTGCCGCGTTCGAGTCGCTCGTGCAGGCCAGCGTTGGGCTGGTGCACCGAGAAAGGGCCCGCACCGCGGCACCGGCGGCCAACTGCCACGCTTCGCTTGGCGGGCCGGCGGACGGTGAAGGGGTGAGGTCAGTACGTGATGAGCCTGGCGGGGCGCAGGCCCATCTCGAAACTGCGGAACGACGGTGCGATGAGGTCGCGGTTGGCCGACCGCGCGAGGACGGCCGCGTTGCGGTAGCTGCCGCCGCGGTTGACGCGGTTGGCGGGGGAGCTAACAGATCGCAGGCCATCGCCTGCACGCTCGCTGCCGTAGTCCCCATACCAGTCGCGGCACCACTCCCACACGTTGCCATGTACGTCGTGCAGCCCGTAGGCATTCGCCGCGAACGTGCCGACCGGCGCGTGCACCACGTGACCATCCCGCCAGGACTCGAAGTTGCCCCACTGTGGCGCAGCCGCCTTGGCCGCTGCGTCCGCCACGTTGGCGACCTTGCCGAGCTGCTCGAACTCGACGTTCCACACCGTCCTCGTCCCGCCACGGCACCCATACTCCCACTGCGCTTCCGTTGGCAACACCAAGCCATGCCGCGTCATCAGGCGGTTGCACATCGTCCAGTCCACCAGCTCCACCGGGTTCGTCAACGTGATCCGCTTGTCGACGATGTTCTGCCCCGCCTTGTATCGGCTCGGATCCCGCAGCTCTGCGTCCCAGGTCCACAGCCGCGACCACTGCCCCTGCGTCAGCTCGTGCCGCGCCAGGAAGAACGGCGACAGCGATACGTCGTACAGCGTCTCGTCGTTCTGACGCTGCGGGTCGTAGAACGGCGCGTTCAGGTCGTCCTTCTGCGAGCCCAGCGTCACCCTGCCGCCCGGCAACAGCACGAACACGATCCCTGTCCCGGCTTTCACCTCGATCGTGCCGTCCTCCTTGTGCGTCGGGATCACGATTTCCGTCGCCGCCTGCTTGCCGTCCCACGCACTGCGCAGGTCGTAGAACTCCCACAGCTTGGTCACCGGGTTCATCCCGATCGGCACCAGCCCGATCACCGCCTCGTCCGCCAACGGCATCGAGAGCCCCGCATACCGCGTGCTGGCAACGACGTCGTCCGCCGTCGCGATCGCCTCGCGCGCCGCTGACCACGTCGCCCCGGCCTTCGGATGCGCGAGACTCGCCGCGCGCACCTGCTGCGCCCACGTGAGCCGCTGCGCCACGTCGGCGCGCTCCTTCGCCGCCATCGAGATCAGCCCCGCCAGCACGTCCACCAGCGCGTTGTGCAGGAACTCCGCCGAACGACTCTCCTCGTCGCCACCGAACGTCCACGTCCGACGCACCGACACCGTCGCGTCCAGCTCCGCCAGCCTCGCCTCGGCCGCGGCGACACGCGTCGGGGCCTCGGCGATCGCCGCCTCGATGTCGCGCTGGTAGCCCAGATACGCCTCGCGTTCCTTCGCCGGAGCCTTCGCCAACGCCTCCGCCGTGCGCTGTCTCGCTTCCTCGTCCTGCCCGTTCGCCAACGCCGCCCACGCCAACGTGTCGACGAACTGGAACTCGCCGTCCTGACCCTTGGCCTTCACCACCGCCGAACGCGCCGCGACCAGGCCAGCAGCCTCCTCGCCAAACGTCGTGCGGTCCTGCTTCTCGCCGTCGGGCTTCTCGGGGGCGACCCGCGGCCACGCGAACGAGTTCAGCGCCGACGCATCCGCGTTCTGCAGCGCAGCCGGCAGCTCTGGCAACTCCAGCTTGCTGGTACCCGCTCGAATCGCCTGCGCCTTCTGCAATGCCGCCACGAGCTGCTGCTGCCGCTCGTAGGCATCCCACTCGGGCGAAGCACGCCGATCCGCGTCGACCTGCTCCGCCGTCAACGGCACTGCCGTGCGGCGCAACTCCGCGATCGTCGCCTCGATCTGCGGCCGCTGCCCGAGCAGCTGCGCACAGTCGTTGTCGAGCCACGCCTGCAGAGCCGCCGCCTTTTCCGGCCAGGCCGGCCACAACGCATCCTGCTTCGCCAACACGTCCTTCAGACGAACGACCGCCGATAGCTGGTTGAAGTTGGCGACCGTGCGGCCCTTCTCCTCAGCCAGTTTCGTCGCCGCGACCTTCGCCTCGGTCTCCGACTTCGCCAGCCGTTCGTTGGCCGCCGCCGCCTCGTCCGCGCGCTGCTTCTGCGCCAGCGCGTCGTCCTTCGCCTTCGTCTCCGCCGCCGCCAACTCCGTCTTCTGCTGCGCCAGCGCTGCATTCTCGTTCGCCAGCGTCGTCGACACGACGATGCCGACGACCAGGATCAACACCGCAGCCGCCAGACTCGCCGCCAACGGCTTGTTGCGCCGTACCCACAGCTGCAACTCGACCAGCGCCCCGGTCCGGTACGCCGACACCGCGTGCATCGCCAAGAACGCCCGCAGATCCGCCGCCAACGCCGCTGTCGTTGGGTAGCGCCCATCCCGCTCCCGCGCCATCGCCTTGCCGACGATCGCTACCAGCTCCGCCGGCACGCCCTTTTGCAACGCTTCGATCGCCCTCGGCGCACCCTCGACCACGTCCTCCAGGATGCGATACGCAGGCTTCTTCACCCCGGGCGTCGTGTACGGCGCCCGCCCCGTCAGCAGGTGGTACAGCATCGCCCCGATCGCATACACGTCGGCCCGCTGGTCCAGCGCCTCGCTGCGCGCCTGTTCCGGCGGCATGTAGCTCGGCGTGCCGAGCTTCTGCCCGTCCATCGACACCACCGACGAACCATCGTCCGCCGCCGCGTCGCGATGGCGCGCCGAGTCGACCTGGCTCTGCGAACTGATGGCGTCGGGCCGGATCCGAAGATCCCGCCGATCCTCCTGCCCCAGCACCTTCGCCAGGCCCCAGTCCATCACGTAGACCTCGCCGAAGCGACCGACCATCACGTTGTCGGGCTTGAGATCGCGGTGCAGGACCCCCTTGTCGTGCGCGAACGACATCGTGTCGCAGACCCGCAGCACGATCTCGAGCGCCCGCGTCAGCGGCCACTCACGGCTGCCGCCGTGCGACTCCTCGAACACCTCGCGCGCCGTGCGCCCCTTCACGAGGCGCATCGTGAAGTAGACCTTGCCGTGCTGGTCGAGCCCGAGCTCGTGCACCGGCACCACGCCCGGATGGTCGAGCTGCGAAGTGACCTGCGCCTCCTCGAGGAAGCGCCCGAGGAGCTGGTGGGCGAGCTGCTGCTCGAGCGCGTCGCGCGGCGTCTCGCGGTCGAGCAGCACCTTCATCGCCAGCCGCCGATTCAACTGCCGGTCGCGGATCCTCAGGATCGCGCCCATGCCGCCGCGGTCGACTTCGCCTTCGATCGCGTAACGCTCGAGGTCCAGCCGCGGCGAACGCTCGAGCCGCTCCAGCATCTCGGCGGTCTGCGTCGAGTGGACCTTGTCCGTCGACGTCTCGCCCGCGGACTGGTCGAAGACGTCGCCAGTTGGTGGGGCCGCGGCGGTCGGGGCGTTCTCCAAGAGCGCCAGCAGTTCGTTGCCCAGGGCTGCGTTCTCGGCGCGGATGCGCTGCACGAAGGCCGCGCGTTCGGCCGCAGGCAGCCGCCGCGCCTGCTCGAACAGGCCGCGCAAGCGATCGAACTCGGGTGACGGACCGTTCGTCGGAGCGGTGGGCATGGCTGGGTTCCCGTGCGAGGTCACCCAGCATGGCGCTGGCGGCGGTGGCGGGCCAGCACACGGGCGCGGTCGCGCCCGCGAAGGCGCTGTGCCCGTGCCGGCCGTCGATCGCACTTCGGTGGGGGGGGAGCCGCAGCGCCTACGCCGGCGTCCACAGCCGCGCGATCGGCACCGCGAACACTCCCTCGTCGACGCGCCAGCCCTCGGTGCCCGCGTGCAGCACCACGCCCGTCACGCGATCGACGCCGAGGCGTCGCTGCAGCGCCCGCACGCCGCGCAGATCCTCGGCGCGCACGTCGGGTGCGGCCTTGACCTCGAAGGCGAGCACCGAGCCGTCGCTGCGCTCCATCACCAGATCGACCTCCTGGCCGTCGTGCGTGCGCCAGTGGCCGAGATCGACCGGCTCGTCGAGCCAGTGGGCCTGCTTGCACAGTTCGTCGACGACGAACGTCTCGAGCAGATGGCCGAACTGCTGCATCGCGCTCGGCTGGGCCAGCAGCAGCTTGTCGCTGGTGACGCGCATCAGGCGCGCGGCGAGCCCGGTGTCGACGAAGTGCAGTTTCGGCGTCGCCGCGGCGCGGGCCGCGAGTGTCGTTCCCCACGCCGGCAGCACGTGGTGCAGGAACACCGCCTCGAGCAGGCGCAGGTAGTCCTCGGCCGTGCTGCGGTCGATGTCGAGATCGCGGGCCAGGTCGGCGACGTTCAGCAACTGCGCGGTCCGGCGGGCGGCGGCGGCGGCGAGCCGCGGCAGCAGCACGCGGCGCCGCACCTTGGCGATCTCGGCGACGTCCTTCTTCAGCGTCAGGTTCAGGTACTGGTCGAACCAGCGACTGCGGGCCGCCGGCGTCGGCAGCGCGAGCGGCATCGGCAGGCCGCCGGCGATCAGCGCTGCCGCGAGGTCGGCGCGCGTGCTGCGCACGGGCTCGAGGTCGGGGGCGGCGCCGGCGATCAGTCGCTCGACGAAGGCCTCGCGCTTGCGGTGGAGTTCGCCCTGGCTCAGCGGCCACACCGGGACGATGTCGACGCGCCCGGTCAGGGCCTGCGCCACGGCCGGCACGGTCCCGTAGCGCGTCGATCCCGCGAGCACGAACTGGCCCGGCGCGCCGTTCTGGTTCAGCAGGCGCTTGACGACGTCGAGGACCTCTGGCACGCGGGCGAACTCGTCCACGAACACCGGGCGTGGCCGATCGAGCAGCTGCCGGGGGTCGGCTGCGACGGCGCGTCGCACCGCCGGGTCGTCGAGATCGAGGATCGTGCGGGCGTGGGTCGTCGCGAGTTCGCGGAGCAGGGTCGACTTGCCGACGGCGCGCGGCCCGCTGAGCACCAGCACCTGGGCGTGCTCGAGCCGTCGGGCGACGGTCTCGGCAGCGCGCCGCGGAACCGCTCGACGCAGCAGGGGAGAATGGGGCACGCCGGGCGCGAGGACACCTTGGCACGGCAGCAACGTCGTCGCGAGTTCCCGAATCCGAGGGGCAGTTCCTCCCGAATCCGAGGGTTCCTTCGCGGCGACCTCGGCCGGCACCGATCGGCTTCTGGGCGCCAGCGCGTGCGCCGCGACCGGTCGCACCGCCGCGCCGCCAGTACGGTCACGTCACCGTCGGTCGGCCGGGCACGATGTCGCGGTGGCGGTGCGCGGCTTGCTCAGACCGGCTTTGCCGCCGGCCACAGCCACGCGAACGTCGCCGCGGTGACCAGGCCGTAGACCAGACCGTCGAACAGGAACTTGGCGGTCGTGACCCACGACAGGCCCTTCCAGATCGAGTCGGTCACGCTCGACAGCCCATAGCCGACGAACGCCGAGACCAACGCGAAGCGGAACACGCCGGCTGCGTCGTGGTGGCAGGCGATGAACGTCATCCACGCGACGACGTAGCTGATCACCACGCAGAAGATGAACCACTGGGTCAGCGCTGCGCCCATCGAGCACGCTCCGTTGCGCACGATCATCACGCCGACGGGGCCCTGCTTCATCTTCGCCTGCATCTCCGGCGACCCGAAGTCCTTCATCGAAGCCGCGCACGGGAACATGTACTGCCCCGGCACGACCCCCGTGCGCCGCATCGCTTCGAGCGTCGCGGCTTCGTCGGGCAACTTCTTGTAGTCGCCCTTGTGGATCGGCAGCGCCATGTGGATCACGGAGCTGGCGAGGAAGACGAACACTGCCGACAACAGGATCGGCAGCCAGAGAGCGGCGAGCGTTTCCATGGGGCGGCATTGACCCTCGCCGATTGCGCGGGAGCAAGCACCGTGTCGTCCTGGCGCGAGAAACGCACGTTTCCGGCCGCTCCGGAGGGGCGTCGGCTGGCGCCGACCGCGCTGGCCGGTAGGTTGCCGATGGCAGGGAGCCGGTCCTGCCGATAACCGGACGCGTGAACGACTTCGAGCTGAAGCACGACTGCCGCCACGTGCGTTGGGATCGCCCGTGCGCGCCGCACAAACAGCGCGGCAAGGAGTGCGCGACCTGCGACGAGTACGCGCCCGTGCGCCATCGCGTGCTGGTGGTCAAACTCGCCGCGACGGGGGACGTGCTGCGCACGACGGCGTTCCTGCCGGCGATCCACGCGCAGTGGCCGCAGGCGAAGGTCACGTGGCTGACGCGGCGCGGTGCGGCGTCCCTGTTCGACGGCAACGCGATGGTCGACGAAGTGCTGACCACCGACGACGCGGTGACGACGGCTCGGCTGCAGACGGAGACGTTCGACGTCGTGCTCTGCCCCGACGCCGATCCCGATGCGGCGGTGCTGGCCACGATGGCCAAGGCCAAGGAGCGCCGCGGCTACGTGCGCGACGCCGGCGGCCGCATCGTGCCGCTCGGTCCGGGTGCGCAGCACTGGCTCACGATGGGCCTCAGCGACGAGCGCAAGAAGGCGAACACGCAGACCTACCAGGCCCTCGTCGCCGACGTGCTCGGCCTCGATCGGGCGGCCGTGCGCGAACCCGTCCTGGTGCCGTCGTCGCGTGACGCGGCGGACGTCGCGCGCCTCGCGCGGTCGTTCGCGGGCAGTGGTCCACTGGTCGGCCTCAACACGGGTGCCGGCGGCCGTTGGGCCTACAAGGTCTGGACGCGGGAGCACCAGCAGGCGTTCTTGCGCCTCGCCACCGATGCCGGCCTGCGCGTGCTGCTGCTCGGCGGTCCGGAGGAAGTCGACACGCATCGCGCGCTGCTCGCGTCGGCGGCCGGGCGCCCGGTGTTCGACGGCGGCAACCACAACTCGTTCGGCCGCTTCGCGGCCTGGGTCGACCAGTGCCGCGTCGTCGTCACCAGCGACTCGCTCGCGGTGCACGTTGCCGCCGCGCGCAAGGTGCCCGCGGTCGTCCTGTTCGGCCCGACGTCTGCGGCGGAGATCGAGCTCTACGGTCGCGGCAGCAAGATCACGCCGCCGGGCCTGGACTGCCTGTGCTGCTACCTGCCGCGCTGCGACAAGACGCCGCACTGCCAGGCGTTGATCGAACCCAACGTCGTGCTCGGCGCCGTGCAGCAGTGGCTCGCCACGGCGAACCGCTGATCGCCGTCCGCGCACCCGCTCGGTAGCATCCCGACCCCGTGAGCTACCTCGGCCTCGACGTCGGCGGGACGAACTGCCGGTTCGCGTGGTGGCCCGAGGGCAGCCACGCTGGCGGGGAGGCGCGCGGCGTGCAGCCGGTCGTGCACGGCGTCGACGCGACGGTGGCGGCCTTGCGCGAAGCGCTCGCGGCGCCGGCCCGGCTCGCCACGCCGAAGGCGGCGGTGCTGGCACTCGCGGGGGCGGGCGATCCGGCGATCCGTGCCGCGATCACGAACGGGCTGCGCGCGGCGGGCGTCGCGTTCCCGATCGCGGTGGTGGGGGATGTGCTGGCGGCAGCGGCGGCGGGGCTGCAGTCCGGTCCCGGAGTGCTGGTGTGGTCGGGCACCGGTTCGTTCGCGGTCGCGCGCGGCAGCGACGGCGCCCTGCATCGTGCCGGTGGCCGCGGCTGGCTGCTCGGCGACCAGGGCAGCGGCTACGACCTGGTGCGGCGCGCAGCGGCCGGTGCTCTGCTCGCCACCGACGATCTCGGTCCGCCGACCGCGCTCACGGCGGCGTTGACCACGGCGTTCGGCGCCTCGTCGCCTCAGCGCCTGGGTGCGGTCCTGCAGCAACTCGCGCCGGGCGCCGTGGCCGCGAAGCTCGGCGTCGTCGTCGACGTCGCGGCGGCTGGTGACGCGGTGGCGAACGAAGTGCTCGCCGCCGGTGCGGACGGCCTGGCGATGCTCGCCGCCGCCGCGGTGCGCGCGGCCGGCCTCCCGTGGCGCGACCTCGACGCGGCGACCGGCGGCGGCGTGCTGTCGTTCACGCCGGCCGTGGCGGACCTGCTGCGGCAGCGGCTGGTGGCGTTCGGCGCACGGCCGCCGCGCACGATCGCCCCGAACGCGGCGGCCGTCGGTGCCGCGTGGCTGGCGCACGGCTGGCACCGGCGTGAACAGCCCGCACACGACTGGGTGGAACGTGGCTCGCTCTGATCTCTGGCTGCGCGACGGGCGCATGCTGCCGAAGGACTGCTTCCACCTGTCGTTCGCGCGCGGCGGCGGGCCGGGCGGCCAGCACGTCAACAAGACCGAGACCAAGGTCGATCTGCGCCTCGACCTCGCTGCGGCCGCCGCCGTGCTCGGCGACGACGACGTCGCGCGCATCCGCGAGGCGCTCGCCGGTCGGCTCGACGCCGAGGGCCGCGTCTGCGTCACGGCCAGCGAGCACCGCAGCCAGTTCCAGAACCTCGAGGCGGCGATGGAACGCATGCGTTCGCTGCTCGCCTCGGCGTTGATGCGTCGGAAGAAGCGCTACGCGACCCGGCCGACGCGCGGCAGCCAGCGCCGGCGCGTCGACGAGAAGCGGCACCGTGGGGAGATCAAGCGCGGGCGCCAGGGCCTCGACTGACGGCAGATTCTTGTCCAGCGGCGGCGGGGGCAGGTCATCCCGGTTCTGTCCAAGAACCACCTACCCGAGGCTGCCATGTCTTCCTTCCGCTCCCGTCTGCTCCCTTCCTTCGTTCGTCGTTCGCTTGCCGCTGCCGCGTGCTCGCTCGCGTTGGCACCGGTCACCATCGCCCAGAAGTACCAGTCGACGTTCGGCGCCTTGAACGCCACCGAACTCGGCCTGGCGATGACCAAGGTGCCCCAGGGCTACCTGATCGCCGGCACCGACGGCACCGACATGCTCGGCCTGCTCACCAACATGGACGGCGGTCGGCTGATCGGTGTCGAGTGTCCGACGGCGTTCTCGCCGAACGTGAAGCTGACGCCGAACTGCATGCGGCGCGCGCCGGGCGGCGGCGTGATCGTCACCGGCGAAGTCGAAGGCGGGTGGGGCGGGCTCGACGTCTTCCTCGCTCACTACGCCGCGAACGGGGCGCTCTGGCCGACGGGCGTGCTGCCGACTCGCCTGCTGGTCTACAAGGGCGATCGCACCGGCATGCGCCAGGGTACCCGCGTCGTCCCGATGCATGGTGGCGGCTACGGCGTGATCACCAACATCGACCCCGACGCGCAGAGCCAGGGCGTCCTGTTCACGACCGCGGCCAATGGCCTGCTCACCACGTGGACGTCGTACGCTGGCATCTCGCCGGTGGGCTACGACCGGATGCGCTTCCACGACCTGCGCCAGGCCGCCAACGGCGACTTCGTCATCGTCGGTTCGGTTGTCGCGTGGAGCGGGCTTCGCCAGACGCTCGTGCTGCGCACCACCAACGCCGGCGTGCCGATCTGGGCGTTCCAGTTCGGCAACGGCGGCCTGTTCGACGACGTCGAACAGCATGCGATCACTGCCACGGCGAACGGCAACTACGCGGTGTGGGGGCACTACAGTGCCGCCTCGCCGACGCCGGGCAGCTTCCTGTTCGAGATCAACGGTACTGGTTTCGGCCTCTGGCGCCGCGAGTTCCCGACGATCCTCGGCTCGCGGCCGACGATCGACCGCGCCCTGAACGGCTCGCTGGTGATGAACGGGCGCGTCGGCGACGACGCGTTGATCCTGCGCACCGACGCAGCCGGCGGCACGCCGATGGCGCGCACCTATGGCACCGCGGGTTCGGTCGAAGAGCTGTTCCAGGTCCTGGCGACCGCCGACGGCGGCTGCATCGCGTCGGGTTTCACGCAGATCAGCGACTCGGGCGCCAACGACTTCTACCTCGTCAAGGCCGACGCGACCGGCGACTCGACGTGCAACTGGCAGCCGTTCCCGGTCGCGCCCGCAGCGCCGTCGCCGCACCATCACGTGGTGTTCGTGCAGCCGACTACGGGCGGCGCGATGCACTACATCTACATGGGGCCGAGGCAGTCCGCACTGGAGGAGCACCCGCTGTGCTTCACGCCCGGGCCGACGGTCACCTTCGGCGACTACGTCGCGACGTCGGTGTCGCTGCCGACTGTCTACCCGGTGCGGCCGCCGACGCCGGGGGACTCGGGCTGGGGCGTCGATGTCGCCGGGCTGGTGCCGAACGGCATCGGCGTGGTCGCCCTGTCGCTGGCCATGTCCCCGTTCCCGCTGCCGCTGGACATGTTCGGCGGCCAGCCGGGCTCGATGGTCTACGGCGACACGAGCGTGATGGCGTTCTTCAACGTCTTCGGAGACGCCGAGGGCGAAGCGTTCCTGCCGTTCGCGCTGCCGGCAAACCCGATGCTGAGTGGCGTCGACATGTTCTGGCAGGTGTTCCCGGTCGACCCGGCTCTGCCGATCCCGCTGCCCGTCGGCAACTCGCAGGCGATCGGCGTCACGATCCAGTGATGGCTGCGGCGCGGCGGATACCATTCGCCGCGCCATCATGGCGAAGCCCACCTCGCCGCCGCTGCGCGTGCGCTTCACGCGCGTCTCGCCGACTCGGCACCGGATCGAGTGGGGGACGCGCCCGCCATTCGCCGCCCGCGAACTGGAGACGCGTAGCACGCTGCTGCACGACCTGGTGCACTTCGCGGTCGAGAGCGAGGCGGGGCTGCGCGAGTCGTTCTACGGCCTGCTCGCGCAGGGTGCGTCGTACACGGAGCTGACGCAGGTCGGGACGAACATGGCCGCCAACCTCGAGCTGGCGATGACCGAGATGGTCGTCGGCGCGTTGCAGGGTGCATGGAAGCAGGACTTCGATCCGGCCCGCTTCCTGGCGACCTTGAACGGGTACTTGCGGCAGCTCGGGTCGACCACGCCACCGTGGCTGACCGTCGAGTTGCTCGATCGCATCGGCAAGCGCCTGCGCGCCCTGACCGGAGCGTGGGGCGGCACGAAGTTCGGCGACACCCTCGAGCTGTCGTTCCCGGCGGAGTCCGGCCGGTGACCGTGCGCGCGCGACCGTTCTGGTTCACGAAGATCGGCGCGGGCCACGGTAGGCGCAGCTGCGCGCGAAGCCGGCGTCAGGCGTAGATGCCGCGCATGCGCGTCGTCTCGGCGACGCGGTTGACGCCGAGCATGTAGGCGGCGATGCGGTTGCTGACCTGGAAGCGCCGCGCCATGTCGACGACCGACTTGAAGGAGTCGACCATGATGTGCTCCATCCGGTCCTCGACCTCCTTCTGCGTCCAGAAGAACGCCATGCGGTCCTGGACCCACTCGAAGTAGCTGACGGTGACGCCGCCGGCGTTGGCCAGGATGTCGGGGATCACGAAGATGCCCTTCTGGTCGAGCACCTTGTCGGCGTTGGCCGTGCACGGCCCGTTGGCGCCCTCGGTGATGATCTTCGCCTTGATGTTGGCGACGTTGCGGCTGGTGATGACGTTCTCGGTCGCCGCCGGCACCAGGATGTCGACCGGCAGTTCGAGCAGTTCCGCGTTGCCGATCTTGGCGGCGCCCTCGAAACCCTCGAGCTTCTTGTGCTTCTGCAGGTGCGCGCGCACCGCCTCGAGGTCGAGTCCCTTGCTGTTGTGGATGCCGCCGAACATGTCGCTGATCGCGACGATCTTCACGCCGAGCGTCGCCAGCTGCAGGGCCGAGATCATGCCGACGTTGCCCGCACCCTGGACCGCCGCGGTGCAGTCCTTGGGGTTCATGCCGAGGTGCCGCAGGGCTTCGCGCGTCACCAGCATCACGCCGCGGCCAGTCGCTTCGATGCGGCCGAGTGAGCCGCCGAGGCTGACCGGCTTGCCGGTGACGATCGCCGGCAGGTAGCTGCGCATGTGCATGGAGTAGGTGTCCATGAACCACGCCATCACCTGGCCGTCGGTCCCCATGTCCGGGGCGGGCACGTCGCGGTCGGGGCCGAGCAGGTCCATGATGCCCGAGACGTAGCGGCGCGTGACGCGCTCGAGTTCGCCCTTCGACATCTTGAACGGGTCGCAGATCACGCCGCCCTTGCCGCCGCCGAACGGCACGTTGACCACGGCGCACTTCCACGTCATCCAGGCGGCCAGCGCCCGCACCTCGTCGCGGTTGACGTTCGGCGCGTAGCGGATGCCGCCCTTGGCCGGTCCACGCGACGTGCTGTGCTGAACGCGATACCCCTCGAACACCTGCACCGAACCGTCGTCCATCACCACCGGCATGCTGATCGTGATCTCCCGCTCGCAACTGCGCAGGATCGCGATCACGTTCGGCTCGAGCCCGAGTCGGGCCGCGGCCAGGTCGAGCCGGGCCTGCATCGCTTGGAATGGGTTTTCTTCGCTGCTGACGGGTTGGTTCATGCCGGGCGGGCGCTTGCGGAACGCCGAGGGGCGGGCGAACGTACCGTCGAAGATGCACGCCAGCAACAAGCCGGGGGACCCCGAAGCCCTTGGTCGCGCCGACGCGGATGCGCCGTTCGCCGCGGTGGTGCATGCACTTTGGCGCGGTGCGATCGGCCATACCGTGCGTTGCGTGCCGACACGGCGCACCGTGGCGGTGCACCACGAGGGCACCTGGTTGTTCGGCAAGTTGCGCGATGGCGAGCGTGGGCGCGCACAGGCCGAGTGGCGATGGCTCCACGTGCTGCCGATGGTCGGCGTGCAGGTCCCGCGGCCGGTCGCGTTCGTCGGTCGCGGCCGGCGCACGCTGCTGGTCACGAGCGGACTGCGCGGCCGTGCGCTCGACGTGTGGGCGGTGATCGCGCGCGACGAAGGCTGGCTGTCCAAACTCGTTCGCTACGCGTGCGCCCAGTTGGCGCCGCTGGTGCGGCGTCTGCACGACCGTGGCCTCGCGTTCCGCGATCTCTACTGCAACCACGTGTTCGCCGAAGCGCCGCGCGACGCGAACGCCACGGCGCCGGCACTGCTCGACGTCGAACGTGTGTTCGCGCCGCGGTTGCGGCGCCAGCGCTGGCTCGTCAAGGACCTGGCGGGGCTGTGGGCGTCGGTGCCGGTCGAACTGGAAGCGCGCGACGGGCTGCGCTTCTTGCGCGCCTCCCTCGGCGAGCCGGTGGCGAACCGGCGCGGGCTGCTCGCGGCGATCGTCGCCAAGGCGGAGCGCATCCGCGCACACGTGCCGAAGTTCGGCTGAACGGCGCCCGGCGTGGTGCGGGCGCGGGCGCGGGCGCTCAGGAGGCGTTGCGACGGCGGCGCAGCCGCGCGGTCACGGCGACGCCGAGCAGGCCGGTGCCGACCAGCAGCAGCGTGCTCGGTTCCGGAACCGGGGTGCTGCCCTCAGGGCCGGGCGCTTCGGGCGGCGCCGTGAGGACGTGCGACGGCACGGCCGAGGAGGGGACGCCCTGAGCCGCGAGCGGGCCCGCGACGAAGGCGAGGACGAAGCACAGGGGCAGACGCACGGGGGAGACCGTCCAGGGGGTGCGGAGCGAGGTGTCGAGGTCGAAGCAGGCGAGAGTCTGCCATCGAGCCGCGAGCAGGCTAGCGCCCTACGCAGACTCGGCAAGGCGGAGGTCGGAGAATCCTGCGGGCAGCCGGTGCTGGTTGTGGCCGCCGCGTGGTGTTGTCGCTCGGGTGGGGCCTGCGACGTTCTCGTGGCGCACGGTGAGGCGGGGACCAGGTGTGGGTCAAACGCACGGTCGCATGGGCTGCTTCGGTTGCGGGGGTTGGCGCGCGGCGAGGGCGTCGTAGGCTTCCGGGGTCGCCGAACGGAGCAGCCAGCATGCCCATGAAGACGATCACTCACTCACTCACTCACTTTGCTCGTCCTCGTAGCTGGCGGCGTTGCTGAGACGGGACGGGCGCAGGTCGTGACGACCAGCACCAGCACGGCCTTGCCGGGCGCGGCGCCGGGGAGCGAGCGGTGGATCCTGCTGCTGAAGAATCGCGGCTACAACTTGCGGCAGACGATCGCGGACGCCCTGGCCCCATGCCTGCTGGAGATCGGCGCGTGGAAGAGCGCGCCGGCTGCCGTGCCGCCGTGCACGGTCTGGGTCAGCACAGCGACGAGTTTGGGTGGAGTCACCGACGCGTTCGGCATGGCCCGCTGGGCGGTGCAGATTCCACCGGGCGTGGTGCACTTGGACTTCGGACTGCAGGCCGCGGTCTTCCCTTCGGGTGGCGGGACGTTCCATTCCAACGGTCTGCATGTGTTCGTCGGAGGTGGGCTGTGAGCCTTATCGCGTTGGGCGATGCGTCGAGGACGCAGCGTGCCCTCGCCCGTCCGGGGCTTGCCGTGTCTGGCTGGTACGCGGTCGCGATGATGCTGATCTCCTCGCTGTTGCCAGCCCAGTTCCAGTGGACGCCGATCCCGAATGCGCCGAACACGCAATGGGCAGCGCGCGCGTATGCCGCAAACCGTGATCGAGTCGTGTCGATCGACCTGAACGCGATATTCGAGTACGATGGCACGTCCTGGATGCAAGTCGCGTCACCGCAGTGGGGCGGTGGGATTTGGTGGCTGCAGTACGATCGTCGAGGGGTTGTCCTCGTCGCCGCCGTTCCAGGGTCGTGGCCGTCGCAGGCATTCCTGTACGAGTGGGATGGTCTTGCGTTGACTCAACGAGTCGCGCTGCCGCCCCAAATGGCAACGGCGGGTCCCTGGCTCCTCACGACTTCCAGCTCCGCCGCTGCGGCAGGCGCTACCTACCAGTTGACAGCCTATTCTGGCGTCCAAGGCGTGAGTTTGACCTCGTGGGATGGGCAAGCGTTCACGCAGATGCCAACAGGCACGATGGTGCCTCCAACCATCGGACCCAGCGGAAGCACCTACCACTACATGGGGCTTGCCTACGACGAGACTACGCAGGCACTCGTCCTGTTCGGCCGTGTCCATCGAAACAGCCAAGGCCAGGTCCTTGGCATCGAAGGCACCACGTGGGAGTGGTCCCCCATCAGTGGGTGGCAGTACGTCGGGTCCGCAGGTTCGATCCCGAACCAAACGAGAGTCTGGTACGACGCTCATCGCGGTTGTCTCGTTCGGATTCAGAATGTGAGTGGGGTGACGTCGCTGTTCCGAAGAACTGGGCCGACGACGTGGGCACCTGTTCCTTGGCTTGGCCCCTCGGTCACTACTTGGGGCATCGACGGCCATGATCCGATTCGCAATCGCACCTACTCGATGACATTGACGACGCAGCTCGGCTACATCGGCGACGCCTACCCGAGTGAGTTCGAGTGGCATGGCACGCACTGCACCCAGAACCTCTCCCCGGGTCTCTACCTCACCGAGAGCTGGTCGCGCGCCTGGATCGGCCACACGCTCTCCGTGAACATCGTCGGCCTGAACGGCCCGCTCGCCGGGCTCGGCATGGGCTTCGACGACCAGTTCTCCAACGGCGTCCCGCTGCCGCTGTCGCTGGCCTCGATCGGCATGCCGTCGTGCTTCCTGAACATCGACCCGGCGGCGACCGCCTGGGCGAACGTCACCGGCACCACCGCCACCATGACCCTGCCGATCCCGTTCACGCAGGCGCTCGTCGGCGTCGAGTACTTCCAGCAGCCGTTCGCCATCGACCCGGGAGCCAACGCGCTGGGCATCGTGCTCGGCAACTCGATCCGCGGCACCGTCGGCCGCCAGCAGTGAGGCCGCGAGCGGTGCGCGTCCCTTGCCTTCGGGCGATCCTCGCCTAGCATCCCTCGCGCTTGGTCCTCGGACGGCCGCCGGCAGCTTCGCTGCGGGAGGAAAGTCCGGGCTCCCCAGGGCAGGGTGGTGGGTAACGCCCACCGTTCGCAAGAACCGGGACAGTGCCACAGAGAACAAACCGCCGGACGGCCAGCTCACGCTGGCGACGGCAAGGGTGAAACGGCGAGGTAAGAGCTCACCGCGATCCGGGCGACCGGGTCGGCACGGCAAACCCCACCCGGAGGAAGACCGAATAGGAGGATCGCGCGGCCCGCGCTCAGGTCCTCGGGTAGGTCGTTGGCGACCGTTCGCGAGAACGGTCCTAGAGAAATGGCCGTCACCGCCCTCACGGGCGGCACCAGAACCCGGCTTACGGGGACCAAGCACTCATTCCCGTCGCGGCCGCTGCAGCTCGGCGCGGTAGCGCTCGAGGATCACCAGCGCGGCCGTGCTGTCGGCGAGCTCCTTGCGGCGTTTGGCCTTCAGCCCGCCGGCCTTCAGCCGCTCGTGCGCTTCGTCGGTCGAGTGGCTCTCGTCGACGGCGACGACCGGGATCGCCAGGGCCTTCTGCAGGCGCTCGCGGAACGCGGCGGTGCGCTGCCCGCGCTGGCCGAGGCCGCCGTCGGCGGCGAGCGGCATGCCGAGCACCACGACCTCGGTCTGTCGTTCGAGCACGAGCTCGCGGATCGCGGCGACCACGGCGGCTTCGTCGCGCGCGTCGACGCGCCCGAGCGGCACGCAGATCGTGCCGGTCCAGTCGGTGGCGGCGAGTCCGGTGCGCGCGTCGCCGAAGTCGACCGCGAGGATGCGTCGCACGGCGCCGTTCACAGCAGGTCGGCGCGGCCCGCGGCGCGCACGTGTTCGACGAGTCGCTTGAGGTCGGCGGCCTGCTCGCGCGGGCAGACGAGCACGGCGTCGTCGACGGCGACGATCACGAGGTCGTGCACGCCGAACGTCGCCACGGTGCGGTCGCCGGTCGCGTAGACGATGTTGCGCTTGCCATCGAGCGTGAGGTGCGTCGCCCCGTCGGCCAACACGGCGACGTTGCCGTGCGGGTCGGCGCTGCCGATGCCGGCGAGGGCCGGGAAGCTGCCGACGTCGTCCCAGCGCACGTTCGCGCGCACGACGGCGACCGCGGGCGCCTTCTCCATCACCGCGAAGTCGATCGACTTCGCCGGGGCCTGCAGGAACGCGCGCGTCGTCGCCGCCTTCTCCTGCTTCTGGATCGCGGCCAGCATCGCCGTCGTGCTCGCCGCGAGCGGCGGCGAGGCGGCGTCCATCGCCGCACGCAGCGCGTCGATGCGCCAGACGAAGATGCCGCTGTTCCACAGGAAGTTGCCCGCGGCGAGGAACTGCTCGGCGGTGGCCCGGTCCGGCTTCTCGCGGAAACGCGTTGCGGTGAACGCCGGCAGCGCGGCGTTGGCGATCGGCGCACCGCACTCGACGTAGCCGAAGCCGGTTGCCGGATGCGTCGGCGGGATGCCGAACGTCACCAGCGTGCGGCCATCGGCCGCGAGAGCGGCGCCCGCGCGCAGCATCGTCTGGAACGCGTCGATCGGTTCGATCACGTGATCGGCCGGCAGCACGATCATGGTCGCCCCGGGATCGGTGGAAGCGATCGTCGCCGCGGCGAGGGCGATGCACGGCGCGGTGTCGCGGGCCTCGGGTTCGAGGATCAGGCGTTCGCGGCGCAGGTTGGGGAGCAACTTCGCGAGCGCCTTCGCCTGCTGGCGGTTCGTCGCCACCCAGACGTGCTCGGGAGCCACCAGACCGTGCAGGCGTTCGAGCGTCGCCTCGATCAGCGGCTTGCCGTTCGCGAGCGGCAGGAACTGCTTGGGCCGGCGCTGCCGGCTCGCCGGCCAGAAGCGCGTGCCCGAACCGCCGGCCATGATCACCGCGTGCAACGAGGACATTGGCGCCAGTGTCGACGCCGGGTGGGCAGCGTCAACCGCCGCGTGCCGGCGATCAGAATCCGGGCGCGGTTCGGCGAGGTGTCGCCGGCGGCATCGGCGACACCTGGCGCCGAAGGGGCTTTGCCTCGGTGAACCACCGCTTCTCGGCGCGCAGGTCGCGCAGGTAGCCGTGCAGCCAGAAGGTGACGATGTTCTGCGCCAGGTAGTCGATCAGCGGCATCACGAACGGATCCGCGGTGGAGCCGAGCAGCTTGTCGAGCGTGAGTTCGACCTCGAGGTAGCCGTCGAAGCCGAGCCGGCCCTTGCCGCGCGCCGCGAGGATGCTCGAGCGCACGTCGAACGTGTCGAACTGCACCGCGGCGTCGGCGACGCGCCAGGTCGTCTCGAGGCCGTCGAAGCGCGGCCGGTCGGCCGCCGGCAGCTCCGCGTAGATCGCGGTGAACAGCGGCACGACGCCGAGGTCCGCGCGGTCGATGCGCAGCGTGCCGTTGCCGAGCGCGCCGAGCACGGTGTTGCCGTCGAGCCGTTCGATGCGCAGCGTGCCGCTCGCGGCGCCCGAGTACGGCGGGTTCGTCCAGCCGCTCTCCGCGAGGAAGGTGTGCACGTCGACTTCCTCGAACGTGAGGTCGGCGCTCAGCCGCCCATCGGGCACGTCGTGCGCGGGCAGCCGGTACTCGATGCCGGGCGCGTCGGGCCGCGCACTCTGCACCACGCCGCCGTGGCAGCGCATCGTCAGCGCGCTGATCGTCAGGCGACTGGCGTCGGCAGTGAAGGTCGCATCGGTGTTCTCGAACGGCTGCCCGAACAGCCGGAACGTCACGCCGCGCAGGGCGCCGCGCAACTGGCCGCCGAGGTCGTCGATGCGGCTGTCGGCGAGGGTGACCACGCCGCTGATGCCGTTCACGACGACGGCATCGACACCGCTGCCGAGGGTCATGTCGAGGTCGTAGAGGCGGACTTGCCCGCCGAGCGTCGTCTCGAACGGCAACGAATTGCCGGCGGGCGGCAGCGCGAACTGCAGCCGCAGGGCGTCGAGGTCGGCGCGGCCGAGCAGCTGCCGCTGCAGCACGGCGGTGCGCAGCGGGTCGGCGAACAGGTTGGCGACGCCGTCGTCGATGGCGATGCTCTGTGCGTCGACGGTGAACGCGATCTCGGTGCGGCCGTCGGGTGCGGGTCGCACGCGCACGTGGCCGTCGGTGCAGCGCACCGAGGCGCCGCCGAGCACGGCGCGCACGTCGGCGAAACGCAGCTCCTCGTTGGCGATCTGCAGTTCGCCGGTCATGTGCTCGGTCGGCATCGGCAGGATCGCCGCCTCCGAACGCACGTCGAGCAGTCGCACGGTCACCGCCAGCGGCTCGACCCGTTCGCCGGTGCGTCGGTGCCGGCAGACGAGGTCGATGCGACCGCTCGGCTGCAGCGATCGCCAGGTGCCGGGTGCGAGCGCGTCGAGTTGTTCGAGCGAGGCGCCCAGCTGCTCGTCGAGTTCGAGGTCGCGCACGACGAACGCCAGGTCCTCGCCCGCGGCCTCGCCGAAGTCGAGGCGACCGAGCATCGCCAGCTGGGCAGGCGTTCCCTGGCCGTTCTCGAGCCGCCCGCGCACGGCATCGAAGTCGACGCGCGTCGACGCGCCGAAGCCCTGCACGTGCACGCCGCCGTGCAGGGCGACGGCGCGCCACGGCGCCGCGGGCAGGGCCAGGTCGACGGCGGTGAAGTCGAGCCGCGCGTCGTGGCTCAGCGGATCGTCCGGGCGCGCGCGCCACACGGTGACTTCGCCGCCGATCGCCCCACGCGGGGCGCTGTCCTGCCACGGTCGATCGAGCCCCGGCGCCAGCACGGCCACGGCAGCCCGCAGGTCGTCGTCGAGTTGCACGCCACCGAGCGTCACGCTGGCGTGGAAGCCGTCGCTGTCGCCGCCGTCGCCGAGCGGAATGTGGCCGCGCATCGCCAGCGTGCCAGGGCCATGGGCGCCCTGCAGATCGAACTCCACGCCCGCCTCGCGCGCGACGACTTCACCGCGGAGCGACTGCAGGCGGTACGGAAACCCGGCCCACTGCATCGTCGCGTCCCGCGGCCGCACCGACACGCTCCAGCCGCCGGGCAGTTCGCGCCGTGGCCGCAGTCGCACGGTGACGTCGGTCCGGCCGGTGGGGGCGAAGCGGTCGTACAGGTCGCCGTCGTCGCGCAGCAGCTGGCTCAAAGCCGCCCGCAGGTCCGCGGAGAACGCGACGCCGGTCGCCTCGACGTCGATGCTGGCGTCCTCGCCGCCGGGTTGCGTGGTGTCGACACGTCCGAGCAGGCGCACCGTGCCGCCGCCGGCTCGTTCGACGACGTGGGCCACCACGTCGTCGATGCGCACGATGTCGTTGCGCAGCCGCACGCGGCCGCTGGTGCGTTCGACCGGCAGCGGGAACGCCGCCCGCTCGTCGCCGCGGCCGAATCCAGCGTAGGTCAGCGCCACGTCGGCAAGCCGCAGGTCGAGTTCGACGCCGCCACCGGCGCGGTGCGGGTTGGTCAGGAACAACTCGAGGTCGGCGCGGCCAGCGCCCGGTTGCAGTGCCCGCACGACGTCGCGCCCCGCATCGAACAACTGCAGCGCCTTCACGACGTCCGCGTCGATCGCGATGTTGGTGCCGTTCAAACGCACGCGAACGGTGCCGTCGCCGTGCAGTTCGCGCGCGTCGGCCGTGATGTCGAGCGTGCCGCGCGTCGATGTCTGCTGCAGGCGCAGCGCGGCGGTGACGCCGTGGTCGCTGCTTGCCTGCAGTTCGATCGCTGCGTCGGTGACCAGCGCGGGCCAGTCGGCGGCGTCCACGCGCACGCCGGCGAGCTCTCCCTGCAGTTCCCAGCGCGTCGGTTCGCTCGCCCGCAGCGTCGTCGTCACGCGCAGGTTCCGCACCAGCGCTCCACCGGTGAACACCGGCAGCGACGTTCCGAACAGCCTCGCCGCGCGCGCGACGTTCGCCTGGTCGAGGCGGGCCCCTTCGAGTTCGGCGTGCAGCGCGGCGGCGCCGGTGCGCGGGTCGTACTCGCCGCCGAGTGTCAGGCGCCCGCCGAGTTCGGGCAGCAGGGCGCCGCCGCGCACCTGCAGGGCTCCCGTCGTGGGGTCGGGCGCGAGTTCGAACGCCAGTTCCATCAGTTCGACCGGCGGCTCGCCGGCGCGTGGCTGGGCGCGCACGACGCCCCCCGTGGCGGTGACCGGCGGCACGCGCAGGGGGCTGCTGGCCTTGCCGTCGCCGGCGGCGAGCAGGCGGGCGGGTGCCGGAATTTCGGGTCCCATATCGACGGTGAAGCCGCGCAGGTGCACGGCGTGCAGGCCGACCAGGGCGCCGCTCGCCACCGCGACGTCGACGTCGGCGGCCTCGACCGCCAGCAGGGTGGCGCCTGGGCGGGTGGGGTCGGCGAGCCGGAAGTCGTGTGCCGACAAGCGGCCGCGGCCGAGGTCGAGCGTGGTGCCGCCGAGGTGAACTGGCGCCAGGAACAGCGCCTGCAGTTCGCGCCGGGCGATGGCCGTCGCGGCGTCGCTGCGCTGGAGCAACAGCCAGGTGGCGGTGCCCAGCAGCAGCACGAGGGCGAACGACAGCAGCCAGATCCGGCGCCAACTCATCGGCGGCGCAATCTACTGCCCGGCATCGGTGGCGGCCCGCTTTTCGCTGCCGTCAGCGTGGGAGGTCGTCGGCGCGGAACCCCCGAGAACGGGCAGCAAGCGCCAGTTTGCGCGCGAATTCATGCTTGACAGATTCGCCGCGTCCGCCGAACGTCCTGCCCGTTCGCAGGGAGGCGCGGCATTTCGCCGACAGCCGGGCGAACAAGTTCCACCGAACCGAGACATCCGATGGCTGCCAAGAAGAACGCGAAGGCCGGCAAGACCGGCGACCTCATCATCTCCAAGTCCCGCACCAAGGCCGCGGCCAAGAAGTCGAACGTGTCGTCCGATTTCTACGGCGCGCTCGATGCCACCGTGCGCAACCTGATCAGCAAGGCCGAAGGCCGCTGCGAAGCGAACGGCCGCAAGACGCTCCGCCCGCAGGATCTGTGATCCGAGGCTGATCGGCACCGCGGCTCGCCGCGGTGCGAACGACACGACCCGCGCGCCGCTCGTCGGTTCGCGGGTCGTGTCGTTTCCAGGCGGTCACGGCGTCGCGTCGAGATCGTCGGGGATGTCGAGATGGGCGAAGGCGGCACGTTCGTTGGTGAGCAGCGTGATGCGCACAGCCGCGGCGATGCGTTCGAGTTCGTCGTCGCTCGCGTCGCTCGCCACGTGCACCGGGTCGCCGTAGTGCACGCGGATCCGTGCGAAGGGCTTGGGGATGGTGAAGCGATCCCAACTGCGCAGACGCCAGGCGCGGTCGACGGCGACGCCGACTGGCAGGATCGGCGCGCCGGTCGCGCGCGCGAGCCACGCGATGCCGACGTTGATGGCGTGGCGCGGGCCGCGTGGACCGTCGGGGGTGACGACGAGTTGGCCGTTCGCGGCGAGCAGTTCGTGCATCTCGCGCAGTGCGCGCGCGCCGCCGCGACTCAGCGAGCCGCGCACGATCGCGTAGCGGAAGCTGCGCAGGGCCTTCTGGGCGATCTCGCCGTCGTCGCTGGGCGAGACGAGCACGCCGATGCCGCGGTTCTTGTGATGGCGCAGCGGCATCAGGGTGAGCATGCGGCCGTGCCACATCGCGACGATCCACGGGTCGTTGCTGCGTTGGCGCGCGAAGCCCTGGTCGCCGGTGCGTTGCACGCGCCAGGTCAGCGCGAGCAGGCGGACGAGGAGCGGCGCGATCGCGAACACGAGCCAGGTGCCGACGCGACGCCGGAAGCGGCGGAAGCGAACGAGGGCCGGCGCGTTCCGGCCGGCGGCGTCGCGCTCGGTGGCACGGGCGCGGGCTTGTTCGCGGCGTTCGTTCCGCGGGGCACGGGCGGTCATGGCGCGCGACTCGGCTCGAGGGTGTGGGTTCGCGACCTGTCGCACTCCACGACAGCAGGGAACCTACGCCTTCGGCGGCCCGGCGTAGGCGCTCTTCTCGGCCGGCGCTGCGCGCAGCAGCTTCGCCGCCGCGAGCACGTGTGCGTGCAACCCAGCCCCTCCCGTCGCATCGACGTGCGCCAGGAGCGCCTCGCGCATCCGCGGATCCCAGTAGTGCCGCAGGTGGTTGCGCACGCCTTCCTCGCGCTGGCCTGGCGGGTACGGCGCGAAGAAGTCGCCGATCTGGTTCGCCATCGCGACCAGCACGTCGACGTGGATCACTGCGTCGCCCTTGCCTGGAGCGCTCACGCCCGCACCTCGGCCGGTGTTGCCGCTGCTGCCGACTTGCCGACGGGCACCTTCGCCAGCTCGACCGCCGTGACCTTGTACTCCGGACAGTTCGTCGCCCAGTCGGACAGGTTGCTGGTGACCGCGTTCGCCTTGCTCTGCGCGAAGTGGAACGTCGTGTAGCAGACGCCTGGGTTCACCTTGTCGCTGATGCGCGCCCGCAGCTGGGTCTCGCCGTAGCGGCTCGTGATCGCCACCAGATCCCCGTCGCGGATCCCGCGCGCGTCGGCGTCGACCTGGTGCACGTCGAGCACGTCCTCGCCGTACCAGGCGACGTTGCCGGTGCGACGCGTCTGCGTGCCGACGTTGTACTGCGACAGGATGCGTCCGGTCGTCAGCAGCAGCGGGAAGCGCTCGTCGGTGCGTTCGCTGGTCGCGACGTAGCCGGTCAGCATGAAGTTGGCCTTGCCGCGCGGGAACGTCTTCGTGTGCAGCACCTCGGTGCCGAGCGGCGCGTCCGGGCCGCACGGCCACTGCACCGAGCCTTCGCGTTCGATCAGCGCGAAGCTCATCCCGCCGTAGGCCGGCGAGAGCCGCGCGACCTCGTCGAGGACCTGCGACGCATGGTCGTAGTGCAGCGGGTAGCCCATCGCGTTGATGAGGCGAACGGTGATCTGCCAGTCCTCGAGTCCGGCGAGCGGCTCGACGACCTTGCGCACCATGCTCACGCGGCGCTCGGCGTTGGTGAACGTGCCGTTCTTCTCCAGCGAGCTGCTGCCCGGCAGGAACACGTGCGCGTACTTCGCGGTCTCGTTGAGGAACAGGTCCTGCACGATCACGCACTCCATCGCCGCCATCGCCGCGACGATGTGGTTCTGGTTGGGATCGCTCTGCACCGGGTCCTCGCCCTGGATGTAGATGCCCTTGAACGTGCCGGCGACCGCGGCGTCGAACATGTTCGGCAGGCGCAGGCCCGGCTCCGGATCGAGTTCGAGCTTCCAGTCCTTCTCGAACGTGGCGCGCACCGCGTCGTCGGTGACGAAGCGGTAGCCGGTGAACATGTGCGGCCAACTGCCGAGGCAACTGCCGCCCTGCACGTTGCCCTGGCCGCGCAGCGGGTTCACGCCGACGCCCTCGCGGCCGAGCATGCCGACCGACAGCGCCAGGTTGCCGAGGCACATCACGCCGGTGGAGCCCTGGCTGTGCTCGGTGACGCCGAGGCCGTAGTAGATCGTGCTGTTCGGGCCCTTGGCGTAGATGCGCGCGGCGCGGCGGATGTCCTCGGGATCGAGGCCGGCTTCGGGGCCGACGACCTCGGGCGCGTAGCGGGGATCGCCGACCAGCGCCTTCCACTGCGCGAACTCGGCCGGGTGGCAACGTTCGGCGATGAAGCGCTCGGCGTGCAGGTTCTCGGTCACGATCACGTGCGCGAGGCTGTTGAGCACCGCGACGTTGGTGCCGGGCTTGAGCGCCAGGTGCACGTCGGCCCGGCAGTGCGCCGAGTCGGCGGTCTCGGTGCGGCGCGGGTCGATGACGAGCAGCTTGGCGCCCTCGCGCACGCGGCGCTTGAGCAGCGAGCCGAACACCGGGTGCCCTTCGGTCGGGTTGGCGCCGACGACCAGGATCACGTTCGCCTGCAGGATCGAGTCGAAGTGTTGGCTCGCCGCACCGGCACCGAGCGTCGCCGACAGGCCGAACTGGGTGGGCGAGTGGCAGATGCGCGAGCAGTTGTCGATGTTGTTGTTGCGCAGCGCGACCCGCGCGAACTTCTGCATCAGGAAGATCTCTTCGTTGGTGCAGCGCGACGACGACACGGCGCCGACCGAGCCGCGGCCGTACTTCGCCTGGATGCGCTTCAGCTCGCTCGCCGCGTGCGCGAACGCAGCGTCCCAGCTGACCTCGCGCCACGGCTCGGTGATCGAGCCGCGGATCATCGGCTTCTTCACGCGGTCCGCTGCCCGGTAGTAGTCGAACGCGAAGCGCCCCTTGACGCAGGCGTGCCCGTGGTTGGCCTTGCCTTCCTTCCACGGGATCATGCGCACGATCTCGCCGCCGATCGTCTCGGCGCGGAAGCCGCACCCGACGCCGCAGTAGGCGCAGGTCGTGACGACGGAACGTTCAGGCTTGCGGGGATTGGGCACGGTACACGCCTCCTTCGAACAGGGCCTTCTCGACCAGGCTGTGCGTCGGGCACGCCAGCACGCACGCACCGCACGACACGCACTCGCTGTCCAGGAACGACTCGCCCTGGCTCGCCACGACCTTCGACGCGAAGCCGCGGCCTTCGATCGTCAGCGCGAACGTGCCCTGCGTCTCCTCGCACGCGCGCACGCAGCGGCTGCAGACGATGCACTTGGTCGGGTCGAACACGAAGTACGGGTTGCTGGCGTCGACCGGCGCCTGCAGGTGGTTCTCGCCGGCGCCGTACGGATGGCGATGCACGCCGGTCTGCTGCATCGTCTCGTGCAACTCGCTCCAACCGCCCGGGATGTCGGCGGCGGGGAAGTCGCTGAGGTAGAGCTCCATCACGCCCTTGCGCAGCTCCGCGAGGCGCTTGCTCTGCGTGGTGACGACCATGCCGGCTTCGACCAGCGTCGTGCACGCGGCGGGGAAGCCCTTCCGGCCCTGGATCTCGACCAGGCAGACGCGGCAGCTGCCGAACGCTTCGAGCGTGTCGGTGGCGCAGAGCTTGGGCACCGGACAGCGCGCGAGCGCGGCCGCGGCCATCACGCTGCTGCCGGCGGGGGCGGTGACGTTCTTGCCGTCGACGGTGATGGCGACCGGGGCGCCGTCGCGCGGCGGCGTGCCGAGGTCGATGCCGTCGCGCAGGTTTCGCAGTTCAGACCACATGGGCGGGCTCCTTGCCGGCCGGCAAGCCGAAGTCGCCGGGGAAGTACTGCAACGCCGACAGCACCGGCCACGGGGCCATGCCGCCGAGCGCGCACAGGGATGCGTTCTCCATGACGTCGCAGAGGGCGAGCAGCTGGCGGTGGTTCGCGGTGACGTTCTTCTTCTGGATGATCTGCTCGATCAGTTCGCGGCCGCGCGTGCTGCCGATGCGGCACGGGGTGCACTTGCCGCACGATTCGACGGCGCAGAACTCCATCGCGTAGCGCGCCTGTTCCGCCATGTCGACCGTGTCGTCGAACACCACGATGCCGCCGTGGCCGACCATGCCCTTCTTCGCCGCGAGCGCTTCGTAGTCGAGCGGCAGGTCGAGCAGCGAGCCGTCGAAGTAGGCGCCGAGCGGCCCGCCGACCTGGACCGCGCGAACGGGCCGGCCGCTGCGCGTGCCGCCGCCGTAGTCCTCGATCAACTGGCGCAACGTGACGCCGAACGCCTTCTCGACGAGACCGGCGCGCTTGACGTTGCCGGCGAGTTGGATCGGCAGCGTGCCGCGCGAGCGGCCCATGCCGAAGTCCGCGTAGTACTTGCCGCCCTTGTCGAGGATGATCGGCACCGACGCCAACGACACGACGTTGTTGACGACGGTCGGCTGGCCGAACAGGCCCTTGATCGCGGGCAGCGGCGGCTTGTAGCGGATCATGCCGCGCTTGCCTTCGAGCGACTCGAGCAGCGCGGTCTCCTCGCCGCAGATGTAGGCGCCAGCACCGATGCGCACCTCGGCGTCGAACGCGAAGCCCGAGCCGCGCACGTTCGTGCCGTACCAGCCAGCCGCGCGCAGCGTGGCCAGCGCTTCGTTGAGCACCTTCGCGGCGTGCGGGTACTCCGACCGCAGGTAGATGTAGCCGTAGCTCGCCCCGGTCGCGTAGCCGGCGATCGCCATGCCCTCGAGCAGGACGAACGGATCGCCCTCCATCACCATGCGGTCGCTGTAGGTGCCGGAGTCGCCTTCGTCGGCGTTGGCGACGACGTACTTCGGAGTGCCGGCGGCCGCGGCCACCGTGCGCCACTTGATGCCGGTCGGGAAGCCCGCGCCGCCGCGACCACGCAGGCCGGACGCGACGACCTCTTCGACGACGGCGGCGGGCGCCATGCCGAGCGCGCGCTGCAGTCCGCGCAGGCCGCCGTGCGCTTCGTAGTCGGCGAGCGAGAGCGGATCGGTGATGCCGGCGCGCGCGAAGCACAGGCGTTCCTGCTTCGCGAGGAACGGGATCGCCTCGACCTTGCCCTGGCTCAGGCGGTGGGCGTTGCCCTGCAGGAAGCCCATCGCGAACAGGTCCGCGACGTCCCCGGGCTCGACCGGGCCGTAGCCGATGCGGCCCTGCTTCGTCTCGACCTCGACGAACGGTTCGAGCCAGAACAGGCCGCGGCTGCTGGTGCGCACCACCTGCACCGCGGCTCCCGTGCGCTTGCCTTCGGCGGCGATCGCCTTCGCCACGGCGTCGGCGCCGAGGCTCAGCGCGGTCGCGTCGCGCGGCACGCAGACTCGGATCGTCATCGTGCGCTCCTCGCCTGCTCCAGCAGGGCGTCGGCCTTGGCCGGCGTCACGCGGCCGTGCAGTTCGCCGTCGAGCATCGCCGCCGGCGACACCGCGCAGTTGCCGAGGCAATAGACCGGTTCGATGGTCACGGCGCCGTCCGGCGAGGTCTGCCCGAGTTTGCAGCCGAGTGCCCGCTCGACGTGGGCGGTGAGTTCGCGGCTACCACACGCCTGGCAGCTCTCGGCCTGGCAGAGTTTCAGCACGGCTCGCCCGGGCGGGGTGGTGCGGAAGTCGTGGTAGAACGAGATGACGCCGTGGATCTCGGCGCGCGAACGGTTGAGGGCCTTGGCGATCGGGCGCACGACGCCGGGCGGCACGTGGCCGAACGCCGCCTGCACGTCGTGCAGGATCGGCAGCAGGCTGCCGGGCACGCTGGCCCAGCGATCGAGGATGGGCTGCAGCTTGCTGCTGTCGGCGGCGGACAGGGCGGGGCCGCTGCGAGGACCTCGGGTGCGCGGGACGACGGAGTCTTTCTTCACGGGCGTGCTGGGATGGCGGCGGAAAGGCCGCGAGCCGCGCAGATTAGGTTTCGGCGCGTGCTGCTGGCAACCACCCTACCGACGTTCTGCGGGCGGGGCCGGGAATGCCACGCGGGAGACCGTTCGCCGCGGCGAGGCGAGATCGACCAACCACAGCCCGTGCTGTTCGTCGGCAACGCCGGCGAGCATCGCGGTCGAGGCTGCCGCGGTCCGCCCGTCGGGCGACAACACGAACGGAAAGGCCGCTGCCGCCGGCACGCGCGAGTCCTTCGGTGGCGTGCCGCGCACGACCACGGTCTCGCGCGTGGCACCGCCGGTGCGCGTCGTCTCGAACAGGCTCCACGCCACCTCGCCGTCCTTGCCGCGTCGCGCCAGGCCGGCGACGAGCCCGCTGCCGTCGGGCAGCCACTGCAGGGAGCCGCAGTCGACCTCGCGGCGGTTGCCGAGCGGGATCGTGCGTTCGAGCCGGCCTTCGGCGAACACGAGGAGGGCCGTGGCTCCGTCGCGCGTGCGTTCTCGCGCCGGGAACACGATCGCCTTGGTGTCAGGGGACACCGCGGGCATCGGCAACGGCTGCCACGCGCAATCGGCGGGCGGCGTCAGCAGCACCTTGCGGGCGAGGGTCTCGGGATCGAGTTCGCCGAACTGCCAGCGCTGCTCGTCCTTGGAGTCGGCGACGAACCAGCCGACGCCGGCGCCGAACGGCACCAGCACGAGCTCCTCGCCACGCGCGCCGCGTTCGTGCTGGGTCTCGCCACTGCGCAGATCGACGCGCCGCACGCCCTTGTCGCCGAAGAACAGGCGGCTGCCGATGGCGACCGGCGCCATGTAGAACGCGGCCTCGGCACCGTCGTCGAGCGGCAGTTCGAGCGTGCGCACGGTGGCGGCGGTGGTGGGGTCGAGAGTGGTTGCGGTGACCATGCCCTGGTCGCCCTTGCTGGCCCAGAGCACGACGGCGTGGGCGCCGGTGCTGTCCCAGAGTGGCGTGGCCATCGCTTCGCTTGGGGCGGTGAACAGCACGCGGGTCGTGTCGTCGCGGCGGTCGTGCAGCGCGATCGCGAGTCGTTCTTCGCCGGCGCGGGCGAGGAACAGGATGCGGTGGCCGTCCTGGTGCCACGCGGGTCGGCACGCGAAGGCGGCGCCGAGGGCGAGCAGCGTGGCCGTGGCCACGAGGCGGGTGAGGCAGCGGCGGCGTGGCGTGAGCACGCGGGAACGATAACGACGTCTTGGCGCGAACTTCTTCTCGGCGCGGTTGCGCGCTACCTCGGGTTCGGCGGAGACCACGTGTTGTGTCGTTCGCCGGAGCGGGGAAGTCCCGACTGCCGGTGTGCGGCGAGGATCTCTTGGAAAGAGGAGCGAATGGATGAGCGACCAACGTCGTCGGGCTACCGGGCTACCGGGCGGGATGCTCGCTGCTCCGGTGCCCCCCTGTAGTTCCTGCACCGCCTTCGCAGCGTAGGCGTCGATGGGGCCGGGGTGCATGGGTGCTCCACCGGCGCGCGGTTGTAGCCGCGACGGCAGTTGCTGCGAAGCGGCCCAGAGGACCTCGGCGGTGCAGTTGCCCGGCCTCGGTCGAGCGTGCGTTGTCGCTGCTAGGATCGGTGCGCGGGCTCTGCGTTGCGTGAATGCGCGAACCGCTGCGACTCGCGCGAGCGCTCAGGAATCAGCGGACCGCGAAAAAGAACCTTGAACGTTGTTGGCGAGCGCGACCGCAACGACCGCGCCGAGAATCGAAGCGCGCGTCACGCAAGAACTTGGCTCCCGCGCCTTGCGAACGACGCGACGCGTTCTGGATCGCGCAATCGCGCGTCATGCGCTCGCGGCGAACACCTCGCTCTTGCGCGTTCCTCGAAAGTCGAGTAGACGGCGACGACGAGGTCGCTGCGTCCGTGGGTGAGTCCGCGGCGCGACGCGGCCGCTTGGTGTGCACAGACAAGATCCTGAACACGTGGGAGTACCAGATCACGCACTCTGCAACAGTCACAGGGCGAGACAAAAACGGAAGACTCGTGCTGCAAAGCAAGATGGGTGTAGGAGCCGAGGGGAGGCACTATGTCGAGGACGTTCCGCCAAGCTACAAGCAAGGGCCTCCTGAGGCATCGGGTGAGCCGCCAAGGGTGGATTACCATGCTCCCAATCCCGGACCTATCATCGCCATGGGAGGACAGGCGTGACGAGGGTATCCACGGCGGTCGTGCTTGCCTATGTTGCATGGGCGGTTCCATCGGTCGCACAGAACAATGACGCACATGAACAACGGTCGTTTGAGCTCCGTTACACTGTCGATCTGTTAGAGTGCCCACCACGACCTCTCAGCGATTCTGAGCTGGTGGGGGGGGCTCTGATCCGACCGTTCCGGTTTGCCGGGGCTTTCTCGGGCTCCGGACAGGTGATAGTGCTTGCGGTAAACGAAGTCGTGATTCAGTTGGATGTCGCGACCGGCAAGATCGCACCCGTTAGCATTGAATCTGGTGCTACTAGGTATGTGCATGCCGCAGTGTCTTCTGCAGAGCACTCGGTCGCGGTTCTGAGTGCATCAGGCCTGTTTCGCATCGATATCGGTGGATCGGCAAAGGAGATTGGCTTGACTCTGCCTGGATCGAGTGCGAAGTGGGCGGCTGCGGGACAGGGTGGGTTGGTCGCTGCGTGGACGCACGATAGTAGAAACCTCTGGGTCGCGGATACAGCGGACGAACATGGGGCCTGGACTCCTTTGTTGGGCCAGGGCAACGTGCTGTGGGCAGATACTGACGGGCATACAATTTGGTGTGCCCGTGACGCCGGGCATGGACAAATGAGCGTTTGCGTAAAGCGACCAGGCAAGGAGGTGGAAGTGGTGGCTAGCACGGAGCGTATGGCCAGGATATGCGCTAAGCGACTGGCCGACTCCGACATGATTGTGGCGGCAGGAGTCGGACTGCGTGTGATAGAAGCTACAAGAGAACTTGACGGGGTGAAGGTCGAGAGAAGTACTCAGGATCGTGTCTTGGCCGGCCTAGGAATCGTCGATCAGAATCGCGCGGTAGCTGTGACGCATGACAGGATGTTGCTATACGAGCGGGGGCCTACATGGAGTGTGCGAGAAGAGTGGGTAGCACCGCACAGCATTCAGGGATTCCTCTGGAACGGGATCCAGAGCCATGCGGTAATCGTGTTCGCAGATGCCGGCAAAGTCAGGCTCAGCTTACTACACGTCCGGTGCAAGTAGCCGGCCCCGAGCCGAGATACCGTCCCCACTTCGCGGAACGACCGATGCGCCACACCCTGCTCCCAGCCCTCCTCGCCTCCAGCTGGACCCTGACCGCGACCGCCCAGACGTCGCTGGTCGTGCCCGACAACTTCCCGGACATCGGCAGTGCGATCGCGGCCGCGAGCCCAGGTGCCGTGATCCACGTGAAGAGCCGGCCGCTGCCGTACCCGCCGTTCGTGATCGACAAGCCGATCACCATCGTCGGCTCGGGCGTCGACCAAGGCGCCCCGATGGTCAGCGTCACGGTGGGCATCGGCATCGACGTGCAGCTCGCCCCTGGCGAACGTGCGTCGATCACCCGCATCGACTGCATGTCGGCGTCCGGCGCGACGCTCACGCGCGCGCTCGTCGTCAACGGCGGCCACCTGACGCTCGAGGACTGCCGCTTCTTCGGCGGCCACGATCCGGTCGGCGGTGCCGGTCTCGCCGTCGTCGAGGCAATCGGCGCCGACCTCGTGGCGGTGTTCTCCCGGTTCGAAGGCGGCACCCGCGCGACCGCGCTGCGGGCGACCACGAGCCGCGTGTCGGTGGTGTCGACGCGGTGCTTCGGCGCCAACCCGGACAGCCCCGGCATCGACGCGATCGACAGCACCGTGCACGGCAACGACGCGTGGTTGCTCGGCGGCGAGAGCTTCGTCGGGACTCCGGGCGGCCCGGCCCTGCGCGTCGCTGGCGCCAGCAGCGTCTGGTTCTGCGACTCGCAGATGCGCGGCGGCATGGGAACGCCCGCAGGCAGCGCGATCGTCAACACGTCGGCCACGGCCGTCGAGATCGACAACAACGCGCTGACCTCGGGATTGTCGCTCGGCGGCGCCACCCCGCCGCCGGTCATCGTCGGCCCGAGCCTCGCCAATCCGAACCTCGTGGCGCTGCGATGGAGCGAGCAGCTCTACCGCCGCGGCACGATGCGGATGGGCCAGCCCTGGTGGATCTACCTGCGTGGAACGCCGTCGTCGTCGATGGTCCTCGGCTTCAGCTTCGGGCCGACGGGCAGCGCGCCCGTGCTGACCCGGCAGCCGGCCTTGTTGCACAACGACCTGCTGTTGCTGCTCCCGCTCGCATCCGACGCCGCGGGCAACGCGAGCTTCGCCGGCGGCACGTTGCCGAACTCGGCATCGCTGTTCGGTGCGGGGCTGTGGGCGCAGGCCGCGACGCTCGGCTCGTTCCCGGTCGAAGCCTCGCCGCCGAGCGGCGTGGTCGTACGCCCGTACTGAGCGTTCCGTCGCCCGGGGAGGCTCCTGGCATCGTTGCGGGGGCGGTCCTATCCTCGCACCTCGACGCGCCCCGCCACGGGGTGGAAGTCGCGCTGGCAAGCGGGCTACGGCCGATCACGGCGAGGCGCCGATGAACGGCTGCAGTCCGGCAGCGACGCGAGAACCCGATGACGAGCAAAGAACCGAAGGAGCCGGGCGAAGGCCAGGCCAACAAGCGACCACGCGGCATGGGCGGCGTGATCCTGATCCTGGCGCTGCTGATGGCCCTGTTCTTCGTCGTGTCGAACTCGCCGCGCGATGGCCAGAGTTCGGTCGACGCGCTCTACAGCCACTTGCTGAACGGCCGCGTCGACAAGTGGACGATGACCGCCGACGTGGTGACCGCCGACGTGCGGTTCGACGACGGCAGCGGCCGCCAATACGAGGTCGTGGTCCGCGACTTCCTGCGCAGCCAGGACCAGGACCAGAACGAGATCGAGTTCTACCGGACGCTGGTCGCGCAACGGCTCGACCCGTCCCTGTACCAGGGAGCGGCGGCCACCTCGGCGTTCCTCGGCGACCTGAACAGCGGCGCCATCCGCGTGCTGCGTGCGTTCCTGGTGCACGAAGTCGCGGGCAAGAGCCCGGTCTCCGGTCGTGCGTCCGCGGACGAGAAGGACCCGCGCAAGGCCGGCACCTACCTGACCGCGCTGCTGCAGCGCGGCTCGAGCGTGCACTACGTGCGGCTCGACGCGCCGATCGCCGTCGACGTGCCGACGCTGCTCGACGTCACCAACGCGCTGGCCAAGGGCGGCGTGCCGATGCGCAGCCTCACGCTGTCGCTCGGCACCGACTTCCGGATCACCGAGCCGAACACCGCGCTGCTCTACATCATCGGCACCGTCGGCCCGTGGCTCCTGGTGCTGGCGATCGTCTGGTTCTTCATCCTGCGGCAGATGCGTTCCCCGGGCGGCACCGGTGGCGTGCTGAGCTTCGGGCGCAGCCGCGCCTCGCTCTACACCAAGGAGAACCGCACCAACGTGACGTTCGACGACGTCGCCGGCATGGAAGAGGCGAAGGCCGAGGTGCGCGAGATCATCGAGTTCCTGAAGAACCCCGCGAAGTTCGCGCGGCTCGGCGGCTCGATCCCGCGCGGCGTGCTGCTGGTCGGCTCACCGGGCACCGGCAAGACGCTGCTGGCGAAGGCGATCGCCGGCGAGGCCGAAGTGCCGTTCTTCAGCATCTCGGGCAGCGACTTCGTCGAGATGTTCGTCGGCGTCGGCGCCAGCCGCGTGCGCGACCTGTTCAAGCAGGCGCGCGAGGCGAGCCCGTGCATCGTGTTCCTCGACGAGATCGACGCCGTGGGTCGCAAGCGCGGCACTGGCATGGGCGGCGGCCACGACGAACGTGAGCAGACCCTCAACGCGATCCTCGTCGAGATGGACGGCTTCGACTCCGACAAGGGCATCATCCTGGTCGGCGCGACGAACCGCCCGGACGTGCTCGACCCGGCGCTGCTGCGGCCGGGCCGCTTCGACCGCCAGGTCGTGATCGATCGCCCGGACGTCAAGGGCCGCGAAGCGATCCTCAAGGTGCACGCGCGCAAGGTGAAGCTGGCCGGCTACGTCGACCTGCACTTGATCGCCAAGGCGACGGCCGGGTTCTCCGGCGCCGAGCTGGCCGCGGTCATCAACGAGGGCGCGATCCTCGCGGCGATGAAGAACAAGGACGCCGTCGACATGTCCGACCTCGAGGAGGCCCGCGACCGTGTGCGCTGGGGGCGCGAGAAGCGCAGTCGCGCGATCGAGGAGGAGGACAAGAAGGTGACCGCCTACCACGAGGCGGGTCACGCGATCGTGTCGATCCTGACCCCGAACCAGGATCCGGTGCACAAGGTCACGATCGTCTCGCGCGGGCGCGCGCTCGGCGCGACGTTGTCGCTGCCGGAGAAGGACGACTACAACCACTGGCGCAAGAAGCTGCTCGGCCGCATCGCCGTCTGCTTCGGCGGCCGCGTCGCCGAGGAGATCGTGTTCGGCGACGTCTCGGCTGGCGCCCAGAACGACATCGAGCAGGCGACCAACCTGGCGCGCACGATGGTGTGCGAGCTCGGCATGAGCAGCAAGGTCGGCCCGATCAAGTACACCGCCGACGACGAGAGTCCGTTCCTCGGTCGTGAGTTCCGGATCGCCGGCAACGTCAGCGAGCGCACGCTCGAGCTGATCGACGACGAGGTCAAGCGCATCGTCGACGAGCAGTATCGCGCCGCCACGCAGCTGCTCGCCGACACGCGCGCCGGGCTGGACGCGGTTGCCAACGCGCTGCTGAAGCACGAGACCCTGAGCGGCGACGAGATCGCGGCAGTCCTGCGCGGCGACGACATCGAGGAGTTCCGGCAAGCACAACAGCGCGCCCAGCAGGCGCCGGGCCGTCGCCCCGAACCGACGGCGCGTCCGGCGGTCGAACCACCGCCGATCCCCGGGCAGCAGAAGCCCGACGTCGGCCTCTCCGGCGCCTGAGAGCCCTTGAAGAGCACCAGGATCCCGGTCCGCAGTTCGCCTCGTGCGGCCGCGCTCGCGGCCGCGCCGAGAGTCCACGCCCGTCCCTTGCCCACCCGCTGAGCCCGCGCATGCCCGCCGCTCTCTCGCTGCAGATGCTCACGATCGACGAGAGCCTCGGGGGCGCTCTCGAGGTCGGCAAGATCGTCATCGAAGTGGCGATCTTCGCGGTGCTGATCTACGTCGTGCTGCGGTTCCTGTGGATGACCCGCGGTTCGGTGCTGATCCGGGGTCTGGGCCTGCTGCTGCTGACCGCGCTGGTGGCGTCGTTCCTGCTGATCCAGACGCTCGAACTGCGCCGCGTCGGCTGGCTGGTCGAGCACCTGGCGCCGTCCGTGGTGCTCGGGCTCGTCGTCGTGTTCCACCCGGAGATCCGGCGCGCGATCGTGCAGCTTGGCGACGCGTCGATCTTCCGCCGCTTCTTCCGCCGCGAGGCGAAGATCGTGCCGCGTCTGCTGCGGGCGATCGCGCGGCTCAGCAAGGAGCGCATCGGCGCGTTGATCGCGATCGAGCGCGACTCGACGCTCGCCGAACTGACCGAGAACGGCATCATGATCGACGCCGAACTCAACAGTTACCTGATCGAGTCGATCTTCTATCCGAAGAGCGCCTTGCACGACGGTGGCGTGATCGTGCGCGACGATCGCATCGTCGCCGCCTCGTGCCTGTTCCCGCTCAGCCAGAACCCTGACATCGACAAGCGCCTCGGCACGCGCCACCGGGCCGCGCTCGGGCTGTCGGAGGACACCGATGCACTCGTGCTGGTCGTCAGTGAGGAGACCGGCAAGATCTCGACCGCGAGCGGCGGCACGTTGAAGTTCGACCTGACCCTCGAACAGGTCGAGCAGCAGCTCGACGAGGCGCTCGGACGCCGGCAGGCGGCATGACTCCCGACCGCCGTCGTCGCAACGGAATCGTCGCCGTCGTCGTGGCGGATCCGTGGCGCAAGCTGCTCGCGATCGGTCTCGCCGTGCTGCTGTGGTTCTTCGTCGACAGCCGCATCGAACTCGCGACGAAGCGCGAGTTGCCGCTGGTCACCGAAGGCGTCCAGTCGAGCGTGGGCGCGTCGCGGGATCGGTTGGCGGTCATCCTGCCGACCGATCGTGTCGTCGGCGTGCGCTTCCGCGACGGCGAGACGCCGATCGACTCCGTGAGCATGCACCTGCGCGGACCGCGTTACCTGATCGAGGCGCTCGAGCGCGAACGCCTCGACCTGCAGGTCACCGTCTTCCAGGACCGCGACTGGACCGCGAGCACCGTGGTCGAGTTCACGGTCGCCGACCTGCGCCGCGACCATCGCGCGCTCGAGGGCCTCGAGATCGAACTGGTGCCGCCGCGGATCAAGCTCGAGGTGGAGCGCATCGACCGCCAGGAGATGCCCTTGTCGCTCGATGTCGTCGAGGTCGACGAGGGCGCGCTGGCCGGGCGCACGCGCCGCGAGACGGCCGAGTTCGCGCCCGCGACTGCCATCGTGCTCGGTTCGGCGAAGGGCATCGACCGGCTGCGGCGAACCCCGCGGCCGTTCCGCACCTCGTTGCGGGGCAGCGGTACGGCGCGGCAGGCGACGGGGGAGCTCGAGATCATCGATGCCGGCGACCTCGGCGTTCGGTTCGCCGCCCAGCCGCTGCTGACGATGCAACTGCTGCCGCAGACGACGGTGTTCGAGGTCGACGTGCCCGTGCATGTCGACGACGAGGCTCTGCCTGCCGATCAGCGTGGCCAGTGGGAGCCCGAGTTGCGCAGCAAGGTCGTGCGCATCCGCGCCGGCGGCGACCTGCGTTCGCGGCTGGTCGCGCTGCGCGAGAACCCGGACAAGACCGTGCTCGCCGACTGGGTCGCCGAGAACCTCCGCCTGCACGTGCACGTGCAACGGCCGACCACTGGTACCATCCTCGGGCCGGAACTGTCGCTGCGGCCGCGGCTGCTGCTGCTCGGGGCGCTGCACACGACCGTCGAGCGCAACGAGTGCTTGCTTGACGAGACCGTGCTGGTGAAGTTGCGCCGCAGGACATGACGAGCATCGACCCGCCGCAGTTCGGCACCGACGGTTTGCGAGGACGGGCCGGCGATCCGCCGATGGATCCCGAGACGCTGCGTCGCGTCGGCGCCGCGCTCGGCGTGCTGCTGCAACGGGGTGGCGAGGCGCAGAAGCGCGTGCTGGTCGGCAACGACGGGCGCGAATCGGCGCCGTGGATCCTCGAGGCGCTCGCGCAGGGGTTGTGCGCCGCCGAGGTGGCGGTCGGCGACGTCGGGCTCTGCACGACGCCGGCACTGGCGTTTCTCTGCCGTTCGCAGCCCGTCGACGCCGCGATCATGATCAGTGCGTCGCACAACCCCGCGCACGACAACGGGGTGAAGATCTTCGCCGCGGACGGCAGCAAGTTGCGCGACGAGGACGAAGCCGAGCTGTCGGCGCTCGCAGTGGCGCTGCGCCCCGCCGAACTGCGCACGCCGCGCACGCGCGACCGCAGTGAACTGCTCGGCCGCTACGAGGATCGGTTCGCCGAGGCGTTCCCGTTGCTCGACCTCTCGGGGCGCACGGTCTGCATCGATGCCGCCAACGGCGGCGGCTCGCAGCTGGCACCACGGGTCCTGCGCGCGTTCGGCGCCACGGTGGTCGAGGTGGCCTGCGAGCCCGACGGCTTCAACATCAACGACGGCTGCGGCGCCTTGCACCCGGAAGCGCTGGTGGCCGCGGTGCGCGAGCACGGCGCGTGCCTCGGCATCGCGCTGGATGGCGACGGGGACCGCGGCATGTTCGTCGACGAACGCGGCGGCGTGCGCGACGGCGACGAGGTGCTCGCCCTGTTCGGTCGTCGACTGCACGCGGCCGGGGCCCTGCCCGGCGCCCGCATCGCCGCCACGGTGATGAGCAATCTCGGCCTGCACAAGGCGCTGCGCGAAGCCGGCGTCGGCGTCCAGGTCACGCCGGTCGGCGATCGCAACGTGTTCCTGGCGATGAAGGAGCACGGCTTGGCGTTGGGCGGCGAGCAGTCGGGGCACGTGTTGTTCGCCGCCCACGACCTGATCGGCGACGGGCTCTACACCGGCGTGCGCCTGCTCGCGACCGTTGGCGCCGAGCCGATGTCGACGGCGTTCGCGGGGTTCACGCGGTTCCCGCAGCGCCTCGTCAACGTGCCGGTGCGCAGCAAGCCGCCGCTCGACGGCGTGCCGGCGATCGCTGCGAAGGCCGCCGAGATCGAACGCGAACTCGGCCAGGACGGGCGGCTGCTGCTGCGCTACTCGGGTACCGAGCCGAAGTGCCGCGTCATGGTCGAGGCAGCGAGCGTCGACGCCTGCGAACGGCTGTGCGCGGCGCTGGCGGCGGTCGTCGCGCGCGAACTCGGCGCATGACGACGAACGCGGCGTTGGCGGTCACGGGCAGCAATCTCGCCGGCGACGTGCCGTTCGCCGTGGCGTTGGCGCTGCCCGGCGGTGCGGTCGTCGGCGCCCGCCCGAACCCCGGCGAGCGCGGCGATCTGGCGCGGTTGTGCGCCGAGCTGTGCGCCGCGCACGGCGTGGCCCCGGCCGATCTCGGCGAAGTGCGCGTCGACGTCGGCCCCGGCTCGTACACCGGACTGCGCGTCGCGGTGACGTTCGTGCGCTGCCTGCTGCAGTTCGGCGGCGTGCGCGTCCAGGCGCTCGACAGCCTGGCGCTGCTCGCGGCGCGCGCCCGCGCGACGCCGGGCGACGTGCGCGTCGTGCTCGACGCCCGCCGCGACCGGGTGCACCTGCAGTCGTTCGTGATCTCGCCGGCGTCGGTGGCCGCGACCTCGCCGCCCGCGGCAGTGCCGTTCGCCGCGGCGCTGGCGGCGATCACGCCTGGAGCGCGCGTCGTGGTGCCAGGGAACCTGCCAGCGGCCATGACCGCAGCGCTGCGCGCAGCCGGTGCCGCGGTGCAGGTCGAAGCGACCGTGCTCGCGACCGAATTGTTCGCGCCGGGGCTGCCGTTCGTTGCCGCCGCGACGGCCGACCTCGAACCCCGCTACCTGATGGGCAGCTATGCCGAGGAGTGAGCGATGAGCGCGTTCCGATTGCTGTGGCTCTGCCATCGTTGGGCTGGCATCGCCGCCGGCCTCGTGCTCGCGCTCAGTGCCGCGACCGGGTTCCTGCTGCTGCTGAAGAAGGACTTCGCGTGGCTGCAGCCGCCCGTCGTGCGCGGCGCCGAGGGACCGCCCGAACGCCTGCAACCGCTCGCGGCCGTCTACGGCGCGGTGTTCGCCCTCGGTCTGCCGCAGTTCCGCAGCGAGGCCGACATCGCGCGCATCGACTTCCGGCCGGCGCAGCGCGTGCACAAGGTCGTCAGCCAGCACGACGACCTCGAAGTGCAGGTGTGTGCCATCACGCTGGCGACGACTGGTCCGGCCGTGCGCCGCAGCGACTGGCTCGAACGGCTGCACGACGGCTCGTGGGCGGGCCCGGCGATGCACGGCATCGTGATGCCGGCGGCGGCGTTGGTGCTGCTGTTCCTCGCCGGCAGCGGCTACGTGATGTGGGCGTGGCCGAAGCTCCGGCGGCGGCGCTGACGCAGACGGTTCGGCCGTTTGGCCCGGCGGGCTTCCACCGGTTGCGCGGACGGCGGGTGCCCGGGAAGGCGAAGCCGGGCGCGGACGTCCCATGGGCCATGTCCAAGGGGACCGCGACCGCGGGGATGGTGATCGCAGCCGGCGTCGCGATGTACCTCGCGGCGCTGCGCGGCTCGTCACGCCTGGATGTGATGGCCTGTGGGCTGCCGGCCTCGTTGTGCGCCTGGTGGTGGTCGGTGCCCTCCGCTGGGCGACCTTCGCTGGTGCGATGGCAGATGCCGCTGCTCGCGGCGGCGGCGGTCGCTGGTGGCGTGGTGTTGGCCGCGGTGCAGGCGGCACCGCTTGGCGCGCCGGTGCCGTGGTCGGCGGGGGTTCTCTTCGGTGGCCGGCTGTTTGCGTGGCTTGCGCTGCTGCGCGCGTTCGCGGCGGCACTGGATCGACTGCTCACGATCGTCGTGCGGCGAGCGGCATGGCGAGTCGTCAGCACGAGCCTCCTGCTCGTCGTCGTCGTCTTCCCACAGCTCTGGGTGGCGCTGCAGACGCATCGCCTCCCGATCGCGCCGCCGCCGGGATTCGCCGGCACACGGATGTACGAGGACGTCCGTTTCGTCGCCGCCGATGGCGTGCCACTCGTGGGTACGCTGTTGCCGCACGCGAACGCGTCGCCCCGCACGCCTGTCGTCATCGTCTGCCACGGTCTCGGCAGCAACCGCGCGACGTTCCTCGGCTACGCGCAAATTGCCCTCGAACTGGGCTGCCACGCCCTGCTCTTCGACTTTCGCGGGCACGGCGCCAGCGGCAGTGCGGCGACGACCTTTGGCGCGCACGAGGTCGGGGACGTCGCGGCGGCGGTCGGCTGGTTGCGGGCCGAACCGCGCTTTGCCGCGGCCCCGGTCGTGCTCGTCGGCGTCTCGATGGGTGCGGCCACCGCACTGCAGGCCGCGGCGCTCGTCGGCGCGGCGGGCGTGTTCGCCGAGAGTTCGTTCGCGGACCTGCCCAGCATGGTTGCCCGTCAGGCGGCCGCACTCGGCGACGCCGCGCAACTCGCGGTCGCCGCGGTGGCGATGGCGGCGCGATTGCAGCTCGGTGTCGATCTCGCGTCGGTGTCGCCGCGTGCGAGCCTCGCAGCGCTGCCGGCGCACGTGCCGGTGGTTCTCGTGCACGCGGGTGACGACGAGGTCGTGCCGCGCTGCGAAGGCGAACGTCTCGCCGCCGCCCGGCCGGGCCTGCGCCTGCACGTCGTCGCCGGTGCGAGCCACGGCGGTTGTTCGGTGTGTGCGCCGGTCCGCGTTCGCGGCTGGCTCGCGGAACTGCTCGTGGACGTCGAACGCGGGTGAATCGGCCCGCGGCGGCGAGGGTGGGGCGCTGCCGCCGCGAGCCTGTTTGGCGGGGCGCGCTCGCGCAACCGTTCGCCGGACACCAGCGTTCGGTCGGTGCCACTCGGGCGCTCCGCGACGCTGCGGTCCACGCGGACGTGCGATCAGCCGATCCCGAAGACGACGATCGCGCCGTTGTAGAGGAAGTGCGCGAACATGCCCGGCAGCAGCGTGCCGGTGCGCAGGCGCAACCAACCGAGCGCGAGCCCACCGGCGAGGTGGATCGGCAACACCGCTGGTGCCCCGTGGCAGAGTGCGAATGCCATCGCGGTCGTCAGCAGGCCCGCGCTGGTTCCCATCAGGGCGAGCAGGCGTCCCTGCAGCACGCCGCGGAACATCACTTCCTCGAGCACCGCCGGGGCGACCGCGATGACGAACAGCGTGAGCGGCAAGCCGAGTTCCCCGCGCAGTCGGCTGATCAGTCCCGGCTCGTCGACCGCGAGCAGCGCCAGCCAGCCGATCGCCGCGAGCAGCAGAACGCCTGCGCCCAGCGCCGCGGTGGCGTAGTGGCGCAGGGGGCCGGGGTGCAGTCCGAGTCGGCCGTACGGCCCCGATGCCGCGACGACGATCGCGACCAGCACGCCCGAGACCAGGGTCGTGAGTGGCAGCAGCAGTTCGAACTCGTCGCCGCGGGCGAGCACCAGTGCTGCGATCTGCGGGCCGAGCAGGGCGGCGAGCAGCGCTCCGAACTCGAGTAGCGTGCGGTTGGTCCAGCGGGCGCGGTTGGTCGGGCTCTGGTTGCGCAGGCTGTCGGGCGCCATCGGGGCGTCGAGCCGGACGGGTGCGAACTGCATCACGTCGTCGTCGCCGATCGTCGGCACGAGCCCATGTTCGTCGGTCCGGTGACGCCTCAGGCGCAGGGGATGCGGCATCGGCGGCGGTGCTGGCTCCATGCCGGGCAGCGTCGGCTCGACGCTGCGCGTGGGCGGCACCTCGAGCCAGGCGCCGCAATCGCAGCGCAATCGGAATCCCGCGAGGCTCACGTGCACGCGCCAGGGCAGCACGCAGGAGCCGCAGGTGAGGGCGACCGCTTCGCCGTCGGCGAGCGGGCGATCGGCCGGCCAGGTGCGCGCCGCCGGCGGCCCTTCCTCGGTCACTGCGGCCTCGGCGCGGCCGTGATGGACAACCGCACCGCGGTGGCACCGATGCGGCCGGGCAGCTTCGCCGTGACGACGGCTTCGGCCGCGGTGAGCAACGGTCGAACGTCGACCTTCGTCTCCGCGAGCACGTGCCCCGAGTCGTCAACGACCTGCACGTACAGTTCGCGACCGTCGCCGACGATGCTGGTCGCCGCGCCCGCGGCGTGGTCGCTGGCCGCTCGGCGACGTTCCTCGACGGCCTGGGGCGTCGCCGGGTAGTCCGCACCGCGGCGCAGCGTCACGTCGTAGTTGCCCCAGGCGCGTCCGACCTCGAACGCCAGCATGGTGCCGAACGGCCCCGCGTCGCGCTGCAGGCCGTCGGCGCGCGCGGCGAGCACCCGGTCGATCCAGCCGGCCTGCCAGGCAACCGCGGTCCCGGCGAGCAGCAACAACGGCGCGATCCAGGCCAGGTCGCGGCGGCGCAGGCCGAACGGCGTCGGTGGTGCGGCGGGCATCGCCGGCACGGTGTCGTCCGGCGTGCGCGGGCGTCGTCGGCTCAGCGGTTCGATGCGGTCGCCGCGCACGACGAACAGCGTCTCGGTCACTTCGTCGGCGAACAGGAGGCGGCAGCGCAGGTTGCCTTCGACGCTGCCCGGCACGCCGCCGGCGACGACCTTCTGCAGCGCGGCGAGGAAGCGGTCCTGCGCCGCGTCGTCGAAGCCCGGCGGCATCGGGGTGTCGATCGGCAGCAACGAGAAGCGGCCGCCTTGGATGTCGCAGCGGAACGGGCCGCCGCCGGCGCTGCTCAGCTCGCGCGTGGCCGCCTGCAGGGCGTCGGCATCGGCGACGCGCCCATCGAGCAGGCCCTCGACGAACGCTGCGAGCGGCTGGTCCGCGGGCGGCACCGGGCTCACGCCGGATCTCCGCGCAGGTCGTCGATCGTCGACAGCGGCGCCCAGTCCTTCATGCCCTCGCACCAGACCAGGGTGCTGCCGGAGATCGCCTTCGCCTGCATCAGGTGGCGGATCGTCTCGGCGGTGACCGGGCCGAGGCGCTCGTTGCCGCGCGCGTAGTACCACGCTGCGTTGGTGAGCTGCGGTGGCGTGGCGCCGGTGAGCTGCGGTGGCTCGGTGGTGTCGAGGCCGAGCGCCTGGTCGTGCACGCCGAGGCGCCGCTCGACGTGTTGGTGGCGTTGGTCTGCGACCTGCCGTTCCTTCGCGAGCTGTTCGCGCAGCCGGCGGTTCTCGAGCTGGTGGCGCCGCGTCTTGGCCTCCTCCTGCTTCAGGTCGGGCATGACGAGCAGCAGCACCAGAGCGATGCAGCTCAGGAACGCGCCGAGGAAGAACCAGCCGACCGGCGAGCGACCACGGCTGCTGGCGACGAACGCGCAGACGATGCCGAAGACGAGGCCGATGCCGAGGTTCACGGTCACTTCGGTGTTCGCGAGCATGGTTCAGGCAGTGAGGATGCGGGCGAGCCAGCCGAGCGGCAAGGCGACGAGGAACAACCATCGCCCGGCTCGACGCCAGCGCCGGTGGGCCGGCACTTCGCGGCCGCGGCGAAGTATGTCGAAATGCAGTAGGGCCCCGGCGAGCAGCAGTCCGGCGATGGCGATGCCGGCGGGGTGGGTGGCGAACGCCAGCGCGAGGTCGCCCTGCAGTGCGGCGGCCGTGCCGCGCACGAGGCCGCAGCCCGGGCAGGCGAGGGGGCCCAGGCAGGCTCCGAGCGGGCAGACGGGACCACGCAGACCCAACCAGGTGGCACCGCTCGGGGTCACCTCGGCGGTCCAGCCGGCCGCGAGAGCGCCGAGCGTGAGGGCGAACGGCAGCACGCGACGATCGCCGGCGGTCGCTGGTGGTGGATTCCCGGGCGCGTTGCGCACCGAGGCATCGAACGCACGCGCAGCGTGGCGTGCAAGCCCCGCGCGCCGACGTTGGTCACTTGCCGGTGGCTGCGGCGGCGCGCGCCTTGTCGAGCGCGGCTTCGAGCCGGGCGACGTGGCGTTCGCGGTGCGTCGCGAGCCACGTCGCGTCGAGCCATGGCGCATGGTGGCCATTCTTCGGGGGATCGGGCCAAAGCTGCGCGCGTCGATCGCGCGGGATCGCGCGTTCGCCCGCGAGTACGCGCAAGGTCTCGGCGAACGACAAGGACGGCAGGCCGTCGAGGCGGGGGGGCAGGCGCAGTGCTTCGAGGTCGGCTTGGAGCGCGGACAGCGCGGTCGCACCGCTCGGGCCCTTCAGGACGCGCGCCCGCGCCAGGGCGCTCTCGAACCAGGGGATGGCCGCCGCGGGATGCCCGCCGGCGAACAGGAAGTCGCCCATGGCCTCTCGATGGGCGAGGTTGCCCGACAGGCAGTTGTCGCACGTCATCGTGCCGACCTGCAGGCAGGCGAGGCACCCCTTGGCGACGGAGCCGCGGTCGCATTCGCGGCAGTCGCGCGTGCCGCCCTTGCAGTCCGGGCAGTTGCGGATGCCGGCCCCGGCGCAGCGGTCGCACTGCTTGACGCCGGCCTTGCGACCCGGGATGTCGCCCAAGACCGGGTCACGCTCCTTCATGCGCATCTTGCCGGACGCCCCGCAGTTCTCGCAGGCGACGCGGTCGAGACCGCTGCAGGTGAAGCAGGCAAAGCCGCCAGTGCCGTTGCAGGCGATGCACGCGGACTTCGGTGGGGGCTGCTTGTCCGCGCACCGTCGGCACGACCGCTGGCCCGAGCCGCCGCACGGAGCGCACCCGTTGGCCTTCGCGTCGGCGGTGCAGGCGGGGCACGGCAGCCGGGTCGCGCCGGCGCAGGTGACGCAGGTGCGCGAGCGCTTGCCGGCACCGCCGCAGGCGACGCAGCGCGGGGCCTTCTTGCCGCGGCAGGCCGCGCAGGGGATCACGCCCTTCGCCGCGCACAGCTTGCACGGGTCCGACATGCCGGTGTCCCACTGCGTGCGGCCGTCGCGGCACGTCCGGTTCGGGCAGTCGGCGCTGCCTGGCTTGCCCTTCTCGCACGCGCGGCAGTCGAGCGTTCCGTCACCGTCGCAGAACACGCATGCCACGGCGACGGTGCCAGCCCCGGTGCACGTCGGGCAGGCGATCGTGCCGGCGGTGCAGACGGCACAGGGTGCCTTGGCGGGATCCTGCGCCGGGACGAGCCCGCCGGCGAACAACCCGAGCACCCACACGAGGATCGCGGACCAGAGCCGCGGACGCCTAGAACCGCTCCGGGTCGCCATCGTCACTCCTTGCGGCTGCTGCGTTGCCGCTCGATCGCGGCGGCGATGAAGTCGCGGAACAGCGGGTGCGGCGTCAGCGGGCGCGTCTTGAACTCGGGGTGGTACTGCACGCCGACGAACCACGGGTGGCCCGGGATCTCGACGATCTCGACCAGGTCGAGCTTGTCGTTGACGCCGGCCATCACCAGCCCCGCCTGCTCGAGCTGGCGGCGGTAGGCGTTGTTGAGCTCGAAGCGGTGGCGGTGCCGTTCGCTGATCTTCGTGCTGCCGTAGGCGCGATGGCTGTTCGTTCCTTCCTTCAACGTGCAGTCGAAGGCGCCGAGCCGCATCGTGCCGCCCTTCTCGTTGGTGCGCTTCTGCTCCTCCATCAACGCGATCAACGGGCTCTGCGCGTTGGCGTCGTACTCGGTCGTCGTCGCGTCGCTGATGCCGAGTTCGCTGCGTGCGTACTCGACGACGGCCGCCTGCATGCCGTAGCAGATGCCGAAGAACGGGATGCGGTGCTTCCGCGCGTAGCGGATCGACGCGATCTTGCCTTCGAAGCCGCGCTCGCCGAAGCCGCCCGGCACCAGGATGCCGTCGACGCCCTTCAGCAGTTGCTCCGCCCCTTCGTTGGCCACCTGCTCCGCCGACACCTTGCGGAGCTTCACCTTGCAGTGGTTGGCGATGCCGGCGTGGCTCAGCGACTCGTAGATCGACTTGTAGGCGTCGTGCAGCTCGATGTACTTGCCGGCGACGGCGATCTCGACCGTGTGCTCGGGGTTCTTGACGATCTGCAGCAGGCGCTGCCAGTCGGTGGTGTCGACGGTGCGTCGCGGCGTCAGCTGCAGGTGCGCCAGGATGCGCTGGTCGAGCCCGGCCTCGATCAGCATCAGCGGCACCTCGTAGATCGAGAACGCGACGTCGCGCTCCTCGATGACCGCCTCCACCCGCACGTTGCAGAACAGCGAGATCTTCTTCGCCATGTCCGGCTCCATCGGGATCTCGGTCCGACAGATGAGCACGTGCGGCTGGATGCCGATCTCGCGCAGCTTGCCGACCGATTGCTGCGTCGGCTTGGTCTTCAGTTCGCCCGACGCGCGCAGGAACGGCAGCAGCGTCAGGTGGATGAACATGCAGTCGTTGACGCCGTGCTCGAGCGAGAACTGGCGGATCGCTTCGAGGAACGGCAACGACTCGATGTCGCCGACGGTGCCGCCGATCTCGGTGATCGCGACGTCCGGCGGTGCTTCGCCCGGCGACGGCGCTGCGCCGGCCCGGATCGCCATCTTGATCTCGTCGGTGATGTGCGGGATCACCTGCACGGTCTTGCCGAGGTAGTCGCCGCGACGCTCCTTCTGGATCACCGACTTGTAGATCTTGCCGGTGGTGTAGTTGCTGTCCTTGTTGACGCGAACGTGCGTGAAGCGTTCGTAGTGGCCGAGGTCGAGGTCGGCCTCGGTGCCGTCGTCGGTCACGTAGACCTCGCCGTGCTGGAACGGCGACATCGTGCCGGGGTCGACGTTGATGTACGGGTCGAGCTTCTGCATCGACACGCGCAGCCCGTTGCGTTCGAGGATCCAGCCGATCGCGGCGGAGGTGAGCCCCTTGCCGAGCGAGGACACGACACCGCCGGTCACGAAGATGTACTTGGTCATCGGGTCGGGCTCTTGGTTGCGAGTCGTGTCAGGAAGGCGTCGTAGTCGGCGCGCGTCTCGATGCCCCACGGATCACCGCGGGCGTCGAGCACGTGCATCGGAAGGTCGTTCTCGAGGAAGCGCAACTGTTCGAGGCTCTCGGCCTCGGCCAGCCCGCTGCTCGGCAGGCCGGGGATGCGCAGCAGCGCGTCGCGCTGGAAGCCGTAGACGCCGATGTGGCGCCGCAGCGGGTAGGCGGCTTCCTTGACGAACGGGATCACCGCGCGCGAGAAGTACAGCGCCTTGCCGTTCCTGCCGCGCACGACCTTGACCACGTTCGGGTTCGCGGCGACCTCGGGATCGGTCAGCGGCACGCACAGCGTGTTGGTCACCGCTTCGCCGCGCAGCAACTGGTCGACGATCGCCTCGAGGTCGATCGGCGCGACCTCCGGCCAGTCACCCTGGATGTCGAGCACCGCGCGGCACGGGATCGCCGCCGCGGCTTCGGCGCAACGTTCGCTCCCGGTGCGGCACGCCGGGCTCGTGCGCACGACCCCGTAGCCGGCGCGTTTGCTCGCGGCCTCGACGACGTCGTCGTCGGTCGCGACCACGACGCGGTCGATGTTGCGCGCCTTCTTCGCCTGGTCGCAGGTGTGCAGGAACAGCTCCTGGCCGCTCTCGCGCAGCAGCGCCTTGCCGGGAAGACGTTGGCTCCCGACCCGCACCGGGATGATCGCGAGCGCGGCGACGGGGCGCGGCGCGCTCACCGTTGGCCCCTGCGCAGCTGTTCGAGGCGGGTGCGGGCGTCGGCCGCCGACGAGCGCGCCCGCAGGTTCTCGCTGCCGAAGTTCGGCTTGCCTTGGCCGGCACCGTGGTAGGCGATGCTGCTGTTGTAGAGGGCGAGGAAGTAGCCGCGGGCGTCGCCGAACGCCTGCTCCGCCGCCGGGTCGCCGGCCAGGCCGCGGCGCGCCCACAACCAGCGCTGGCCGCCGCTCTCGACGACGAGCACGTCGCGCGCCTCGGCCGGCACGTCGGGCAGGCTCTGCGGGAACATGCCCCGCTCCGCGAACACGTCGAGCAACGCCTGCAGATCGACGTCGTCGACCACCTTGGCGCCGAGTTCCTTCGGGCTGCGCGCTTCGCCGTAGAGCGCGCCGGCAGCGATCGAACTCTCGTTCTGCAGCGACAGCACCAGCGACGTTCCGGCGAACAGGCGCATGCGCGTGGGCTGCCCTTCCTTGACCGTCACCACGCGCGCGAGGGTCGGACCGCTCGCGCAGGCGGCAGCGGCAGCCAGCAAGAAGGCAAGCTGCAGCCGGTAGCGCGCGCACACGACCATGCAGCGCGTCGACCATAGCGACGCTCCCCGCAAAGGGAACGGGGAAGCAGCGCCGTGGTGCCCGGCGTCAGCGTGCCTGCGGCACCGCCGGCAGCCAGCGAACGTCGTGGCCGGCCTGGGCGAGCAGCTCGCGGCCGTTCGGCGCCCGCGCCGTGAACAACGTGCAGCGCTGGCGCCGACCGTCGATGTCGACCGCGCTCCGGCCGTCATCCGCCAGGCGCACGTCGCGGAAGGCGTTTGCTCCCCGCTGGAACTCGGCGAGCGGGGTCGTGGTCCCGGCCCGAAGCAGGCGGACGACGTCACCCCGTTCTTCGGTCACGAACAAGGCTCGGTCGGTCGCCGGCCGGGCGTTCGGCTTCGGCGGCGGCGCATGCCACAGGCCGATCGATGCGTAGACGGACTCGTCGACGATCGTGCCGTCGGTCAGGCGGCGGCGAACGTGCACGAAGTCGCCGGCGAAGCCGCGTGGATCGCTGCGGGTCTCCGAGCAGACCACCTCGTGGTCGTCGTGCCAGCCGACCTCGAGACTCGGCGTCTGGCTCGACAGCGGCGAGACCTGGATCGGCAGGTCGGTCCATTCGCGCACGACCTTCGTGGCGCCGAGGTCGACGACGGTCAGGTGGCCCTTGCCGGTGCCGGGCAGCACGCAGCCGATCGCGAGGCGCTGGCCGCCCGGTGACAGCGCCGCGCGCAGGCTGGAGGCGCCATCTGGCGGACGCCAGACCTCGCGGCCCGTGCCGTTGACGATGCTCACGGTCCAGACCGCGACCTCGTTCTCGGCGATCAGGATCGCGAGATTGCCGGCGACCTGGGCGATGCGGGCGGCGCGACAGTCGGCGAGGCGACGCCGTTCGCCAGCACCTCGCCAGGGCGTCGCGTAGAGGAAGTTGTCGGGGAGTATCGGGGCGCGTTCGCGCGCATCCCCGAGGTGCAGCACGTCGTCGCCATGGACGGCGACGAAGTCGTGCGGACACCCGTCCGCCAGCAGGCGCGACGTCCCGGCGCGGAGGTCGACGACGACGAGGGCGTAGGGTTCGCCGTAACTCGCGAGCAGCAGCTGGTCCTGATCGAGGCGCACCAGCACGTCGGCGTTGCCGCGGCCCATCCAGAACGGGCGAGCCGGGCGTTCGCCGTCGACCTCCGCGACGTGCAGCGTCACGGCCGGCCCGTCGTTCGTCGTCAGGCACACGAGGGCGCCGGGCCCGACCGGCGCAGCGAGCGCTTGGGCGGGCGCTGCGCCGGCGAGCCCGACGATCCCGGCGAGCGCGCCGATCCGCAGCAGCCACCCGACATCGACCATCGACGCATCATGGCCACGGCACAGGACGGCGTGTCAGCAGTTCGTCGGGTCCGGTCCGGCCGTTCCTGCACCGAGGCCCGGCTTGCAGCCCATGCCTCCCGCGAGTCCAGTTCGGGTGACGCCATCGCCGAAAACCCGATGGCGTCGCAACTCACGACGTCGCCTCGTTGTGCCATGACGATCCGCCCGTTCCAGAAGGTCCTCTGCGCCAACCGCGGCGAGATCGCGATCCGCGTGTTCCGCGCCTGCACCGAACTCGGCATCCGCACCGTCGCGGTGTTCAGCGAGGAGGACGCGACCAACCAGCATCGCTACAAGGCCGACGAGGCCTACCTGATCGGCCGCGGCAAGACGCCCGTCGCCGCGTACCTCGGCGGCGACGAGATCCTCGCCGTGGCGAAGAAGGCGAAGGTCGACGCGATCCACCCGGGTTACGGCTTCTTGTCCGAGAACGCGCAGTTCGCGGCGGCCGTGCGCGCGGCGGGCATCGCGTTCCTCGGGCCGAAGGCCGAGGTGATCTCCGGGCTCGGCGACAAGGTGCTGGCGCGCAACGAGGCGCAGCGCCTCGGCATCCCGACGGTGCCCGGCAGCGAGCTCCCGACCGACGAGGCGGCGGCGATCGCCGCGGCCGAAGCGTTCTTCGCGCAGCACGGCACGACGATCTTCAAGGCAGCGCACGGCGGCGGCGGCAGAGGCATGCGCGTCGTCGAGGAGAAGAAGGACCTGGTGCCGTACCTGCGCCAGGCGCGCAGCGAGTCGCTCGCGGCGTTCGGCAGCCCGGTCGTGTTCGTCGAGAAGTACCTGCCGAAGGTCCGCCACATCGAGATCCAGATCCTCGGCGACCTGCACGGCAACGTCGTGCACCTGCACGAACGCGACTGCTCGGTGCAGCGGCGCCACCAGAAGGTCGTCGAGATCGCCCCGGCGCCCAACCTCGACGACGAAGTGCGGCAGGGCCTGTTCGCCGACGCGCTGAAGCTCGCGCGCGCGGCCGGCTACAGCAACGCCGGCACGTTCGAGTTCCTGGTCGCCGGCAAGGACCGCTACTTCATCGAGGTCAACCCGCGGCTGCAGGTCGAACACACGGTGACCGAGCAGATCACCGGCATCGACCTCGTGCAGGCGCAGATCCGCGTCGAGCAGGGTTATCGCCTGGACAGCCCCGAAGTCGGGCTCGGGCGGCAAGCCGACATCGTGCCGCGCGGTTGTGCGATCCAGTGCCGCATCACCGCCGAGGATCCGGCGAACGACTTCTTCCCCGACACCGGCACCATCGTCGCGTACCGCGCGCCGGGCGGGTTCGGCCTGCGACTCGACGGCGGCGACGGCCTCGCCGGCACCGTGGTCTCGGGCCACTACGACTCGCTGCTGGTGAAGTGCATCACCTTCGGGCCGACGCTGGCGCAGGCCGCGCAGAAGGGCGTGCGGGCGCTACGCGAGTTCCGCATCCGCGGCGTCAAGACCAACCTCGCGTTCCTGCAGAACGTGCTCGCGCACGCGACCTTCCTGCGCGGCGCGACGTGGACGCGGTTCCTCGATGACACGCCGGAGTTGTTCGACATCAAGCCGGGCAAGGACCGCGCGACCAAGCTGCTCGGCTATCTGGCCGACGTCGTCGTCAACGGCCACCCGACCTTCAAGAAGGAGCAGCGCCTGTCGCCGGCGGCGTGCATGCCGGCACCGGTGCCGAACGCGCCGATCGGCGCGCCGCCGCCCGGCACGGCGACGATCCTCGCCGAGGGCGGGCCGGCGAAGGTCGTCGAGTGGATCAAGAAGCAGAAGAAGCCGCTGCTCACCGACACCACGATGCGCGACGCGCACCAGTCGCTGCTGGCGACGCGGTTGCGCACCAAGGACATGCTGGCGATCGCCAACGCGACCGCGCACGTGCAGCACCAGTTGTTCTCGCTCGAGACCTGGGGCGGCGCGACGTTCGATGTCGCGTATCGCTTCCTCAACGAGGACCCGTGGGACCGCCTGGTGCAGATCAAGAAGGCGATCCCGAACGTGCTGCAGCAGATGCTCCTGCGCGGCGCCAACGCGGTGGGCTACACGAGCTACCCGCAGAACGTCGTCGAGTCGTTCATCGACGAGGCGGCCTCGCACGGCATCGACGTGTTCCGCGTGTTCGACAGCCTCAACGACCTCGACTCGATGGAGGTGTCGGTGCAGCGCGTGCTGAAGACCGGCAAGATCGCCGAGGTCGCGATGTGCTACACCGGCGACGTCGACAATCCGGCGCGCACCAAGTACGGGATCGAGTACTACGCCGATCTCGCGCGGCGCATCGAGGGCATGGGGGCGCACATCCTGTGCATCAAGGACATGGCGGGTCTGCTGCGGCCGCAGGCGGCGCGCATGCTGATCCGCCGGCTGCGCGAGGTCACGCAGCTGCCGATCCACCTGCACACGCACGACACGTCCGGCAACGGCATCGCCACCTACATCGCCGCGATCGACAGCGGCGTGCACATCGTCGACACCGCGTTGTCGCCGATGGCGGGCCTGACGTCGCAGCCGAGCATGAACGCGCTGATCGCGGCCTTGCGCGGGGCGCCGCGCGAGACCGGCCTGACCAACAAGGTGATGCAGCCGCTCGCCGACTACTGGGAAGGCGTGCGCGAGCACTACGCGCCGTTCGAGTGCGGACTGAAGAGCAGCACCAGCGAGGTCTACTTCCACGAGATCCCGGGCGGCCAGTACAGCAACCTGCGGCCGCAGGTCGCGTCGCTCGGCTTGCTGCACCGTTGGGCCGACGTTCGCTACGCGTTCGCGGTGGTCAACCAACTCTGCGGCGACATCCCGAAGGTCACGCCGTCGAGCAAGATGGTCGGCGACTTCGCGATCTTCCTGGTGCAGAACGAGCTGCTGGTGATGCGCAGCGACCTGCGTTCGACGACCGACGCGACGAAGCAGAAGCTGTTGCTCGAGAGCAAGCGGCTCGACTTCCCGCAGAGCGTCGTGCAGTACTTCCAGGGCTACCTCGGGCATCCGCCCGGCGGCTTCCCCGACGATCTGCGGGCGGCGGTGTTGAAGGGCCTGCCGACGCTGCACGGGCGGCCGAGCGACGGCATGGCGCCGTTCGACTTCCAGAAGGCACGCGCCCACGTCGCTGCGCGCACCGGCAACCCCGAGCCTGCCCTTCGCGACGTCGTCAGCTACGCGCTCTACCCGCGCGTGCTCGACGACTTCTTCACGTTCCAGAACCGTCACGGCGACGTCTCGCTGCTGCCGACGCCGGTCTACTTCTATGGCCTCGACATGGGTCAGGAAGTCTGGATCGAGATCGAGCCGGGCAAGACGCTCGTCGTGTCGCTCGAAGCCAAGAGCGAGCCGGACGAGGACGGCAACGTCACCGTCTACTTCAAGCTCAACGGCCAGCACCGCGAAGTCGTCGTCGCCGACCGGTCCCTGCACAAGGAGGGCGTCGATCGCCGTCGCGCCGATCCGGCGAACGCCGGCGAGGTCGGGGCGCCGATGCCTGGCCGCGTGATCGTGCTGCACGTGCGCGAGGGCCAGGCCGTGGCCGAGGGCGAGCCGCTGCTGACGCTCGAGGCGATGAAGATGGAGACGATCGTGCGGGCGCCGATCGCCGGCGTCGTGCGCGAGCTGTGCACCGACGTCAAGGCGGCGGTGAAGGCACAGGACCTGCTGGTCGTGCTCGACGCCAAGAAGTGACGCGTGCCGCGGCGCTGCCGCAGCCGCTACGAACTCGGGTCGCTGCGCGGCGTGGGGCGTTCGCTCATGCGCGCGCCGCCGGCCATCAAGCGGCCCAGCAGGGCGGGGCTCGCCTGGATCGTCATCAGGCAGCCGTCCTCGGTGTAGAACTCGGACAGCACCGTGGCCTTGGCGCGGATCTCGCCGTGCAGCGCGCCGGCGTGGTGGGGCAGCAGGATCTCGACGCGCTGCTCGACCGACGCCAGGTGCGTCTGGATCGCGGCGAACAGGTCTCCCAGCCCGTCGCCGGTCAGCACCGAGACCGCGATCGCCTTCGGGTCGGCCTCGTACAGCGGCGTCAGGTTGGCGCGGTCGGCGACGAGGTCGAGCTTGTTGAGCACGGTGATGCGCGGCAGGTTCTGGCTGCCGAGCGTCTCGAGCACTTCGTCGACCGCGCGCAATTGGTCGAGGGCCTCCGGCGAACTGCCGTCGATCAGCACCAGCAACAGGTCGGCGTGCAGCGCCTCCTCGAGCGTGGCGTGGAAGCTGGCGACCAGCTGGTGCGGCAGCTTGCGCAGGAAGCCGACGGTGTCGGTCAGCAGCACGGTGCGGCCGCCGGCGAGGCGCCAGGGCCGCGTGCGCGTGTCGAGCGTGCTGAAGAGCCGGTTCTCGGCGAGCACGCCGGCGTCGGTCAGGCGGTTCATCAGCGACGACTTGCCGGCGTTGGTGTAGCCGACCAGCGCCACGGTGAAGAGGTCCGGCCGCGCCTGCACTTCGCGGACCTTGTGCTGGGCGATCTTCTCGAGCTCCTTCTCGATCGCCGCGATGCGCGTCTTCAGCAGGCCGCGGTCGACGTCGATCTGCTTCTCGCCGGCACCACCGCGCACGCCGATGCCGCCGCGTTGGCGCTCGAGGTGCGTCCACTTCCGGCGCAGGCGCGGCATCTGGTACTGCAGCGACGCGAGCTCGACCTGGAGCCGGGCCTGCGGCGTGCGCGCATGCATGCCGAAGATCTGCAGGATCAGTTCGCTGCGGTCGATGCACGGCACGCCGACGGCGGCCTCGATGGCCTTGCCTTGGTTGGGCGTCAGCGAGTCGTCGCAGATCACCGCCGCGCAGTGTGCGAGCTTGACCACCTCGGCGAGCTCTTCGAGCTTGCCGCTGCCGAGGTAGCTGTGCGGATCGGCGTGGCGGCGGTGCTGCACGATGCAGCCGGCCGTCACGAAGTCGGCGGTCTCGGCGAGCAGTTGCAGTTCGTGCAACGCCTCGGCCGGGCTGCGCGGGTCGCCCATGGGCATCAGGCCGAACAGGATCGCCTCGGTGGCGTGTCCCTGCCGCGTGTCGATCGGCTCGTTCCTCATGGCGAGATCGGGGTCGTGGCGTCGGTCGGCGCGTGCAGCGGCCCGAGGGTCGTGCGGACGCCGCCGTCCGCGGCGCGCTGCAGGAAGATGCGGCGGCAGAAGCCGGCGTCGTCGCGGCGCGGCCAGTCGTCGCGGAAGTGGGTGCCGCGCGATTCCTCGCGCGCGATCGCGGCATCGGCGACCAGCGTCGCGACGGTGAGCATGTTCGCGAGTTCGCACCGCGCCCGGTCGGGCAACGGCGCCTTCAGCAGGTAGTGGTGCCAGAAGCCGATGCGCTCGCGCGCGTCGACCAGGCTCGAACCGGTCCGGCGCAGGCCGACCTGCCGCCACATCAGGCTCTTCAGGGAGTAGAGCAGGTCGTCGTGCAGCAGGCGCGGCGGGTCGGCGGCGAGCAGCGGCCCGCTGCCGGCGCGCGGCAGCCCCGGATGACGTCCGCGGGCGTCCGCGGCGGCGGCTTCGCCGGCGGCAGCACCCGTGGCGGCGCCTTCGAGCAGCGAGTTCGAAGCCAGGCGGTTGGCGCCGTGCAGCCCCGATGCCGAGGCCTCGCCGACCGCGAACAGACCGGGCACGTCGGTGCGACCGTGCGCATCCGTCGCGGCTCCGCCGACGAAGTAGTGGGCGCCCGGGCGCACCGGGATCGGATCGCTGGCGAGGTCGAGGTCGAACGTCGAGCAGATGCGCGCGATCGACGGGAACAGCGCGCGCGGGTCGCCCTTCACCGTCGACAGGTCGAGGTAGACGTGCGTGTCGTTGGTCGCGACCATGCGATCGAGGATCGCGCGGCTGACGACGTCGCGTGGCGCCAGCTCCGCCATCGGGTGCACGGCTGGCATGAAGCGCTCGCCGTGGCGGTCGCGCAGCACGGCACCTGCACCGCGCACGACTTCGCTGATCAGGAAGCGCGAGGCGCCGGCGATGTAGAGCGTGGTCGGATGGAACTGCACGAACTCGCAGTCGGCGATCCGGGCGCCGGCGCGGAAGCACAGGGCATGACCGTCGCCCGAGGCGCCGGTCGGGTTCGTGGTCTCGCGGTAGATCTGGCCGGTGCCGCCCGCGGCGACGACGATCGCGCCGGCCTCGATCGCGACCTCCTGGCCGCCCTGCAGGCCGATCGCTCCGACGCAGCGGCCGTCGGCGAGCACCAGGTCGCGCACGAAGACGTGTTCGCGGGTCGTGATCCGCGGGTGGGCAGCGAGCGCTTGTGCCAACGCTCGCTGGATCTCGCGGCCGGTGGCGTCGCCGTTGGCGTGCACCACGCGCGCGTGGCTGTGCCCGCCCTCGCGCGACAGTGCGAACGGTGCCGTGGTCGTGCTGCCGGTGCGGTCGAAGCGGGTGCCGAGCCGCTCGAGCCACTGCACGGCGTCGCGCGCCCGGCCGACGATCGCGCGCACGACGGCGGGATCGGCGAGGCCCGCGCCGACGCGCAGCGTGTCGGCGACGTGGGCTTCGAGCGAGTCCTCCGGCAACTGCACGACCGCGATGCCGCCCTGCGCCCACGCGGTGTTGGTGACCTCGAGGTGGTCCTTGGCCAGCAGCAGGACTTCGGCGCCGGCGTCGGCCGCGTGCAGCGCCGTGCAGGCGCCAGCGATACCGCCGCCGATCACCAGCACGTCGGTGCGCAGCAGCGGCGTGCTGCGCAGGTCGAACGGCGCGAGCAACGTCGGGATCTGCGGCTGGCCGTGGGGGGCTTGCATGGCGGGAGGGGCCGCCGCGCGGTGCGGCGCCGCCAGCGGCGGCGCCGCGAGCGGCTCAGGGGGCTGGCGTCGCCGTCGGCGTCGCCGCCGGGAGAGGCTCGACCTTCGGCTGCGACAAGTCGCCCTTGTCGAGCCAGATCAGCACCGGTGCAGCGATGTAGATCGTCGAGTAGACGCCCGACACCATGCCGACGATCATCGCGAACGCGAACGACTCGAGGTCGGACTCGCTGCCCCAGTTGACCGTGAACTGCGCGATGACGACCAGCAGCGTCAGGCCGCTGGTCAGCAGCGTGCGCGACATCGTCTGGTTCAGGGCGCGGTTGATGACGGTGCGGAACGGCTCGACGACACCGAGCCGCGCGTTGTCCGTCGTGTTCTCGCGGATGCGGTCGAAGATGACGATCGTGTCGTTGACCGAGTAGCCGATGATCGCCAGGAAGCACGCGATCATCGCCAGGTTGATTTCGGCGTGCACGAGGCCGAGGTGGTTGCAGGCCACCACGGCGACGAGTGCGACCAGCACGTCGTGCACGAGCGCCACGACGGCGGCGACGCCGTACTTGTACTCGTGGAAGCGCACCCGCAGGTAGAGCACGATCAGCCCCCAGGCGAGCAGCAAGGCGCCGATCGCGGCGTTGCGCAGGTCGTCGACGAGGCGTCCCTGGATCTCCTGTGCGTCGGGGAACGGTTCCGACATCGACACCGGAGCGCCGTTCACGTCGAGCAGGCCTGAGAGCGCCGACTGGACCATGGCCGGGACCTCCCACGCCTTGACCGTCGCCTGGGTCGTCCATTGGATGCGCAGGTCCTTGCCCTGCGATGCGTTGGCGTCGCCGATCGCCTGCACCGAGCACTGCGCCAGCCCCTTCTGCATCTGCTCGTTCGCCTTGGCGATCTCGACCGGCTGCTGCAGGAACACGTCGATCATCGCGAACTGCAGGGCATCGCGGTTGGGCACGGGCGTCAGCGTCGCCGCGCTGAACGCGGGCTTCACCAGCTGGTCGGCGAAGACGCGCCGCAACTCCTGCACGTAGCCCGGTTCGAAGACCGGCGGCGCCTGGCCGGCCTCGGCAGCGGCCTTGCGCGCGACGCGGTGCGCGGTGCGTTCTTCGGCGGCCTTCGCGCGTTGCTCGTCGTTCAGCTTCAGGCGCAGGTTGAACTGCGTCGCGGTGCCGTCGGGATTGGTATCGCCATAGCGGTTGACCTGGACGTTGCGGTACTGGTCGACGAACGTGGTGTCCTTCGCGATCTGCTCGCGCACGGCGACGTCGGTCGTCGGCGCGGCCAGCGTCATGCGCAGGTTGGCGCCGCCGGTGAAGTCGATGCCGAGCGTCACCTCGCGCGGCGCGACGAACAGCGTGTAGGCGAGCCCCGCGACGATCGCGAGCGAACTGGCGACCACGCACGGCTTGATCCAGCGCACGAAGTCGACGTTCAGGTTCGCGAACAGCGTGCGCGGCGTGTACGTGGCCAGCCACTTCTTCTCGACGGCGTAGTGGAACAAGAGCCGCGTCACGAAGAACTGCGTGAACACGGTCGTCACGATGCCGACCATCAGTGTCACGGCGAAGCCGCGCACCGGCCCGGTGCCGACGTTGAACAGCACGATGCCGACGAGGAACGTCGTGATGTTCGAGTCGAGGATCGCCGACATCGCGCGCTCGAAGCCGGCGCGCACGGACCGCAACAGGTCCTTGCCCTTCGCCAGTTCCTCGCGGATGCGCTCGTAGATCAGCACGTTGGCGTCGACCGCCATGCCGAGCGTCAGCACGATGCCGCCGAGGCCGGGCAGCGTGATCGTCGCCTGCATGAACAGCATCGCCGACCACAGCAGGAAGACGTTCAGCACCAGCGTCACGCAGGCGATGGTGCCGGCGACGCGGTAGTAGAAGAGCATGAACACGAACACCAGCACGGCGCCGGCGACCATCGACCAGGCGCCGCGTTGGATCGCGGCCGCGCCGAGCGTCGGGCCGATGCTCTCGCGGCTGGTCAGTTCGGGCTCGACGCGCAGCGAGCCGGTCTTCAGCACCTTGACGAGTTCGTTGACCTCCTCGGTCGTGAACGAGCCGGTGATGATGCCGTGGCCCGGGATCTTGCTGATGAACGTCGGCGCCGACTTGATCACGCCGTTGAGCACGATCGCGCTGTTCTTGCCGATGTGGCGCTCCGACCATTCGGCGTAGTCACCCGAGCGCGTCGCCTTCAGCGAGTAGCTGACGCCGATCCTGCCGTCGTGCTGACCCGGGCCGACCCCCGAGGGGTCGAGATCCTCGCCGCTGAACGAGGTCTCCTTCATGTTCAGCGCCACGAACTCGACCAGCGTCTGGTCCTTCAACGGCTTCTTGCGGATCGCGTCCGGGATCACGCCGTTGTTGAAGTCGGCGTCCTCGTAGGCCTTGACCGTCGATGCGCTGAGCTTCTGGTCGCTGCTGTAGGGCTGCTCCCAGCTCCGGCGCTCAGGGTCCTTCGCCTCGGGCACGATGAGCCGCGGGTACCAGGCGAGGTGGTTGAACGCGAGCGGGCCGGCGGTCGGGTTCTCGTTGAACCGGCGGATGTTCTTGGGGTTCTCGGCGATCAGCGCCTTGTTCTCGGGAATCGCCAGCCAGTTCTTCAGGCGCGCCGTCTCCGCGACCATCGTGAACTTCACCGCCGGGTCGAGGTAGCCGTCCTCGGCGACCATCCGCATCTCGAGCTTGCCGAGGTTCTGGATGCGCGCCAGGATCGCGTCGAGGTCCTGCTTGTTCTCGTACCAGGGCAGCTCGACCAGGATGCCGGTCTCGCCGCTCGCGGTGATCAGCGGATCGATCGTCCCGTCCGGGTCGATGCGCTCGGTGATGACGCTGATCGCCTCCTGCATGATCGTCGCGATCGGCACGCCTTCCTTGATGCCGATCTGCTCGAGGACCTCCGGCGGCACCTCGTAGCGCAGCTGCGTGCCGCCCTTGAGGTCGTGGCCGAGCGGCACCTTGAAGGTGAACGTGCAGACGAGGCCGATGACGATGGTCAGCAGGACCAGCAGCAGCTGACGACGGGGATTCTCGAGCATGTCAGTGGGTCCGCGCCGCGCCGATGGCGGCCAGAACGGTGCGGGGCCCGCTGCCGAAGCTCGGCCCGGGCCCCATGGGAAGACGAAGTTGCCTGCCGCAGGCGGCAGCCGACCGCGAGCACGTCGCGCCGGTCACTATTGCGCGGCCGGGGCCTTGTCGCCGGCCGGCTTGCCGCTGCCCTTGCCCGAACGGGGGTACTGCAGCTTGCCGAGGTTCGGGTCGAGCCGGGTCGCCTTGCCCTCGCGACCGCGCAGGTAGTAGAGCTTGGCGCGGCGCACGATGCCGCGTTCCTTCACCTGGATGTCGGCGACGCGCGGGCTGTGCAGTGGGAAGGTGCGTTCGACGCCTTCGCCAGCGACCAGACGGCGGACCGTCGCGCTGCGGCGGGTGCCGCTGCCCTGGAACGACAGCACGGTGCCCGAGAACAACTGCACGCGCTCCTTGTCGCCTTCCTTGATCAGGTAGTGGACGTCGACCGTGTCGCCGATCCCGAAGTCAGGGATCGAGGCCTTCATGTGCTCGAGTTCGAGCGTGCGCAGGAGGTTCATGTTCGTTCAGGGAGAGTTCGTCGGTGGATCGGTGCGACCGTGCTTCTTCGCCGTCAGGGCCTTGGCCTGCTCGAGCCGCCACGCCGCGACCGCGGCGTGGTCGCCCGACATCAGGACGTCGGGGACCGCCATGCCGCGGAAGGTGCGTGGTCGCGTGTACTGCGGGTAGTCGAGCCATTCGCCTTCGAACGACTCGAGCACCGCCGACTGCGCGCATCCGAGCACGCCTGGGATCACGCGCACCGCGGCTTCGAGCATGGCGAGCGCGGCGAGTTCGCCGCCGGCCAGCACGAAGTCGCCGAGCGAGATCTCCTCCCAGGCGAAGCCCGCGCGGATGCGTTCGTCGAAGCCCTCGTAGCGACCGCACAAGAACAGCAGCCGTTCGTGGTGGCTGAGTTCTCGTGCTTTCGGCTGGTCGAAGGTGCGACCGCGTGGACAGAGCAGGACCTTGTGGAACTCGCCATGGGCGCGCTCCAGGTCCTCGACAGCTGCAAAGATCGGTTCCGGCTTCAGCACCATTCCCGGCCCGCCGCCGAACGGTCGATCGTCGACCGTCCGGTGCGGGTCCAGGGTGTAGTTCCGGAAGTCGACGAGGTCGACCCGGAGACTGCCCTGGGCCTGCGCGATCCCGAGGATGCTCTCGTCCAGGTAGGGCCGGATGGCCTCCGGGAAGAGCGTCAGGATGGCGCAGCGCAACGGTGCCCTGCCAGAAAGAAGGGGCGGAGAGCCTAGGGTCGGTGCCCGGGACGGTCAAGGTGACGCATGGCTGCGACAGCATCGTCGTTGGTCCGGCGCGCGAGTAGGCTCGTCGGCATGTTCACGGGTCTCGTGCAGGCCATGGGCGTGGTGCGCGTAGCCACCGAAGGCTCGAACGGGCTGCGACTGCAGGTCGACCTGGGCGCGCTGCCGGGTTCGTTCCGGATCGGCGATTCCATCGCGCTGTCGGGGGTCTGCTGCACGGTGGTCGCGCTGCGCGGCCCGGTGGCCGAGTTCGATCTGTCCGCGGAGACGCTGGCGCGGACCTGGCTGGCTACGGCGGCCCCCGGGACCCGGCTCAACCTCGAGGGAGCGCTGCGCGCCGGCGAACCGCTCGGCGGGCACCTGGTCCAGGGGCATGTCGACGGGGTGGCGCGCGTCGCGGCGCCGATCGACCCGCGCACGGGCGGCGAACTGGTCGTCGCGGTGCCGCCCGCACTGCGGCGCTACTGCGTCGAGAAGGGGTCGCTGACGATCGACGGCGTGTCGTTGACGATCGCCGGCATCGCCGGCGACGCGGTGCGCATCGCGGTGATCCCGCACACCGCGGCGGTCACCACGCTCGGCGAACGGCGCCCCGGGGATCCGGTGCACGTCGAGGTCGACGTGCTCGCGAAGTACGTCGAGTCGATGCTCGCGGCGCGTGGACTTGGTGCCGCGCCCGGTGCCGGCCGCTAGCCGCCGTACGTGTAGCCGGCGGCGACGCCGAGCGGCATGCCGAGCCCCCAGTAGGCGAGCAGGAACAACGTCCAGCAGCCGAGGAAGCACAGCGAGTACGGCAGCATGATCGAGATCAACGTGCCGACGCCGGTCTTCTTGTAGTACTTCGCCGTGAACGTGACGATCAGCGGGAAGTAGGGGTTGAGCGGCGTGATGATGTTCGTCGTCGAGTCGCCGATGCGGTAGGCCGCCTGCGTCAACTCCGGCGAGATGCCGAGCTGCATCAGCATCGGCACGAAGATCGGCGCCAACAGCGTCCACTTCGCCGACGACGAGCCCATCAGCAGGTTCACGGTCGCGCAGCACAGGATCACGCCGACGACGGTGATCGCGGTCGGCAGCCCGAGGCTCTTCAAGCCGTTGGCGCCGCTGATCGCGATCAACTTGCCGATGTTGCTGGTGTTGAACGCGTAGATGAACAGCGCCGCGCAGAACGCCATCACCATGTAGTAGCCCATGGTGTTCATCGTCTTCGCCATCGCCTGCACCACGTCGCGGTGGCTCTTGAAGGTCTTGGTGATGTAGCCGTGCACGACTCCGGGCAGGAAGAACACCAGCAGGATCAGCGGCACGATCGACTGCATCAGCGGCGGCCGGTTCTCGGTCAGCGAGCCCGTCGGGCCGCGGAACGGCGAGTCGGCCGGCCAGCAGGCCACGGCGAGCAGCCCGAGGGCCACGACCATCGACAGCAGGCCCCACAGCAGGCCCTTCTTCTCGATCTTGGTCAGCGCCTCCATCTTCGGCATGTCGGCCGGATCGCCGTCGACCGTGACGCCGCGGCGCAGGCGCGGCTCGACCACCTTGTCGGTCAGGAACCACCCGATCAGCACGACGACGACCGCCGAGGCGCAGGTGAAGTAGTAGTTGCAGAGCGGGTTCACCGTCTTGCCGGCGTCGACGATGCGCGCGCCGGCCTCGGTCAGCCCGGCGAGGATGTTGTCGAGCGCGGTCGGCACGTAGCTGGCGCCGAACCCACCCGAGACCGCGCAGAACCCCGCGGCGATGCCGGCGATCGGGTGCCGTCCGGCGGCATAGAAGATCACGCCGCCGAGCGGGATCACCAGCACGTAGCCAGCATCGACGGCGACGAGGCTCAGCAGGCCGACGGCGATCACGACCGGCGTCAGCAGCTTCTTCGGCGTGAACTCGAGCAGTTGCTTCAGCGCGGCGTTGATGAACCCCGAACGGTCGGCGATGCCGAGCCCGAGCATCGCCACGAGCACGACGCCGAGCGGCGCGAAGTTCACGAACTCGCGCACCATCGAGGTGAGGAACGTCACCAGCGCCTTGCCGGTCAGCTGGTTGGTGACGAGCTGTTCATCGAAGCTGCCGTCCGCCTTCGGGATCCGCACCGCGGTGCCCGCGAGCAGCCACGAGAACACCCACGTCAGCAGCAGCGCGATCAGGAACAGCGCGGCCGGGTCCGGCAGCTTGTTGCCGACCTTCTCGATGAGGTCGAGGGCGCGGTCGGAGAATCGCTTCTGGGCCGGGGCCGGGACGGAGGTCATGCGTTTTGGTTGGTGGGGGACGGGAGTCGAGGCGCGGCGAACCGTAGCGGCGTCCCCCTCGCGCGCGCCACGTCGCTCGGCAAACAGTCGCCGATCGCCGCGCCGTGCACGGCGGGCGACCCGGTCGTGCGCGACGGGCGCTGCCGCGGACGCGCGTCTCGCGTCAGGCCTTGCTCCGGTTCGCGCGCTCCACCGCCAAGGCGTACCAGGTGGTGGCGAGCATCAGCGCCGCGATGACCCTGGGGCTCCCGTCGGCGGGCCCGCCGGCAGCCTGCGCGGTCATCGGAGTGGCGACCAGACCAAGACCGTGCGCCAGGGCGGCGCCGAACACGAGGCCCATGCAGCCGACGAATGCGTCGCCGTTGCCTTCGCCGGCCATCACCAACTGGCGCACCGGGCAACCGCCGGCGAGCGCTCCCGTGCAGCCGACGAGTGCCAGCGCGAGCGTGTTCCAGAACCAGTCGCCGTGCGCCGCGGGTTGCCCGCTGAAGCCTGGCTGCAGCTTGCCGGTGAGCGCGAACACCAGCGCGCAACCGCCGATGCACGCCAGCGCCGCGAACAGCATCCAGCGCTGCGGGCGGAAGATCGCGCGCACGGCGCTGATCGCGCAGAACCCGGTGGCCGACAGGATGGCGCCGACGCCGAGTGCCAGCAGCAGCGACGCGTAGGCGGGGGCGCGCGGCGCGCCGGAGTCGGCGAACCCCGTCCCGAACCACGCCGCCACGAGCAGGCCGGCGAACGCGAGCGGTCCGATCAGGCCGACCACGGTCGGGACTTCCTGCGTCTTGCCGAGGGTGTAGCCGCGACGTTCCGCGCCAGTCGCCGCCCACACGCCGAACACGAAGCCGGGCAGGGCCAGCCAGGCGTTGGCGTCGCCGCCGGCGAGCCGCTGCAGCAAGCGGAACGGGCAGCCGAGGAACACCAGCGTGCCGATCGCCATCATGGCGCAGAGAAAGAAGCGCGCGACCGCGAAGCTGCCCGAGCGGCCGACGTGGCGGCGGCGCAGCAGCGACCACAGCAGCGCGCCGAGCACGAGTCCCGCCACTTCCGGGCGCAGGTAGGCGGGGCCCTTATGCAGGTGCAGCGCCCCCGCGATGTCGCGCAGGAAGCACGCGCCGCACAAGCCCATGTTCCCCGGGTTGCCGAGGGCCACCAGCACACCAGCGATGGCGCCGACCAGCGCCATCCAACCGACGGCTTGCCAACCGATACGCGTCGTGACTTCGCCTCGCAGCATCGCGGCGATCATGACGGTGCGAGCGCAGCGCGAGAAGGACCTGGTGCCGCCGTTGCGGGTCGGCGTGGCGGAACGATGCCGCGCGGGAACTGGCCCGAACGCGCGGTGCGCGCCGCGCGCGCGTTGCTTCAGGGCCGCTTGCCGAGCCGCAGGTCCCGACGTTCGCCGGGCGCGAGCCACTCCGTCTGCGGCTTGCCGTCCCGGGTCGTCACGATCGCGACCTTGCTGTCGCCGACGACCTCGAGCGCCGACTCGCGCACGATCGCGGCCGTGCCTTCGTCGATGCCGAGGCCGGTGAGCTGCGGCTGCTGCGCGATCAGCCCCTCGAGATCGCCGAGCCGGTTGCGCACGATGAAGTGCTGGTCGACGGCGACGCCGGCGAGGAAGCCGAAGCCCCGGTCGTAGCCTTCGCACCACATCTCGGCGTTGCCGCGCGGATTGCCGCGCACCAGGAAGCCGCCCTGGATCGTGGCGCCGGCCGAACTACCGCCGACCACGCCGCCGCGCGCCAGCACGGCATGGAACGCGGCGATCGCGGGCGTGCCTTCGAACGCATCGACGAGCCGCCACTGCCGGCCGCCGCCGAACCAGATCGCGGTCGCGTCGGCGAGCACGGCGAGCCGTTCGGCGGTCACCTCGCTCGGATGCGCACAGTCGAGTTCGCGCACTTCGGTGACACCCAGCTCGCGCAGTTGTCGCGCGAACGGGTCGTCGCCGCGGCCCTCCTTGGGTGCAGCGCTCGGCACGAGCACGACCTTCGCTGCCGCGCCGCCGGCGAGGGCGACGAAGCGCTCGGCGACCTCGCGCGGGATGCGACCGCCGCCGACCAGCACCAGGGCGCCAGCGTGTGCTGCCTTCGGCGCTTCGGTCGACGGCGGAGTCCGGGCCGCTGCGAGTTCGCCACGATCGCGCGCGGCGCGCTGCCAGGTGACGAGGTCGGCGGTGTCGCCGGCGGCGAGCTCGACGATGCGCTGCTCGCGACCGGGGACCGCCGCGAGCACCAGCAGCGCCTTGCTCACGCCGTGCACCGTCATGGTGCGACCGGTGATCGACACGGCCGTGCCTTCGTCGATGCCGAGCCCGAAGTGACCTCGATGCGTGGTCAGCACCTGCACGAGCCGCGGCAGGCGGTTGCGCGCCAGGAAGTGCTGGTCGCTGACCGCGAACGGCACGAAGTCGAAGCCTGTCGCGACGATCGGCGGGTCCTTGCCTTCCTGGATCATCGTGCGGGTCTGGATCGCGGTGCCGGCCGAGGTGCCGCCGACGACACCGCCGCGCGCGAGCAGCGCCTGCAGTTCGCGTTCGACTCGTGTGCCGAGGTAGGCGTCGGCGAGGCGCTTCTGCGTGCCGCCGCCGAGCCACACGCCGGTCGCCGCGCGCAGCGGCGCGGTGAAGGCCTCGTCGTCGGCCTGCTTGCGATCGCGCGTGTGCAGCAGCTCGAACGTGTAGCCCGGATGCTCGGTGCGCCAGCGCGTCACCGTTCGTTCGCGGCCCTCGGCCTCGTCGGCGGTCCCACTCGCCGTCGGAATCAGCACGATGCGCGCCTTCTCCTTGCCGCCGGCGAGCTGCAGGAAGTGCTCGTAGACGCCGTCCGGCAGGCGACCGCCGCCGGCGAGGATGCGGGTGCCGGGGAGGCCGGCCGGATCGATCGGCGGCGACTGCGGCGGGAGGAGGAGCAGCGCGGCGGTGGCAACGGCGGCGAGCGGCATGGGAACACACGGTAGCGCGCGCAGTAGGATCGTTCTGTGCCCGAGTCGCCCGAGAGCGCCCCGCTGATCCTGTTCGACGGCGTCTGCAACCTCTGCAGCGGCGCGGTGCAGTTCGTGATCCGTCGTGATGGGCGGGCGCGGTTCCGCTTCGCCTCCCTGCAGTCGGCGGCGGGCAAGGCGGCGTTGGCGCGGGCCGGCGTGGTCGGCCCGCTGCCCGACAGCATCGTGGTCGTGCGCGGCGGGCGCGTCCTCGTGAAGTCGGCGGCGGCGCTGGCGATCGCGCGCGGGATGCGCCTGCCGTGGCCGCTGCTCTCGGTGTTCTGGCTGGTGCCGTACCCGCTGCGCGACCTGGTCTACGACTGGATCGCGAAGAACCGCTACCGGTGGTTCGGCAAGACCGAGCAGTGCTGGGTGCCGACGCCGGCACTGCGTGCGCGCTTCCTCGACGCCGACGAGAGCCAGCCGCGCGGTGCCGAGCGCTAGAACGCGCCCAGCAGCACCTGGATGAAGTTGCCGATCGGGGCGGCTTCGCGGGCGTCTTCGATCGCGCGCGAGACCTGCGTCATGATCCGCCGGAAGCGCACGCCGAGGTCTTCGTCGTTGATCAGCATGCCGAGCAGGCCGCGGCGGTTGGCGAGCTGGTCGGAGACGTGGCGCAGGCTGGCGAGCGTGGCGCGGATGTCGTTCGCCGTCGCGGGATCGCTGGTCAAGGCGCCGAGTGCACCGGCGTTCGGGTTCACGAGGTTGCCGAGCAGCGTGTCGAGGTTGCCGACCAGGTTGGTGAACTTGCGCGCGAGTTCGTCGTCGCGCAGCAGCCGGCCGACGATGCCCTCGCCGTTCTTGGTGTCGGCGACGATGGTGTCGATGTTGCGCAGGACGCCCTGCAGGTGCATCGCCGCCTCGCGGTCGTTGAGGAGCACGCCGAGCACGCCGTCGGTGCCGCCGTCGAGCTTGCGCCCGATCGACCGCAGGTCGGCCACGAACGTGTGCAGGTTGTCCTTCGTCTGCTCGTTCATCACCAGGTCGCCGATGGCGCCCTTCTGGTCGACGATCGCCTGCAGGATGTCGCCGAGGCGGTCGGTCGAGGCGAGCAGGCTGTCGTGCAGTTCGCGGCTGTTGGTGAGGCGGCCGATCGTCGTCTCGGGGTCGTTCATGTTGCGCATGAACTTGCGCGCCTCGTCGAGCGTGTCGAAGGCCGCTTGGCCGAGCTTGCCCTCGCCCTTGGCGATGTTGCCGATCGCCTCGAAGGCGCCCGCTTCGACGAAGCCGAGGAAGTCACCGTCGAGCGGCACCAGGGCGCCCTTCTTGCCGGGCTGGATGTAGACCTGCTTGCCGCCGAGCACGCCCGCGTCGCGCACCGAGATCTCGTAGTCGGCCTTCATCGGGATCGGCTCGCGCAGCAGCAGCGTCATCTGCACCGGGCGTTCGGGCCGCTCGTACTGCACGTCGATCGCGCCGACCTTGCCGATCTTCTTGCCGAGCACCATGACGTTGGTGCCGACCTCGCAGCTGCCGGCCTGCTCGAAGGCGACCCGGATGCGCACGTTGTCGACCGACAGGTCGGTGAGGTTGATCGTCGCCCACAGCAGGAAGGCGAGCGAGCCGAAGAACACGAGGCCGAGCAGGGTGTCGCGACGGATGCGGTCCATGGCAGTGTCCGGGGTCGGAGTGGTTTTCAGTCGACGCCGCCGCCGAGGAAGGCGCGGGCCAGGGGGTGTTCGCTGCGCACCATCTCGTCGACGGTGCCCTCGACGCCGAGCTTGCCGGCTTCGAGGATGCCGATGCGGTCGCCGCAGTGCACGGCGCAGGCGCGCGAGTGGGTGACGATCACGCCGGTGACCGCGAGCTCGTCGCGCACGCGCACGATCAGCTCGTGGATCTCGTGGGCGATGATCGGATCGAGGCCGGCGTTCGGCTCGTCGTAGAGCACGTACTCGGGGTTGGTGACGAGCGCGCGGGCGAGGCCCGCCCGCAGCTTCATGCCGCCGCTGATGCTCGGCGGGAACTGCGCGGCCGCTTCGTGCAGGCGCACCATCCGCAGCACCTGGTTCACGCGGTCCTCGACCTCGGACTTCGGCAGTCGCGCGTGCTCGCGCAGCGGCAGCGCCACGTTGTCGAACACCGAGAGCCAGTTGATCAGGGCGCCGTTCTGGAACAGGTAGCCCATGCGCTTGCGCAGCGTCATCAGCTGGGCGCGATCCATCGTCGAGACCTCCTGGCCGTCGACGGTCACCGAGCCCTGGTCGGGGCGCACGATGCCGATGATGTGGCGCAACGTGACGCTCTTGCCGCTCCCCGACGGTCCCATCAGCACGAAGTTCATGCCCTTCGGCACGGTGATGCTGAGCCCGGCGAGGATCTGGCGGCTGCCGAACCGCTTGTGCACGCCCGCGATTTCGATCATCCGGCGAGGAAGTAGAAGAACCAGGTGACGATGAACCCGAGCACGATGATCAGGATCACCGAGTTGCGCACCGCGGTCTGCACGGCGAGACCGACGCCGAGCGCTCCGCCCGTGGCCCGCAGCCCTGCCGCGCAGCTGACGACCGCGATCGCGATGCCGAACACGAACGACTTGAACAGGCCGACGTAGACCTCCTTCGGCAGCAGCATCCCGGACGACGTGAGCGCTTCCTTGGCGCTGACCCAGTAGAGCTGCGGCGAGACGCCGAGGTTGTGCTCGGCGATGACGCTGCCGCCGTAGATGCCGATCAGGTTCGACAGCACGGTCATGATCGGGCACATCACCGCCAGCGCGATGACGCGCGGCAGCACGAGGTAGTCGACCGGATCGATCGACATCACCTCGAGTGCTGCGACCTCGTCGCTGACGGACATGGTGCCGATCTCGGCGGCGATCGAGCTGCCCACGGTCGCCGCGAGGATCACGCCGGTGATGAACGGTCCCATCTCGCGGCACATGGTCAGTGCGGTGATGGTGCCGAGCACCGCGGTGTCGCCGAAGCGACGCAACTCGATGCCGGTCTGCATCGCCAGGATCGCGCCGGCGAACGCGGCGACGATCATGGTCACCGGCAGCGAGCGCACCCCGGCGTTGAACGCGGTGTCGAGGAGGAAGCGCGTGCGCCGACGCAGCCGCGGCAGGTACAGAGTCGTGCGCAGCAGCAGGTCGCAGACAAAGCCAGCGCCGTCGGCGCGGCGGCCGACGAACTGACCGAGGTGCGCGAGCACGTTCATCGAGGAGCTGGCTCCGGACCGGGATCGTCGCCACCGCCCAGCGGGATCGGCAGGAACTGGAACAGGCGCAGCGTCCGCTTGCCAGAGCGATCCTGTTCGTAGCTGCCGAGGAACGGCACGCTCGCGGTGGTCTCGCCCTGCCGTTCGCGCGCCGTGAACAGGCGTCCGGCGACGTCGACGGCGCGGTCGTCGCGAGCGCGCGTGACGCCGCGGGCGAGTTCCCACGCCCAGCCCCACGCTTCCTGCAGGCCGGTGGCGTTGCCCTCGCGCCATGGCCAGGGCGAGAACAGGCTCCAGTCACCGCCGTCGCGTGCGCCGTTGCCGTCGCGCCGCTGCGTGCGATGCCACAACGGCCAGACCTTGACGAAGCTCTCGCGCTCGCCGGTCTTGCTCGTCTGCACGACGCGCCAGAAGAACGGCAGCACCCACTGTTGTTCGGTGTGGCCGTCCGGGTCGTCGTACTCGCGCCACCAGACCAGCGGCCAGGCGAACGTCCACGCGCGCTGGTCGTCGCTGCGCACGCGGCTGACGAACGGCCACAGCCACCACTGCGTGACGTTGTCCTCGGCGCGGTTCCAGTAGTAGCGGAAGAACGGCCAGAACAGGGTCAGGGCGTAGAAGTGGTCGGCCTTCTGCGTCGACTGGAAGAACGGCCACAGCGCCATCCAGCCCGACACCGACGGCCCCGTGCGCCAGCCGAACAGCGGCCAGATCCACACGCTGTCGACCGGACCGCTGTCGCCGTCCAGATTCTCGGTGCTCCAGGCGACGAACGGCCACAACACGAAGCGGCGGTCGTGGCGGCCCGGCTCGATGTCGTGCCCGTAGAACGGCAGGACGCGGAACCAGCGGTGGCCGTTCTCGGCGCACGAGCTGGTGCCGATGAAGGGCCACAGGAACAGGTGGTGGCGATGGCCGCCCTTGTCGAGGCCGACCCACAGCGGGAACAGCAGCGTGCGGAAGCGGTCGTAGGTCAGGAACTGCGGGATGTCGGCGAAGAACGGCAGGATCGCGAAGTAGTCCTCGCGGTCGTCGGCGGAGTCGCCGCCCCAGACGAACGGGAACAGCAGGTACCAGTCGACGTCGCGCGTGCCCTCGTCGTTGGGCCGGGAGCGCCAGCTCCACAACGGGAACAGCCGGCTCGAGGTCTCTTCGGGGTAGTGGCGCACCCGGCCGAGCGGCCACAGGAACTGATGCTCGACCGCGTCCTGCTCCGGCTCCGTCACGCGCCGCCAGAACGGACGGATGCGGAAGTCGTCGCCGCCCTGCGGCGTGCGTTCGTAGTGCAGCAGCGGCCAGGCCGCGTCCCACTCGAGCACGTTGCCCTCCGCGTCACAGCGGTGGAACCAGACCGGCGCGAGGTTGAGTTCGCGCGGCATCAGGGCGCAGGCGCTGGTCGCGGCGAACGCGATGCAGGCCAGGAGGGAACGTCGCGCCATCGAGAGGGCTCAGGATACCGAAGCGGGCGGGCGTCGAGCCAGCGAAGGGGAGGCGGCGCGACAACTGATCTCCAGAGCGCGGAGTCGGGCCGCGCGCAACGCGAGTCCTCGAACGATGTCGTCGCGCGTGTATACCGTGCGCATGGTCCGCACCATGTCCGGCATCCAGCCGACCGGCAACCTGCACATCGGGAACTACCTCGGTGCCCTGGTCAACTTCGTCGAGCTGCAGCGGCAGTACGAGTCGTTCTTCTGCGTCGTCGACCTGCACGCCCTGACGCAGCGGCCGAAGCCCGAAGACCTCGCCCGTGCGGTGCGCGAGGTCGCGATCGGCATGCTGGCGAGCGGCGTCGATCCCGAGCGCGCGACGCTGTTCGTGCAGTCCGACGTGCCGCAACACGCCGAACTCGCCTGGATCCTGACCTGCCTGACGCCGCTCGGCGACCTGAACCGCATGACGCAGTTCAAGGACAAGAGCAGCCAGCAGCCCGAGAACATCAACGCCGGGCTGTTCACCTACCCGATCCTGCAGACGGCGGACATCGCGCTCTACCGGGCCGAACGCGTGCCGGTCGGCGAAGACCAGGACCAGCATCTCGAACTCGCGCGCGAGACGTTGCGCCGATTCAACTTCGTCTACGGCGACACGTTCCCCGATCCGCAGACCGTGCGCAGCAAGGCGCCGCGCGTGGTCGGCACCGACGGCGAGGCCAAGATGTCGAAGAGCAAGGGCAACGAGATCGGCCTGTTCGAGACGCCGGAGCAGACGTGGGACAAGCTGCGTGGGGCGAAGACCGATCCGGCGCGGCTGCGCAAGAGCGACAAGGGCACGCCCGAGGTCTGCAACGTCTTCGCCTGGCACGGTTTCTTCTCGCCCGAGGCACAGCGCGCCGAGATCGCGGCCGGCTGCCGGTCGGCGCAGCTCGGCTGCGTCGACTGCAAGAAGGCGCTGGCCGCGAACCTCGAGGCCGTGAAGGGGCCGATCCGCGAACGCGCGGTGGCGTTGCGGGAGGCGCCAGCACGGCTCGACGAGATCCTGGACGCCGGTGCCAAGAAGGCGCGCGCGGCGGCCGAGGCGACGATGCAGGTCGTGCGTGAACGAACTGGCCTGCACGGCAGGCGATGAACCGGAGGACCCGATGACACGCGCAGGCAGGTGGTTGTGGTGGTGTTCGATCGCGGCAACGCTCGCCTCGTGCAGCAGCGTGCCGGTGTCGCCGGAGCAGCGGCGCGTCGCCGAGCGGCGGCTGCTCTCGCCGTTCCTGAGCGAGCGTGAGGTCGGCTGCAGCGAGCTGCAGATCGAGATCACCGGCAACTTCCACGGCAACGTGGCGCAGCCGGCCATCGACCGTACGCGCCACACGGTCACCGAGCAGCGGGGGGACGGATTCAAGGAGATGGTGTGGACGAACACCGCCGGTACGCCCGACGCGGCCTTCGTGATCACGATCGGCGAGCCGACGCAGATCGGCGAGGAGGGCTGGGTCGCCGGCCAGCGGACGACGTTCCGCGTGGTCAACCAGGTCCGCCTGCGCATCCACGAGAGTCGCCGCGAGCTGATGCTCGAGGCCACTGCGGGCGGGACGTTCCTGTTCGTGAAGGACGGCAAGTCGGCCCCGCGTGAGATGAAGCGGTTCGTGATCGCCGACGGCGTGCTGCAGCAGTCATGATCGGACGAGCGTCGCTGGTGACGGCGTTGCTGGTGATCGCCGGCGCATGCGCGACGGGGGCGCGCGGCGGCGGCGCGGGAATCGATCCACGCCGCTACGACCTCGGACAGGACCCGGTCGGCACCTCGGCGTGGCAACGCGCCAGTGGTTCGCTGCGCACCGGCGACGACGTCGGGGCGATTCCCGAGCTCCTGCAGCTCGTGCGTGCCTGCCCCGACTTCGTGCGCGGGCACCTGGCCTACCAGGATGCGGCGACGCGGCTCGGCGGCGCCGTTCGTCAGGCGATGGTCGACCACTACACGGCGCTGCCGCTGCGCGAGGGGCCGGTCGCCGCCTACTGCCGCGCGCGCCTGCTCGACACCGACTACGCGCAGGACAACGCCCTCGCGGCGATCCTGGTGGAGCACCCTTCGTTCGCGTGGGCGCATCTGTCGCGGGCGCGCGTCAGCCGGCAGCGCGGCCGGTTGCTGCCTTCGCTCGACATGTACTCGGCGGCGCTGGTCCACGACGCGAAGCTGTTCGAGGCGCGGCTCGAGCGCGCGCAGGTCCTGGTCGAACTCGGTCGCGACATGGAAGCGGTTCGCGAGTACCGCGACTACCTCGACCAGCGCGCCGACGACGTCACGGCGATCCGCGACTTCGTCACGCTGCTGCTCTACCGCGTCGGCCGCACCGACGAAGCGACGCCGTGGCTCGCCCAACTCGAGGCTCGGTTGCCCGGTGACGTCACCGTGCGCATGGACCGTGCGGCGGTGTCGTGGCGCGAGCGGCAGCATCGCGCTGCAGTCGACGCCTACGTCGCGATCTTGCGCGACGACCCGGGCCAGGTGCGCGCCGCACTGAACATCGGCCTGCTCCTGTACGAAGTGGTGCCGACGGACGCCGAAGCGGATCGCCGGCGCTACTGGCCCGCGGCGCGCGCGGCGTTCCGCTGGTTCCTCGACCGCGGTCGGCCGGCGGACGGGCACGAACAGTTCGAGCGCACGCTCGGCGTGCCCTTCCGGTTGCAGCGCATCGCCGAACTGCTCGGTCCGGAAACGCCGCAGCCGCCGCGGCTCGACGACCTGGCCTGGCCGGCGAGCGGGTGACGTTCACGCGCCGGCGGCGTGCGGATCGATCCCGAGTTCGCGCAGTTGCGGCAGCAGGCGGGCCCAGTCGGCGCGCGCCAACGCGTCGTCGGCCTTGCCCGGCGGGCGCAGCACATGGCGTGGCGAGTCGATCTTGGCGATCGACCATCCCGCCGCGCTGCGCGCGACGAGCAGGTTGCGCAAGTCGAGGTTGCGGTCGCGGAAACCGAGGGCGTGCACGTTCCGGACGAAGGTGACGATCGCCGCGGCGAGCCCCCGGCGATCCTCGGCGACGAGGTTCGGCAGCAGGGCCTCCGCCGTGCCTTCCCCGAACGAGCTGGTGACGAGGCAGGCCCGCGCGACGAAGCCGCAACGGCGCCACACGGCGGCTGCGAGTGGCCGAGGCCCGGGGAAGCCGCGCTGGCCCAGCCAGTCGATCGCATCGAACTCGCGCACGGCCCGCGGCGTGGCCCACGGGCCGGTTCGCCGGCCGAAGTCTCGGAGTCTGTCGACCCAAGTCGGATAATCGTAAGTCTTTACGAACAGATCGCCGCGGGGAGAGGGGAGCCGGCGGACCCACGAGGAGCGGTGGTCGGTGACCACCACACCGAGTTCGCGGCCCGCCAGGTCGACGAGTTCGGGCAGGTCGGCGCGCCAGGTCGCCCAGTCCGCAGCAGCGCGGGCGAGCCTTGGCAAAATGGGGATCCTTGTCGACACTCTCTCCGCAAGAGTATAGTCCGCCACGACTTGATGCGACGGCGTCGGATCCGCGCATCGCTCTCGAGGAGACCCCGCAGGTGAAGACCGTCACGAAGAAAGAACTCGTGCACCGCATCGCCGACAAGACCGGCGTCACCAAGGTCGTTGCGAAGGATGTCATCCAGTCCTTCCTCAACGCCATCATCAACGAGCTCGCGGACGGCAACCGGTTGGAGTTCCGCGAGTTCGGCGTGTTCGAGTCCCGCGAGCGTGCGGCGCGGCTGGCGCAGAACCCGCGCACCCTCGAGAAGGTGCCCGTGCCGGCCAAGCGCATCGTCAAGTTCAAGGTCGGCCGACTGATGCGAAAGAAGGTTGCTGGCGAGGACGTCGGCGACCTGTCGCTCGACGACGACGACGACGAGCCCACGCCGCGCCCGAAGAAGGGCCGCGGCGATGGCGCAGCGCAGGGCGCTGGCTGATCCGCGACGACGCAGCCTGCTTGCCTACTTGAGCTTGCGCAGCGCCTGGTCGAGATCGGCGATCAGATCCTCGTGGTCTTCGATGCCGACCGAGAGCCGGATCAGCCCGTCCTGAAGACCGGTCGCGCGGCGGGTTTCGGCGGGGATCGACGCGTGGGTCATCGATGCGGGGTGATCCACGAGGCTCTCGACGCCGCCCAGGCTTTCGGCCAACGAGAAAACGGTGAACGACGAACACACCTTCTTCGCCTGCGCGACGGTGGCCTTGAGTTCGACCGAGACCATGCCGCCGCCGGCACGCATCTGGCGTTTTGCCACGGTGTGGTTCGGGTGGCTCTGCAACCACGGGTAGATCACGCGTTCGACGCGCGGATGCTCGGCCAGCCAATTCGCGACGCGCAGCGCGTTCTCGCAGTGGCGCTGCATGCGCACGTGCAGCGTCTTGGTGCCGCGCAACACCAGGAAGCAGTCCATCGGTCCCGGCGTGCCGCCGCAGCTGTTCTGGAAGTGGGCGAGCCGCGTGTGCAGTTGCTCGTCGTTGCTGATCAGGGCCCCGCCGACGACGTCGCTGTGGCCACCGAGGTACTTCGTCGTCGAGTGCACGACGATGTCGCACCCCAGCGCGAGCGGGTTCTGCAGGAACGGTGTCGCGAAGGTGTTGTCGGCGAGCGACAGCACCTTCTTCTGCTTGCAGATCTTGGCGATCGCCGCGAGGTCGAAACAGCGCAGCAGCGGGTTGGTCGGCGTCTCGAGCATCACCAGCCGGGTCGTCGGCCGGAACGCCGACTCGAGCTGCCGCAGGTCGGTGAGGTCGACGAACGTCGTCTCGATGCCGAACTTGGCGTAGAGCGTGCGCAGGATGCGGAAGGTGCCGCCGTAGAGGTCGTTGCCGGCGATCACGTGGTCGCCCGACTGCAGCAGGTTGAGCACGCAGTGGATCGCCGCCATGCCGCTGGCGAAGCCGAGTCCGAAGCGGCCGCCTTCGAGCGCGGCGAGGTTCTGTTCGAGCGCGGTGCGCGTGGGGTTGTGCGAGCGCGAGTAGTCGTAGCCCTTGGTCTTGGCCGGGGCCTCCTGCACGTAGGTGCTCGTCAGGAAGACCGGCGTCATGATCGCGCCCGTGGTCGGGTCGGGAGACTGGCCGGCGTGGATTGCGAGGGTGCCGAAACCGGCGGTGCGTGCGCTCTTCATCGAAGGGGGCGGAGTTTACATCGCGGCCGCCGGCGGCAACATGTTCCGCCGCGATGGCCGTTGCGCCCGACAAGCCGCCGTACGACCTCGACGCGCTCGAGTTCCACGTCGTGCGCGCGCTGCTGACCGAACGGCTGGTGACGCCGCTCGGACGTACCGCCGTCGCCGCACTCGGGCCGTGCGCTTCCGCCGCCGCGGCGAACGAACGCCTGCTCGCCACGGCGGAACTGGCGGCGCGGCTCGACGACCGCGTCGAGCTGCCGCTCAGTGGCGCGATCGACGTGCGTTCGTGGCTGCAGCCGTTCTTCGCGGGCGAACACGCGCTGCAGGCGCGGGACCTCGCCGACTGCAAGCGCGTGCTGCGCGCGGCGGAGCGCTGCCGCACCTGGCTGCTCGCGGCAACCCAGGCACTCGTGCGCGTCGCGTTGGCGGCGCCGAACGTCGCGGACCTGGTGCACGATCTGGAGCTGATCGTCGACGACCGCGGCGAAGTGCTCGACTCGGCATCGCCGAAGCTCGCCGGCATCCGGGCGGCGATCGAGCGCGCCCGCGTGCAGGTCGACACGACGATGGCCGGCGTGTTGTCGTCCGCCGAACTGCGCAAGCACCTGCAGGCCGGCGAAACGGTCTGGCGGCATGGCCGGCCGGTGCTGCAGGTCAAGGCCGACAGCCGCCATCGGGTTCCGGGCGTGCTGCACGAACGCAGCGCGTCGGGCGCGACCCTGTTCGTCGAACCCGAAGCGGTGATCGAGGTCGCGAACCGCCTCGCCGACGAGATCGCGGCGGAGAACCGCGAGATCAACGTCGTGATGGCCGATGCCGCGCGCGGGTTGCGCCGCGAAGCCGACGCGATCGGAGCCGCGGTCGAGTTCGTCGCGGCCGTCGATCTGCTGCAGGCGCAGGCCCGCTTGCTCGCGAACGGCTACGTCGTTCCGGCCGTCGTCGACGATGGCCCGCTGCGGCTCGTCGGCGCGCGTCACCCGTTGCTGCTGCAGCGGCGCGATGGCGGCCACATCGTGCCGCTCGACGTCGCGCTCGGCGATCCGCACCGGTTGCTCGTCGTCACCGGCCCCAACACCGGCGGCAAGACGGTCGTGCTGAAGACGATCGGCCTGCTGGCCCTGATGGCGATCAGCGGCGTGCCGATTCCAGCATCGTCGGGCGCGCAGGTGCCGTTCTTCATGGCGGTGCAGGCCGACATCGGCGACGAGCAGGCGATCTCGCAGAACCTGTCGACGTTCAGTTCCCACGTCCAGCGCATCGCCCGCTGCCTGCAGCACGGGTCGGCCCGGTCGCTCGTGCTGCTCGACGAACTCGGGGCGGGCACCGATCCCGAGGAAGGCAGCGTGCTCGGTTACGCGGTGCTGGAAGCCCTGCTCGCCGCCCGCGCGTTCGCGGTCGTGACGACGCACCTCGGCCGCCTGAAGGACTTCGCCTACCAGCACGACGGCGCGGAGAACGGTTCGATGGCGTTCGACGGCGCCTCGCTGCGGCCCCTCTACCGGCTCGATCTCGGCATTCCGGGCAACAGCCACGCGCTCGACATCGCGAGTCGCGTCGGCATGCCGCCGGCCGTCGTGCTGAGGGCGCGGGAACTGCTCGGCAAGCGCGACCGGACCCTCGACCACCTGATCGAGCGCGTCCAGGTGGCGCGGCGCGACGCGGAGGCCGATCGGCGGCGCACCGCCGACCTGTCGCGGGCGGCGGCGGAGCGGCAGCAGGTGCTGGACGAACGCATGGCGGATGCCGTGCGCAAGGAGACCTGGCTGCAGGAAGAAGCCGACGGCGTGGTCGAGCAGGAACTGCGGCGCGCGCAAGCGTCGATGCTCGAGCCGCTGAAGGCGCTGCAGAATGCGCCGGGGGCGCATGGCGAACGGGCGCGCGCCCTGCAGGCGATCGTCGACGGGCTGCTGCGGCCGGCGGCGCTGCACCGCCGTCGCATGGCGTTCTGCCACCGGCTCAAGAAGGGGGACCAGGTGTTCCTGCCGCGCTGGCGGCGGCTGTGCACCGTGAACAAGGTCGACAAGGTGCGCGAACTGGTCAGCGTCGACTACGGGAACGTCAAGATGGACGTGCCGTTCGAAGACGTCTCCTGGCTGCAGCCGCTGGGGGAGTGACCGTCGCGCCCGGGGCACGTGACGACGGTTGTCGTCGGCGCGGCGGGCGGTAGCGTTCGCGGCCTCGCCCCCGAACCCGCGCCGTGTCCACCGTCCTCATCGCCGACAACGACCCGGCCGTCAGCTCCTTGCTACGGGACGTTCTGGTGCGCGCCGGACTCGCCGTTCAGCAGGCGTTCGACGGCGAGGCGGCGCGGGAACGGGTTCGGGACGAGGGCGTGCGGGTGGTCGTCTGCGACCTCGACATGCCGAAGGTCCCGGGCATCGAAGTGATCGAATCGATGGCGGACCTGGCGTCGCCGCCCGCGGTCGTCGTCGTCTCGGGCTTCGTCGACGAGGCGATCCGAGTGCGGCTGGGGCGGCTCCCCTTCGTGCGCGCCGTGCTACGCAAGCCGTTCGACCTGTTGGCGTTCGCCAAGACGGTGCGCGAGCTGATCGGCGCGGGGTGCGCGGGGCCCGGCACGAGCCAGCACTGAACGCGCCCGCCCGATCGGGGCGAAAAAAAGGCCGCGGCGCTTCTTGAACTCGCTGGGGGCACAGGTATCGTCCTCCGTCCCTTTCTGCAGCAGCTCGCCCGCTAGCGTAGCTCAACTGGCAGAGCACCTGATTTGTAATCTGGAGGTTGTGGGTTCAAGTCCCATCGCTAGCTCCAGATCGGTCCGGTGGCTGCGACCGAGTGCCGTCTGCGGCGCGTTGCTTTGGAAGGGGATCGCGCGCACGGCAACGTCGGGCGGATACCAAAGCGGCCAAATGGACCAGACTGTAAATCTGGCGGCTCAGCCTTCGCAGGTTCGAATCCTGCTCCGCCCACCAAGTCTGCCAACGGCCCTTCGGGTCCCCGGCGGCGTTCGCGCGAGTTCGTGAGCGAGTGTTCGACGTCGCGCCGGTCGCCGGCCGACGACGAGGACTCGTGCTGCGGGTGTAGCTCAATGGTAGAGCTCCAGCCTTCCAAGCTGGTGGTGAGGGTTCGATTCCCTTCACCCGCTCCAGTCGTCGCTCCTGCTCTTTCCCTCCGTTCCCGTTCGCTGCTATAGCTCAGCTGGTAGAGCACCTCCTTGGTAAGGAGGAGGTCGTGGGTTCAATTCCCGCTAGCAGCTCCAACTTCCGCTTCCCGTTCCCAGTCACTCGCGGGGCCAACGCCCCCTGCAGCACCGAGACTACTTTCGAGGTCCCATGGCCAAGGAAACTTTCACCAGAACCAAGCCCCACGTGAACGTCGGCACGATCGGGCACGTCGCTCACGGCAAGACCACCACCACGGCGGCCATCACCTACACGCTCGCGTCGGTGGGCATGGCGAAGTACAAGGAGTACGCTGCGGTCGCGAAGGGCGGCACGGTCCGCGACGCCACGCGCGTCGTGACGATCTCGGCGGCGCACGTCGAGTACGAGACGAAGAACCGGCACTACGCGCACGTCGACTGCCCCGGCCACGCCGACTACGTGAAGAACATGATCACGGGCGCGGCGCAGATGGACGGCGCGATCCTGGTGGTCGCGGCCGACGACGGCCCGATGCCGCAGACCAAGGAGCACGTGCTGCTCGCGCGCCAGGTCGGCGTGCCGGCGATCGTCTGCTACCTCAACAAGTGCGACCTGGTCGACGACAAGGAACTGCTCGACCTGGTCGAGATGGAGATCCGCGAGCTGCTGAGCAAGTACGACTACCCCGGTGACACGGCGAAGGTCGTGCGCGGCGCGTCGTTCAAGGCGCTGCAGACGCCGAACCCGGGTCCGAACAACCCGGACAGCAAGTGCATCTTCGACCTGATGGATGCCATCGACGCCGCGATCCCGGAGCCCAAGCGCGACATCGACAAGACCTTCCTGATGCCCGTCGAGGACGTGTTCTCGATCGAAGGGCGTGGCACCGTCGCCACCGGTCGCGTCGAGCGCGGCAAGGTGAAGGTCGGCGAGACCGTCGAGATCGTCGGCATCCGCGACACGCGCGAGACCACGGTCACCGGCGTCGAGATGTTCCAGAAGACGCTCGACGAGGGCATCGCTGGCGACAACGTCGGCCTGCTGCTCCGTGGCCTCAAGAAGGAGGACATCGAGCGCGGCATGGTGCTCGCCGCCAAGAAGTCGGTCACGCCGCACACCAAGTTCGACGCGCAGGTCTACGCGCTGACGAAGGAGGAGGGCGGGCGCCACACGCCGTTCATGAACGGCTACCGGCCGCAGTTCTACTTCCGCACGACGGACGTCACCGGCACCGCGAAGCTCAAGGGAGCCGAGATGTGCATGCCGGGCGACAACGTCGAGATCGAGGTCGAGCTGATCGCCCCGATCGCGATGGACGAGCACCAGCGCTTCGCGATTCGCGAAGGCGGTCGCACCGTCGGCGCCGGGCGCGTGATCAAGATCCTCGCCTGACCCGTTGGGGCAGGCGTCGCACAGGGCAGTAGCTCAATTGGTAGAGCTGTCGATTCCAAATCGACGGGTTGAGGGTTCGAGTCCTTCCTGCCCTGCCATTCGATGGTGACCGGTGCCCGCGGCCGGAAGCCGAACGCCGGCGCCGCCGGCGAAACGGGCCGTGGCGCGTCGCGTCGCGGCCCGAGGTGTTTCTTTGACCCGGGCGCCGACCTACGGTAGACGCCCACAACTGTCGTCCGGTGACCGCTGCGAGCGGCGCCGGCAGAGGACGTTCGAGTCGTGAGCTATCGCAAGGACCAAGGACGCCACGCGCGCATGTTCGCCTTCTGGGCGCTCGTGCTGCTCGTCGCCTACGGCTGCTTCCACGGTGGCGGGCTGTCCGATCTGCTGAAGCGCTGGCTCGGCACGGGGAACACCACCTACGTCGAGTCGTTCCCGCTGATCGGCTCGCTCGACCTCGCCGCGGTGATCGCGCTCGGCGTGCTCACGGTGGTGTCGGTGGTGATCCAACGGATCCTCAACCGGCCGAAGATCGCCGACACCCTGATCGACACCGAGAGCGAGCTGCACAAGGTCACCTGGCCGTCGTGGGCCGAGGCGGTGCAGGGCACCATGGCGGTCACCGTGATGGTGCTGGTCCTGTTCGCCTTCCTCACCCTTGCCGACTACGGCCTGGCGCAGGTCATGCTGATGCTGATGGGAGGGGCGTGATGGCGCTCGATTGGTACTTCCTGCGCGTGCAGGTCGGACGCGAGGACCGCATTCGCGAGAGCATGGTGCGGCGCCTCAAGCAGGCCGGCATCGAGGCACACGTTCCCCAGATCGTCGTTCCGATCGAGACGATCGCCGATCACCGCCAGGGCAAGAAGACCGTCAAGCGGCGGAAGCTGTACCCCGGCTACCTGATGGTGCAGATGGAGTTGTCGGACTCCGTGTGGTTCGTGCTGCGCGAGACGCCGGGCTTCGGCGACTTCGTCGGCGGCCACACGCAGCCGACGCCGGCCCGTGGCGAGGACGTCGAGAAGGTCCTGGCGCACATGGATGCCAGCAAGGACCAGCCGAAGGTGGCGATCGCGTTCAAGAAGGGGGACCGCGTCAAGATCAAGACCGGCGCCTTCGAGAACACCGATGCGGTGGTCGAGGACGTCCATGCCGAGAAGGGCACCCTGGACGTCTCGGTCAACTTCTTCGGCCGACCGACGCCGATGTCGCTCGGATACTGGGAAGTCGAGTTGATTTGACCAGGCCGATCTGGTTCAATCTTCGCCCCCTTTCCGTGCGCGGGCCCTCGCCGCACACGGCCGTCCACCAGGACGGAAACCTCTTCGAGTGGGAGGGTGTGCCGCAGCCGCGGCCATCCGCCAGGACCGCTGAGAGACAGACATGGCCAAGGAAGTCACCGGAATCGTCAAGTTGCAGTGCCCTGCGGGCCAGGCTACGCCTGCCCCGCCCGTCGGCCCGGCACTCGGTCAGCACGGCGTCAACATCGGGCAGTTCGTCAAGCAGTTCAACGACGAGACGCGCGCCCAGGCCGGACTGATCATCCCTGTCATCATCACGGTCTACAAGGATCGCACCTTCACGCTTCAGTACAAGTCGCCGCCGGCGTCCGTGCTGCTGAAGCGAGCTGCGAAGCTGGCCACTGCGGCCGCGACTCCCGGCAGCCAGGTCGCCGGGCAGGTCACCAAGGCGCAGGTGCGCGAGGTGGCCCAGCTGAAGATGAAGGACTTGAACACGACCGACATCGCTGCGGCGATGCGCATGGTCGAGGGAACTGCCCGCAGCTGCGGGATCCGCGTCGTCGACTGACTTCTCAGGCGACGCAGCGGCGCATCTGGCGCCGTCGGCGTTGCCGTCCAGGCCTAACATCCACAGGAACATCCATGGCTCGCACGCGCAGCCGTCGCTACGAAAAAGCCGCCGCGAAGGTGGATCGCAACAAGCGCTACCCGGTCACCGAGGGGTTCGCGCTCATCAAGTCGCTTGCCGGTCCCAAGTTCGACGAGTCCGTCGACGTCGCGGTGCGCATCGGCATCGATGCGAAGAAGACCGACCAGCTGGTCCGCGGTTCGGTGAGCCTGCCCAAGGGCACTGGCAAGTCGATCAAGATCGCCGTGTTCGCCGAGGGCGATCGCGCCAAGGCGGCACTCGAGGCGGGTGCTGATTTCGTCGGCTCGGCCGACCTCGCCGACAAGATCGAGAAGGGCTGGACCGACTTCGACATGACGATCGCGTCGCCCGACATGATGAAGTACGTCGGCAAGCTCGGCAAAGTGCTCGGCCCGCAGGGCAAGATGCCCTCGCCGAAGGCCGGCACCGTGACGCCGAACGTCGCTGCCGCGGTCAAGGAGTTCAAGGCGGGCAAGATCGAGTTCCGCACCGACGCGGGCGCCAACGTGCACGCGGCCATCGGCAAGAAGTCGTTCGCCGCCGACGACCTCGCGAGCAACCTCTCCGCCTTCCTCGACCATCTGCGCACGTTGCGTCCGGCGCAGGCCAAGGGCGAGTTCATCAAGAAGGTGGTCGTGTCCACGTCGATGGGGCCGGGCGTCGCGCTCGCCATCCAGTAGCAGCCAGATAGGAGCCACTGCCATGCCCAACCTAGTCAACGAGATCCTGCTGGCCGACCTGCAGCGCGAGTTCCAGAAGATGGGATCGTGCGTCGTGGTCGAGTTCGGCAAGCTGCTCCCGCAGCAGGACCTGGATCTGCGCGGCAAGCTGCGCGCGGCCGGTGTCCGCTACCGTGTCGTGCGCACGCGCCTGGCCTCGCGCGCTTTCGCGGGCCTGAAGCTCGACCTCGGCGACGCCGTCCGTGGTCGTTGCGGCGTCGCGCTCGCCGAGAAGGAAGGCGCGATCCAGGCTGCGAAGATCCTCCGCGAGTGGATCAAGAAGACCAAGGACGCGCCGATCTCGATCAAGGGTGGCGTCGTCGAGGGCACGGCCTATTCCGGCGCCGCCGCCGATGCGATCGCCGATCTCCCGGATCGCCCCACCGTCCAGACCATGATCGCATCGGCCCTGTCGGGACCGGCGCGGTCGCTCGCCAGTCTCGTCAGCGCCGTTGCCGGCGGCATGGCGCGCTGCATCCAGGCCAGGGTCGACGCCCAGAGTCAGGGCGCGCCCCCGGCTTCCTGATCACTCTTTCCTGCACTCAAACCACCAGAGGTCGTTCCAGTCATGTCGGACAATGCAAACGTGGTTCTCGACGCCGAGCTCGAGGACATCTTCAAGAAGATCGATGGCCTGAGCCTGGGCAAGGCTGCCCAGCTCGTGAAGGCGATGGAGTCGCGCTGGGGCGTGTCGGCGGCGGCGCCGGTCGCCGTTGCGGCCCCGGCCGCCGGCGGCGCAGCGGCCCCGGCTGCCGAAGAGAAGACCGAGTTCACGGTCGTGCTCAAGGACGGCGGCGCCAACAAGATCAACGTCATCAAGGTCGTGCGTGAGATCACGGGCCTTGGCCTCAAGGAGGCGAAGGCGCTGGTCGACGAGGCGCCGAAGCCCATCAAGGAAGGCGTCAACAAGGACGAGGCCAACGAACTCAAGAAGAAGCTCACCGAGGCTGGCGCCACGGTCGAGCTCAAGTAGTCCGCTGGCGGCCGGCGGCCGGTTGGCTCCGCTCCCCGCCGCGTCGTCGCGAGCGCCTGCTCGCGGGCGCGGCGTCGATGCGGTTGGCCGTGCCGGCCGTGCACTGGGCCCGCGAGGTTTTGTGTTGCGGCACGATGCCTCGGGCCTACGCTTCTCGCCGCTCGCTGGATCACTTTTTGCACGCATCGCCGGGTCGTCGGTGGTCGCCGACGTGTCGGGGATGCGTGTCTGTTCGCGTCGCGTGCTGCCCGCGCGATCCGTGATGCACTCGTCAGTTCGTGTGACGCTCGCCGCTCCCTTCAGACTGCAGAATCACCCTTCCCCGGGGTGCTCAGGTGGAATCGCATGGAGACCGTAGTCTACGGCCGGTACCGGTCCGTCGCCGAGATCCCCGACCTCGTCGAGATGCAGACGAAGTCGTACCTCAGCTTCCTGCAGCCCGAGGTCGCGCCCAACCGGCGCAAGGTGGAGGGGCTCGAGGCCCTGCTGCGCGAGGTGTTCCCGATCTACTCGTACGACAAGACCCTGAGTCTCGAGTACGTCAGTTATGAACTCGGCCGCCCGCGGTACACGGTCGAGGAGTGTCGCAAGCTGCGCGTGACCTACGGCTACCCGTTCAAGATCCGGGTCCGCCTGGTCAAGCCCGAGCCGGTCGAGGAGGAGATCTACCTCGGCGAGATCCCGATCATGATCGGCGGCGGCGAGTTCATCGTCAACGGCAGCGAGCGCGTCACGGTCAGCCAGCTGCATCGTTCGCCCGGCGTCGACTTCTCGGTCGAGCTGCACACGGGCGAGAAGCGGCTGCACTCGTGCTGGATCATCCCGGAGCGTGGCTCGTGGATCGAGCTGAACGTCACCAAGAAGGACGCCGTCGCGATCCGCATCGACCAGTCGGGCAAGTTCTCGTGCACGACGCTGCTGCGCGCGATGGACGCGAAGTACTCGACGGACGCCGCGATCCTGCGCGAGTTCTACGAGGTGGAGAAGGTCGCGCGGAAGAAGTCGGACCCGGAGGCCAAGTTCGCCAAGGCGTTGGTCGGCACGTACGCGGTCGGCGACATCGTCGATGCCGCGAGTGGCGATCCATTCGTGCGCAGCGGCGAGGAGATCACCGAAGAAGCGGCGCGCGCGATCGCGGCCAGCGAACTGCGCGACATCGAGGTGCTGCGTGAGCCCGAGGACTTCCTGATCCTCAACACGCTGCGCGAGGACACGACCAACAGCCACGAAGAGGCGCTGCTCAAGATCTACCAGCGCCTGCGCCCCGGCAACCCGCCGCAGATCGAGAAGGCGAAGGAGCTGTTCCACGAGAAGTTCTTCGACGAGACGCGCTACCGCCTCGGTCGCGTCGGCCGTTTCCGCCTGAACCGCAAGTTCGGCACGACGACGCCGGAAACGCAGCAGACCCTGATGGCGGCGGACTTCGTGCAGGCGATCCGCTACGTCCTCGGGCTGCGCGGCGGCGAGGGCGAAGTCGACGACATCGACCACTTGGGCAACCGCCGCGTGCGCACGATCCAGGAGCTCGCGGGCGACGAGTTCCGCAAGGGCTTCCTGAAGCTCCGGCGCACCGCGCAGGAGCGGATGAACCTCGAGAACGTCGACACGGTCACGCCGCGCAATCTGATCAACAGCAAGACGTTCTCGTCCGCCATCGAGTACTTCTTCGCGCGCGGCGAGCTCAGCCAGGTCGTCGACCAGACCAACCCGCTGTCGCAGCTCACGCACGAGCGCCGGTTGTCGGCCCTCGGCCCGGGCGGCCTCAATCGCAAGCGCGCCGGCTTCGAAGTGCGCGACGTGCACATCTCGCACTACGGGCGCCTGTGCCCGATCGAGACGCCGGAAGGCACGAACATCGGCCTGATCTCGAGCCTCGCGATCTACAGCTCGCTCGACGACTACGGCTTCCTGACCACGCCGTACATCGTCGTCAAGAACGGCAAGGTCACCGACGAAGTCGTGCGGCTGCGCGCCGACGAGGAGAACAACGCGGTGCTCGCGCCCGCGGACACCGAGGTCGACAAGTCCGGCAAGCTCGTCGGCGACGATCAGGGACGCGTCATCGCGCGCGTCAAGGGTGACCCTGCGCTCGTCGATGGCAAGGACATCCAGTACATGGACGTCTCGACCAAGCAGGTCGTCGGCGTCTCGGCATCGCTGATCCCGTTCCTTGAGCACGACGACGCCAACCGCGCGTTGATGGGCTCCAACATGCAACGGCAGGCAGTGCCGCTGCTGACGACCGACGCGCCGGTGGTGATGACGGGCATGGAGGAAGTCGTCGCGCGCAACTCGAGCATGGTCGTTCGGGCGCGCAAGGGCGGCAGCGTGACCGCGGTCGACGCGTCGCGCATCGTCATCGGTGACGACGAGTACAAGCTGCGGAAGTACGAAGCGCTGAACGAGCGCACGTGCCAGAACCAGACGCCGATCGTCAAGCTCGGCCAGAAGGTCAAGGCGGGCGAAGTGATCGCCGACGGCGCGGCAACGCAGCACGGCGTGCTCGCCCTCGGCAAGAACGTGACGGTCGCGTTCATGCCGTGGGACGGCTACAACTACGAAGACGCGATCCTGCTCAGCGCGAACCTCGTCAAGGACGACGTCTACACGTCGATCCACATCGACGAGTTCGAGATCGAGATCCGCGAGACCAAGCTCGGGCGCGAGGAGTTCTCGCGCGACATCCCGAACGTCTCCGAGAAGGCGCTGCGCCACCTCGACGAGAGCGGCATCGTGCGCGTCGGCACTCGCGTCAAGCCCGGCGACATCCTGGTCGGCAAGGTCGCGCCGAAGAGCAAGAGCGAGCTGACGCCCGAGGAGAAGCTGCTGCACGCGATCTTCGGTCGCGCCGGCGAAGACGTGAAGAACGCGTCGCTCGACGTCCCGACCGGCGTCGAAGGCATCGTCATCGGTGCGGAGAAGTACAGCCGCAAGGTCAACCTCACCGAGAACGAGCGCACTCGCAACCTCGAGGAGATCAAGAACGCCGAGATCGAGTTCCTGAAGCGCTTCCGGGCCAGCACCAAGCGGCTGCTCGAGAGCGCCAAGGAAGTGCTCGGCGCCGCGGTGACGTCGGCCGAGGGCAAGAAGCTCTCGGTTGCCGACGACATGCTGATCCTCGACCTGCGCACGATCCGGGACCGGGTCCGCCAGGTTGCCGAGGAACTCGGCGATGCGAAGCAGAAGGCCGCTCTGATGCAGATCCTGCAGGAGTTCGGCGAGCGCATCGAAGAGTCGGAAGCCGACAAGAACAAGTTGGTGAACCGGCTGTCACGCGGCGACGAGCTGCCCCAGGGCGTGCTCGAGATGGTGAAGGTCTACGTGTCGACCAAGCGCCGCATCTCGGTCGGCGACAAGATGGCCGGCCGCCACGGCAACAAGGGCGTGATCAGCAAGATCCTGCCGCAGGAGGACATGCCGTTCCTCGCCGACGGCAAGCCGGTCGACATCGTGCTCAATCCGCTCGGCGTGCCGAGCCGCATGAACGTCGGCCAGATCCTCGAGACGCACCTCGGGTGGGCGGCGAAGAAGCTCGGCTGGCGCGTCATGTCGCCGGTGTTCGACGGCGCGTCGGAAGGCGACATCGAACTCGCGCTGCAGAAGGCGGGCTTCGCCAAGGACGGCAAGTCCGTGCTCTACGACGGCCGCACCGGCGAGCAGTTCACGCAGCGCGTCACCGTCGGCACGCTCTACATGCTGAAGCTGCACCACCTCGTCGACGACAAGGTGCACGCGCGTGCGACCGGCCCGTACTCGCTGATCACGCAGCAGCCGCTCGGCGGCAAGGCCCGCTTCGGCGGCCAGCGCTTCGGCGAGATGGAAGTGTGGGCGCTCGAGGCCTACGGCGCGGCCAACATCCTGCAGGAGCTCTTGACCGTGAAGTCCGACGACGTCGACGGTCGCACGAAGATCTACGAGGCGATGGTCAAGAACGAGAACATCCTCGAGCCCGGCACGCCGGTCTCGTTCGGGGTGCTCTGCAACGAGATCAAGGGCCTCGGCCTCAACATCGAACTGCACAAGCGCGGCACGGCGGAGTCGGTCCTCCCAGGCTGACCGCACCGTTCGTTCCGCTTTCCCTCCGACATACCCCACGACAGTCCTGGTGCCGCGGCAGCACGCGCGGCACCACTAGCACGGCAGGCGCACGATGGTCGAACCCATCTACGACAAGATCAACGACTACGCTTCGGTGACGATCCGACTGGCTTCGCCCGACGACATCCGGGCGTGGTCCTTCGGCGAGGTCAAGAAGCCGGAGACGATCAACTACCGCACCTACCGGCCGGAGCGCGACGGCCTGTTCTGCGAGCGCATCTTCGGTCCGGAGAAGGACTGGGAGTGCTCGTGCGGCAAGTACAAGGGCATCAAGCACAAGAACATCACGTGCGACAAGTGCGGCGTGATGATCACGCACAGCCGCGTGCGCCGGAAGCGCATGGGCCACATCAACCTGGCCGCGCCGGTCGCGCACATCTGGTTCTTCAAGGCGATGCCGTCGCGCCTGGGCACGCTGCTCGGGCTGAAGACCGCGAGCCTCGAGAAGGTCATCTACTTCCAGGACTACATCGTCATCGAGCCGGGCGACACGCCGCTGAAGTCGCTCCAGCTGCTGTCGGAGGACGAGTTCCGCCAGGCGCGCCAGAAGTACGGCATGTCGTTCCAGGCGGGCATGGGGGCGGAGGCCATTCGCGAACTGCTGCGCCGCCTCGACCTGCCGACGCTGAGCGAAACGCTGCGCGAGGACCTCAAGCGCACCGAGAGCAAGCAGAAGATCAAGGACATCATCAAGCGGCTGAAGACCGTCGAGATGCTGCGTGACTCCGGCAACCGGTCGGAGTGGATGATCCTCGACGCGATCCCCGTGATCCCGCCGGACCTGCGACCGCTGGTCCCGCTCGACAGCGGCAACTTCGCGACGTCGGACCTCAACGACCTCTATCGGCGCCTGATCAACCGCAACAACCGGTTGAAGAAGCTGCTCGACCTGAACGCGCCCGAAGTCATCATCCGCAACGAGAAGCGGATGCTGCAGCAGTCGGTCGACGCGTTGTTCGACAACAACCGTTGCCGGCGGCCGGTGCTCGGCTCGAGCAACCGCCCGCTCAAGTCCCTGACGGACATGATCAAGGGCAAGCAGGGTCGCTTCCGCGAGAACCTGCTGGGCAAGCGCGTCGACTACTCGGCGCGGTCGGTCATCGTCGTCGGCCCCGATCTGAAGCTGCACCAGTGCGGCTTGCCGAAGATCATCGCGCTCGAGCTGTTCCAGCCGTTCATCATCCGCCGCCTCAAGGAGCTCGGTCACGCCGACACCATCAAGTCGGCGAAGAAGATGCTCGAGCGCAAGGACGAGGAGGTCTGGGACATCCTCGAAGAGGTGATCCAGAACCACCCGGTGCTGCTGAACCGCGCACCGACGCTGCACCGCGTCGGCATCCAGGCGTTCGAGCCGGTGCTCGTCGAGGGCAACGCGATCCGCATCCACCCGCTCGTCTGCTCGGGCTACAACGCCGACTTCGACGGCGACCAGATGGCAGTGCACCTGCCGCTGTCGTTCGAGGCGCAGATCGAGGCGTCGACGCTGATGCTGTCGACGAACAACATCTTCTCGCCGGCACACGGCGGTCCGATCATCGCGCCGAACCAGGACATCGTGCTCGGCTGCTACTGGCAGAGCCTGTCGCGCCAGGGCGAACTCGGCGAGGGCAAGACCTTCGCGAGCCGCGATGAAGTGTGGATGGCCTACTCGATGGGCAAGATCCACATCCACGCCCGCATCAAGGTGCAGTTCGCCGCGGGCGTCGAGATCCGCAACCAGGGCAACACCACGCGCACCGACGGCAAGGCGCCGCTCGAGACGACCGCCGGGCGCATCATGTTCAACGAGATCCTCGAGCCGGGGATGCCGTTCTACAACCTGGACCTCGACAAGAAGGGGTTGGCGAACATCATCGCCGACTGCCACCTGCTGCTCGGTCGCGACGCGACGCTGCGGCTGCTGGACAACCTGAAGGAGACCGGGTTCAAGGCGGCGACGCGCGCCGGCTTGTCGTTCGGCAAGGACGACATGGTCGTGCCGCCGACCAAGGACAAGATCATCGCCCAGACCCAGAAGGACGTGGAGAAGATCCACGTCGCCCACGGTCGCGGCATCATCACCGAGGGCGAGCGCTACCTGAAGGTCATCGACGCGTGGACGCACGCGCGCGAGCGGATCGGCGAGGACATGCTGCACGAACTGCGCAACGACACGCGCGACGGGCGGCTCTACGTCAACCCGATCTTCTGCATGGTGATGAGCAAGGCGCGTGGCTCGGTCGAGCAGATCCGTCAGCTCGCCGGCATGCGCGGCCTGATGGCCAAGCCTTCGGGCAAGATCATCGAGCAGCCGATCAAGGCCAACTTCCGCGAGGGCCTGCGGGTGCTCGAGTACTTCTCGTCGACGCACGGCGCGCGCAAGGGCCTCGCCGACACGGCGCTGAAGACCGCCGACTCGGGCTACTTGACGCGCAAGCTCGCCGACGTCGCCCAGAACGTCGTGATCAGCATCGACGACTGCGGCACCGAGAACGGGGCCGAGAAGGGCACCGTCTACCAGGGCGACAAGGTCGCCGTGAGCTTCGTCGATGCGGTTCGTGGCCGCGTCGCGCTGCACTCGATCGTCGACCCGATGACCGAGGAGGTCATCGTCGAGAAGAACGGCCTCATCACCGTCGACATCGCCAAGAAGATCGAACGCGTCGCCGCGAGCGAGAGCATCCGCGTGCGCTCGCCGTTGACCTGCGAAGCGTCGATCGGCGTCTGCGCGAAGTGCTACGGCATGGACCTGTCCCGCAGCCAGGTCGCCGAACCCGGCCTCGCGGTCGGGATCATCAGCGCCCAGTCGATCGGTGAGCCGGGCACGCAGCTGACGATGCGCACGTTCCACATCGGCGGCACGGCCTCGAAGAAGGTCGAAGAGTCGGAGATCAAGAACAAGCGTGCGGGTCGCGTCCAGTTCGCCAACCTGACCACCGTCGGAGTCGCGGCGGACGACCAGAAGGGCAAGGCGGCGACGCAGAACATCGCACTGAAGCGCAAGGGCGAGTTGCTGATCGTCGATGCCAAGGACCGCGAACTCGAGCGCCACGCCGTGCCGCTCGGTGCGGCGGTGCACGTCGTCGACGGTCAGGAGGTCAAGGAGCAGTCCGTGTTGTGCTCCTGGGATCCTCACCACAATCCGATCCTCGCCGAGGTCAGCGGCGTCATCCGCTACGAGGACATCCTCGAGGGCAAGACGTTCCGCACCGAGCGCGACGCCGAGACGAAGGTCCAGCGCAAGGTCCTGATCGAGCACAAGGGCGACCTGCACCCGCAGCTCATCATCGAGGACGAGAACGGCAATCGCCTCGCGATCAACCCGGTGCCGGAGAAGGCCTACATCGAGGTCGAGAACGGGCAGCGCGTCGCCGCCGGCACGCTGCTGGCCAAGACGCCGCGCGAGATCCAGGGCACGCAGGACATCACCGGCGGTCTGCCTCGCGTCACCGAACTGTTCGAGGCGCGGCGCCCGAAGGATCCGTCCGTGCTCTCCGAGATCGACGGCATCGTCGAACTCGGCGACAAGCGGCGCGGCAAGCGCACGATCATCGTCAAGGGCGAGGGTGGCCTCGAGCGCGAGCACCTCGTGCCCCAGGGCAAGAACCTGCGCGTGCACCGCGGCGACCACGTCAAGGCGGGCGAAGCCCTCGTCGACGGTCCGCTGGTGCCGCACGACATCCTCGCGATCCAGGGCGAGAAGTCGGTGCAGAACTATCTGCTGCGCGAAGTGCAGACCGTCTATCGCGCGCAGGGTGTGTCGATCGACGACAAGCACATCGAGATCATCCTTGGCCAGATGATGCGCAAGGTGCAGGTCGAGGATCCGGGCGACAGCGACTTCCTGCCGGGCGCGGTGGTGGACAAGTTCCGCTTCCGCGAGTCGAACGCAGCGATGCGCAAGGAGCGCAAGAAGCCGGCGACGGCGTCACCGCTGTTGCTCGGCATCACCAAGGCCTCGCTGCAGTCGGATTCCTTCATCAGCGCCGCGTCGTTCCAGGAGACGACCAAGGTGCTGACCGAAGCCGCGCTTGCCGGCAAGCGTGACGAACTGGTGGGTCTGAAGGAGAACGTGATCCTCGGCCACCTGGTGCCCACGGGCACCGGCTTCCGCAACTACCAGAAGACGCGCGTTCTCAAGAACGTCGACCTGCATGCCGCTGCCGAGGAAATCGGTCGCCTGAGCAAGCAGGGTTTCGTCGATGGCGGGGGGCCGGTCATCCGGCTCGAGGGCATCGACCCGCCGCCGACGCCGCAGAGCCAGGAGGCCGAGAAGGCCTGAAGCGCGCCGCCGGCGCCGCCGGCGGGTTGCAAACCCCAATCGAGTCCCTATCCTCTCGCCCCCTGAATTCCCGGACCGCCCAGCAGCATGCCCACGATCAACCAGCTCATCCGCAAGGGTCGGAAGAAGATCAAGTACAAGAGCAAGTCGCCGATCCTCGACGCCTGCCCGCAGAAGCGTGGCGTGTGCTTGCAGGTGAAGACCATGACGCCGAAGAAGCCCAACTCGGCGCTTCGCAAGATCGCCCGCGTGCGGTTGAGCAACGGCAAGGAGACGACGGTCTACATCCCAGGCGAAGGCCACAACCTGCAGGAGCACTCGATCGTGCTGATCCGCGGTGGCCGTGTTCGCGACCTTCCCGGCGTGCGCTACCACGTGCTGCGGGGCTGCTTGGATGCGTCGGGCGTCGAAAACCGGCGGCGCAGCCGCAGCAAGTACGGCACGAAGCGCCCGAAGAAGTGACCGTCGATCCGCCCACGCTCCCAGCAACGCACCTTCCTCCAGCAGCCTGAATCTCCGATGCCTCGCTCCTACAAGTCCACCGAAGTCCACCTGAAGGGCGACCCCCGCTACAACAACAAGCTCGCGAGCAAGATCATCAACAAGATCATGCTGCAGGGGAAGAAGACCACCGCGCAGCGCCTGTTCTACGGCGCGCTCGACGCGGTCTGCGCCAAGATCGAGGGCAGCGATCCTGTCGACGTGTTCAGCAAGGCGATCGAGAACATCAAGCCGCGCGTCGAAGTTCGCAGCAAGCGTGTCGGTGGTGCGACCTACCAGGTGCCGCGCGAAGTGAACAAGCGCCGCCAGCAGAGCCTCGCCATTCGCTGGCTGGTCGACGCTGCGCGCAGCAAGCGCGGCAAGCCGATGGGCAAGTCGCTCGCCGAGGAGATCTTCGACGCGTTCAACAACCAGGGCGCCGCGGTCACCAAGAAAGAGAACGTGCACAAGATGGCCGAGGCGAACAGCGCCTACAGCCACTTCGCCTGGTGAGCGTCGCGCGGCGCGGCTCGCGCCGGACCGACCGAGGGTCGTAGCCCCGGGGAGGGTGGGCAGCGGCGAGGCCGGTGCTCCCGGGTTCGCGAAGCGATCGGGGTCCCGCAACGAGCCCGCGTGGAATACCTGGGCTTCGTCATCGTCCCATCGGCCTGGCGTTCCCGCCCAAGTGCCGTTCCGTTACGCTCGGTCCGCCGATGAAACTGCCGATCCCGTTCCTCCTCTACGTGACGTCGTTGGGGCTTTTCGGCGCAGCGGGCTGGACGGTCTACGAGATGATGCCCCTGTGGAAGGCGAAGGCGAAGGAGGACGCGACCACAACGGGGCAGAACGACGGGAAGGACGCGCTGGCGCGAGGGCGGGGCAAGGGGCCGGTTGCTGACAACTGGGTCTACGCGGGCGATCCGGCTTCGGAGACGTGGTGGGCCGGGCTGAAGACCGTGAACTTGATCGGCAAGCTGCCACCGCCGCCGCCGCCGCCGCCCGGCACCGTGCCGGAGAAGGTCGAAGTGATCGCGGACGTGCGCCCGCTCGATCAGATGTTCGAGCTGGTGTCACTCGTCTACGACGGTCAGGCTGGTGGCAAGGGCGGTAGCAGCCACGTGATCATCCGCTTCAAGCCCGAGGCGAACGTCGAGCCGCCGGAGTGGTGGGTTCGTGAGAACACGCCGCCGGCTCCCGCCGCGGCAGCGCCCGGTGGGCAACGTCCGACGGATGCCGTCGCTGGTCGCCCGGGCGCCCGCCCGCCACAGAACCCGGCCGGCAACCGCCCGCCCGCCAAGGCGCCGCCGACGTCGCCGTCGGCTCCGATACCGACGTCGCTGGCGGGTCGCGAGATCCTGCAGAAGATCTGGGTGGAGGACGGCGGCGACGCGAGGCGCAGCGCGATGCTGTGGCCGATGAAGCCGAGCCAGGCCGCCGAGGCCGGCAAGGTCGTGCAGGTCGGCACCATCCGGCTCGTGCGCGTGGCCGACGATGCCCAGAGCGCCTACTTCGTGCGCGAACTGCCGCCGAAGGAAGGCGAGGCGCCCGTCGAGCCGAAGGAAGAACGACTGATCAAGACCTCGATGGGGTTGTCGCAGGACGTGCTCGAGGCGCTGCTGTCGCTGCAGGGGCGCGACCCGAAAGCGGTCACGACGCCGGTCACGCCGGCAGTGTCTGTCAATCTCGCCGGCGCCGGCTGGATCGACAGCGAAGAGACGATGCGCGTCGGCAACCGGTTCAACATCGGGCGCCAGGACGAACGGGCCTTCAGCGAGGACACCGATCGGTTCCTGTCGCAGCTCAACGTCGACACGTACGTCGGCAAGCAGACCAAGACGACGGGCCTGATCGTGCGCGGCGTCGATCCGCAACTGGCCAAGTTCGGCGTGCAGGTCGGTGACGTCCTGCTCGAGGTCAACGGCCGCAAGGTCGAGTCGAAGGGCGCGGCGGTGTCGCTCGTGAAGGGCGACTACAAGCGCGGCGTGCGCACGTTCCAGAGCAAGTGGCTGGTCAACGGCCAGGTCGTCGACCGCGTCTACTCGGCCCGCGATCGCTGAGGCCGAAGCGCGCCGCCCGCGAGCAGCGACCGTGGACCTGCTGACCATCGACTGCGGCAACAGCACGATCGACTGTCGGCGTGACGTCGACGGGCTGCGAGTGCGGTTCGACGCGCAGGCAGTTGCCGCGGGAGAACTCGCGCGCTTCGTTCTGCCCGCGGTCCGGCGTTGCGTGATCGTCAGCGTCGCGCCCAGTGTGTTGGCCGCCGTGCAAGCGGCGTTGCGCGAGCGCGCGGTCGAGTCGCGCATCGCCGGCGTCGACGTGCCGTGCCCGCTGCCGCTGGCCTACGACACGCCGACGACGCTCGGGGCGGACCGCTGGGTCGGAGCACTTGCCGCCCATCGCGAACATGGGCGCGCCGTCGTCGTCGACTGCGGATCGGCGACCACCGTGAACCTGGTCGACGCCGACGGGACGTTCCGCGGCGGCGCGATCGCGCCCGGGCTGCGCGCCCTGGCCCTGGGCTTGGCGGCGGCAACGCCCGCCCTGCCGGCGCCCGACCTGGCGGCCGTCCCGGTCTGGCCGCCGCGCACGACGCAGGCTGCGGTCGACACCGGCGTCGTGCTGGGTTGGTGCGGCATGGTCGAACGGTTGGTGACGGCAGCCGTCGCCGCGAGCCGCGGGCCCGTGACCGTGGTGGTGACGGGCGGCAACGCCGAGCGGCTGCTGGCGCACGGCCGGCTGTGCGCGGTTCACGTTCCCGATCTCGTTCACCGGGGCCTCGGGCTGCTGGCGGCTTCGACGACATGGACCTGCTGACTCCGGGCGGCACGGCGGGGGTTGCCGTCGTGCGCGTCGGGCACGGCGAACGCGCCGCCGTGTTGGGCATGCTCCGGCGCAGCGACAACTCGCCGTTCGTACTCCGCGGCGGGTCGCCGCAACGCGCGTTGCTGCGGCTCGACGACGTCGACGTCGACGATGTGTTGGTCGTCGATCGTGGCGACGGCGGCCTCGAACTGCACCTGCACGGTTCCCCGGCGATCCTCACGGCGCTCGCCCGGCACTTCCCGATGGCGCCGGCGGAACCCGCCAACGCCGCCGCGCGGCTGCTGCGCTCGGCTCTCGGCGTGCCCCAACTGCAGCTGGCGCTCGAGCAACTCGCTCTCGACTTCGACGCCAGCCTGGCGGCGCTCGCCGCGTTGCCGGCCGCGCCGCGCCGACACGAGCACGCGGCGGCCCTCCAGCGCTCGCGGCACGCGCTCGCGGCGATCGTGCCGCAGCGCGTCGTGCTCGTCGGCGAACAGAACGCCGGCAAGTCCTCGTTGTTCAACGCGCTGCTCGCGCGGGAACGAGCACTGACGGGACCGCTCGCCGGTCTGACCCGGGATCCCGTTCGCGAGGTCGCGCTGCTCGATGGCTACCCGTACGAACTGGTCGACACGCCCGGGGCTGGCGACGCGGCCGGTGCCGTCGATGCCGCGGCGCAGGCCCGCGGCCGTTCCGAACGGCAAGGCGCGCTCGCGGTGCTCGTGATCGACGCCGCCATCGGGCCGTCGACGCGCGACCTTGCGCTGCTCCCCGAATGCGTGGCCGTGGTCGCGTCCAAGTCCGACCTGCGGCCGGCAGCGTGGCCCGAACGGGTCCCTCGCTCGCTGGCGGTTTCGGCGGCGCACGACGACGGGAGCACCCTGCGCTCCGCGTTCGGCGCCCTGCTGCGGAACCGGCGCCGCTTGCCGCCGGCAGGGGCGGTCGGCGGGTTCGCGGCGCTGGATGCCGAGCAGTGGGAGCGGCTGGAGCGATCCGCCCCGTGACCTGGCGCTCGCGGCGCCGCCCCGCGCGGCGTTGTCCGGGCGGGGATCCGTGTGCATGATGCGCGTCTCGATGGCCAACGACGACAAGCGCGACCTGGTTTCCATCGAGGACCTGAGCACCGCCGAGATCCTCGAGCTGTTCCACCACGCGGACGAGTTCCGCGCGAACCTGCTCGGCTGGTCGGACCTCTGCCGCGGCGCGATCATGGCGACGCTGTTCTTCGAACCGAGCACGCGCACGCGGCTGTCGTTCGAGTCGGCGATGCTGCGCCTCGGCGGTGGCGTCATCACCGCGGCCGACGAGAAGAACACCAGCCGCAGCAAGGGCGAGTCGCTGGCCGACACGGTGCGCGTCGTCGGCGGCAGCTACGCGGACATCCTCGTCGTTCGGCACCCCGAGGATGGAGCCGCCCGCGTCGCGGCCCGCTACGCGCGGGTTCCGGTGATCAACGGCGGCGACGGAGCCCACGAGCACCCCACGCAGACGCTGTGCGACCTCTACACGCTGTGGAAGGAGAAGGGGCGGCTCGAAGGCCTCGAAGTGGTGCTGTGTGGCGATCTGCGCTACTCGCGCACGATCCACTCCTTCTGCTACGCGCTCGCGCGGTTCGGCGCCAACATCGTGACGATGCCGTACCCGGGCTTCGAACTGCCCGACTACGTGCTGCATCGGTTGCGCCGCGACTTCGGCGTCCAGGCAGCGGCGGCATCGGTGGCCGATCTGCCCGGGATCGCCGGCAGCAGCAACGCCGCTGCCTACCTCACTGCCAGCAAGCCGCACCAACTCGCCCTGTTCACCAACCTCACCAACGTCGAGGTCAACCGCATCGACGCGATCTACATGACGCGCGCGCAGCGCGAGCGGCATTCCGGGGAGGACACGTCGAACTACCCGCGCCTCACGCGGTCGACGCTGGGTGCCGAGGCGGCCAAGGACGCGCGCGTCATGCATCCGCTGCCGCGAGTCGACGAGATCGACTACGAGGTCGACGACGATCCGCGGTCGATCTACTTCCGCCAGGCGGAGCTCGGCGTGCCGATGCGGATGGCGTTGATGGCCTACCTGCTCGGCAAGATCCAACTCCGGGCGGCGCGGCCGCCGCTGTTGGCCGTCATGCCCGGCGTCGCCGCCGGTGCTGGCCTGCGCTGCAGCAACGAGCGATGCATCACCAACAACGAGGGCGTGCGGTATCTCGTGCGCGACTTCCGGTTACGGGAGTCCGAAGTGCCGCCAGTCCTGTCGTGCGCCTACTGCGAGCGCGAGGTCGAGGCGCGATTCGTCGGCCACGCGGGCAGTCGGCTCGTGCATCGCTACAACGCCGCCGAGGCGAGGCGCATCAAGCCCGAGAACCGCGTCTACTTCGAGTCCGAGGCGCAGGCGCAGGCGGCGGGCTTCCACTGCCAGCCGAACCACTGAATGTCCGGTCCGCGGCCGCGCGTGCCCGTCGTCGAGCGGTTCCGCACCGAGGGCCCGCGCAACCCGGGAACGGGCTGCCGGTCCCGATCCCGGCTAGTGGTGCTAAGCCGATCGCACATCGCTGGTTGTGGGACCTTGAAGCACGAGGTCCTGGCGGCATGATGTTTGTTGCCCCTCCCAGTTGCCGACGGTCCTGGAAGCCCCATTCCAGCGGCCGTTGGGCGCCTCGATCGCAGTCCCGGCGATCGCGTCCGCCGAGTCCGCTACGGTTCGGCCCGCGATTCCCAGGTCGGCGTCGAGGGTCACTGCCCTCGTGGCCGGCGATGCCGGTCACGCCAACGAACGTTTCCTTGCTCCCATGACCATCGCTGCGCCCACTCCTGCTGCTCGCGCCGTCGATCCGATCCGTTCCTCACTGCGCCCGCGGCGATGGGGTTCCACGCACGTCGCAGTCACCGCGTCCCTGGCGCTGGTGGCGGCGTGCAGTGGTGGGGGATCGCGCGGCACTTCGACGGCTGGCGGCTCGGGGCAGGCCGAGCTGCTGCGGGTCGAGTTCGGGCGGCTGGTGGACGTCTACGGTCTGCAGGTCACGCCGCAGGGTGCGAACATCGCCCTGTATCGCAAGGACGTGGTGATCGGCAGCAACATCCAGGATCAGCGGCCGACGAACTCGTCGGCCAGCGACAGCGAGATCACGTACGACTTCATCGCGTCGGATCCGGACACGCTGCAGCCGCGCCTGTTCATTCCGCGCGATGTCACCAGCAGCGACTTCGCCACGGCCTTCGCAGCTCTCGACGACCAGCTTCGTGAATTGGCGCCGATGGTCGTGGGGCAGAACATCTCTGGTTCGCCGTTCGGCGTGGCGCCTCGCAACTCGGCGATCCGGCTGAAGTTCTCCGGCGCGCTTGGCGTCGACGATTCGTTCTTCGTCACGCGCGACGCCCAAGGCAAGGTGACGGGGCTGCGCAACACCGAGGCCGTGCAGCTGCTGAACATCGTCGGCGATCCAACGCTGCCCAACGGCTTCGTGCCGATGTCGGTGCGGGTGATCGTCGCCGCCGACGAGATCGTCCTCGATCCCGTCTTGCTCGGCAGCGAGGGCCAGCAGTACCAGACCATCAACAACGCCAGCGGCATGCCATCCTCGCCGAACCAATCCGGCGCGAACATCCGCATCGCCCTCGCCCTGGACGGCCCCTTGGCGATTCCGCGCTTGCGCACGGGGAGGAACGAGCTCGTCGGGCTGAACAACAGCCAGCAGCAGTCGGTGGTCCGCGACTTCCGATCGGGCAACAACGAGGACACGTCCGCCGACATCGCTCGCGGCTTCGTGCGTGATCCGCTGCCCCTGCGCGTGATCGGCGAGATCGGGATGTACCTCGAGAGCGTCGAGGAGGTCAACGCGTTCACGCAGGAGGTGACCGTGTTCAAGAACGGCATCTCGCACGAGATCGATCGTGGGGACGTGATGCGGTTCATCGCCGACAGCTCGGGCGTCCCGTTCGGCACCGCAGAGGTCGTCGTCGATCCGACCGACGACTTCAACAGCCCGACGACCCAGCACGTCCGCGTGCGCATCCGGCGAATCGAAGGACTCGAGGGAATCGATCCGGCGAACCTGCCCGGGTACCCGGTCACCGTGACCGATCGCGAGCCGTGGTTGGTGCAGAACGCGCCGCGCGTCGTCTGCGTCGCCGAGTACACCGCCGGCGACGCGGCGGGGCGCGACGACCCGCGGAACTTCCTGGTGTTCTCGCCTGGCCCCCTGCCCGTGAACGGCGTCCAACCGGCGCCGAACGAGTTCGTCTCACCGTTCGCCGCCGCGATCGTGCGCTTCACCAAGCCGATCGACATGTCTTCGGCGCGTTGGGCCGACACCTTCTTCTTCGCGATGCGCGACCTCTCCACGGACGCGAGCATCGAGGATTTCATCGCCACGCGGCCGAACAACCTGGGGGGCCAGGGCATGAATCCGGCGAGCTTCAACCTCGCGAAGTACCGGACGCCGTACCTGATCACGTCGCGGGTCTTCGACGAAGACGGCTCGCAGACTTCGCTGCGCCTGCAGCCTTCGTCGGGGTTCTATCTCGACGACACCATGCGGAATCCGCCGCCGAACTCGGACTTCCGCTACTTCCTGCACCTGATCTCCAACTCGGCGGACGGCGGGATCCGCGATCTCGCGGGCAACGCGGTCGACCTGCAGGGCACGAGCCCCGATCGCAGCAACAGCGTCGTCATCCCGTTCACCGTCGACACCCGAGTGAACGGCACGCAGCCGGTGTTCGCGAACAACCTCGCGATCTCGGTGGTTCGCCGCTTCGCGTCGCGCGACGAGGACGCCAACCCGAGCTACTTCCTGTCGAACGAGGTGCAGGCGCCGACCTCTGGGTCGATCGCGGCGGCCTACCCGCTCGAGGACTTGTTCGGCGGCTTCGTCTACATCGACAACAAGCTGCAGGCTCGCCCGACGACGCGATCGAAGGTCATCGCCGACAACGTCAACCAGTCGCCGGTCGTGCAGAACACGGCGGTGGGGCAGCCGCCCGCGCCGCTGGCCTGGTGCCCGCAGTTCGTCAGCAACGAGGCCCAGATCGCGTCCAACACCGCGAACAACCTGGTCACCCAGGGCATCCAGAACCCGTTGAACCCGTACGGCTGTCGACTGCAGACGCTGTGGCGCGAGATCGACCTCAGCCTGTCGCGCACGGATCCGTTCGACTTCAACCTCGACATCGAACAGATGTACTGGGCGCCCTTCACCGGGACGAACCTCTCGTTCGACGAATTCGATCGCACCAGCCTCTGGCTGGGGCATTCGGAGTACCGGCCAGCACCCTGCGTCGGCGACTTCAGTTCGCTCGCGTCGCTGCCTGGCAGCGGCCTGAAGAACGTGTTCGAGCGCAACTTCGCCTGGAACCCCGTGCCCACCGGCACCGGCACCCAACTGCAGTCGCAGGCGCCGCGCGGCGCGGCCTACGTCGACGCGCCGCTCACGATCAACCCGTCGCAAGTCGTGTACGAGCCGAGTGGCGTCAATCGCTTCCTGCCGCTGCCGCCCTTCAAGAAGCCCTACTTCGTCTACCGCGACGAGACGGTGATCCAACAAGGTGGCAACGCCCAAGCCGGTTCCGATCTCAACACGACGGGATTCCCACCGTACATCCTCTCGCCGTTCAGCATGGGCTCCGGACGCCGATGGGTCGACGGCGGCGCTGGCACCCCCGGCAACGTGACGTTCGTCAACATGTTCTGGAACGACGCGGCGAACCAGAGCCTGACCAGCGGTACCGACTTCTTCACCGGGGGTCTCGTCGGCAACATCGCGCTGCCGCTGCTCGCCGACTTCTGGACCTATTGCGACACGTCGACGCTGCCCGCCGGCGGCGGCTACATCGCGCTCGGGACCAACGGTTGGCAGACCGCGGTCACCGTGCAGTCGGGGCCGGACCCGAACTTCCGCGTGCTGAGCGCCGGCCGTCCGGCGTCACAGGCCGGAGCCGCCGTCTGCAGGGCGCCAAGCGACCAGGCGTGGAACTCGGCTGCAGGCGGCCTGCTGGCCACGGGCGGCTCGACGCCGCCTGGGGACAACACCTTCTACTGGATCATGATGGACGTCGTGAAACGCCAGAGCGTGATCACGAACGGCTTCATCGACATCAACAACCCGCACCGCGTCCCCGAAGGCTTCGCCGATCCACGCTTGGGTCCGTACTACCTTGCTGGTGGCGTGAGCACGGTTCCGATCGACGTGCTGCCGACGTTCGCCTACGAGTTCGACCCGCCGCTGTCGCAGTTGCCCGCCGGCACGTCGCTCGTGCCGCAATTCCGCGGCGCCAGCGTCGTCGATCCGACGCCGTGGTACTGGAACGCGATGATCTCGACGGCGAACGCCCTCTACCCGGACGTCACCAATCCAGCGGTGCCTGGCCAGCTCAGTGCCAGCATGCGCACGCAGATGCGTCCGACGGCCGCCAACTTCCCGTTGGATCCGTACAAGGCCGGCGATGCCCACATGCGCAAGTGGGACACGCGTCTCAACGCCGGCGTGGCTCGCAACTGGTGGACCTACCTCTACAACCGCACCGTCACGAGCTACGTCGAGAATCCGAACGAGTTGATGGACCCCGCCTACACGATCCAGTTCGCTGGCCCGAACGAGTCGTTCACGCCGCGCAGCATCCGCTACTTGAACTGGCGGTTCGTGACCAGCAACAACGCCGACGCGGTGCCCCCGGTCGCACCGACGATCGAGACCTTCGCCCTTTCGTATCGCTTCGAACGCCTGTAGCTGTCGCCCGCCCGGTTCTTTGTCCCTGCAGTCCCTCTCCTGCCCTCAACGCTCGCGGCGAGACCTTGCCCGCCGCGGCCGTGTCCTCAGTGCCATGATCCGAGTCACCCCTGCCCGGCCGTTCTCCCTCGCAATCCTGGTCGCGCTTGCCGGCTGCTCCGGTGGCGGCAGCACCAATGGCACCGGTGGCAACTTCGTCGTCCTCAAGACCGAGCCCGTCGACAATGCGACGCTGTTCCTGAACGACGCGATCCAGATCGACTTCAGCAATCCGGTCGACCTCGACTCGGTTGACCTGACGACGTTCAGCTTCGAGGTTCGCAACCAGCTCGGGCTGGTGGTGGCCGAGCCCGTTGCGGGCACGTTCGAGATCGGCACCAGCCCCGGCGACGCGGTCGCTGGGCGCCGCTTGCGCTTCGTGCCGCGGCTGCCGACCAACGACCTCTTCACCAACGGCGGTTTCCGTCCCGGCCGCACCTACACCGTGCAGCTGGTGGGCGGCAGCCAGGTGAACGTCACGACGATGCTCGACACCGGCGGCAAGCCGCTGGCGCTGCCGAAGAGCTTCCGGTTCTCGACCGCCGATGGCACCACGCCGGCACAGCTCTTCCGCAACACGGCCGCCGGCGGCCCGCGCCGCGCCGGGTTCGAGATCCTGCCGACGCCGGACGCCGCGGGACCGGAAGCCGGCAGGGTGTCGCTGAACAAGCTCGGCACGCCGGCAGTCGAACTGCGGCTCCTGTTCGACCAGCCGCTGAACCCGAGCAGCACCAACGTGCCGGTCAACATCGAGACGAGCCCGCTGCTCCGCAACAGCAGCAACCGCGGACGGATCTTCCTCGAATACAACGACGTCGTGTACGGGCCCAACATCTGGATCCCGGCCGAAGTCGAACTCGAGTCCAACGAGTTGACTGGCGCGACCGTCATCCTGCGGCCGATCGGTGTGCTGCCCAACAACGCCACGGTGCGCGTCATCGTCGAAGCAACGCTCGAGGACATCTCGGGCGAGTCGAACGTGACGTCGGGCGCTGCGTTCCAACGTACCTTTGCGACGTTCCTGACCCGGCGTAGCTACGACCAGCAGTTCGACGCCGCCGTCGATGACTTCCTCGACTCGTCGCAGGTCGACCTGACCGCGGCCTTCGCGGAGCCGTTCGCGGAAGTCGGCCCGGGCTACCTCAAGTCCGGGTTCGCGTTCGAAGGCAGCACGACCGGCGCTGAATTCGAGCCCACGGCGCCAGAGACCGTGCTGAACACCGACTTCACGCAGGTCACGCCCAAGCAGGGCGCGGCCTACAACGTCTCTGGCGGCATCTTCAACTTCCAGAACGTCAGGATCCCGGCGGGCAAGACGGTGCGCGGCACTGGCTCCAATCCGATGGTCTGGCTGGTATCCGGAACGTTCCGGGTCGAGGGCCTGTTGTCGGTTCGCGGCGGCAACGGCGTGGCCGTCAACACGTCGGGGAACGCCAACGTGTCGAAGGCCGGCGGGGCCGGCGTCTGCACCGGCGGCAACGGCGGCGCGGGATCCCCGAGCACCACGGCTCGTGACATCGCGGGGGCGACCGGCAACGGCCCGCTGCAGGTGGTCGGCGGCGGTGGGGCCGGTGGTGCCTTGTCGTGCACCGCTGGATGTGGCCGCGGTGCGGGCGGGGGCGGCGGCTCGTTGGCCACGCAGGGCGACCCGAACTTCAAGCAGAAGACGCAGGCTCCCGCGCCGCCCGGTGTGCCCCTCGCTGTGTTCCAGCAGCAGGGCGGCGATGGCGGCAACGGCTGCATCGGCGCCGCCGGAGCAGTGACGCGGTCCCTGGCCGGTTCGTTGTCGGGGCCGTTGGTGTTCGCCGATGCGCGCGCCGACAACAACTTCTGGGGCACCGGCGTTCGCTTCGACACCCTTCTCCGGATCACCGGGGAACTCGCCGTCCCGCTCGGTGGTGGTGGTGGCGGTGGTGGTGGTGACCTGTCCTTCTCGAACTGCGACCTCACCGACATCAACTTCGAGAACGACAGCTCGGGCGGCGGCGGCGGCGGTGGTGGTGGTGTGCTGATCGTGAAAGCGCTCGGCCCGATCGTCATTGCGGACGGTGGCCGAATCACCGCGGATGGCGGCAGTGGCGGCGCCGGCGAGGCGTCGAGTTCTTCCAGCCGCGGTGGTGGCGGCGGCGGCGGCGCTGGCGGCATGGTGATCCTGATGTCGGCGACGTCGATCGACATCAACGTGCGCGGCAGCAACAACAAGTTCCGCTACGCGGCGCCTGACAACGACTACGACTTCTCGATCTCGGCCGACGGCGGCGTGTGCGTCACGGGCACGCAGACGCCCGCGATCCTCAAGAAGTACCAGCCGACGAACGTCACGACGGGCGACATCGGCGCAGCCTTCGCGACCAACTACGACGCCGTCCCGCTCGGCGGTTTCGGCGGCATGGGGATCGTCCAACTCATGGCACCGCCCGGCGCCAACACCGACGGCACCAACACGCGCCTCGACGACAACATCAACATCTTGCGTTCGACGGCAGCGCAGACCGGAGCGGTCAAGCGTGACCTGATCGCGTGGCGAGGCTTTCCCAACCTGTTCGGACAAGGCGTCGACGATCAGGGCAACGTCATCACGATCGGTGACAACGAGGGCGACATCCGCCCGTCGCCGATCCTCTTGCCGACGCCGTTCGCGTCGAAGTCGCGGCTGCGGTCGAACTGGATCGACACCGGCGCCTCGGTCCGTCGTGGCCTCGCGGTCGACGACAACCTGCCGCGCGGGATCGTCGAGCAGGGTGGGGCGCAGCGTGGGCCGCGGTACGAGTTCGACGGCGTCAACGCGACCACCGGCTTCGTCAACTACCAACTCGTCGGTTCGTCGGCGACGGTCACGGCACCGCTGACGGTCGCGGCGACGAACATCTCGACGGTCAACGCCAACTCGACGCTGCTCGGCAAGCCGGCGTACCGAGTCGGGCTCGCAACCCCCGCGCTCGGCACGGTCGTCGACCGTTTCGCCGGCTACGAAGCGGAGATCCTGAATGGCGTCGACACGCTGCTCGGCTCGTTCCGGATCATGTCGCACACGGGCAGCGAACTGGTGCTCTCCACCGAGGCCGGAGCGTTCCCGGCAACGGCAGCGAAGGCGCGGGTGCGCGCGAAGTTCTTCGACGTCGTGACGAACGGCGTCGGCGGGCTCGGCAGCACCTATCTCGGTTCGACGGGGTCGCGCGTGCCGATCTCGAACGTGCGGATCGGTTTCGCCTTCCACCAGAACCCGCAGACCCCTGCCGCGCAGCGGTTCCCCGCCAATCCGAACGAGTACACGTTCAACCTCGCCGATCCCATGGTCCAGGAGACCGTGCGTGCGCTGGGGATGGCCTTCGTTCAGTGGGACATCGTGTTCGACATCGCCTACAAGGACCTGCCGGCGGACACGCCACCCGCGTTGTCACCGACGACACCGCGCACCGAGTTGCGGTTCCTGCGCCTGCCCTACCGCTTCTGACCCAACTTCTCCCGACCAGATACCGTCGCGCGCGGTGGAACTACTCCGCGGCGACATCCAGAGACTTCGGCCGGCTCGCAGCCGGCCATCGAATGAGGCAAGAGACATGAGACACTCGCGCACGTGGATTGCATCCCTGGCGACCGCCAGCATCCTGGCGGTCATGGCGGGATGTGATGGCAGCACGAAGGCATCCGGCTCGGGCGATCGGCCGACGTTGCTGAGTGTCGACGTCGGGCGCGTCGTCGACGTCTATGCCTACCGGCGTACTGGCGCGTCGACGGATCGCCGTCGCCGGGCGGACCGGACCATCGAACTCGTGCAGCGAAACGTGTTCATCAACGCCGGGGTCGAGGCGCAGTCGCTGTTCGATCCGGCAGGTTCCGAAGTCGCGTCGGCGAACTACGACTTCCTGCCCTTCGACAAGGCCGTCGGACACGAAGAACTCGTGATCCTGTGGGACGACACGGCGGGCAGCGGCGAGGCGCAACGCTTCCAGCAGGCCCTCGCGAGCGCGCAGTCTGGGTTCGGTGCGGTGCCGGCCTCCTACCGCGGCCAGAACACGTTGACGCGGCCGATCCCGATCGTCCCGCGCAACGCCGCGATCCGCCTGCTGTTCTCGGAGCCGCTCGACGTGGACGCGGACTTCTTCGCCGCCAATCCGGGCGCGATCCAGTTGCTCGAGTTCAAGGGCAACCCGGACGTCGTAGCGCCCGCCGATGCGTTCCGCGTGCTGCCGTACCGGGTCATCCCGAGCGGGAGCAGCATCATCCTCGACACGACCATCCTCGGCGGCGAAGCCGGCGCCAGCAGCCTGACGGCGGGCCTGCCGCTGTCGGCGGACAACGTCACCGCCAACATCCGCATCGCGATCCCGACGCGCGGCAGTGTGTTCCCGACCTTCTACGTGCAGGAGGACAAAGTCCCGCAGCTGAACGGCGTCGACAGTTCTGGCCGCGACTCGGTCATCCGTGACTTCCGTTCGGGCAATCTGGCCGACGGCCTCGCCGGACGCCTGCGCGAGCCCGAGGCCCCGATGATCGTCACGTCGTTCGCGATGGGCATCACGGCGGTCGACACCGTGAACAACATCCTGACGATCAACAAGCGCGGCTTGTTCATCCCGGTGCGGGGTCGCTATCCGTTCGTCGACGGCCCGTTGAGCGCCTCGGGGCTGCCACTCGGTCCGCTTGCCGCACCGATCGCTCGACAGCTGAAGGTCGGCGACATCATCCAGCAGACCATCAACGTCGAGGTTTCGCTCGGCGTCTTCGAGTCGGTGACCCTGCGCGCCGAAGTGTTGCAGAACCTCAGCACCGGCACCGTGGTGACCGACCCGGTGCTCGGTCTGGCCTTGAATCCACTTCCCGGCGACTCGGGCCAGGGTGAACTGACGCCGACCGTGCAGGTGCGTGTCGCGTCGGTGTTCGCGGGTGTCGCGTCGAACGGCGCGCGCCAGCGGTTCTCGTCCAATGGCACCTTGGATGGCCAGGACTGCCTGGTCCGCGCCCGCTACTACGAGGAAGTGCCCTTCGCCGGCGGCGCCGGGAACCTGTCCGATCGTCCGTGGCGCAACCTGTTCGCGCGCATCGAGCCGAAGCCCGCGGTTCCCGCGGTCGATGTGCAGCCCAATGCATCGGTCGCCATCGAGTTCACCAAGCCGATGGACCTCGACCAGGTCGATGCCACGAAGAACCTCCTGATCACGAATCGGCCGGTGGCGCTCGAGTCGTTCGCGGCGCAGATGACGGACCCGAAGCGGGCGACGACGCGCGTCGTGCCCACGCGCCTGACGGACCTGCTCGGTGACGGCACCGTGTTGCGTCTGCAGCCGCCGAGGGGGCTCTTCCATGCAGCCGGCATCGCCGAAAGCTACAGCGTGCACGTTCGCCTCGGTTCGGCGGGAGTTACCGACCTCGCCGGCAACGCGCTCGACCTCTTCGACAATCCGGCGTCCCCGCAGGACAGCTGGTCGGTGGACTTCTCCCTTGCTCCGGGAGCTACGCCGAACAACGTCGCGTGGCACACCTACCTGTTCGAGTCCGAGGACGAAGACGGCACGTTGCCGGGTTCCCCCGACCTGTTCGGTCAGTACCGCCTCGAGAACGGTCGTCTGACGGGGGCCAGCGGCGTGCGGTTCGGCCGCTCGGCCGACCAGCAGAACCTCTCCACGATCAGCCGCATCAACCGCGGTGAGTGCTGGGATCCACGCAACCCGACCCTGCAGGGCAACCCTCCCGTGCCGACGCCGGCGACGGGCAACAGCCTGGTGCTGCCGACAGCGCCGCTCGACCAGGCCGGACTGCCGCACCCGGGCCTGCTCTATTGGAATCCGCGCATGAGCGACTCGATCGGTCCGAATCCGCCGGCACCGCAGGTGTTCGAGTATTGGCAGACGGTGCCGCAGCCCGTTGGCCGCGTCATCGAGCCGCTCAAGCCGCAAGGGTCGCGCATGCAGATGCGCTACATCGAGGACGACTTCAGCCTCAGCTACCGACAGCCATCCGAGTTCGGCCTCGACGTCGAGCAGCTCTACTGGTCGACCTTCAACGACGAGACCGTGCTCTACGACGTCTTCGATCGGTTCACGATGTCGCTGAGCCACGCCCGCAAGCGTCCGGACGAGTTCTGGTTCATCGTCTATCCGCCGCCGCAGCCGGCGACGCCGCCGCAGTGCGTGATGGCCTGCGCCAGCCTGAACAGCGGCCTGTCGACGGTGTTCGCCGACAACGTGCTCGAAGGCACGACGCCCGTGCCGGTGTTCGCGGACGCCGTCTACACGATCAACCCGAACCTCGCGTTCCGCACCACGGAGAACGTCAAGTACGTGCCGTTCCCGCGCTTCGATCGCACCTACACCTGGCGCGACTCGCGCCTCGTGACCGTCGACGGCAGCGGCAACGTGATCGGGCTCGGTGGCGCCCTGCAACCCGGCGGCGTGCCGCCGAACAACGACGTCACGGCCAACATCGACTCGCCGTGGATCCAGAGCGTGCCGCTCGACACGACCGTCCAGCCTCCGGTGCCCGACCCCGAGTTCTTCGCCAGCGGAGCGTCGATCTACGTGAACGATCCGGCGGACTTCGGCGGCCTGAACCAGCGCGATCATGATCCGATCGCGCTGCCGCTGCTGGTCGACTTCAAGATGTTCGCGGACAACCCCGCCAACGGCCTCGCTTCCGGCGCCAACGGCTTCCAGGTCGCCACGCTCGGCCCGCCGACCTACGGGTTCCCGGGTGCGCCCGGCGGCTACTACGACAGCTTCCGCTTCCCTGGCTGCGGCGCAGCCGCACCGCCGTGGCCGGCCGTGCGTGTGCACCAATCCGGCGGCTTCGACCTCTTGTCGCCGCAAGTCGCCATCCTCGTCGACCCGGCGAACACCCAGTCTGCCACCGGCAGCAACGTGAAGGATGCCGGTCTCGGCGCCGCCCAGACCGGACTCTTCACCGCGCCTGCGCGCGACGGCATGCTGAACTGGGCGCGTGCCGACTTCGTGCGCAAGGTATCGACGGCCACCTTCGGCTTCTTCGACACTCTGCAGCCGCAGCGGGCGCAGTTGGTCGATGGCGCCGGCGCGGTCCTGCCGGCGGAGGTCGGGTTCCCGAACCTGCTCGCCGTGGACCCGGCGCTGCGCATCGACAACCTGGTCATCCAGATCGATCCGCCGCAGGTGCGGCAGCCGGCGGGCACCTCGATCGTGGTCGAGATGCGCGGGGCCGACACCTTCACCAACTCCGGGACGCTCTACAACCCGAGCTTCGCCGGCCAGAGCCCCAGCGACGCGTTCGACACGCGTGGCAACCTGCTCAATGCCAACTACGCCTGCGAGGCGTATCGGTACTCGACGCCGAACTTCAACAGCGTGCCGCGTATCGCCGCCACCGGCCTCACGCGCTACGTGACCGAGGATCAGATCAACCTGATCCGCAACCCGGCCAGCGGTCTGCTGCCGCGGTTCATGAACCTGCGCGTGGTGATGACCAACAACGTCGACGTGACGCCGGCGCTGTCGCCCTCGATGCGCAGCATGAGCATCATCTACAGCACGGCGCTTTCGCAGTAGCGTCGTGCCCACGTGGGAGCCCCCTCGTCGCCGCTGGTTCGGGGGCGAGGGTGCCGGAGGGCACCCAAGCCGGAGCTTCGCGCGGTCTGGATCGTCGGCGCGCCCGCAACCCGCAGGCGTGCTGCGATTCTGGTTGCGGTGGCGTAGCATCCGATGATCGTGCGATGAGACCGGCTCTTGGTCCGCTTGCGTCGGCCTTGGCGACCTTGGTCGTCCTCGCTGCCTGTTCGCGCAGCGGCGACCGCCCCGCGTTCCACGTCGCCCGCACGGCGCCGGATGTGGCGCCCGGCACAGCGCCGCTGCTGCTGAACGACTCGGTCACCGTCTACTTCTCCGCTGACGTGATGCCGGTGAGTGTGACTCCGGACTCGTTCGTCGTCATCGACGAGCGCGGGGACCGCGTGCCTGGTTCGCTGACCATGGGCACGAACTGGGTCGCGTTCCATCCGACGCCGCCCTTCGCGCCCGACCTCGCCGATGGGTCGTTCCGTCCAGGCGGGGTCTACCGACTGCTGATCGCCGGATCGCCGCGTCCCGATGCCGTCCGTGCTCGCGACGGGAGGCGCCTCGACCAACCCGCGACCTTCGAACTGCGCGTCGCCGGGCTCGAGGATCGGCCGTCCGGGCTGCCCGCGCCGCTGCGCCCGGTGGCCGCCGATGTGCCGTTCGTGATGCACGTGCCGGAGGCAGCCCTGCCGGTCCCCGCCGACGAGCCACGCCTGCAGGTTCACTTCTCGCTGCCACTGCTGCCGTCGTCGGTCACGAGCGAGGCCTTCGAAGTGACGCTGCTCGACGGCGCTGCCGTCGAGGAGATCGTGCCGCGGCGCGTGCGCGTCGTCACCTGGAGCCTCGACGCGCTGCCGGGCAGCTCGGTCGAGATCGATCTCGGGGCGATGCCGCGCCGGTTGCGTGGTGGCGCCAGCCGGCCGCTGCGCGCGGGGACCCTGGTCAACGTCGCGTTGCGCAGTGGCGCCACCTCGGTGCTCGACTACGCCGGACGAGCGCCGCTGCAGGCGTCCGCGCAGTGGAGTGTCGTGCCAGGCGGTTCGCTCGCGATCGCCGAGTGGCCTGCGGCCAAGGACACGCTCGCGGCTGACGACGAACTGTCGCCGACGTTCGAGTCGCGCGCTGGCGGCATCCGGCCGCGAGTTCGCGTCGAGGCCGGCGACGGCAGCCTCGGCGTGTTCCGGCCTCGCGTCGACACCGTCCTGCGCGCTGGCGAACCGTTCGACCGTGGCGACGGTCGAATCGTCGTCAGCAACGGCAGCGAGTTCCCGTTCCTCGCGATCGATGTTCCGACCGGCGTCACCGTGCGCGTTGACGCTGCGAACGGGCCGGTGCGGCTGCTGGCCTGCGGTTCCGTGCGCATCGCCGGTGTGCTGGTCGTGGACGGCCCGCCGCGCGCGCTGCAACACCGTCGCCTGCAGCAGCCGGTCGCCGACCTTGCTGCCAGCGTCTCCGTGGCCCTGATCGCTGCCGGAGGCATCGAGGTGACCGGAGCCATCACGAGCACCGCGCCGCCACAACCCGATGCCACGTGCCTGCTGCTGGCCTCGGCCGGGCCGCTGGACTTGCGGCACATGACCGGGGAATTGCCGTTCCACACCCTGCTCGCGTTCGAGTCCGGCGGCGAGGCGATCCGCGGCGCCCGGGGCCAGAGCGTGCCCTGCGTGGCGACCTTCACCTATGGCGTGGCGCCCGGAGCAGCGTTCGTGGTGCAGGGCACGACATCCTGGCGGCAACTGCCGTTCGATCGCGACGCCGGCGTGGTGGAGATCGTCGACGCCAGCGACGACCTCGACATCGCGTGGCAGGCCGCGCCCGCCGACCCGGTGCGACGTTCGGAGCCCGACACGACGCTCGGGCGCGTGGGTCGCCTGCAGCCGGTCCGGCACGGCGAGGCGATCTCGGCGGGGCCGGGAGCGTTCGTGCGGTTCTCGCTGACGGCCAGGGTGCGCAGTGGGCAGGAACCGGCCCGCGTGCGCGAACTTCGCATCCGCGAACGCTGATCCGCCCGGTCAGCCGCCCAGCAGCGCACGGTGGATTCCGGTTCGGCGGGACCGTATGCTCGCGCCCCGCATCGTGGATGTTCGTCGCCGTGGGTCAGCACGGTGAACGGCGGTCGTTGGGGCCGCATTCCGTCGGTGCGTGGTCAGTTCCATGCCGGCTTGGCCCGGCGGCGGTGGCGTTTCGATGGGCATCGTGTTCGAGGTGGGGGCAGCCCTGCTGGGAGCCTGCGTCGGCTCCTTCTCGAACGTCGCCATTTGGCGGCTTCAGCAGGAGCAGCCGTCGCAGCGCTCGCTCGGCGGCCGCTCGCGATGCCCACACTGCGGTGCGCCGATCGCGTGGCGGCACAACGTGCCGGTGCTCGGCTGGCTATGGCTGCGTGGCGTCGCAGCGTGCTGCCGCCGGCCGATCGCGTTGCGCTACCCGCTCGTCGAACTGCTCGGCGCGGGCCTGTTCGCGCTGCTCGCCGCGTCGATGACGAGCCCGGTGATCCCGACCGCCGATGGTGTCGTCGTCGACTGGGCAGGCGCAGCCGAGTTCGTGGTCCGGGCCGCGTTCCTGACGCTGCTGCTCGTGTTGTCGTTCATCGACCTGGACACGCAGTTGCTGCCCGACGTGCTGACGAAGCCGGGCATCGCTCTCGGCCTGCTGGCAGGATTCTGGCCCGGCGTTGCCGGCGCGATCAGCAGCGACGATGCGGTGCCGCTGGCGTTGCGCACGCTGCTGGCGAGCCTCGCCGGCATGCTCGTCGGCGGCGGCGTCACCTGGGCGATCCGCGCCGTGGGCAGTTGGGCGTTTCGTCGCGAGGCGATGGGTTTCGGCGACGTCAAGCTGATGGCGATGATCGGCGCATTCCTCGGGTGGCGCGGCGCGCTGCTCACGATGTTCCTCGGCTGCGTGTTCGGCGCCGTCATCGGTGGCGTGGGCGCGCTGCGGGGCCGCGCCAGCGTCATCCCGTTCGGTCCATTCCTGTCGCTGGGCGCCGTCGTCGCGGCGTTTGCTGGCGCGGTCATCCTCGAGTTCCTGTTCACGACCTGGCCCGAGTGGCAACGGCAGAGTGACGGTGCGCCGTGGATTCTGTTCGGCGCCGCGCTCGTCTCGCTCGGGCTGCTCTTCGTCCTCGTCCGCCGTGGTCGTCGCCACGGCTGACTCGTCCACGATCCGATCCAACCAACCACAACCAATCGCAGAGCTGTTTGATTCGCCAGGGAGGCACCATGTCGATCCGCAAGTCGTTCCTTCTCATCTCGCTCGTGGTCTCGTCGTTGGCGACGAGCTGCACCACGCGCTACCAGGACATGCTGCGCGAGCGTGACGAGCGCATTCGCGAACTCAGCGGCAACGTCGCGCAGCTGCGCGGCGAGAACGAAGAGCTGCAGCGGCGCGCCGCAGCGCCGCAGCCGCGCGAGGCCTCGGCCAAGCCGGAGTCGCCGAGCCTGATCGACGACGTCCAGAACGACGTCGGCAGCGATGCCAGCGTCAGCTACCGCCGCGGGCGCATCAGCATCGGCGTCGAGGATTCGGTGGCGTTCGACTCGGGCAGCACCGTCCTCAAGGACGGCGCGAACCGCGTGCTGCGCAACGTCGCGTCGGTGCTGAAGAGCCGGTTCGCTGGCAAGCGCTTCTACGTCGAGGGCCACACCGACTCCGACCCGATCAGCAAGACGAAGGACAAGTTCCGCGACAACCGCCACCTGTCGACCGAGCGGGCGGACGCAGTCGCTCGCTACCTGATCCAGCAGGGCGTTCCGGAATCGGCGGTCGTCGTCGTCGGCTACGGCCAGCACGATCCGCGCGACCCGAAGGCCAAGGCGCGCAACCGCCGCGTCGAGATCGTGGTCGGCGACGGGATGTGATCCTCGCGGGCGCAGGCCGCGGCGGCCTCGCCTTGCAGGATGGCGGGCCCTCGGTATGACACGAGGGTCCCTGCAGCTTCGGTCCTGTATCGGCCCGGGTTTGTCCGGGTGCCGCAGCTGCGGGGTCACGTTTCCGGCACCCGCTAGCGGGTGCCATGTCCCCTCGGAGTGACCCATGGCATCTGGATCGGATGGCATCCGCAACGTCGCCCTTTTCGGGCACGGACATTCGGGCAAGACCGCACTCGTCGACGCGGTCGCGTTCCACGCCAAACTGACCTCGCGCCTCGGCACGACCGCCGATGGCTCGAGCATCAGCAACACCGAGCCGGAGGAGAAGGAACGCAAGCAGACGCTGGCGGCGCACCTGTTCCGCGTGCCGCTCGGGTCGGTGCGGCTCAACCTGTTCGACACGCCCGGGCACCCCGACTTCGCTGCCGACGCGATCGCCGCGATCGATGTCGTCGAGACCGCGGTGTTGTGCGTCAACGCGAGCAACCCGCTGACCTTCCACGCGCGACAGCTGTGGGCCGCTGCCGGTGCTGCCGGGGTCGGTCGAGCGATCGTGGTCACGCACCTCGACCAGGAGAAGACGAGCTTCGAGAAGGTGTTGGCCGAACTGCGCAGCGCCTTCGGCCACGCGGTTGTGCCGGTGACCTACCCCAACGCCACCGGCGCCGCGTTCACCTCCGTGCACATGGTCACGCACGACGAAGGCCCCGATGCGACCAAGTACCACGACATGATCGAGGAGGACGAGGCCGAGGTCGACGACACGCTGATGGAGCACTACTTGTCGACCGGCCACCTCGAGCCTGGCGAATTCGAGGCGAACCTGCGGCGAGCCGTCGCCCGCGGCAAGCTGGTGCCGGTGTTCGCGGCCTGCCCGCAGCGCGGGCTCGGCATCGCCCAGTTCTGCGAGTTCGTGCAGGAGCACTTCCCGTCACCGGTCTGCTTCGGCGCTCGCGCGGCCGGGAAGACGGCGGACGGCGCGCCGACCGAAATCGTCGAACCGAGCGACGGCCCGTTCGCGGCCAAGGTCTGGAAGTCGCTGTCCGACCCGTATGTCGGCCGGCTGACGTTCCTGCGCTGCTTCCGCGGCAAGCTGCAGAAGGACCAGGTCGTCGTCGACGTTCGCACCGGCAAGACCGCGAAGGTGGCGCACCTGCTCGACGTGCATGGCAAGGAGACCAAGGAGATCCCGGCGGTGTCGGCCGGCGACCTGTTCGCCATCAGCAAGATCGACGACTTCGGCCATGGCGACACCGTCACCGTCGAGAGCGCTCCGTTGGTGTTCCCGCGGCCGAAGTACCCCGAGCCGACCTACGCGCGGCACGTCTGGCCGAAGGCTCGCGGCGACGAGCAGAAGATCGGCCACGCGATCGAGAAGCTCGCGGCGGAGGATCCGATGCTGCACTACCACCGCGACAAGGAGACCGGTGAGTTCCTGGTCACGGGCATGAGTCCGCTGCACCTCGAGATCACGTTCCAACGCCTGCATCGCCGGCATCAGGTCGACGTCGACCACGGGCCGCCGACGATCCCGTATCGCGAGACGATCACCGCGCGTGCGGAAGGCCACCACCGCCACAAGAAGCAGACGGGCGGGCGCGGCCAGTTCGCCGAGGTCTACCTGCGCGTCGCGAGCAAGGCGCACGGCGAGGGCTTCGAGTTCGTCGACGCCGTGGTGGGCGGTGCGATCCCGCGCCAGTTCATCCCGGAGGTCGAGAAGGGCGCGCGCAAGTTCATGGCGAAGGGGGCGCTCGCCGGGTTCCCGGTCGTCGACGTCCAAGTGGAGGTCCACGACGGCAAGTACCACGACGTCGACAGCGACCAGCTCAGTTTCCAGATCGCTGGGGAACGCGCCGTGCACGATGGCTACATGAAGGCGCGTCCGATCCTGCTCGAGCCGATCATGGACGTCGTGATCCAGGTGCCGGAACGGTTCACCGGCGACGTCGCCGGCAACCTGTCGAGCCACCGGGGCCGCATGTCCGGCATGGAGGTCGAGCACGGCGTGCAGACCATCAAGGCGCAGTGCCCGCTGGCGGTGATGCTCGACTACAGCACGCAACTGCGGTCGATGACGGCGGGGGAAGGCACTTTCACGATGAAGTTCGCGCACTACGAAGCCGTGCCGCCGAACCTGCAGGCCGAGATCGTGCTGAAGCGCAAGGCGATCGTCGATCAGCACCACAGCGGCCACTGACGCCGCGACACCGCGTGGGCCGACTGCCGCGTTCTGCGACAGTCGACGGCCGCGCGCCCGCCTCCGCCCGCCGCCTGCGCGGGCCCTCGCCGGCTCCGGCTCAATCCGGCAGCCGTCCCGGGCCGATACCGGGGGCGACCGGTCACGCCGACCGGTCGTGCACAGGAGCGCGTTGCCATGGTTTCGATGGAAGAGCTGCTGAACCTGATGGTTCAGCGCGGTGGTTCGGACCTTCACCTGTCCTCGGGATCGCCGCCCAAGATCCGCATCGACGGCAAGCTCGTCGACACCGACTACGAGCCGCTGATGCCGGAGGCGACGAAGAAGCTCGTCTACTCCGTGCTCGGCGCCGACCAGGTCGCCAAGTTCGAGAAGAACCTCGAGCTCGACTTCTCGTTCGGCGTCACCAACCTCGGCCGCTTCCGCACGAACGCGTTCCTGCAGCGCGGCACGGTCGCCGCGGTGCTCCGCGTGATCCCGTTCGAGGTCTACGACTTCCAGACCATCGGTCTGCCGGTCAAGGTCTGCGAGTGGATCTGCAACCTGCCGCGCGGCCTGGTGCTGTGCACGGGCGCCACGGGCTCGGGCAAGTCGACCACGCTCGCGTCGATGGTCAACTACATCAACGAGTCGCGGCAGAACCACCTCGTCACGATCGAGGACCCGATCGAGTTCCTGCACGCCAACAAGAACTGCCTCGTCAACCAGCGCGAGGTCGGCGCCGACACGCTGGGCTTCGAGAAGGCGTTGAAGTCGGTGCTGCGCCAGGACCCCGACGTCGTGCTGATCGGCGAAATGCGCGACCTCGAGACCATCGAGGCGGCGTTGACGCTCGCCGAGACCGGCCACCTGACGTTCGCGACGCTGCACACGTCCGACGTCCAGCAGACCGTCAACCGCATCGTCGACGTGTTCCCGGCGCACCAACAGCAGCAGATCCGCACCATGCTGTCGTTCACCCTGCAGGCCGTCGTCTGCCAGCAGCTGGTGCCGCGCGCGCAAGGCCGCGGCCGCGCGCTCGCCGCCGAGGTCATGATCGTGAACCCGGCGATCCGCGCGTTGATCCGCGACAACAAGGCGCACCAGATCATGTCGATCGTGCAGACCGGCGGCGCTGCCGGCATGCGCACGATGAACCAGTCGCTGTTCGAGCTCTACCGCGCCGGCACCATCAGCTACGAGGACGCCATCGGCAGCAGCAGCGACGAGGCCGACTTCCAGCGGTTGATGGAGCGCTCCGGTGCGGGGAGCAGCGGGTTGTCGTCGAAACGCCCGGTGCGCTGAGCCATGAGCCAATTCGCGAAGAAGCTGCGCGGCATCCTCGAGAAGTCGGGCAAGCTCGACGGCCCGACCGGGGAGACGTTGCTCGCCGAGGCGCTGGCGCAGAAGCGGCCGTTCACCGAGGTCCTGGTCAAGAAGGGCGTCGCGACCGAGCAGGAACTGGTGGCCTTGATCGCCAAGGCGGCCAACGTCGCACCGATCGACCTCGCGAAACTGAGCGTGAACAAGGAAGTGCTCGAGTCGGTGCCCGAAGCCGTGGCCCGCGAGTACGGCATCTTCCCGGTCGACAAGATCGGTTCGATCATCACCGTCGCCGTCGCCAACCCGTTCGACGTGCTGAAGCTCGACGACATCCGCACGGTCACCGGCTGCCAACTGCGCGTCGTCGTCAGCACGGCCGAGGAGATCGAGAAGACCCGCGGCAAGGGCTACCAGAAGGAGACCGAGTCGGTCGACGGCATCCTCGGCTCGTTCGACGGCGCCGACGTCGAACTGAAGGAGGCCGAGATCGATGAGGAGGGCACCGACCTCTCCGCGCTCAGCGACGAGGGTTCGCCCATCGTCAAGCTGGTCAACAAGATGATCCTCGACGCCTGCAACACCGGCGCGTCGGACATCCACATCGAGCCGTTCGAGAAGAAGGTGCTCGTGCGCTACCGCAAGGACGGCGCGATGAGCGAGGCGATGACGCTGCCCAAGCGCATGCAGAACAACATCACCTCGCGCATCAAGATCATGTCCAAGCTGGACATCGCCGAGAAGCGCAAGCCGCAGGACGGCAAGTTCCAGATGAAGATCGGCAACAAGGCGATCGACTTCCGCGTGTCGATCCTGCCGGTCGTCTGGGGCGAGAAGACCGTCTTCCGCATCCTCGACTCGAGCAACCTCGCGCTCGACATCAAGTCGCTCGGCTTCGAGCAGAAGTGCATGGAGGACTACCTGTGGGCCTGCGCGCAGCCCTACGGGATGATCCTCGTCACCGGCCCGACCGGCTCCGGCAAGTCGACGACGCTCTACTCCGCGGTCAAGCACATCGCCGCACCGGACATCAACCTCGTCACGGTCGAAGATCCGGTCGAGTACCAGCTCGAGGGCATCAACCAGGTGCCGGTGAACGTCAAGGCCGGTCTGACCTTCAGCGGTGCCCTGCGGTCGATCTTGCGCCAGGACCCGGACGTGGTGCTGCTCGGCGAGATCCGCGACCAGGAGACGCTCGAGATCGCGGTCAAGGCCGCGCTGACCGGCCACCAGGTGCTGAGCACGCTGCACACCAACGACGCGCCGTCGACGATCACGCGCATGGTCGACATGGGCATGGACCCGTTCATGGTCGCCAGTTCGACCCTGCTGATCTGCGCGCAGCGGCTCGCCCGCAAGCTCTGCAGCAACTGCAGGAAGCGCGTCGAGATGTCCAAGGACGCGTTGCTGCGACTGGGCTTCAACGAACAGGACCTGCAGCAGCCGATGGAGATCTACGAGCCGGTGGGCTGCCCACGTTGCAACGCGGGCTACAAGGGTCGCTTCGCGCTGCTCGAGACGATGCGCATGTCCGAGCAGGTCAAACGCATGGTCGTCGAGCGTGCGCACATCGCCGACATCAAGAAGCAGGCGCTCAGCGAGGGCATGTTGACGCTGCGCCGCTGCGGCCTGCTCAACGCGTCGCGCGGCAAGACCAGTCTGCAAGAAATCGAGGCGTCGACGATGGCCGACTGAGGCCAGCGGCGAACCTGCATCCAGGGAACCAGGGGTAGGGGATCATGACGACGAAGTTCAAGTTCGAAGCGAAGGACGCTGCCGGCAAGGTGGTGAAGGGCTCGGTGACCGCGGCCTCGCAGTCCGACGCCGTGGCCGACTTGCGCCGCCGCAACCTGCAGCCGATCGACGTCGCCGCGGCCGGCGGTCTGGCGTCGTGGTTCGGCAAGGCGAAGGGCGACAAGCGGAAGCAAGCCAAGCGCGCGTCGTGCAAGAAGGGCGAGCTCGAGGTCTTCACGCGGCAGCTGGCGACGATGCTCGGCGCGGGCATCCCGATGCTCGAAGCGCTCGAGATCCTCGCCGATCAGGCCGAGAGCCCGGGCTTCGCGTTCTGCCTCGACAAGGTCGTCAACGACATCCGCTCCGGGTCCGACCTGTCGAAGGCGATGGAGCCGCACAAGCGCGTCTTCTCGCACATCTACGTCAGCATGATCCGCGCCGGCGAAGTCTCCGGCCAGATCGACATCATCCTCACGCGCCTCGCCGAGTACCTCGAGGCCGCGGCGCATCTGCGCAGCGAGATCAAGTCGGCGATGACCTACCCGGTCATCTCGCTGGTCCTGGTCATCGGCATCGCCTCGTTCCTGATGATCGGCATCGTGCCGTCGTTCAAGCCGGTGTTCGAGTCGCTCGAGGTCGAGCTGCCGGGTCTGACGGTCGTGATCATGGACATCGCGTTCTTCATGCGCGACTACTGGTATCTGATCTTCGGCGGCATGTTCGCGGCGTTCGTCGCCATCAAGGCCGCGTGCAAGACGCCGCGTGGGGCGTTGGCTCGCGACCACGTGATGCTGCGCCTGCCGGTGTTCGGCGTGCTGTTCAAGAAGGTCGCGCTGTCGCGCTTCGCGCGCACGTTCTCGACTCTGGTCAAGAGCGGCGTGCCGATCCTCGGCGCGATGGAGATCGTGTCCGACACCTCGGGCAACCTCGTGATCTCGCGCATCGTCGACGACGCGCGCGACAGCGTGCGCAACGGCGAGAGCCTGTCGGATCCGTTCATGAAGTCGAACGTGTTCCCGCCGATGGTCGTCAAGATGATGTCGATCGGCGAACGGTCGGGCGCGCTCGACGCGTTGCTCGAGAAGATCGCCGAGTTCTACGACCAGCAGGTCGAGGCCGAGGTGAAGGGGCTCACGTCGATGATCGAGCCGATCATGATCGCGATCATGGGCGTGATCGTCGGCGGCATCGTGCTCGCGGTGTTCCTGCCGATCTTCAAGCTGCAGGAGAAGCTCTCGGGCGGCTGATCCGGGGAACCAGACGATGAACCACACCCTCTCGCGAACCCTGCTCTACGGCGGGGCGGCGGCGTTGCTCGGGACGCTCGGCCTGTTCTGGAAACTCGGCTCGACGGATGCCGACGTCGTGACGTTGCTGAGCAGCGCCGACGTGCAGCTGCGGCTCGCGCACGGCATTCCGGAGCGCGACAAGCAAGGCGCGGTGCTCGACTCGCGCGAGCGCATGATCACGGCCGCCGAGCAGCACCTGGCGACTGCCGAACGCCTGCAGCCCGGCATGGCCGTGACCGCCGAGTTCACCGGCTTCGCGCACATGCTGCGCGGCCGCTTCGAGGAGGCCGCGGCCTGCTACGAGCGCGCAGCCGCCTGTGCCGACTGCGGCGCCGAACAACGCGACGTGCTGTCGTTCAACCAGGCCCGGATGCTGGCGAAGGCCGGCCGCTTCGAGCAGGCCCTGGCCGTCTTCGGGCGGCACGCCGCGGCGCTCGATGCCCGCTACGGGCATCAGCGCGTGATCGAAGAAGCGGCGATCCTGCAGCAGCTCGGCCGTGCCGCCGACGCCGTGCAGCGTGTGCTGCCGGTGCTCGCGGACGCACAGGCGGATCCCATGGCATCGGTGCAGGCCGCCGTGCAGTGTCTCGAATCAGGACGTCCCGACCTCGCCGAACCGGCCCTGGAACGCGCCGCGGCGCAGGTTCCGATCGCGGACTACCACCGGGCGCGGCTCAAGTTGTCGCGGGGGGACGTCGATACCAGTCTCGTTCTTCTGGAGCGTGCTGCGAAGGCACAGCCGGCCGAGGTTAGGCGACAGCTCGACAACGACGCTGGCGCCTGGTCGGCGGTGGCCACGCACGCGCGATTCCGGGAGATCACCGAGCCGGGCATGGCCGCACCAGCGCGCTGAGTCCGGTCCGGGTGCAGAAGGGGGCGGCGGTCACGTCGATCGTCGTCGGAGAGTTGTCACGGAGAACCAAAATGAAGCGGGAACAGGGCTTTACACTCATCGAACTGATGATCGTCGTCGCGATCATCGCCATCATCGCGTCCATCGCGATTCCAAACCTCCTCAGCGCGCGGCTGAACGCCAACGAATCGGCGGCCATCGCCACGCTGAAGAACATCAGCTCGGCGCAGTCGCAGTGCCAGGCGTCGTCGGTCATCGACGTCAACAACAACGGCGCCGGCGAGTACGGCTACTTCGGCGAGCTGTCGGGCGCGCAGACGGTGCGCGGCGGCACGCAGCGCATCAGCCCGCCGGTCCTGTCGACGGCGTTCGGCAACGTCGCGGCCGCGCGCGTCGCTCGCTCGGGCTACACGTTCCAGATGTTCCTCCCGGACGACGCCGCCGCGGGCATCGCCGAGGACGCGACCGGTGGCGACACGGGCAACGACAACGGCGTCGATGCCGGCCAGGCCGAGACGCTGTGGTGCTGCTACGCGTGGCCGCAGGTGTACGGCAACAGCGGCAAGCGCACGTTCTTCGTCAACCAGAGCGGTGACGTCCTGGCGACGAACGCGGCGGCGGTGCAGTACAGCAACGCGACCGGCGGCACGGTCCCGGACTACGACGCGGCCTTCATCGGCACCGGCACGATCGCGATGAGCGCGGCCGTCGCCGCGAACACCGTCGGCGTCGACGGCAACACCTGGGTCGTCGTCAACTGACCGATCCGGCATCGCCCGCGCGGCCAGGCCGCGCCGGTGGTGCCCGCAAGCCCGCGACCGGCAGCGATGCCGGGCGCGGGCTTGCTGCTTTTTCGGGCGGCGGCTCCGGTCGGCGGTAGCGAGCTGCCGATACCACCGGGCATGCCGGCAAAGCTGTCCCCCCCGGGCAAGGCGCACCCCGAGACTCTGGCGCAGCTGATGGCGGTCGGCGAGCTGCCGACGGCGCGCCCCGAACTGCTGGTGGCGCCGCTCGCTGGCGACCCCGGCGCGCTCACGGGCGCGCCTGCGGACCGCCGTCGTGTGCAACGCCTTTCGGTCGTGATCCCGGCGCGCAACGAGGAGCTGAACCTGACGGCCCTGCTCTCCGAAGTGCGCGCCGTGCTGCACGGGGCCGCGCTGCCGTTCCACGAGGTGCTCGTCGTCGACGACGGCTCGAGCGACGACACGCCCGCGATCGCGGCGAAGAACGGCGCCCGCGTCGTGCGCCACGCCGAGAGCCTCGGCAACGGTGCAGCCGTGAAGCGCGGCATCCGTGAGGCGAAGGGCGACTGGATCCTGCTGCTCGACGGCGACGGCCAGCACCCGCCGCACGAACTGCCGGCGATGCTGGCCCTCGCCGAACGTTACGACATGGTGGTCGGCTCGCGCGGCGGCAGCGGCGGCAGCCTGCACCGCAACTTCGCGAACCGCGTCTACAACCGCCTCGCCAGCTACGTCTCCGGCCGGCGCATCCCCGACCTCACCAGCGGCTTCCGCCTCGTGCGCGCCGACGTGGTCAAGGACCTCGTGTGGCTGCTGCCGAACACGTTCAGCTACCCGACGACGATCACGATGTCGATGCTGCGCGGCGGCTGGTCGGTCGGCTTCCATCCGTTCCGCGTGCGGCCGCGCCAGGGCAAGAGCCACGTGCGCTTGCTCGCCGACGGCAGCCGGTTCTTCCTGATCATCCTGCGCATCGCGACGATGTTCGCGCCGCTGCGCGTGTTCCTGCCGGCGTCGCTCGCGACCGCCGCGGTCGGCGTGCTGTGGTACCTGCACACCTGGCTCAGCGACGGCCGGCTGACGAACATGGCCGTGCTGCTGCTGACGCAGGCGGGCCTGCTGTTCGCGCTGGGCCTGATCGCCGAGCAGATCGCGGCGCTGCGCTTCCAGAACCTCTCGCGCGACCACGGCAAGTCGTGAACGGCGACGTGCTGTTCTGCGGCGCCTGGGACGAGGGGCCCGGCTATCCGCGCGCGACGTCGCTGCGTCAGGGTCTCTTGGCCGCGGGCATCGACGTGCGCGAATGCCGCCAGCCGGGCCTCGGCCGGCGCAAGCAGCGGCTGCTGCAGGCGCCATGGCGCTGGCCGACGTTCTGGTGGCAGCAGCGCCGCCGCCTGGCCAGTCTGATCGGCGATCTGCGGGCTGCCTGTGCGGATCGCCGACCACGCTGCGTCGTCGTGCCGTATCCGGGCCACTCGGTCGTCGCGGCGGTGAAGGCGGCCTGCGACGTGCCGGTCGTGCTCGACCTGTTCCTGTCGGCCTACGACACCGTCGTCGAGGACCGTCGGCTCGTGCATCCGGGTTCTCTCGGCGCGCTTTGGCTGCAGCACCTCGATCGCGCCGCGTGCGCGGCTGCCGACCTCGTGCTGCTCGACACCCCGGCGAACGCGGCCTACGTCGCCGACCTGACCGGGCTGCCGCCCGAACGCTTCGCGTGGCTGCCCGTGCACGACCCGGATCCAGGCACGCCGGCGCCGCTGCCCGCCATGGCGAGCGGGCCGCTGCAGGTCCTGTTCTTCGGCACCGGCGTGCCGCTGCACGGGCTCGCCGTGCTGCTCGACGCCGTCGCCGAAGTGCGCGACGTGCACCTGACGCTCGCCGGCGGCGAGCGCGCGCTGCGCGACCGGGCGCGTGCGCATCTCGGAGATCGCCTGACGTTGGAACCGGAGTTCGTCGATTCGTCGCGGCTCCGCGACCTGCTCGCGCAGTGCCATCTGGTCGCCGGCGTGTTCGGCCACGGCGGCAAGGCGCAGCGCGTGGTGCCGTTCAAGGTCGTGCACGCGCTCGCCGCCGGCCGCCCGGTGGTCACCGCGGACACGCCGGCGATCGACCAGTGGCTCGCCGGCAGCGGCGCGTGCTTTGGCTCGCCCGCCGGCGATGCGCGCGCGCTCGCCGCGCTGTTGGACCGGCTGGCCCGGGACCGCGCTGCCGTGGTCCGCGCCGCCGCCTGCGCGCGTCCGGCCTACGACCGCCACTTCGGCACCGAACGGCTCGCGACGCGATGGCTCGACCTGCTCGTGCGCCTCGCGCCGACGGAGGTCGCGGCATGACCACCGACCGTGCGTTCGTCGCTCGCGCCGTCTGGCGCGCGGCGCTGCTGGTGTTCGTGCTGGCGTGGCTCGCGTACGGCGCCGCCCTCGCTGGCGACTACGTCTTCGACGACCTGCACTCGGTCTACGCCAATCCGGCGATCCACGACCTGGGCAACGTCGGGCGCTTCTGGACCGATCCGTCGGCGTTCAGCAGCGGGCTTGGCCGCATGTACCGGCCGGCGCTGCTGACGTCGTTCGCCGTCAACTGGGCGATCAGCCCGGCGGCGTGGTCGCTGAAGGCCGGCAACGTGCTGCTGCACGCGGGCACCGCCGTCCTGCTGTTCGCGTGGGCGTGGCGCCTGTCGCGTCGGCTGCGCGCGAGTGCCGTCGTCGCGGCGCTGTTCGCCGTGCATCCGCTCGCGTCCGAAGCGGTGAACCTGGTGTCGGCGCGCAGCGAAGTGCTCGCGGCGTTCGGCATGCTGTTGGCCCTGCACGCGCACCTGTCGTGGGAACGGTCCGGTGGCCGCCTGCTCCCGGTCGTGGGCATGCTCGTGGGCGCGGTACTCGCGTGCGGCAGCAAGGAGACCGGCGTCGTCCTGCCCGTGGTCGCGGCGGCCCAGACGTTCTGGCTGCGGCGCGCGGGGATGGCCTGGTCGCGATGGCGCCACGCGGCGCTGGGACTGGTGCCGATCGTCGTCGCCGTCGTCGTCTACCTCGTCGCGCGCAAGCTGCTGCTCGGCGAAGCGACCGTGCAGCTGCTCGGCCGCACCGGCGACGACCCGACCAGCGGGCACGGGCGTTCGCTGACGGTCCAACTCGCGACGATGGGAACGCTGCTGCCGGGCTGCGTGCTGCAGGCGCTGTGGCCGTGGCGGCTCGCGCTCGACCCCGTGGTCGAGTTCCGCACCTCCTTCGCCGCGCCCGCGGTGCTCGCAGGATGGGGGACGATGCTGGCGCTGACGGTTGCGGCCTGCTGGCCCGGAACGGGCGCGGGCATGCGGCGCATCGGTGTGGTGCTCGCCTGGGCGGTGGCGATGCCGTGGATCGTGGTGCCTCTCAACATGCCGTTGGCCGAGCACCGGCTCTACGGACCGATGGTGGGCCTCGTGTTGGTCGCCGTCGCCGCGGTGCCTGCACTGCGGGCGATGCGGACCACGTTCGCCCGCGGTACCGTGGTCCGGTTCGCCGTGCCGGTGGTGTTGCTCGGTGCGATCGTGCACTCGGCAATGCGGTCGTGGACCTACCGCGACGAACGCGAACTCTGGCGCGTCGAGATCGCGCACAACCCGGGCTCGTTCCGGTCGTGGTGGGGGCTCGGCACGTCGACGCTGCGCGCCGGCGATGCCGCGGGCGCGGTCGAGCCGCTGGCCCGCGCGCACGCGCTCTACCCCGCGCACTTCGACACGCTGCGCAACTACGTCGAAGCGCTGGTCGCGGTGCCGGACGCCGCTGCCGATCCGGAGCGGGCGCTGGCGATGGCGCAGCAGCTCGGCGAAGTGTCGCCGCAGGATCCTTGGGCGCGCACGCTGCACGCGCGGGCGCACCTGCTCGCCGGCCGCTGTGGCCGCGGCGACCAGCACTTCACCGCCGCCGAAGACCTGGCGCTGTCGTGCCTGCAGATCGCGACGCCGAAGGCCTACGTCTTCCGCCTCGCGGCCGACGCGCGTCGAGGTCTTGGCGACCTGCCGGGCGCGCTCGCGCACTACGACGCCAGCATCGCGCGAGGGTTGGCGCCGCTCGAGCTGCGGCTCGAACGCGCCGCCGTGCTCGAGCAGCTCGGCCGCCGCCGGGAAGCGCGTGCCGAACTGCTGACCGCGCAGCGCGAGGCGCCGATGGACCCGCGCGTGCTGCGGGCGCTCAGGCCGGCGGCGCCGCCGAAGTGACGCCGCGGCGATCGAACAGGCGGCAGGCGTTCTCGAACGTCGTGGCCGCCGCGTCCGCGAGCGAACAGCCACGCACGGCGGCGAGGGCGCCGAGGGTCTCGACGACGAACGCCGGTTCGTTGCGTTGGCCGCGGCGGCGCTGCGGCGGCAGGAACGGCGCGTCGGTCTCGACCAGCAGGGCTTCGGCCGGCGCGAAGGCCGCCGCGGCGCGCAGGGCCTCGTTCTTCGGATAGGTCAGCGGCCCGGCGAACGACAGCGAGAGGCCGAGGTCGAGTGCCGCACGCGCTTCGTCGATGCCGCCGGAGAAGCAGTGCATGACGCCGCGCACCCTGGGCTCGCTGCGCAGCACCGCGAACAGCGGCGCGAAGGCGTCGCGGCAGTGGAAGATCACCGGCAGGTCGAGTTCGCGCGCGAGCTGCAGGTGCGCGCGCAGCGAACGTTCCTGGACCGCCAGCGGGGTGCGGTCGCGGAACAGGTCGAGCCCCGTCTCGCCGAGCGCGCTGCAGCCGGGCTGCCGCGCCAGCGCCGCGATCGCCGGCCACTCGGCGTCGAACCGCGTGCTGTCGTTGGGGTGCAGGCCGCTGCTCCAGCGCACGCCGGGCAGCGTGGCGAGTTCGCTCGCCGCGCGGCTGCTCGGCGCGTCGACGCCGACGACGAGCATCGCGGTGACGCCAGCCGCCACGGCGCGCGCATGCTCGTCGGCGGGCGGCACCTTGCCGTCGAGGCCGAGGTGGCAGTGCGTGTCGAAGACTCTCACAAGGCAGAATAGTCGGGGCGAAGCACTGTATCGTCGCGCTCCCCGTTCCCTCCGCCCGAGTACGAAGGACCGTTCATGAGTGCATCTGCCATCACCGCCGCGGTTGCCGCCTCCGTCGCCACCGCGCTCGTCGTCACCTGGCTGGCTCGCCCCGAGTCGCCGACCGCGCCGCAGAACAGTTCGGCGATGGAGTCCGCCCAACGCCGCCTGGCCGACGAAGTCGCCGAGTTGCGCGCGCGCGTCGATGCCGTCGTGAACGCGCCACGTCCCGCGGCCTCCGACCCGGCGCCCGCCGAGCGCACCGCGGCCTCGCTCGACTCCGAGCAGATCGCCGTGGCCGTCGAGGCCTACCTGCGGCAGCGTTCGGGGGGTGCGACGGCGCCGACCGGTGTTGCTCCGAAGGGCACGCCGTTCGATCTCGACGCCGACTTCGGGCTGCTCGCCAAGAGCTACTTCGAGGATCCGACCGGTTGGAAGAAGGCGTTCGACGCCGGGGTCATGGACGAGGTGATCAAGAAGTTCGAGGCGTTGGCGAAGGCGGCGCCGAACGACACCAAGGTGCAGATGGACCTTGCCAGCGCCTACCTCTCGTACTTGCAGCTCGACCAGAGCAAGTGGCCGCTGTCGATCAAGGCCGACAAGGTGTTCGACGACATCCTCGCGCTGGACGACCGGCACTGGGAAGCGCGGTTCACCAAGGCGATGAGCTACACGTTCTGGCCGCCGGTGATGGGCAAGCAGAAGGACGCGATCACGCACTTCGAACGGCTCGTGCAGCAACAGGACGCGATGCCGGCCGAGTCGCACCAAGCCGAGACCTACGTCTACCTGGGCAACCTGTACGAGATGCGTGGCGACTCGGCGAAGGCGCGTGAGACCTGGAGCAAGGGCGCGCGGCGCCACCCGGACAACCAGGATTTGGCGAAGAAGCTGAAGTAGGCGCGTCGCTCAGCGCGCCTTCGCCCGCGCGCTCTTCTTCGGCGCCTTCGCGGGGGCCAGCTTGACTGCGGGCTTGCTCGCGCTCGCCTTGGCGACGGGGCGCTTGCCGGTCGGCGCGCTCAGGGCCGGCACGGCGGCCTTCTTGGCCCGGACCTTCGGCAGCGCCACCGAACGACCGTGGCGCACCGCGAAGGCGACGACGGCGTCGCGATGCAGTTCGGCAGCGCCGGCCATGACGTCGTCGATCGCCTTCTGCAACGAGTCGTCGGCGACGGCGAGCAACGGTTCGACGAGTTCGGCGTAGCGCGGGAACGCTTCGCCGTCGTTCGCGAGCGCGCGCGCCGCGGCCCGCACGCCGGCGAGGCGCAGGGTCGCGTCGGCGGTGAACCGCTTGAGGTCGCGCCAGAGCTTCTTGTTGCGCTGCACGATCGAGCCGATCACGTCGCCGGCGAGGCGGCGACGCAGATCCTCGCTGCCGCTGTCGCGCAGGAAGGACTCCAGCAGCGGCAGGTCGGCGGGTTCGAGCAGCGCGGCGCGCGCGGCGAGCAGCCGCACGCCGACGGCGCGCAGTTCGTGGATCTTGCTGTTCCACAACGTGCGCACGAAGGCGGTCATCTGCGCCCGACCCATCTGCGGCCACGCGGCGCCGAGTGCCTCGGCGGCGGCGTCGATCTCGGCCGGGGGCGCGCCGAGGAACGTCTCACCGTCGGTGGGCGGCAGGGCCGCGCCGGGGACGGCCTTGCCAGCCAGTCGCTGCCGCAGCAGCGACTGCTCGCGCGCGAAGTTCATGCTCATACCGAGGGCTTCCTGGTCAGGTGTTCGATCATGTCGAGCTTGGTGACGATGCCGACGACGACGCGCTGGTCGTCGACGACCAGGGCCACCTCGCCGCGTTCGAAGATGCGCGGCAGTTCGCTCGCGGGGGCGTGCGGTGCGATCGTCGACACCTTGCGCACCATGACTTCGGCGATCGAGGTCTTCGCGGTCGCGTCGCCTTCGACCAACACGCGCAGCGCGTCGGACTCGGTCAGGATGCCGGCGAGCTTGCCGCGATCGGTGACCGGCACCTGCGAGAAGCCACGCTCCTTGAACAGCGTCACCGCCTTGCTCAGCGGGTCGGCGACATCGACGGTGACGACCTCGCGACGGCCCATCGCGCGCAGCAGTTCGGCGATCGTGCCGATCGCCCAGTCCTCCTCGAGGAAGCCGTTCTCGCGCAGCCAGCGGTCGTCGACGAACTTGGTCAGGTAGTTGCGGATGCCGTCGGCGAGGATGCAGACGATGCGCGCGCCGGCCGGGAAGTCCTTCGCGACCTGCATCGCCGCCCACACGGCGGCGCCACAGGAACCGCCGACCAGCAGTCCTTCCTGGCGGATCAGCTGGCGCGCGACGCGGAAGCTGTCCTTGTCGTTCGTCTTCACCCAGCGGTCGACCAGCTTCACGTCGAGCACGTCGGGGATGAAGTCGTAGCCGATGCCCTCGACCTTGTAGCTCTTGATCGGGCCTGGGCCCGCGAGGATCGATCCCTCGGGGTCGACGCCGATGATCTTGCAGCCGGGGATGCGCTTCTTGACCGTGCGCGCGACGCCCGTCAGCGTGCCGCCGGTGCCGGCCGTCATCACCACGGCGTCGCAGCGGTTGTCGAGCTGGTCGCACAGTTCGGCCCCGGTGCCCTCTTCGTGGGCGAGCGGGTTCGACGGGTTGCCGTACTGGTCGAGGATGTGCGCGTTCGGGATCACCTCGCGCAGCCGCCGGGCGACGCCGATGTGGCTCTCGGGCGCGTCCCATGCCGCTTCGGTGGGCGTGCGGATGATCTCGGCACCGAGCGCCTCGAGCACCACCTGCTTCTCGCGCGACATCTTCTCCGGCATCGTGATGATGACGCGGTAGCCGCGCACCGCGGCGGCGAGGGCGAGGCCGATGCCGGTGTTGCCCGACGTCGGCTCGATCAGGGTGTCGCCGGGCTTGATGCGCCCTTGCTTCTCGGCGTCGAGCAGCATGCGCACGCCGATGCGGTCCTTCACCGAACCGCCCGGGTTCAGGAACTCGCACTTGCCGAGCAGCTCCTGCCGGAACTGGCGGCCGATGCGCGCGAGGCGGACGATCGGCGTGTTGCCGACGACGGACAGGATCGAATCGTGGATGCGCGGCATGCGGTGGGAGGGATCTAAGCAGGCCGCCGCGGCGAAGGGAAATGCGCGCTGCGGCCTTGTGGGGGCGCGTCGTTGTGCGCATCGTTCGTCGCCCCGTGAACGAGCCCGAGACCGCCGGCACCCCGCCGTTGCCCCCCCAAGCACCGCCCGCGAACGACGCACCGCCGCCTGCGGCCGGTGCGGAGGTCGTGGCGACGACGCAAGCTGCCGATGGGGGAGGCGGTGACGCGCCCGCCGGCACCGACGGCGAAGGGCGGCGCCGGCGCCGAAGGCGACGGCGGCGCGGCGGCAGTGGTGCGCCCGGCGATGCGTCGACCGCATCGGCCGACGGCGGTGCGTCGCCGCCGACCGAACCGCGCGCGGAGCGCGGCCCGCATCCGGGCCACCATGGGCACCATGGCCAGCACGGCCGCCACCAACGGCACCACCACGGGCACCGCGGCGACTCGCAGCACGCGGCGCTGACGGCGGTGCAGGCGCTGGCCGAGATGGCGCACACGCTGCTGCGCGTCGAAGGCGTCGATCCGCTGGCGATGCCGCGGTACCTCGAACTCAACCTGCGCATCCCGCTGGACGGCGGCAACGACGTGCGCCACGCCGCGGGCACCGCGGTCGAGCAGATCGGCAAGCGCGTGCGCGAAGTGCGTGAGCACGAGAAGGCGCTGCGACCCGGCGCCGTCTACAGCTACTTCGCCGGCAGCTCGCACGCCGAAGGGTGCCGGCCGACCGAGCCGCGCCAGGTGTTCGACGGCTGGTCGTCGACCGGCAAGCCGCAGTTCGCCGACTTCGTGACGATGGCGATCGATCGCAAGGACCCGCAGATCGAACGCTTGCTCGCGGGCGACGAAGTCGTGCTGACGCGCGTCACCCTCGGCCGCGTGCTGCGCACGCAGCAACTCGCCGAGTTCGGCAGCAACTCGCCGGTGTTCCGGATCCTCGGCCAGGTCGACGCCGGGTTGTTCCGCGTGCTGAGCAGTGCCGGCCGCTGCGCGTTCAGCTTCCAGTTGCTGCGCGGCACCACGCTCGAAGGGCGCGTGCGGTTGCGGCTGCACGCAGTCGGCGCCGTCGATCCGATGGACCTCGCCGACCCGGCGATCCTGCAGATCATGAGCCGCTTCCAGCGGCACCTCGACGTCGAGGCGCTGCGCCTGCAAGGGCAGCTGCAGAACGGCGAGGTCGACGAGGAGGCGTTCGTGCTGCCGATGCTGCAGGAGTTCGCCGAACGACTGCGCAATCGTACGCGCAACACCGGTCGCCGCACGCAGCACGGTCTCGAACGCAGCGAGGAGGGGCAGCGGCCGACGCCGCGCGCCTACCCGGACGCTGGCGAGGCCACCGACGACGCGATCCTGTGGGATCTCGACCAGAACACGATCGTGGTGCTCGGCGGCAAGGGTCGCGTGCACGTCTTCACCCCGCAGGGCAAGCACGTGACGTCGGTGACCATGCCCGGCCAGGCGATCGATCGCCGGCGGCAACAAGGCCGCTGGCGCCTCGCCGAGCCCGAGGAACGCGGCGAGTTCCGCATCCACGTGAAGCGCCTGGTCGCCGCGGGCGAACAGCCCGCCCCGGAACCGGACGCTGGCGCGCCGCCGTCGGCCTGAGGTCGCCGTGTCGCGCCCGCGCATCGGCATCGTCACCATCAGCGACCGCGCCAGCCAGGGCGTCTACGCCGACGCCTCGGGGCCCGCGATCGAAGCGGCGCTGCGCGACTACCTCGCGACGCCGTGCGACTTCGACAAGCGTCTGGTCGCCGACGAACCCGACCGCATCGCCATCGCACTGCGCGAGCTCGCGGCCGGCGGCTGTTGCCTGATCTGCACGACCGGCGGCACCGGTCCCGCACCGCGCGACGTCACGCCCGAAGTGATCCGCGACGTGTGCACGAAGGAGTTGCCGGGTTTCGGCGAGCAGATGCGGGCAGCATCGCTGCGCGCTGGCGTGCCGACGGCGATCCTGTCGCGGCAGACGGCGGCGATCCTCGGCACCGCCCTGGTCGTGACGCTGCCGGGCAAGCCCGCGTCGATCCGGGTCTGCCTCGACGCCGTGTTCCCGGCGATTCCGTACTGCATCGACCTGATCGGCGGACCGCGTCTCGAAGGCAACCCGGCGGTCGTGCAGGTGTTCCGCCCCGAGGCGAAGGCCGCAGACGGCGGCAAGGAGCGACGACGATGACGCAGACGATGACCAAGGAGCAGTTCGTCGAACTGCTGCGCCCGCTGGCGCAGGCACTGCAGGGGTTCGACGTCGATGCGCGCGACGCGGCGGCTGCGTGCGAACGCGCCCTGCCGTTCCGCAGCGCCGCGGTCGAGGCCGTGAAAGCGGCGGCGATCGCCAACCTGGGCTCGGACTGGCTGCTGCCCAAGGCGAGCGGCGGCATCCGATTCGGCCGCGTCGCCAAGGACCTGCTCGGGTTCTCGGTCGACGCCGTGCTGATGGACGTGCCCGGGCCCAAGCACCGCCACGGCAACGGCGAGATCGACCTGTGCATCACGACCAAGGGGGCGCCGCAGTTCGACGGGCACCCCGCCGGTTGGGTCGTCTACGGCAAGGGCTCGGTGCACGTGCCGACCGTGCGCGGCGGCGAGATGGTGATCCTCTACTTCCTGCCGGGCGGCGCGATCGAGTTCCTGCCGGCCTGAGGCGACCGCTGCCTCAGCCGATCTTGTTCAGCAGGAACTGGATGTGCTTCTGCACGACGTCGGACGACGCCTTGGTCAGGGCCTGCTCGAGGAACGGCCGCGCGCTGCGCCCCTGGATGTCCGCCAGCGCCGTGAGGCAGTGGTTGAGGAACACCGGGTTCTCCTGCTGCAACGGCGGCGACGTGTAGAGCTTCTCGATCACCGGCACCGCCGCGGCCGACTTCTTCTCGCCGAGCGCCTTCACGCACTCCTGGATCGTCACCACGTCGTGTTCGACGCGGCCAAGGACCATCAGCAGCGTCGACTCCATCTCGGGGTCGGCGGTTCGCACGTAGGCCGTCACGAAGTTGAAGAAGCCGGTGTTGGCGATCGCGGCGCGGTCGGGCACGGCGGCGTCGGGAAACGCCTGCGCGTGGCCGGCGTTGAACCCGCGATGCGACTCGGTGAGCAGCACTTGCCGCAGCAGCGTTCGTGCCATCGGCAGGTCGGTCTCGCTCAGGTGCTGCGCCGCGAACCAGCGCAGACGCGGCGACGGCAGCTTGCGGCCGAGCAGGATCTCCTTGAGCTGTTGGGTGCCGGCCGCCTTGTCGACCACGGTGCTCGCGCGCAGCAGTTGCTTGATCTCGTCGAAGTCCTTCTCGGGCAGCAGCTGCGACAGCCGCGACTGGATCGGCTTCCACGCGTCCTGGCCGATCGTCGAAAACGCCATCATCACCGCGTCGAGTTCCTTCTGCGCGTTGCGGAAGTCCGGCTCGGTCGTGCGCGAGTTGGCGACCAGCGGCGCGTAGGTGCGCAGCTTCTCGAGCAACGCCTGCGGTCCCTTGCTGCCTGCACTCTGCTCGAGCCGCATGCGCGTCACTTCGCCGAGCACCTGCTGCAACGTCTCGGTGCTCTTCGCCTGTTGATGGCCCAGGGACTCGAGTTGCAGCCCTTGGCGCCAGAGCACGACGCCGGCCGCGACGACCGCGGCGGCGAGCACGAGGGTGGTCGCTGCCAGCAGCGGCGAGCGTGGAGCGGGCGGGGCAGCGGTCATGGTCGCAGGCTATTGACGGCTGGCCCCGGCGTCACGGCATGTTCGATCCCGAACGAAGTGCTGTGCCGTTGCGCACCGTGCGGGGTGCTTGCGCCTTCGAACACGCGCGCGGCGGCACGATCGGGGCGCCGGAAGCCTGCGGCGGCACCGGCGATGCGCCGTGATGTCCCGGTGGGGGCAGTCGCGCCCGCTGCGGGCATGGAAGTTGTCGTTGGTCGCGGTCAACTCGCCCGCATCGCCAGGCCCGATGTCCCCCGGTGCCTGCGCTTGCACCGGTGCCCTCCCTATGGTCTCTTTGCCCGCCCAAGCCGCTGTTGCCATCGACCGGTCCCCGACCTCCCCTCTCGGCGCCGGCGCGATCTGCCCTCCTGGTCCCCGTTCCATGGCCGACATGTCCGCACGCCGTCCTTCGCTTGCACTACTCCTTGCCTTGGGCGGTCTTGCAGGGTGCTCGGGCGGTGGGCCCGGCAGTGCGACGGTCTCGTTCTCCTGCAACAGCCAGAACCCCAAGGTCCTCTGCCTTGCGAGCTGCAATCTCGGCTGCACCGCGAACGGGTGCTCGCAGACCGACATCGCCCAGAACCAGATCGTCATCCTCCAGTTCAGCGAGGACGTCGATCCGAACACCGTCTCGTCGTCCTCGATCCGCTTCCGCACCGCGAGCGGCGAGCAGCCGGTCGGCGAGTTCTTCGTCAACGGCAAGCAGGTCGAGTTCGTGCCGACGTTGTCGATCTCGGGCGGCCAGACGTTCTTCGGCTTCTCGGCGGGCGAGACCTACACGCTGACGATTCCCGGCGGCGACAGCCAGACGGCCGTCGTGCGCAGCACGTCCGGCAAGGCGTTCGAGAAGACCCTGCTCTGCACGCTGACGGCGTCGCTCGGCATCGTCGACCTCAATGGCGTAGCCCCGTCCGCGACGCTGATCGTGCCGAACGCGAGCCAGTTGACCTCCGCGCCGCGTGACACCGACATCGTCCTCGAGTTCAACGAGATGATCGATGCGACGCCGTTCCTCAGCGGCACGCAGAGCCCGGTCCAGTTCTCGTTGCGCCGAACCCGCATCGGCCTGTCCGGCGCGCGGGAATGCGATCCCAACTCGAACCTGCAGACGCTTGCCGGCACGCAGCAACTCGACTTCGACGCGGGGCGCGGAGTGTCGATCCTGTCGTTCCGTCCTGCCCAGATCCTGCCCGGCAACATCTGCGTCGAGGTCGCCGTCACCGACGGTGTGCAGGACCTGTCGGGCCGGCCCGCGCAGCCGCAGGCGTTCTCGTTCCTGACCGAGGTCGTGCCGCTCGCCGATTTCGCGATCACCGAGACGTTCGCCGACGAGACCTTCCTCGACACCGATTCGTCCGGGGCGCAGTGGGTCGGCGGCACGGCGACGTTCTTCCGGATCGGCGGCGACGGCCGGCATGGCCCGTTCAGCACGTCGCTCTGCGTCGACACCAACACCTTCGTCGAAGGCAAGCGCGTCTTCACGCTCAACACCGACAGCACCACGATCCCGGCATCCAACACGCAGTCGGGTGCCGCGATCCAGGTCACCGACGGGCGCTTCCAGTTCAGCTCGATGGTGGTGCCGAGCGCGGCGCGGCTGCGCTTCATCGGCACCAAGCCCCCGATCGTCTCGGTGAGCGGCGTGATCGACGTCCTCGGCCACATCGATGTCGGCGGGCTTGCCAACGCGACCCTGCCCACGGTCGCACTCGTGGCCGGCCAGCCCGGAGCGGCTGGTGGTGCGTTCGGCGGTGCCGGCGGCAAGGGCGGCGACAAGATCTCGGCGGTGCAGGCGACGACGACCGGCGCCACGGCGGCGAACCAGGGCGTCAACGGCCAGGACGCGAACCTGCTGGCCGGCCACGGCTACTTCGGCTCGCGCGTCGGCACCGGCGGTCGTGGTTCGACGGTGTTCCCGGCCAGCGGGCTGAACTCCGCGCTCTACTACGGCACGACCACGGCGTCGCTCTATTTCACGCCGTCGGCGGCCGCCGGCGGCTCGGGCGGCGGCTTCCTGGTGCCAGGAGACGTCGGGAGGGTCATCAGCAACAACCACCCGGAAGTCGGCTTCCCGACGCTGTCGACCGGGGCGGGCGCGACCACGATCACGGTCGCTGGCGCAGCCTGGATCGTCGATGAGTTCGTCGGGCGGTCGGTGACGGTCACGGCGGGCGTCGGCGTCGGGCAGACGCGGACCGTCGCCTCGAACACCGCGGACACGATCACCGTGACGGTCGCCTGGCTGGTCCCGCCGACGCTGAGCACCTTCTCGGTGTTGTCGCGCCTGGGGATCATGGGGCCGCCGACAACCGGCGGCACTGCGCTGCAGTTGCTGCCTTTCCCCGCCGGCGGCGGCTTGACGCGTGCTTCCGAGCACTTCCTGGCCGGAGGTTCGGGCGGCGGTGGTTCGGCGTCGCATGCCTGCTGCTCGCTCGGGCTCCCCTCGATTCAGGACCGGTGGGTCGCCGGCATGGGCGGCGGTGGTGGGGGCGGCGCGATGGCGCTGCGCGCCGGGCGTTCGCTGCGCGTGGCACCGGCGGCCAAGCTGGTGGCGACCGGCGGCGGCGCGCCGAATTCGATCGGGACTGTGACGGTGGCGCAGGCGGCGCCGGCCGGCGGCGGCTCGGGCGGTTCGATCGTGCTCCAGTCGGGGAACACCACGGACATCACCGGCACCCTGATCGACGTGCGCGGCGGGACCGGTAGCAGTTTCAACCGTAGCGCCAGCGGCAACCCCGGCGGCACGGCGGCGCCGGCGGGTGTGATCGTGGTGATCGCCGGCGGCAACGGCGCGCCCGGGAACGTGCGCCTCGAGGCGCCGGTGTTGCCGGCCCTCACCCAGCTCGTCTCGATGCAGCCGGCGGCGACGTCGGACAACGTCGGGGTGCTGAGCGAGCGCGACGACCTCGTCGCCTGCCGCTCGAAGTTCTACTCGACGCAGTTGTCCTTCGGTCCCGAGTTCGCTCGCTACGAGATCCGCGGCACGATCGACGGCACGCCGTTCTTGCTCAGCGACGACCCCGCGGTGTCGACCGTCATCGCCGGCGTCGGCGCGCCGGTGCGCGCCCTGTTCCAGGCCGCGCAGATCGACGTCGCCAGCAGCAACGTGCTGAGTACTGGTCCTTGGCGCGAGGGCGTGCGCACCGCTGGCCCCGTGACGGGCATCGCCTCGGACGGACTCAACGGCTTCCGGTTCATCCTCACGGCCGACTTCACGCTCGGCAACACGATCACGCTCGACGAGGTCGTGGTCGTCTATCGCAACTGATCCCCTTCTCCCTCGCACTGCCATGCGCAACGTGTTCTCGGCCTTCCCGATCGCTCCGCTGCTCCTGGGCGCTGCCGTGCTCGCGTTCGCGGCGTGCTCGGGTGGCGGCTCTTCCGGCACTTCGACGCTGCGCATCAAGTGCATCGGCGGGGAGTCGTTCTGTCTGATCAGTTGCGATCTCGGCTGCTCGCAGACGGGCTGTTCGATCACCGAGATCGCCGAGAACCAGACCCTCAGCTTCAAGTTCTCGGACCGCGTCGATCCGAACTCGGTGAACGGCGCCAGCGTGTCGATCCGCACCGCGACCGGCGTCGCTCCGGATGGCGACCTGCTCGTCGTCGACAACGTCGTCAGCTTCGAGCCTCGGGTCAGCGCGGCAGGAGGCATCAGCACGTTCGGGTTCCTGCGCAACGAGACCTACATCATCAGCCTCGCGGGCGGCGACACGGCGGCGCAAGGCGTGCGCAGTCTCGCCGGCGACGGCCTCAAGCAGGCGTTCACCTGCACCGTCCGGGCGACGCTCGGCATCCGGGACTCCGACCAGCAGGCGCCGACGGTCGAGCTCGTCGCGCCGACGACGCTCGTCAACGTGCCGCTGGATCCCACGATTGTGCTGCGCTTCAGCGAACTGATCGACACCACGCCGCTGTTGTCGCCGCTGTCGTCGGGCTCGCCGATCCGCGCCGTGCTGCGGCCGACGTTGCCGAGCGGCGAATGCGATCGTGACGCCGCCGGCATTGCGCTCGAGGGCCTGCCGACGCTCGCCGTGCAGTTCGTCGGTGGCAAGCCGGTGACCGAAGTGTCATGGCGCCCGCCCGTGCAGCTGCCCGGCCTGTCGTGCCTGACGATCTTCGTCTCCGCCGACGTTCGCGATCTGTCGGGCCAGCCGTGCGTGCCGGCCGAGTTCGAGTTGCTGACGACGGCCGGTGTGTCGACGCCGATCACCATCGTCGAGACGTTCAACACGCCCGCCAACCAGGAAGAACTGGTGTCCGGTGGCTTGTGGAACAACGGTGCCCGGCCGGGCAAGGTCGGCAGCGACGGCCGTCACGGCTCGTTCTCGCCCAGCCTCGGCGTCCCACAGGGGAGTGGCGTGTTCCTGTGGAGCACGCAGAGCCAGCAGATCCCGGCGACGAACACGCCGAGCGGGCAGGCCTTCACGGTCATCGACGGCCGGTTCTTCTTCACCGACTTCATCCTCGCCGACGGAATCACCCTCAAGTTCGCCGGTCCGGTCGCGCCGCAGATCTTCGTGCGTGGCAAGTGCGAGATCCGCGGGACCATCGACGTCAGCGCGATCGACATGCCGCACTCGGTGCCCACGTCGGGAACGCTCGCTGGGCAGCGCGTCTCGACGTTCAATGCCCGTGGCGTCCCCGTCTCTGTGATCGTGCCGGGCCAGGCCGGCGGTGTCGGTGGGCCCGGTGGCCGCGCCGGTGGCAACGGTGGCCAGGACTGCGCTGGTACCGGCCCCACGGGACTGCTGAACAACGGTCAGAACGGCCAGGACGTGTTCATCGCCGGCACCCACGCCTACGCGGGGTCGGAGGCGGGTACCGGTGGGCGCGGTTCGGAGATGAACCCGCTCTCCGGTCTCACCGCCAACGCCGGCGCGCCGTTCATCACCGGCACCAGCGCCTCGATCACCTACCGTGACGAGTTCTCGCGCGGCGGCTCGGGCGGCGGGTTCATGCTTGCCGGTGGCTTGCCGGGCACGCCTCTGATTCCACCGGGACCGCCCGCGTTGCAGCCGACGCCTGGACCGCTGCCGGCAGCCAGCGTGGCGTTCCCGTTGCTGCCATTCCCGGTGGCGCCCCCGGTGGGCTACTCATCGCTGCTCCACTACACGGTCGGCGGCTCGGGCGGCGGCGGTGGCGGCTGCCACACGTTCGCCGTCCTCTCCCTGGTCACGACCGACGTGTTCATGGCGGGTCACGGCGGCAGTGGCGGTGGTGGCGCTGTCGCGGTGCGCGTCGGCGGCGACCTCACGGTGTTCAGCACCGGGAAGATCCTTGCCCGCGGCGGCCGCGGTGTCGTGATCAACGGCGACAATCCGGCGAACACGATCGCCGACCTCGATTTCGGCGTGTCGTCCCCGGGCGGCGGCGGTTCCGGTGGCTCGGTGCTGCTGCAGTCGAGTCGCACGCTCACGATGGGTGGGCTGATCGACACCTCGGGTGGCGAGGGCAGCCGCACGCTCGGCGTGACGATCTCGACGGCGCCGACGCAACTCAACGTGCAGCAGCAGGCGGGTGCCGGCTCGAGCGGGTTCTACCGTCTGGAATCGCCCAACCCGGTCGTCTGGGGCGGGCTTCCGGCCACGGTGCCGGCTTACAACGCCGCCGACAACTCCGGCCTGTTGACCGATCGCGATGCGTTGTCCGGCGACCTCTCGAAGTGGCGTAGCACGGGTCAGGTGTTCCCGCCGACCTGGTTGCGCTACGAACTCGACGTCGACCTCGACGGCAATGGCTCGATCGACATCACCTACACCGACCGTGGCAATCCGGGCGACGTGAAGGCGAACGATCCGAACGGCCCGGTGATCATCATGTTCCAGGGCGCGACCATGAACCAGGCCGGCACGGCGCCGATCCCGGGCACGATCAAGGGCTGGCGCGAGGGCATCGGCACCGGTGCCGGACCAGGCATCCAGCAGGATGCGGTCACGGGCTTCCGGTTCTCGCTGCTCTACAACGTCGCGGGTTTCCCCGATCAGGTGATCCGCCAACTGCGCGTCTTCGCGCAGACGTGAGCCGGGTGCCGGCGGGCGGCGGTGCCTTCGCCGCTCGCTTCGTCGTGGTCGACGCGGCAACGACGCTCGCTCCCGGCGAGATCGTCTGGAACCGGTCGGGGCGCATCGTGGCCCTGCGGCGTCCGCGCGGTGCGATTGCCGACGTTGGCGTGGTCCCGGGCCTCGTGAACGCGCACGCCCACCTGCAGCTGGCGCCGCTGCGCGTCGCCGAGCGCCGGTTCGTGCCGTGGTTGTCGGCCGTCATGGCCGGCCAGGCGTCGGCAACGACCGCCGAACGCCGCGCTGCCGTCGCTGAGGCAGGAGCGACGCTGGCCGCGGACGGCACGGCGGCCGTCGGCGAGATCGACGCGACCGGCGAAAGCGCCGCGGTCCTCGCGCGTGGACCGCTGCGGGGGCGGTGCTACCGCGAACTGACCGGCTTCCACCTCGACGGGAGCGGCGCGCGGCGGCTGCTGCGCGAACGCGTCGAGGCGCACGCCGCGTTGCCGCGCGGCTGGTCGCCGCACGCGCCGTACTCGGTTTCCGCCGCGCTGTTCTCGGCGGCGTCGCGGAGCCGTCGTTGGCTCGCGATCCACTGCGCCGAAGTCCCCGAAGAACAGCAGTTCCTCGCCACCGGACAGGGGCCGTTCGCCGACCTGCTGCGCCGGCTCGGGCGTCTGCCGACGGGGTTTCGCGCGCCCGGTGTTGGCGCCGTGCGTTGGCTCGAGCGCCTCGGTGCGCTGCACGCGCGCACGCTGCTCGTGCACTGCCAGGAACTGCAGCGAGGCGACCGAGCGCGCATCGCGGGTGCCGGGGCGTCGATCGTCGTCTGCCCGGGCACGATCGACTGGTTTCGACGCACACCGCCGCCTGTCGCCTCGTGGCTGCGGGCGGGCATCCCGGTCGCGCTCGGCACCGATTCGCGCGCCAGCAACGTCGCCCTGTCGATGCGGCGCGAACTGGCGCGGGCGCGGGCGCTGTGGCCCGACCTGCGCGACGCGGAGCTGTTGGCGATGGCCACGCAGAACGGCGGGCGCGCCCTCGGTCTGCCGGCCTGCGGCCAGCTGCGGATGCGCGGCCCCGCCGACTTCGTCGCGATCCCGGCGCGCGGCACGTTCGCGGCGACGCTGGAGCCGTTCGTGGCAGGGGCAACGGAGCCGGTGGCCGTCTTCCTCGGTGGTCGCCGGGTCCCTGGCGCTCCGAGTCGTTGAGGCGCTGCGGCGCGGGCCGTACAGTCGACCGCAGCCTTGAGCCCGTTCCTGGACTTCCTGCGCACGACGAAGCGCTTCCTGCTGACCGGGCACGAGAACCCCGACGGCGATTGCCTCGGCGCCCAAGCGGCCTTGTGGCACCTCCTGCGCACGCTGGGCAAGGCGGTCCACATCGTCAACCCGGACCCGATCGGCCGCTCGTTCGACTTCCTGCAGCAGCACACGCCGTTCGGCCACGCCCGAACCGACGAACCGTTGCCCGGCTTCGACGCGGTGGTGCTGCTCGACTGCAACCAGCTCTCGCGAACTGGTGCACTCGCCGCGCGGCTGCGGCAGACGGCCCCGACGATCGCGGTGATCGACCACCACGTCGGCGGCGATGCCGGCGACGGCGCGGTCTGCTACGTCGACGCGACGGCCGCCGCGACCGGGGCGCTGGTGGCACGGCTCTACCGGGAGATGGGCGTGCCGCTGGGGCGGGCCGCCGCCGAGGGCGTGTTCCTGTCGCTGGTCGCCGACACCGGCTGGTTCCGTTACAGCAACACCGATCGCGAAGTGTTCGCCCTGGCCAGCGAACTCGTCGCCGCGGGCGTGGAGGGCAGTCGCATCTACGACGCGCTCTACCGCCGCAACCACCCCGACTGCGTGGCCGTGCTCGCCGAGGCGTTGTCCCGTCACCGCTTCCGCCTGCAGGGCAAGCTGGCGATGGCCAGTCTCGACAAGGTGCTGATGGACCGCGCGGCCCGCGCCGACTTCGACACCGACGCCGTGCTCGATCCGCTGCGCTCGGTCACGGGCGTCGAGGTGGTGGCGCTGCTCAAGGAGCGCTTCGACGGCGCGGTGAAGTGCTCGCTGCGGGCGCGCGGCGACATCGACGTGCAGGCGATCGTGACGCGTTTCGGCGGCGGCGGCCACAAGAAGGCCGCCGGGGCGACGCTGCGCATGCCGCTTGCCGAGGCCGAAGTGGCGATCGAGGCGGCCGTGCAGCAGGCGCTGGCCGCGGCGGGGCGAGCGTGACCTCCTTCGCGTTGATCTCCGACCTGCACGCCAACCTCGAAGCGCTCGAGGCGGTGCTGGCGAAGATCGACGCGCTCGGCGTCGAAGAGGTCATGTGCCTCGGCGACGTCGTCGGTTACGGCGCGGACCCGCTGCCGGTGGCCTTGGCGGTGATGCGGCGCTGCAAGTGGACGATCCAGGGCAACCACGACTGGGGGCTGTTCCACGAACTCGACGACTTCAACCCGCTCGCTCGCGACGCGCTGTTCTTCACGCGCCAACAGCTCAAGCCGTCGTGGATGCGACCGCGGCGGCGCGCCGCGTGGGAGTTCCTGCGCACGCTGCCGGATCGCATGCAGGACCACGGCTACCTGTTCTTCCACGGCTCGCCGCGCGATCCGGTGATGGAGTACGTGCTGAAGAGCGACGGCTTCCTCGAGCCGGACAAGATGCAGCAGCTGTTCGCGCGCATCGACCGGCCGTGCTTCGTCGGCCACACGCACTGGCCCGGTGTGCACCGGCCCGACTTCCGCTTCACCCAGGCGACCGACGACCAGCGGGTGTTCCCGCTCGACGGCCCGTGCATCGTCAACGTCGGCAGCGTCGGTCAGCCGCGCGACGGCGATGCGCGCGCCGCGTTCGCGGTGGTCGACGACGGCAAGGTCGAGATCCATCGCGTTGCCTACGACTTCCGCCGCACGCAGGCGAAGATCCTCGCCGCCGGGCTGCACCCCGCCCTCGCCGAACGTCTCGCGCGCGGCAAATGACCGCAGCCCTGCTGGTCCTGTGCACGGCCCCGGCGCAGACCGACGTCGCCGGCCGGCTTGCTGCTGCACCGCTGGCTCGCGCGCTCGTCGAGGAGGGGATCTGCGCCTGCGTGAACGTGCTGCCGGGCGTGACGTCGGTGTTCCGCTGGCAGGGCCGCGTCGACGTCGCCGACGAGTCTCTGCTCGTGCTGAAGACGACGACCACGATGCGCGAGCGCCTGCGCTCGCGCATCGTGCAGCTGCACCCCTACGAGGTGCCCGAGATCGTCGAGGTGGCCGTCGACGGCGGCTTGCCTGCCTACCTGCAGTGGTTGTGTGGTGCCGTGGGTGCCAGGTGAGCGGGGCATGGTGACCCCGCCCGTTCTGACCGAACGCGACGTGCACTGGCGCCGCATCCTGGTGGCGTTGGCGATCGCGGCGGTCTGCGCCTGGCTCGGTGGTCGGCTGCCGTTCGCGGACGGCACCGACCCGGGCCCGGCGCAGCGGCTGCTGTTCGTCACCGCCCTGACCACGTCGTGCTGGTTGCTGGGGGCGATGCCGATCGCCGCCGCGGCGATGCTGCCGCTGGCCCTGCTGCCGCTGCTCGGCGTGCAGTCGACCGCCGAACTCGCGCGCGGCTACGGCGATCCGATCCTGTGGCTGTTCGGCGGTGGCTTCGTGTTGGCGCAGGCCGTCGAACGCTGCGGCCTGCATCGCCGGTTCGCGCTCGGCGTGGTGCGCGCGCTCGGCGCCAACCCGCGCCGCCTCGTGACCGGGTTCTTCCTCGCCGCCGTCGGCGTGTCGATGTGGATCAACAACACCGCCGTGGCGCTGCTGCTGCTGCCGATCGGCGCCGTGCTGGTGCAACGCATGCGGGCGCTCGACGAACTGCCGGCCCGCGCCATGTCGAACTTCGGCGCCTGCGTGATGTGCGCGATCGCGTTCGGCGCGTCGATCGGCGGCATGGCCACGCCGATCGGCACTGCGCCCAACGCGATCTTCTTCGCCAACTACGAGCCGATGGTCGCAGCCGGCGCGCGGCCGGTGTCGTTCCTGACCTGGATGCTGGCGATCACGCCGTTCGCGGTGTTGTTGGCACTGCTCTCGAGCCAGGTGCTGGTGCGGTTCGCCCTGCCGGTGCCGGGGATTCGCCTGCGCGGCGGCGAGCAACTGCTGCAGGAGGCGCGCGCGCTGTCGAAGTGGAGCCCGGCCGAACGACGCACCGCCGCGGTGTTCGGGCTCGCGGTGGTGGCGTGGATCACTCGCGGCGACGTGCAGCTCGGCGGCGGCGAAGTGCTGCACGGCTGGGCGCACTGGCTGGTGCCCACGGGCCAGCGCGACCGCTACATCGCCGACGGTTCGGTCGCGGTGTTCGCCGCGATCCTGGCGTTCCTGGTCCCGGCCGGCACGCCGGATCGCAAGGCGCTCGTCGACTGGGAGACTGCGCGCAAGCTGCCGTTCGACCTGCTGCTGCTGCTCGGCGGCGGCATCGCGATGGCCGACGCGTTCGGGCCGACCGGCCTGTCGGCGGCCTTTGGCGCGGCGCTCGAGCCGATGATCGATGCGATGCACCCGGCGCTGTTCCTGTTGGTGATGGTCGTGCTGGTGACGCTGCTGTCGGAGGTCGCGAGCAACACCGCCGTGGCGACGCTACTGCTGCCGATCCTCGCCGCGGGGGCGAAGACGGCCGGTCTCGACCCGCTGGTGCTGATGCTGCCCGCGGTGCTCGCGGCGTCGTGCGGCTTCATGCTGCCGATCGCGACGCCGCCGAACACGATCGTGTTCGCGTCGCGGCAGATCACGTTCGGGCAGATGGCGCGCGGGGGGTTCTGCATCGACCTGCTCGCGGCGCTGCTGCTGGTGCCGGTGCTGTGGTTCTGGGCGCTGCCGATCCTCGGTGTCGACGTGCAGGCGCTGGGGGGCGGCCGATGAACGGCGTGCGGAGCGCATGGCGGCGGCTCGTGGCGGTGTGGTTGCTCACGTGGTGCCTGTTCGCCACCGTCGCGCACGGGAACTTCGAGACGACCGACGCCGGCTTCACCCTGCTCGCGGCGCGCAACCTTGTCGCCCGCGGCGACAGCGGCATCCTGCGCGCCGACCAGGGCGCAGCGTCGCTCGGCGAACAGATGGCCGCCGAGGCGATCGCGCGCGGGATCTCCGGCAAGGTCGGGCGCGATGGCGTCGCCTACACCTGGTTCCCGATCGGCCACGTGCTGCTGCTGGTGCCGTTCGCGGCGGCCGGTGACGCGCTCGAACGCGCGTTCCCGGGCGTCGACGCAGCGTTCCGTAGCTGCATCGCGCCGCGGCAGCCGCCCGAACTCGCGGCGACCACGCTCGAACACGTGATGGGCAGCCCGGTGCTGACACAGGGGCTGATCGCCGTGGTCGTGCCGCCGGCGTGCGCGGCATCGCTGGTCTTGCTGCTGTGGGCGCTGGCGCGGCGCCTGGGTGCGAGCGAACGCGACGCGTGGCTCGCGGCGGCGGCGATCCTGTTCGCGACCCAGGCGTTCGCGTTCGGCCGCGAGACCCTGTCCGACGGGCCGGGGCTGGTGTTCCTGCTCGCGACGTTGCTCGCCGTGGCGAACGTGCACGGCGGCGCCACCGCGCGGGCCGCGTTCGTCGGCGGGTTGTGCGCGGGTGCTGCCGTGCTGCTGCGCTACCAGAACGCGGCCCTGGTGATCCCGCTCGGCGCGCTGCTGCTGCCCGGATGCCTGCGGCCGTGGCGTTGGCGACCGATCGCTGCGTTCACGCTCGGCGTGCTGCCGGCGGCGGCACTGCTGCTCGCCGTGAACCACGCGCGCTTCGGCAACGTCTTCGACACCGGCTACCCGCAGGTCGACGACTGGCTGGACCAGCCGGTGTGGCTCGGCGTGACCAAGATCCTGTTCGCCGCGGGCCGCGGTGTTGCCTGGCTGTCGCCGCTGGTCTGGCTGGCGCTGCCGCTCGCTGCGCAGTGGGGTCGCCCGATCCGCTGGCGGTGGGTGGCGTGGGCGACGTTCCTGTTCCCGCTGCTGTTCTTCGCGCGTGCGCGCGGCTGGCAGGGTGGCGAATGCTGGGGCGCGCGGTACGTCACGCACGGGCTCGTGCTGCTGCTCGCGATCGTGCTGCCGCAGACGACGCCGTGGCGGCGCTGGCCGAGGGCGTGGTGGATCCTGGTCGGCCTCGGCCTCTTCGCTGCCGTCACCAGCGTGCTCGCCCCGGTGCGCGGCGTGAAGCAACTCGCCGACCAGGCTGCATCGTCGCGCGGGATCGCTGCCGACGGCGAAGACGCTGCCGATCCGGTGAGTTGGATGCCCGCCTACACGCCGCTGCTCGCGAACTGGCGCTACGCGTTCGCCAGCGCTCGCGGCGAGTTCGAACAGGACGGCTACGGCCGGCGCGACGGCCGCGCGATCGCCGCCGTGTTCGGCGCCACGGCGCAGAGCGAACGCCAGAGCCTCGCCCCGGTCCGCTGGGAGGACCGCAACGGCCGCCACCTGGCTTTCCGGTTCTGGGCCGACGTGCTCGGCGTGCCCGGCTGGCTGCTGCTGGCCCCGCTGCTGCTGCTCGGCGCCGCCGCAGCATTCGTCGCGTTCCGCCCGCCGCCTCCGGCGGTCCCGGAATCCCTCGCCGCGCGGTAAAGGCCATCGCATCGGCGGTTCGATAGCGGGGGCGGAGGATCGCATGCACCCGTTCGGCCTGTTGTTGCTCGCCTGCTGCCAGGACCCGTCGCCTACGGTGACGGCTGGCGCTCTTCGCGACGTCGTCGAGATGAGGAACGGCGAGGTCCTGGTCGGACGCGTGACCGCGGAAGTCGAAGGCTACGTCGAACTCGAACTCGAGGCCGGGGCGGTGCTCGGGATCGGCAAGGCGCAGATCGCGGCCATCCGGCGCGGCACGGCGCCGGCGGTGGCGGCCGGGAGTGCGCTGCCACCGCGCAGCGAGGCGTTCGTGCTCCACGACGCCGGCGGCGAGGCGGTCGGTTGGCTGCAGTGTGCGGTGACAGCGCGCGACGGCGGCTCCGCGGTGAACGAGGAGTATGAGTTCCGCCAGGGCGCGCGCCGCTACCAGGTCACGTCGCTCGCCACGCTCGACGCCGCCGGCGAGCCGGCCAGCGCCTACTTCCGCGAGCGCATCACCGAGCCGGTGCTGGCGGCGGTGCGCCTGGGCTTCGACGACAGTGGCCAGAACGAACGGGTCGTCGACGAGCGCATCGTCGAGGCCGTGCGCATCGGTGATCGTCTGGTCGTGCGCCGCCTCGACGGCAACGGCCGCGCCGAGCGTGAACTCGCCTGGCCGAAGGCCGCGACGTTCCCGCTGCTCGCGCGCGAACACGCACGGGCCGCCGGCAAGGCGATGCCGGCCGCGGTGCTGTTCGATCCGGCGAGCGACGAACTGGTGGTGCGCAGCTACGACGGCGCGCGCCGCCGTGCGGTCGTGATCGACGGCGTTTCGGTGCAGATCACCGAGTTCGCCGAAACGGGCGTCAACGGCCGCAACGCCGAGTGGGTCGACGCCAGCGCGCGCACGCTGCGGCGGGAACTCTCGGGACCGGCACTGGTGGCGGTGCCGACTTCAGCGGCGAACGCGCGCGCTGCCGTCGGTCGCGCCGCGATCGCGCCGGCGATCGCCGCCGACGCCGGCGGAACGTTCGGACTCTGGGTGCCGAACCCGGCCTGGGTCGTGCAGGAAGGCGCGCCGCCAGGACAGCTGGTGCTCGCCTGCGCCCCGCACACGGCGAGCGCGTCGTTGACGCGCCTCGACCATCTCGCCGCCGGCACGCCGCTCGACGTCGCCGCCGATGCGGTGGCGAACTGGTTCGGGCTGCTGCAGCCGGAGTTGGCGATCCGCTCGCGGGCGCCGGATGCGATCCGCGACCGGCCGTGCGTGCAGCTCATCGCCACGGGCCGGCGAGGCGGCGTCGCCACGCGCGCTTCGCTGGACGTGCTCGCGCACGGCGATCAGTTCCTGGTGCTGGTCTGCACGGCGCCGGAGCAGGCGTGGGACGAACTGGGTGCGGACTTCGCGTTCTTGCGGCGGACGATCGAACTGGAGGCGCAGTCGCTGGCGCCGCGCCTGCAGGGTCCGCTGGCGAAGCCGCTGCCGCGTGGGGCGTCGAACGCGCCGGCCTCGCGCGGAGCCGCGGTGTCGGCACCTGCTCCGGCACCGGCGAAGGAGCCGGTCGTTCGCATCCCGCGCGACGGGTAGTCAGCAGCGCGCCACCGAGTAACGAAGGCCCTGCCAGCGGGGCGCATGCTTCGTGTCGCGTCGGTGGCAACGGTGCCAGGGATTGACAGGTCTCCGGCGCTGGACTGCTGCGGTACAGGCTCGGCAGCAGGCTGGGAGTGGTGTCTGGGAGCCTCGTGGGCGGGCAGTGCCTAGCAACTAAGTATTCAGGGGATACGACGTAAGTGGTGGCGGCGACTTGGCTTCCGCATCGCCTTCCGTGAATCGCCTGCCCAATTCACGAACTACCACCAGCCTTGGGGCTCTTCCTTGCGGCCGCCCGCTCGGCCTTCCGCCTCGCCTTCAACTCCGGGTCCCGGTTCTCCTCGTGCCAGTCCAGGAACCGCTTCATGCATCCGTCTGGCAGCGCGCCGACGACTTCCACCGGCAAGCCCAACTCGTTCCGCAGCCGCTCCGCCTGGTCGCGCAGCAACGGCGGATACAGCTGCACGTCGTAGAGAAGGCCAAAGCCATCCGCCTTGAAGAGGTCGTTGATCCACACCTTCGGCAGGTAGCGTGCCACCACCACGGGACGGATGCCAAGAGCACGGCACAGCTCGATCTTCGTGGCGATCTCCTCGCCCAGGTCCGAGTAGCCGAGGACGTTCTTCACCTCGACGCCGTAGCCGATCCCGTCGCGCTCGAAGAGGAAGTCGAGGTTGTGGTTCGTCGTGGTCCACCGCTTGCCGTTGAACTCGTTCCCGTTGCGGCCACGCTGCACGAACTGATGCTTCGCGAACGCCTCGAGCACCAACTGCTCCCCTCTCTCGCCGACCGCCTTCACCACACACTCCCGCCGATACTCGCCGATGAGATCCAGCACTTCGCGCGCGCGTCGCCGGAAGAACCGATAGGACTTGTGCCGCAGTAGCAGCACGCCCTCGGCCTCTTCGACCTCGATCAACCCACGATCGCGCACCTCGTGCACCGCAGCGTTCATGATCCAGTGGTAGAACGAACGCTCGTACTTCACCTCCAACTGGCGCGAGTAGAACACTTGCTCGCGGTTCGCGTCGAAAAACGCGGTCAGCACACCGACGGCCCGCTTCCGGTATCCGTCTTCCGCCCTGTGCAGGTTCGACGTCCTGTTGTGGCTCACGTTCGTCCGGGTTCAAGGTGACCGCCGCCGCGGGCTGGGCCGACCGATCCAACCCGCGAAGGAGCCGATCGTGCGCATTCCGCGCGACGGGTAGTCAGCAGCGCGCAGCCCGCGCGAACCCGCGCAGCGCCGCCGCCTCGAACACGTCGGCCTCGCCGATCGCGGCGCGGTCGTCGAGGTCGGCGAGCGTGCGCGCCAGCCGCAGCAGGCGCACGCGGCCGCGGCCGCTCTGGTGGTGGAGCCGCAGCACTTCGTCGACGGCGTGCAGCGCGCGATCGTCGGCGGCGCAGGCGGTGACCAGCGCGCGGTCGCCGAGGCGGGCGTTCGGCACGAACACCCCGCGCTGCGTCTGCCGGTGGCGTTGGCGCGCGTGCGCGACCAGCACCGCCTCGCGCAGCACCCGCGTGCTGCCTGCTGGATCCTCGGGCCCGCGCAGTTCGGCGGGCAGCAGTGCCGGCACTTCGACCTGGAGGTCGAGGCGGTCGAGCAGCGGCCCCGAGAGTCGGCCGCGGTAGCGCGCCAGCGCACCGGGCGTGCACAGGCACGGCCGCTGCCGGTGGCCGTGGAAGCCGCACGGGCACGGGTTCATCGCCGCGACCAGCAGGAACTGCGCGGGCATCGTGACCACGAGCCGCGCGCGCGCGACGGTGACTTCGCCGTCTTCGAGCGGCTGCCGCAGCGCCTCGAGCACGTCGCGCCGGAACTCGGGCAACTCGTCGAGGAACAGCACGCCGTGATGCGCGAGCGTGACCTCGCCCGGCCGCACGTCGGCCCCGCCGCCGAGCAGGCTCGGCGCGGAACTGGTGTGGTGCGGCGCGCGCATCGGCCGCTGCTCGCCGGGCAGCGGCAGCCCGGCCGCGGCGTGTACTTGCAGCACGGCGAGCCGTTCGTCCGGCAACAGCGGCGGCAGCAGGCCCGGCAGGCGACGCAGCAAGGCGCTCTTGCCGGTGCCGGGCGGGCCGACGAACAGCAGGTTGTGGCCGCCGGCGGCGGCGACGGCGAGCGCGCGCTTGGGCGTGGCATGGCCACGAAGGTCGGCGAGATCGGGAACGGCTGCCGTTCGTGGCGGCGGCGGGGCGGGTGCCGGCGGCAGCTCGCGCCGTCCGGCCAACCAGTAGATCGCGTCGGCGAGTGTCGCGGCGGCATGCACAGGAAGACCGTCGAGCTGGCTGCAAGCGGCCGCGTCGGCGGGTGAACAGAGCAGCGCGCGTCCGCCGTGCCGCCGTGCCGCGATCGCGACGCCGACCGCGCCGCGCGCCGGCAGGATCTCGCCGCGCAGGCTCACTTCGCCGAACGCAAACAGGCCCTCGGCGCGTTCGGCCGGATACAGGCCGCCGGCGCCGGCCAACGCCAAGGCCAGCGGCAGGTCGAACCCGCTGCCGTGCTTCTTCACCGCCGCGGGCGCGAAGTTCACGGTGGTGACGCCTCGCGGGGCCGGCAGGTCGAGGGCGAAGAACGCCTGCAGCACGCGGTGGTAGGCCTCGCGCACGCAGGCGTCGACGAGGCCGAGCAGGCGCGGCGTGCCGTCGCCGGCATGGCGAGCGGTGGCCTCGACGCGCACTGGCACCGCATCGACCCCTTGCACCTGCCCGCAGCCGATCGTGACGGTGGGGACTTGCACACGGCAATGTGCCCCGGAAACCGCCGCGGTGGCACTTTGCCGGGAATTCCCAGCCGGACCGTTCTCACCATCCGGCGGCCGCCGCGACCGCCGCGCGGGCAGCGATCGCCTGCGCCAGGGCACGCGCGTCGGCGAGTGTCAGGTCCGGCACCCGCGTCGGCGAACCGCCGGCGACGTAGACGGTGAGGTCGGCGAGGCCGAGCGCCTGCGCGATCGGCCCCTGCCGCACGACCACCGCCTGCACCTTCGCCGTCGGCACGAAGGCGCGATTGCGGCCGATGATGCCGTGCTGCAGGGCGAGGAAGTGCTCGCCGTGCGCGAAGCCGAGGTTGCGGTAGATCAGGACGCCGAGCACCGCCCAGACCGGCACGAGCAGCAGCGCGATTGCGGCGGCGATCGGCGAGTCGGCCTGCAGCCACAGCAGCGGTGCGGCGATGGCGGCGAGCAGCACGCCCTGCAAGGCGGTGCGCAGGATCAGGCGCGGCGAACCGCGCTGCCAGGCGAACGACTCGTGCTCGATGCCCGGCAGCAACGCCGGCAGCAGGTGTTGGCCGGTGGGCAGTCGCGTCAGTGGCACCACGACGTCCCAACCGCCGGCGGTGTCCTGGCCGTCGCTGCGGCTGCCGCCGGCCGAGTCGGCCTTCAGCACGCACAGCCCGAGCAGCCGCCGCAGCCAGGTCTGTTCGATCGTGACGCGCTGGATGCGCTCGCGCGGCAGCGTCTTCTGCCGCGTCGTCAGCAGGCCGAACCGCCGCTGCAGCACGTCGCCGCGCAGCCGCAGCGAGAAGCCGTGGAACGTCACCAGGTTGCCGAGCGTGCTGGTCACGACGCCGAACGCCATCACCAGGAACAGCAGCCCGAACAGCAGCAGCGCCACGGTGAGCGGCGGGAACTGGCCCAGCCACCCGCGCACGCTCTTGGCCGCGCCCGCGAGTTGCGCCGCGAAGCCGATCTGGTCGGCGAACTGCAGCGCCGCGAAGCCGGTGAGGGCGAACGCCGAGAGGCGCAGGTCGGTGACGCCGCGCATCAGCAGTTCGCCGCCGGTGCTCTGGTGCACGAGCCATTCCGGCTCCGGCAGCGGCGGTGGCGCGGGCGCGGTGGCGTCGGCGTCCGGCGCCGCGGGTGCCGGCTTCTTCGCGCGCGCCGCCAGCAGCACTTCGCGCAAGTGGTCGGCGTCGGCGCGCGACAGGGCGTCGAGCCGCGCCTCGACGCCGCGCCCCGAGGCGGTCTCGACCATGACGACCGTCAGCCCGAGCGCGCGCCGCAGCAGCGACGACTCGAAGCCGAGATCCTGGATGCGATCGAGCGGGATGCGCCGTTCCTGGCGTTCGAGCAGGCCCTCGCGCACGCGCAGCTCGTCGCTCGTCAGCATGTACTCGAGCGTCAGGTAGCGGGCGATGACGTAGCCCAGGCGCAGCACGAACGCGACCACGCCGAAGCCGACCAGCCACCAGATCTGCAGCACGAGGCCGGCGACGACCGGGAACACCGCCTCGCGCAGCGCATCGAGCAACCGCAGCAGCAGGATCGCCGGGTGCAGGTGGCCACGCGCCAGCACCGGCGCGTTCGCACCGGTGGCCGGCGTCGTGGCGGCGACCGCGGGCGGCGGCACGGGCGGCGGCGGCGCCGCCGATTCAGATGCGTCCGTCACCCCGCGCCTCGACGATGCGGTCGCGCAGTTCGCGGGCGCGCGCGGCCGACAAGCCGGGCACGCGGAACGCCGAACCTTCGTTGCCGGCGGTGAACACGACCAGGGTCGCGAGGCCGAACAGGCGTTCGATCGGGCCGCGCACGAGATCGACGTGCTGCATGCGGCGCACCGGCACCGCGCGTTCCTCGACGAACAGGATGCCGTAGCGCATCAGCAGCAGGTCGCCGAGGAAGCCGTAGCGCCAGCGCGCGAACGCCAGCGGCGGCGCCAGCAAGGCCAGGGCCGCGAGACCGATGCAGAGGCCGAGCAGGACCAGCTCCCAGGCCGGCGACCAGGCGTCCCAGTGCTTCGCCAGCAGCGGCTGGCCGATGAACCAGGCCAGGGCGGCGACGACGGCGACGCTGAGCGTGTCGCCGATCATCCAGTAGGCGACGACGCGTCGCTCCAGGCGATCGGGCGGTTGCGGCGGCGGCGAGCTCGTCATGCCGCCGAGCGTGCCGGCTGCGGGCCGCCATCGCAACCTCGCCGCCGGCCGAGACGGCATCGGCGGCGTTGGCCGAGTAGGCTGCGGCCTCCCATGTCGCTGCGCTTCGTCGCCTGGTCCTGGACGTTCGTCGTTGCCCTGCCGGCCCAAACCGCCGAACCGGCCTGGGCGCCGGCCGCCGTCGCCGCGATCGAGCAGGTGATGAAGGACGCCGCCGTGCCCGGGTTGTCGTGCGCGATCGGTGTTGGCGCCGAGATGCCGTTCCGGCGGGGCTTCGGTCTCGCCGACGTCGAGAACGAGGTGGCGGCGACGGCGCAGACGGTCTACCGGCTGGCGTCGATCAGCAAGCCGATCACCGCCGTCCTGGCCTTGCAGCTCGCGGCGAAGGGCGAACTCGACCTCGACGCCGACGTCACGACGCTGGTGCGCGAATGGCCGGCGAAGGCGTGGCCGGTGACCACGCGCCAGCTGCTTGCGCACCTCGGCGGCGTGCGGCACTACCGCGGCGAAGGCGAGAGCACGCGCCACTACGCGACGCAGACCGAGGCGCTGGCGCGCTTCGCCGCCGACCCGCTGCTGCACGAGCCGGGCACCGCCTACCACTACAGCACCTACGGCTACAACCTGATCGCCGCGGTGGTCGAGGCCAAGACCGGGCAGCCGTTCGCGACGGTCGTGCGCGAACGCATCGCCGGCCCCTGCAATGCGCCGACGCTGCAGGACGACGACGTGCGGCGGGTGATCCGCGGCCGCGCGCAGGGCTACGTGCGGCGCGACGGCGTGCTCGAGAACAGCGAGCTGATGGACAGCAGCTACAAGCTCGGCGGCGGCGGGCTGTGTTCGTCGGCTGAGGACCTGGTGCGGTTCGGCCAGGCGCTGCTCGACGGGAAGCTGCTGCCGCCGGCGATGCTGCAGGCGATGTTCACGCCGCAGCGCACCCGCGACGGCAAGGAACTCGACTACGGGCTCGGCGTGCGGGTCGCGCGCCGCGACGGGCGGCTGGTCGTCGCGCACAGCGGGGCGCAGTCGCGGGTCAGCACGATGCTGCTGATGCTGCCCGAGACGCGCGTGGTGGTCGTGCTGCTGTGCAATCTCGAACGCGTCCGGCTGCAGCCGCTCGCGCAGCAGATCGCCAACCTCGCCGCGCCGCTTCGGGAGAAGTGATGCCGACGTGGGCTGGCCGCCCAAGGGGGCAGCCGCCGTGCACGGTCGTTGGCATGGGCACCCTGGGTCGACATGGCTCGGAATCAGGGTTCGCTACCGCCCTGACTCGGTAGCAGTCGGAAGGTCGAGTCTGCGAGCTACCGGCATGGGGCCGGCGCCGAGCGCCGTCCGTCGCGTCACTGCAGGACACAGGTCAGGCAGTTGCTCAACATCGTCCCGGTGACCGTGCCCGAGGTGTTGCTGCACACCGCTGCGCACTGCGACGACAGCACGATGCCGGCGAGCGTCGGGTTCGGCGGCAACCACAGAAAGAACGTCGTCGAGGCGTTGCACGGAGAGCCCCCGACCGGCGTGTTCGCACCGAGGATGCCCATCGCCGGCGTCAGCGGCAGCCGCGCCCGCGGCACAAAGAAACGACCGTTTCTTGTTGATCTTGACTGAGAAATGACCGATTCCTAGCATCGAGGCTAGCAAACGATCGCTTCCCAGCCATGCCCCGCGAGACCGGCACCTACCGAACGAGCACCACCCACGGCGAGACCGTGAAGGCGTTCGTGCCGCACCCACTCCCCCCGGCCGCGCCCCCGTTGGTGATCGATGGCGAACTCGCCGACCGCCACAACGCGGCGGTCGCGGCCATCCGCCTGCTCCGCGTCGCCGGAGCCATGGTCCCCGACCCCGGCTGGTTCCTCTACGGCTTCGTCCGCAAGGAGGCCGTGCTGTCGTCGCAGATCGAGGGCACCCAGGCGACCCTTCGCGACATCGCGAACTTCGAGGCCACCAGCAGCACCGACCGACCCGACGACGTCGAGGAGGTCTGCAACTACGTCGACGGCTTGAACCACGCCCGCGCCGTGATAGCCGACCCCGCCGGCCTGCCGCTGAGCACGCGGCTCCTGTGCGACGTCCACCGCATCCTCATGCGCGGCGTGCGCGGCGAGGACAAACGCCCAGGCGAGATCCGTCGGAGTCAGAACTGGATCGGCGGGACGCGCCCGGGCAACGCCCGCTTCGTCCCGCCTCCCCACGAGGAAGTCGCCCCAGCACTCGCCGCCCTCGAGAGGTGGGTTCATTCCACCGACCCGCTCCCGCCGCTGGTCAAGGCCGGACTCGCGCATGTGCAGTTCGAGACCATCCACCCGTTCCTCGACGGCAACGGGCGCATCGGCCGCATGTTCATCACCTTGCTGGTGGAGCATTGGGGCCTGCTCGACCAACCGCTTCTGTATCCGAGCGTGGCGTTCAAGCGCCGCCAGCAGGAGTACTACGCTCGCCTCGCCGCGGTGCGGACCGATGGCGATTGGGAGGGCTGGACCGCGTTCTTCCTCGACTGCGTCAAGGATGCAGCCGACGATGGCGCGCGCATCGCCCAGGCCATCCACGCACTCATGGGTCGCGATCGCGCCCGCGTCGTCCACCACGAACGAGCAACGATCACGGTCGTGAAGCTGCTCGACCTGCTGCCCGCGAACCCGGTCCTGACCGTCCCGCGGGCCAGCGAGCTGCTGGGCATCACCGCACCCCCGGCGCGCAAGGCCATCGATCTGCTCGAAGAGCTCGGTGTGCTCCACGAGACCACCGGCAAGCAGCGCGACCGGGCCTACGCCTACCACGACTACCTCGAGCTGCTCACCGATTCGTAGAGCCCAAAACCCGGCTCCCGATCGCGCGGTCGGCCGTGGTGTCGGACGCGGCGAAGGCGGTCGTAGGGGGGCTGTAGTCAGGGCGAGCCCCCGCCGCCACCTCGAACACGTCGGCCTCGCCGATCGTGCGCGCCAGCCGCAGCAGGCGCACGCGGCCGCGGCCGCTCTGGTGGTGGCCGCAGTACTTCGTCGCCGGCGTGCAGCGTGCGATCGTCGGCCGAGGACATGGTTCGACTCGGCCAGGCGCTGCTCGACGGGCGGATGCTGCCGAAGGAGTGGCTGGCGACGATGTTCTCGCCGCAACGCAGCAGCGACGGCAAGGAACTCGACTCCGGGCTTGGCGTGCGGGTCGCGCAGCAGCTCGCCGCCCTCGCCGCATCTGCGGCGACGAAGTGAAGCGGGCCTCGCGTCGATCGAGGCGTAGCCAGCACACGCGCAGCGACTAGAACGCCACTCCTTGCGCGCAGCCATCGTCGATCGTTACGGCGGACCCGAGGTCGTCCGCGTCGCCGCCGTGCCACGTCCCGAACCACGCCGCGGCGAAGTGCTCGTGCGCGTCCATGCAGCCGCCGTCACGTCGGCTGACGCTCGAATTCGCGCGGCCCGCTTCCCACGCGGCTTCGGGTGGATCGCGCGGTTGGTGTTCGGAGTGCGTCGGCCACGGCGGTCGATCCTCGGCACCACGTTCGCCGGCGTCGTCGAGGCCGCCGGCGACGGCGTACGCGCCTTCACCGCCGGCCAACGTGTGTGTGGCATGACCGGGCTCGGCCAGGGTGCCCATGCCGAGTTCGTCGCCGTGCGCGCCGATCGGCTCGCGCGCACGCCGACCAACGTCAGCGACGACGATGCCGCAGGCGTCCTGTTCGGCGGCACCTCGGCGCTGTTCTTCTTGCGCGACAAGGTCCGTGTCGGTCCCGGGAGCAGCATTCTGGTCCATGGCGCCGCGGGCGCAGTCGGCACCAACGCGGTGCAGTTGGCGCGGCGCTTCGGAGCGCGGGTCACGGCGGTGACCAGCGGCGGCAACGACGAACTGGTCCGCCGGCTCGGCGCGGCAGACGTCATCGACTACACGACCGTCGCTCTCGATGCGGCATCTGCGCGCTTCGACATCGTGTTCGACGCGGTCGGCAACCTGACGATCGCGTCCGGGCGCCGCCTGCTGCGACCCGGCGGCACGCTGGTGCTCGCGGCAGCGACGCTCGGCCAGACGCTGCGCGCGCGTGGCGACATCGTCGCCGGCACCGCTCCCGAGCGCGTCGCCGACTTCGAGTTCCTGCTGCAACTCGTGGCGTCCCGCGAGCTGACCGTGGTTCACGATCTGGCCGTTCCGCTCGCGGCGATCGTCGACGCGTATCGGCGAGTCGACACGGGCCACAAGCGCGGCAACGTCCTGGTGCGACTGTGACGAGCCGCCGACCTGCTACTGCAGGACCCAGGTCAGGCAGTTGCTCATCATCGTCCCGGTGACGGTGCCCGACGTGTTGCTGCACACCGCGGCGCACTGCGACGACACCACGATGCCGGCGAGGGTCGGGTTCGGCGGCAGCCACAGGAAGAACGTCGTCGAGGCGTTGCACGGAGTGCCCCCGATCGGCGTGTTCGGGCCGAGGATGGCCATCGCCGGCGTCAGCGGCAGCAGTGCCGGGCCGCACAGCGGCGCGATGATCGGGCCGGTGCCGTTGCACGGGCCGATGTCGATCGCGCACACCGCCAGCGAGTTCGGCGAGGCCTGGTCGAGACCGAGTTGCAGCGTGGTGCCGAGCAGCGGTGCATTGCGCAGCGAGTGCACCATCGGGCAGGTCGGGCAGGTGCCGTTCGCGCACGGACCGCCGGTCGACGTCGCACCGCCCCAGCGGATCGAGAGGTCGATGTAGGGGTCGGGCGGCGGAGCCACCTGCAGGCAGCACGTTCCCGGCGTCCACGTGATCGACGGGCCGGGCGTGTAGTTGTAGGTCCAGCGGTGCGTGCCGCGGCCGTTGGTCCAGTAGAGCGCGCTGTTCGCGGCGTCGCAGGCGAGGCCCGTGATCAGCGTCGGGTTCGTGAAGCAGTCGAACACCGGGGTCGATGCGAACCAGGCGCCGGGGTTCGCCATCGGCGCCACGTAGATGGTGCCGCTGCCGGTGAAGTTGCACGTCGAGTAGAAGACCAGCCCGCGCAGTTCGTCGAGCGCGATCGCCGACGTCACCGTGAAGCCGGCCATCGGCAGGCCGGTGTTGTAGGTCGGCGTCAACGCGACCGGTGGGCAGGTGTTGGTGGCGCGGGTGATGATGCCAGCGCTGTCGATGATCCAGAGCTGGTTGTTGCCATCGTGCATGTCCATGCCGGTTGCCTCGGCGATGGGGGACGACTTCGGCACCGGGAACGGTCCGCACTGCAGCGAGCAGCCGTTCATCCCGTAGCGAGCGATCAGTTGCCCGGTGGTGACCCAGAGCGCGGTGTTCGTCGAGTCCCACGCCGAACCGCCGGCCCAGAACGGGAACGGCAGGATGGTCGGCGTCGGCAGCCCGATCGGGCAGCTGCCGAGCGGGGTGCAGGTGCCGTGCACGGCCTGGTGGATCAGCGGCGTGTTGAGCGTCGGGCCGATCAGGTTCGGGAGCGTCTGGGCGGTCGCGGCCGCGGCCAGGACGAACGGGAGGGCGAGGGTCAGGCGCATGGGGATGGGGGAGTGGTTCGCCCTGGAAGAGCCGTTCGTGGGGTTTTGCACGGCGAGGGTGGCGGAATCCGGCGCCGGTTCGCGGGTCGCCGGCGATCGAGGACGGGTCGTGTGCGGCCTGGGATGGCCTGCGCAGGCTCCCGGCACCAACGAAGACGCGGTGGTGGCGTCCTTGGAGCGGCGCATCGACGAACTCGACGCACGGTGCGGGTGCGTAACCGTCGCCGTTCGGCGCGCCTTGCCCGGTTGCCCGGGCGCTAATACCGTGACTCGGAGCGATGGACGCCGAGCTGCAGCAGAGGGTTCGCGACGCCGCGGCTCGCCTTCGCGAGCGCGGAGCGACCGCGGTCTATCTGTTCGGCTCTTCGGCTCGCGGAGCGTTGCGAGACGACTCGGACATCGATCTGGCCGTGACCGGGTTGCCAGCGCGCGTGTTCTTCAAAGCGGTGGCCGAGGCTTCGCGCATTGTCGGAAGACCCGTGGACGTCGTCCCGCTGGATCGGGGCGGCGAAGTGGCCGATGCCCTGCGGCGGTTCGAGGGACTCGAGCTTGTCCTCTGAGCTGCGGGCGCTGTTCACGTTGCGTCGCGCGCGCATCATCGCCGATCGTGAGGCGATCGATGCCATTCTCTGCCGACATCCAGGAATGGAGCCGAATGGCCCAGATCTCGCCGGATTGGCGTGGCTTCTTGGCGCCATCTACAACGAAGTGGAGGAGATACTCAAAGGCGTTGCCAAGCTGCATGGAGAGGTGTTGCCGTCGACCAACGCTTGGCACCGCGACCTGCTGGAGCAGATGTCGGCCCCGACAGCTGCAAGAGCGGCGCTGCTGTCCACGCCCCTTCGCGAGCAGCTGGATGAGTTCCGCGCCTTCCGGCATGCATCGCGTCATGCGACGTTCCTCGATCTGGATTGGCCGAGGATGGAGCCGTTGTTCGCGCTCCTGCCGAGGATGCTGCAAGCGTTCTTCGCGGCGTGCGACGTGTTCGTCGCAAGCTCGCCCTGAGCGCCGCTGCCGCGAAAGCCGCGGGGTCGCGGCGCCGTCCGGACCGTGCCGAGCGCTGCTGCGAACGGGACGCGCTGCCGCCTAGGGCAGGATCCAGTTGCCGAGGTCGAGCCCGTTCCGCACGGTCGCGGGGCGCGTGGCGACGACCCGGGTGCCGGCGCGGATCTCGAGCCGGAAGCTGCCGTCGGCCGTGGCTGGGAGCACGAACGAGCCATCGGCGGCGAGTGCGGTGCCGAGCACCTCGGCGACCTGCGTCATGCCGAGCAGCTCGGCAGCGAGTCCGCCCGCAGGCACGTCGGGCAGCGCCACCACGCGCCAGCCGACGCGGTTGCCCGGGGCGAGCACGCGCCCGCGCACCTCGCCGGTCGGCGCCACGAGATCGAGCGCCAACGTGCGGAAGCCCTGCACGGCGACGCGGGGCAGGGCGATGGCTCTGGCCCCGTCGCCCGGTCCATCGTCGGGCAGCAGCAACACCAGGTGGTCGCCGCGCGGCACCCCGCCGGCGTCGTAGCTGCGCCCGTGCGTCTTGGCCCGGATCCAGCGCCGCGCGCCGGCATGCGGCACGAAATGCGGCACCAGGCCCTCGGCGCCGCCGACGATCGTGCCGACGACGCGCACGGCATCCGGCGGTTCGGTCGCGATCGTCACGTCCGCCTGTTCGCCGGCGGCGATCGCGTAGCGCTCGGTCACCAGGGCGTCGTCGTCCGAGTCGAACGGGTGCGCCAGCACCGCGACGTAGTAGCTGCCCGCCAGCAGGCGTGGGAAGTGCGCACGGCCCTCGGCGTCGGTGCGCGCCCGTTCGTGGAAGTCGAGCCCGCGTCGACGGGCCTGCATCGTCACCAGCAGGCAGGCGCCGGGGATCGGCGTGCCGGCGGCGTCGACGACGCGAAGGCGAAGGCTCGCGCGCGGCTCGAGGCGAACGGTCGGCTCGAGTTCGGGCTGTGGCGCGAACGTGTGGCTCTGCCAGTCGTCGTGCTCGACGACGATGGTGCACGTAGCACCGTCCTTCGGCAGCGCGAGTGCGAACGAGCCGTCGGCGCGGGTCTGCACGGCGCGCGGCGAACGCCAGCCGGTGGCGGTCTCGACGCGGGTGGCCACCTTGGCGCCGGCAATCGGCGCGCCGGTGGCCGCCACGACGACGCGGCCGCGCTGCACGGTGGGAGCCAGCGCCTCGGCGAGGCCGAAGTCGACCAGCAGGTCGAGTTCGATCGGCTGGCCGGCGACGGGCTGCACGATCGCGCCGAGCGGTTCGGGCGTCGTTTCGCTCCACTCGCCGGCGCTGTAGCCCGCGCACTCGACGCGCACGTGCAGCGGCAGGCCCGGCACGAATCGCGCGGTGCCGCGGAACTCGCCGTTGACGCCGGCGGCATCGTTCGGCGACGTGAGGTGCGGCAGCGGCAGGCGGAGCGGTTCACCCGGCGCCGTCACGCGGAGGAAGGTCGTCGCCGAGACGCGGAACGACGGCACCGGCACGCTGCCCTGGCGTTCGTGCACGCGCACGCGCAGCGGCGCCTCGTGCACGCGCAGTAGCACGATCGTCGCCAACTCGCCGAACCGCAGCGGCCACCGTTCCTCGGCGCTCACGTAGTCGGCGTGGTCGACCTCGACCTCCAGCCCGCCGGGCTCGGCGTGGACCGCCGAGAATGGGAACGCACCGCTGGCGTCGGTGCTCGCCCCGAGGTCCGCGGCGCTGGCTCCTCGTTCGATCAGGGTCTCGGCGAACCATGCCGGCGCCAGGCGCACGCGCGCCCCGGCGATCGGCGCGCCGTCCGCATCGACGACCCGCCCGGCAAGGGTGCGGGTGGCGGCCGGCGTCGCGGCCTGCCGCGGCCCGGTTTCGGTCGCGACGACGGCGGCGGCCGGCGCGAACATCGTGTCGATCGGCGCGTCGCTCCCGAAGTCCGGCGGCGGCGGGACCGGGCGCCCGCTGTCGAGGGTCGCCACGACGACCGCACCCCCGAGCAGGAGGGCCGCGGCGGCGAGCAGGGTCCGGCGACGCGGCATGCGGGCTTACTTGTCGGCGGGCGGCGCGGCCTTGGCGAGCGCTTGCTCGGCGCGTTGCTCGAGCGGCCCCGCGTGCTGCTGCAGCAACGCGTCGTTCGCCGGCTGCTTGAGCTGCGGCTTGTCGGCGACACGTTCGCGCAGGGCCGCGAGCGCGGTGGCCTTGTCGGCCTCGTCCTTCGCTGCCGCCACGCGCTCGAGGGCCGTGGCGAGGTCGTGCATGCGCCGGTTGATCGCGAAGTGGTCGCGCATCGCGTCGGCGAACACGGCCTCGGCGTCGCCGCCCTTCGCCGAATCGCACACCACGACCGCGCGCAGCTCGAAGCCCTTCTTCGGCCGCGGCGCGATCACGAACATCGCCAGCGTGCCCTCGGCGAGCTGCGAGCCGTCCTTCGTCTGCCGATGCTCCTTGCCGTCGGGCAGGCGCGCGAGCTGCACGTCGAACGTCAGCACGACGCCGTCGGCCTTGCCGAGCAGGTGCGCACGCGGCTGCAGCGTGGCCGTCACCGGCACCTTGAAGTACTGCGTGCCGCTGACGACGGTGAGCGACCCGGCACCACCGAGCTGGCCGTCGGCGAGGCGCTCGCGCTTGCCCTCCTTCCACTTGCCGAGCGTGCCGATCGCGACGATCGCGCCGGGATGTGCGAGGTCGCGATGGAAGTCGACGAAGCGCGGGCCGTCGCTGCTCGGCAGCGCGATCTGGGCGGCGGCCAGCGGCAGCAGGCAGAAGAACGGCAACGCGCGGAGCATCCGTGCAGCCTAGCGGGGACCGCGTCTCAGCGGACGGCCGCGATCGCCTGCGCGTAGTCGGGCTCCTGCGCGATCTCCGGCACCAGCTGGCTGTGCACGACCTTGCCGGCGGCATCGATCACGACGACCGCCCGGGCGAACAGCCCGGCGAGCGGCCCATCCTGCATCGTGACGCCGTAGTCCTTGCCGAAGTCGGGCCCGCGGAACCAGCTCGCGGTGGTCACCTTCTCGATGCCCTCGGCGCCGCAGAAGCGCTTCATTGCGAACGGCAGGTCCTTCGACACGCAGACGACGACGGTGTTCGGCAGCGCGGCTGCCTTCTGGTTGAACGTGCGCACCGAGGTCGCGCAGACGCCGGTGTCGACGCTCGGGAAGATGTTGAGCACGACGTTCTTGCCGGCGAGGTCCTTCTTGCCGAGCGGCGACAGGTCGTTCTTCGTCAGGGTGAAGTCGGGCGCGTTGGCACCAACCTTGGGGAGCTCGCCGACGGTGGCGACGGGATTGCCTTTGAACGTGATCTTGGCCATGCCGCAGGTGTACGCGACGGCCGGTGCCGGAGCCAACGCGAGAAATGCCGGGAGACCTTCCCGCACCCGGGGACTTGCGGGTGACGGACCGCACGCGGGCAGGCATGATCTGCGCCACGATGATCATGCGCCGCCGTCTGCCGTTCGCTCTCCTCACCGCGTTCGTGTTCGCCGCCTGCACCAGCGAACACTCCCACGACCACCCGTTGGCTGGCAGCTGGGGCCAGGACACCGGCAGCGACAAGAAGGGCGTCTACCTCGAGTTCGACACCTCGGGCACCAAGTGCATCGTGCACGGCGCGCCGCGCGAGGACGGCACGCACGATCACCCCGCGGCGACCTACACCTGGGACGCGGCGACGAAGGCCGTGACGGTGAACGGCAAACTGCTCGGCGATGCCAAGGCAGAGGCCTGGACGGGCGCGCTCGCCGGCGAGGTGCTGACGCTGACCGGTGGCGCCGACACGCTGAAGTTCAAGAAGGGCGGCTCGGCGCACTGATCGCCGCGACCGCGACGGGCCTCGCTTTCTCGGCCCGCGCGCCTATCGTTCGCGCTGCCCCGAACGCGCCATGGCCAACACGCCGCACTCCGACACCACCACGGACGGCATCCGCATCCAGGCGGCGGCCGAGTACCTGCCGCACGACAACCTGCCGCCGGAGTTCCTCGCGGCCGACGCCGACCGCAAGAAGCACTTCGTGTTCCGCTACAAGATCACGATGTCGAACCTCGGCGCCCGTCCCGCGCGCCTGCTGCTCCGCCACTGGATCATCGTCGACGGCGAAGGTCGTCGTGAGGACGTGCGCGGCCGCGGCGTGATCGGCGAGTTCCCGAAGCTCGGTGCGGGCGAGAGCTACTCCTACGTGAGCTTCTGCCCGCTGGCGACGAAGTGGGGGACGATGGAGGGCAGCTACACCTTCGAGCGCGACGATGGCGCGCGCTTCCACGTCAAGGTCGGCCGCTTCCTGCTGGTCCCGACCGCACCGCCGCTGCAGCTCGAGTCGCCGTCGCGCTAACGCCGGACGGCCCCCCGGCGTCCAGGGGCGCACACGCATGGCGGGTGACCGCGACGCGCAGTGGACCGAGCAGGTGGCCCTGGCCAGACGCGGCGACCCTGCCGCGTGCGAGGCTCTGTACGCGCGGTTCGCACGCACGGTGCACGCCATCGCGCTGGCCCATGTCGGCGCGCAGCACGCCGACGACGTCACCCAGGAGGTCTTCAGCTCGGTGTTCGCTTCGCTCGGCAGCCTGCGCGATTCGGCCGCCTTCCCGGCGTTCCTCTGCACCGCCGCGCGCAACGCTGCGCGCGACGTGCTGCGGGCCCGGTCGCGCGCGCCGAAGACCGTGCCGGCCGACGAACTGTGCGAACCTGGGCCCTCGCCGGCGGCGACTGCCGAGCAGACCGAACTCGCGGCGAAGGTGCTGGCGACGATCCGACGGCTGCCGGACGCCTACCACGAGACGCTGCTGCTGCGGCTGGTTGGCGGACTCTCGGGCCCCGAGATCGCCGCGCGGGTCGGCATGACGCACGGCTCGGTGCGGGTGAACCTGACGCGCGGCATGCAGTTGCTGCGCCCGCTGCTGCAGGAGGCAGGACTGCCGTGAGCGAACACGACGACTACCTGTTCGATCCTGGGGCGAAGCCCGACCCCGAAGTGGCAGCGCTCGAGCGCGCGTTGGCGCCGTTGCGCTGGCGGGGCGAGCGGATGCGGGCGCCCAGGGCGTCGCGGCGCATCGGGCCGCGTTGGCTCGTGGTGGCGGCGGCCGTGTTGGTGGCGGCCTTCGCCTGGTGGGCGTTGCCGGGCGGCGACGAGTCGCTGCGACCGGACAGCCGCAAGCGCGTGTTCGCCAGTGCGGCGGCGCCGCGCACCATCGTGCTCGGCGACCTCGCCGAGGTCACCCTGCTGCCGGACAGCGAGCTGGTGTTCGTGCACTGGCGCGAGGACCAGGCGCTGTTCGCACTGGAGCGCGGCGGCCTCGTCGCGCGCGTCGAACCGCCGCCCAAGGTGCAGCCGGCGTGGTTCGTCGTCGACACGCCGCTCGGGCGCGTGATCGACCAGGGCTGTCGCTACGAACTCTCGGTGCGCGACGGCGAGGCGACCGTGCGCGTGACCGAGGGCGCGGTGACGTTCGTCGGCCGCGACCGCACGGTGTTCGTGCCGGCGGGAGCGTCGGCGGTGGTTGGCAACGGCGGGCCGCTGACGCCGTGCTTCGACGACGCCGCGGCCGAACTGCGCAAGTCGGTGCGTGAGTACGACGAGGTCACGGCGAAGGGCGCGGACCTCGAACAGCGCTCGATGGCGGTGAAGCAGGTGCTCGCCGCCAGCCGCGAGCGCGTCGACTCGCTGGTGCTCTGGCATCTGCTGCGCGATCCGGAGCCGATGCTGCGCGAGGCGGCCGAGGCGCACCTGATCGCGCTCGTCGGCACGCCGATCGCGTCCAAGCAGTCGACGTTCGATCCGGAGGAGTGGCTGCCGTTCTTGCGCCTCGCGGCGTGGCAGCGCGCCGGCAAGTAGCGCCTGCAGTCTCAGGCCTGCGGTCGGCGGTAGCGGCCGTCGAACCGGTAGGTCCGGAGGTCGTCGTCGTGGAGCGTCCGGAGGTATTCGTGGGCGCGGTTCTGGCGCAGCAATTCGGCGTCGTGGTGCGGAACGACCTGTTCGGCGACGAGGCCGGCGGCCGCGAACGTGCGCTGCCAGTCCGAACAGCGCAGCCGGTTCACGTAGGACCCACGGTTGCTGGTCATCAGCCGCCAGAGCCGTTCGCCGTGGCGCAGGCACTCGTACTGACGGCCGGCGTCGAACATGTGGTAGTGGTCGCGGAGGTCGACGCGGCAGACCAGGGCACCCCCCGGCGCCAGCACGCGGGCGATCTCGGCGACGACTCTCACCGGAGCGCGCACGTGCTGCAGGCAGTAGCTGGCCCACACGAGGTCGAACGAGGCCTCGGCGAAAGGCAGCGCCTCGCCGCTGTAGACGCGATAGTCGATGCCGGCCCGCCGTGCCGCGCCCGGATCGTGGTAGCGCACGATGTCGACGGCCGCGCACGCGGCGGCGCCCGCACGCCGAGCGAGCTGCAGCACCTCGAGCGTCTTGCCCGGCCCGAGCTCGAGGATGCGGGCGCCGGCGACGGGTCCGAACGACTGCCAGAACGCGAAGAGCTCCGCGGCGCGCGCCGGATCGCCGTCGATGCCGGTGACGTGCTTCTTCGCGGCGAGGCGGCGGACCAGGGGGATGCCGAGCAGCGCGTTCTGCAGCACGGCGCACCAGACCTTCATCGGCGCCTCGCTGGCCGCGCCAGTTGCCGGCAACCGCAGAAGGGGCGGGCGTTCGCCATCGTCACTCGAGCCCGAGCGCGCGCCGCACCGCGTGCTTGTCGACCTTGCCGCCGGCGAAGTCGTCGAAGGCGCGCGCCGGCGGCCGGATCAGGTGCCGAGCGATGAACGGCGCGCCTTCCTCGGCGCCCTGCTGGCTGTCCTTGAAGCAGCATTCCCATTCGAGCGTCGCCCAACCTTCGTAGCCGTACTTGGTCAGCAGGCTGAAGATCGCGGTGAAGTCGACCTGGCCGTCGCCGAGCGAACGGAAGCGGCCGGCGCGGTTCTGCCAGCCCTGGTAGCCGCCGTAGACGCCGACGCGGCCGTTCGGGCGGAACTCGGCGTCCTTGACGTGGAAGGCCTTGATGCGCTCGTGGTAGAGGTCGAGGTACTCGAGGTAGTCGAGCTGCTGCAGCACGAAGTGGCTCGGGTCGTAGAGCAGGCAGGCGCGCGGGTGCTCGTCGACGTGGTCGAGGAACGCTTCGTAGCTGGCCCCGTCGTGCAGGTCCTCGCCCGGGTGCACCTCGTAGGCGCAGTCGACGCCGCACTCGTCGGCGAAGTCGAGGATCGGCCGCCAGCGCCGCGCCAGTTCCTTGAAGCCCTCCTCGACGAGACCGGCCGGCCGCTGCGGCCACGGGTAGACCGTGTGCCACATCAGCGCGCCGCTGAAGGTCGCCATCGCCGTCAGCCCGAGGTGCTTGCTGGCCTGCAAGCACAGCTTCACTTGTTCGGTGCCGTAGCGGCACATCGCGTCCGCGGTGTTCACCTCGGGCGGCGCGAACACCTGGAACATCGACGTGTAGGCCGGGTGCACCGCGACCAACTGGCCCTGCAAATGCGTGCTGAGTTCGCTGATCTGCACGCCGGCGTCGGCCGCGATCGCGCGCAGGTCGTCGCAGTACGCCTTGCTGGCCGCCGCCTTCTTGAGGTCCATGCAGCGCGCGTCCCACGACGGCACCTGCACGCCGGCGTAGTCGAGGCCGGCTGCCCACTTGCACGCGGTGTCGAAGCGGTTCAGTGGCGCGTGGTCGGCCATGAACTGCGCGAGGAAGATGCCGGGACCTTTCATCATGGGGAGCACCTCGGGGGTCGTGGCAACCTAGCGGACCGCGTGGGGCTTGCCCACGACGACGGCGGCGAGTCGTCGTTCAGCGCGGCACCTTCACCCAGCCGCCGCCGTCGCACGACGCCAGCACCGCTTCGAGCACGGCCTGCACGGCGACGCCGTCCGCGAAGTCCGGGGCGAACGGCTTGCCCGCGTGCAGCGCGCGCACGAAGTCGACGACGTGGTGCACGAACGTGTGCTCGTAGCCGACGATGTGGCCGTCGGGCCACCAGTTCGCGGCGTACGGATGCGCGCCGTCCATGCACATCACGGTGCGGAAGCCCTGGCCGTCGCGCGGGTCGGCGAACGAGAACACCTCGAGCTCGTTCATGCGTTCGAGGTTCCAGCGGATCGAGCCTTTCTCGCCGCTGATCTCGATGCAGTTGTGGTTCTTGCGGCCCGGGGCCACGCGCGTCGCTTCGTAGGTGCCGATCGCGCCGCCCTGGAACTTCGCGAGGAAGCACAGCGCATCGTCGACGTCGACCTTCGCCTTGCCGCCGCGACCGTCCGGCCGCTGCTTGGTGAACGTCTGCTGCACGCCGCACACCGCCTCGAACTCGAGACCCGTGAGCGCGCGCGTCAGGTCGATCAGGTGGGCGTTGAGGTCGCCGTGCGCGCCGCTGCCGCAGGTCTTCTTGCTGGTGCGCCAGCTCGCCGGCAACTCGGGATCGCACAGCCAGTCCTGCAGGTAGACCGCGCGCACCTGCCGCACGGCGCCGAGGTCGCCGCGCGCGACCATCGCGGCTGCCAGCGCCGTCGCCGGCGCGCGCCGGTAGTTGTGCCACAGGCCGACGCGCACCTTCTGCTTCTTGGCGAGGGCCGCCATCTCCTTCGCCTGCGCCAGCGTCATCGCCAACGGCTTCTCGCACAGCACGTGCTTCTTCGCCCGCAGTGCTGCCATCGCGATGCCGTGGTGGCTGTCGTTCGGCGTGCACACGTCGACGACGTGGATCCCGGGATCCGCGAGCACGGCGTCGAGGTCGGTCGAGGCGCGCGCGAAGCCCAGCTTCTGCGCCGCCGCACTGGCGCGATCGAGATCGCGGCCGACCACGACCGCTGGCTCGATGCGGAACGGCAGGTCGAAGAAGTGCCCGGCCTGGCGCCAGGCATTGCCGTGGGCGCGGCCCATGAACGCATGGCCGACCATGGCGACGGCGAGGACGGGACGGCTGCCGGCAGCGGCGGCGTTGGCTACGGACGTGAGCGCCATCGCCGCAGGATCGCACAGCGGGGCGCTCGTCGCCACGGCGAGTTGGCGCGGTCCCGCGGCGTCGTCGTGGTCGTGGCCGGCGTTGCTACCAGCCTTCGAAGCGCGCGATCACCGTCCGGAAGGCCGCCGGCACCGGTGCTGGCGCGAAGTTCGCGTCGAGCGCGCAGTGCGTCGTGTGGCCGCTGGCGACCAGCCGGTTCTCGGTCTTGTGCCGCAGCCGGAAGTCGAACGTGAAGCTCGAGGTGCGGATCTCGCGCATGCGCACGTCGATCGTCAGCACGTCGTCGAGCCGGGCCGGCGACTTGAAGTCGAGATGGGCCGCGACGACCACGTTGTCGAAGTCCTTGATCGGCCGGCCGGCGTCGGTGAGGCCGAGGTTGCGCAGGTAGTCGACGCGCCCGACCTCGAGGTAGACGAAGAAGTTGCCGTGGAACACGATGCCCATCGCATCGGTCTCGGGCAGGCGCACGCGAACCTCGGTGCGGAAATGGAAGGGAGCGTCGTGCGCCATGCGGGTGGACTCAGTGCGCGAAGCCACGCACCGCGACCGTGAAGGCCGGAGTGCCGGTGGCGTGGCTGTCGACCACCGCCTGCAGGAAGAACGGCAGCACCTGCGGTGCGACTGGCGGCAGCGTCAGGTTGTAGGTCGCGACGGCCTGCTGGCAGGCCACCGACGGGCTCGGCAGCAGCGGCCCGGTGACGCCCCAGGCGACGACGACGAGCGGTTCGCCGAGGATCAGCGCGTTGCCGATGCCGGGAAACGGCACGCACGGTGGGCTCGGCGGCGTGGTGCTCAGGCCCAGGATCCAGAGCGAGTTGGCGCCGCCGTAGATGCGGATGCGGCGCGTCGACGACAACGAGGTCGTGGTAGCGGTCGGCGCGCCGAGCGGCGCGCACGTGAACGGCCCGCAGACCTGGCCGACCACGGGCGTCGCAATGGCCACCAGCGACACCGCCTGCATGGTGAGGCCGACGTCGACGACGCCCGTGGTGCTGGTCTGGGCGGGTGCCGTGGCGAACGAGGCAAACAGGGCGAGCAACGTGGCAAGGCGCATGGTTGGGCTCCGTCGGGGCAGTCGGGCTTCCGGATGCTAGCAACTCCGCGCGTTGGCTTCGCGGGGATGGATGGCTAGGTTCGCCGTGTGCCCACGATCCGTCTCGGCCAACCTGATCTCCCGTTGTCGACCCTGGTCGCGGCAAGCCGCGCCGGTGCGCGCCTCCAGCTGTCCCCGGCGAGCCGCGAGCGCGTGCGCGCGAGCCGCGCGGTCGTCGAGCGCGCGGTCGCCGACGGCGCCACGATGTACGGCATCAACACCGGCTTCGGCAAGCTGGCCGGCGTGCGCATCGCCGACGAGCAGCTCGCGCAGTTGCAGCAGAACCTGTTGCTGAGCCACGCGACCGGCGTCGGCGAACCGCTGCGCCAGGAGCAGAGCCGGCTGGCGTTCGCGCTGCGCATCCACAACCTGGCGCTGGGCTTCTCCGGCGTGCGCATCGAACTGCTCGAGCAGGCGCTGGCGTTGTTCAACGCCGGCTTCGTGCCGGTGATCCCGTCGCAGGGGTCCGTCGGCGCCTCGGGCGACCTCGCCCCGCTCAGCCACATGGCGCTGCCGCTGATCGGGCGCGGCGAAGTGCACGACGGCGAGCGCGTGATCGCGGGGGCGAAGGCGTTGCAGCGCCTCGGTCGCGCGCCGCTGCAGCTGCGCGAGAAGGAAGGGCTCGCGCTGATCAACGGCACGCAGATCATGACCGCGATCGGTTGCCTCGTGCTGCACGAGGCGCTGCTCGTCGCCAAGACCGCCGATGTCGCCTGCGCGATGACGGTCGAGGCGCTGCGCGGCAGCGAGAAGCCGTTCCAGGCGCGGCTGCACGCCGTGCGCGCGCACCCGGGCCAGGAGGCGACCGCGGCGAACCTGCGCGCGCTGCTGGCGGCGAGCGCGATCGTGCCGAGCCACGTCGACTGCGCGAAGGTGCAGGACGCCTACTCGCTGCGCTGCGCGCCGCAGGTGCACGGAGCGGCGAAGGACGGCATCCGCTACGCGCTCGACGTGCTGGTCACCGAGGCCAACTCGGTCACCGACAACCCGCTGGTGTTCCCGGAAGGCGACGTCGTCAGCGGCGGCAACTTCCACGGCCAGCCGGTCAGCCAGGCGCTCGACTTCCTGGCGATCGCGGTGAGCACGCTCGCGAACATCAGCGAGCGCCGCATCGAGCAGTTGGTGAACCCCGACATCAGCGGCTTGCCACCGTTCCTGGCCAGGAACCCTGGCCTCGAGAGCGGCTTCATGATCCCGCAGGTCGTCGCCGCGTCGCTGGCGAGCGAGAACAAGTCGCTCGCGCATCCGGCCAGCGTCGACACCATCCCGACCTCGGCGAACCGCGAGGACCACGTGTCGATGGGTGTCACCGCCGCGCGCCATGCCGATCGGGTGGTCGCCAACACCGCCAAGGTGCTCGGCATCGAACTGCTGTGCGCGGCGCAGGGCCTCGACCTCGGCGAACCGTTGCGCCCCGGCAAGGGCGTCGCGGCGGCCTACGGCGCGCTGCGGCGCGAAGTGCCCGGGCTCGACGGCGATCGGTTCCTGGCGCCGGACCTGGCGACGGCCGAGCGGCTCGTGCGCGACGGCTCGCTGGTCGCGGCGGTCGAGAAGAAGGTCGGCGCGCTGGCGGTGTGATGCGGGCGGCTCAGAGCGCGCCCATGCGCCCCGCCTGGTAGTCGGCGATCGCGGTCGCGATCTCGGCGCGCGTGTTCATCACGAACGGTCCGTGGCCGACGACCGGTTCGGCGATCGGTTCGCCCGCGAGCACGAGGCACTGCGCGCTGGCGGTGGTGGCTCGCACCACGTGCTCGCCGCCGCCCGTCGCGAGCTGCGCCAGTTCGCCAGCGACGACGCGCGCACCGTCGATCTCGAGCTCGCCGCGCCGCACCAGCACCATCTTGGTGAACGCCGGCGGCAGCGCGATCGGCAGGCGGCCGCCCGCGCGCAGGTCGGCGTCCCACAGGTGCACGGGCGTCACCGTGCGCGCCGGGCCGCGGGCTCGGCCGTACTCGCCGGCGATGACGCGCACGCTGCCCGCGCCGCCCGCCAGTTCGTGGCGGGGGAACGCCGCATCGCGCAGATCCTGGTACCGCGGCGGCGACATCTTGGCGCTCGCCGGCAGGTTGACCCAGAGCTGCACCATCTCGAGTTCGCCGCCGCGCTTGGTGAACGCAGCGCCGTGCAGTTCTTCGTGCACGACGCCGCTCGCCGCGGTCATCCACTGCACGTCACCCGGGCCGATGGTGCCGCCGTGCCCCGCCGAGTCGCGGTGCGCCACTTCGCCGGCGTAGACGATCGTGACCGTCTCGAAGCCGCGGTGCGGGTGCGGACCCACGCCGCGCGGCGTGCGGCTCGGCGCGAAGTGCGTCGGCGGCGCGTAGTCCAGCAGCAGGAACGGGCTGATCGATGGCCCGTCGCCGTAGGAGAACAGCGAGTGCACCGGGAAACCGTCGCCGACCCAGTGGGCGCCCTGGCTGCGGCGGATCGTGGGGGAGTTCGTCATCGGGTGCCCCCTGTAGTCCCGCAACGGGGTGCGCGAAAGGCGGCGGCGTCAGCGGATGGCGAACGCGATCCCGTTGCTGAACGACAGCCCGCCTGGTGCTGCGTCGAGGGCGACGTGCTGCGCGTAGAACGTGCGGCCCGCGAAGCCCGGCCCGAGTGCCAGCGGGAACGACAGGCTCGCCGGCGAACTGCCGTTGGCGACGCCGTTGAGCAGGGCGTCGGCGCTGACGTACAGGTTGCAGCCGACGGTGCCGAAGGTCGGATCGAGCGACGCCGGCAGCGGCACGCTGCCCCAGACACTCGACGACAGGCCGAGCACGAGCAGGCCGGCGGCGCCAGCACCGTGCCCGGTCGAGATCGTCGTCACGGTCTGGTTGGCGCGGAACGGACCGGTCGCGCGCAGCGTCGCGGTGCCGAACGTGGCGGCGCAGCCAACACCGAACGGACGCCCGTAGCCGCCGCCCCACGCCACGGCGATGCCGTTTACGTTGCCGAGCGGAGCGGTGTTGTTGACCAGGAACACGGGCGTGCCGCCCGCGCGCGGGATGCGGTAGACCTGGCCGGTGCCGCCGCCGGCGATGAAGTCGCCGTTGTGGTCGACGTCGAGCGCGTTGGGCCCGGGCACCGAGCCGGCGGGGCAGACGTTGGTGACGGTGCCGGTGGCGTCCACGCGGATCACGCGGTTGACGGAGAGCACGGTGGCGATGACGTCGCCGGTCACCGGATCGAAGGCGATGCCGGTGACGTAGCCGCCGAGGCTGCCGACGACGGGCACGCCGGTCGTGGCGCCGTTCGGCAGGCGGTAGATGCCGCCGTTGCCGCCGACCACCACGTCGCCGGTCAACGGATCGACGATGCCGGAGCTGAGTTCGCTGCCCCACGGTTGGACGCCGCTCGACAGTTCGGTGACGACGCCGGTCGCCGGGTCCAGCCGACGCACCTGCGCGCTGGTGCTGTCGACGAAGACGACGTGGTGGTTCTCGTCGAACGACATCTGCGACACGATGCCGATGTTGGACGTCAGCAGCGTGTAGACGACGTTGCCGGGACCGAGCACGGTGGCGCGGCCGAGGAATCCGAAGCCGCCGATCAGGAAACTCGACGGGCTCTGCGGATCCCACAGGATCGCCTGCGACGTGCCGGTGCCCTGGAAGCCCGGAGTGGGGTAGGCGGTGACCGGCGTCGTGCCGGGGAAGATGCCGAACGTCGTGCTCGAGAAGCCGGTGAGCGCGATGTGGCCGGGGTTCACCTGGGCGGCGAGCGTGGCGACGAACGAGAGGGACGCGAAGAGGAGTCGGCGCATGCTGGCGGTGGCGAAGGGGCGGTGCCGCATGGTGGTGGGCGCCGCCGAGGTGGTCAAGCCGGCCCGGCGCCGTTCGTCGCGGCCCGCACGGCCCGCGGCGTCGACGCCGATGGCGGCCCGAGCAGGAAATCGCGGTCGACTCGCCGGGAAACGAGCGCCGCTCGGGCCGCCCTGCTTTGATGGTCGCGTGACTTCGGATGCTCGCGACGATTCCGGCGAGGCCTTGCGCGCGGCGGCGGCCGCGTTGGGCCAGGATCTCGGGCCGGCGGCGGTGGCCGATGCCGTCGCCTCGTTGGCCGCATCCCTGCCCGACGTGGGAACCGTGGTCGGCGACTATCGGCTGGGGCCGGTGATCGGGCAGGGGGGCATGGGCGTCGTGCGTATCGCCGAGCAGGTGTCCGTGCCCGGGCGCAAGGTTGCGGTGAAGTTGCTGCCCGGCGCCGGGTTGTCGCCGGTGGCGCGCCAGCGCTTTGCACGCGAAGTCGAGGTGATCGGGCGCCTCGACCACCCGCACATCGTGCCGATCCTGTCTTCGGACGTGCACGGCAGCGTGCCGTACTTCGCGATGAAGTTCGTCGCCGGGAAGTCGCTGCGCGATCTCGTGCGCGACGGGAGCTTGCGCGGCGAGTGGCGGACGATCGCTTCGTTGGTGCGTGACCTCGCGGCGGCGTTGGCGCATGCGCACTCGCACGGCGTGGTGCATCGCGACGTCAAGCCCGGCAACGTGATCGTCGACGGTCAGGGGCGGGCGATGCTGCTGGACTTCGGCTTGGCGAGCCTGGCCGAGGGGACCGACCTGACCGTGTCGACGGATTCCCTCGGCACCCTCGACTACATGGCCCCGGAGCAGATCGATCGCACGGCGGGAACGGTGGGGCCGCGCACGGACGTCTACGGGCTCGGCATCACGTTGTTCGAATGCCTGTGCAGCCGGACGCCGTTCGCCGAGTCGTCGCGGCAAACCACCCTCGTGCGCATCCTGCGCGGCGACCATGCCTCGCCGCGGGTCCATACGCCATCGGTCCCGCGCGACCTGGCGACGATCTGCAGCAAGGCGATCGAGGCACGGCCCGGCGACCGCTACGTCGATGCGAACGCCTTCGCCGCCGATCTCGACGCGTTCCTGGCCTACCGACCGATCGCCGCCCGGCCGCGCAGTTGGGTCGCCACCGTCTGGTCGGTCATGCGCCGCAACCGCGTCGCCGCCATCGGCGCCGTCGTCGCGCTGGCCGTGATCGCCGCGGTCGTGGGCTGGTTCGCCTGGTTGCAGCCGGCACGAACGGTCCAAGCCAGGCTGGGCGCCGCGGCCGAACTCGCGCATGAGCACGCGACCGTCGCGGCCGCGGCGACGGCTCTGGCCGACGAACTGCACGCGGCACGCGAGCGGCGGCCCGGCATCGTGCTCGATCGCGCGTTCGATGCGCAGCAACGGCGCCTGCGGGACCTGGACGCGACGGCCGAACGACTCGCCGCCGCCCTCGAGGAGATCGTCCAGCAGTGCCTGCTGCTCGCCCCGCACGACCGGCTGGTCCACGAGCGCCACGCCGACCTGCTGGCCGCGCGGCTGCGCGAGCTGTTGGCCGGTGGCGGCGTCGTGCATCGGGCGGAGGCCGTGGCCCGCACGCAGGAGCGACTGCGGCGCGCCGACGCGTCGGGGCGCCACACGGCGCTGCTCGACGACACGGCGCTGCTGCAGGTCGGGTGCGTGCAAGGTGCGGCGCGCGCGGTGCTCTGTGCTGCCGTCGTCGATGCGGACGGCTGCGCGCGCTGGACGGCTCCCGACGATGCGCGCAGCGTCGCGCTCGGTAGCACGCCGTGCGCGACGCGGATCGCCGAGGGCAGCTGGTTGCTGCATGCGACGTTGCCGTCGTTCGGCCCGATCCGGCTGCCGCTGCTCGTGCGTCGCACCGCGGTGGCGGATCCGGACGAGCACCGGGTCGACCTCGTGTTTCCGGCCGCCGACGACGGCGACGGCGGCTTCGTGCCCGTGCACGCCGGCTTCGGCGTCGTCAGCGGCGGTGCGGCGGCCGCGGGTGGCGTTCGCGACCGGATCAGGTGGCACGACGCGTTCACCATCCAGGATCGCGAACTGCGCCTCGCCGACTGGCTGCGCTGGTCCGGGGAGCCGCCGACCGCCCTCGAGCAGAGCGAACTCGAGGCCGGCCGCACCCTGCTGCCGGCGACCGACTGGAATCGCATCGTGCACGTTCTCGGTCGGCTCAATGCGCGTGAAGCCAGACTCGGCACGGGCCGCTATGTCGCCCTGCCGACGCCAGCGCAATGGCGCCGCGCCGGGCAAGGCGCCGACGGGCGGCCTTGGCCTTGGGGATTCGTGCACGACCTGCGGTTCTCGCGCAACTACTGGTCGGTGGCCGATGCCCGCCAGGATCTCTCCTTCCGCGCGTCGCCCGAACAGGACGTGTCGCCGTTCGGCATCCACGAACTGGCGGGTTCGATGCGCGAGGTCTGCCTGCCGGGCGACGCGCTGCGCAGTCTCGGCACGCGGCTGTTCCTGTTGTGCGGCGGCTCGACGTTCTCGGTCGATCCGGACGATCTCGCGTTGACCAACGAACGCACGATCGTGCACGGCGACACGGTACATGACGTCGGCCTGCGCCTCCTGCGCGCGCCATTGCCGGTGGTGCCGGAGGGCCCGTCGCGGCTCGGCCTCGAGGACGTCACGGCGGCGCGGCTGCGCGTCGTCGCCGTGCGCGGGCCGTTGCAGGAAGAGCTGCCGGTCGACGAGCGCGTGCGCTGGCAGGACGGGGGCGTCGTCGTCGATGGCTATGGCGGCAGTTTCTCGCCGGAACTCGTCGTCTGGCAGCCGGTGCGACTACCGGCGGCGACAGCCGCGATCGACCTGGAGTTCACGGCCCGATGCGTGCGCGCGCCCGAGCGCAGCCAGGTGGCCCTCGTGCTCGGCACGCAACCGGGATTCGACGCGCACGACGAACGGTTGGCGGTGCGCCTGTTGCCCAGGGCAATGCACGTCGTGCACCGGGACGCCGTGGTCGCCAGCGTGGCGATGCCCGAGCGGGCCGAGAGCGCCGTGTTGCGCCTGCAGATCGGGCCGCATGGCGATGGCGCGGTCGCGACCCTTGCCTGCGACGGCGAGCCGGTGGCGCGCCTGCCGTTCGCATTCCCCGCATCGACGCCGCCGCACTGGCGGTACGTGGCGCTGCGGCTGCCGACGTTCGTCGGCATGACCGTCGACGTGCGCGCATTGCGCGTCGAGGAGCGGTGACGTGGACCCGCTGCTGCGAGCCGCGATCGACGGGGACGAGGCCGCGCGGACGGCTCTGGTCGCCGCCAACGCGCCGCGGCTGCGGCGTTATCTCGAGCGCCGTTCGGGGCAGCGACTGCGGCGCGACGTGTCGGCGGCCGATCTGGCGCAGGAGGTGTTCCTGCGCGTGTTCGTGGCCATGCGCGCGATGCCCGAGGATGCGACCGCCGACACGTTCCGCCGCTGGCTCTACCGACACGCCGACTGGGTGCTGCAGAACCACGGTCGCGCGGCGGCGCGCCGCCGCGGGGAGTCCGCGGGGGATACGCCGCCCGCCGCGACGCCGTCGCCGCAGGCGTCGACGGGCGTGGTGACGGCCGCCGACGAGGTCGCCTGGCTGCGGGCGTTGCTGCAGAAGCTGCCCGCCAAGTACGCCGACGTCGTGCGACTCCGGCTCGACGGCCTCTCGTTCGAGGTCATCGGCCAGCGGCTCGGAGTCGACGAAGCCGCGGCCCGGCAGCGCTTCGCGCGCGTGCTGCAGACCCTGCGCGAACGTTCGTCGCCAGCGGCGGAGTGAACGGCGGGCCGCTCGGCCGGAGCCGCTCGCCGTCAGTTCTGCAGCAGCTTGTCGAGCGGGCCGTCGACGTAGGTCGGACCATCCGCAGGCTGCCACGGCTGGCCGCGGCGCAGCCCGGGATCGCCTTCGAACACCACGACGCCCTTCGTGTCGATCAGCAGCGCGCGCGGCATGCCGAAGAAGCCGGCCTTCACGAAGTAGGCGTCGTAGGTGCCGCCGCTCGCGTCGATCGCGATCGTCGCACCGGGCAACGGCTCCTTGGCGAGATGCGCCGCGAGGCCTTCCCGGGTCGTGCCGGCGTCGCACACGACGATCGTCGCCAGACCGCGCGGGGCACTGCGCGCGAGCACGTGCCGCAGCCAACTCGTGCACGGGATCACCTGGTCCTGCGCCGGCGACCAGAACAGCAGCAGCACCGGGCGGCCCCGAAGCGCGGCCAGCGTCGTGCTGTCGCCCTGCTCGAACTGCAGCGGGCCGAGCTCGGGGGCGGCGAAGCCCGTGAACGAACCGGGCGTGCGCTTGCTGGCGTCGGCGAGCACACGCTGCATCGCGATCTCACGCTCGATGCGCGCCGCGGGATCGAACGCATCGCGGCCGAGGATGCGGACGTTGCGGAACACCGCCTGGCCCGGGCCGCACAGCAGCCCGAACGCGCCGCGCACCACGCTCGCATCGGGGAACTCGAGCGAGCGCACGTAGAGGCCGTCGAAGTAGACGTCGAGCTGGCGGCCGGTCACGTCGATGCGCAGTTCGTGCCAGGCGCCGCCGACCGGCAGGCTGCGGTGGTCGTGGATCTCCCAGACGCCGCCCTGGTTGGTGGCGATGTCGAGGAAGCCCTTGGGGTGCAGCAGCACGGCGTGGAAGCGCTGGTCGCCCTTGCGGCCAAAGCACAGGCCGGCGAGATCGCCGAGCCAGGTGCCGGGTTGCTTGCTGTCGTCGGGGATCTGCACTTCGGCGGCCAGCGAGAAGTCGGCGTCGAAGGTCACGTCGGCGACCAGTTCGCGCGTGACCATCGTCGTGCCCGCCCGCGGCACTGCCGCGCGCACCAGCTTGCCGTAGGCCTGGAAGGCGTCGTCGCCGCCCGACCAACCGGCCAGGCTGCGTTCGTCGTAGGCGACGCGCCAGCGGGCGAGGCTCTTGCCGGTGCGCGCCGCGAGCTCGGCGTAGTAGGCCATCGCCTCGGGCACCGAGTAGTTCGCGGTCATGCGGCGCGCGATCTCGAGCGCCATCGTCGGCAGTTTGCGGGCTTCGTAGCCGCGCGCGAGCTGCAGGCCCTTCTGCGCGAACGCCTGCTTCTGCTGGCGATACCGCGCGACCAGCGGGTCGAGTTTGGTGATGCGCTGCTCGGCCTCGGCGTGGCGCGGATCGGCGGTCTTGCCGCTCGCCTCGAGCGCGCGACGGAACTCGCGCAACCGCGCCGCGGCCTCACCGCGCCGCTTCTTGTCGCGCTCGAGCGACGAGGCCAGCGACCACAGCACCTCGGCGTCGGCGGGCGCCCGTTCGCGGGCTTCGTCGAGGAACTCGATCGCCAACGCGTGCTCGCCGCGCGCCGTCGCCGCCTTCGCCCACTGCACGAGTTCGTCGCCGACGGTGACCTTGCCGGTCTCGATGTCGCGCAGCCGCAGGATCCAGTCGCGCCAGATCGGGTCGAGTTCGGCGAGGGTCTTCGCCGGCGAGAGCGGTGCTGCGAGCACGAGCTCCGTGAAGTGCGCGGCCGGGTCCTTCGGCTGGCCGCGGCGGAACGACTGGTAGTAGGCGTGCAGCGCGTCGCGGTAGACGAGGCGGCCGTCTTGGCTGCGGTAGTTGTAGAGGAAGTACACGACGCCCCAGGTCGGCGCGTACCACGGCGGGCCCCACGCGTACTTGCCCTCCACGACCATGCGGAACGGCGGCGCCCGTTCGGGGTCGCGGAACTGGCCACCGCCGACCGGGACCGCTTCGTCGAGGCTGTCCATCCAGCCGCGTTCGAGGCGCGAGGCGAGCGGGAACAGCCGGCCGGGCGGCACGCGGTTCCACTGCACCGAGCCATTGCTGAGGATCACGCAGCCTTCGAAGAACGACGCGTACGCCTCGTTCAGCCAGCCCGGCACCATCGGTCCGGTCAGGCTGACGAACTGGTGCGCGGCTTCGTGGAACAGCGTGCCGTACATCGCGCGCACCGACTCCTTGCCGCTCGCACCGCCGGCGTACGTCTCGACGGCGCTGCCGATGAAGTGGCCGGCTGACCACTCCACGGGCGGTCCGGCCCCGAGCTTCAGGTACTCGTCGCGGCTCTTGAAGATGCGGATCTCGATCTTCGGCGTCGGGCCGCCGTCCTCCATGAAGCGGAAGAAGCGGCGGTAGAACCGGTTCATCTGCTCCATCGCGATGCGCGAGGTCTCGAGCACCAGGAAGCCGGCGTTGGTGCGGTAGCGGTAGTTCTCGCTCTCGGCGGTGTAGGCCTGGTCCCACTCGCGATGCGCGGCGTCCATCGCCGCGAGTTCGTCCTCGCCGCGACCGCCGGTCGGATCGGTGCCCGCGTAGACGTCCTCGACCGCCACTTCGCGCCCGCCCTTGGTGCGGATCTCGTGGATCGCGGCGCGCGCTTCGGCGTGGTCGGGAACGACTGCGAGCAGGTGCTGGTAGATCTCGATCGCGCCCAGCAGGTCCTTGCCGCGCCGGTACTCCTTGCCGAGGGTCAGCAGGCCCGTCGCGTAGTCGTTCTGCAGCTTGCCCCAGGCTGCCGCTTCGCTGTCGAGCGGCAGCAGCCGATCGAGCAGGGCCTTGCGTTCGGGGTTGGTGGCAGAACCCTGGCGGCTGCGATCGAGATCGAGCCAGCGGTGCAACGCGTGCACGGCGGTGTCGAGATCGGTCTGGCGCTCGGCGATCGTCGCGAGCAGATCCAGGGCGGCGCTGCTGTTGGCGTCGCGTTCGAGCGCACGGTCGGCGGCGAGCCGTGCCGCGGCGAGGTCGCCGGCGTCGAGCCTGCCCTTCGCTTCGGCGAGGTAGGCCGCGACGAAGCCGGTCTCGGGTGCCGCCGGCGGCGGGGCCTGGCCGGGGGCGTTGGCGAGCAGCAACGCGATGGCGAGCGAGGCGGGCAACCGCGGCGCGAGCAGCATGCGCGCATCATGCACGGATTGGCGCGAACCCCGCCAGTCCGTGCGTGGGCGGAGGGCGGGGCGGGCCGGGCGCGCTTGCGTGCCCTCGCGCGGCTCGCCACGATCGCGGAATGACCGTCTACCGCGCCCCGCGGGGCAGCACGCTGACCTGCGCCAACTGGCAGATCGAGGCCGCCTACCGCATGGTCCAGAACAACCTGGACCAGGAGGTCGCCGAGGATCCCGAACGCCTGATCGTCTACGGCGGGCTCGGCAAGGCGGCGCGCAACCCGGAAGCGCTGCAGAAGATCCTCGCCACGCTGCGCCGGCTGCGGCCCGACGAGACCATGCTCGTGCAGTCGGGCAAGTGCGTCGGCGTGTTCCGCACCCACGCCGATGCGCCGCGCGTGCTGCTTGCCAACAGCAACCTGGTCGGCGACTGGGCGACGTGGGACGAGTTCCGCCGCCTCGACGCGATGGGCCTGATGATGTACGGCCAGATGACCGCCGGGTCGTGGATCTACATCGGCAGCCAGGGGATCGTGCAGGGCACCTACGAGACGTTCGTCGCCGCCGGCAAACGGCACTTCGGCGGCGACCTCAAGGGCCGCCTCACCGTGACGGCCGGTCTCGGCGGCATGGGCGGCGCGCAACCGCTGGCGGTGACGATGGCGGGCGGCGTGTGCCTCGCCGCCGACGTCGAGGGGTGGCGCATCGACAAGCGGCTGCAGACGAAGTACCTCGACGAGCGCATCGACGATCCGAAGGCGGCGTTGCGCGCCGCCCTGGCGAAGAAGGCGCAGGGCGTGCCGTGGTCGATCGGCGTCTGCTGCAACGCCACCGAACTGCTCGCCGTGGTGCGCGACGCCGGCGTCGTGCCGGACCTGCTGACCGACCAGACCTCCGCGCACGACATGCTGATCGGCTACGTGCCCGACGGCATGACGGTGGCGGCGGCCAAGGCGCTGCGCGAACGCGATCCGAAGGCCTACCTGCGCGAGTCGTCGCGCACCGTCGCCAAGCACGTGTCGCTGATGCTCGACCTGCAGGAACGCGGCGCCGTCACCTTCGACTACGGCAACAACATCCGCACCGAGGCGCGCGAGGCGGGCGTCGCCGAGGCGTTCCGCATCAAGGGCTTCATCCCCGAGTACATCCGGCCGCTGTTCTGCGAAGGGCGCGGGCCGTTCCGCTGGGTGGCGCTCAGCGGCGATCCGCGCGACATCGCGCGCACCGACCGCCTCGCGCTCACGATGTTCGGCGACAACGCCTCGCTGCGGACCTGGCTCGAGAAGGCGCAGCAGAAGATCGCGTTCCAGGGCCTGCCCGCGCGCATCCTGTGGCTCGGCTACGGCGAGCGTGCGCGCTTCGGGCTCGCCGTGAACGAACTGGTGGCGAAGGGCGAGGTATCGGCGCCGATCGTGTTCGGCCGCGACCACCTCGACTGCGGCTCGGTGGCGTCGCCGTACCGCGAGACCGAGGCGATGGCCGACGGCAGCGACGCGATCGCCGACTGGCCGCTGCTCAACGCGATGCTGAACGTCGCGTCGGGGGCGACCTGGGTGTCGATCCACCACGGGGGTGGGGTCGGCATCGGCAAGTCGATCCACGCCGGCCAGGTCACCGTCGCCGACGGCACGCCGGCGGCCGCCGCGCGCATCCAGCGGGTCTTCACCTGCGATCCCGGCACCGGCATCGCGCGCCACGCCGACGCCGGCTATCCGGCGGCGAGCGCCTTTGCGCGGCAGCACGGCGTCGACCTAGGAGGCTGAACGCGTGACGGCGGCGACGTTCGACGCGGTGGTCGTCGGGGCCGGTCCGGCGGGCAGTGCCGCCGCGGCGGCGCTGGCGCGGCGCGGCCGTCGCGTCTGCGTGCTCGAGGCCGAACGGTTCCCGCGCTTCCACATCGGCGAATCGCTGCTGCCGCTCGGCCACCGGGTGTTCGCCGAACTCGGCGTCGCCGAGACGTTGCAGCGCGCGGGGTTCGTGCAGAAGCGTGGCGCGCAGTTGCTGACGCCGTGCGGCGGCCATCGTGTGCTGTTCGACTTCGAGGCGACGCGCGTGAATCCGCCGTTCACGCACCAGGTGCATCGGGCGGAGTTCGACGACCTGTTGCTGCAGCACGCCGTGCGCGCGGGCGCCGAACTGCAAACCGCGCGGGTGCGTGACTTCCGCATCGGCGACGACGGCGTCGAGGTCACGCACGTCGGCGCCGACGGGGTGGAGCGAACGGTGCGCGCCAAGGCGCTGATCGACGCCAGCGGGCGCGCGGGCGTCGTCGCCAGGCGGCAAGGCGTGCGCGTCGTCGACGAGGAACTGCGCAAGGCGGCGATCTACGCGCACTTCCGCGGCGTGGCGGTGGACGACGGCAAACGCGGCGGCGACACGCGGATCATCGCGCTGCCGCGGCTCGGCTGGTTCTGGCTCATCCCGCTGAAGGACGGCGTGATGAGTGTTGGCGCGGTGCTCGACATCGCCGACTACCAGGGCCGCGAGAAGGGCGATCCCGCGCGGCTGTTCGCCGAGTCGCTCGCCGAGGCGCCGCTGGCGGCGCGTTTGCTCGCGGGGGCCGAGCGCATCTCCGACTTCCACGTCGAGAGCGGCTTCAGCTACCGCAGCACGAGCTACTGCGGCGACCGGTGGTTCCTCGCCGGCGACGCGGGCTCGTTCCTCGACCCGATCTTCTCGACGGGCGTGCTGATGGCGCTGCAGAGCGGCGTCGAAGCGGCCGCGGCCGTCGACCGTGGCTACCTGCAGGCGCGGCCCGATCCGCAGCGGGCGCTCGCCAGCTACCAACGCACGCTGCAGTCCCGCTACTGGTTCGTGCGGAGGTTCGTGACCGGCTTCTACGATGCGGCCACGCGCGACATGTTCTTCGCGCCGCGCCGCTTCCTCGGGCTGGCGCGGGCGGTGACCACCGTGCTCGCCGGCGGCTTCGAACTCGGCTGGCTCGACCGGCTGCGGCTGCAGGTCTTCTTCCTGCTCGGTCGGCTGCAGAAACGCTTCGACATGGTGCCACGACTCAGTACTGCGGCCGAGCCGGCGGTGCGGGAGCGGTCGGCATGAAGCCCGCGCTCGTCGCGTTCGCGTTCGTGCTCTCGGCGTCGGCCCAGGAGCCGGTCCCGGCACCGAAGGAGCAGGTCGTGCGCGCCGAGGCGCTGCTCGCGGCCCACGGTGCGCGCGCCAAGAAGGTCAAGGTGCTGGTCGCCGACTACGTGCAGCGCCGCACGACCAAGCTGCGCAAGGAGCCGTTGGTCAGCAAGGGCGAGTTCCTGTTCGTGCGCGAACCGGCCGCCGTGCTGTTCTTCGCGCGCGAGCCGCGCGTCTCGGTGGTGCGGCTGACGACGACCACCTACGAAGTGCATCGGCCGCAGAAGAAGCAGCTCGAGCGGTTCGTGCTCGACGGGCCGGAGCTCGCGGCGGGGCTGTTTGCCGTGGTCGGCGGCGACGTCGAACGCCTGCGCGCGGACTTCGTCGTCGTCGGCTGCGCCGACGTCGCGGCGGCCCCGGGCCAGGTGCAGATCCGGCTGCAGCCGAAGGCCGCCGCCGCGCGCGAACGGCTGCCCGAGATCGCCGTCACGCTGCATGCGGAGTCGGCTGAGCTTGCCGCCGTCGGCTATCGCGATCCCGCCGGCGACCTCGTCGCGATCGAGCTGCGGGCGCTGCGGCCCGATCCGCCCGCACCGCCGAGTGCGCAGCTCGCGATCGATCCGGACACCGTCGTCGTCGAGCACGGGGCGCGTCCGGGCCGCTGAGTTCGCCGGGCGGGAAAGTCCGCCTCGATGTTGGCGGCGCGCGCGCGGTTGCTAGCATGCGGGCGTCGACGGGCGGTCATCCCGGCGACGATACGGACGTGTGCGCCAACCTCGCGGCGGCGCGTCCACGGCGGTCGCGGCGGCAATTTGCCGCTGGAGGGTTTCCATGAAGCAGAACGAGCGTTGGTTGGTGTATGCGGTCACGGGTTTCCTCGGCCTGATCCTGGTTGCGGCGGTGTTGTTCAGCCGCCCCGCGAAGCCGGGCGGCGACGTCAAGAAGCCGGTCGGGCTCGACCAGATCTCCGGGATCGGCGCTCCGGGTGCTGCCCCGGGGGCGACCGGCGACGGCAACCGCACGGGCGTGCCGGCGCCGAGCGAAGGGATCGGCCAGCAACCGCTGGTCGCCACGAACAAGCCGATGCTCGCTGCCGACCTGGTGTCGCAGCAGCTCGGCATCAGCCGCCGCGATCGCAACGTGCGCTTCGTGCGCGCCAAGCAAGGCGACTCGCTCGACCTGCTGGTGCAGCGCTGGTGCGGCGCGCGCGACCCGTTCCTCGCCGAGGCGAAGTGCCTCAACGAAGAACTCGTCGTGCTGCGCGTCGGCCAGGAGGTGGCGGTGCCGTGGGTCGACGACGAAGTGGTGCTGGCGGCTGCCGAGGCGCGCAAGCCGAAGACGATGCTGGCGAGCGAGGCTTCGGTCGGCGAGGCGGCCCTGCGCGGGGAGGCCACGCCGGCGACGAGCCGACGGCTGGACTTCGTCGAGCCCGGCGGCGACCTGCGGGTCGCCGCACCTGGCAAGGTGGCACCGGCCGCCGCCGTGGGCACGGGCTACACGGTCAAGTCCGGTGACAGCCTGTGGCGCATCGCCGACCGCACCTACGGCCGCAAGAACGCCGACCGCATGCTGCCCCTCATCCGGGCGGCCAACCCCGGTCTCGACGACGACATCAAGGTCGGCCAGAAGCTCGTGCTGCCAAGCGACCCCGAGGCGAAGTCCTCGCCGACGTCCGGCTCGTAGCGCAGTCCGCTACTTGAGCCCGTAGCGCTCGAGCTTCTTGTAGAGGTTGCTGCGCTGCAGCTCGATGTTCTCGGCGGTGCGCTTGATGTTGCCGCTGAACTCGAGCAGCTTGCGGCGCAGGAACTCCTTCTCGGTCGCTGCGCGGAAGTCCTCGAGCTTCGCGAACGCGAACCAGTCGGTGCCGCCACCGTCGCTGCGCGCGGGTGCGGGCGTCAGGATCGACTGCAGCTCGGCGCGGCCGATCTCGTTGCCGTCGGCGAGCACGGCAGCGCCTTCGATGCCGTTGCGCAGCTGCCGGACGTTGCCGGGCCAGGGTTGCGCGCGCAGCCACGCCACCGCGTCCTTGGCGAGGCGTCGGGCCGGCAGTCCGTTCCGCTTGACGGCGGCGGCCAGGAAGTGGTTCGCGAGGAACTCGATGTCCTCGATCCGTTCGCGCAGCGGCGGCAGGTGCACACGCACGCCGTGCAGACGGTAGTAGAGGTCCTCGCGGAAGGTCTTGTCGGCGATGCCGCGCTGCAGGTCGTGGTTGGTCGCGGCAACGATGCGCACGTCGACCGCGCGGGTGTCGCGTCCGCCGACGCGCTGCACGACCCGTTCCTGCACGGCGCGCAGCAGCTTGGCCTGCATCGGCAGCGGCATGTCACCGACCTCGTCGAGGAACAGCGTGCCGCCGTGGGCCTGCTCGAAGGCGCCCTGACGTGCCGCCACGGCGCCGGTGAAGGCGCCGCGCTCGTGGCCGAACAGCTCGCTCTCGACCAGTTCCGGCGCCACCGCCGCGCAATTGAGGGCCACGAACGGGCCGTGCGCGCGGCGGCTCTGCAGGTGCACCTGGCGTGCGACCAGCTCCTTGCCGGTGCCGTTCTCGCCGGTGACCAGCACCGCGACCTCGGTGGGGGCGATCTTCGCCACGAGCGAGCGCACCTGGACCATCGCCGGGCTGTCGCCGAGCAGCTGGTGCTCGGTGGCGAGCGCTGCCTTCAGGCTCGTGTTCTCGCGCTGCAGTTGGCCGGCGTGCAGAGCGTTCTTCAGCGACAGCACCAGCCGTTCCTTGGCGAACGGCTTCTGCAGGAAGTCGTGCGCGCCGCGCCGCACCGCCAGCACGGCCGTGTCGAGGTCGCCGTGCCCGCTGATCATCACCACGGGCAGTTCGGGCCGCGCTTCCTTGATGCGGGCCAGGACGTCGAGCCCGTCGAGGCCGGGCAGCTTGACGTCGAGCAGCACCAGGTCGACACCCGCATCGAGCGCCATCTGCGCGCCGGTCGGGCCGTCCGAGGCCTCACGCGTCTGCCAGCCGTCGTAGCCGAGCTGGAACGCCAGTTCCTCCCGAACGGCGCGGTGGTCGTCGACGATCAGCACGACGGCGGTCGGTGCGGCCATCCCAGCGGTATAGCCACCGGGGTTGCAAGGATGCCAGGACCGCAGGTTGCCGCGTCGCCCTTTCGCGCCCTTGACCGACCGCGGACCACCTCTAGCATTCGTCGGCCCTTTGTTCGCCCTCGCGGCGGAAGGCAGCCCGGCGCCGACTCTCCCCACGACGCCCCGGCGCCCGCCGTTCTGCTCGCCCCGACCCCTCGCATCCGCATCCTCCCCAAGGAGTCCGCTTCATGGCTCGCTCGCTCACCCAGTCCCTCCTCGCGGCCGCCGTCGCCGTCGTTCTCGGTGGTTCGGCTCTGGCCCAGGCCACTCCGCTGCAGGAGGCCGTGACGTTGCTGCGGCTGAACAAGACCGACGAAGCGCTGGCCAAGCTGCGCGAGATCATCACTGCCGACCCGTCCAACGCCGACGCCTTGGCGATGTACCGTTCGGTGTCGCAGGACGAGTGGTACCTGCTGATGACGCACCGCGATGCCAACGGCGAAGCGAGCGACATCCAGAAGATCGCCCAGTCGATCCTCGACCGGGCCAAGGTCGAGACCAAGGAGCGTTCGCGCGATGAGGCCGCGATCGCGGCGCTGGTCGCGACGGCGACCGCCAAGGACTCGGACTACCCGACCCGGCAGGCGGCGGTGAACAAGCTGATCGCCGACCACGGCGAGTACGCCGTGCCGGCCCTGCTCGAGAAGCTCGGCGACAAGCAGGACGACGAGGCCCAGGTGCAGGCGATCGCGGCGCTGCAGCAGATCCGCACGGCAGCGGTGCTGCCGCTGATCGAGGCGCTGAAGAGCAGCAACGACACGGCGGTGCAGAACGCGGCGGCCGTGCTGCTGCTGGTCGGCGACGCGCGGGCGTTGCCGGCGATGGTGCAGATGTCGAACGACGACCGCTCGACGGTCCGCGACATCGCCCGCAAGTTCGTGACGAAGGTCGGTGGGTCGGGGAACGCGGTCGACCTGCTGCTCGCGCAGGCGAAGGGCTACCTGCAGGGCAACGTGCCGCCCGGCGCGTTCAGCCAGGTGGTCTGGTCGCTGCGCGACGACAAGCTCGTTGCCACCGACGTGCCGGCAATGCTGTATCCGAGCGAACTGGCCAAGGCCTGCGCCGCGGACGCGGTGCGCCTGGCGCCTTCGAGCCTGGAAGCGCGCAGCATGCTCGCCCAAGCCAACATCGCCCAGGTCAGCCTGATCGAGACGGCGATCGCCGGCGGTGACGAGAGTGCCAAGGCGCTCGAGCCCGTCGCCGCGGAGCTCAAGATCGCGGCGATGGCGACCGGCCTCGATGCCGTGCGCGATGCGCTCGATGCCAGCGTGAAGGCGGGCATGGCTCCGATCGCGCTCGGTGCCACGCGCGTGCTCGCGAAGGCCGAGACGCCGGCGACCGTCGACCAGAGCTCGCTGGTCACCGCGCTGCAGAGCACCAACAAGAGCGTGCGCTACGCCGCCGCCGAAGCGCTGGTGCACGCCGCGGGCGGGGGAGCCGTTCCGCAGGCCGAGACCGTCGTGGCAGCACTGGCCGAAGCCGTGGCCGAGGAAGGCGTGCGGCAGGTGCAGGTGATCGCCCCGGCCGGTGATTCGCGCACGGCCGTCGAGTCGACGGGCCGCGTGCGCGGCTACGCGGTCGACGCGGCCGCCGACGCCACCAGCGGCATGCGCAGCCTGTTGATCAACCCGAGCGTCGACGTGGTGGTGATCAACGAGATCCTGCCCGACCGTCTGCCCGAGGACGTGATCGGCAACGTCAAGAAGGACTCGCGCATGGCGCACACCAAGATCGTGGTGATCGCCAAGGACGAAGAGCAGGCGAAGACCCGCTTCGGCGACGGCGTCGGCGTGGTCAAGGGCCCGCTCACCGGCGAGAGCCTGGTTGCCGCGGTGAACGCCGCCCTCGAGGGCGTCACCAACCCCAACAGCGAGCGCTCCGAAGCGTGGGCCGGCAAGGCCAGCGCCGCGCTGCTGGCGATGGCAGCCGGCAAGGGCGACATCCGCGGCGCGGTCGGCGTCCTGGCGCAGCAGCTGAACCGCGGCGACCACGTCGCGGTGCCGGCTGCACTGGCGCTCGGCCTGGCCGGTGGCGCCGAACAACTGCCGGCGCTCACGGCGGCGCTCGCGAACAGCGCCAGCATCGAGGTGAAGAAGGCGGCCGCGGAGGCCTGTGGCGACATCCTGCAGCGCCTGCCCTCGTGCCCTGACGACGTGCTGGCGGCGCTGGCCGCGGCACTCGATGGCGCCACCGACGTCGGGCTCCGCACGTCGATCGGGCAAGCGCTCGGCAAGGCGAAGCTGTCGGCCGACAAGCACGGCGAGCTACTGAAGAAGCTCCATCGCATCGCCTCGGCCCCGTCGAACGGCTGATCGCCGTCGCCGAGTCGCGTCGCCTCGAGTCGCGGAACGAAACCGCGCGTCGCTTGCCGCTGGACGGCCGCGCGCGGGCTCGCTACTCTCCTCCGCCTCGTTGCGCGCCGACGTAGCTCAGTTGGTAGAGCAATGCTTTCGTAAAGCATAGGTCGCGGGTTCGAGTCCCGCTGTCGGCTCCATTCACCGCCCGCGCCGGTGCCGCCCGCATCCTGGCCGCGCCGATGGCTCGGATCCTGCCGTGGCTTCGGTCCGCGCGGTCCGTATCGTCGAGCGTGGTGACGCCGGCCGTGCCGGCCCACACGCACAGGCAATGACCATGAACCAGTTCGTCAGCGCCTCCGCTCTGCTGCTGCTGTTCGCCGCGTGCAACACGCCGCCTCCCCAGCCGTGGCTCCGGTTCCAGCCGGCCGGCCAGCACACCTGGACCCAGGGGCCCGACGGCCTGCTGCTCGCGCGATTCCACGGTGCTGACGTCGCGATCGACCTCAACCTCACGCAGACCCGCGTGCAGGTGACGGTGACCAACGGCTCGGGTGCGCCGGTCGAGATGCGCATGGGGCCCGAAGCGGCGTCGCCGCCGGGTGCGATCGGCACCGTGCTGCTGCGGCAGGTCGACGCGCCACCCGGCGTCAGCGGGGGCGATGCGCTGCCCTACAACTGCATGCAGGCGATGGTGGTCGAGAACGGCTGGCGCGGCACGTTCTACCTCGACGTGCCGCTCGGCCGTGATCCGGTGCTCGGCCAGTACTTCGTGCTGACGGTCGAGGGGCGCAATCCGGATGGCAAGGTCGAGCGTCGCTCGCTGCCGTTGCTCGCGACGAACGCCGGGATGACGCCCGTCGGCCGCTGATGATCGCGCTGGCGGTCGCCGAGTCGGCGATGTCGTGGCACACGATCGCCGTCGCGCTCGCGTTGCTCGGTGAACTGCTCGCGATCGTGTTCGTCTACCGCGTGCTGGTGCGCGGCGGTTCGCCGGCGAGCACGCTGCTGTGGATGGGCGTGATCATCGCCGCGCCGTGGTTCGGGCTGGTGCTCTACTACCTGCTGCCGCGTCGCCTCCAGCTCCGCAGGCTGCGGCGGCTGCGCGTCCGCGGCGATCGTGTGCGCGAGGTGCGCGCGCGGGACGGCACGCGTCGACCGTGGAGCGAGTGCCCGCATGCCGACCTCGCAGCACTGCTGGGCGGCGCCGACGGCAAGGGCCTGGTCGGCGGCAACGAACTGCAGTGGCTGCCCACGGGCGAGCAGTTCTTCGCGGCCGCGGCCGCAGCGATCGCCAGCGCCGAACGCCACGTGCACTGCGTCGTCTACATCCTCCGTCCGGACGCCGCCGGACTGCGGTTCCTGGCGATGCTCACGGCCGCGGCGCGCCGTGGCGTCGCCGTGCGGCTGCTCTACGACTCGTTCGGCAGCCTCGGGCTCAAGGCAGCCCATCTGGCCGAACTGCGCGCCGCCGGCGGTCGCGCCGAGGCGTTCCTGCCGCTGCTGTGGAAGCGGCGTCCGTTCACCGTCAACCTGCGCAACCACCGCAAGCTGCTGATCGTCGATGGAGAGATCGGGTTCGTCGGCGGTCGCAACGTCGGCGACGAGTACTTCACCGATCGCATGGGCGCGCAGCGCCTGTGGCTCGACGCGATGCTCGGTCTTCGTGGTCCGGCCGTCGACCGGCTCCAGGACGTGTTCGCCGAGGACTGGTGCACGGCGACCGATGAAGTGCTCGCCGACACCTTCGTCGCCGGCAAGCCGGTGGGGTCGGTCCGCGTCGGTGTCGTCTGTTCCGGGCCGGATCGCGACGAATCGGATCTGTGGTACGCCGTGGCGCAGGCGATCGGCGACGCCCGGCTGACCATCGATCTGAGCTCGCCGTACCTCGTGCCGCCGCCGACGTTGGTGTTCCTGCTGCAACTCGCAGCGGCGCGCGGCGTGCGTGTCCGGGTGCTCACCAACGGCCCACGAGTCGAGGCGGCGATCCTCTACCACGCGCAGCGCAGCTACTACGCCCGGCTGCTGCGTGCCGGCGTCGAGATCCACGAGACGACGACCGACTACAACCACGCCAAGGCGATCGTCGTCGATGGTCGCACCGTGATCGTCGGCAGCGCGAACATGGACCTGCGCAGCACGCACCTCAACTTCGAGGTCGCTGCGGTCGTGGTCGACGCGCCCGAGCTCGCGTCCCAGGTGGCCAGGACCTTCGCGCAGAGGCAGCACGGGTTCCGGCGCATCCGCGAACAGGACCTGCCGACCAAGCCCTGGCAGCGCGCGCTCGACGCCGCCTGCGGGTTGCTGTCACCGGTGCTCTGAGACGCGAGCCACTCGCCGCGCCAACGCCGTCACGGCGCGCAGCCGGATCAGCCGCGCGTGACTTCCCAGATGTCCGCGCCGAGGTGGTCCCACGGCAGCCGTCCCTCGTCGCACTCGTTGGCCGCGACGGAGAACTGCACGTCGACCATGTAGATGATGCGGCCGGTCGCCGAGCCCAGGTTGCGGGCGCCGTGTGCGACGCCAGGTGGGATGCGCACGAGGCGGTCCTTGCCGTCGCCCAGCATGAACCGCATCGACCGGCCGCTGGTCGGCGAGCCGACCCGGCAGTCGTGCAGGACCAGCAGCAGGCGATCGCACGGCGGCACGTACCAGACGTCGGTCTGGCGGAAGTGCATGTGGAACGCCTTGATGACGCCCGGCGCCATCTCCGAGTAGTTCACCTGCTTGCACTCGAAGCCCGGCAGTTGGCCGTGCATTCCCGCGGCCAGCCGCCCGAGTTCGGTGATCGCTCCACCGTCGTCGTTGAAGCGCTTGAGCTCGACGATCTGCACGCCGTCGATGGGGGGCTTGCCGGCGTAGTCCTGCACGAAGAACGCCGCCTTGGCGGCGTCGGTGATGCGGACCTTCGCCTCCGGATGGGACGGGGCGGTCACGGCACCGTCACTTCGCCGGCAGCCGCCACGGCTGCTCGGCGGTCGGGGCGCTCCGGTCGAACACGATGCGCAGGGTGAAGTTGGCGACGCGCTTCTGGTTGGCCGGCGACAGCGGCACGCCGAAGTGGAACTTCGCGACCGCCTTGCCCTTGTCGTCGGCCTCGATGGCGAGCGTGCTCGGCGCCAGGTTGCCGACGGCGGGCTTGGCGTTGGTGGCCGGGACCCACGCGATGACCTTGCCTTCGTTGCCGTGCAGCAGGAAGCAGTCGCGGTCGGTCGGCACTTCGATTCCGTCGATGCGGATGAACTTCACGTTGCCGTCGGCGGCGTCCTTGCTCTCGATGTCCTTCTCGGTGAGCCCGAAGCGGGCGATCAGGTCGCGCCAGGACGCCTTCTTGTTCTTGTCGTCCTTGCCGTCCTTGCCGTCTTCCTCGCCTTCCTGCTTGTCGGTCTTCGCGTCGGCCTTCGGCTTGGACTTCGCCATCGCCGAGAGCTCGCGGTGCCCCTGCTTGATCGCTTCGACCAGGTCGCGCGGCAGGCCGTCCTTGCGGTAGAGCAGCGAGTAGAGCCCCGGCGGAGCCGCCGGCTCGAGCATGGTCGACGTGCACGCGACCGCGCCGATCAGCAGCGGCGTGGTCATGCTCTTCTCGAGCATTCGCTGCAGTTCGGCGTTCTTCTCGTGGCTCAGCCACGTCACGGGCGCGATCGAGACCGCGTGGTAGTCGGTCGGGTAGCCGGCGGCGTCGAGTTCGTAGCGTTCGGCGCCGACCTGACCGCTGAGTTCGATCTCCTGGTCGATGCCGAAGGCGCCCTTGTTGAAGCTGCCGCGCGACATCGAATACAGGTAGTCGAAGCCGGGGCGCAGGTCCTTCGCGAGCCGGAAGCCGAGGCTCTCCATCACGTCGTCGGTGCGCACCGGCGCCCGGGTGTCGATCAGCAGCTGGATCGGCTCGCCGGCGGACAAGTACGAGCCGCCCTTGGCGAGCGCCCGGTCGTCCTTCCAGCTCGGCGGCGCCTGCAGCAGGGCACCGGTCTTGTCCTTCTGCAGCTTCTTCCACTCGGCTGCGAACGGATCGCTGCCGTTGATCGCGCGGTAGCCCAGGTCGCCGACGAACTGCCAGACCTGGCCGAACATGTCCTTGTGGCCGAACGGTCCGACGGCGCTCTGCACCGTGCCGACCGCCTTCAGTTCCTGTTCGCGCGACGAGTAGATCTGCAGCTTCTTCAGCAGGTCGCTCGTGAACCGGTCGCTGGCCGGGTCGCCGGCGATCGCGAGCGGCCACGCGTTGGCGCCATCGCCGCGCGCTGCCCGCGTCCATTCGGCCTCGGTCGGCAGGCGCATGCCGAAGCGCCCGGCGAACTCGTTGGCCTCGCGCCAGCTCACGTGCGTGACCGGCAGATCGCCGATCGGGCGCCCCTTGTCGTCCTGCACCTTGTAGGGGAGGTCGGCCCCGTGCCGGTCCCAGTAGAGCAGCGGCGCGTTCTGCATCTTCGGGAAGCTCTTGTTCACGTCCGGAAGGCGCTCGTTGAAGTCTTCCTTGCAGCCGATTCGCCACCAGTGGAACGGCGCGCGCACCTTCTGGCCGGCCTTCCGCCGCTCGGCAATCCAGATCTCGTACTCGGCGTTGCGCACCGGCGACGTGGCCAGCAGGAACGACTCGACCTGGACCTTGCGCCTGCCGAGCAGCGAGGCGGTGCGACGCATCGCTTCGGTGACCTTGGCCGGGGAGATCTTGGCGGCGATCTCGGGCTTCGATTCGTTCACGACCTGGCAGGCCGCGGCGAGGAACGCCTCGACGTCGAGGCCCATGTCGACCGTTCCGGCCGGGACGACCTTCAGGAAGGAAGGCAGGCCGTCGAGCAGCTTGTCGTCAGCACCCGCGCGCGGCGCTTGACCGTTGGCGGGGACGACGGTCGCGCTCGGCTTGGCGCCGCTTTGCGCGCCAGCACCGCCGAGCAGTGCACCGAGGGAGACCGTGGCGAAAACCGGGACGCGCAGCGAATGCAGATGCATCGTTCGTCGGTGAGGCAGGAGCGAGCATGCCGCGAGCGTGGGGGTCGGCGCTCACGGGATTCGGAGGGGTGCCGGATGCTAGCCAGCACCTCTGGGGGCGACCACGATTGTCTGCCGGTTGCAACGGCTGCCAAGCCCCGTCCTCACATGGGCTTCACCGCGGTGGTCCCTCGGCAACGATCGCCCCGGCCGGTCCCGGTCGGGCGGCCTGGGGATCGACGGTTCGCCAGGGGGCCAGGGCGGTCCGGCCCGGCCGGTGGCAGCGGTGGGAACGGATCTCCTGGCTCTGTCAGAACAGCTGGTCCGTGGCGCTGGCGAAGAAGCGCTGGCCGCGTTGTTCGAGCCCATCCGCGACCAGGTGGGCAAGGTCGGGGTCGAATTGGCGTCCGGCCTGGTCCCGGAACAGGGCGACGATCTTCTCGATCGGCCACGCCGACTTGTAGCTGCGCTGCTCGGCGAGGGCGTCGTACACCTCGGCGAGAACCAGGATGCGCCCGGGCAGCGCGACGTCCTCGCCGGCGAGACCGTTCGGGTAGCCCTTGCCGTCCCAGCGTTCGTGGTGCTGGTACACCCAGTTGCGAACGTCGGCGTGCTCCTGCAGTCCGGCCAGCACCTCGTACCCCATCGCCGGGTGGCGCTTCACGACGTCCATCTCGTCGGCGGTCAGCGCACCCGGTTTCTGCAGGATCTGGTCGGGCACGCCGATCTTGCCGATGTCGTGCAGCAGCGCGGCCATGCGCAGGGATCGGCGGTCTTCCTCGTTGACCCCGCAGCGGCGTGCCAGCGTGTCGGTGTAGCCGACGACGCGCGCGGCATGCCCGCTCGTCGTGGGGTCCTTCATCTCGATCGTGCGCGGCAGCACGCTGGTGAGCACGCGGTTGCAGGTCTCGAGTTCGGCGTTGCGGTGGGCGAGGGCCGTCTCGTGCATCACGCGCCGGCACGTGGCCAGCAGCGTGCGCGACTCGACGGGCTTCACGACCATGTCGGCGACGTGGTTGCGCACCGCTTCCTGGGCGCCGTCGAACGTCGGGCGGCCCGTGAGCACGATGACCGGCACCTGCGGACGGCGTTCGCGCGCGACTTCCGCGATCTGCACGCCGAGTTCGTCGTCGCCGAGATAGAGGTCGGTCAGCACCAGGTCGAACGACTCGCGACGCAGGCGCTCCGTGGCCGCCGCCAGGGTGCTGGTCAGGGTCACCGCGTAGCCAGCGCCGGTGAGGATGTGGGCCAGGCTCTGCAGCACCAGGGGTTCGTCGTCGACGAGCAGGACCCGCACGCCCGAGCGGGGGGCGGCTTCCTCGCCGGCCAACCGCAGTCGGGGGTTCGATCCGTTCGCAGAGGACGGCGTCGGCGAAGGCCGGCGCCACGCAGGGTCGGGCTCGGGAAGGCTCATGTCGCACCGCAACCCAGCCGCGAACGACTGCCACCCGCGGAGGGCCGTATCCGCGCGGAAGTCTGCATGGCACCGGCGCCAGGCTCAACCGCCTTCTGGAGAAACTGTGGAGAGTTGTTGGCAATCCGAGTCGCTGCGCCATTGCACCCGCGTGCTCCGCCGCCAATCCTGCGCGACTCGAATGGCCGAGCCGATCACTCGCACCGTCACCGCGCCGGACGCTGGCGTCCGTCTCGACGTCTTCCTCGCGCGGCAAGCCGAAGTGGGGAGCCGCACCGTGGCCCGGCGGCTGCTCGACGAAGGGATGGTCACGGTGGCGGGCCGCCGCGCCCGTGCCGGCGGGTTCCTCGTCGCCGACGACGTGGTGCAGTTCCGCGTGCTGGCCGACCTGCTGCGCGATCCGCTCGCTCCCGATCTGCCGCTGCCCGAGGTGACGCTGCTCTACGACGACCCGTGGTTCTGCGTGATCGACAAGCCCGCCGGGCTCGCCGCGCACCCGCCCGAGGACAAGGACTTCGTGCAGCACACGGTGGCGAGCTGGGCGCGCGCCCGCTTCGGCGAACTGCCGAGCGCGCCCGACGTCGTGCGGCCCGGCATCGTGCATCGCCTCGACCGCGACACCACCGGCGTCATGGTCGTCGCCAAGAACGAGGTGGCGATGGTGGACCTGCGCCAGCAGTGGAAGGACCGCGCCGTGCAGAAGCAGTATCGCTGCGTCGTGTTCGGCGAGCCGCGCTTCCAGAGCGACTGGATCGAACGGCCGATCGCCACCGACCCGCGCCATCCCGACCGCATGACGGTGGTCGACGAAGGCGGCCGCGAGTCGTCGACGTTCTACGAAGTGGTCGAGCGCTTCCGCGGTTTCGCGCACGTGCGCTGCGAGCCGAAGACCGGGCGGACGCACCAGATCCGCGTGCACATGACGTCGATCGGGCACTCGCTGGTGGGCGACCGCGTCTACCGTTCGCGCCTGCGCCAGAACGATGCGCTGCCGCCGGGGGCGCCGTCCCCCGGGCGCCAGTGCCTGCACGCGCATCGGCTCACCCTGGTCCATCCGGCGACGCGCGAGCCGATGGTGTTCGAGGCGCCGTTGCCGCCGGACTTCGAGGCGCTGCTGGCCTGGCTGCGCCGCGAGCGAAGTCCCGCGATGGGTCGCTGACGCGCGCGCGGCGACCGGGTCATCGGGTAGCGTCCCGGCCCCCATGCAGAGCCGTTGGCAAGACTCCGAGGCCCAGGACTTCGTGCGCCGCTACGCGGCCGCCGGCGAACACGTCGCATTGCGTGTCTACACCTCGCGCCTGCTCGGCCGCGATGCCGAGCTGGTGCTGCACGGTGGCGGCAACACCTCGGTGAAGACGACGGCCCGCGACCTGCTCGGGCGCGAGATCGACGTGCTGTGCGTGAAGGGCAGTGGTAGCGACCTCGCCGAGGTCGAGCCCGCGGGTCTGCCCGCCGTGCGCCTCGTGCCGCTGCGCGAACTGCGCGCGCTGTCGGCCCTCACCGACCAGGCGATGGTCGACGCCGTGCGCGGGGCGCTGCTCGACAGCAAGGCGCCGAACCCGTCGGTCGAGACGTTGCTGCACGCGTTCCTGCCGCATCGCTTCGTCGACCACACGCATGCCAACGCGATCCTGGTGCTCAGCGACCAGCCCGACCCGGCCCTGCACGTGCGGCAGGCGTTCGGCGACGACGTCGTGGTCCTGCCGTGGATCATGCCGGGCTTCCCGCTCGCGAAGGCCGTCGCCGACGCGTTCGAACGGCAGCCGAAGTGCCGCGGCATCGTGCTGCTGAAGCACGGGCTGTTCACGTTCGGCGAGACCGCGCGCGAGAGCTACGAACGCACGATCGAGCTGGTCGATCGCGCCGAACGCTACATCGCGCAGCGGATCGGGCCGGTGCCGGCGATGCTGCGCGGCAGTCCCGCACCGCTGCCGGCATCGGACCGGCGCGCGTTCCTGGCCAAGGCCCTGCCGGTGTTGCGCGGCGCGCTGGCGGTGCCGGCGACGTCGACGCTCGGCCCGGCGTGGCAGCGCGTGGTCGCCGAGGCGCGCAGCGACGACGCGTTCGCCGCGTTCGCCGCGCATCCCGACGCTCGCGCGCTGCTCGCGACCAACCCGGTCACGCCGGACCACGTGATCCGGACCAAGGGGCCCTACCTCTACGTCACGCAGGCCCACGCCGTCGATCCCGAGGCGATGCGGCAGCAGGTCGCGACCTACGTCGCGAACTACGCGCGCTACCACGCCGCGCACTGCGCGCGGCTCTCGGCCACCATGCTGCGGCCGACGCCGGTCGTCGTCGTCGTCGAAGGAGCGGGCCTCGTCGCGCTGCAGCCATCGCGCAAGGCGGCGCGCATCGCCGCGGACATCGCCGGACACACGCTGCGCGTGAAGGCCGGTGCGCAGGCGCTCGGCGCCTACACGCCGCTCGACGACCACGACCTCGCCGAGATGGAGTACTGGCCGCTCGAGCTGGCGAAGCTCGGCGCCGCCAAGGAGCCGACGCTGGCGGGACAGGTGGCGCTCGTCACGGGAGCCGCGGGCGCGATCGGCTGCGGCATCGTCGAAGCGCTGCTCGAACACGGCGCCTGCGTGTTCGCGACCGACGTCGACAGCGCGCGGCTGCTGGTGGTGACCGAACGCTTCAGCAAGCACCGCGGGCAGCTCGCGACCGGCGTCGCCGACGTCACCGACGCGCGCTCGGTCACTGCGCTCTTCCACGACTGCGTGCTCGCGTTCGGCGGCGTGGACTGCGTGGTGCCGAACGCCGGCATCGCCCACGTCAGCCGGCTCGATGCGATGGACCCGGACCGCTTCGCCAAGGTGATGGCGGTCAACACGACGGGCACGATGCTGGTCCTGAAGGAGGCGGCGGCGGTGTTCCGCGCGCAGCGCACCGGCGGCAGCGTGGTCGTGCAGGCGAGCAAGAACACGTTCGCGCCGGGTGCGGGGTTCGGCGCCTACTCGGCGAGCAAGGCGGCGCAACTGCAGCTCGCGCGGATCGCGGCACTCGAGTTCGCCGAGTTCGGGGTGCGGGTCAACACGATCAACGCCGACGCGGTGTTCGGCGACGAAGCGGTGCCGAGCCAGCTCTGGCAGGAAGTGGGGCCGGGGCGCATGCAGGCGCGTGGGCTCGACGAGAAGGGGCTGCGCGAGTTCTACCGGCAGCGCTCGCTGCTCAAGGTCGCGGTGCTGCCGCGGCACGTCGGCGAGGCGGTGGTGTTCTTCGCGAGCGAACGCACGCCGACAACCGGGGCGGTGCTGCCGGTCGACGGTGGGTTGCCGGAAGCGTTCCCGCGGTAGGTGCGCGCCCTCAGCGCCGCACGACCCTGAGCACCGGATAGACGTCGGTCGTCTTCGCCTCGAAGTAGTTCCACGTCGACAGCGAGTCCTCGCTCTTCGGTTCGAGCAGCGTCGCGCACAGCCTCCCGAGCGGTTGCTTCGCCTCGACGAGCAGCGTGCCCGCCGGCAGTTCGACCGACACCGCCTCGCCCCACGCTCCCTCGAGGTGCAGCTCCTGGTGCCCCTGGAACGGGCGCTTGGGCTTCCGCTTCTTCGTGACCGAGAACGTCTGCGCCGCAACGACGCGCGGTGCATCGAGCCGCGTCACCGCCACCCCGTGCCGCTCGAGCAGTGCCATGACTTCGGGCGAGGGCTCACGGATCGCCCACGCCGCCGGCAGGGCGACGCTCGCCTTGGCGGCGAACGAACGGAACACGGGCATCGTCTCGGCCGTGCCGTCGCCGGCGCGCACGAAGCGCAGCGGTCGTTCGCCACTGCCCTCCTCGCGCGTCACCGCGCCGACCAGCACCGGCATCGTCTCCGGCGCTGCGAACGTCGTGTCGTAGCCGAAGGCGACCGGTTCCGCGGCGGCGAGCCGCCGATCGGCTTCGGCCGTCTTCGCGAGCACGTCGTCGGCGCGCGCGACGAGACCACGCAGCAGTGCCAGCATGAACGCGTGTGTCGCCGCGATGCGCGTCTTGAAGTCGGCGTAGCTGTAGGCCTCGCTGAGGATGCCGATGCGGTTGCGCAGGCCGAAGTAGTTGACGCCGTAGCGCGCCCGGTGGTCGTAGCTGTACCAGCCACGCACGCCGCCCGACTCCGGCGCCCCGCCGCCGTCCCAGTCGCGCGTCTCGAAGTTGCCGTAGTCGAAGGTCGCGAAGCCGCCGCCGAGCATCGCCGCCTGCGCGTCGTCGAGCAGCGTGCGCGAAAGCGCGGCCAGGCCCGGATCCTGGTTCGGCGACAGGCTCGGCGCGTAGGTCAGGTGGTAGCCGTGGTAGGAGCCGTTCGTCGTGTGCAGGTCGACGAACAGGTGCGGGTCGACGTCGACGAACAGCCGCAGCAGGTTCTGCGTCTCCGGCGCCTCGGCCTTCACGAAGTCGCGGTTGAGGTCGAGCCCCTGCGCGTTCGCGCGCTGCCCGACCAGGTCGGGTCCGTTCTGCCCGGCGCGGTTCTTCAGCCCTTCGGCCTCGTTGCCGTCGACGTTGTAGATCGGCAGCAGCCACAGATCGCAGCGCGCGAGCACGTCGGCGTGCTCGCCGAGCGCGAACTCGCGCACGAGCTGTTGGATCGCCTCCTTGCCCTCGATTTCGCCGGCGTGGATGTTGCCGATGATCAGCGCGCGCAGCCGCGGGGTCGGCGCCGACGGCAGCGCCACCTCGACCAGCAACTGGTCGCGGTCCTGCTTCGACCGACCGGCCGAACGCACGTGCAGCCGGTCGCCATGCGGCAGCGTCGTGCAGGCGGCGACGAACCGTGCGACCTCGGCGGCGCGCGACGTGCGCGCGTGGTCGGTCGCCTCCGGAACGGTCTGTGGTCCTTGCTGGGCCGGGAGAACGGCAGCGAGCAGCAGGGCGGCGGGCAACGGCCGCGTCGGGCGGTAGGGCATGCGCGTGCTCGTACGCAGCTGCTGCGGCCGGCGCCAGCCACGGTGTCTGCTGTTGCAGTCACGGCACGAGTGCCGTCTGCTGCCCGCCGCATCGTTCCGTGACGCCCGCCTCTCGTTCCGAGCCAGCGCCCCACGTCGTCATCATCGGTGCCGGCTTTGCTGGTCTGTCCGCCGCGCGCGCGCTGCGCAAGGCTCCGGTCCGGATCACGGTCGTCGACCGCCGCAACCACCACCTGTTCCAGCCCCTGCTGTACCAGGTCGCGACTGCGGCGCTGAATCCCGGCGACATCGCCTACCCGATCCGCGCCGTGCTGCGCCACCAGGCGAACGCGCGCACGATCCTGGCGCGCGTCGACGGCATCGACCTGCAGCGTCGCACGCTCACGCTCGCCGACGGCGAACTCGGGTTCGACTGGCTCATCGTCGCTGCCGGGGCGACCCACAGCTACTTCGGCCAGGATGGGTGGGAAGCGTGGGCGCCCGGGCTGAAGACCATCGAGGACGCGCTCGAGATCCGGCGACGCGTGCTGTCGGCGTTCGAGGCCGCGGAACGGCTCACCGACCGCACGCAGTTGCGCGAGACGTTGACGTTCGTCGTCGTCGGTGCGGGTCCGACGGGCGTCGAGCTCGCGGGTGCCCTGTCGGAGATCGGCCGCTGGACGGTCGCGCGCGACTTCCGCAGCTTCGACCCGCGGACGTTGCGCGTCGTGCTGGTCGAAGCCGCGGACCGTGTGCTGCCGCCGTTCACGCCGCCGCTGTCCGCGAGCGCCAAGGAGCAGCTCGAACGGCTCGGCGTCGAAGTGCGCCTGGGCGCGAAGGTCACGCGCATCGATCGCACCGGCGTCTGGTTCGGCGACGAACATCTGGCCGCGCGCACCGTCTTGTGGGCCGCAGGTGTCGCCGCGTCGCCGCTCGGCAAGGCGCTCGGCGTGCCGCTCGATCGCGCCGGGCGGGTGCTGGTGCAGCCCGACCTTCGCGTGCCCGGACACGACCACGTGTTCGTGGTCGGCGACCTGATGAGCCTGCAGCAAGACGGCCAGCCGATCCCGGGCGTGGCGCCGGCCGCGATCCAGAGCGGTCGGGCGGCGGCCAAGAACGTGCTCGCGGCGCTGTTCGGCCGACCGATGGCGCCGTTCCGCTACCGCGACAAGGGCATGCTCGCGACGATCGGCCGCGCGAAGGGCGTCGGCAGCATCGGCCGGCTGCGCCTCGTGGGGTTCTTCGCCTGGTGGGTGTGGTGGCTCGTGCACATCGCCTACCTGATCGGCTTCCGCAACCGGCTCGTGGTGATGATCGGCTGGGCGTGGCAGTACTTCGCGTTCTCGCGCGGCGCGCGGCTGATCACGGGCCGCGCGTGGGAGCCGGGGCGGCCGCCAGCCGCCTCGCCGTGACCGGTCGCCGCGGCGTCAGCGCGAGCGTGCGACCAGTTCGAGCGTCTGCTGCTCGGCGCGGTCGGCGGCGGCCAGCGCGCGCAGCCAGTCGCCGAACGACGCGGCGGGGCGGGTCGCCGCGCCGAGCCGCACGTGGCGGGTGATCACCGCCCGTTCGCCGTCGCGCTGCACGTCCTGTCGGAAGACCAGCGGCTCCTCGGCCAGCCACACGCTGGTCGGCAGGGCCGCGAGGCGCAGTTCCTCGCCCGGATCGAACTCGATGTGCGTGTCGGCAAGCAGATCGATCGCGAGGTGCCAAGGCTGGGTGCGTTCGGCGCGGTCGCCGAACGCGGCCGCGAACCGCGTCGCCGGCAGCGGCAGTGCCAGCACGAAGCGTTCGCCGTCGGGCTGCACGCCGCTGCGCCGCAGCGTCGCTTCGAGTGCGATCGGTTGCCCCGGGGTGTCCTTCGCGAGCGCGGCGGCGTCGACGCGCCAACCCGGGAACATCTGCTGCGCGATCTGTCGCGCCGCCATCGTGCGGATGTTCGCCTTCTGCTGGCGCAACTGCTCGGCGATCTGGAAGCCCTGCACGTCGCCGATGCGCGCCGTCATCGTGAGCACGACCTCCTTGCCGCGGATCGTGGCGGTGCCGCGGATCTCGAGGTGCTGGGACGCGCCGGTGGCGCCGCGCAACGGGAACGGCTCGCTGCGATCGTCGTGCAGGACGGTCGCGACCGTGCCTGCGCGCGCGGCGGGAATGTCGCCGAGCGGCCAGTGCCGCGGTGCGTCGAGGAACGCGGGCAGCCGTCGGCCGTCGGGCAGCACGAGCAGTACGCCCGGGACCTGCCCGGCCTCGGCGTCGGCGAACAGCGACGACGCGCCGCCGCCGAGTTCGGCGCGCGCGTCCTGGCACGCCATCGGCAGCACTTCGAGGCCCGCAGCGCGCCACAGCGCCACCGCGAGCAGGAAGCGGTTGCCCTTCTTGCGCAGCAACGTCTGCAGCGCGTCGTCGGCGGGGCCGTCCTCGATCGTCGACTGGCAGAACGTCCAGATCGCGTGCGCGCGCGCGCCGGGCTCCTCGATGCCGGCGATCGCCGCGGCCGCGGCGTCGCGCAGCGCTGCGGTCGACGTCGTGCGCTTGCCGAGCTCGACGCGATGTTCGCGCAGCGTCGGCTGCAGCGGCGTGTCTTCGCCGACCGCGAGGACCGGCAGCAGATCGAGCAGCGGCGGCAGGTGGCGTTCCTTGCCGAGCGACGGCACGTCCGTGCGCGTGTGCACGTGCACGGTGCGACCGTCGTCCAGCGTGGCGGTGCGCGTCGGGGCGGGCAGTCCGCGCGTGCGCAGTTCGCCGCGGCCACTCGGCAGCACGACGACGTACTCGGCGACGGCGATCGGCTCCTGCTCGGAGCCGAAGAAGAACGGTTCGGTCGCGAACGGGCTCGCGCCCGGGGCGTCGCCGTGTTCGCGCCAGCGCCATTCGACGAACGCGCCGGGCTGCAGCCGGGTCAGCGCGTAGTCGCCGTCGACGCGCGACGGCACCCAGTCCGTGCCATCGGCGGCGCGCGTGCGCAGCGACAGCAGTTCGGCGAAACGGCCGAGACCCTGCTGCTCGCGGAACGCCTCGACGCCCGCCTGATCGTTGATGCGCCGCAGCGAGTGGCCTTCGGCGGTCCAACTGCCGTCGGCAGCGACCGCCAGGATCGTCTGGTCGATCAGCACCGTCGTCGACGCGCCGCGTTCGCGTTCGCCCGGCGTGAACGCCGCGATCGCCGCGTCGCCGTCGCGCCGGAACGACGCCATCTCGTCGATCGGCAGGGCGTCGCCGCGCACGGTCGCCAGCCACGAACGCACCGCCGGCGTCGTCTCGCCGAGCGCTTCGCAGCGCTCGAGGCAGGTCCGCACGCGCGCGTCGTCGCCAGCACTCGCGTGGTCGCCGGCGAGGTCGAGCAGGATCGCCGCGGTCGCATCGGCGTGCTCGGCGATCGCGTCCGCGAGCGTGCCGGCCGTGGCCGAGTCGCCGCGCGCGAACGCCCATTCGCGGTGCAGGCGCAGCCGGCCGAGCGGCGCGTCGCCGCCGAACGCGGGCCAGGCCGCGGCGAGCGCTTCGGCGTCGCCCGGATCGCCCGCCGCCATGCGGTCGGCGGCGACCGTGCGCGCGAGCGTCGGCTGGTCGGGACGCAGCGCCAGCGATCGCGCGCGCATCGCCGCCGCCTCGCGGTTGGCGCCAGCCTGCGCCAGTTCCTGCGCCCACTGCGCGAACGGCCGGGCGTCGCCCGGGCACGCTGCCGCCCAGGCGGCGAACAACGGCACGAGTTCGGCGCGGAAGCGCAGCTGCCGCAACAACTCGGCGCGCCGCGCGAACGTGCGGGGCCCGGGGGTCGGGTGCGCCGCCAGCAGGCGCAGGGCCTGTTCGCGCTGGTCCTGCTCCTCGTGCAGCTGTGCTTGCGCGACGCGGGCCTCGTGGTGGCCGGTCAGCAGTCCGGGCACGACCCGTTCCTCGAGCGCGCGCGCCCAGGCCTTGCGCAGTTCGTCGGGCAGGTCGACCAGCCGCAGCACGCGCGCGAACGCGAGCGCCGCGAGCGGGGCCTGCGGCGGTGCTTCGTGCACAGCCATCGCCAGGTCGATCGCCTGCTCGCGGTTGCCGTCGCGCACGGCGGCAAGGACGGCGGCGATGCGCACGGCGTCGCTGGCGCCAGCTTCAGCGGCGAGGCGCGCGAGGATCGCTTCGCCGGTCACGAACGTCGCGGCGGTCCGCGTCGCGGCAGCGCCGCGCACGAACTCGTCGGCGCCGCGGTGGGGCTGCACACCCGCGAGCGGAGCGCCTTCGGCGTCGATGAGGCGCAGCGCCACGCGGCTGCGGTCGGCGTTGGCGGTCTTGACCACGATCTCGTGGCCGCCGGCGGTCAGCGCGATGCCGACGCGCGACCGGCGGCCTTGGCCACCACGCCACCGTTCGACGCGCAAGACCTCGGCGCCGTCGACGAACACCTGGCTGTCGCCGTCGTGCTCGAGTTCGAGGAAGCCCTCGGTCGGATCGGCGGCGACGACCCGCCAGCGTCCGTAGTGGCAGCCGTTGCCGCGGCGACCCGGTGGGGCAAGTTGGATCGAGCGCGACTCGGTGTTGCGGCGGACGAGGCGGGGGACGGCAGGGCCGCCGGCGCCCACGAGCGACGTTCCGAGCTCGGGGAACACGAACTCGGGCGCGAACGGCACGCCCGCGAACGAGTCGCCGCCGTCGCCGAACGGTCCGACGGCGAGCAGTTCCTCGGCGTGGCCTTGCACCGGCCACGACGGGATCGTCGCCGGTGGTTGGACGGCGCGCTGCAGCCGCCAGCGCAGGCCGTCGAGTTCCTGCGCGCACAGTCCGTGCAGGCGCTGGCCGTCGAACGCGGCGAGTTCGCGCAGCCGCGCGGCAGGGTCCTGCAACTCGCCGACGCTGCGCGCGGCCTCGGCCACCAGCAGGGCGGCGATCGGCGACCGCGCGGCCCGTGCGGCGGCAGCGAGCAGGTCGCGCGCGATCGCGTCGGGATCGTCGGCGGCGGGGGCCTGGGCGGCCACCAGTGCTGCGGCGAGCGCTTCGACGTCGGTCTGGGCGGGTGCGGCCGCGAGCACGAGGCCGAGCGCGGCGAGCCAGGCAAAGCGGCGACTCATCGTCCGCCCTCCTGCTGCAGCAGCACGAACTGTCCGTCGGCAGCCTTCAACGCTGCGGCGAAGTCGCGGAACTGCGCGTACTCGCCGGGCGCGATGCGACTCGTGGCGAGCCGCAGTTCGCGTTCGACGACCACGGCCGAGCCGTCTTGGCGCCAGCGCATCGAGAACGCGCCGAACGGCGCCGTGCGCCCGGCGTCGGGAGGCAGCTCGCCGACGCGGAAGCCCGGCGGCAGTTCGTAACGCAGCGTGTGGACCTCGGCCGACGGTGCGCCGAGCAGCAACGGCGAGCGCCGTTCGCCTTCGGCAGTCAGTGCCAGCAGGTGGCCCTCGTCCCAGGCGCTCGGCAGTTGCCACGCCGTCCCACGACGCTGGCCGATCTCGGGCAGCGACGCGGTCACGGTCAGGTGCACGGGAGCTTCCGGGTCCTCGGTGCCGCCGGGTTCGACGGCGCGCAGCTCGGCGCGGCCGAACGTGCGCACCAGGTCGCGTTCGAAGGTCTCGCGCCGACGCGCGGGCTCGGTCGCCAGCGCTTCGCGAAGGCCGACGGCCTGATTGCCGCCCGGTCGGCTCTCGCGCCGCAGCGACGCGCTGCCGTCGGCGGCGAGCTGCACGTGGAACGTCTGCCGGTCGACGTTGACGTCCGGCGTGGTCCACGGCACCTCGCGCAGCTCGGCGCGGCCACGATCGACGATCAGCACCGAAGCACCCTGGTCCATGTCCGGCAACGTGTCGCTCGGATGCCAGGTCGCGGTGCCGTCGAGGAACCGTCCGGGCCGGCCATCCTGCGGCGGCAGCCAGGCGATGCAGTGGTTGAACTGCTGCACCAGGGGCAGCGTCAGGTCGTCGTTGCTGCGCAGCGGGTCGGCGAAGATCAGCACCGGGTGGCACTGCACGCCGATCTCGCCGAGCAGCGCGCACAGCAGCAGCGCCTTGTCCTTGCAGTCGCCATGCCGCCGTTCGTGGATCACGCCGGTCGAGTACGGCTTGTAGCCGTGCACGCCGAACTCCCACGCCTCGTACCGCACGTCGGTGGTGACGAAGTGGTAGAGCGCGCGGATCTTCGCCTCGACCGTCGGCAGGCCCTCGCACCGCTTCTGCACCGTCGCGCGCATCGCCGGCGTCACTTCGAGCTGGTCCTTGATCAGGTTCCACCACCAGGCGGCGAACTGGTCCCAGTCGCGGTACGTCGTCATGCGCACCACGGGCTCGAGCTCGGTGCGGCGCGGCCGCCGGATCTCCGGCTGGTCGCGGCGCAGGTCGCGCATCGCGAAGCGGAACACCTGCGTGCCGTCGGCCAGCGTGCTGCGTTCGGGCTCGGGGGCGCCGTTCGCCGCTTGCCACCGGTACTCGCGGCCGGGTGCGGCGAGCACCACCAGCTCGTCGGCACGCACGGGAGAGCCGTCGGGCCCGGCGAACACGTGCACGAGACCGAAGTAGTCGCCGAAGAACGTCGGCTGCAGGTCGTCGACGCGGCCCTCGATGGCGACGACGTCGCCGGGGCGCAGATCGGGCAGCCGCACGCGCGCTCCCTGCAAGGCCGGTCGCTGCACCGTGCCGTCGGCGCGGAACACCGTGCAGCCGAGCAGGCGCGCACGTTGCTCGCCCGGCCAGTGCGGCAGGTTCCACGACGACAGCGAAGCGGCGCCGTCGGTGGTCAGCACGCGCACGATGTCGTGGTGGTAGACGTTCGTGGTGCCGTTGCTGTTCGCGCGCACCACCTGTTGGCGCAGCAGCCAGTGCAGCGGGTCGTTGGCGGCTGCCGCGTCGGCGGGGGGGCCGCCGTCGCTCCGCACGCGCTCGGTCGCATCGACGGCGAACGCCGCGTGGAACGCTGCTGCGTCCGTGCCCTCGCCGCTGCCCGCCGTGGCGGCGGCCTCGGCGGCGAGGAACTCGGCGTACCGTTCGTCGTCGCGGCGGTTGGGCTCGATCGCCAGCGCCTCCCGCAACCAGTGCAGTTGCCGCTCGTGCGCCGTCGGGTCGTCGCCGCGCAGCGCGCGCCAGCAGCGCGCCGCCTGCGTCATCGCCTCGGCGTCGTCGGTGGCGAGGCCGAGCCAGCGCTCGAGCACGGCCAACGCTTGCCGCGGCTGCGATGCACCGAGCAACAGTTCGGCGCGCAGGAGATGCAGGCTGCGCGCGAACGGGTCGGCGAGCAACGGGTCTGGATCGGGCCACGCTGGCGATGCTGGCAGGCGCTGGGCGAGCCGGATCGCGGCCGCGACGTCCGCTTCGGCGACGCTGCGCGTGAGCACACGCTGCTGCAACGCCATCGCCGCGCCCGGATCCCGGTTGGTCAGCACGCCGGCGGCCGCGCGCCACAGTTCGGGCCGTTCGGCGGTCGCGGCGGTGCGCAGCAGTTCGGCGTCGGCCAGTTCGCCCAGACCCTCGTCGCGCAGCGTGAGCGTGCGGAGCCACCGCGCCATCGGCTGGTCGGGATGTGCCGCCAGCACCTCGTCGAACAGGGTGCGTGCCTGCCGCCAGAGATTGCTGCTGTCGCGCAGCAGGCGGGCCAGCAGGATCTTGGCCTCGACGTGGTCGGGGTCGCAACGCAGTGCTCTGAGCAGGGTGCTTCGGCGTTCGTTGTCGTCGCGGTCGGCGGCGCTGCGGCCGTGCCGCAGCTGGCTCGCGGCGAGCGCGAGCCACGTGGCGGCGACGTCGGGCAACGCCTGCGTCGCGGCCGTCGCGGCGGCGGCGTCGCGGCGGTCGCGATCGCCGTCGCTCTGGCGCGCGTTCCACAGCCAGGCCAGGCGCAACGCGTCGGCCGCGGCGGCGCCGCCGATCGGCCAGGTCGTGCGTGCGCCGAGGTGCGGAGGTGCCGCTGCCGGGGCAGGTGCTGCGCGCACCGCCGCGGCCTCGCGCAGGGTCGCCTCGTCGTCGCGGTGCACGACGCCGGCCAGCGGCCCGCCGTCGCGCGCGCGCAAGCGGGCCGCGAACGCGAACTCGGCGCCTTCGAGGTGGCCGAGCTTGAGCAGCACCAGGTTCGGGCCGGCTTGCAGCGGCAGCACCAGCGTGTCCTGGCCGTACTGCATCGGCCGCTCGACGTGGCGATCGCCGTGGGCGGTGCCGTTCACGAACACCGCCCAGCTGCCCGTGGAGCCGAGTTCGAGCACGGCTTCGATCGGCTGTTCGGCGACGAGCGCGTAGGCGACGAACACCAGCGACTGTTCGCTCGGATGGACGATCTGGCCGAGCGGCACCGCCGGCGACTGCGGCCTCGTCGGCAACGTCCGCCAACGAACCGGACGGCGCTTGCCCGGCAGCTCCGCGGCGAAGTCGACGGCGCGTTCGGGACCGACGTCGGTCGCAAAGCCAGCACTGCGTTCGTTCGCGAACGGGCCCAGCAGTCGGCCGCCGGTCAGGAAGCCCAGTGCGTGCGCGCGTCGCGCGGCATCACCGCCCGGCAGCGTCTCGGCCAGTTCCAACGCCGCGAGGCGCACGCGGTCTGCCAGCAGGGGGGTAGCGCGCGCGGCGGGCGAAGCGGCCAGCGCGTCGAGTTGCGGCAACGCGTCGGCGTCGGCGAGGCTGCGCGCAAGACGTGCGGCGAGGGTGGTCCAGGCCTCGATGCGCGCGGCCGTGAGTGCGTCGACGTCGGCGACTGCGGCGAGTTCGGCGGCTTGCGCGAGCAGCGCGCGCGTCGCGGCCAGCGGCTGGCCGTCGGCTCGCGCCTGCAGGGCTTCGGTCTCCTTCGGCAGCAGCTCTTGGGCCGGCAGAAGCGACGTCAGGAACAGGCAGACGGCGGCGAAAAGGCCGCGGTACGAGCGGTTCTGCACCGCCGCTTCTTAGCGCACTGGCGCTTGCTTCGGCAACGGGCCCGGGGCGGCGCCACCGGGCGGCGCACCCGGCAGTTCGGTCGGACGCAGCGTGCCGTCGCGGTCCTTGTCGAGCGCCTTCAGCAGTTGGGCAGTCCAGGCGTCGAGTGCGGGGTCGAGTCGCCGCAGGGCGCTGCGCAGCTCGGCGGCGTCGATCGCGCCGTCGTGGTTCTTGTCGGCGGCGTCCCACGGCGGGGCGAGCGGACTGCCGGCACCCGTCGGCGCTGGCAGGGTCTTGCCGGACAGTTGCTCGAACCAGGGTTGCAGTTCGGTTTCGCTGATGCGGCCGTCCTGGTCGCCATCGAGCTGCCGCATTGACGAACTGAGCGTCGGCGGCAACGAGGCCTGGCGCAGGAACTCGGCGACCTCGCTCGGATCGAGCCCGCCGTTGCCGTTGCGGTCGTGCAACTGCAGGAACTGCCGGATGGGCGTCGCGGCGCGCGGCGTGGTACCCGACTCGGTCAGCGGTCGCGTGGTGTGCACGCGGAAGGTGGATCCCGTCGTCAGGACGGCCCGCAGCGCCAGATCGAACTCGGGCCACGACACGTAGCCGTCGCGATCGCCGTCGAGCCGCTTGAAGCCTGCGTTGTCGCGCGGACTGCGCACGGCCTCCAGCGCGTCGCTGGCCTCGAACACGTCGAGCCGGTCGTCGTCGTCGGCATCGCAGGCGCGGAACAGGTCGCGGCTCTGCGCGGCGCTGCACGCTCCGCGCACCGAGCGTTCGGTGCCCTTGCGCGGCGGGACGTCACGGCCGGGATCCTGGGCGGGCAGCAGCGGCAGCAGCAGCACGCAGGCGGCGAGCATCGACGGCAGGGGCATCATCGGTCCGGGCGCGGCGCTGTCCCATCGACGCGCCGACGACGGGACTATAGCCGGCGTCGCGTCGAGGGGATTCGAGGTTGGCGTCCGGTGCCGGCGGGCAGGAGTTTTTCGAGGCCGGGCTTGTCCGGCGTCGAGCACGGCGCTTGCATCACCGCCCGGACAGCCCCTTTCGAATCCTCCCGATCACCCGGCCGCACCGTTCTCGTGTCGGCGCCGGGCCGGGCCCGACCGAGGAACCCAGAGTGAACGCTCGCAACGCCCTTCTCTCCCTCTCCGTCTTGGCCGCGACCACGCTGACGTCGTGCGGCACGCTGAACCGCGCCGGCAAGGACGCCGCGATCGGCATCTGCACGATCATCCCCGTGCTGCCGATCTACGGTGGCGCCACCGACGGTGCGACGTCGGCGCAGAACGTGCGCAGCGGACTCGGCAGCGGTGCCGGCACCGAGGTGCTCGCGTTCCCGTTCACGTTCCTCTACCACGGCATCGAGCACTTCTGCTACGGCCTGGTCCACATCATCGACCTGCCGCTGTGCCTGTTCTGGGGCGCTGCCGAACTGCACCCGCACGGCCCCGAGGTCAAGCCGATCGACACCTACCAGGGCACCTGGTTCGACACGTGGGCCGAGAAGCACGCCAAGAAGACCGACGCCGAGAGCGGCGAAGCCAGGTGATCGCCGCGCCCGCTCGGCGGGCGCCATCGGCGGTGCCTTGAGTCCCTGCGGAACCGTCAGCGACGATCCGAGGTGGTGCCTGGCTCGGCGAGCAGCCGTTCGGCGATCCACGGCAGGCGCAGCACGAAGTCCAAGGCGGCGGCCGCGCTGGTCGCCGACCGATGCTGGATTTCGTCACGCAGCGCAACCAGCCGCTCCCGGCGACCGGCGCTGAGATCGGGATCGGCGAGCCACGCCGCCAGGTTGGTGCGCACGCGCTCGAGCGCCACGGTGGGGTCGTCCTTGATCACCGGCGGCTTCCAGTCGCGGAACAGCAGCTCGCGGCGACTCTGCGCCTGCTCGCTGCGTCCCTCGAGTTCGGAACGCAGCACCTCCTGCGCATCGTAGGCCTGTCGCGCCTGCTCCATGGCCCGACTGTCGACCTGGGGCCGCGCGTTGGCCGCTTGCCAGCGCTGCAGCGACCGCGCGCTGAGGCTCGGGCCGACGAGCTTGCGCACCCAGTTCTGCACCACGGGGACCGCGGGGCGCAGGTCGATCGGTCGCGTGGTGTTCGCGTTCGGCGCGCCCGTCGCCGGGGTCGTGGTCGGGCTCGGTCCGACGTCCGGCAGCGGCACCAGCAGTTGCAGCGCCGTGCGTACCTGGGCCGGAGCTTCGTCGAGCGGTCCACGCGGGCCGGTCGGCACGCCGAGGCGGGACAGTTCGGCCAGGCGAGCCACGGCGATCCACCGTTCGAGGTTGGCGGGACGGCGGTCGTTGGCGATCGTCTGGTAGTCGGCGACGGCACCGGCAACGTCGAGGTCGAGCACCTCCTTGATCCACGCCGAGTGCAGCCGCGTGAAATCGTCGTGGCCGGGGGAGGCCGGGGTCTGGGTCGCAGCGAGGCCGGCGGTGCCGGCGACGACCAGGAACGTCGCGAGATGTCGCTTCATGCTTCCTCCAGCGGCGTCGATTCGAACCGGTAGCCGAGGCCGTGCACGGTGACGACGTGCACGGGATTGTCGACGTCGCGCTCGAGCTTCTTGCGCAGCCGCGCGATGTGGTTGTCGACGGTGCGCGTCGTCGGCAGGTGCACGTAGCCCCAGACCTTGCGCAGCAGGTCCTGGCGGCTGACGACTTCGCCGCGGTGCTCGATCAACATGCGCAGGATCTCGGCTTCGTAGCGCGACAGCTGCATCTCCTGCCCATCGCGCGAGATGGTGAAGCGCTTCCAGTCGACGACGAGGTCGGGGAACTGCATCACGCCGCCGAGCGCTTGCCTCTCGCCGACGCCCGCCTTGGCACCGGTCTGCGTGCGGCGCAGCACGGCGCGGATGCGCGCGAGCAACTCGGACAGGCCGAACGGCTTGGTCAGGTAGTCGTCGGCGCCGAGTTCGAGGCCCTGCACCTTGTCGCGGTCCTGGCCCTTGGCCGAGACGATGATGACCGGCACCTCGCGCCCGGTCTCGCGCAGGTGGCGCAGCACTTCGAGGCCGGGCATGCCGGGCAACATCAGGTCGAGCAGGATCAGCGACGCCTGGCCTTCCTTGGCCTTGCGCAGGCCTTCCTTGCCGTCGGCGGCGGTCAGCACCCTGAAGCCCTCGAGCTCGAGGTTGTGCTGCAGGCCGGCGCGCAGATCGGGCTCGTCTTCGACGACGAGGATGTGGGTCTCGGAGAGGTTGCTCATGGATCGGTCGCCCGCGGCGGCGGGCCAGAAGCGGGTGGTGGCGTCCCGGCGAGCGGCAGCTCGAGCCGCATCACGGTGCCGCCGCCCTCGCGCGGCAGCGCGAGGATCTCGCCGCCGTGGGCGCGCGCGAAGTGGCGAACGAGGCCCAGGCCGAGTCCGGCGCCGCGGACCTCGCCAGCGTTGCTGGCCCGGTAGAAGCCGTCGAACACGCGCGTGTGCTCGCCTGGCGGAATGCCGCGGCCGCGGTCGCGGACCTCGACCACCGCGGACTCGCCGTGGCGTTCGAGCACGAGTTCGATCTCGTGCTCGTCGTCGCCCTCGCGCGCGTACTTGGCGGCGTTCTCGAGCAGGTTGACGATCGCGTTCTCGCAGCCGTTGCGATCGCACTGCACGCGGATGCCGAGCGGCAGCGAGTCGATCAGGATCGCGCCGCGCGACTCGAGGTGCGGCGTGTAGGTGGCCGTGATCTCGCGCAGCAGTTCACCGAGGTCGAGCGGTTCCTTGTGGTAGTCGAGCGTGCCGGCCTGTTGGCGCGAGAAGTCGAGGATGCGCTGGATCATCGCCGTCAGCCGTTCGGCTTCGCGGGCGATGATCGAACCGAACTCCGCCGCCTGGCCGGCGTCGCGCGCGCGGCCCATGCCGAGCGTCTCGCCGTACATGCGCACCAGCGCCAACGGCGTCTTCAGCTCGTGCGACACGCGCGACACCAGGTCGACCTTGAGCGCTGCGAGCTCGGTCTCGCGCGACACCGAGCGCCACGACCACAGCGCACCGCCGAGCGCTGCCGCGAACAACGCGACGACCAGCAGCGTGCGCATGTTCTTGGAGGCCTCGGCCTCGGCGACCAGTCGCTGCGGGTCCGCCGGCCAGGCGCGCAGCAGCAGGTCGTCGGTGCGCACCGACGGCGGCTCGTAGTCGGCGGGCGCCGCGCGGGGGGCGGGGACCAGCGGCTGGTCGTCGGCGTCGTGCACGGCGAGCACGAAGCGCCCGCCGGTCTCGTTCAGGCTCGCGAACGTGGCGGCCAGCAGAGCGCGAGGATCGACCTGGATGGCGACGCTGGCGCAGTTCCACTGCTGCGCCTCGTCGGCGGTCGCGGGCCGGATGCTGACGAGCCAACTGCCGTCGCTGACCGGCGCGACGAGTCGGGTTTCGAACGGCCCGTCGTCACTGCCCGGGGCCGAGCGCTGTGAGCGGCGCACCCAGGGCTTGACGTTGTTCTCGTACTCCGCGGCGAACGACCGGATCGCGGCGCGTTGCCGTTCTTCGCGCAGCAGCGTGTCGGCCTGCTCGCGCAGGGCGTCACTGGCGTCGATCGACTCGCCGAGGCGTTGCGCGAGCGCGGTCAGCAGGCCATCGGGGTGCTGGTCGCGCCGACCCTCGGCGATTGCGCGGAGCAGCCGCAGGCGTTCGTCGGTGGGGCCCGCCAGCGCGATCGCGAACTCCGACAACAGGCCGAGTGCGGGCAGCGGGCTGTCGCGACGGATGCGCATGCCGTCGACCAGCCGCTTGCAGTGCTTCCATTCCTCGAGGGCCTGCCCGACCTCGCGGAGCGCGCGGTGCGCCGTGGCCAGGCGGAAGCGCGCGACGGCCTCGATCTGCTGGAGGTCGGGGCGCCGATCGTCGTCCGACGACCAGGCCTTGTCGAGCTTCGCCAGCGTCTGCTCGAGGACCAGGATCGCCTCGGCGTGCTGGCCGAGGCTCAGGTGGTGGTCGGCTCGCTGCATTTCGCCACGCAGCGGACTGTCGGCGCTGAGGAACTCCTCGCTGGCGAGCGGCAGGCTGATCGGCAACAGCGGCAAGGCCGGCCAGATCACCGTCGCTAAGTCGTCGAGCAGCACGATGCCGCGCAGGGCCGCGAACCGTTCTTCGGCGGCCAACGTGATCGTGGTGCGCACGACGCCGTGTTGCGCAAGCCAACGTTTGCTCTCTTCCAGCAGGGCGGGCACATGCCGCTCGATCTGCTGGTCGACGGCCTGGCGGGCGGCGGCCAGGAACTGGCGCGCCTCGCCGGCGAGGGCTTGCTGGGCCGTGGCGCTGGTGCGCTGCAGCTCGTTCCAGCCGAGAGCGGCGAGGAACGCGAGCGGCACCAGGTAGGCGCCGAGCGCGAGCAGGTGGCGGTGGCTGAAGCGCGAAGGCGGTCTCGGCATCGTCGGGCCGCTCGAGGCCCGCCGGCCAGACTATCCAGGACACGAGCCTTCGCCCAGGCGCGGACGCCTTGGGCTCAGGTTCCTCGGGTCACTGGATCGTGAACACGAAGCCGTCGGTGCCAGTGACCAGGAACGGAGTCGTGCAGCCGCCGGGCGCCAGGTAGTCGACGCCCTGCGCGTAGACCGCGATGCCCGCGAGGGACGGGTTCGGCGGGATCGAGAAGACGTGCTGGCCGCCGACGACCGTGAACGTGAGGTCGTGCACCAGCGTGCAGGTGCCGCAGATCGGGGCCATCAGCAGGTTGAGGCCGTAGCTGATCAGCGGCGTGCCGACCGGGTTGATCATCGTGACGACGATGTCGGTGCCGACTTCGGCGTTGCCGGCCATGTCGATTTCGACCGGCGAGCACGAAGCGGGGATGCGCTGCACGGTCGACGGGCGCTTGAGCAGGCGGAGGCCGCGGAACGCCGTGTTGGGGGCCGCCGTCGCGATCGCCGAGAACGTCGCGCTCGGGCCGGTGTCGGCGACGCGGATGATGCTGCCGCCGGTCGTGGCCCACAGCGTCGTCACGCCTGCGGCGCGCGTGCCGGTCAGGCCGCGGCAGGGCTGGCCGGCGGCCAGCGTGTACTGCAGCGTCCAGATGCCCGCGATCAGCGCGAACTTCTTGATGCCGCCCTGGCCCGCGCTGTCGTCGGCGCAGTAGAGGGTCACCGCGTCGGCGAACCAGAAGTCGTAGATCGACGGGCCGCTCATCGTCGCCATGCCGGGCAGCAGCGACAGCGTCGCTGGACCGACGGTCGGCAGGCCGGTGCCGACCTGGATCACGCCGTAGTTGCTCTGCGAGGAACTGCTCGTGTAGAGCTGGCCGTTGTGGATGCCGGCCACGCGCGTGTTCTGCGGCGCCCCGGCGTTGATGCCGACCGAGGTCGTACCGCCGAGCGTGACGTAGCGGATGCCCGCGGAATTGAGGCTATTGCCCGAGGTCCAGAACTGCAGGCCGTCGTCGCTGACCGCCGATCGGATGTTGCCGTTGTTGCCCGCGCCGCCGCCGCCGTAGGCGTCGGTCAGGGTCGTCGACGTGTCGACGGCGCCGGACAGGAAGATGCTGCCGACGCATCGCGGCGTCGCCGACGCTGCCGTCGTCGGCACCGCGGCCAGGCCGGGCGCCGTGGCGTAGCCGGCGAGGGTCAGGTAGAGGCCGTTCGTGGACTGGTTCAGGAAGCCCTCCGACGTCGACGAGCCGGCGTTCGTCAGCGGGTAGTTGGCGCCGCTCTGGGTGATCGGCATCGCGATCGTCTGCACGAACGTGCCGGTCTTCGTGTACTCGTCGACGAACGTGGGCGTCGAGGCGCTGGTCAAGGTGGCGCTGCCATCACCGACGCGGACCACGTAGAGGTTGCCGAAGGTGAGGCCTTGGCACAGTGCCGAGCCGGTGAGAACGAGGAGGGTGGTGAGGGATCGCAGCATGGGCAGGGGAAGGGGTCGCGCCGGTGTGGAAGGCGGGCAATGAACAGCATCACGAGGCCCCTGTCGACGTCGTCCGGACGCTTGGCCGCGGCTTCGGCGGCGCCTCACATACGGAGCAACGGATCGAGCGCGGTGGATGCGATGGCGCCGGGCCGCCGCGCGGTGGGCCGATGGACCGAGATCAGTAGAGCAGGAACCGGCGCACGCGCTGCCACCAGTCCGCGGGCGGGGCGGCCAGGGCGTCGAGATCGGCGAGCGGCCGTTCGCCGTCGACGAACTCACGCACGGCGGTCCCGCCGGTGAGGATCTCGATCGGCAGGCGCACGGCTTCGTACTCGTACGGCGGCTGCTTCCACTCGAAATGGTGCGGCCACAGCTCGCGCACGCCGCGCAGCAGCGCCAGCGTGGTGCGGTACGGGCGGTACGCGGCGGCGTCGGTGGCGTGCAGGAACAACCCGCCGCACGCGCGCCCGTGCCACTTCTGGAACGTCGGCTCGAAGTGCACCGGGCGCAGGGCGACGCCGCGCAGGTCGTGCGTGCTCGCCAGCGCCAGCAGCTGCCACGGATCGATGAACGGCGCCCCGAACTGCTCGAACGGCGTCGTCGTGCCCCGACCTTCGCTGAGGTTCGTGCCCTCGAGCAGCACCTGCCCCGGATAGACCAGCGCACCTTCGTGGCGCGGCAGGTTCGGCGACGGCGGGATCCAGGCGCGGCCGGTGTCGGGCCAGAGCATCGAACGCCGCCAGCCCTGCATCGGCAGCACGCGCAGGTCGCAGCCGAGCGCGAGTCGGTCGTTGCACCATCGCGCCAGCTCGCCGAGCGTGAGTCCGTGGCGCATCGGCATCGGCGCGCGGCCGACGAAGCTGGCGAACGCGAGGTCGAGCGCCTGGCCCTCGGCCCGTTCGCCGCCGAGCGGGTTCGGGCGGTCGAGCACGAGCACCGGGATGCCCTTCTGCGCGCACGCTTCGAGGCAGTAGGTCAGCGTCCAGGCGTAGGTGTAGACGCGCGTGCCGACGTCCTGCAGGTCGACGACCAGGAGGTCGAGGCCTTCGAGCATCTGCTGCGACGGCTTGCGGGTCTCGCTGTAGAGGCTCCACACCGGCACGTCGAGGCGCGCATGACGGCCGTGCGCGGTCTCGATCATGTTGTCCTGCTCCGTCGACCAGGCGCCGTGTTGTGGCGCGAACAGCGCCGCGAGCCGACCCGGAAACCGGGTCGCCAGCACATCGGCCGCGTGGCGGAAGCCACGATCGACCGACGCCTGGTTGGCCAGCAGACCGAAACGCCGCGCGCTGCGCAGCACGTCGGGCGGCGTCTGGCTCGCGACTTCGAGACCGAACAGGACGGGCGAGGGAGCGTTCACTCGTAGAGCAGGAACGGTTGGCGCCGCATGCGGAAGAGGTCGAGGTCGCGTTGCCAGGTCGCGACGATCGTGTCGGCGGCGCTTCCGCCCACGATGGCGTCGCGCGTGGCCTCGTGCTTGAGCAGCCAGTCGAGCTTCTTGTGGTCCCAACCGTCGGCGAACAGCGCGCGCAGCGCGCAGGCGACGTGGATGCCGGTGCGCACCGGTTCGAACGTGCGCCAATCGGTGACGACGATGTTGATGCCCGAGCACGCTTCGCCGCGGAACTTGCTCGCGTTCGGGGTGAATGCGATCGGCACGAACGTGACGCCGGGCAGGTTGGCGGCGCGCAGTCGCTGCGCGAGGCGCACGCCGTCGCACCACGGCGCGCCGAGCACCTCGAACGGTGTGTCGGTGCCGCGGCCGACCGACAGGTTGGTGCCTTCGAGCAGACCGATGCCCGGATAGAGCAGTGCTTGCGTCAGCGACCGCATGTTCGGCGACGGGTTGATCCAGGGCAGCCCGGTGGCGTCCCAGAGATCCGCCCGCTGCCAGCCGACGCACGGCACGACCTGCAGGTCGACCTTCAGGCCGTCCTCGCCCACGATCATGCGCGCGAGTTCGCCGGCGGTCATGCCGTGGCGCAGGGGAATGCGGTGGCTGCCGACGAAGTCCTGGCGCGCGGCCGCGAGCACGGGCCCTTCCATGCGCAGCCCGCCGATCGGATTGGGTCGGTCGAGCACCACGAAGCGCAGCCCCTTGCGAGCGGCCGCCTCGAGGCAGTTCCGCATCGTCGACACGTAGGTGTAGAAGCGGCAGCCGATGTCCTGGATGTCGAACACCAGCGTGTCGATGCCCGCGAGCATCGTGTCGGTCGGCTCCCGCGTCTCGCCGTAGAGCGAGTACACCGGCAGCCCGGTCGCGGCGTCGCGGCTGTCGCCGACCTTCTCGTCGACCTTGCCTTCCCAGCCGTGCTCGGGCGAGAACAGGGCGACGAGCCGCACGCCGTCGGCGGCCGCGATCACGTCGACCGTGCGCGCTCCGGTGGCGGTGCGCCCGGTGTGGTTGGTGATCAGGCCGACTTTGCGGCCGCGCAGCACGTCGCTGCCGTCGCCGGCGAGCACGTCGATGCCCGTGCGCGTCGATGCCGCCGCCGCCTGCGCCAACGCGGGGAACGCCGTGGCGGCGAGGGCGAGGGATGTGCGCAGCAGGAACGACGAACGCATGCGCGGATCCTAGGTTGGGCGTCGGGCCGAGCCAGAGCTATGTGCGCAGCGGCAGCCGCGAGGCGAGCCAGCCGACCAGCACCGTCGCACCGCAGCTGGCGAGCCCGTGCCAGGGCCAGGCGAGCTTGACGTCCTGCGCCGGCAGGACGAACACGACGCCGACGATCGCGGCGATGCCGCCGCACAGGCCGAGCAGCGACGCCGTCGGCGAGCGGCCCGGCAGCAGCGCCAGCACGAACAGGCCGAGGATCACGCCGGTGGTGACCGTCGCGATCGCCAGGACCTTGGTGACCACCGCACTGCCGTCGCCGTAGTCGATGACGCCGACCACGACCTGCAGCGCGCAGAACAGCACCGTGGCGAGCTTGGCGGCGCGCAGCGCGAAGCGGCTGTCCGGGCGGTGGCCCGTGGCCGGCAGCAGGAAGTCGTTCACCAGCGCACTCGCCGACGCCGACAGCGAACTCGACAGCGTCGACATCGCCGCCGAGAACAGCGCGCCGAGCACGATGCCGACCAGCCCGGTCGGCAGGTGGTGCACGATGAAGTGCGCGAACACGTGGTCGCCCTTGGCGAACGGCGTCGGCGGCGGGTTCTTGGCGAACAGCGCCGACAGCCCGAGCCCGATCGCCAGGAACAGCGTGAACTGCGCTAGAACCAACGGGCCGCTCCACAGCAGCGCCTTCTGCGCGTCGCGCTGGGAACGCGCCGACAGGAAGCGCTGCACGATGAGTTGGTCGACGCCGTGGCTGCCGATCGACAGCACCGCACCGCCGAGCACGCCGGCCCACAGCGTGTAGGGCGTGCTGAAATCCCAGCCGAGGTCGAACACGCGCAGCCGACCGGCGTCCGCGGCCTGCGTGAACACGCCGGGCAGCCCGCCGTCGACGCCCGCGCCGATCATCAGCAGCGCGGTGCCGGCCCCGAGCATGTAGACGACGAACTGCACGACGTCGGTCCAGACCACCGCCTTGATGCCACCGAGGGCGGTGTAGGCCACGGTGCAGGCCCCGGTGACGACGACGCTGAGCGGCAACGACCAGCCGAACATCAACTGCAGCACGACCGCCGTCAGGTAGAGCCGCAGGCCGTCGGCGAGCGTGCGCGTGACCAGGAACAGCCCGCTGGCGAGCGTTCGCACGGCCGGTCCGCTGCGCACGCGCAGCACCTCGTAGGCGGTGAACAGTTCGCCGCGGAAGTACAGCGGCACCAGCAGGAAGGCCGCGATCGTGCGCCCGACCAGGTAGCCGAGCGGGAGCTGGAGGAACCGCAGGTCGCCGGTGCCGAACTGCGCCGAGTAGGCGATGCCGGGCACCGACAGGAACGTCGCCGTGCTGGTCTCGGTCGCGACGATCGAGAGCAGCAGCGCCCACCACGGCAGGTTGCGACCGCCGAGCAGGTAGTCCTGCGCCGACGTCGGGCCGCGCCCCATCCACAGCCCGAACGCGATCGTGCCGCCGAGGTAGACGACCAGCAGCACGAGGTCGAGCGGAGCGATCGCCATCGGCGGGCTGCTATACCGGCGCTGGCCGGCGACCGGAAGAGAACGCCCCTCGCGTCGCGGGCGCGCGGCGGCCAACATTGCCGCCATGACGCGCATCGATCTGGCCGCGCTGACGACCGAGGCCCGCAACCCTCGCACCCAGGATCTCGACGCCCTGTCGACGATCGAACTGGTGACGGCGATGAACGACGAGGATCGCCACGTCGCCGAAGCGGTGCGCGCCGAACTGCCGCGCATCGCCGCGGCCGTCGACGCGATCGCTGCCCGCATGCACAAGGGCGGTCGGCTGGTCTACGCCGGCGCGGGCACCTCGGGACGGCTCGGCGTGCTCGACGCCGCCGAGTGCCCGCCGACGTTCTCGTCGACAGCCGGGCAGGTGGTCGGCCTGATCGCCGGTGGTCCCGCGGCGATCCTGCACGCGGTCGAAGGCGCCGAGGACGACGAAGCGCTCGCCGCCGCCGACCTGCGCGCGCTCACGATCGGCCCAAAGGACGTCGTCGTCGGCATCGCCGCCAGTGGCCGCACACCGTACGTGCTCGGCGCCCTGCGCGCGGCGCGGGCCGCGCACGCGTTGACCGTCGCCGTGGTCTGCAATCGCGCGAGTGCCGTTGCCGCGGCCGCCGAGTTGCCGATCGAGGTGGTCACCGGCCCGGAGGTGCTGACCGGCAGCACCCGGCTCAAGGCCGGTACCGCGACCAAGCTGGTGCTGAACATGTTGAGCACCGGCGCCTTCGTGCGGCTGCACAAGGTCTACGGCAACCTGATGGTCGATCTGCAGGCGACGAACGCCAAGCTGAAGGCGCGCGCGGTGCGCATCGTCGGACAGGCGGCCGGCTGCGACGAAGCGCGCGCTGCCGAAGTGCTCGCGAGTTGTGACGGCGAAGTGAAGGCCGCGATCGTCGCCGCCCGGAAGCACGTGGCGCCGCACGTGGCGCGCACGCTGCTGTTCACGCACGACGGCAGCGTTCGGCAGGCGCTGGCGGCGCCGTGACGCCGACGGCAACCGTGGCGCCCGCCGCAGCGCGGTGGCTCGGCCTCGACGCGCTGCGTGGACTCTCGATCGCGGCGATGATCCTGGTCAACAACCCCGGCGCCTGGGGGGCCAAGTACCAGTACGACCCGCTGCGGCACGCGGCCTGGCACGGCTGCACGTTCACGGACCTCGTCTTCCCGACGTTCCTGTTCTGCGCCGGGGTCGCGATCGTGCCGGCACTCGGCGGCAAGGTGGAACGGGGGGCAGCGACCGCACCGCTCGTGCGCGGCATCGGCCTGCGCGTCCTGTCGCTCGTCGTGCTGGGCATGCTGCTGTCGGCGTTCCCGCTGCTGACGTTCGCCGACGGCAAGGGACTGTTCGATCCGCTGCTGGCGACGCGCTTTCCCGGCGTGCTGCAGCGCATCGGCGTCTGCTACGGCATCGCCGCGCTGCTGTTCCTGTTCACGCCCGTGCGAGTGCAGCGGCGGGTCCTGCTCGGCTGCCTGTTCGGCTACTGGGCGCTCATCACCTGGGTGCCGGTACCGGGTGTCGGCATGCCCAACCTCGACGACCCGGCCGGCACGCTGCAAGGCTGGCTCGACCGGGTGGTCTTCGGCGACCACATCTGGGTGAAAGGGTCCTACGACCCCGAGGGACTGCTCAGCACGATCCCCGCCGTCGCGACGGCCTTGTTCGGCGTCGAGGCGGGCCGGGTTCTGCGCCGCGAGTCGGACGCGGCGGCGCGCGTCGCGTCGCTGCTGCGCCTCGGCGTGCTGTGGATGCTCGCGGGGGCGGTGTTCGCGTGGTTCCTGCCGCTCAACAAGCCGATCTGGACCAGCAGCTACGCGGTGTGGACCGCCGGCATCGCGACCTGCGGTCTCGGCCTGTGCGTGTGGGCGTTCGAGCAGCGGGGCTGGACCGGCTTCGCGCACCCGCTGGTCGTCTACGGACGCAACGCGCTGCTGGTGTTCGTCGGCAGTTCGCTGCTCGCGAAGACGCTGGGTCGGCTCGTGCACGTGCCCGCGGGCGAGGGCACCGTGTCGGTGCAGTCGTGGTTCTTCACGAACTGCCTGCTCGGGCCGATCGGTGAGCCGAAGCTCGCTTCGCTGGCGTTCGGCGTGCTGTGGCTGTGCGGCTGGTATTCGGTGCTGGCGTGGCTGTTCCGGCGCGGCATCGTCTGGCGGGTGTGAGGCCCATCATGACCATCCGACCGTGCGTGCTCGTCCTCGGCCTGCTGCCGACCGTTCTTCCTGCCCAGGTCGCGTTCCACCACGAACGTGGTCGCGAACTGCTCGCCAGCGACGCCAAGATCGAGCGCATCGTCGCCGAGCGGCAGTTCACCGAGGGCCCGGTCTGGCTGCCGCGCGAACAGGCGCTGTTGTTCTCCGACATCCCGGCGAAGACGTGGCTCAAGTGGTCGGCCGCGGCGGGCTGCAAACCCTGGCAGGCGAGTGCTGCCGCGAATGGCAACACGCTCGACGTCGAAGGCCGCGTGCTGTCCTGCCAGCACGAGGCGCGCAACATCGTGCGGCACGAGGCCGACGGCGCGCAGACCGTGCTGGTCGATCGGCACGACGGCAAGCCGCTGAACTCGCCGAACGACGCCGTGGTGCGCAGCGACGGCACGCTGTGGTTCACCGATCCGACCTACGGTCTCGGCAAGCGCGAGCGGGAGCAGCCCGGCAACTTCGTCTACCGCTTCGATCCGGCGAGCAAGGCGACGACGGTCGTGCAGCGCGACTTCGACCAGCCGAACGGCCTGTGCTTCGCACCCGACCACGCGCGGCTGTGGATCGCCGACAGCGGCAAGAAGCAGCGTGTCGGCGCCTTCCCGGTCCTCGCCGACGGCGGGCTGGGCCCGGCGACGATGTGGCTCGAGGGCGGCAGTGACGGCATGCGCTGCGACCGGCACGGCAACCTGTTCACCACCGCGCGCGACGGCGTGCGCGTCTACGGGCCCGACGGCGTGCACCTGGCGACGGTCACGCTGCCCGAGCAACCGGCCAACTGCGCGTTCGGCGGCGAGGACGGCACGACCCTGTTCGTCACCGCGCGCACTTCGGTGTACGCGATCCCGACGCGCACGACGGCGGCGGCGATGCCGGAGCGACCGGTCGCGCCCGCCACCGAGAAGGCGGGGCGTTAGTCCGGCGAACCGCGGCCCGGCGAGGTCCCGCCGCCATCGGCAACGGTGGGTGGCGGCAGGGTGCGGTGGCCGCCCGGGTCCTTGCGCAGCTGCCGCCACAACGCGGCCTCGGCGCGTTTGGTCACGGTGCGCACCTCGAGGCCACGCGCCGTGCACGCCTGCACGCGGGCTTCGTGCTTGCCGACGTCGGCCCGGCCGAGCAGGCGGTGGTCGGGGCTGGCGCCGACCGGCGTGCGCGACAGCGCGACGAACGAGTACGGCAGCGCGCGCAGGTCGATGCCGACCTCGCGGGCGGCAGTGACCCAGGCGCCGTCGGTGAACACCTCCGGCGGCGGGGTGGCGAAGAAGTGGCACCAGTCGCGTTCGCTTGCGAGCGTCGGGCAACTCTGCGCGTGCGGACACGGGGCGACCACCTGGAACGACGGCAGCAGCTCGTCGCGCAGCGCGGCGAGCGCGCGCGCTTCGGTCGGGCGACCGGGTTCGACCAGCAGCACGGTGCGGCTCGTCGCGATCAACGCACGCAGGGCCGCGTGGCCGGCGGCGTCGAGTTCGCCGAGCACGTGGCTGACCAGCAGGATGTCGGGCGACTGCCCCGTGGTCGTGGCGATCGGCTCGGCGCGCACACCGGGTTGCTCCGCGCGCAGCCGCCGCACGGCGAACGTGCGCGCCGCCGCCGAGCGGTCGTGGCAGCGCACTTCGCGCGCGCCGAAGGCTGCAACGAACCGGCGCGCCGCGATCCCGGTGCCGCAGCCGAAGTCGAGCACCACGGCGTCGTCGGCGCGGGGCAGGCCGCGGTCGCGGCATTCGCCGAGCACCGCATCCCACTTCCAGCCGATGCGGGCGCCGAGCAGCGCGTCGTAGGCGGCGAGGTCGTTGGCGTCGCGCCAGTAGTCGGGCAGGGCGCGCGCGCCGCGGTCGTCGTCGAGGAACAGCTCCCGCAGCCGCTGGATGCGTTCGAGCTGGTCGCGGCGTAGCGGCATGGTCACAGCATGCCAGAGTCGTCGAGGGGTGCACGCGCTTGCCGGCGGGCAGGCACTTCTGCACAGTGCCGCGTCCGCCATGGCCGTTGCTCCCGTCGAAGTCCGCGTGCTGCCGAACGCCGTTGCCGCGGTGCCGATGCTGCTCGACGAAGTGCGGGCGCTGCTCGCCCGCGAGGCGCGGCCGCTGCTCGGCTTCGCGACCGGCGGCACCTTCACCGCTTTCCTGCAGGCGCTCGGCGCCGAACTCGCCGGCGGCCGGCTCGCGGGCGCCGACCGCCTGCTGGCGACGCACCTCGACGAGTACCTCGGCTTCGCGCCCGATCGCGCCGGCGGCATGGTGCACGAACTGACGACCGCGTGCCCGGCGCTGCAGGGCATGCTCGCGCGCGGCACGTTCTTCCCGGTGCCGCACGACGGCGACCCGGCCTCGGTGCGGGCGCACGAGGAACGGCTGGCGCGTGCGGGCGGCGTCGGCGTGCAGTTCCTCGGCATCGGCCGGAACGGGCACCTCGCGTTCAACGAGCCGGGCACTCCGTTCGACCGCGGCTTCCACGTCACGGCGTTGGCGGCGAGCACGCGCGACGACGCCCGCGCGCGTTTTGCGCCGACCGAGCCGCCAACGCATGCGGTGACTTCGGGATTGGCCACGATCCTGGCAGCGAAGCGCCTGGTGCTGTGCGCCTTCGGCGCGGCGAAGGCGCCCGCGGTCGCGGCGATGCGGCACGGGCCGATCGACCCGAGCTGCCCGGCGAGCCTGTTGCGGCGGCATCCGAACGCGCTCGTGCTGCTCGATCGCGCGGCGGCTTCCGGCTGAGCCGTCAGCGCGCTTCGATCTGGCGCTGCAGGGCGTCGATCTCGGCGAGAAGCCCGCAGAAGCGCGCGCCGAGCGGCGTCAACGCGTAGACGACCTCGATCGGCGGTTTGACGCCGTGCGCGGTGCGCGAGGTCAGGGCGAACCGCTGGAACTTGCGCAGGCGCTCGTTCATGACCTTGGCGGAGAGCCCGGGACAGGCCCGGCGCAGGGCGCTCGGTCGTTGTGGCCCTTGCGCGAGCACGCCGAGCAGGCGCAGCGACCACTTGCAGCCGACGATGCTCTCGACCATCTCGGCGACGCTCGGGCGGCGAGGCGTGCTCATCGACAGCAACCCAGGGCACCGAAAGGTGCCATCTTCGTTCGCGTGGAGGCGTGCTCCAGAGTTCTTCGTGCGCGGCACGTCGCCGCGCCTTCACCAAGAGCACGAGCCATGAAACAGAAAGCGATCTTCTACCACGCCGGCTGCCCGGTCTGCGTGTCCGCCGAACAAACCGTCGTCGCTGCACTCGACCGCGCGCGTTACGACGTCGAGGTCGTGCACCTCGGGACCGACAAGAAGCGCTTGCCGGAGGCGAAGAAGGCCGGCGTGCAGTCGGTGCCCGCGCTCGTGCTCGGCGGCAAGGTCTGCCACGTCAACTTCGGCGCGGCTCTGTCGGCGCTCGGCTGATCGAGGGCGGCGGCAGTAGGCTCTGGTCGTGATCACGACCGCCCTCCGTGCCGCCACTGTCCTCGTGCTCGTCGCCGCCGTCGCCGCCCAGGACGCGGCGACGACCCTGCTCGCCCGGCTGAGCCTCGAGCAGAAGGCGGGGCAGCTGTTCATGGTCTGGTGCCTGTCGCGCCCCGAGGGCGGCGCGGGCACGAACCACGAACGACTGCTCGATGCGGTGCGCGACGCCGAACTCGGCGGCGTGATCCTGAGCCTCGGCGACGTCGAACATGCGGCGGCGTTGATTCCGCGGTTGCAGGCGGCGGCGAGCGTGCCGTTGCTGCTGGCGGGGGACTTCGAAGGGGGCGTGTGGTTCCGGCTGCGCGGGGCGACCGAACTCGGCAACCAGATGCTGGTCGGCGCCACCGGCTCGGCGGTGCTCGCCGAGGCGATGGGCCGCATCACCGGCGAGGAGGCGAAGGCACTCGGCTTCCACGTCGTGTTCGCGCCGGTGCTCGACGTGAACAGCAACCCGGCGAACCCGATCATCAACGTGCGCAGCTTCGGCGAGGACCCGGAGCTGGTCGCGCGGCTGGGCAGCGCGCTCGCGCGCGGCGTGCGCGGTGCAGGGCTGCTGCCGTGCGGCAAGCACTTCCCCGGGCACGGCGACGTCGACACCGACAGCCACCTGGCGCTGGCGACCGTGCCCGGCGATCTCGCGCGGCTGCGCGCGGTCGAACTGCTGCCGTTCCAGCGAGCTTCGGCCGAGGGCCTCGAAGCGGTGATGACGGGGCACCTCGGTGTTCCGGGGCTCGGTGAAGACCCCTCGGTGCCGGCGACGCTCAGCACGAAGATCCTCGGCGGCGTGCTGCGCGGCGAACTCGGGTTCCGCGGCCTCGTCGTCACCGACGCGCTCGAGATGGGCGGCGTCAAGAACGCGTTCCCGCCGGGCGAGGTCGCGGTGCGGGCGCTGCTGGCCGGCGCCGACGTGCTGCTGATGCCGCCCGATCCGCTGGTCGCGCGCGCGGCGGTGGTCGAGGCGGTGAAGGGCGGGCGCGTGCCGATGGCGCGGCTCGACGACGCGGTGCTGCGCATCCTGCGCGCCAAGGCCACGGTCGGGTTGCTGGCGGGCGGCGGGCGCGTCGACGCGAACTGGCGCGACCGGCTGCGGCGACCCGAGAACGAAGCGCTCGCCGCTCGCATCGCCGAACGGGGCCTCGTGCTGGTGCGTTCGCGGGATGGCGTGCTGCCGCTGGTTGCCGACCGCCCCGACGACAGCGTGATGCTGGTGACGCTGGTCGACAAGGACGAGGGGCAGGGCCAGGCCTTCGCGACGACGCTCGGCAGCTTCCCGCCCGAGCGCCAGGTGCGGCTGTCGGGCGCGAGTTCGGCGGACGAGGTCGCCCGCCTGGTGCCGCGCGTCGCCGCGGCGACGACCGTCGTACTGTCGTTGCACGTCAAGGTGCGCGAGTACGCCGGCGGGGTCGGGTTGCCGCCGGTGCTGCTGCCCGTGCTCGAGGCGCTGGCGCCAGCACAACGCGTGGTCGCCGTGTCGTTCGGCAATCCGTACCTGCTGCGCGACCTGCCGCACGCGGATGCCTACGTGGCGGCGTTCGTCAGTACCGACGTCGTCGAAGCGGCCGCGGCGCGCGCGCTGCGGGGCGATGCGCCGATCACCGGCCGCTTGCCGGTGACGGTGCCGGGCCTCGCGATGGCAGGTGCCGGGCTGACGCAGCTCGTCGGCGACGACCTCGCGGTCGCTGGGCCGGCGGACGAAGACCTCGCGCCGAGCCTCGCCGACGACGTGCGTGCGCTGCTCGAGGCGGCGGTGCGCGACGGTGCGTTCCCCGGCGCTTCGTGCGCGATCGCGCGGCGCGGCCGCGTTGTCGCCGAGGTCGTGGTCGGGCGGCTCGGCTACGAGGCCGACGCGCCGGTGGTGACGCCGGCGACGCGCTACGACCTCGCGTCGTTGACCAAGGTCTGCGCGACGACGCCGGCGGTGCTGCGTCTCGTCGCCGACGGCGTGGTGTCGCTCGACGACCCGGTCGCGAAGTGGCTGCCGGCGTTCACCGGTACCGGCAAGGACCGCGTCACCGTGCGCCACCTGCTCGCGCACCAGGCCGGTTTGCCGGCGTACGAGCGTTACTACAAGACGCTGCGCGGCAAGGAGGCGATCGTCGCGGCGGCGTGCGCGGAGCCGCTGATGAGCGAACCGGGCAGCGGCGTCGTCTACAGCGATGTCGGCTTCGTGCTGCTGATGGCGATCGTCGAGCGGGCGAGCGGCGAAGACTTCGCGGCGTTCGTGCAGCGCGCGGTGCTGGCGCCGTTCGGCATGCGTGGAGCGGCGTTCGCGCCGACCAACGGTTCGGCCCTCGACGCCGCGCCGACCGAACGTGACGAGGCGCGCTCGGGCATCGTGCGCGGCTTCGTGCACGACGAGAACGCGTTCGCGATGGGCGGGGTGAGTGGGCACGCGGGACTGTTCGCGACGGCCGACGACGTGCTGCGGTACGGCGTCGCGATGCTCGCCGGCGGGCGCGGCCGCCTGCCGCGCGACCTCGTCGACGCGGCGAGCAGGCCGTCGGGCATCGGCGGCGACACGACGCGCGGGATCGGGTTCCAGTTGTTGGCCGACGGCACGTGGGGTGGCACGCGCGTCCCGGCGGGCACCTTCGGGCACACCGGGTTCACCGGCACGTCGTTGTGGTGCGAGCCGAGCCGCGACCTCTGCGTCGTGCTGCTGACGAACCGTGTGCATCCGACGCGCGTGAACAACAAGATCACGGCGGTCCGGCGGGCGCTGCACGATCGGGTGCTCGGCTCGCTGCGGTGATGCGAGAGCCCGCGGGCTCGCCTCGCGGTTTCGTGGTGCAGGTCGGGCGAACCACCGGGCGGCACGTCGACGGCGAACGCGCCCGGCGCGAGCCGGTCCTCGACGGCCAAGGCAGCGCGGCTACGCTCCGCCGCGGAGTTCCTGATGCGCACGAAGACCCCGCTTGCCGTTCTGTTCCTGGTCCTGCCGGCATTCGCGCAGGAAAGCGCGCCGCCGCCCGCCGCCGCCCCCGCGTCGCTGCGCGTGCACGTGATCGGCGCCAGCCTCAGCGGCGGCTTCCGCGACGGCCCGCTGACCGGCGCCACCGAGCCGGGCGAATCGGTCACGCTGCAGCACGTGCTGAAGGCGTGGTGCGGCGAGCACGCGCGCGCTTCGACGCACGCGCCGCTCGAGATGATGGCGATGTTCACCAACCCCGAGCCGATCGGGAAGAAGCAGATCGACGCGGCGAAGAAGGCGAAGCCCGACGCGGTCCTCGCACTCGACTTCCCGTTCTGGTTCGCCTACGGCCACATTCGCGGCGACGACGAGATGGCCGTGCGCAAGGAGCGCTTCGCCAAGGGACTCGCGCTGCTGGGCCAACTCGAGGTGCCGGTGGTCGTCGGTGACCTGCCCGACATGCAGGGCGCGGCGGTGCGCATGCTCGCGCCGGCCCAGATCCCGCCGCCGCCGGTGCTGAAGGAACTCAACGCGTTGCTCGCGGCGTTCGTCGCCGAGCACAAGAACGTCCGGCTGGTCGAGATGGCGACGATCGTGCAGACGATGAAGACGACCGGCGCGGTGCTGCCCTTCGCGGGCGGGCCGATGCCGACGCCGCCCGGGGCGCTGCTGCAGGGCGACCAGTTGCATCCCAACCGCCTGGGCATGGCGTACCTCGGCCTGCTGCTGCAGCCGACGCTGCAGGGTCTGTTCCCCGAAGGCCACGCGCTGCGCAGCCAGACCTGGCGGCTCGAGGAGTTCGTCGCGGCGTGCGGAGCCGAGGGCGAACTCGAGGCGATCGTCGCGAAGCAGAAGGCGGCCGCGGGGGCTGGCAAGGACGGCTGAACGTGCGCGCGATGGGACCGAAGGGCCGGGCGGCGATCGTTCTGTGGCTGCCGGTGCTGATCCCGCTCGTCAGCGGCATGCTGCGCGGCGGCGGCAACGGCTTCTGGACCTACCTCGCCTGCGCGCCGATCGTGCCGGGCTGGATCGTGCCGACGTGGCTCAGGCTCGACGATGCGCTCTGGTTCGTCGTCGCCGGCCTCACGACGGTGCTCGGATGGTTCCTGACCGCGCTCGCCTCGCAACGGCTGCCGCGTTCGGTCGGAGTCGTGGTCGAAGTCGTGGTGTTCGTCGCCGTCGGCTTCGCCGCGATCGCGTTCGCGAAGGCCGTGCTGATGTAGGCCCGGCGGGCCGCGTTCAGCGACGGCGCGCCAGGAACTCGCGGGCGCCCGGCATAGCGAGCAGCGGCTCGAGCTTGGTGCCGAACAGCGCGCGCTGCCAGTCGGCGAGCGGGGGGCAGGCGGCGAGCCTGGCGATCGCGGCTTCGGCATCCTTCGGCTTGCTCGCAGCCAGCTGCAGGGCGACCAGCAGCCAGGGTCGCGCGTCGGCCGCGCCCGACGTCGACATCGCCTGCATCGCCTCGCGCGTGTGTTCGGTCGCGGCGGCGAGCCCTGCCGGACTCGGGTCACCGAGGTTGTCGATCGCCGCGATCACGTGATGTTCGAGCAGGTAGCGCACGGCGAAGCGTGGCTGCTCGCGCTGCCGGATCTCGGCGAGCGAACGGAAGTGCGACGCCAGCCGCGCGCGCAGCACCGGGTGCAGGTCGATCGTGACGGCGGTGATCGCGCCATCGACGTCGTCGCGCTGGCAGAGCACCGTGCTGAGCAGCACGCGCAGCTCGGGATGCGCCGGGTCGAGCGCGAGGCCGGCGCGCGCGACCGCGGCGGCTTCCGGGTGCTTGCCGGCCCTGGCGAGCACTTCACCGAGGTGCACGTGCAGCTGTGGATCGTGCGGGCGCAGCTGCAGCGCCTTCGCCGCGGCGCGCGACGCGCCGTCGAGGTCGCCGGCGAACAACCGTTCCTGCGTCAGCAGCTGGTAGATGCGCGGCTCGCCGGTCAGCCACCACGCCGCGCGCTGCAGCGATGCCACGTCGCGCGGTTGCTGCTGGTGGGTCTGCTGGTACCGCGCGGCGAAGTGGTTGCCGACCAGCAGCGAACCGCCGAGGGCGATCAGCAGGGCGCCGAGGGCGAACGCGAGCCAGGGCGCGCGTCGGGGCTCGCGCGTCGCGGGCAGCGTGCCGACGAGCCAGAACGCGGCGACTGCGGCGGGTGCGTTCCACAGCGGCGCGCGCACGACCATCAGGGCGAGCAGCACCACGAGCGGCACGAGGCGGCTGCGGTCGGACTGGGCGCGGACGAGCGTGTACAGCGCCAGCACGAACGCCAGCAGGCCGAGCGCGCCGCCGTCGACGAGCAGTTCGAGCCAGTCGTCGTGCACGGTGCGCACTTCACTCGCGAACTGGCGGCCGTGGCTCGACAGTTCGATCTCGGCCTGGCTGCGCACGCGCGGGTAGTGTGCGGCGAACTGGCCGGGACCGAGCCCGAGCACGGGATCGTCGTACACGAGCCGCAGCGTGCTGCGGGCGATCTCGAGCCGCACGGCGAGCGTGTTGGCGCCGCGCGACGCGGCGTCGGCGGGCGTGGCCTCGGCGACGGGGCGCGACACGGGCGCCATCGCGCCGAGCAGGGCGCCGCCGGCGGCGCCGGCGACGGCGAGGCCGAGCGGCAGCCACGATCGCGTGCCGCGTCGCAGCCACGCCAGCAGCAGCAGGCCGAGCGGCAGCGCGACGAGACCCGACCGCGACCCGTTGACGAGCGTGTAGGCGCCGGCGAGCAGGATGGCGAGCCACGCGAGCGAACGGAACGCGCCGGTGAGCGAGGGAGCGCTGGTGGCGACCACCGCAGCGGCGACTGCGGTCCACTCGGCGGCGACGTTGAGGTTGCCGAACACCGACACCGGTTCGTGCGCGACGCCGTGGCCGGCGATCTCGGCGAGCCCGAGGCGCTGCAGCAGACCGAATGCCGACGTCACGAGCAGCAGGACCGTGAACGCCCGCCCGGTCGCGACCATGTCGCTCGCCGCACCGAGTCGCATGGCGACGAACAACGCTGCCCAGTGGGCGATGCGGAACAGGGCGTCCCAGCCGTGGAACGACGGCAGGTCCCCGGTGTCGGCGAGCCAGGCCACGGCGGCGGCGACCAGCAGCACGCCCGCGAACGTGTGCAGCCAGCGTTCGCCGACGATGGCGCGCGGGCGCACGAGGGCGAGCGCCGTTCCCGCGAGCACCAGCAGCAACCCGCGCCGCGCCTGCTCGGCGTCGAGCCAGAACGGATCGAGCGGCAGGACCAGCAGCACGAGGAACACCCACGTCACGACGCCTGGGACGGCGGTTCTGGCCGGTTCTGCCGGCGCGTTCATGCGGTCTTGCCGGCTTCGAACTGCAGGATCGCGTCGACGTAGGCGGCGCTGGCGAACGGCTCGAGGTCCTCGATGCCCTCGCCGACGCCGAGGAATTTGACCGGCACCGGAAGCACCTCGCGGATGCCGAACAGAGCACCGCCCTTGGCGGTGCCGTCCATCTTCGCGAGCAGGAGCCCGCTCACCGGCGCGCTCTTCTGGAACTCGCTCGCCTGGCGGATCGCGTTCTGCCCGGTCGTCGCGTCGAGCACCAGCAGCGTCTCGTGCGGCGCGTCCGGCAACTGCTTCTTGACCACGCGCACGATCTTCTCGAGCTCGGTCATCAAGTTCTTCTGCGTGTGCAGGCGGCCCGCGGTGTCGAGCAGCAGGTAGTCGACCTTGCGGGCGATCGCGGCCGACACCGCATCGAACGCGACGGCGGCTGGGTCGGCTCCGGTCGCCTGCTTGACGATCGGGATGCCGAGGCGCCCGGCCCACAGCGTGAGCTGCTCGACGGCGGCGGCGCGGAACGTGTCGCCGGCTCCGAGCATCACGCTGCGTCCCTGCTGCTGCAGGAAGCGCGCGAGCTTGGCGATCGACGTCGTCTTCCCGGCGCCGTTGACGCCGACGATCATCACCACGGTCGGGCCGCTCGCGGCGCGACCGAGCGGCGCTTCACTGCCGGCGAGCAGTCGCAGCAGCCGCGCGCGCAGGAACGCCGGCACCTCGGCGATGTCCTTGACCTCGCGCTTCTTCCACGCCGCCTTCAGCTCGTCGACGATGCGCGTGCCGACCGGGCCGAGATCGCCGTGGTAGAGCACCTGTTCGAGTTCGTCGAGGAACGCCTCGTCGAGCTGCCGGCCGTGGAACAGGCGTGCGAGACCCGCGGTCAGGACATCGCGCGTCTTCTTCAGCGCGCCGAGCAACTTGCCGAACACCATGGGGGAGGCGCGTCAGTGTGCGCCGCACCGGCGGCGGCGGCAACGATCCGGGCGTGTCAGCCCGGAGCTTCCGCGGCCCCGGTGGCGCCCGTCGACGGTGGCGGGGGGGCTGCCGGCTGGCTGCGCTCCCGCTCGAGGTCGATGCGGATGCGGTCGAGGATGCCGTTGACGAAACCGCCCGAGTTCGCGGTGGAGAACTTCTTGCCGAGGTCGATCGCCTCGTTGATCGCGACCTTGGGCGGCACGTCGGTGCAGAACATCAGCTCGTAGACCGCCATGCGCAGCACGTTGCGGTCGACGTTCGCCATGCGACGCAGATCCCAGTTGCGCGTCACGCCCTGCAGCCGCTTGTCGATCGCCTCGCGGTGTTGCAGCGTGCCGTCGACCAGCTTCGCCGCGAACTCGACGACGTCGGCCGCCGCCTCGCCGTCCTCGGCGCACAACTGCGCCGTCGTTCGGCCAACCTCCGTCGCATAACCGGTGCCTCGCACGTCGAACTGGAACAACACCTGCATGGCGATCTCGCGAGCGCGCGTGCGGCGACGAACGGGGGCGGTCATGGAAAGAGCGTGGCGTGGGCCGGAGGAACGGCTGCCAAGGCTAGCCGTCAGGCGCGAACGATCAACCACTCGCGCGTGGTCACCTGGCGCGGAGCTGGGCGCGCAGATCCGCCATCGTCAACGCGGCGATGGCAGCGTCGCTTCCCTTGTTGCCGTGGTCGCCGCCGGCGCGCGCGAGCGCTTGTTCCATCTCGGCGCACGTCAGTACCCCGAAGCCGAGCGGCAGCCCGGTCTCGAGGCCGACCCGCATCGCGCCGTCGGTCACGCCTGTGCACACGTACTCGTAGTGGTCGGTGCCGCCACGCACGACCGCGCCGAGCATCACCAGCGCGTCGACCTTGCCCGTCGCCGCGAGCCACCGGCACGCGGCCGGCAGTTCGAAAGCGCCGGGCACCCAGACGACCGTGACGTCGTCGTCGCGCACGCCGTGTGCGCGCAGCGTCGCGAGCGCGCCCTCGAGCAGACGTTCGGTGACGACCTCGTTGAAGCGGGCGACGGCGACGCCGACGCGGGTCGGCAGCGAACGTGGGGCGCCGTGCAGGACGTGGACCATGGCGGCAGCGTAGGGGCGGGCGAGACGAGTTCACGCTTCCGCCGCAAGCGCCCGTCGCGCAGCATGGCCGCGCATGGCAGCGCTCGGCTTCTGGCTCTCGTTCGTGCTCACGGTCCTGCTGCTGGTCGTGACGCTGGCATCGGGGCTGCGCGGCCGCCGACGGCTGCACCTGCTGACCGGCCCGCTGACGATGGCGTCGCTGGCGCTGACGATCGTGCTGACCGAGCAGTTGCTGGCGCGCTACGACTTCCCCGCCGACGTGAAGGCGATCCACCTGCCGTGCGCGAAGGCGGGCGGGCTCCTGGCGTTGCCGGTGATCGCGAGTGGCATCTGGTACTGGCGCCGTCCGCGGGCGCGCAACTGGCACCGCGCGGCGATCGTCGTCTGGCTGCTGGCGGTCGCCCTGGCGACGACGACCGGGCTGTGGATGTTCGCCCACGGCACGCCGCGCTGACGCGTCAGCGGCGCAGTGCTGCCGCCGGGCGTCTGGAGACGAGGCGCGAGGGGGGCTGCCGCGCGCCGCTCGCCAGCCCGCAGGCGATCGCAGTGCCCCGAGTCGCTACAAGAGCGCGCATGCGACGCTCCTGCCTGCCGCTGTTGCTCCTCGCCGCTGCGGCGGCCGCGCAAGACGTCGACCCCGACCTCGCCGCTGCGCTGGATCGCTTCGGACCGCACGCGGCTGCGATGCGACAGGCCCTTGCCGCCGTTCCGCGCGAGCACGAGGCCGCGTTGCGGTTCTTGATCGAGAACCTGCCCGACGAAGACGCCGGCACGCTCGACCCGGAGTTCCTCCTTCGCGAAGTCCGCCTGGCGCACGAGGCGCGCGCCGCGGTGCCGTGGGGGGCGGCCCTGCCCGACGCGCTGTTCCTCGGCTACGTCGTTCCCTACGCGCAGGCGAACGAGCGCCGCGAGCACTGGCGCACCGACTTCCAGGCCCGCTTCCTGCCGCTGGTGCGCGATTGCACGACGCCCGGCGAGGCCGCGAAGAAACTCAATGAGACGATCTTCGGCCTGCTGAACGTGCACTACTCGACCGGGCGCGCGCGCGCCGACCAGGCGCCGAGCGAGTCGATCGCGCAGGGCAAGGCGAGTTGCACCGGCTTGTCGATTCTGCTCGCCGACGCGTGCCGCGCGTGCTGCGTGCCGGCTCGGCTCGTGTCGGTGCGCTGGCCGCACAAGCAGGGCAACCACACCTGGGTCGAGGTCTGGGACGGAGCTGCCTGGCGCTTCGTCGGCGCCGACGAACCGGATCCAGCGGGGCTCGACCGCGGCTGGTTCGTCGCCGACGCCGCACTCTGCGCGGACGCGGCCGCGGAGAACCGCGTCTGGGCGGTGTCGTTCGCGGCCTCCGGGCAGCGCTTCCCGCTCGGTTGGACGCGTTCCGTGCTGGCGTGGGGGACCGACGAGACCGCGCGCTACGTCGCTGCCGCCCGGGTGCAGGGCGACGATGGCTTGCGCGCGCAGTGCGAACGGTTCTTCGCGGCCGACGCGGCGCGGCAGGCGAAGTTCGAGTTCGACCGCAACCTCGACGCCGAACTACGCACGCCGGCCGGCGACGCGCGGCTGCGCGCGATCGCGTTCGCGGCGTGGAAGGCCGCGGAACGGGCGGCGCTGCAGGCGGACTTCGCGGCGAACCGCGTGCGCACCGGGAGCCACGAGAGTCCGTACGTGGTGCGCGCGGTCGGTGAACGGCCCGCGAACGGCTGGCCGCTCGTGGTCGCGATGCACGGCGGCGGCGGCGTCAAGAAGGAGGTCAACGACGGCCAGTGGCGCCACATGCAGGTCTACTACCGCGACCAGCCGCAGGCCGGCGGCTACCTGTACTGCGCGCTGCGGGCGCCGACCGACGAGTGGAACGGCTTCTACACCGACTACTTCTACCCGCTGTTCGAACGCCTGGTCCGGCAGTTCGTGGTCTGCGGCGACGTCGATCCGGAGCGCGTGATCGCGATCGGCTACAGCCACGGCGGCTACGGCGCGTTCGCACTGGGGCCGAAGCTGCCGCACCGCTTCGCAGCGGTGCACGCGAGTGCCGCCGCGCCCACCGACGGCGAGTCGTCACCGGTCGGGCTGCACACGCTGGCGTTCTCGTTCATGGTCGGTGGTCGCGACACGGCGTACGGGCGGCGTGAACGCTGCGAAGCGTTCGCGGCGCGGCTCGGCGAACTGCAGAAGGAGCACGCGGGGCGCTACGCGACGACGTTCACGCTGGTCGAGAAGAACGGCCACACCGGCTTGCCCGACCGCGATCTGCTCGCGGACCTGGTGGGCAAGGTGCGCGTGGCGCCGCCGCGCGCGCTGCATTGGCAGCTCACGGACGGCGTGGTGCGCGACCACTACTGGCTGCATGCGCCGACGCCGTCGCGCGGCGGGCGCATCGACGCGCGGCTCGACGGCAAGCGCCTCGCGGTGACGACGAGCGGCGTCCCGGGCGCGCAGGCGTGGCTCGACGCGCGGATCGCCGACCTGACGGTGCCGCTCGAACTCGTCGTCGACGGCGAGTCGCGCCCGGTGTCGCTGGAGCCGTCGCTGCGCGTCTTGTGCACGACGCTGCAGCAACGCGGCGATCCGGGTCTTGCCGCGAGCGTGCTCGTGCCGCTGCGGCCCTGAGGGAACGGTTCAGCCGTCGCGCGCCGGTCGCGGCGCGGGCTTCGACTTCGCCTTCGGCTTCACGTCGGTGCGCGTCTTCTCGGCCGGCTTCTCCGCCGGCTTCCCGGTCGCCTTCTCGCGGCAGTGCTCGCAGCCCTCCTTGCCGCGCACCTGCTGGGCGCGCTTCTTCTCGGCCGGCTCGACGCGGCCGTCGCCGTCGCGGTCGGCACGCTCGCGCCGTTCGTCTCGCCGCTCGTCGCGTCGGTCGTCACGTCGCTCGTCACGCCGTTCGTCACGCCGGTCTTCCTGCCGCTCGTCGCGGCGGTCTTCGCGCCGCTCCTCGCGCCGCTCTTGCGCCTCGCGCATGCGGTGCTCGACCAGCGCGTACAGCCGCTTCTTCTCGGCGGCGTCGAGCTTGCCGTCGCCGTCGGCGTCGGCCTGCGCCTTCAGCTTCTCGCGCAGTTCGGGGTGCTCGGCGAGGAACTTCTGCAGGCGCTCGCGCGCCGCCGCGGCGGCCGCATCGCCCTTGGCCTTGGGCGGCATCGGCCGCTCGACGCGCGGCGTCTCGGTGCTGGTGCTGCCGCCTTCCTGGGCGGCGCTGAACGAAGAGAGGGCGGCGACCGCGAGGGCCGCGCGCAGCAGGCGATGGATCATGGTGGCGTTCCTGGTCTGTCGTGCTGATCTGAGGACGGCCGGGCATCGACGCGAATCGCGACACCGTTCGCCGAGCCATGGCATCGGCGTCCCGTTCCGCGACCGGCCCGCGTCAAACCGCCCGCAGGAACGCGATCACGCGGTCGAACGCTGCGGCACTCTCGAGCAGCAGGCTGTGCCCCGCGGTCGCGAAACACTCGTGCTGCGAACCGGCGATACGCGCGGCGGTTGCCGCGACCTCGCGCGGCAGGGTCAGCGTGTCCTCGCCGCCGGCGAGGCACAACGTCGGCCAGCGCACCTGCGCGCAGGCCGCCTCGCCGTCGAAGCTCTGCAGCGCCCGCGCCTGCGCCTGCATGAACGCGCGCGACTCGGGGCTGGGCTTCGTGGCGCGAACGATGTCGTCGACGACGGCCGAGCGTTCCCGCTGGAACGTCTCGCCGAACAGGAACGGCGCGGTCAGGTCGCCGAGCCACTTGCCGTCGACGACGGTGCTCAGCAGTTCGAACCAGCGGTAGACGCGTTCGCTGCGCGGCGTGCGCAGTGCGGAGCTGCACAGCATCACCAGCCGGTGCGCGGCGGGGCTCTGCGTGGCGGCGGCGACCAGCGCCACCTTGCCGCCGAGCGAGGTGCCGACCAGCGCCACGGGTTTGGGCAGCAGTGCGGCGACGGCCAGCGCGTCGGCGGCAGCAGCGGCGAAGTCGAACACGCCGCCCGGCAGCGGCGGACCGGGCGGCAGGCCGACCGGATCGAGCGCGGCGCACGTGAAGCCGGAGCGCGCGAAACGACGCGGCAGCGTGCCGAACAGCCGCGCGCCCGAGCCGAGGCCGGGGATCAGCAGCACGCCGGGGCCGTCGCCTTCGCGGGTGTACGAGATCGTGCGGCCCTGCCGCTCGGTGGTGAGCATCGCGCCAGTGTGGCGCCGTCGCCGTCGAGGCGCGACCGTCGAATCCCCGGGTGCCATCGATCTGCGACGCCGAGGCAGCCGGGGCGGATGCGCTGTTGCCGAAGCCGTTCGACAACCGCGCGGTCGTGCAGTGGCTCGCTGGCGAATGACGTCGCAACCGCCTCGGCGACTCGTCCTGGCGTCGGTCGTCGCGGCGTGTGCACGAGCAGCGGCAGGCAGGGCGCGGCAGGAGGGGCGTTGACGCGGTCGCGGGAGGAGAGGACCGTGCCGGGGCTGGTCCTGGGTGGTTCGGGACGCAGCCATTCGATGGACCCGGGCCATGGACGACGCGACCGAACCGAAGCTGCCGCTGCGCTGGCCGAAGTCGCCGGCGGAGAACGTGGGCGAGCCGACGATCCCGACGACGGCGCACGCCAGGATGCAGCGAGCGAGACGGCGCGGCGAATCGGCCGGCGATGGCTGGATGCTGTTCTTCGGGGTCGTCATCGCGGTCGGCTACGGCGGTTTGCTCGCCGCGGGCGTGCTGGTGACGTGGCTGAAGTGGCCGGTGCTCGCCGTCGTGCTCTTCATGCTGTGGCGCCATCGGCCGCGTCGCCGCGTGCCCCCGGCGTCGGGCTAGCCGTCGCTCCGCACGCGTTCAGCGCCGGGTCGTCACGTACTGCCGTTCCACCTCGGGGAGCATCGTCAGCACCACGTCGGCGACGATCTGCAGGCTGCTGGGCGACATGTTCTCGAGCGTGTCGGTCGGCGTGTGCCAGTGCACGTTGCCGTTGAGGTCGATCAGGTCGAGCGACGGGATGCCGACTTCGAGGAACGGCACGTGGTCGTCGCTCGCCGCCTCGGCGCGCTGGAAGAAGTGCTTCTGGTGCCCGCAGGCGACGGCCGCCGACCACGCGAGCTGACGCAGCGCGCGCGTCGAGTAGAGCTCGTCCTGGATGTGCAGGTCGGTGCGGCCGACCATGTCGAGCAGCACGAGGGCCTCGATGCGGCTCTCCTCGCCGACGAGCAGCGCCTCGCGGTGCCGCTTGACGAACCGGCGGCTGCCGAACAGGGCGCGCGCGGCGTCGTTCCAGGCCCAGTCGAGGCTCTCCTCGCCGTCGAAGAACACCAGTTCGATGGTCGCCTCGTGCTTGCCCGCCTGCAGCAGGGGTGCCAGCGCGAGCAGCATGGCCACGGCCGAGGCGCCGTCGTTGGCGCCGACGAAGTGGAAGTTGTGCTTGGGATCCGCGTGGCCCTGCGTGCACTTCGTGTCGTGGTGGCAGGCGAGCACGATGCGCTCCGGCCGCGCGCCCGGAATGCGCGCCGACAGGTTGGTGAACGTGATCAGCTCCTTGCGATCGGTCCAGGTGTCGCGCTGCACGACGAGCCCGTGGCCTTCGAGCGTGCGCGCGATGTAGTCGAGCTGCTTGCCCCAGCCGGGCGTGCCCGCATGGCGCGGCCCGAAGCCGACGATCGTGCGCGCGTGCTCGAACGCGCGGGCGCCGAGGTCCGCCGGTGCGCGCACCGGCTCGAGCGGTTGCACCTGCCGCTTGTCGACCTCGGGGTGCTGCGGCGTCGACGGGGGCCGCTGCGGCGGGTTCTGGCCGCGGGTCGCCAGCGCGGCGCCGAGGCACGCGCCGAGCGCGCCGAGCACGAGGGCGAAGAGCGTGGTCGCGCGCACGAGCCGGGCTCCGTTCACTTGCGGCCGAGCACGAACGCCTGGAACTCGGGCATCGCCTGCAGCACCAGGTTGCCCGCGAACGCGAGCGCGTCGGGATCCATGGCGTCGAGGTTGTCCTCGGGCGTGTGCCACCACTGGTGGAAGTCGGTCTTCGGCATCTCCTGCGCGCGGCCCGGGATCCGCCGCTCGAAGTCGATCAGCAGCACGCTCGGTACGCCGTAGCGCGTGAAGGTGTTGTGGTCGTCGGTGATGCCCCAGGTCTCGGGCTTGCCCTGCTGCCGCGCGTACTCCTTGTAGCGCTGGATCTCGAGCGGGGTCGGGAACTGCTGCACGCGGTTTTCCTCGCCCATCGCCTTGGCGGCGCGCGCGACGATGTCCTGCAGCCGCGCTTCGCTGTTGCCGTCCTTGTCGATCTTCCAGTCCTTGCTGCCGATCAGGTCGAGCAGCACGAAGGCCTTGATGCGCGACAGTTGCTTGGTCTCCGACAGCATCTTGCAGAACGCCTTGCTGCCGAGCAGCGCCCGCTCGTCGTTCCAGGTCCAGTCGATCGACTCCTCGGCGTCGATCCAGTAGAGCCAGACGTTGCACTTCGCGCGGTGGGCGGGTTCCTGCAGCACGCGGCCGAGTTCGAGCAGCACCGCCGGCGCGCCGCCGCCGTCGATCGCGCCGAGGAACGGCGTGCTGTGCGTCCACTCCTTGCAGCCTTCGAAGACCTTGGTGTCGTAGTGGGCGCCGATCACCAGCACCGGGCCCTTCTCGGGGTCGTCGCCGTCGATCTGCGCGTACAGGTTGCGGATGATCTTCTGCTCCTTCTCGTGCAGGACCTCGTGGCGCTTGGGCACGAGGCCGAGCTTCTTGACCTCGGCTTCGAGGTAGTCCGTGGTCTTGGCGAGCGCCGCCGACCCGAACGGTCGCGGGCCGAACGCGACCATCGCGCGCACGTGCGCCATCGCCTTGTCGCCGTCGATCGGGCCGCGCGATCCGCCGCAGGCTGCAGCCAGTGCCGCGGTCAGCAGCAGGATGGGGAAGCGGAACGTGCGCGTGCGAACCGACATGGTCGGGGAAGCTAGCAGAGCCGAGGCCTCGTCGGCGGGGAATTGGCTCATGGCCGTGTTCGGCGACGCCGATACGATGGGCGGATCACGATCGCGCGCCCCGCGGTCGGCCGGCCGGCAGAACCCATGAGCAACTTCGACCTCACGAAGCTGATTCGCGACTCCCTCGACCAGAAGGCGTACCAGGAGGAGCACTGGGAGGGCACCTTCGCGCAGTACCTCGACCTCGTGCAGGAGAACCCGCTGGTGGTGCGCACCGCGCACCAGCGCCTGTACGACATGGTGCTGAGCCACGGCGTCGAGGAGATCGAGATCGACAAGGAGAAGGTGCCGCGTTACCGGTTCTTCAGCGACCCGATCGACGACGGCCGCGACGGTGTGTTCGGGCTCGAGCGCTCGCTGCACAACCTGATGGCGATGTTCAAGGCCGCGGCGCACGGCTTCGGGCCCGAGCGTCGCGTGCTGCTGCTGCACGGTCCGGTCGGGTCGAGCAAGTCCACGATCGTCCGGCTGCTGAAGAAGGGTCTCGAGGCCTACAGCAAGGTTGCGGCGGGCGCGATGTACACGTTCAGCTGGAAGATCGACGGCGAGCTGATCCCGTCGCCGATGCACGAGGAGCCGCTGCTGCTGCTGCCGAAGGAAGTGCGGCAGAAGGTGCTGGCGGGCCTGCAGAAGAAGGTGCGCACGACCTACAAGCTGCGCCAGGACTTCGACCTGTCGCCGGTGTCGCGCTACTACCTCGAACTGCTGCTGAAGCAGAACGGCGGCGACTACAACAAGGTGCTCGAGCACGTCGTCGTGCGGCGCCTGCTGATCTCGGAGAAGGACCGCGTCGGCATCGGCACGTTCATGCCGAAGGACGAGAAGAACCAGGACAGCACCGAGCTGACCGGCGACATCAACTACCGGCGCATCGCCGAACTCGGCACCGACAGCGACCCACGCGCTTTCAACTTCGACGGCGAGTTCTGCGTCGCCAACCGCGGCATCATCGAGTTCATCGAGGTGCTGAAGCTCGACGTCGCGTTCCTCTACGACCTGCTGACCGCGAGCCAGGAGCACAAGATCAAGCCGAAGAAGTTCGCGCAGACGGACATCGACGAAGTGATCATCGGGCACACCAACGAGCCCGAGTACAACCGGCTGCAGAGCAACGAACTGATGGAGGCGTTCCGCGACCGCACCATCAAGATCGACATCCCGTACAACCTGCGCCTCACCAACGAGGTCAAGATCTACGAGAAGGACTTCGGCCGGAAGCACGTGCCGGGCAAGCAGATCGCCCCGCACACGCTCGAGATCGCGGCGATGTGGGCGATCCTGACGCGCCTCGAGGAGCCGAAGAAGGCCAACCTGTCGCTGCTGCAGAAGCTCAAGCTCTACAACGGCAAGTCGCTGCCCGGGTACACGCGCGACAACATCCGCGAACTGCGCGACGAAGCGCAGCGCGAGGGCATGGAGGGCATCTCGCCGCGCTACATCCAGGACAAGATCAGCAACGTGCTGGTGCGCGACCTGCCGTGCATCAACCCGTTCATGGTGATGAACGAGCTCGAGGAAGGGCTCGACCACCACAGCCTGATCTCCGACCCGGAGACCAAGAAGCGCTACAAGGACCTGCTGATCGTCGTGCGCGAGGAGTACGAGGAGATCATCAAGAACGAGGTCCAGCGCGCGATCTCGGCCGACGAGGAGGCGATTGCGCGCCTCTGCGGCAACTACATCGACAACGTCAAGGCCTACACGCAGAACGAGAAGGTCAAGAACCCGTACACCGGCCGCGACGAAGAGCCCGACGAGCGCCTGATGCGTTCGATCGAGGAGAAGATCAACATCCCCGACTCGCGCAAGGACGACTTCCGCCGCGAGATCATGAACTACATCGGCGCGCTCGCCGTCGAGGGCCGCACGTTCAACTACAAGACCAACGAGCGCCTGCACCGGGCGCTCGAGCTCAAGCTGTTCGAGGACCAGAAGGACTCGATCAAGCTCACGAGCCTGGTGTCGACGGTCGTCGACAAGGACACCCAGGAGAAGATCGAGGTCGTGAAGGGTCGCCTGATGCGCGACTTCGGCTACGACGAGATCAGCGCCACCGACGTGCTCAACTACGTCGCGTCGATCTTCGCGCGCGGCGACACGAAGGGCGAGTGAGGCCTGCGTGTCCGTTCGCCGGATCGATCAGGACCACACGCGATTCCGCCAGATCGTCAAGGGGCGGATCAAGCGCGACCTCAAGCGCTTCGTCAGTTCCGGCGAACTGATCGGCAAGCAGGGCCAGCGCTACGTGACGATCCCGCTGCCGCAGATCACGCTGCCGCGCTTCCGCCACGGCGACAACCAGAAGCAGGGGGTCGGCCAGGGCGAGGGCGAGCAGGGGCAGCAGGTTCCCGGCCAGGACGGCGACGGGCAGGGGCAGGCGGGTGAAGACGCCGGCAAGCACGCGCTCGAAGTCGACGTCTCGCTCGAGGACCTGGCGAAGATCCTCGGCGAGGAACTCGAACTGCCGAACATCGAACCGCGCGGGCACAAGCAGCTGCGGTCGGCGGCCGGTCGCTACACCGGCATCTCGCGCGCCGGACCGATGTCGCTGCGCCACTTCAAGCGCACGTTCCGCGAGGCGCTGAAGCGCCAGATCGCGTCGGGCACCTACGACCCCAAAGCACCGCTCGTGGTGCCGATCCGCGAGGACCTGCGGTTCCGTTCGCTGCAGACGCGCTCGGTGCCGCAAGCCTCGGCCGCGATCATCTACATGATGGACGTTTCGGGCTCGATGGGGCGCGAGCAGAAGGAGATCGTGCGCATCGAGGCGTTCTGGATCGACACCTGGCTGCGCCACCAGTACCGCAACCTCGACGTGCGCTACATCGTGCACGACGCCGTCGCCCACGAGGTCGACCAGCACACGTTCTTCCACCTGCGCGAGAGCGGCGGCACCAAGATCAGCTCGGCCTACGAACTGTGCCTGCAGTTGATGCGCGACCGCTATCCGGCGTCGGAGTGGAACGTCTATCCGTTCCACTTCAGCGACGGCGACAACTGGAGCACGCGCGACACCGAGCACTGCGTCTCGCTGCTCAAGGACAGCCTGCTGCCGGCGTGCAACCAGTTCTGCTACGGGCAGGTGAAGTCGGCGTACGGGTCGGGCCAGTTCAAGAAGGACCTCGACACGGCGTTCAAGGGCGACGACAAGGTCGTAACGACCGACATCCAGGATCGCGACGGCATCCTGCCGAGCATCAAGAGCTTCCTGGGCAAGGGGCGCTAGCTCAGACCGCGCCTCCAGCGATGGCCTCGGTGGGCCGTGTTGTTTCGTCGAGGGAACAGAGCGGGGCTCCGGAAGACCCTGCCGATGCGGAACGGTGCTCCCTAGCCTGTCCCCTGCGCGAGGCACGACCCTTGCCATGGCGCGCGCCTCGCCCTCCACGCACCCACGGTGCCAGCTTCGTGACGACGACTCTCTCCCTCCTGTCCCGTGCTGTCCTGGTCCTTGCCATCGGCGCGACGAACGTCGTCGGCCAATGCGCGAACGTGTGGCGTCCGGCCGACGTGCTGCCCGGCGCCGACGGCGATGTGCTCGCGGCGGTGCGCTGGGATCCCGACGGTGCCGGCCCACTCGGCGAGCACGTCGTGTTCGGGGGCGCCTTCCAGTGGATCGGCGGCCTTGCTGCCAATCGCGTCGTGCTTCACGACCCCGCCACGAACACCAGTGCGCCCCTCGGCAGTGGCCTCGACGGGACCGTGCAGACGCTGCTCGTCCTGGCGACCGGCGAACTGATCGCCGGCGGCTCGTTCGCCACGTCGGGTGGAGTGGCGGTCGCCAACGTCGCCCGCTGGACCGGTTCGGCGTGGGCGCCGATCGGGGCCGGACTGTCGCAGTCTGTGTTCGACTTCGTCGTGATGCCGAATGGCGATCTGGTCGCGGCGGGTTCGCAGAATGTGCAGCGATGGAACGGGAGCACCTGGACCACGATGGGTCCGGCGTCGTTCTCGAGCGTCGCGACGCTGGCCGTGCTGCAAAACGGCGACTTGATCGCGGGCGGCTACTTCCCGGACATCGGCGGTGTCTTCTACGACCACCTCGCGCGCTGGACAGGGAGCGCGTGGGTGCCGTTCGGCGGCGGCGCGACGTCGCGCGTCGACGAACTGCTGACGATGCCGAACGGGGATCTCATCGCCGGCGGCCAGTTCCAGACCATCGGCTCGGTGGTCGCGCCGTACCTCGCGCGATGGAACGGCACTACGTGGCTCGCCATGAACAGTCCTGTCCAGTCGCAGGTGCATGCGCTGGCGCTGCATGCGAACGGCACTCTGCTGGTGGGAGGCTCCGGCGGTGCGTTCGGCGGGGTCGCGCAGTGGAACGGCGTCGCGTGGAGCCCGGTGCTCGTCGGGTTGCCCGCACCGACGCAGGCGCGCGCCATCGTCGGTCTCCCGAGCGGCGACCTGTTCGTCGGCGGCACGTTCACGATGGTCGGCGCCACCTCGGCGCGCAACGTCGTCCGCGCGACGCCGACCGCCTGGCTGCCGATCGTCGCGGGCGGGCCGTCGCTCGGGGTCCTCGCGCTGTCGCTGGCGCCGAACGGCGACCTCGTGGCGAGCGGCAACTTCCAGTTCCCCGGTCTCGGCTTGCGCCAGATCGCGCGCCGCAGCGGCGGCGTGTGGTCGCCGATCGGTTCGGTTCTCACCGGCAACCAGTTCGTGCACGCGCTGCCGAACGGCGACGTCGTCGCCGGCCATGCCACTGCCTTGCAGCGGTGGGACGGCAGCGCGTGGAACGCGTTCGGCCCGGCCCCGCCAGTCCCAGGCATCGGCGGCTACAACGTCGTGGTCGGGGCGCCGAACGGCGACGTGCTGGTCGGCGGCAACTTCGTGATGGGTGGTCCCGGCGGGCCGCCGGCATCCGTCGCGCGCTGGGATGGTGCGACGTGGTCCATCGTCGGCGGCTTCCTCGGCACGGTGGACCGGCTGGCCGTGGCGGCGGACGGGTCGATCGTCGCCGCCGGCAGCCTCCACGCTGGCGGCAACCAGCACGAACTGGCGCGCTTCGACGGCACGCAGTGGTCGACCTGGGACCTGGCCGCGGGGCCCCACGTGATGAGCGCCGTGCTGGCGCTGCCCGACGGTTCCGTCGTCGTCAGTGCCGCACCGGTGCCGTTCGGCGGCGCCAACGCCAGCACCGTGTCGCGTTGGAACGGCGGCACCTGGACCCCGTTCGGCGGTGCGTTCACGGGCCTCGCGACCGGGTTGCTGCGGTTGCCGGATGGCGACCTCGTCGCGAGCGGCGGCTTCACCGCGGCTGGCGGCGTCCCGGCGCGCGGCCTCGCGCGCTGGAACGGCGTCGCGTGGCAGCCGCTCGCGGGCGGCGTCGGCAGTGGGGTCAACGCCGGCGTGCTCGCCACGAAGATGCTCGCGAACGGCGACCTCGCCGTCGGCGGTCTCTTCACGCAGGCGGGAGGTGCACCGGCGGCGAACTTCGCCGAGCTGACGACCACCTGCCCCGCGAGCCGACAGAGTGCCGGGGTCGGCTGCGGCAGCGTCGTGCTGACGGCGGATCTGCCGTGGATCGGATCCACGTGGCGAGCGACAGCCACCGGCTTGCCGCCGGTGGCGGTTGCGTTCGTGGTCAGCGGCGTGACGACCACGACCCTGCCGCTCGCTTCCGTCTTCGCTACGGCCCAGCCTGGCTGCACGCTGCACGTGCAACCCGATGTCGTCGATCTGGTGCTGGCGACTGCGGGGAAGGTGAGCTCGCAGTTGGCGATCCCGGACGTGCCGACTCTCGTCGGCGCGGGCTTCCACCATCAGGTGGTGTCGCTGGCCCTCGACGCGACGTCCGCCGTCACCGCGACCGACGCCGTCTCGGTCGTCGCCGGGTCGTTCTAGTCGAGGATCGCGCGGCCAGGTCCTGGGGTTTCTTGCTCGGCTTTGCCGGGCCGCAACCTCAGAACCGCCGCGGCGCGCCGAAGGCGCGCGGCCAGGTCCTGGGGTTTCTTGCTCGGCTTTGCCGAGCAAGAAACCTCAGAACTGCAGCGTGTAGGCCTGCGTCATCACGAACGGCCCGGTGACGCCGAACAGGCCCTGGCCGCAGGGGTCGATCACCACCGCCTGCACGGCCAGCGTCGCGTTGGTGCACGGCAGGCCGAGGAACGTCGGGATGTTCAGTGACATCGACAGGCCCACGACGCCGGCGGTGTTGGTCATCGGCACGCTGATGAGGCCGCCGCATGCGGCGGTGATGTCGAGGTCGAGCGACTGGTTGGTGGAGGAGCCGCACGCGGTCGAGGGAATCGTCGGGAAGCACGAGTTGGTCGGTCCCGGCAGCGTGCAGGTCGTGCACGGGCAGAAGCTGAACAACGCGATCGCGGAGGCGCCGGGGGGCGCCGAGACCTGGAAGTTCAAGGTCAAGCCGCCGTTCGGGAAGCAGAACGTCGTGCACGAGGTGGTGCCGGAGCCCATCGTGTTGACGGTCAGGTCGTTCATGCCGGGCACGCCCGTGGTCTGGGCGAGGGCGGCGGCGGCGGTCAGCAGGAAGGCGGTGGCGGAGCGGAGGGTCATGTCTGGTTCCTTGGCGGTGGTTGCCTTCCAAGGACCAACGGTTCCGGAGCGCACGCACGGGATCGTCGAAAACGCGGCCCCGCGGGGGCGGGGCGGTCCGGTGGCTACGGATCGAGGCGTCGGCGTCGCCAGCGACGATCCTGGGGGGGGCGCACCCTCACAAGGACGGCATGGACTCGACCGAGCATGCTTCGACCAAGACATGCCTGCCCTCGCGCGAGTGTTCCCACCTCGTCCCGGTCAACACACCCACCACTCGGCCCTCGAGATCGAAGATCCCGCCGCCACTGAATCCACCAAGCGGCAGCGCACCGGCTACCGGCTCGAGGCGCAGCGGTGACGCGTCGACGACGCGCAGCAACAACCGAATCGGCGCCAAGTAGTCATCCTCGTACGACTCGCCGCCCACGGTGCGTCCCTGCGCATCGATGCCAATCTGGTCGGGGTATCCATAGGCCAGGCAGAGGCTGCCGACCCGCGGCGGCGCGCACTCGGGCAGTGTGCATGTCGGCGAATCCGGCAGTGAGAACACCGCATGGTCGGCGCTCGTCGACCCGTCGGAGGCGGTCATCAGGTGCGCGGGCAGCCGGACCCCGGCAGTCGTTCTGCACCACACCTCGCGGTCGTCGCCGGTGGCAAGCACCACATGCCCCGCCGACAGCACTCTGGGCGCCCGCGTGGGCGACACCACGATGACCCCCGAACCGCTCGCCTGTGTGTAGCCGCTGCCGACGAACTGAAAACGCACGGCCAACCGCACGATGGCGGCCCTGGCCATTGCATCCACCGCCCGGATCTGCTGCTGCGTCTCCTCCGGCAGTGTCATCAGACTCTGGTCGACGAGTGCACGCCCCGTGTGCAACAGGTCGAGTTCGGTCACGACTTGGGCATTCGCCGGCACGACATCGAGGTTCGTGCCGAATGGCATGAAGCGGCCGGAGACGCAGGCCGATGGGAACACGAGCGGGAGCGTCAGCAAGCCGAAGACTGCGTTGCGCATGCCCACATGCTCGCCGACGCACAGTTCCGCGCGCCAGGGCCAACAGAGCGCCTCGGCGGCCAGCTGCACGAGCCACTCGAGCTTTCGCGCACCATCGAGGCATCGCGGGCGCCGGCGATCGCCGGTTGGCGCCTGCCGGAAGGGCCGGTTCGTTGGGAAAGGCCGGCTGCGACCTTAGTCTGTGGTGCGAACTGCCGATGACGTCGGCGACTTCCCGCAAGCGCCCATGGGCAACCTGACTCCCGAACTCGCCGCCCTGCGCGACGAGACCCGCGACCTCGCCAAGAGCTACGGGCTGGACTTCTACGAAGTGATCTTCGAGCTCGTCGACCACGACGAGCTCAACATGATCGCCAGCTACGGGGGGTTTCCGGTGCGCTACCCGCACTGGCGCTTCGGGATGGAGTACGAGCACCTGACGAAGTCGTACGCGTACGGACTCAGCAAGATCTACGAGCTCGTCGTCAACAACGACCCCTGCTACGCGTACCTGATGCGCAGCAACTCGATCACCGAGCAGAAGCTGGTGATGGCGCACGTCTACGGCCACTGCGACTTCTTCAAGAACAACGCGTGGTTCGCCCACACCTCGCGGAAGATGATGGACGTGCTGGCCAACCACGGCGCGCGCATCCGCCGCTACATGGACCGGTTCGGCCAGGAGCGCGTCGAGAACCTGATCGACGTCGTGCACAGCCTCGACAACCTGATCGATCCGTACTCGCCGTACATCGATCGTGGTGACGGGCCCCCGAGGGAGCGTGCGAGCGACGACGTGCCGTCGCGCGAGGTGAAGAAGATCGCGGCCAAGGACTACATGGACCGCTACATCAACCCGCCGGCGTTCCTGCAGCGCGAGCAGGCCCGGATGCAGGCCGAGGACACGCAGAGCAAGCGCTTCCCGGCCCGGCCGGCGCGGGACGTGCTCAAGTTCGTGCTCGAGCACGCGCCGCTCGAGACCTGGGAACAGGACGTGCTCGCGATGCTGCGCGAGGAGGCCTACTACTTCGCGCCGCAGGGCATGACGAAGATCATGAACGAAGGCTGGGCGGTGTTCTGGCACAGCCAGTTGATGACCCGCCACCTCTGCGACGCCAGCGAGATCGTGCAGTACTGCGACACGCACAGCGGCACGCTGTCGACGCGCCCCGGCCAGATCAATCCGTACAAGATGGGCGTCGAGCTGTTCCGCCACATCGAGGAGCGCTGGAACAAGGGGCGCTTCGGGCCGCAGTGGATGGCGTGCGACGACCCGGAGCGGCGGCGGACCTGGAACCAGCCGACCAACCTCGGCCGGCAGAAGGTGTTCGACGTGCGCACGATCTACAACGACGTCACGTTCGTCGACGAGTTCGTGACGCCCGAGTTCGCCGAGGAGCAGAAGATGTTCGTCTACGGCCAGGATCCGCAGACCGGCCAGCTCGTGATCGTCGATCGCGACTACACCAAGGTGAAGAACCAGCTGCTGGCGGCGCTGACCAACTTCGGCCAGCCGATCGTGCGCGTCGTCGACGGCAACCACAAGAACCGCGGCGAGCTCTACCTCGTGCACGAGTGGGTGAGCGGCGACCTGCAGCTCGAGCAGGCGCAGCTGACGCTGCAGGGGCTGTTCCGGCTGTGGCAGCGGCCGGTGCACCTCGAGACCATCGAGGGCGGCAAGGGCCGGCTGCTGAGCTTCGACGGCAAGGAAGCGACGACCGCCGAGATCACCGCGAGCCATCCCAACGCCCTGCGCGTAGGCTCGGCCAAGGCATGAGCGGACCGATCCGGCCGACCAGCGAACGCATCTGGCTGTGCTACCTCGCCTGCGTCGGCGGCGTCGCCGCGTCGTTGCCGGGCGGTGTTCGGCCGGATGCGCTGCTGCCGTTCTTGCTGTTGCACGGCATCGTGCTCGTCCTGGTGCTGGCAAGCCGTTGGCTTGCAGTGCACCGCGGCCATGACGCGCCGCGCGTGCTGCGCGCGGCGCTCGCGGTGGTCGGGCTGCCGGCGGTGTTCTCGGGCCTGTGCTGGGTGCTGCCCGGCGCGCACCCCGAGCCGTACGAGTTCCTGTTCCTCGCGGCCGATCGCGCGCTGTTCGGCAACGACGTCGGCAGGCTGGCCGACGCGCTGCCGCGATTCGTCGTCGAGGTGCTGCAGATCGTCTACGCGACGTTCTACGGAATCTGCATCGCCGCGGCGCTGGCGGCCGGCTGGCGCAGCGGTCGGGCTGCGTTCGATCGTGCGGTGCTGTTGCTGGTCGGCGGCTTCCTGACCAGCTACCTCGGGTACCTGCTGGTGCCGACGCTGGCGCCGAAGGTGGTGCTGGCGTTCGAACGCGAGGTGACCGGCCTGTGGATGACGCCGACGTTGCGCGCGGCGATCGATGGCGGCGAGGCGAACCCGTGGGACTGCTTCCCGAGCGGGCACACGATGCTGACGATCACCAGCCTGTTGATCGTGTGGCGGTGGAACCGCCGGTGGTTCCACTGGCTGCTGGCGCCGAGCCTGCTGCTGATCGCCAGCACGGTCCTGCTGCGCTACCACTGGACCCTCGACGTCGTCGCCGGGGCGCTGCTGGCGTGGCCGGTCGCTCGGCTCTGCGACCACCTCGCCAACCGAGACGGGTGGCCGCCGGCGCCGACCGCACGCTGATCGTCAGGCGAGCGAGAAGTGCACGCCGTCGGCGCTGCGCACGTGCGGGTTGCCGGCGAGCAGTTCGGCCAGCATCGGCGCGAACTCGCCGAGTTCCGGGCGCGCGCGCACCAGGTCGTCGACCGACAACGGCACGCCCGACGCGCGCAGGGCCTGGCGCACCGACCGCAGCAGCGCGCTGCCGAGCGCCGTGTCGGCGTGCGCGACGATGCCTCCCGGCAGCACTTCGAACGGCCCGTGGCGGCGCAGCACGTCGAGCAGCACCGCGGTGGTCAGCCATTCGCCGCCGAGGTCGGAACGCCGCATCAGATCGCGCAGCACGTCGCCGGACGCGTAGCCAGCGCGGCTGCGCAGGTGGTTGTCGGCGATCGCGAGCAGCCGCTGCAGCCGTTCGTCGTTGAACGGCCAGTTGGTGATCGTGTCGACGCGGTCGGGGCCGGGCTGCACGAACAACCGGTTGTCGCGCAGCAGCCGGGCGACCAGGCGCCGGCGCTCCGGCGGCTGGTTCTGCAGGAAACGGCTGACGACGACTTCGCCCGCAGCGCGGCGGAGGTCGCCGAGCAGCGACTCGAGCACCGCGGATCGGCGATGCGATGCCGCGCAGGCGTCGCCGCGTCCGAGCATGCGCACCCGCGGATCGTGTGCGAGGTGGTCGAGCACGTAGTGGACCGTTCGCTCGTCGCGTTCGTCGGCGGCCAGCAGGTCGGCGACGTGGTTGCGGCCGCCCTCGGCGACGATGCGACGCGCGACCCGGTCGGCCAGGGTCGTGGTCTCGCCGAGTCCGAGGCTGTGGTCGCTGCGTAGCGCCCAGAGGTCGTGGCCGACGCGCACGAACGCATCGCTGGTGCGCAGCCACCGCGAGAGGCTGCCGAGCGAGCCGGTGCGGAAGCGTTCGCGCCAGGCGAACAGGAGGTCGGTGATCGGCAGCGGCCGGCGCGCCTCCTGCAGCAGCTCGACCAGGCGGGCTTCCGGCGTGCGAGGGTCCGGAGCCACGACGTCGCCGAGGTGCGCATCGTGTTCGATGGCGACGCGCAGTTCGGTGCGCAGCACGTGCAACAGCACGCCGCGCGGCACCGGCTCGCAGATCGGCTCGAGCTCGTGGCGGATCCAGTCGAGGTGCAACGGCAGGCGGTGCGGCGCGACCAACGGCGGCAGCGCACGCAGCAGGCGACGCAGCACCCGCATCGGTACGCCCAGCAGGGTGCCGGCGTGGTGGCAGCACTCGTGCGGCAGCAGGAAGGCGAGCAGTCGCAGGCCGAGTTCGCGGTCGGGCGCCTGGTCGGCCAGCGCCCGCAGCAGCGTGTCCGGCGGCGCCTGGTCGATCTGCAGCGTTCCATCGCCGGCCGCCAGCGCGCTCGTGGCCTCGCGCTGCAGGCGCGCCAGCAGGGTTGGCGCCGCGGCGGCAACGCGCGTCCGCACCCGCTCGACGAGCGCGTCGAGGCGGGCCGGCGCGAGATGGAGTTCGGCCGCCAGCGCGAGGCGGCTCGGCGGCGGCGCGTCGAGCCCGACCACGCGCGCGAACGTGCGCACTTCGTCGGCGGCGAGCCCGGCCACCAGCTGGCGGCGCAGCGCCGGCCAGTCTTCGGCGGCGCTGGCGTGCCTGGCGAGGCCGTCGTGAAGCAGGCGCGAGACAGCCTGGTGCACGGCCGTCAGGTGGCCGTCACCGAGGCCGCGCAGGGTCGCGGACGTACTCGCGAGCGCGTCGTGCACCGTCGTCAGGCCCCCGCGTCGGCAGGCGTCGACCGATGCCTGCGACAGGCCGAGGCGCGCCAGCGGCATCGCCAGCAGTTCGCGCGGCAGGACGCACGCCCAGCCGGTGGCGGCAGTCGCGGGATCTCGGTCGTGGTGGTTCATCGGCGCTGCGGCTCGATCGCGCGGAAGCGCGCGGGTTGTCGGCGGGTGCGCTCGGCGAGTTCGAGCACGGGTGCGGGAACCAGGGGTTCCAGGTCCACGAGACGCGCGCCGCGCGCGAGCAGACCCTCGACGGCGCACAGGGCGACGCGTGGGTGGGCGCGCGGCAGCATCGCGGCGAGCGCCTGGTCGGCGTGCGGGCTCGGCAGTTCGCAGAAGAGCTCCGCGACGCGCAACGCAGCCTCGTCGTCGTGCACGAGTGCGGGCGCCCGGTGCGTGACGATGGCCGCGTCGGCCCGACGCAGGGCGTGGCGCAGCAGCCGCGCGCGGTCCGCGGCCGGTTCGGCGACATAGGCGGCGATGACGGTGTCGAGCAGTGCCGGGTCGCTGCTGCGCACGGCGACGTCGGCGAGCGGCGCGGAACGCACGTTGCCGATCGCGAGCGCCTGCTGCAGCGCGCCGGCGATGGCGGCGTGGTCGAGGCCGACGAGGGCCCCGGCCGGCAACACGGCGAGCGTGGCGGCGGCGTCGTCGGCGACGCGCGTCTCCTCGCTGGCGAGTGCGTCGACGAGCGTGCGCACGAGCGACTGCGGCGTCGCGGCCGCCTGCAGCCGGGCGACGTGCGCGAGCAACGCCGGGGCGGCGGGCAGCACGCCGGCGGCGCCGCCGAACGGGTGCCAGTGTGGGCCGACGCGGCGCAGGAACAGCAGCCGCTCGTCGCCGACCTGCAGCGCGAACAGGCTGCGGCCGCAGCACGCCCCGGCGGGCTCGAGGACCTGCAGCGTGGTGGGAGCCGTACCGACGAACGTGCTGACGACCTCGAAGTCGAGGCGGTGCCATTCGGGCGATGGGTCGGTCGCGGCGACGACGCGCGCCGTGACCACGAGCTCCGCGCCCTGCAGGGCGCTGCGCAACGTCGGCCCCTGTGCCGTGACCGGCGTCAGCAGCAGCGCGGCGACGAGGAGTGGGCGGCAGGTCGGGTTCATCGGAGCACCACACGCTGGCGGAGGTAGGCGAGGTCGATGTCGCGGAAGCGGTAGTCGAGGGTGGTCATCGACTCGTATCCGACCGATGGCGCCATCACGTCCGTTGCCCCGGCGAACGAATCGTGCAGCGAACTGTCGCCGTAGAGCCCGCCGGGCGCCGGGCCAGGGGCGACGAGGCCCACCGAATGGCCGATCTCGTGTGCGAGCACGATGCCGATCACGGTCGCCCAGTCGTCGGCGGCATCCATGATCGCCTGCCAGCGGGCGCGTCGGGAGCTGTTCGCGGTCGTGGGATCGAAGTCCGGCGCGAGCACGACGGCGTCGTGCGTGTGCAGGCCAGCGGGCGTGCCGCCCATGTCCGGGCACAGCGGCCGGAACTTCTCGGCGAACGCGGTCAGGAACGACGGCCAGACCTGCAGGTGGGCCTTCGACTGGTAGAGCCAGACTTCGCCCGGGAACACGCCGAGGCCGGGCGAGGTGCCAGTGTTGCGTTCGGAAGGGTTGCCGTTGCGCGGGTCGTACCACGCGCGCCCGAGCACGCCGGTGCTGTCGTCGCCGAAGACGCGATCGCGCCGGCCTTCCGGGTCGTAGCCGCCGAGCGCCATCTGCATGTGCGTGGCGCGGATCGGTTCCCGCGTGGTGAAGCGCAGCGCCACCGAGCCGTTGTCGATCGGTTCGCCGCGACTGCCGCGTCCGAACATGCGGCTGGCCGTGGCGACGATGCCGTCGAGGACGATCCGCCGCATGCGCGCGTTGCTGCCGATCGGGTCGCCGGCGCTGGCGAGGCCGAGGCGCAGCAGATCGTCGTCGGTGTCGGGACGGCCGTTGCCGTCGCGGTCGAGATCGGCGCGCACCCAGACCACCTGCGGCCGTTCGAAGGGCAGCACCGACCCGCTCGGCGCCAGCACGGTGAACGGCACCGCCGTCGATTGACCGGCATTGCCCGCGAGGTCGCGGACGCGCGCGGTCACGGTCCACTCGCCTGCGGCGAGCGGCGTCGTCGCGGGCATCTGCACCCGGAACACCCCGGGGCCGATCGCGGCGAGCGCGCACAGGCTCGCGGGCGTTGGCGGAGCACCGGGGCCTGCCAGCAGCACTTCGACCGAGCCCATGTCCGGCCACTGGCCGTTGGCGTCGCTGGCGGTGACGTCGACCGTGAACGAACTCGGGGGCAACACCAGCCCGGAGCGCCGCGAGGCGTGGATGCCGTTCAGCGTCACCGCGACCGTCGGCGGCACGAAGTCGTTCGCGAGTCCGACTTGGAACCGCGCCGACTGGTTGCCGGGCAGCCAGTTGCCGGTGGTGCGTCGCGGGCCCGCGGCGCCGCCGCGCAGCGTCGTGCGGTACTGACCTCCGGGCGTGAACGCGGTCGACGGCGTGAATCGAACCGAACGGTCGCCTTCGCCGAGCGTGAAGGCGCCGGGGACTGGCGCACCGGTGTCGGTCGTCACCTCGATGGCGCCGACCAGGGTCGCAGGCTGCATCGGGGCGTCGAACACCACGACGACGCCCGCGTTCGTGGCGACATGGATCGCGCCGTTCGCCGGCTGCAGCATCGCCTGCGGCGTGCCCGCGTCCGCCGACGTCGTGAACTCGATGGCGAGATCCTGCGGCAGCGTGTTGCCGGCCGGATCGCGCAGCCCTTCGGCGCCCCCGCGCAGCACGAGCTGGCAGCGGGCGTTGGTCGGCAGCGACTGCACCGGCGTCGCGCGCAGCGTGTCGATCGCGGTGCGTGCGACGACGACCGGCCAGCCGTTGCCGTTGACCAGCAGCGTGACCGTTCCGGCATGCACCCACGCGAGATCGAGTTCCTGGTCGAACTGCACGTGGATCGGCGTGGTCGTCGGCACGGCGGTGTCGCCCGCGACCGGTTCGCTCGCCGCGATCGCCGGGGCGGTTCCATCGGTGCCGGTGGTGAACGTGCGCTGCTGCGTCGCGACGAGCCCGTTGCCGCTGACGTCGGTCGCGGCGGCGGGGCCGACCAGGAACGACAGCGTGTAGCGGCGGTTCTGCACCAGCGACGCCGGTCGCACGCGCAGCGTGCGTTGGTCGGGGCTGCTCGACGTCGTGAAGGCGACGAGGCTGCCGAATTCGTCGACGAACTGCAGGGACGCCGCTTCGACGGTCGCCGGGTCCATCGATTCGTCGAACACGAACCGCAGATCCGCGCGCGGCGACACGCCGAGCTGACCGTTCGGCGGCCAGGCGGTGACCACCGACGGCGAGGTGGCGTCGAGCGCTGTGCGGAAGACGGTGTTCGAGGTGGCTGCCAGCGCGTTGCCGGCGCGGTCGAGGATGCCGCTGGTCGCGACCAGCGTGAACAACCGGTCGCCGGGCAGATCGGCGTGGGGGTCCAGCGTGACGGTCGGGCCGGCGACCGTGCGCGCGCTTTCGTAGCGCATGCCGAACTGGTCGCGCAGGAACACGGTGGTCGCCGTCACCGAGGCGGCGCCGATCGGTTCGTCGAAGGTCAGCGTGAACGCGCGGGTACGGGCGACGTCGACGGCGCCGGCGGCGACGTCGACGCCGAGCAGCGCCGGCGGCCGGGCGTCGAGGGTCCGGAAGCCGAACGCGGTCGAGACGTCGAGGATGCGTCCGTCCTGGTCACTGGTCAGCGCCGACAACTGGAAGACGTAGTCGGTCTCGGCCTGCAGCGGCGAAGCGGGCGTGAAGCGCACGCGGCCGCCGGCGGCGATCGCGAAGGTGCCCGGCACGTTGCTGTCGCTGCCGTCGATGCGCAGCCAGGTGTCTTCGTCGGCGAGGGTCTCGAGCGCGATCGGCGCGTCGAACTCGAGCAGGATCGTGGTTTCGAGTGCGACCTGCACGGCGTCGGCGTGCGGTTCGTGCGTGAGCAGCTGCACGGTTCCGAGCGCGGTCTCGGTCACGCCAGCATCAGCCCCGCCACCGCCCTTGCCGCCGCACGCGGCGAGCAGCGCGGCCGCGAGCAGCGCGGCGCGCAGCGTGCAATGCTGGCGTGGACGTACGGGTGCGTGACGCATGATGCTGCAGACTCTCCCAGGTGCCTGCGCAGAATCGGCCCGCGACGATCGTCGGTTGAAGTCCCGGATCGGGAACGTCGCGCGGTCCTTGCCATCGACCCTGCTGGCGCGCGTGCGTCGTCAGCCGTCGTGCACGAGCACGCGCAGGTCGCGCACGTTCGTGCCAGTCGGCCCGGTGACGATCGTATCGCCGAGCGCCGCCAGCAGCGGGAACGCGTCACAGCGCCGCAGCGCGTCGTCCGCGTCGAAGCCGGCGGCGCGTGCGCGCGCCATCGTCGTGCCGTCGACGATCGCGCCGGCTGCCGGTGAGTTGCCGTCGATGCCGTCCGTGCCTGCACTCAGCACGGTGATCGGTCGGCCTTCGATCTGGCGGGCGCACGCGAGCACGAACTGCTGGTTGCGGCCACCGACGCCGGCGTCGTCGGGCAGCGGCACCGACAGTTCGCCGGTCGTGACGATCGCGACGCGCGTGCCCGGATGCGCCGCCGCGAGTTTGGCGAGACGCTCGAGCAGGCGTCGAGCCGCGACCTCGTACGGCAGATCGTCGACGTCGTCGGCGGACTCGACGATGGCGACATCGTCCGCCAGGCGGGCGGCGAACTGGTGCTGGGCGTAGCCCTCGTCGAGCACGGTGGCCCAGGCGCGCTTGTTTGCGGGCGCCGGCAGTTCGGGCAGCGGCGGGATCGTGCCCTGGGTCACCGCCTCGCGCAGCGGCGCGGGCAGTGACCGCAACAGGCCGAACTCGTCGAGGTCGGCTCGCAGCGTGTCGGCGGCGTCGGTGAAGTCGCACGTCGGACCCGACGCCACGTCTTCGATCGGCCCCCGCACGTCCCGAGCCAGGATCGTCATCTGGCCCGCCGCCGCCGCCGCCGCGAGCGCGAGCCGGCCGCCCTTCACTTGCGACAGGCGCCGGCGGATTGCGTTCATGCGATCGATCGGCGCGCCGCAGCCGACCAACGCCCGATAGAAGGCGCGCCAATCCGCGACGCCGACGGCTTCTGCAAGCGGCAGTTCGAGCATCGCCGAACCACCGCCCGAGACCAGGAACACGACGTGGTCGGTGGGGGTGACGGCGCGACAGAGTTCGAGGGCTCGTTGTGCGGCGCGGAAACTGCCGGCTGTCGGCAACGGATGGCCGCCCGGAATCACCTCGAGCGGCGGCAGCGGGGCGTCGTCGGGCTCGGGCGGCACCAGCAGGCCGCGCACGGTTTGCGGCGGCAGCACGGCCAGCAACGACGTCGCCATCGGTCGCGCCGCCTTGCCGAAGGCGATCACCAGCACGCCGCCCCCGCGCGCGGCGGCATTGCGGGCCTTGGCGGCGCAGCGAGGCGTCCACTCGCGCAACCGTCTGTCCAGCGCTTGCACCGTCGCTGCGAAGTGTGCGCGCAGGCGGTCCTTCACCCGAGCACCTGTGGGTTCACCGGGTGCTTGGGCCTCCCGCCCGTCAGCACGGCGACGCAGTCGTTCGCGGCGAGCGCGCACATCAGGCTGCGCACGCTGGTGACAGCGCTGCCGACGTGCGGCAGCAGCACGACGTTCGGCAGCGCGAGCAGCCCCGGGTGCACCTTCGGCTCGTGCTCGAACACGTCGAGCCCGGCCCCGGCGATCAGGTTCTCCTCGAGCGCCGCGACCAGCGCCGCTTCGTCGACGACCGGCCCGCGCGCGGTGTTGATCAGGAATGCGCTGCGCTTCATCGCGCACAACTGCTCGACGCCGATCAGGCCGCGCGTCTCGGCGTTCAGCGGCACGTGCAGCGACACGAAGTCGCTCTCGCGCAGCAGGGTGTCGAGCGGCACGTGGATCGCGCCGAGTTCGTGTTGGAGGTTCGGCGGGAGGGCCGTCCGGCTCGCGTAGAGCACGCGCATGCCGAAGCCGACGGCGCGGCGCGCCACGGCCTGACCGATGCGACCGCAACCGACGAGGCCGAGCGTTCGGCCGTGCACGTCGGCGCCGCACAGCAGGTCGACGTCCCAGCGCCGCCACTCGCCACCGCGCAGGAACTTCTCGGCCTGCGGCAGCTTCCGCGCGGTCGCCAGCAGCAGCGCCCAGGTCAGGTCCGCGGTCGCCTCGGTCAGCACGCCCGGGGTGTTGGTGACGACGATGCCGCGCGCGGTCGCGGTCGCGACGTCGATGTTGTCGTATCCGACCGCGATCTGGCTGATGCAACGCAGCGTGGGGGCGGCGGCGATCACGTTGCTGGTCAGCGGATCGGTGAGCTGGCAGACGACGCCCTGCGCGTGCTGCAGGCGGCGCAGCAGTGACGCCTCGTCCGGCACGTCGTAGCTGTCCTGGTAGTCGACGATGCAGTGCTCCTGCAGGATCGCGACCGCCGCCGGGTAGACGTGGCGGGTGACGAGCACGCGCGGCTTCATGCGCTCACGCTAGCGCACCGCGCCGGTGCCGCACACGTCGGCACGCGAGCGCGGCGATGCCGGGACGGGCGGCCGCGCGGCAGCGACGCCACGAACGTTCCGAGAATCTCGGATTCCACGCCACCGCGGGCGCGTTTCGTGCACATGGCACTTTCGAGGCATGGAGATCATCCGTTCGCACGACGCGCTGTTCCGGTTCGTCTTCGGCGATGTGGAGACGATGGGAAGCCTGCTGCGAGCCGAGCTACCCGCGGCGGTGGTGGCGGCGATCGACTGGTCGTCGCTCCGGCGGTGCGACGGGTCGTTCGTCGACGCCGAACTGCGCGAACGACAGGCCGACCTCCTGTTCTCGGCGGCGCCGCGGGGTTCGGGGTCGGCCGAGGCGGGCGCCCTGCTCTACGTGCTCTGCGAGCACAAGTCGTTCGACGATCGCCTGTTGCCCCTCCAGGTTGCCCGGTACGTGATGCGGGTGCTCGACGATTTCGTGGCGGCGAACCCGCGCGCGTCGCGATTGCCGGCGGTGCTCCCGTTCGTGGTCTACCACGGCGAGCAGCCGTGGCGGCCCGTGCGGCACCTCGAGCGTCTGGTCGCATGGGAACCGTGGCCGCCGGTGGTTCGCCGCTTCTTGCGCCGACGCCAGATGCGCATGCCGTTCCATGCCTTGGATCTCTCGACGACATCGGTGGAGGCGATCGCAGCGATGCAGCTCGTGCCGGCGGCAGAACTCACGTTGCGCTTCCTCCGGTTCCTGCGCCGCAGCATGCCGGCCGAGGCTCTCACGGACCTCCTGCAGTGGCAGGACCTGTTCGCCCGGTTGTCCCACCATCCGCGCGGCAGCGACGTCCTGGTGGCGCTATTCTCGTGGTTCCTCGCGGGGTCGCCCGCCAACCACGAAGTCCTGCGCACGGTCATGGCCAACATCCCGAAGGAGAACGAAGCGATGCGGACGAACCTCGACCTGTTGCTGGACCTCGGTGCCAAGCGTGGGATGCAGAAGGGCATGCAGAAGGGCATGGAGAAGGGCATGCAGGAAGGCGTGCAGCAGGGGCTGCTCGTCGGGCAGCGCCGATTGCTCGGCCGGCAGTTGCGCGCGCGCTTCGGGGACCTGCCGCTGGCCGTCGACGAACGCGTTGCGCGAGCGACCGTCGAGCAGCTGGAGAACTGGGCGGAGCGCGTGCTGACGGCCCGCACTCTCGACGAGGTGTTCGCCGCGGACGCGCCGTGACGGTCGCTCGCGCCGGATTCGTCGCGGGTTGCATCACGATGGCAGCGTCGGGGGCCCTGCGTGGCCAGGGCGTCGCCGACCTCGGGCCGCTGCTGGCGCCACTCGTCGCCGAGCACCGCGTCCCGGCGCTTGGCGCCGCCGTGCTGGTCGACGGCAAGCTGGCGGCGCTCGGCGCCAGCGGCGTGCGTCGCGCAGGGCACGAGAACCCGGTGACGACCGACGACCTCTGGCATCTCGGCTCGTGCACGAAGGCGATGACCGCGACGCTGCTCGCGACGTTCGTCGATCAGGATGCCCTGGCGTGGAACGCGACCGTTGCCGCAACGCTGCCCGACCTCGCCGAGGCGATGCACGCCGACAGCAAGGTGATCACGGTGAGGCAACTGCTCGCGCATCGCGCCGGCCTGCCCGGCGGGCCGCCCGCGGACCTGTGGGCGCGGCTGTGGACGTGGACCGAACCGCTGCCGGCGGCGCGCACCGAGACCGCGCGCACGATGCTCGGTGTCCCTCCGGAGAAGGCGCCCGGTTCGCGCTACCTCTACAGCAACGCCGGCTACATTGTCGCCGGCGCGATCGCCGAACGACTCGGCAAGGCGTCGTTTGAGGACCTGTTGCGCGAGCGTGTGTGGCGACGGCTCGGCATCACCTCGGGGGGCTTTGGCGCGCCGGGGGAAAAGGACGCGACGACGCAACCTTGGGGGCACACGGCCGGCAAGGACGGCCCGGTCTCGCACTTCCACGACAATCCGCCGGCGCACGGTCCGGCCGGGACCGTGCACATGACGCTGCGCGACTGGGCGAAGTACGCCGCCATGCATCTCGGCGAGCCGGCGGCCGACGGCAAGCCGCTACTCGCCGCTGCCACGCTGCGCGCGCTGCACACCCCGGCAGCCCGCGAGGACTACGCGTTCGGCTGGAGGGTGACGTCGCGGCCGTGGGCGAGCGGGCCGATCCTGACCCACTCCGGCAGCAACACGATGTGGTACTGCGTCGCCTGGCTCGCGCCCGAGGCGAAGTTCGCCGTGCTGGTGACCTGCAACCACGGTGATGGCAGCGCGGCCTGCGACGCGGTGGCAGCGGCCTGCGTGCAGCGCTTCCGCCCGGCGAAGTGACCCCGCGGTGGACGCGCGGCAGCGGCCGCGCGAAGCTGCGGCGATGCCGTTCTCGCACCAGCCGATCTTCGAACTCGGCGACGACAGCACGCCGTACCGCCTGCTGACGCGCGACCATGTGGCGACGGTCGCGGCCGGTGGCCGCACGTTCCTGCGGGTGCAGCCCGAGGCGCTGAAGCTGCTCACCTTCGCGGCGATCCGCGACATCAGCCACCTCTTCCGACCGGGCCACCTCGCGCAACTGCGCGCGATCCTGCAGGACCCCGAGGCTTCGGCGAACGACCGCTTCGTCGCGCTGCAACTGCTGAAGAACGCGAACGTCTCGGCGGGCATGGTGCTGCCGAGCTGCCAGGACACCGGCACCGCGATCGTGATCGGGCACAAGGGGCAGGAGGTCTGGACCGAAGGCGACGACGAGGCCGCGATCAGCGAGGGCGTCTGGCGCACGTTCACCGAGACGAACCTGCGCTACTCGCAGCTCGCCGCGCTGTCGATGTACGAAGAGAAGAACACGGGCGACAACCTGCCGGCGCAGATCGAGATCTACGCCGACGCCGGCGACGAGTACCACTTGCTGTTCCTGACCAAGGGCGGCGGCTCGGCGAACAAGACGTTCCTGTTCCAGGAGACGAAGGCGCTGCTCAATCCGAAGTCGCTGCTGGCCTGGATCGACAAGGAGAGCCGCAAGCTCGGCACGGCCGCGTGCCCGCCGTACCACCTGGCGATCGTGATCGGCGGCATGTCGGCCGAGTTCACGTTGAAGACGGTGAAGCTCGCGAGCGCGCGCGCGCTCGACGGCCTGCCGACCACGGGCAATGCGCGCGGTCGTGCGTTCCGCGACCTCGAGCTCGAGCAGCAGGTGCTCGACATCACCCGGAAGAACGGCATCGGCGCGCAGTTCGGCGGCAAGTACTTCTGCCACGACGTGCGGGTGATCCGGCTGCCGCGCCACGGCGCTTCGTGCCCGGTCGGCATCGGTGTGTCGTGCAGCGCCGACCGCCAGGCGCTCGGCAAGATCACCAAGGACGGGGTGTTCCTCGAGCAACTCGAGACCAACCCGGCGCGTTTCCTGCCCGACGTCGACGAGTCGACGTTCGGCGGCGACGTCGTGCGCATCGACCTGAACCGACCGATGGCCGAGATCCGCAGCACGCTCGGCAAGTACCCGATCCGCACGCGCTTCTCGCTCTCGGGACCGATGGTCGTCGCGCGCGACCTCGCGCACGCGCGCATGAAGGAACGCCTCGATCGCGGCGAGGGCCTGCCGCAGTACATGAAGGATCGCGTCGTCTACTACGCGGGCCCGGCGAAGACACCGAAGGGCATGGCGTCGGGCTCGTTCGGGCCGACGACCGCGGGCCGCATGGATGCCTACGTCGATGCGTTCCAGGCCGCGGGCGGCTCGTTCGTGATGCTGGCGAAGGGCAACCGCAGCCGCGCGGTCACCGATGCGTGCAAGAAGCACTCGGGTTTCTACCTGGGTTCGATCGGCGGTCCGGCGGCGATCCTCGCGCAGGACTCGATCACCAAGGTGTCGGTGCTCGACTACCAGGACCTAGGCATGGAGTCGGTCTGGCAGATCGAGGTGAAGGACTTCCCGGCGTTCCTGGTCGTCGACGACAAGGGCAACGACTTCTTCGCGTGAGCCGAACGGCGATCCGGCGCCGCCGGCAGGCCTCGAAGACGAACGCTAGACTCCGCGGCCGCGCATGGACCCCGCTCCCCGATCCGACGATGCCCCGAGCTGGGCCGACCTGCTGCGCACCAACTGGCAGCAGCGCAGCGCCTCGCACCTGCGCGACTTCTACGTCGCCTCGCACCCTGGCTGGAACCGCCGCGACGCCTGGCGACACCAGGCCGACGTCGACGTCCGGACGTTGTTCCACGAGATCGATCCGACCGTGGCGCGTTGCTGGCAGGTTCTCGAGATCGGCTGTGGCGTCGGCCGGCTCGTCGAACCGCTGCTCGATCGCGTCGCGGGCTACACCGGCATCGACGTCGCAAGCGGCATGGTGGACGAAGCGCGAGCGCGCTGCCGCACGCCCGATCGGGCCAGGTTCTTCGTCGGTGACGGCCTCGGCGTGCCGGTTGCTGCGCGCGACCGCGCCTACGATCTGGCGCTGGCGCACGCGGTGTTCATCCACTGCCCGCGCGTCGTGATCGAAGCCAACCTCGTGTCGGCCTGGTCGTGCCTGCGGATCGGCGGCCAACTGCGCTTCCAGGTGCTCGCCGATCCGAACGACCCCGAAGGTGCGCCTCCGGAGGCGGTCGAGGAGGTGGCGGCGACCATCGCTGCCACCGAGGAGGTCGTTCGCGACGAACCGGTCCACGACGAGATGAAGCACCTCTACTACATGGGCGATCGGTTCGGGTTCGCCGAGCTGCGGTCGTTGATGGCCCGGATCCTCGGCGAGGACGTGCGCATCTTCCGGCCGACGACGTACCACATGTACGTGCTGGCAACGAAGCGGGCGTAGGCACGCGCACCGACGACGCGCGGAGGGCGCCAGGGCACGCCGGGACGATCTCCCTCGCCGGCAGGAGAAGGCCCGAGAACGGGCGGCAGGATGCCGGGTAGCGTGCCGTCCCAGCCGGCATGAAGTCCAACGCGCTCGTCCTTGTCGCCGCCGCGATGTTCGGCACCTTGCTCGGCGGGACCGTGGTCGGGTGGTGGGCAGGTGGCTCGCCGGCTGCCGGCCCCGAGCCGAGAGCGATGCCGGCGCCCGCGACTCCCGCACCCGCCGCGTCGGCGTTAGCCCCCGCGCCGACCGGCAGTGAGCGTGCCGGTGATGGGCGCCGTGCCGAGGCGCCGCCTGCGGCGGTGACGGCGCCCGACGAACGCGCGGACGGCACGCGGATTCCGCCGGCGCTGCTCGACTGGGCTCGCACGGAAGTGGAGCGCGGCTGGCGGGAACTGCGGCCGGATGCGCCGCCGCTCGATGTCGTCGATGCCGCGTTGCGCGCCTACCGGCATCAGGTCGAAACACTCGCGCTGGCTCTGGGTCGCCAGGCCGCGGCGGCTCAGAACGAACTGGACCAGAAGGCGGCGTTGTTCGACGGCAGCGACGGCGTAGCGCTGCTGGCTGCGCTGCGCGGCGACGAGCCCGAGGTGAAGGAGTTCGTCGGTTCGGACCGCTTCGCTGGCTTGTTCCGACCGCGGGGTGCGGGCAGCACGGTGGACGGCACGCGGCTCGAACGCGACGCCAAGGTCGCCGACGGCGCCGTGGTCGCTTTCCCGGCCGGTGTCTTCGCTGTGCACGATTTCGCGCGGGGCAACGATCCGTACCCCGCCGACTTGACGGTGCGTGGCGTTGGCATGGACGCGACGTTGCTGGTGCTCGACGCGCAGCGGGCCAGATCGCCGATGCAGCGCTTCGTGATCGAGGACTGCACGGTCTACGTCGACAACGCGATCACCGATGTGCGTTCGCATCCGGCGATCCTCTCCCTGCGGCGCGTGCGGGTGGTCGGCTTCGATTGTGGTGCCGGCGGCAGTTGTGCGTTCTACCTGTCGAAGGGAGTCGCTTTGTCGGCGATCGACTGCCGGTTCGAAGGGGGCTACGGCCGAGCACCGCAGAGCTACGCGAACCTGGCGAGCGTGAACGGCGCGTGCCTCGTGCGCTTCGAACGTTGCCTGTTCGACACGATGAGCCTCAACCGTGTCGACGGCTCCGGGGCGTTGTTCAGCGACTGCACGATGCGCGACCTGCTCGACGAGCCACGGGGCGGCCCGATCTTCCGCAACTGCAGCATCACGGTCCTTGCGGAGGCGAAGCGATGGGACGGCGACCATCGCCGGCGCGACCTGAACGCGTTGTTCCCGCAGTGGCGGGAGCGCCTGCAGGGCCGCTGATTCAGCGCCGCAGCGCGGCGAGCCGTTCGCGCAGACGCGCCAACGTCGGCTCGTGGTAGTCCTTCTTCGCTTCGCGCTCGGCGAGGAATGCCTCGGCGGGGCCGTCTGCGCCAAAGCACAGCAGCCCGAACGCAGCGCCCACGCGCACGTCCATCGTCTCGGCGGGATCGGCGAGCCGCTGGCGCAGCGGTTCGCGGCTGGTCTCGTCGCGCAGCATGCCGAGTGCTTGCGCCGCCGCGGCGCGCAGTTCGATGTCGACGTTCGTCAGCAACGGCCGCAGCGAGGGCAACGCCGAAGCCGCGCCGATCTCGCCGAGCGTGCGCACGGCGTACGAGCCGGTCAGCGGGTCGCCGAGCAGAGGCATCACGGCGGCGGCGGATTCGGCGGCGGCGGTGCCGAGGTCGGCGAGCACCTGCAGCGCCATGGTGCGCAGGTACGGCTCGCTGGCCGCGAGCGTCCGGGTCAGCAGCGGCACGGCGAGCTTGCCGGCGCGCGTCAGCACGAAGCGCGCGTCGTCGACCGGCCGCAGCAACGTGCTCTCGGTGGTGACGACCTGGGTCGCGAGGCGGGCGAGCAGAGCGGCTTCCGGTGGTGGCGCGCAGGCGAACGCCGATGTTCCGCCGGCGCGCCAGTTCGCGTGCTGCGCCCGCAGCGCCGCCCGCACCTGATCCCACGTCGGCTGGTCCGGCAAGGCGACGCCGCGCGCCCGCAGCGCCTCGATCGCCGAAGCACCCGCGGCTTCGGCCGTCGCGGCGGAGGCGATCGCGGCGTCGAGCCAGGACAGACCGGTGTCGTTGCCGAGCCGGCACAACGCGTCGGCGACCCACACCACGGTCTCGGCGTCGAGTTCGTACTTCAGGCGCAGCAGCAGCGGCAGCTGCAGCACCGTCTGCCCCGATTGGCCGCACAACCAGGCGGCGCGCCGGCGCACTTCGACGCGTTCGTGCGGCAGCGCTGGCTCGAGCACCCACCACGCGTCGGTGTGTTCGCGCAGCGCGCGCTCGGCGCGGGCGGCGGTCCGCGTGTCGGCTTCCACGAGTTGCAGAGCCAGGTCGCCGAGGTCGCGCAGTTCCCGCTGCACGGCAGGCGCGGGCGGCTGCAGGGTCGCTGCCAACGCCTTGAGTTCGGCGAGCATCGAGCGCAGCGGCGGGACCGGCATCACGGGTGCCTGTGGCGAACCCTGCGGGTCGCCGCCGCAGCTGGCGGCGAGCAGGGCGGCGACGGCGAACGTCAGGCGAGGCGCGCTCATTGCCACTCCAGTCGCCGTTCGGCGAGCAGCGTGCTGCGCTTGTCCTCGTCACCGACGAACGGCGTCAGCCGGTACCAGAGCCGCGCCTCGACGGCGGTCGCATCGGCGGGGATCGCGACGCGCACCTGCTTCTTGGCGCCCGCGGGCAGCTGCGTGTTCTCCGCGGACACGTTGCCCGGGTTGATCGGCTCGGCCTCGTCGCGGTACGGCTGGCGGAAGCGCCACGCGCGCTGCCACGGTCCAGGCCCGGCGGCGGTGATCGCGCGCCAGACCATGTCGACTGCGCGGTGCCGTTCCTCGGTCGGGAAGTTGTGGCCGGCGCCGGTGTTGTGCAGGGCCAGCACGAGCTCGTCGCCGTCGCGCGTCGCGGTGAACTCGGCCGCCTTCTGCAGAGTGGCCAGGTCGTGCGCGCCGTGGAAGACGTGGCCGCGGCCCGGTCGTTTGCTGCCGTCCTTGCGCACGCGCTCGACCGCCGGCATGTGGCACGAGGAACAGTCGATGCCCTGCTGTGCCCAGTGGCTCGCGCGCCACTGGTCGGTGGTCGCATGCTGGTTGTGGCACGACGCGCAGGCGTCGACGGCGAGGAACTCGGCGCTGCGCTGCGGCTTGCAGGGCACCTCGGGACGATCGTTGCGGCCGAGGATGCCGCCATCCGGCGCGAGGTGGCAGGTGATGCAGCTCACGCCTTCGTCGAAGTGCGTGCGTCGCGGCAGTGTGCGCTTGCCGAAGCCGGTGACTGCGAGCGGCCGCGGCAGGTGGCAGTCCATGCACTCCTCCTTGCGGAAGTCGTCGCTGAGCTCGCGCACTTCGGGGTTGGTGAACGCGATCTGGTGGTGGCTGCCGTACCACTCGTCGTAGACGTCCTGGTGGCAGTCGCGGCACTGCGCCGACGATTCCCAACGCACCGCTCCCGCGTTGCCGTGCGATGGTCGCTTGCCGCCGGCCGACAGGAACGCGATCGCGCCGCCGAAGGTGCCGAGCACGACCGTGACGATGGTGATGCGCGTGCGCAGGTTCATCGGCTCGCCTCCTCGCGGCGCTGCCAGGGCAAGAGGCGTGGCGTCCCGCCCAGCGCCAGCGTGGTCGTGCTGCCGACGGCCAGCGGTCGCGTCGCCGTCGCGACGACGAGTTGCTCGCCGCAGGCGACGCGCACATGGAAGCGGTCGTGGTGCGGCGTGCTCGACAGCACGCGGCCACGCGGCCCGGCGGCGTGGTCGTCGGCGCGAGCCTCACCCGGCAGCACGACGAGGCGCAGGTCGCCGGCGGTGCCAGCGGGCCGCGGGAAACTGCCGAACGGCGTCGTCACGTTCGCGCCGGCATCGGCGGCCGGCAGGCACGCCGCGCCGAGCAGGAACGCCGCCGTGAAGGCGGTCGCGGGACGTTGCAGCAGATCGACTGCGCTGCCCTGTTCGACGATGCGGCCGTCGTGCAGCACGACGAGGTCGGAAGCCAACGCGAGCGCTTCGTCGCGGTCGTGGGTGACGAGGATCGTCGTCAGGTTGCGTTCGTCGGCGAGCCCGCGCAGCAGCAGCACGAGCGCGTCGCGCTGGTGCACGTCGACCGAGCGCAGCGGTTCGTCGAGCAGCAGCACCGATGGGGCCGGGGCGATCGCGCGCAGCAGGCCAAGGCGCTGCGCTTCGCCGCCGGACAAAGTCGCCGGCCGCTTGTCGGCGCAGTGGCCGAGGCCGCCGCGTTCGAGTAGCGCGCGCGCGCCCGCCGCGGTGAGCCCCGGGGCGGCGAACACGAGGTGCTGCACGGCCGTCATGTGCGACCACAGAGCACCGTCCTGGAACACGAGGCCGAGGCCGCGGCGGTCCGGCGGCGCGTTCGTTCTGGCATCGGCGACGACGACGTCGTCGATCCGGATCGTTCCCGCGTCGGCGCGTTCGAGGCCGGCGAGGCAGCGCAGCAGCGTCGTCTTGCCGGAGCCGGACGGCCCGACGATCGCGAGCCGACCACGGGCGGGCACCGTGAACGACAGCGGGCCGAGCGCGAAGCCCGGGCGCTGCAGCCGAAGGTCGGTGACGGTGACGGTCTTGCTCATCGGGAGACGCTCACGACAGGGACGACAGCCTACGCCCGGCGAGTAGCGCGGGCACCAGGGGCACCAGCACGGCGATCGCCAGCAGCAGCAGCGCGATCACGCCGCTCCAGTCCTCGTGCTGGAAGTGCACGGCGTTGGCGAGGCGGCGCACGGCCGTCGCGTTCGCGGCCGGCAGCACGACGGCGAGGTCGAGTTCGCGCAGCGCCATCACGAACGCGAGCACCCAGGCGCTGCACGCCGCGGGCAGCAGCGGCACGACGTGCAGCCGCAGCGCGCGCACGAACGGCGGCCGTGGCACGAAACGGCCCGCTTCCTCGGCAGCGAGCGGCAGCCGTCGCACTTGCGAAGCGAGCGTCAGCGCGGCGAACGGCAGGAACCGCACCGCGTAGGCGCAGCCGGCGAACGCCCACGACTGGTCGAAACGGTCGTCGACGGCGCGCAGCACCGGACCGTCGTGGAACCAACGCAGCAGCGCGATGCCGAGCAGGATCGACGGCACCGCGAGCGGCAGCGCGGCGAGCAGGTCGAGGGCTGGCCAGCGGCGTGCCGATTGGCGGGCGAGCGGCACGGCGAGCAGCACGACCACCAGAGCGACGGCGAGCGCCAGCCACAACGAGTGCAGCAGGTCGGGCAGCCCCTGGTCGACGGCCTTGGCGAAGCTCTCGCGCGCGTAGTCGAGCCCCATCGGCTCGAGGCGCTGCGCCGAGCCGAGCACCCAGCGGCCGAGCACGATCAGGGGCACCACCACGCCAGCACCGAGATAGACCGCAGGCAGCAGCAGCGCTGGCCAGCGCCAACCGCCGAGCGGGCGAAGGGGCAGCGGGCGTACGACGCCACGATCGGGCGCCTGTGCGCGCAGCCGCAGCGCAGCCCAGGCCAGGCACAGCAGTGCGGCGATGAACGGCAGGGCGGCGACGATCGGGCTCTGCAGTTCTTCGAACGTGGTGCCGACCGATCGCCGCGTCCAGCGCGCGAAGACGCCCTCGGCGTAGGTGTGCCAGGTCTTGCCCTTCACGGTCAGGAACTCGGGCACGCCGTGGTCGGCGACGGTGAACACGAACGCGAGCAGGCTGCCGGCCAGCAGTTCGGGGGCGATCGAACGCAGCAGCCACCGTTCGGCGCGCGCGCGCCCGCGCAGCACCAGCGCTGCCTCGTAGGCGCGGCCGTCGACGGCGCGCAGGCCACGTGCGGCGAGCACCGCGACGAACGGTGCATGCGCGACGCCGAGCAGGATCGCGCATGGCCAGAAGCCCGCGACCGGGAACAGGTCGGCGAAGCCCATCGCGACGAAGATCGGCGGCAGGACGAGCGGGGCGATGCCGAGCGGCCCCAGCCACGTGGCACCCGGGAGATCGCGCCGAACGCACAGCCAGGCGTGGCCGCCGCCGAGCAGCAGCGAGAGGAAGGTCGCGGCACCGCCGAGCAGCAGCGAGTCGCGCACCTGCGCGAGCACGGCGCCGTCGTCCGCCAGCGCTGCCCACGCGCGCAGCGTGAACCCGTCTGGTCCGGCGAGCGTCTGCGCGGCGAGCAGGACCAGCGGTCCGAGCACGAACACCGCGAGGAAGCCGAGCGCCAGCCACAGCGGCGCGCGGGTGAGCGCGCCGGCGATGGCTCGCGTCGTGTTCACTGCGCCCAGCGCTGGTTGAAGTCGCGGTCGCAGCGCAGCAGGTCGGCGCCGACCTGGTTGACGTCCCACGCCATCATCCGGAAGGCGCCGAGTCCCTTCACGGCGGGGTCCGCCGGGCTCGGGATGCCCTTGCGCAACGGGATCTGGGCGCTCTCGGCGGCCGCCAGCAACGCCTCGGTCTCGCGCCGCAGGATCGCGTCGATCAGCTTCTTGGCGCCCTCCTGGTCCGGCCCGCCGGCGACGAGGCCGACGGCGTTCGGGATCAGCATCGTGCCGATGCCGCCGTCGTGCTGGTCGGGGAACACGCACGCGACCGGGTGGCCCTTCGCCTTCGCGACGTGGTAGTCGTCGGTGTCGGTGAACGCCCACGGCAGCTGCCCGTCGCGCACCGCGCGCATCGTGGCGCCGTTGCTGGTCAGGAACTGCACGTCGTTGGCGAACAGCGCGTCGACGAAGCCCTGGAACTCCTTCTCGCCGAGCACGCCGCGCAGCGCCGCGAAGTGCGTCAGCGTCGTGCCGCGCAGCGGTCGCGCCACGGCGCACTTGCCGCGCCACTTCGGATCGACGAGGTCGCGGTAGCTGCTTGGCCACGTCGCCGGATCGGGCAGCAGTTCGGTGTTGACGATCAGCACGCGGGCGCGCGCCGCGAACCCGGTCCAGCGATGCTCGGCATCCTTCCACTCCGGCGGAATGTCTGCGGCGCTCGGCGACTGGTAGGGCGCGAGCAACCCCATCTGCGCGAGCTTCGCGACCTGCGCGCTCTCGTTGCACCAGAACACCGACGCCCGCGGGTTGCCGCGTTCCTCGACCAGCGCGTTGACGAGGCCGACGGTCTTGTTGGCCTCGGTGTCGTGGCGTTGCGTCAGGTCGAGTTGCAGTTCCTTGGCGAAGCCGTCGAGCAACGGCCGGCTGAACTGCTCGTCGAGGGCGACGTAGACCGTGGGGCCGGTGGGTGCGCCGCCGCACGCGGCGAGCAGCAACGAGAGGACGACGGGCAGGGCGTGGCGCATGGGCGTCGGCGGTCGTGGTCGGAAGCTAGGGGCCGGTCACCGGTCGCGGTAGACGACGTGGCACTCCTTGCAGCCCTTGGTGATCGTCGTGAGCTGCTTCTCGGCAGCCGCGGCGTCGTTGGCGCGCACGGCAGCATCGAGCGCCCGGCTGGCGTCGATCGACTTCTGCAGCTTCTGCTGGTAGTCGTCGGCCAGCGCCTTGCTCTCGGCGTCCTCGCGCAGATTGGCGAACAGGCTCGCGAGGCGCGCGGTCTCCTTCGCCGGCACCAGGTCCGGGTGATCGCCCGGCGGCTTCCAGCCAGCCTGGTGCGCCTGCTTGACGAGGTCGATCACCTGATCGATCTCTGCCATCGTGCCGACCATGCCGGAGACCTTCGCCACGCTCGGGAAGACGGCGGGGTCGACCCGCAACTCGGACCTGTTGGCCGGCTTCGCCTCGGCGACCGCCTGCCACAGTCCGGTGTAGTCCTTGGCCAGGCCCGACACCGCCATGCGTTCGTTCGCCTGGTCGGGAGTCAGCGTGCCGCACAGGACGAGAGCGGTGCCGAGCGCGGCCGAACTGCGGTGCTTGCCGTGGTGGCAGTGCACGTAGACCGGGCCGTCGCAGCTGGTGAGGGCTTGGGCGAGTTCGCGCTGCCGCGCGCGGGTGACGGTGTCGTAGCTGATGGGCAGGTGCACGTAGCGCATGCCTAGCTTCTCGGCGAGCGCGACGTCGGGTGCGGCGCCGTCGACGCTGACCACCGTCTTGATGCCCATGGCCGCGAGCGTGCGCAGGCCTTCGGCGCCTTCCGGCTGGCCGCCGCCGACCACGTTGGGCGCGTAGGTGACCACGTTGTGCAGGCCGGGCAGGTGCTCGGCCTTCGTCGCGCCCGGCACCGGCATCGCCGCACCGTAGCTGTGCTCGCCCGGGCCCGACTGGCACCCGGTCGCCACGGCAAGGGCGAGGGCGGCGACGAGGGGGAGGCGGAGCGTGGACCTGCTGGTCATGGCCCTCCCTAGGCAACGGCCGTGCCGTCATCCACGCGAGGGGCGCAGTTCCTTGCCCTCGAGTCCCAGCTCCCGCAGCCGGCGATGCAGGTGACCGCGGGAAATGCCCGACTGCTGGGCCGCGGCGGTGACGTTCCCGCGGCAGCGCTGCAGCAGGTTGGCGAAGTAGATGCGGTCGAAGCGAACCCGGGCCTCGTCGTAACGGTCGTCCCCGGGCGTGGCTGGCGGCGTGGCTTCGACCTGGTTCCCCCGCACTTCCGCCGGCAGGTCGGCGACGCCGATGGCGCCGCGGGGTCCGGCGAACACCACCATGCGCTCGACCAGGTTCTCGAGCTCGCGCACGTTCCCGGGCCAGTCGTAGGCGGTCATCGCGGCCATGGCGTCGGGGGTGAGCGTGTGCGTCGCGAGGCCGCCCTTCCCCAGCCGCTGCAGGGTCGTGGCGACCAGGGCCGGGATGTCTTCGCGGCGTTCGCGCAGCGGCGGCAGGCGCAGGGAAACGACGTCGAGGCGCCACAGCAACTCGGGCCGGAACATGCCGTTTCCGGCGAGGGCATGCAGGTCGCGGTTGGTCGCGGCGACGATGCGCACATCGACGCGCACCGGGGCGGTCGCGCCGAGCGGCAGGAACTCGCGATCGGTCAGGAACCGCTCGATCTTGGCCTGCGCCGGCAGGCTCATGTCGGCGATCTCGTCGAGGAACAACGTGCCCCCGGCGGCGCGCTGCAGCAGGCCGGCCTTGCCGCTGCGCGCGCCGGTGAACGCGCCGGCCTCGTGGCCGAACAGTTCGCTCTCGACCAGGGTGTCCGGCACGGCCGCGCAGTTGATCGCCACGAACGGCTGTGCCGCCCGCGGCGACCGCAGGTGCAGAGCCTTCGCCACGAGGCCCTTGCCCGTGCCCGATTCGCCGAGCAGCAGCACCGAGGCATCGCTGGCGCCGAGCAGGTCGACCTGCCGGCGTACTTCGGCCATCGCCGGGCTGTGGGTGACGAGGCCGACGCCGCCGTCGGCGGCTGCCGTCAGGGTGCGCAACTGAAGGTTCTCGCGGGTGGCCTTGCGCAACCGCAGGGCGCGTTCGATCCGCAGCTGCAACTCGTCGATCCGGAAGGGTTTGGTGATGAAGTCGGCGGCGCCGAGGTGCATCGCCTCGACGGCGGTGTCGACGGTGCCGTGCGCGGTCATCAGCAGAACCACCGCGTCGGGGTCGATCGAGCGGATGCGCCCGAGCACCTGGCTGCCGTCGGCGCCGGGCATCCGCAGGTCGAGGATCGCCAGCGCGAACCCGGCATGCCATTGCGCCATCGCGGCGTTGCCGTCGGGAACGGCGACGACGTCGTAGCCGAGGCGCTGCAGGCCTCGGCCCACGAAGTGGCGCATGCTCTCCTCGTCGTCGGCCAGAAGGATCGAAGGGCGTTCGGTCACGGGGCTGGGATCGCAAACGGCGTGTCGCGGCCGGGTAGCCGCCGGGGGTGGGTGGGTCGCTGGGAACTGTGCTACTTCTGCGACACGCCTGTTCCGCAAGCGTAACGGGCTCGGCGGGCCGACCAGGAGTGCCTGCCCGACTCAGGTTGGCCGGGACACGGGGTCGATGACGAAGCCGAATGCCGATCCGCCGAGGTTCCCGAGGGCGGCAACGAGGGGATGCATGAGTTCCCGGCCGCTGCGCATCCTCGTTGTCGACGAGGACCCGGAGACGCTCGCGACCTACCAACGGGTGTTGGCCACCCTCGGGGGCGACGCCGCTCCGCCCGAACTGATCCTGGTGCGGCAGGGGCAGCAGGCGATCGACGCGGTGGCGCGGTCCACGGCGAGCGGTGGCGTGGCGATGGCCTTCGTCGACCTGCACCTGACCTCGGCGATCGACGGTCTGGCGACGATCGAGCACCTGTGGACGCTCGACACCGATCTGCAGGTGGTGGTCGCGAGCGGTGCAGCCGATGCGCCGTGGGCCGACATCGCTCGGCGCTTCGGCTCGACGGACCGCCTGCTGTTCGTGAAGAAGCCGTTCGACCCGGTGGTCGTGCGCCAGCTCGCGATGGCGTTGTGTCGGAAGCGCGACCTGCTGCGCGCGGCGCGGCAGCGCGAACGCAAGCTCGAGCAGGGCGTCGCCGAGCGCACGCGGGATCTGGCGGCCGCATTGCGTCGCACGGAAGAGGCTGCGCAGTCGCGCATGCGCTTCCTCGCCAACATGAGCCACGAGATCCGCACGCCGCTGACGGCGATCCTCGGCTTCGCCGAGATGCTGCGCGATCCGGCCGCAGCCGACGAACACGACGCGCACACCGAGATCATCGACCGCAACTGCCGCCACCTGCTGCAGCTCGTCAACGACGTGCTCGATCTCTCGAAGCTCGAGGCCGGACAGTTGCTGTTCGAGTCGTCGTCGACCGATGTCGCCCGGCTGATCGCCGACGTGCTCGCGTCGCTGCGGCCGCTGGCGACGGCAAAGGGCCTGGCGCTCACGGGAGAACTCGTCGGTCCGTGCCCGCGAACGCTGCACACCGACGGCATGCGCTTGCGCCAGATCCTGTTCAACCTGGTGAGCAACGCGGTGAAGTTCACGTCGCACGGGGGGGTGCGGCTGCGCGTCGGAGTGGTGGATCGTGACGGCGACGCCAGGCAGCTCGCGATCGCCGTTGCGGACACCGGGATCGGCATCGAGGCGTCGCAGCTCGCGGCGCTGTTTCAGCCGTTCGTGCAGGCCGATGCTTCGACCTCGCGGCGTTTCGGCGGCACCGGCCTCGGCCTCTCGATCTCCAAGCACCTCGCGAACCGGCTCGGCGGCGATGTCGTCGCCACCAGCGATGTCGGCGTCGGCAGCGTGTTCACGTTGACGTTGCCGCTCGGCAAGGCGCTCGATGGCCCCTTGCTGACGACGCTCGACGACCTCGAACGCACGGCGTCGGTCCCGGCGGTCGCGCCATCGCGTCTCGCGGGGCGCATCCTGCTCGCCGACGACGGCCCCGACAATCGCCGCCTGCTCTCGCGCATCCTCGAGCGCGCCGGGGCCTCGGTCGTCGCCGTGGCCGACGGTGCCCAGGCGGTCGCGGCGGCCCAGGCCGCCGTGGCTGCGCAGCAGCCGTTCGACGTCGTGTTGATGGACGTGCAGATGCCCGTGATGGACGGCTACGCCGCGGTCCGGCGTCTGCGCGAACTCGGCATCCGCTGGCCGATCGTGGCGCTGACTGCCCACGCGATGGAGGGCGACCGCGACCGCTGCCTGGCCGAAGGCTGCGACGGCTACGAAACCAAGCCGGTGCGCGCGGATCGCCTGATCGCCACCTGCGCCCGGTTCGCCGACACGCTCACGGCGCCGCCGAGCGACGCACCGGCAACCGGACGGTGAAGCGCGCGCCCTGACCGGGGGCCGACGCGACGTCGATCGTGCCGCCGTGCGCGGCGACGATGCCCCACGACACCGACAGCCCGAGCCCCGTGCCGCCCGGCGCACCGTCGGGGCCGGGGCGCTTCGTGCTGAAGAACGGCTCGAACAGGTGCGGCTGGTCCGCTGCAGCGATGCCCTCGCCAGTGTCGGCCACGACGATCTGCACCTCGTTCTCCGTTCGCGCCGCCTCGACGCGCAGCGCGCCACCGCCGGGCATCGCCTGCAGCGCGTTGACCAGCAGGTTGACCAGCACCTGGTGCAGGCCGTCGGCGTCGCCGCGCAGGGTGAGGCCTGCTGCGACCCGCCGTTCGACCTGCACGTGCTGGCGCCGTGCCGCCGGCTCGCACAGGGCGAGCGCGTCCGCGATCAGGCGCGCGACGTCGACCTCGCTCTCCTGCGACAACGAACGCCGCGCGAAGCGGAGCAGTTGGTGCACGATCGCGCTGCCACGATCGGCCGCCCGCGTGATCACGGCGAGCGTCTCCCGGCGTTCGGGCGCGGCCTCGTCGGCGGCGAGTTCGGCAGCGCAGCCGCGGATGCCGCCGATCACGTTGTGGAACTCGTGTGCGACGCCGCCGGCGAGCGTGCCGAGCGACGCCAGCCGCTCGGCCTGGGCGAGCTGATGGTGCGAACTGCGCAGATCCGCGAGCGCCCGTTCGAGGTGCGCGGTCTTGTCGGCGACCTGCTCGGCGAGGCCCCGCGCGAAGCGCTGTTGCTCGGCGCGGGCCGCGCGCAGCTGCACGGTCATCGACCCGAAGTCGCGGGTGAGCTGGCCGATCTCGTCGCCGGCGGCCGGCGGCGGCTCGGCGTCGAGGTCGCCGGCGGCGACGCGAGCGGTGGCGGCGCGCAGCCGCCGGGTCGGCAGCACGACGAGGCGATGCAGGCCGAACCCGAGCAGCACCAGAAGCGTCGCCAGGGTCACGCCGACCAGGGTCAGGTGGGTGACGCGCAGGGCGGCGACGAACTCGTCGGTGCGCGCGGCCTGCGCTTGCGCCAGCGCCCGCAGCCGCGCGGCGACCGACGCGTCGACACGCTGCTGCAGCGCGCCGCTGCGCTCGAGGACCATCTGCCGTTCGTGGGCGCTGCGCCGCGCGTCGTCCTCGGCGATCGCGTGCCGGATCGCTGCCGCGTCGCCGCCGTGGTCGGCGAGCGGCAGGTCGCGCAGCGCACGTTCGCGGTTGTTGGTCGAGGCCCGCAGCAGGTCGGCCAGCAGGTCGGCGGCCTGCGACGACTGTTCGAACGACAGATCGTGCATCGCCCTCGACCCGTCCTGCAGGAGGTCGGCGCCGAGCGTCTGGAACGCCCGGGCCGTGCGTGGTTCGAGCCAGAGCAGCAGCACGGCGGCGAGGGCGGCGGCCGCGAGCGCCGTCGCGCCGAACAGGCGGACCGCCAGCGGCCACATCGGCCGCGCGCCCTTGGCACCGTCGGGGTCGGGCGATTCGGAGTGCATGCGCACTGCTTACCAGACGGGCCCCGGACAGCGGTCCTTGACGGTCGGATGCCGATAGTTACTTTGTAATGCAAAGCAAAGTAGCGAGGCGACCATGTTGATCCTGCGGGCAGACGAACTGGGCATGTGCTTCGGAGTGCGCGACGCGCTGGCGGCGCTCGCGGGGCTTCCGCACCCGGCCGACGTGACGATCCACGGCGAACTGGTGCACAACCCCGAGGTGCTGTCCTGGCTCGACCGCCGCGGCTTTCGCCGGTCGCCGGAGGCCCAGCGTGAGGTGCCGCCGACGCCGGCCGTGTTGGTGACGGCGCATGGCATCAGCGAGCGGGAACGGGCACGCCTGCTGGCGGCCGGCAAGCAGGTCATCGACACGACCTGCCCGTTGGTCGGCAAGGCGCACGCCGCGGCGGATCAGCTCGTCGCCGCCGGGCGCCGCCTGGTCGTGCTCGGCAAGGCCGACCACGTCGAGGTCCGCGGCATCGTCGAGGACCATCCGGGAGCGCTCGTCGTCGCCGGTCCCGACGATGTCGCCACGTGGCCCGAACGTTCGCTCGGCGTGGTTGCGCAGACCACGACCCAGGTCGAGGTCGCCGAGACACTGCTGGCGGCGATCCGCGCGCAGAACCCGCACGCCGACGTCGCCTGGATCGACACGATCTGCAGTCCGACCAAGGCGCGCATCGAGGCGCTCGAACGGCTGTTGCCGCGAGTGGACGCGCTGGTGGTGGTCGGTGGCCATGCGTCCAACAACACGCGTCAGCTCGTCGCGCGCGGTCGGCTGCGTGGCGTGCGCACCTGCCACGTCGAGAGCGCGCGCGAACTGCGCGCCGAGTGGTTCCGCGGCGTGCACGCGGTCGGCCTCACGGCGGGAACGTCGACGCTCGCGCGCACCGTCGACGAGGTGCACGGCTGGCTGACTCGCCACGCGGCATCGCGGGCTGACCGCTCGGCTTGACTGCCTGCACATCGCCCGTAGGCTCGCGGCCGCCGCGTTGCGCGCTCCGTTCGTGGCGACACTCGTCGTCCCCTCGCTCGTCGGGCCCTTCGCGAACCCGCCATGAAAGCGCCGGCCCGCCACCTGACCCGATGCATCGTCGCCGGCATCGTCGCGCTGCTGCCGATGGGGGGCGCGGTGTTCACGATCGTGTGGCTCGAAGGCACCATCGCCGCCGCGTGGCGCGACCAGCTCAGCTGGTACTTCCCCGGCCTCGGGCTGCTGCTCGCGCTGCTCGCGATCTACCTGGTCGGGTTCTTCGTCACCACGTTCGTCGGCCGTTGGCTCTGGCGAGCCGCCGATCGGCTGCTCGAGAGCCTGCCGCTGCTCGGCACGCTCTACCAGTCGCTCAAGGAAGTGCTCGGCTACGACAGCGGTCGCGAGCGCTTCTTCCAGGGCGTGGTCGCCGTGCCGGCGGACGAGGGGTTCGAGATCGGCTTCGTGACCGGCAGCGGGCCCGGGCCCGACGGCAGAGCCCACACACTCGTGTTCGTGCCGAGCTCGCCGAACCCCACGAACGGCAAGCTGCTGCTCGTCGATCCGGCGCGGCTGCAGAAACTCGACGTGCGCACGGCCGACGCGCTGCGCACGTTGGTGTCGCTCGGCAAGGCGCCGCTGCAACCGTGACCACGGCGTTGCCGATCGAGGTCGGCGGCCGGTGGTGCGGACCCTGGGCAGCGAACTTGCAATCGTGCGGGCTCGTCCCGATCCTTCGCCGCACTCATGTCCTGGCTGACTGCGTTCTGGCGATCGTCGATCGGCGGCAAGGTGACGATGGCGATCACCGGCCTGCTGTTGTTCGGGTTCGTCGTCGCCCACCTGCTCGGCAACCTGCTGCTGTTCGGCGGCCCTGACGCGATCAACGCCTACGCGAAGGGGCTGCACGATCTCGGTCCGATGCTGTGGGTGGCGCGGATCGGACTGCTGGCCGTGTTCGTGCTGCACGTGGCCACGGGGCTCCGCCTGGCGCGGCAGAACCGCGCCGCGCGGCCGGTCGCCTACGCGGTCGACGCGACGATGCAGGCGAGCTACGCGTCGCGCTCGATGGTGCTGAGCGGGGTGTCGCTGGCCGTCTTCCTCGTCTACCACCTGCTGCACTTCACGTTCGGCGTCACCAACGCCGACCACTTCGCCAAGAAGGCGGCCGGCGCCGACGGCTTCGATGTGCACACGATGGTGACCACGAGCTTCGCCAACCCGGCGATCGCCATCGCCTATGCCGGCTTCCAGCTGGTGCTGTTCCTGCACCTGAGCCACGGCATCCAGAGCCTTGCGCAGACGCTCGGTCTGCACCATGGCCGCTACACGCCGATGATCAAGACGTTGTCGTTCGTGCTCGCCGGCCTGATCGCCGGCGGCAACGTGCTGCTCGCGCTGTCCGTCCAGCTCGGCCTCGTCGGAGGTGCGGCATGAAGCTCGACGCGCGCATCCCGGACGGGCCGATCCACGAGAAGTGGACCAACCGCAAGTTCGAGCAGAAGCTCGTCAACCCCGCCAACAAGCGGAAGTACAAGGTGCTGGTGGTGGGCTCGGGGCTCGCGGGCGCCTCGGCCGCCGCGTCGCTGGCCGAACTCGGCTACCAGGTCGAGTGCTTCTGCTTCCAGGACAGCCCCCGCCGCGCCCACAGCATCGCCGCGCAGGGCGGCATCAACGCCGCCAAGAACTACCGCAACGACGGTGACTCGGTGCACCGCCTCTTCTACGACACGGTCAAGGGCGGCGACTTCCGCGCTCGCGAGGCGAACGTGCACCGGCTCGCCGAGCTGTCGGTGAACATCATCGACCAGGCCGTCGCGCAGGGCGTGCCGTTCGCGCGCGAGTACAGCGGCTTGCTCGACAACCGTTCGTTCGGCGGCGCGCAGGTGTCGCGCACGTTCTACGCACGCGGCCAGACCGGCCAGCAGTTGCTGCTCGGCGCCTACGCGGCGTTGTCGCGGCAGATCGGGCTGAAGACGGTGAAGATGTTCCCGCGCACCGAGATGCTCGACCTCGTGGTCGTCGACGGCCACGCCAAGGGCATCGTCGTGCGCGACCTCGAGAGCGGTGCGATCCGCACGCACGCCGGCGATGCGGTCGTGCTCGCGACCGGCGGCTACGGCCCGGTCTTCTACCTGAGCACCAACGCCAAGGGCTGCAACGTGACGGCGACCTGGCGCGCGCACAAGCGCGGGGCCGGTTTCGCCAACCCGTGCTACACGCAGATCCATCCGACCTGCATCCCGGTCAGCGGCGACCACCAGAGCAAGCTGACTCTGATGTCGGAGTCGCTGCGCAACGACGGGCGCGTGTGGGTGAGCAAGCAGAAGGGCGACCAGCGCGCGCCGTCGGCGATCCCCGAGACCGAGCGCGACTACTACCTCGAGCGCAAGTACCCGAGCTTCGGCAACCTCGCGCCGCGCGACATCGCCTCGCGTGCTGCGATGCAGGTGTGCGACGAGGGGCGCGGCGTCGGCGACACCGGGCTCGGGGTCTACCTCGACTTCCGCGACGCGATCCAGCGGCTCGGGCGCGCCGCGATCGAGGCGCGCTACGGCAACCTGTTCCACATGTACGCGAAGATCACGGCCGAGGATCCGTACTCGCAGCCGATGCGCATCTTCCCGGCGGTGCACTACACGATGGGCGGCCTCTGGGTCGACTACGACCTGCAGTCGACGATCCCGGGCCTGTTCGTGCTCGGCGAAGCGAACTTCAGCGACCACGGCGCCAATCGCCTCGGTGCTTCGGCCCTGATGCAAGGGCTCGCCGACGGCTACTTCGTGATCCCGTACACGCTCGGCGGCTACCTGGCCGGCCAGAAGCCGGGCGGCGGCAAGGCCGACCATCCCGAGTTCGCGCGCGCCGCAGCTGGCGTCGCCGAAGCGAGCAAGCGGCTGCTCGGCATCAACGGCAAGCGCACCGTCGACGACTTCCACAAGGCGCTCGGCAAGATCATGTGGAGCAAGTGCGGGATGAGCCGCAACGAAGCGGGCCTGCGCTCGGCGATCGCCGAGATCCAGGACCTGCGCCAGCAGTTCTGGCGCGACGTGCGCGTGCCCGGGGCCGCCGACTCCACCAACCAGTCGCTCGAGAAGGCCGGCCGCGTTGCCGACTTCCTCGAGTTCGGCGAACTGCTCTGCCGCGACGCGCTCGAACGCCGCGAGTCGTGCGGCGGCCACTTCCGCGAGGAGTGGCAGGACGACGGCGAGGCGCGGCGCGACGACGAGAACTTCTGCCACGCCGCCGTGTGGGAGCACAAGGGCGAGGTCAAGGACGCCGTGCGGCACCGCGAACCGCTCACCTTCGAGAACGTGCACCTGGCGGTGCGGAGCTACAAGTGATGAAGGTCACCCTGAACGTCTGGCGCCAGAGCAAGCGCAGCACGAAGTCCGACTTCCGTCAGGACGGGCGCATGGTCCGTTACGAGCTCGACGCCGTGTCGCCGGACATGTCGTTCCTCGAGATGCTCGACGTGCTCAACGAGCAGCTGATCAAGAAGGGCGAAGAGCCGGTGGTCTTCGACCACGACTGCCGCGAGGGCGTCTGTGGTGCCTGCGGCGTGATGATCGACGGCGAAGCGCACGGCCCCGAGAGCGGCACCACGACCTGCCAGCTGCACATGCGCAGCTTCCGCGACGGTGCGTCGATCACGGTCGAACCGTGGCGCGCCGCGGCGTTCCCGGTGATCAAGGACCTGATGGTCGACCGCTCGGCGTTCGACCGCGTGGTGCAGGCGGGCGCCTTCGTCTCGGTCAACACCGGCGCGCCGCAGGACGCGAACGCGATCCCGGTGCCCAAGCACGACGCCGATCGCGCGTTCGACGCGGCGACCTGCATCGGCTGTGGTGCGTGCGTCGCGGCGTGCAAGAACGCGTCGGCGATGTTGTTCGTCGGCGCCAAGGTGTCCCACTTCGTGCATCTGCCGCAGGGCCGCGTCGAGCGCGAGGCGCGCGCGCGGAACCTGGTGGCGGCGATGGACGGCGAGGGTTTCGGCAACTGCACGAACCAGTACGAGTGCGAAGCCGCGTGCCCGAAGGAGATCCCGGTGCGGGTGATCGCCGAGATGAACCGCGAGTTCGTGCGCGCGAAGGCGATGGAAGAGCCCTCGGGCAAGCGGCGCCTCGGCGACGGGTAGGAACCCCGGTCGGCGGCGCCTACGCGTGCGCATCTTCAACCGCAAACAACACTGGCTGCCGCGGGGCCGGCATGGAGAGCGCCGACCGACGACCAGCGATGGGTCGCTCGGCGACTCGATGGACTTCGACCTGCGGCGGCCGCGTCCGGCTGGAATCTGGATCGGCGCACCGATCGCGGGGACTCTCGGTTGGATTGCTTGGGAATCGGCCGAGCGGGGTGGCAGCGTGGTCGTCTGGCTCGTGATTGCGGGAGCCGTGCTCGTCGGCGGCCTGGCCGTCGAGTACCGCTCCCACGTGCGCTGGCAGCAGACCATGGGGGAGATCGAGCGGGCGCGCCTCGACCTGCCGTTCCTGCGAACGGAACTCGCCGACCGAATGGCGCGGGGCGAAGGCATCGTCCAAAGCCTGCGGGAGCGTGGCTACCGGCAGTTCGACGTGCGCCGCTGGATCGAACGGCAGCTTCGAACGCCACCGAAGCCGGAGCCATGACGGCCCTGCCCAGGCCGGCGAACCGCGCGTAGATTGCGCGCACCATGCTGCTGCGCACCGCCCTCGTCGTCCTGCTCGTCGCCGCTCCGTCGTTCGCCCAGCACCAGCGCGGCCGCGTGCAGAAGCCGACGCGCACGCAGCCGGTCGCGGGCGCCGAGGATGCCACCAACCTGGTGGTCAAGTTCGTCGAGGGCTCGGCGGTGCGGCTGCGCGGCGGCGCGTTCGTGAGCGGCACCGGCCAGGCGACCGCGGCCGCCAACGCCGTGCTCGGGCGCGCGAGCAGCGTCGAGCGGCTGTTCCTGCGCAGTGAAGAGGATCTCGACCGCGAACTCGTCGCGCTGCGTGCCAACCTCGCGGCCGCCGGTGTTGCCGCCGAGCCGCCGGCCGAACTCAACCTCTACTACCGCGTGCGGCTGCCCAACGTCGCGGCTGGCATCGCCGCGTGGCAAGCGCTGCTCGCCGACCCGCTGGTCGAGACTGCGTTCGCCGACACGCCGCCCGGCTACGAGGCCGATCCGCAGGACATTCCGCCGACCACGCCCGACTACACCGGCCAGCAGGGCTACTGGGGTCCGTTGCCGAACGGCATCAACATCGCCGCGGCGCGCGTGCTGTCGGGCGGGCGCGGCGAGCCGCTGCAGATCTGTGACATCGAGACCGGCCTGATCGTCAACCACGAGGACATCCCGCTCGCGACCGCAGCGAACGTGATCGGCGCCAACAACAACCCGACCGACCACGGCCAGGCGGTGGCCGGCGAACTCGTCGCCGCGCGCAACGGCTACGGCGTCGTCGGTGGCGTCTGGAAGGCGCGCTACAAGTTCCACAGCCACCAGAGCATCAACTGGGCGAGTTCGGTGAACACGGCCGCGGCAAACAGCCTGCCGGGCGACATCATCGTGCTCGAGGTGCAGTTGCCGTGCCCGTTCACCGGCAGCAGCGTGTGCCCGATGGAGGGGCGGCAGGACGTGTTCGATGCGGTGCGCAACGCGACGCTCGCCGGCATCCACGTCGTCGCCGCCGCCGGCAACGGCAACCAGAACCTCGACAACGCGGCGTTCCAGGGCGTGTTCGACCGCGCGGTGCGCGACTCGGGCGCCGTGCTCGTCGGCGCGACCGACGGCAGCCAGCTGGTCCGCGCGTCGTTCTCCAACTACGGCTCGATCGTCGACGGCAACGGCTGGGGGCAGCAGGTGACGACGACCGGCTATGGCGCCTTGTTCAACGGGGGCGGCGACCCGAAGCAGCGCTACACGGCCACGTTCTCCGGCACGTCGAGCGCCACGCCGATCGTGACCAGCGCTTACGCGGCGGTGCTCGGCGCCGCGAAGTTCCAGCTCGGGCAGGTGCTGACGCCCGCGCAGGCGCGCGCGCTGGTCCAGACGCACGGCACGACCGTCGCGACGATCGGCCGGCGGCCCGACGTCGCGGCGATGCTCGGCTCGCTCGGGCTGCCGAACGGACTCGTGCTGGCGGCCGAGGTCGATCTCGGCGGCACGGTGACGCTGCAGTTCGGTGCCGCGCCGACCGAGTACGCAGTCCTGTGCGGCGATTGGGCCCCCGTGGTCTCGACCCAGCCGTTCGGCCGGCTGCTGCTCGATCCGGCGACGCTGATCGTCGTCGCGGCGTACCTCGGCGGCGGCACGCACCAGACCCCGGTGCCGAACATCGCGGCGCTGACCGGCAGCGAGGTGCACTGGCAGGTCGCTCGGTACGAGCCCTCGAACGGCGCGATCGCGCTGACCAACAGCGTGGTGTCGCACTTCGCGAAGTGACGGCCGCGGCGGCGGCCTTACACAGCGCTTGCGAGTCGCCGGGGTCGGGTGGCTACCTTGCACCTCGCATGAAACCGCACTGCGCGTTCGCGTTCGTTCCGCTGCTCTGTGCCCTGCCGCTCGTTGCGCAGCAACCGCCGCTGACCCAGCTGCCGGTGCGGGAGGCGACGGTGTTCAAGGACGGCCACGCCTACCTGGTGCGCGAGGCGCTGCTGCCCAGGGGCGCCAACGGCACGGTGGTGCTCGACGAACTGCCGATGCCGGTGCTCGGCACGTTCTGGCCGTTCGCGACCGGTGGCGCGCGCCTGGTCGCCGCCAAGGCCGGGCGGCAGAAGGTGCGGAGCGACGTGGCCGCGATCGACCTGCGGCAGCTCGCGCGCGCCAACGCCGGCAAGGACGTGCTCGTCGTGACGACGGACCAGCAACGGCTCGAGGGCAAGCTTGTCGGAGTGCCGTCGCGCCAGGAAGGACCCGTGGCGGTCGACGGCGACCTGATGCTGTTGCAGACCGCCTCGGGGACCCGCGCGTTGTCGCTCGGCATGGTGCGCGAGATCGAGATTCGCGGCGAGTTCGCCAGCACGATCGCGGCCGAGGACGCGAAGGAGCGGCTGACGCTGACGGTCGCCGGCGGCGGCGACCAGGCCACGATCGGTGTGATGTACGTGCAGAAGGGCCTGCGCTGGATCCCGTCGTACCGGCTCGACATCGACGGCAAGGGCAAGGCGGTCGTGCAGTTCGAGGCAACGCTGGTCAACGACCTGGTCGACCTCGAACGCGCCACGGTCAACCTGGTCGTGGGCGTGCCGAAGTTCGAGTTCGAGGGGCTCGTCGATCCGATCTCGCTGCAGGAGGAAATGGCGCAGGTCGCGGCGGCGGCGGGGCGGCATCAGCCCGACTTCCGCAACTTCCTGTCGAACTCGCTGCGCTCGCAGGCGGCGGGCTGGGTGTCGCCGGCCGAACAGGCGCCCGAGCCGGGCGGCATCGACACCGCCGCCGCCGAGGATCTGTTCGTGTTCACGCTGCCGGACGTGACGCTGGCGAAGGGCGAACGCCTGGTGCGGCCGATCGCGACGTTCGAGATCACGTACCGCGACGTCTACAAGCTCGACGTGCCGTTCGCGCCGCCGATGGAGGTCCGGCAGGGCCTCAACAGCGAACGCGTGATCGAGCTCGCGCGCCAGCTCGCCGCGCCGAAGGCCCGCCACGTCCTGCGCCTGAAGAACGGCACCGAGATGCCGCTGACGACCGCACCGGCGCTGGTGTTCGTCGACGGCCGCGTGCTCGCGCAGGCGCGCATGACCTACGCCAGCAAGGGCCGCGAGGTCGACCTCGAGATCAACCCGGCGATCGACGTGCGCGTCGAGACCGCCGAACGGGAAGTGCGCCGCGATCCGGGGCCGATCCGCCTCGGCGACGACAACTACGGCCGCGTCGAGGTCGCCGGCAGCATCACCGCGTGGAACGGCAAGCCCGGGCCGATCACGCTCGAGGTGACGCGGCGCGTGCTCGGCATCGGCGACGAGGTCGGGCAGGACGGCACGAAGCAGCAACTCGACCTCGTGCAGGCGTGGCACCATGGGCCGCAGCCGACGTGGTGGGGCTGGTGGAACTGGCCGCACTGGTGGTTCGCGCACAACGGGTTCGCCGAGTTCCGTTGGCAGGTCGAGATCGCGTCGGGCGGCACGGCGTCGCTCGACGCGAAGTGGCACTACTTCTGGCGGTGAGCCACGACCGCTCGGCGACGTTCAGTCGAGGTCGAAGATGTTGCGTGGCCGCGTGTCCTTGTCCTTCTTCGCTTCTTCCTTCGCCTTGCGCAGCTGCTCGTCGAGTTGTTCGCGCTGCTTGCTGACGCCGTCCTTCGCCGACCGGAACAGGTCGTCGAGGCGCTTGCCCTCCTGCTGCTGCGACGCGACCAGCGAATCGAGGCTCTGCCCGCCCTTCGCCTCCTCGGGGCGCACCGCCCGGGCCTTGCCCGACCGGGTGTCGACCTCGATGCGCTTGCTGCAGCATGGACACGAGAAGGTGAACACGGTGTCGGCCATGGGGGTCTCGCGGGTCCGTGCATGGTCGCGGTGCTGGCCCGCCGCGCAAGCGTCGGTATCGTCCGTGGTCGCAGTTCGTCGATGGCACCGCGCGTGCGCGTGACCCCCTTCCCGTGACCGCCGAGAAAAAGTCCCTGCCGGATGGAACCCCTGCCGAGGCGTTGCGTCTCGTCGCGGGTTCGCAGGTCGAGCGGCGCGTGTTGCGCAGCACGGCAGCGGACGACGACGACGTGGATCCGGCCCTGCAACCCATGCTGCGGGCCCGGCAAGGCGACGCTGATGCCTTCCGCGTACTCGTCGAGATGTTCTCCGACCGGGTGATGCGAGTGATGGTGACCGTGCTGCGGTGTGATCGAGCGATGGCCGAAGACCTCTGCCAGGAGGTGTTCCTGCGCGTGCACAAGGGCCTGCCCGAATTCGACGGCGAAGGCCGGTTCGCCGCCTGGCTGCACACGATCTCGATGAACGTCGCGATCAGCGAGTACCGCCGCCGGCGCACCCAGAAGCGCGATCGCCGCACCGTTTCGATCGATGCTCCGATCGCCGGCACCGACGACCTCTACGTGGCGCCCGAGGGACGCGAAGTGGATCCGGGCGAACGCGCGCACCAGCACGAGTTCCTCGCCCGCGTGCGCGAGTGCGTGCAGCGGCTGCCCGACGAGTTCCGCGCGTGCGTCGTGCTGCGCGACATGGAGTCGTTGTCCTACGAGGAGATCGGGGCCGCGCTCGACCTGCAGCCCGGGACCGTGCGGTCGCGAATCCACCGTGGGCGGTTGTTGTTGCAGGAGATGCTGCGGGGGTTCGACGCATGAGCGACCGGCCGCCGCGCGAGATCGACGATCGCCTCGCCGACTGGGTCGACGGGCGCATGACTCCGCGTGAGCGGGACCACTTCGTCGCCGAACTGCGCGTCAACGCGCAGTTGCGCCAGGACCTCGCCGACTACGAACGCACGGTCGGCGTGCTGCGGGCGGCGCTGCGTGCGCCGTCGGCGCCGTCGCCGATGGCGGACCGTGTGCTCGCGGCGATTGCCGCCGAACGCGCGACCGCGGTCGTGGTCCCGTCGCGGCGTTGGACCTGGCGGCACCTCGGCTGGAGCCTGGCGAGTGCGGCGGCCGTGCTCGCGTTGGCGTTCTGGATCGATGCGGCGTCCGGTGCCCCGCACGATCGCCGCGAAGTCGCGGTGCACGACACCGACGAGAAGAAGATCGAGACGTTGGCCCTCGAGCCCTCGGTCGTGCCGGGTGATTCCCCGCGGCCCGGCAGCGCGGGCGGCGCCGACAGCGAGCGAGACGTCACCGAGTCGGTTCGCCGCCTCGTTGTTGGCGAGCCGCTTGCGGGTCTGCCCGTCACGACCTCGAACGAGTCCCTGGCGCCCGACGCCAGTCGGGTGGAGCCAGGGGCGGCGGTGGCGCCGTTCGCGGCCGGGAAGAACGACGTCAAGGTCCAGGTGCCGGACGCGGAAGGCGTCGCGGCCGGCGGAAGCAAGGACAAGGGCGTTGGGACGCCCAGTGGACGCAGCGAGCTCCGTGAGGGCAAGGAGCGCAGCGAACTCGGCGAGTCGGCGCCAGTCGTCACTGCCCCCGGAGCGCCGGCACCTGCGCCGACGCCGCCAGCATCGACCGGCCCCGGCGGGCCGGGGCAGCGGCTGCGCGGGCAACCTGCCGATGTCCAGCCTCAGGGGGCGTATCGAGTTGCGGGGGCCAGCGGGTTCCTGGCGTTCGTCCTGGTCGAGGGGCCCGCTAGGGATGCGCGGGCCATCGAAGACGCCGCGAAGCAGCCGGCTGCCGAGTCGTCGGCTCTCGAGCGCGAGGTCAGGGCCTCGACCACGGGTGCGCGTGGCAACGAGGGCGATGTCGTCGCCAAGTCCCTCGGCGCGGTCGTGGGTGCGCCACCAGCCTTGGCCGATGCCGCGCTCGTCGTGGCGTTGGACCAGTTCCTCGCGCGGGCCGACCACGGCGATGCGGTCGCGGGGCAGTGGCCGACGATGCGCGGCGAACTGCAGGCCTCGCCGCTGATCGAGGACGTCCTGCTGCGCGTCGAACCGCCCGCGCGCGGCGACACGGCGCGGGCCAAGAACCCGGTGCCACCCGCGCTCGATCGCGGCTGGCTCGTGGAGGGCGAACGGCAGGACGTGGAGCTGCTGCTGCAACGCCTCGCCGCGGTGTCGCGCGAACGCGGCTGGGCGCTGCGGCCCGGCGAAGTGCCGATGCCGAAGGAACTGGCGAAGCTCGCTCCGTCACCGACCGCCGGTGGTGGCAGTGGGGGCGGACCCGGGCAGGATCCCCGTTCGCCGGCTGCGCCCGACCGGGTGCGGATCGTCGTGCGGCTGCGCCTGCACCCGCGGTAACGAGCACGCGAACGTCTCGCCGGGGTGCATGAGCTGCAGCGTCTGCATGCCGTCGCCCGCGAACACGACCGTGCGCGGCGCGCCATCCGCCGTGGCGCGCAGCCGCAGGTGGGCGTGCAGGCGTGGGCCGCCGTCCTGGACGTGCGCAGTGTCGTCCCGTTCGTCATCACGAAGGGGGCCGTCGCGCACGGTGAGGGCGAGGTCGTAGCGGGCGCCGCCGGCCAACAGGTCGCGTACCACCAACCGTTCGCAGTCCGCCGGCAACCACGGCGCGAACCGCTGCCAGGACTCGTCGAGGCCAGCGCCGGTCGCGAGCCGCGCGCCGGTCAGCGCGAACCACGCGGCATCGGCGATCAGCGGCGCGTGTTCGGCCGGCAACGCCTGCGGGTCGGCCTGCACCAACTCGCGCCATGCCGTGCGCCGCCCGCGCTCGTCGAGCCGCTGCGTCGCGGCGACGAGGCGCAAGGCGGCGCACCAGCCGTCCGGTGCCGATCCGGCAGCTGGCGTCGTGTCGCAGAACGCCTGGGCCAGGTGGCGCGCCATGCAGTCGCCGGTCGCCAGCACCATGCCCAAGGCGGGGGGCAGCAGCGTCGTGGCATCGGCGCGCATGGGCGCGTCGACGTCGCCATCACGCACGAACGGGCGGAACACGGCGCGTTCCGGCTGCCAATGCGAGGCTTCGAGTGCGACCTGGCGGCGCACGGCGGCGGCGGTCCATTCGGCGGCGCGGTCCCCGATTGCGAGCCGGTCGAGCACAGCCCCGGCGGCGAACAGGGCGTGCACGCGCAGGGACTCGCCGGCGAAGGACGCATCGCGCGGGGCGGACCTCGCCGGCGCGAGGCTGGCCAGCAACGCCGTTCGTTGCGCCTCCGGCAGGCGGCACGTGCCGGTGGCTCGCACCTGCCACAGCCAGGCGATGACGAGCCAGGTCGCGTCGCGTTCGTCGTTGGCCGTCGCCGCCGCGAGCGCGCGCCAGCCGCTCTCGCCGTCGCCTGCGCGCAGGTGCAGCAGGATGCGCAGCGCCACGTCGCGCGCCGTGGCGGTTGGCGTCGTCGCAGCGAGACTCCAACTCCACGCGGTCAGCCGCCGCAGCACGGGGGGCGCTTCGTCGATCTGTGTCGGTCCCTGACCCGTCGCCAACGCCACGACCGTCGCCAACGACCACGCTGCGCGCATTCCGGCCTTCATGCCCACAGTGGATCGGGGCCAGCGATTCCCGGCCGGGCTGGCATCGCTCGCCGCCTTGGCGTCGCAAGGTCCACGTCGCTAGAACGGGCGCTTGTCGTCCGCAGCGCGCAACTTCCACGCGGTCTGGCCGAGCCTGTTCGCGACGTCGATGGGCCTGATGGCCTTTCTGCCCGTGCTCGCGCTCTACGTGCACGAGCGCTTCGGCATCGAGCAGGGTCCGGACCTCGCGTACTGGACCGGGCTCGTCTACGGCGCCGCGCCGTTGTCGGCGGCCATCGCCGGGCCGTTCTGGGGTGCGCTCGGCGATCGCATCGGCAAGAAGCCGATGGCCGTGCGCGCCAACCTGGCGATCGCGTTGACCACCGCGGCGATGCCGTTCGCGCCGAGCCCGATGGTCCTATTGCTGATGCGCGTCGTGCAGGGCGTGCTCGCGGGCTACGTCGCTCCGGCGATCGCCCTGGTGTCGCAGGACACGCCGCGCGAACGCCACGGCTCCGTGATCGCGCAGCTCCAGGTGGCGATGGCCGCGGGCTCGTTCCTCGGGCCGTACCTCGGCGCGGAGATCACGCACTGGTTCGGCCGCAGTGCGTTGTTCTGGGTCGCGAGCTGCTTGTCGGGGCTCGCCGCACTGCAGCTGCACTGGCGTGCCCACGAACGGCTGCCGACGAGTGCTCCCGCGACCAGCTCGTTCGTCGATGGGTTCGTGCGGGCGTCGTGGCGGCTGCTCCGCGAACCTGCGGTCGGCTGGCTGCTCGTGCTGCTCCTGGTGTTGCGCCTCGGGCAGAACATGCTCGAGCCACTGCTCGCGCTCCTGGTGAAGGACCTCGGCCCGGCCCCCTGGGTCGCGGCGCTGACGTCGTCGCCGGCGCTGGCGCTCGACCGCACCGTGGCCGTCGCCTTCGCGGTGCTCGCGGTCGCGCAGTGGGTGTGCACGCCGTGGTGGGGCCGGCAGGCCGATCGTCACGGGCCGTTGCGCTGCCTCGGTCTGCTCGCGCTCGGCCTGGCAGCGCTGTTCCTGACGATGGCGTTCGTCACGACGATCGGGCAGTTCCTGCTGCTGCGCGCCGCCGTGGCCTGCCTGATGGCGGGGTCGATGACGCTGGCCTACGCGGCGGCGAGCAAGCGCGTGCCCGACGAGCATCGCACGCTCGCGTTCGCGATGGTGCAGAGCTGCATCCAGTTCGGGCTCGCGCTCGGTCCGCTGCTCGCGGCGGCCGTCGTCGCCGATGGCGGCGAGCGGCTCGCGTTCGACCGTGCGTTCGTGGCGGCCGCGTGCCTCTGCGCGGTCGCGGGCCTCGGCATGCTGGTGCTGCGGGCGCTGACGAACCGCCCGCCTGCCACGGTCGCCCCGGGCCCGCCGGGCGACATCGCGTCGTGACGGTGGCCGCGGCTACACTCGCCGCTGCGCCATGTGCATCCTGATCGTGCTGCGCGGCTTCCACGACGAGCATCCCGTGGTGGTCGCCAGCAACCGCGACGAACGCACGGATCGCCCCGAATCACCGCCGGGTCTGTGGATCGGCGAACGCGCTCGCCTGCTGTCGCCGCGCGATCGTCGGGCCGGGGGCACCTGGCTCGCCATCGACGCGCGTGGTCGCTTCGCCGGCATCACCAACCTCGCCGGCGTGCCGCCGGTTCCCGACGCGCCGTCGCGTGGTCATCTCGTGCACCTGGTGCTCGACCACGGTGATCTCGACGCCGGCGTGCACGCCGTCGAAGCGCGCGTGCGGAAACAGGCGCATTCCGGCTTCCAGCTGGTGCTCGGCGATCGCCAGCGGCTCCTGGTGGTGCGCCATGCGCGCGGCCAGTTCTCGGTCGTCGAGTGGACGGCGCCGGTGTTCGTCGCCACCAACGAGCACGAGCCGGGCCGCTTGCAGCCGCGTGGCCTGCCACCCGCGGTCGTTCCGGGGCTGTCGCTCGACCGGCGGCTCGAACTGCTGGCCGCAGTGCTGAGTGACCGCGGCGGCGACGGCCACCATGCGATCTGCAAACGTGGCGACGGCTACGGCACGGTGTCGAGTTCGCTGCTCGCCCTGCCCGACGGCGGGCCTCTGGGCCTGGTCTGGCGGTACGCGCCCGGCCCTCCCGACGTGACGAGCTACCGCAACTACGGCAACCTCGGCCGTCGCCTGCTGCCCGACGACGCCTGACGGCGCGCTACTTGTCCAGGGCCGCGAGGTTCGCTTTGGCGTCGGCGCGGGCCTTCTGCACGCGTTCGCGCACGACCTCGGCGAGTCCACCGCTGGCGAGCTGCTGGTCGGCGAGGCGCAGCGCGCGTTCGTAGAGGCCACGCGCCTTCTGCCGGTGCTCGGGGCTCGGCAGGTGGTACTGCAGGATCACCCCGCAGTCGTTCAGCAACTGCGGCGAGTCGGGTTCCTTCTCGAGCGCGTGCTGGTACGAGGACAGCGCGTCGTCGAACCGGCCGGTCTCGCGGCACAGGAACGCGTGGTTGTTCCAGGCGTCCGCGCTGTCGGCCAGGCAGGCGATCACGTGGTTGAGATCGCGACTCGCCTCGCGCCGCCCGGCCGCGAACGCGCGGTCGGCGAGGAAGCGCACGATCGCGCCGACCTCGCCGCGGCGGTCGCCGACCAGCGCTCGGACCACGTCCGCGAACCCCGGCGCGGAAGCCGCCGCGTAGGCGTGGGCGTGGCGCTCGGCGGCGTCGTGGTCGTTCGTCTCGTAGGCGGCGAGGAACGCGTAGTAGTGCGCGTGGCGCGCGTCGGGATTGCCGCTCAGGGTCGCTTCGAAGCAGGCGCGGGCGGCGGCCCAGTCGCGGCCCTCGAAACGCGCGCGGCCCTCGTGGAAACGCAGCGTCGCGGCCTTCGCCGGCCGGGGAAGTGTGGTGGCGGCGTAACGCTTCTGCAGCTCGCCGTAGAAGTCCGCGCGTTCCTGCCACGGCATGCCGCGCGCGAGCAGGTCGTGATCGAGGGCGGCGTCCGGGTCGATCGCCAGCGCATCGGCGGCATGCCGGCGCATCGTCGGGATGTCCTTGTCGGCCCAGGCCAGCTGCGCCAAGGCGACATGCGGGTGCGCCCGCAGCGGGTCGAGTTCGGCGGCGCGTCCGTAGGCAGCGCGCGCGCGGCGGCGTTCGGCGTCGATGCGGGCCACGAAGTCGGCCGCCGCCTGCCCGGTCGGCTGCTGCGCTTCGTACTCGGCGAGCAGCGCGCGCAGGCGGTCGCCGGCGATGCGGCCGAGCAAGACGTGGCCACCGGGTCGGTGGGGGTGGCGGCGAACGACCTCTTCGGCCTGTTGCACCGCGGCGTCGGCCTCGCCGAGCTGCCAACGCGCCTGCGCCAGGACCAACCGGCTCTCCTCGTCGTCCGGTCGCTCGGCGACGACCTGCTCGGCCAGGTCGGCGGCATCGGCGAACAGAACCTCGGGATGCAGGACGGCGCGGTCGTTCTCGGCCTGTGCCAGCATCGCGAAGGCGAGCATGGCGCGCACGTCGGTGGCCGAGGGGAAACGCCTGCGCGCTGCGTCGAGCGTCTCGACCGCATCGCGGAAGCGGCGCGCGCGCACGAGGCACCGTCCCGCGGCGACCGTCCAGTCGGCGCGATCGGGCTCGGCACGCACCAGCGCCAGGAAGGCATCGGCGGCGGGGCCGTACTGCTGCTGGTTCTCGGCCGAATGCGCACGTTGGCGCAGCTCGGTGGGCGACGGCGCGGGAGCCTGCTCTTGGGCGCGGCAGGAACTCGCGGCGATCAGCAGGATCGCCGCCTGGAACAGGAATCGCATGTCACTTGCCTTGCAGCAACCGTTCCGCGGCCTGCAGATGCCGCCGCGCGTTGTTGCGGTCCTGCCCCGGGTGGTGCTGCTGGCTCTTCAACGCGGCGGCCTTGGCGGCGGCCGGGTCCTTGCCGTGCTTGAGCTGCCAGAGGGCGAGGTTCTCCCAGCAGTCGCCCACCGCCTCGTCGAGCTGCTCCTTCAGGTCGCGATCCGCCGGCGGGTTCTCGCGCAGCGTGCGTTCGCCGTCCGCGATCGCGCCGTCGAGCAGCTTCTTGGCGAGGTCCCAGTCGCGTTCGAGGTGCCAGATCGCGATCAACGCGCAGTCGTTGCGCAACCGCACGTTGCTCGGATCGAGATCGTGGGCGCGGCGGTAGGCCTTGTAGCTCTGCTCGTACATCTCGTTCGCTTCCTTGGCCTTGCCCGCGCGCTCGAGCGCGTTGCCGTGGTCGCGCGCGAACAGGCCGGAGTTGTTCTGCAGATCTACGTCGCCGGTCGCGGCTTCCGCCGCGGCGCGCGCGATCGACTCGACCTTGGCGAGGTCCCTGCGCTTCAGGAACTTGTCGACCAGGAACAGGATCGAGCGCTTGGTCGACTCGCCGTCGCCGAGGTCGTCGACCAGGCGATCCGGCCGCATGCGCGCCGACTCGAGCAGCCACTTCTCGGCGTTGGCGGCATCGTCGGCGCCGAGTGCGATGGTGCCCTTCTTGCCGAGGCACATCGCGATCCACTGCTCCGAGCTGTCGCGGAACGCCGGGTTCTTCTGCATCGACTCGGCGAAGTCCGCGCGCGCGGCGTCGAGGGTCTTCTGCGCCAGGTCGGGCTTGCCGGCGGTTCGTTCGGCGTGGGCCAGCAGGAACCGCGCCTTGCCGAGGTACCACTGCCCGGTGGCGTCGGTGCGCGCGCGCAGCGCGTCGACGGCGAGCTGCATCTGCCGCGTGACTCCGGCGGTGTCGATCAGCGGATCGAACAGAAGGCCGTCGTCCGGAGTGCGCTGCAGCGCGCGGGCGAACACGTTCACCGCTTCGGCGCCGGTGCCGGCCCACTGTTCGGTCGCCGACCAGAGCTGCAGCAGCGGCAGGTCGAGCCGCTGCTTGTCCTCGAGGAAGCGGAACGACGCGCGCGCGGCGGTCAGCAGCTCCTTGTCGTCGGCGCCGTCGTTCTTCTTCTGCGCGTAGGCGCGGGCCGCCGCGTTGGCGCGCAGCGTGTGCAGCGCCGCCAGTTCTTCGGGCTTGCCGCCGCCGCCGGACTGCATGTGCAGCAGCAGCCGGTCGAGGGTCTGGGAAGCCTCGGCGACCTGGCCGGCCTCGTACTGCGCTTGCGCCAGCATCTGCCGCGGCGCGTTGGGTTCGGCGTCGAGTTCGACGGCGCGCTGCCACGCCGCGATGGCGTCCTGGAACAGCAGGGCGACGCCCTTGCGGCCGGCGTCGCGCGCCTGCGCCGCGAGCTTCATCGTCAGCTCGCCGCGCAAGACGTGGAACGGGGCGTGGTCCCGGCAGTCCTTGGCGATCTCGTCGAGCAGCGCCAGCGCAGCGTCGTAGTCCTGGGCGTCGGCCTTGGCCTTCACCGCAGCGGCGCGCTTGGCCATCGCTTCGGCGGCCCCGCCTTGGGCTGGGGTGGTGCTGCTCGCGCTGGCGTCGGCGCGCGCGGTCGACGGCAGGTCGTCGGCGCCTTCGGTGCGCAGCAGGCGCGCGGCCTCGCGACGCTGGTAGGGGAAGAACTGCACCGCCTCTTCGCAGAAGCGGCGGTACTCGGCGAACGGCTTCTTCTCGTGCTGGCGCGCGAGCACGGCGAGGTTCTGCCAGGCATCACCGACGGCTTCTTCGAGGTTCTCGCGGTCGCGTGCTGGCGTGTCCGCTGGCAGCGCGGCGAGCTGGGCGGTGCCGAGTGCGATGGCGCGTTCGAACATCGAGCGCGCGCGCTCGAGATCGCGGCCGAGGTGGTAGACCAGCATCAGCCCGCAGTCGTTGACGATGCGGGCGTCGTCGGGCGAAAGGGCGACGGCCTGCTCGTAGTGGCGGTAGCTGCGTTCCCACAGTTCCATCGCGGCGGATTCGTCGCCGGCCTGCGCCCGTTGCACGCCGAGGTCGCGCGCGGCGAGCGCGGCGTTGTTGTGCAGGAAGCCCCAGCGGCCCGGGTACTGCTTCAGGACCCGTTCGTTGAAGGCGAGCGTGCGGGCGAGTGCATCGTCGCCGGTCTCGGCCAACGCCCGGTGGATCGCGAACAAGGCGCCGTGGAAGTGGTTGCCGAAACTGTCGACGAGTTGGGGCGCGCCGTTCTCGTAGGTGGTTGCGGCCGGCGACGTCACGCCGGCGGCGAACAGGTGGCGCTCCGCGGTCGTCAGATCGCCGCTCTCGACGGCGCAGCGCGACATCGACAGGTTGCACAACGCGCGCCACTGGTTCGCCGCGTCGGCGTGCGCCGGCACCATCGCCAGGTACTCGCCGAAGATCCCGTCGCTCTTGCCGTACGCGGCCAGCGCACCCTGGAAGTTGCCATCGCGTCGCAGTTGGTCGGCGTGCAGGAACACCACGCGGCCCTGGTGCCACCGCAGGATCGGCGTCGACGGCTGTTCGCGGACCATGCGCGCGTAGGCGCCAAGCAACGCCTCGCCCTGGCCGGCGTCGCGCATCCACTGGATGTAGCCGTCGTGCAGCGTGGTCTCCGCGGGCGCCTCGCGCAGGCCGCGCTCGTACTCGCGCACGACCTCGCTCGGCTGCTCCAACCACTGGTGCAGGAGCACGAGCTGCAGCGTGGCCGGGCCCGGCAGCTCGCGCCGGGCGCCGGCGAAGTGGCCGCCGGCGCGCTGCGCCAGGGCCAGCGACTCGCGGCCGAACGCCACCTTGCCGCGCCCGTCGGGCGTGCCTGCCGTGAGTTCGGCCTGCCGGCTCGCGACGAACAGCTGCAGGTCGCACTTGCCCGCGAGCAGCAGCGCGTTCGCTGCATCGAGCCGTTCCCCCGGCGTGTTGCCCGCCAGGTAGCCGCGCGCAGCGCGCTGCGCGGCCGTGCTGCCGGCCTCGAACTCGGCCAGTTCGTAGCGGCACTCGGCGAGCGCGTGCAACGCGGCCGGTGCCTGCTCGTCCGGAAGCCCGACGGTCGCCTTCTCGAAGTTCGTGGCCGCGTCGACGAGGTACAGGTTCGACTGGCCGCGGCCGCTGCGCGCCAGCGCCAGCGAGCCCTCGGCAAGCAGCAGCCGCGCCGACCGCAGGTCGGGGTTCGCGGTCAGCAGTTCGTCGGCGACATCGAGCGCTCGCAGCGGATCCTCGGCGAGCAACGCGCGGCCTTCGGCGAGGCGCGCTTCCTGGTCGGGGGTCGGGGCAGAGAGGTTGGCGCAAGCCGCCACCACGGCGGCGCACCACAGGAGGGTCGTTGGCTTCATGACGGAAACGGAACCACCCGGCCGGACAGGTCCGGGGCAGCGCGGGAGGACGCGCGCGAGGAGAGGAGCGACCACCGGCATCATGGCGCCGCCCGAACGGGGCGGGAAGGCCGAAGGGAGGACGGATCCCTTGGCTGTGCTCGCTCGGGAGATCCCGGGGCGGAGTGCGGTCGCGGCGGATCTCGGGGCACGAGTGCCCTGGCGCGGCTGCGGGTCGGGCCTTCGACCCGACGAGCACACGCCGGGAATCCGCCCGCTGGTCGGGCGATCAAGTGGTGGACGGGGAAGGCCCGATAGCACCGGCTGGCGAGGCAAGGCACGGTGACGCATTCCACCATCCACGGTCCGGCGGCACTCGACCGCCGCAGTGTTGGCGCGTTGGTCGCCGACATCGACCGGGCGCTGCGTTCGGGAGCGCGGCGTGTGCAACTCGACCTCGGCTCGACCGAGTCGTTCGACTCCACGGGCCTCGGTGGCGTGGTCGCCGGTCTGCGGGCCGCGCGTGCTGCCGGCGCCGAGCTGAAGCTGAAGGGCCTCAGCCGGCCGATGCTCGACTTCTTCTCGCTGCTGTCGGTGCAGCGCCTGGTGCAGCCCGAACGGGCGCCGCAGCGCCTCGATCCGGTGCGGCGGCTCGGTGCATTCGTCGAGCCGATGGTCGACGGGGCGCTGGCCGTGCTGCGCACCGGCGTCGGCGCGCTGCGCGAACTGCTGCTCGGCCCGTTCCGGGGCGCGCCGTTGCGCCTCGATCGCACGGCGATCGAAGTCGACCACTGCGCGGCCGGCGCCTTGCCGATCGTGATGCTGATCGCGTTCCTGCTCGGACTGATCCTGGCGATGCAGGCGTGGGTGCAGCTGCGTGTGTGGGGAGCCGAGATCTACGTCGCCGACATGGTGGGCGTCTCGGTGTTCTCCGAGATCGGGCCGCTGATGACCGCCATCGTGCTGGCGGCGCGGTCGGGTTCGCGCAACGCGGCCCAACTCGGGGCGATGGTCGTCGGCGAGGAGATCCAGGCGCTCGAACAGATGGGCATCCGCCCGCTGGCCTTCCTGGTGCTGCCGAAAGTCGTCGCCTGCGCGTTCGCCGCGGTGGCGCTGGGCATCGTGTTCGATGCCGTGGCGGTCGCCGGCGGCGGGCTGTTCGCGGCCACGGTCGCCGGCATCGAGCCGATGGCGTTCGTCGAGCAGCTGCGCGTGGCGTTGGACCTCGACGACTTCCTGGTCGCGCAGGCAAAGACGGCGACGTTCGGCCTGGCCGTCGGCGTGGTCGGCTGCGCGCTCGGCTTGCGCGTGAGTTCCGGGAGCGAAGGCGTCGGCCGCGCGACCACCAACTCCGTCGTCGTCGGCATCTTCCTGATCATCGTGATCGATGCGGTGTTCGTGGCCCTGCAGCGGCTGGGGGGCTGATGGACGCCGCCAAGCCCGATCTCGTCGTCGCGCGTGGACTCGTCACGACGCTCGGCGACCGCAACGTGCTCGACGGCGTCGACCTCGCGATCCGGGCAGGCGAAGTGTTCGTGGTGATGGGGCCGTCGGGGTGCGGCAAGACGACGCTGCTGCGACATCTCGCCGGCCTGCAACCGCCGACGCGCGGCACCGTGACGGTCGCCGGCCACGACCTGCATCACGCGTCGCCCGACGTGCTGCACCAGCTGCGGCTGCGCAGCGGCATGTCGTTCCAGGGCGGTGCCTTGCTCGGCAGCCTGACGGTGCTCGAGAACGTCGAACTGCCACTGCGCGAGAACACCGACCTGCCGCGCGGCGTCATCCGCGAGACCGCGCGCATGAAGCTCGACATGGTCGGCCTGTTGGCGGCCGCGGACCAGATGCCGGTGGCGTTGTCGGGCGGCATGAAGAAGCGCGCCGCGATCGCGCGGGCGATCGCGCTCGACCCCGATGTCGTCTACTTCGACGAACCGTCGGCCGGGCTCGACCCGATCACCGCCGCAGAAGTCGACAATGTCATCACCAAGCTGAACCAGGTGTTCGGGATCACCATGGTCGTGGTCACGCACGACCTGCCGTCGGCGGCGACGATCGCCGACCGCATCGTCGTGCTGCTCGGCGGCAAGGTCGTGGCGCTCGGCAGCCGTGAGCAGGTGTGGAACGACCCCGATCCGCGGATCCGCGACTTCATCGAACGGCGTCTGCGGGCCGAAGAGAGCCGTGGCATGGACGTCGTCGCGCATCTCGAGGTGTGAGCATGGACGACCGCGCACGGCAACTTCGGCTCGGCGCGTTCGTGATCGGCACCGGCGTGCTCGGCCTGCTGCTGGTCGCGTTCCTGCTGTCCGGGCGGGGCAGCGGCGCGCAGGCGACGTACTGGATCCTGTTCGAGCAGAACGTGAAGGGCATGGTGCCGGGCAGCAAGGTCGCCTTTCAGGGCGTGCCGATCGGCGTCGTCGCCGACATGCGGTTCCAGGACGGCAAGACGTTGGTCGAACTGCGGGTCGATCCGTCGCGCGCGAGCATCCAGGACGTCACGCGCGCGCGCATGGACCGCCTGTTGGTGACCGGCCAGGTGACGATCGAGCTCGAGGGCTACGGGCGCGAAGGCAAACCGCTCGCGCCGGGCGCGTTCATCCAGCCGAAGGACGACCCCCTGCAGCAACTCACCGCCAGTCTGCCCGAGGTCGTCGATCAGGCGTCGTCGCTGCTGGCGCGGTTCGAGCGCGTCGTCGGCGCGGCGGAGCGACTGCTCGGCGACGACACCCGCACACGCCTGCAGTCGTTGCTCGCCCACGGTGACCGCGCGGCGGAGGAGTTCGCGCTGCGGACGGCCCCGGCGGCGACGGCACTGCTGGTGGAGGCGCGGGCCACGATCGGCGAGGCTCGCGGCACCGCCATCGCGGCGACGGCGACGATCGAAGCGCTCGGCCGCCTCGAAGGCGACCTGCGCGCGCTGCTGCGCGAGGGCTCGGCCTTGGCGGCGGGGGTACGTGGGCCGGCGCAAGGAGTGCTCGCGAATGCGCGCACCGCACTCGACGACCTGCGCGGGCTGTTGCGCCAGCTCAAGCTGGCACCCGACAGCCTGCTGTTCGGCGTGCAGCCGGCGGCGCCGGCGGGAGGAGGACGATGAAGGCGCGTTCGGCGTGGCTGTCTTGCCTGCTCGTTCTCGCGGCGTGCCGCGCCGTCGAGGTTCCACGGGAGAGCTTCTACCGGCTCGAACTGCCGGCAGCGGCAGCGCCCGACCCGCAGCGAGCTGGCGTGCTGCGGGTGCACGATCTGCAGTTGCACACGGCTCTCGACGCGGGCTGCCTGCTGCGTCTCGACGGCGTGCGGCTCGAGGTGCGGCCGTTGTCGCGCTGGATCGCGCCGCTCGACCGCATGGTCACCGACGCCGTCGTGCTCGGGTTGTCGCGCGCACGCGTCTGCGAACTGGTCAAGGGCAGCGCCGATCCCGGCGAGCACACCTGGGAGCTGCGCGGTCGCATCGTCGACTTCGCCGAAGTCGCGGGCGTCGACGGCGCCCACGCCGCCGTCGCGCTCGAACTCTGGCTCGCGGCCGGCGATCGCCTGCTGTTCCACGACGAGTTCACGTCCACCGAGCCGGTCGGCGCCGAAGGCGACCACGACGCGGCAGTGGTCGCCGCGCTGTCGCGTGCCGTCGGCGAGGTCGTCGGCGACGTCGTTGCGCGCATGCGGCAGAACGACCTGTTCGCGGCGGCGCGCGATGGGCGGTCCCCAGCGCTGGCGGCTCCGGTCCGGTAACGTAATCGTCGCGATCGGCCGGGCGGTCGGTGGCCCGGCGGTGACCGAGCGTTGGCACCGCTGGAAAGGTCAGGTCCACGCCGCCCGCTGGTCGATGGCATTCCCGTGAACCGGTTCTCCCTGACAAGCCTCGCGATGGGTTGGGTCGCCGGCCTGGCCGCTTGCCAGGTCAACCTCGGCGATGTGCCCGCGGCTCCCGATTGGCAACGCTGGTTGCTCGGCGAGGCCGTGACGATCGGCGGCGAACAGAGCACGAGGCCCGCGTGCACGGTGGTGGCCTTCTACGGTCGGTCGGCGATCGTGAGCGCGTTCGCGAGCGATGCCGAATACCTCGTCGGTCTGCAGCGCCGATTCGCCGACGCCGGCCTCGCCGTCGTCGCCGCGGTCGCCGAGGCGCAGCCGTCGGGACTCGACCGCTGGACGGGTTGTCGCGTCGTCGTCGACAGCGACGGTCAGACGGCCGACGAGTGGATCGGCCGCGAAGCGCCCGGGCATGCGATCGTGCTCGATCGGCAGGGGCGGGTGGTGTTCGTCGGTGTGCCGGCGGCCGGGCTCGTCGATGCCGTCGACCACGCGCTCGCGTCTCGCGACGTCTTCGCGGCCGAAGGCGAAGCCGCACAGCTTCGCATCGGCCTGCCACCGACGTTCGACGATGCCACGGTCGAGGTCATCCCGTTGCTCGAGAATGTGGTCCGGCACGCGCCGCGCGACGGCATCTCGCTCGGGCTGCTGTATCTCGCGCAGGCGACGAAGGCGAACGACTCCGCCGCCGCTGGCGCGGTGCTGCGCACGGCGATCGGTGCGCTGGCCAACGACGGCCAGCCGCTGGCGGCGTTCGCCGACCTGGCGCTGCGCGGCGACCCGGGTCGGCCCGGGCTCGCGGCCGCGCTGGCGGTGCCGCTGCGCGCCGCGGCCGCGCAGGCGCCTGGCGATGTCGGCGTGCAGCTCGCTCTGCTGCGCGCGATGGTCCCGCTCGGCGATGGCCGCGAGACCGGCCGTCAGGCGATGCGGATGCGCAAGCTCGCGATGACGAGCTGGCCGAGTTGCCTCGACTTCGCAGCGGCGCTGACCATCGATCGTGATGCCGCGGCGCATCGCGACCTGGCGACGATGGCGATCGATCGCGCGCAGGCGCTCGGTGCCCCGAGCCGCCTGATCGTGGCTGCCCGGTATGGCGTCGCGGCGCGAAGCTCGGGCGACCGCGACGAGCAGAAGCGGCTGCTCGAGGACTACTTGAAGGACACCGAACTGCGGGCGTCGCTGAACAACGACTGCTGGTACTTCCTGACCGAACTGCCGACGATGGGGCGCTACGACACGTTCGCCGCCGGCCTCGCCGACCGCATGCTCGAGCAGCGCGACGGCATGGACTACTTCGAGTTCGACACGGCGGCGCTGGCGATGTTCCTGGCGGGGCGTTGCGAGGAAGCGGTCGCGCTTCAGGAGACGGCGATCGAGAAGGGGGGGAAGGGCAACCCCGAGTACGCCGAGCGGCTGCACCGCTACAAGGCGGCCCTGCTGCCCGCGCCGCGGTAGCCGGGCCTGCGGGCCGCCGGCCGGGAAAGGCGCTTGCGGTGTTCGGGCCGTTCGGTATCGTCCTCGCCCCTTTCCCCGAGAAGCCGCCATGTCCCGAGTCTGCGCAGTCACTGGTCGTCGCACCCGCATTGGTCACCAAGTCAAGCGCCGCGGTCTGGCGAAGAAGGACGGCGGCGTCGGCCGTCGCGTGACCGGACGCAGCAAGCGCACCTTCAAGCCGAACATCCACTCGGTGCGCATCCTGACGCCGCAGGGCCAGGTCGTGACGCTCAAGCTCTCGACAAAGGTCATCAAGCGCGGCGTCATCACGCTGCAGCAGGGCGGCAAGACGGTTTCCTACCCGCTGGTGAAGGCCGTGCGCGGCCGCAACCGGCAGTTCACCAAGGCCCAGCGGCCCTGAGTCGTCGCCCGGTCCCCGAGGCGGCCTGCATGAACGACCCCGCTGCCGACCCGGGCCGACCTGATGCGACGTTGGATGCCGTGGCCCAGGCGTCGCTGCGGCTGATGGCCGGTGCCGTGTCGAAGCGCACCATGGACCAGCTGCAGCGGACCCTGCAGCAGAGCCCTGCCGAGTTTCCATGGCAGGTGGCGACGCAGGCGATCCTCGCCGAGCCGGTCGATGCGAATCGGCTGGTGCAGCAGGGGCTCGTGGCGCAGCGCGATTGGATCCTGCGCGGCGGCCGCGAAACGCGGGGACCCGGCATCGGGCATCGGGCCAAGGGCCTGCTGGCCCGTCTGTGCGCGCAGCTGATCTTCGGCGCGCTCTACGCGATCGTGATCGTCGCGCTGCTGCTGCTGCTCAAGCACAAGTTCGACGGCTTCGACATCTACCGCGTGCTCGCCTGGTTCCAGTCGACGTTCGGCTGAGCGCGCGCGGGTTCTCCACCGACCGCGACTCCGGTGTTGAGAACAGTTCTGCAGCGCGCTTGCGAACCTAAGGCCTTGTCTCGCTTGATCGTCGACGTGGTGAAGGCGCCTTGCGGTGGCGCGCCGGGGGCGGAGCGAGCCGATGTTCGCCGTCCCGTGTCGGGAATCTGGTGAGGCGGGTGTTGAAATGTGGTGGAGAGGTTGGCATGATCCTGGACGTGGCCCGCAGCGGGCCGTGACTAGCCTGGTCACGACACGCCGCAGACCGCAGTGGTGGCTTCGGCCATCGCTGGCAGCGAAACGCTCTCTTGGTTCGGTTCGAAGACGCCAGCTCGACTGACCATCGGGTTGGTTCGGATCGGTTCGCCGACCCGCTTCAAGCAGACACCGACGGGTCTTGGCTGTGTGGTGGAGACCAGTATCCCCCTCCCTAACCGCCCTCTCCATTGCGTAGCCTGACCCGCTTTCACGGGCCTCAGTTCTGACCGGCTGAGGCCCGTATTTTTTTGCCGCAAGGGAGCCGCTGGCGACGGTAGCGGAGCGACACCCTCGCGACTAGGTTGCCACGCCAGCGCGCCCACCGGTCGGGCGTGCACCCACTCGATCGCGATGACCAGACCAGGCTTCCGCACGGGTCGTTCCAGGGGGACCCCGTCGACGGCCCGAGCCGACAGCGGCGACGGCTTCTTGAGCACCGCCCTGTTCTCTCAGGCGCAAATCCTGCACCTGATGAAGAACGAGTTCGCCCGCGCCCGCCGCCACGGGATCGCGGTCGGGTGCGTCCTGCTCCAGGTCGATCGGCTGCAGCAGCTGGTCGATCTGCACGGCGTCGAGTTGCGCACGGTCGTGCGCGCCGAGGTGGCCCGGCTCGTGCGCGAGAAGACGCGTGGCTCGGACCTGCTCGGCACGACCAACGACGACCGCTACTTGCTCGTGCTGCCGCACACCACCCTCGAGCACACCCTGCTGGTCGCCCGGCGCCTGCTCGACCAGTTCGGCGAACGGCAGATCGCGGTCGACGGCCGCGTGCTCGCGCTGACGATGAGCATCGGCGTGACGGCCTGCGACGACCAGAAGACGCTGTTCTTCGACAGTCTGCTGGCGCAGGCCGAGGCGGCTGCCGACCACGCGGCGCAACAGGGCGGCAACCAGGTCGTGGCGTTCGCCGAAGTGCCGATGCGCCCCGAGGAGCCCGAGGGCGGGGGGCCCGCTTGACCGAAGGCGGCGACGGGCCGATGCGGATCCTGCTCGTCGAGGACGAGCAGACGATCGCGGTGACCCTGCGCGACGACCTCGAAGGCGCTGGCTACGAGGTCAAGCACGTCGCCGACGGCAAGCTGGCGATCGCCGAACTCGGTCATGTGAGCTACGACGTCGTCATCACCGACGTGCGGCTGCCGGGTGCTGACGGCATGCAGGTGCTGCAGGCCGCGAAGCGCGCCCGTCCGGAGACCGAGGTCCTGGTGATGACCGGCTACGCGACCGTCGAGCACGCCGTGGCGGCGATGCGTCAGGGCGCCGACGACTACATCCAGAAGCCGTTCCTGAACGAGCACGTGCTCGAGCGGCTCGCGCGCATCGCCAAGTTCCGCGCGCTGCTCGGCGAGAACCAGCGGCTGCGCGAACAGCTGCAGAGCACCAACGGCCAGGGCCTGCCGGGCGTGATCGGGCAGAGCCGCGCGATGCAGACCATCGTCAAGACCGTGCGCACGGTCGCCACGACCGAAGCGTCGGTGCTGATCGAGGGCGAGAGCGGCACCGGCAAGGAACGCATCGCGCGCGCGATCCACGGGCTCAGTGCGCGCAAGGACAAGCCGTTCGTCGCGCTGTCGTGCGGGGCGCTGCCCGACACGCTGCTCGAGACCGAGCTGTTCGGCCACGAGAAGGGCGCCTTCACCGACGCGCAGCGGCAGCGGCGCGGGCGCTTCGAGGTCGCCGACGGCGGCACGATCTTCCTCGACGACATCGACGACATGCCGCTGTCGGTGCAGGTCAAGCTGCTGCGTGTGCTGCAGGAGCGCGAGTTCGAGCGCGTCGGCGGCGAGTCCCTGGTCAAGGTCGACATCCGCGTCGTCGCGGCGACCAAGGTGCCGCTGCTCGACCACGTGCGCGCCGGCAAGTTCCGCGAGGACCTGTTCTACCGGCTGAACGTCGTGCCGGTGCGACTGCCGCCGCTGCGCGAACGCGAAGGCGACCTGCCGCTGCTGGTCCGCCACTTCATCGAGCGCGTCGGCGGCGGCAAGGCCTTCACGGTCAAGACCGACGTGCTCGAGGCGATGGCGGGCTACAGCTGGCCCGGCAACGTGCGCGAACTCGAGAACCGCATCGCCCAGGCGATCGCGTTGTCGGGTGGCGCCACGGTGCTCAAGAAGGAGCACCTGCTGCCCGTCGACCGTTCGCGCCGCGCGGCGCTCGAGCCGCCGATGGCGCTGCGCTCGCTGCGCGAAGTGCTGGTCGAAGCGGAGCGGCGGCACCTCGAAGCCGTGCTGCGTGGCGTCGGCGGCCACCGCACCAAGGCGGCTTCGGTGCTCGGCATCTCGCGCAAGGTGCTCTGGGAGAAGCTCAAGGACTACGGCATCGAATGAACGCGCTGCCGCTGCCGGGCCGCTGCCTCGCCGCCGCCGGACTCGTGGTCGCGGCAGTCGTCGGCCAGCAGCAGCCGGCGGCGAGTGCGCCGCCATTCCAGCGCGTGCTGTGGTGCAGCGACCTTGCGCACGGCGCGCGACTCGCCAAGGACCTCGGCTTCACCGCGGTGCAGCTCGGCCGCGGCGGCGATCCGGCGGTGCCGCGCGACCTCGGCCTCGGCTTCTACCTCGACCAGCCGATCGGCAAGGGCTTGCTCGAACTGCGTGACGCCGAGTGGCAGCCGGTGCGCGACGCGTACGAGGCGAGCCGCGATCCGGCGGTGCTCGTGCGTCCGGCCTGTTTCGCGACTCCCGGCGTGGTCGGCAAGGCCGCCGTCGACGCCGCCGCCGAGGCCGCGCGCGTTCGTGGTGGGGGACTGACGTTCGTCGCCCTCGCCGACGAGCCGTCGGCGACGCGCCACGATGCCCCGCTCGACACCTGCCGGTGTGCGCACTGCCTGCAGGCGTTCCGCGCCTTCGTGCAGCGGCGGCACCCGACGCTCGCGGCCGCGAACGAGGTGCTCGGCAGCCAGTTCGCGTCGTTCGCAACCCTGGAGCCGCCGACCACCGATCAGGTCCGCCGGCGCGAACTCGGCGACGTCGCCTTGCCGGCCGACCTTCGCGCCTTCGGTCTGTGGCTCGACTTCGTCGACGCCCAGTACGCGGATGCCGTCGCGGCGATCGCGGCCGCGGTACGCGCCGAGGTTCCCGGCACGCCGGTCGGCATCACCGGGTTGTCGGCGCCGGCCGCGTTCGGCGGGTCGGATCCGGCGCGACTGTGGCCCGGGCTCACCTTGCTCGAGCCGTACTCGATCGGTGGTGCCCCGGAACTGGCGCGTTCGTTGGCGCCGTCCGCAATGCGCTACGCGACCCTGGCGCCGCCCGATCCGGCGGCGCTCGGCAGCCTGCCGCTCGACGGCTGGGCGCGGGCGTCGGTCGCGGCGATGGCGGCCGACGGTCTGGCCGGTGTCGTGGTGTGGAACGACGGCACGGTGGCCGCGGACGGCGTGCCGACGCCGTTCGGCCGCGCGGTGCAGTCGGCGTTCGCCGCGTTCGCGACCGAACTCGACGCCTGCGCGCAGGCGACGTTCGCGCCGGGCCCGGTGTGGGTGGTCGAGTCGCAGCCCAGCGTGCGGACGTGGTGGATGCTGGACTCCGCCGGTGACGGCATGACATGGGTGCGGCGCTTCGCTTCGTACGAACGCACCCACAGCACCAGCCAGTCGGCGCGCATCGGTTGGATCCGGCTGCTGCAGGATCTCGGCCTGCAGCCGGAGTTCGTGCCGGCGGCTGCCCTGCCCGAGCGGTTGCTGCGCACGCGACCGCGGTGCCTGGTGCTGCCGGCGACGATCGCGATGGCCGACCGCACGGCCCAGGCCGTGATCGCCTACGTGCAGAACGGCGGCACCGTCGTCGCCGACCACGCGACGGGGCTCTACGACGACGACTTGCGGCGTCGCAACGGCGGCGTGCTCGACGAACTGTTCGGCATCACCGAGCGCAGCCTGCAGTGGGACGACCTGTGGGTGCGTGAGGGCCGCGCGACGTCGCGCGAGCGCGGCCTGCCGCTCGCCGAACGTGGTCTGCGCGGCGCCGTCGGCGAACGCCGCGCCGACGGCGACGCCAACGTCGAACGGACCACGGGGCGTGGCCGCGCCGTCTACCTGAACGCGCCGGTCGTCGAGTACAGGCGCTGGCGCCTGGATCCCGCTGCGGTCGAAGCCGCCAAGGAACTGCGCCGCCGCGTGCGCGCCGCCCTGCGCACCGCCGGCGTCACGCCGGTCTGCGAGCTGCGCGGCGAAGGCCTGCCGACGTGCCTCGCGCGCACGCTGCTGCGCACGCGCGACGGGCGCGAAGTGCTCGTGTTGCGCGTCAACGCGCTCGAGGCGCCGGCGATGCTGCAGCAGCTCGGCGCCGACGGGCCGCGACGGATCCGGCTCGAACTGCCGGCCAGCCGCCGCTTGCGCACGCTGCGCGGCGACGACCTCGGCGAGGGGGCCGGCTTCGACCTGCAGCTCGATCCGTTCGGCGCGTTGTTCCTCGAGGTCCGCCGGTGACGACGACCACGGTGCTCGGCACCACGATCGCCGATGGCGGCGCCGCCGAGCAGGCGTTCTTGATCTCGGACCTGCACGTGCCGGCCGACGGCGGCAGGGCGTGGCAGTACCTGCGGAACGCGCTCGCCGCGGCGACGGCGGCCCGGGTGCCGTTGTTCGTGCTCGGCGATCTGTTCGACACCTACGTCTGTCGCGCACAGGTGCGCGCCGGCATCTGGCGCGACGTCGCGGCGGCGTTCGCGGCGGCGGCGGCCGGCGGTGCCCCGGTGACCGTGCTGCACGGCAACCGCGATTTCCTGCTCGGCCCCGAGTTCGCCGCGGCGAGCCGGGCCCGCGTCGTCGCCGGTGGCTTGCGCGCGCGCCTCGGCGGCGTCGACACGCTGCTGCTGCACGGCGACGAGCTGTGCCAGAACGACCTTCCGTACCAGCGGGCGAAACGCTGGCTGCGCAGCGCGCCGGTGCGGTGGTTCGCGCGCTCGCTGCCGCTCGCGGTCGCGTTGCGCGTAGCGCACCGGGCGCGCGCGAAGAGCCGCATGGTGATCGCCAGTGGCGACCAGGCCCGGTTCCTGCCGACGCAGGCGGCGGTCGGCGCGGCGTTCGCGACCGGCGTGCAGCGGCTGGTGTTCGGCCACATCCATCGGCTGGCGCAAGGCGCGCACCACGGCGGCGAGTACCGGATCCTGCCGGCGTTCGACGAGCACGGCATCGGCCTGCGCGTGCGCGACGGCGCGATGATCGCGGGGCGGTTTGGTGCTGGCGGCGCGTTCGATCCCGTCGCGGTGCCACCGCCGATCGAGTTCGCGGCGTCCGCGGGATAGAGTTCGCCGCGGTTCCTGGCATGAAGCCCGCCGCCGACGTCGCCACCGATCCGTTGCTCGCCAGCGCTCCGTTGCTCGAGGGCTTCCGGGTGCTGGAGCCGGCGGTGCTCTACGCGAAGATCGGCGGCGGCGGCATGGGGGCGGTCTACCGCGGCCGGCACTTCAGTCTCGAGTGTGACGTCGCCGTGAAGGTGCTGAAGGCCGATCTCGCGCACGACGAGCAGTTCGTGTCGCGGTTCGAACGTGAGGCGCGGCTCGCCGCGCGCATCAAGAACGACAACGTCGTGCAGGTGCTCGACGTCCGCCACAAGAACGGCATCCACTACCTGGTGATGGAGTTCGTCAAGGGCGAGACGGCGCGCGGCCGCGTGCAGCGCAAGGGGCCGCTCGCCGAACACGAGGCGCTGGCGATCCTGCTCGGCGCGACGCGCGGGCTGCGCGCCGCGCACCAGGAGGGCATCGTCCACCGCGACGTCAAGCCCGACAACGTGCTGATCAGCGCCGACGGCGCGGTGAAGCTCGCCGACCTCGGCCTCGCCAAGCAGAAGCAGAACGCCGGCGGCGAGAGCCTGACCGTGCTCGCCTCGGGGGTGATGGGCACGCCGCAGTACATGCCGCCCGAGCAGTGGAAGTCCTCGGACGTGAAGCCCGCCGCCGACGTCTGGGCGCTCGGCGCGACGCTCTGGTACCTGCTGGTCGGCAAGAGCGCGATCAAGAGCGGGGAACTGCTCGAGATGGCGGACCAGATCCGCAACCACGACTTCCCCGACCTCGCCGCGGCGCGTCCCGACGTTCGCCCCGAGGTCGTTGCCCTGCTCGCGAAGTGCACGCGTCGCGATCCCGCCGAGCGCTACGCCGATGCGCGCGAACTGCTCGCGGCCCTGAAGCCGCTGTGCCGCGACGACGAGGAGCAACTGCGCGATGGCGAGAGCGGTGCGGTGCCCACGCAGGCCGCGACCGTGACGCCGCCGCCGCGGTCGACGCTGGCGAAGATCAAGCTGCAGGTCGCGCAGGGCGAGGAACCGACGGTGCTGAGCGGATCCCCGAATCGCTCCGAGCAGCCGACGATTCCGCCGGAGACGGTGCGCGCCGCGGCGACCACGCCGCCGGCGAGCGTTGCCGCGACCGCGACCGTCGTGCGACCACCGCGGCGCTCCGCGGGCACGTTCGCGCTGGTGTTCGTCGTCCTGATCGCACTCGGCGTGGCTGGGTATGGCGCGAGCGCGGGGTGGTTCGCCACGCGCGGCGGCGACGATCGGTCCGCGTCGTCGCCGTCACCAGCAGCGTCGCCAACACCAACACCAACGCCGTCGCCGCCGAAGGCGCCGTCGCCGGGCGAGGAGCCGGACCGCGTCGCTGGCCCCGAGTCGTCCAGCGCCGCGGCAAAGGCGCAGGCGGCGCTGGCACGGGCGCGCGAACTGCTGCCGATGCCGAACGAGATCGATGCCGCGATCACCGCGCTCGAGGAGGCGTTGCAGCACGATGGCCAGTTGGCCGAAGCGAAGCGCAGCCTGGCCCTGGCACTCGTGCGCAAGGCCCGCGACCTGGAGGCGAGTGACCTCGACGGGGCCTACCAACGTCTGCAACGAGCGCTGGTGCTGGTGCCGGGCGAGGTGGCTGCCGCCGAGGCCGAGCCGCGTCTCGCGCAGTCGTTGCGCGACCGCCTGCTCGCGGGCCTCACACTCGTCGAGCCCGCGGCCGACTTCGTCAGCGGCGCGCGCGAACTGCGCGTGCGCGGCGGCATGTCGGCGCCGAAGGCCAAGGCCGTGCGCGTTGCGTTGGTGAGCGAGGCGGATGCCCCGGCCCCGTTCCCTCGCACGGCCAGCATCGAGGCCCCGATCGTCGCGGGCGAGTGGGACGTTCGGGTGCCGGCGGCGAACGATGGCCGATGGCGCGTGCGCGTCGAAGCCGAGGACGTTCGCGGGTTGGTCGTCGAACTGCCGCCGCGCGTGGTCGTCGTGATGGCGACGTTGTCCACGATCACGATCGATGCGCCGGCCGCAGATGCGTGGGTGCGGTCGCCGGCCACGATCACCGGCACGGTCGGGCCCGGCGTCGATACCGTGCGCGTCGCCGACCAGCCGGCAACGGTGGTGGATGGCCGCTTCCGCGCCGAGGTGCGGCTCGCCGACGGCGCCCACGACGTCGTGGTCGTCGGCCGCGACGCGCTCGGCCGAGAGGCGACGCAGACGCACGCTGTGCGCGTCGACAGCACCGCGCCCGTCCTCGACGTTGCGGATGCGCCAACCGTCGGCAACGCGCAGTCAGCCGCGGTGAAGGTCCGCGTCGACGACAAGAGCCCGGTGACAGTGCGCATCGGCGGTGCCGTGGTCGGCGCCATGCCCGACGGCTCGTTCGCGAAGGACGTGGTGCTCGCCGAGGACGGCGAGCACGAGATCGTGGTCGAGGCGGTCGATGCCGCGGGCAACGAGGCCCGGCGCTCGGTTCGTGTGCGCCGCGACACCACGGCCCCGGTGCTCGCCTGGCAGGCGCCGACCGTCGAGGTCGTGGCGCCCGGCGACCTCGAGATCACCGGCACGATCGTCGACGCGAGCCCGTGCGACGTGCTGGTGAACGGTACGCCGGCGAAAGTCACCGGCGGCACGTGGTCGGCGCGCGTGCAGGTCCCCCTCGACGCGACCCTCGCCGTCGCCGTCACGGCCCGGGACGCTGCCGGCAACGACGCGGCGCCGCTGGCGAAGTCGTTGCGCGGCGAAGTGACTTCGCTGGCGTTGGCCTGGGCGGACCCGGTTCCCGACGCGCCGTTCGTGGTGGTCGCGGGCGTGCGCTGCCCGACGATCGTGGTCGAGCGCGTCACCGGCATGCGCATGCGGCTGATCGCGCCGGGGACCTTCACGATGGGCTCGCCCGCGAGTGAAGCGGAGCGCGGCAACGACGAGACCGCGCACCCGCGCGTGATCCGGCAACCGTTCTGGCTCGGCGAGACCGAGGTGACGCAGGCGCAGTGGCAGGCGGTGATGGGCACGAACCCGAGCAAGTTCCGCGGCGACGACCTTCCCGTCGACACCGTGAGCTGGTTCGACTGCCAGGCCTTCGTGCAGCGGTTGAGCGAACGGGCTGGCGCTGGCTTCCGCATGCCGAGCGAGGCCGAGTGGGAGTACGCGTGCCGCGCCGGAACGACGACGCCCTTCAGCTTCGGCGACGCCGTCACCACCGCCGAGGTCAACTTCGATGGTGACCTGCCGTACGCCGGTGCTGCGCGCGGGGACGACCGCCAACGTCCGCTTCCTGCCGGCAGTCTGCCGGCGAACCCCTGGGGGTTGTGCGAGATGCACGGCAACCTCGGGGAGTGGTGCGCCGACAGCAAGGCGCCGTATCCGGGGTCCGGTACCGAGCAGCCGACCGCGGGCGAGGGCAACCGCGTGTTCCGCGGCGGCACCTGGTACTTCGGCGCGGGCCTCTGCCGGTCGGCCGATCGCCACGCCGATGAGGCTCGGTTGCGGGTCGAGAGCATCGGCTTCCGGCTGGCGCGCTCGCTCTGAAGGGCGGGGTGGGCGACTCTCGGGTTGCGGTGGGCCGGGCACGGTCGCTACACTCGCCGCCCCTTTCGCCGGCTCGGGGCCGGCGACCGGATCGTCGACAGCGGCTCCGGCCGCGTTCTTTTCCAATCCGGATCGTTTTCCAACCCCTCGACCCACTCCCGGACCCGCGTGCCGCCCTCGAATGAACCCGCATCGGCTACCTCGCCGACTGCCGTGGTGGCGATCGACGGTCCGTCGGGGGCCGGCAAGAGCACGGTCGCGCGGCGCCTGGCGCGGCGGCTCGGGTTCGCCTTCCTCGACACCGGTGCGATGTATCGCGCCGTGACCTGGCACTTCCTGGCGAACGGCTGTGCGCCGGCCGAGTGCGCGGACGCTCCCGACCGGGGGCATGCGCGCATGCGGAAGGCCCTGGCGGAGACGCGGCTCGAGCTGGCCGGCGACGCCGTGCTGCTGGCGGGTCGCGACGTCACGTCGCACCTGCGGACGCGCGAAGTCGAATCGCAGGTCTCGGCCGTGTCGGCGCTGCCGTTCGTGCGCGCGGCGATGGGCGACCTGCAGCGGGCGGTGGCGGCCAAGGGGCCGATCGTCGCCGAGGGCCGCGACATGGGCTCGGTCGTGTTCCCGCAGGCGCGCTGGAAGGTCTACCTCGACGCCAAGCCCGAGGAACGGGCTCGCCGGCGCAGCGAGGACTTCTCGCGGCAGGGCCGGACGGTCAGTCCGGCCGACGTGCTCGAGGAGATCCTCGTGCGCGACCGCCTCGACAGCACGCGTTCCGACGCGCCGCTGCGGCAGGCGTCGGACGCGCTCTACCTGGACACCACGGGCATGGCGACCGACGCGGTCGTCGACCGGCTCTTCGCGTGGGTTCGCGGCTCGTGACCAAAGCCCCGCGGATCGTGCGGCGCAGCGAGCTGGTCTTCGCGGTCTCGCGGTGGCTGCTGGCGGCGTTCTGCCGCACCTGGCACCGGCTCCGCATCGAAGGCAACCACGTGCTGCCGACGAGCGGCCCCGTGCTGCTCGTCGCCAACCACACGAGCTACCTGGACCCGCCGGTCGTCGGCATCAGCAGTCGTCGTTGCGTCGCGTTCCTGGCGCAGGCCGGGCTCGCGAAGTTCGCGCCGCTACGGTGGTGGCTCGCCCAGGTCGGCGTCACGCTGATCGATCGCGAGGCGCCATCGACGGCCGCTCTGCGCCTCGTCGCCGACAGCCTGGCCGCCGGCGAAGTGGTGGGGCTGTTCCCCGAGGGAACGCGCAGCCGCGATGGCGCCGTCGGACCGTTCCGCAGCGGCGTCGAGTTCCTGGTGCGTCGCTCGCGGGCGCCGGTCATTCCGATCGGCATCGACGGCGGCTTCCGCGCGTTCCCGCGCGGCGCCTGGTTCCCGCGACCGCGGCGCATCGTGGTGCGCTACGGCGAGGTGTGGTCCCCCGAACGCGTGCTGGCGCCTGGCGGCGTCGAAGCGCTGCGGGCTGCCGTGGCCGACCTCGCGCGCGCACCGCGGCGCGCTGCGCCGGTGGTGGCGAACGATCCGAATCCGACTCTTTCCGCATCTGCCGGCACCGGGGCCAAAGCCCCGGCGTCGGCGACCGGCGACCGGGTGTTCCGGCCGCCGGGACTGTGACCGCTTCGCTGCCGCCGCACCCGCGGCACCGGCGAAGCACTTCATCGTCGTTGTTTCCCCGTTTCCCCTGAACCCCTCTTTCGTTCGATGCACGGCAAGAATCTGATCAAGAAGTTCTCGATGCCCTCCGACGAGCTCTCGCGGCTCACCACGGAGGCGTTCGGCAGCACCACGCTGGCCGAACTCGACACCGCAATCGGCAAGACGGTCGCCGAGTTGGCGCCCAACAAGATCGTCAAAGGCAAGGTCATCAAGGTGCAGGAGGACGGCACCGTGGTGGTCGACGTGAGCTACAAGGCCGAGGGCCAGATCGCCATCGGCGAGTTCCCGGACCCGCTCGCCGTGCAGCCGGGTCTCGAGATCGAGTGCCTCGTCGAGTCGATCAACGACGCCGAGGGCTTCATTCTGCTGAGCAAGCGCAAGGCCGATCGCATCCGCGGCTGGGAGAACATCATCCAGACGCACAAGGAAGGCGACTCGGTGAAGGGCATGGCCCTGCGCAAGATCAAGGGCGGCCTGCTCGTCGACATCGGCGTGCCGGTGTTCCTGCCTGCGTCGCAGGTCAACATCCGCCGTTCGGGCGACATCGGCGACTGGATCGGCAAGGTGATCGAGGCGCGCATCATCAAGATCGATGAGGAGCGCATGAACATCGTCATCTCGCGCCGCAAGCTGATCGAAGAGGAGCGCGAGACGAAGAAGGCCCAGTTGCTGGCCGAACTGGCCGAAGGTCAGGTCCGCAAGGGTGTCGTCAAGAACATCGCCGACTTCGGCGTGTTCGTCGACCTCGGCGGCATCGACGGCCTGCTGCACATCACCGACATGTCGTGGGGCCGCGTGAACCACCCGTCGGAGATGTTGAAGCTCGACGACGAGGTCGAAGTCAAGGTGCTCAAGATCGACCGCGAGCGTGAACGCATCGCGCTCGGCATGAAGCAGAAGAGCGCTTCGCCGTGGGAGAACATCACGGAGAAGTACCCGGTCGGCAAGCGCATCGCCGGCGAGGTCGTCAACCTGATGAGCTACGGCGCGTTCGTGAAGCTCGAGGACGGCGTCGAGGGTCTGGTGCACATCTCCGAGATGTCGTGGACCAAGCGCGTCAACCACCCGAACGAGGTCGTCAAGCAGGGCGACAAGGTCGAGGTCGTCGTGCTCGAGATCGACACCGAGAAGCAGACCATCTCGCTCGGCATGAAGCAGACCGAGGTCAACCCGTGGGACATGGTGGCCGAGCACTACCCGCCGGGCACCGTCATCCGCGGCAAGGTGCGCAACCTCACCAACTACGGCGCGTTCATCGAGCTGCAGGAGGGCATCGACGGCCTGCTGCACATCACCGACATGAGCTGGACGCGCAAGATCACCAACCCGAACGAGGTGGTGAAGAAGGGCGACGAGATCGAGTGCGTCGTGCTGTCGGTCGACCAGGAGAAGAAGCGCATCGCGCTCGGTCTCAAGCAACTGCAGCAGGACCCGTGGACCGGGGACATTCCGGCCCGCTACCACATCGGCGACAGCGTCCCGGGCACGGTCACGAAGATCACCAACTTCGGCGTGTTCGTCGAACTCGAAGCGGGCCTCGAAGGCCTGCTGCACATCTCGGAGCTGGCCGACCACAAGGTCGACAACCCCGAGGAGGTCGTCAAGGTCGGCCAGCGCGTCGAGGTTCGCATCATCAAGATCGACACCGACGAGCGGAAGATCGGCCTGACGCTGATCCAGGCGCACTTCGAGGAAGGCGAAGAAGGCGATGCGGGCACGGCGAAGGAGCCGGACCGCACCACGCCGACCACGCCGGCGCTCGGTTCGCTCGCCGACCAGCTCAAGGGCATCGGCCAGCGCATCGCCAAGAAGGCGGGCGAGAACGAGGGCCAGTGAGCCCGAGCGCGGGCGCCGTCCAACGCTGCGCGTTCCGCACGCTGTGCGGAGCCGCGGCGCTGGCGGCGTCCGCGTGCGTGACGACCTACGAGAACGAGTCGCCCGTCGCCGGCCAACCGCTGCCGGCGTACGGCGCGCCGCCGGTGCCGCCGTCGTTCGCAGTGCCCGTGGCGATTCCGATCCCCGACCTCGGCGGCACGGGCGCCAGCCCGGCCGTGGCCGAGCTCTACCGCGGCGTGCTGCAGCGCATGCACGAGGCGGCGAAGGAGCGGGACGTCGGCCAGATCGAGGCGCTGCTCGCGAACTACGAACGGCAAGACCTGCCGGACGACCTGCGGCAACGCTTGGTCGGCTACCGCCTGCTCGCCCACGGCATGCAGTGGACGCGCCACGCGGCGCAGCGCGCGACCCTGGTCGAGCGGCCCGTCGATGCGGTTGCGCCCCCTCGCGAGAGCGGCGCGCCCGCCCTCGGTGCGCCGCTGCACCTCGAGCTGCAGCTGCCGGCCGGGCCGCTGGCGGCGGTGCTCGGTGGGCGCGACGACGCCGACCCGATCGGCTTCCTGGTCGCGGTTCGCGTCGAGGACGCGTTCGTCGAGGGCAGTTCGCGATCGTCGGACACCGAGGAGTTCGTGCTGCAGGCGACCCGGGTCGACCTGGCGGGCGACACCGTGCTGCGGCTGCCGATCGACGTCGATCTCGACGGCGGCACGGCGGTGCGGCGCGACGTGTTCGTGCGCGTCGACCTGATGCCCGGGCACGTGACGCTGCCGGCCGGTCGCGTGCCGGTGGCGCAGACCGCACTCGCAGCGATCGCGATCACGCAGTGGCCCGTCGGCTACGAAGCGGTCGCGAAGGCACCGCTGGCCGAGCTGCGGCGGGCGCTGCAGGACTTCACGCCGGCGACGTTCGCGCGCGGCTGGCTCGCGGCCGCCGCGGTGCGCGGCGACGAACGGCCCGCGGCGTTCGCGGCGCTGATCGACGTCGTGCGCTTCGGCCGCGCCGACCAGGCGCAGGTGGCGATGGCGGCCCTGCGGCAGGCGAGCGGCGTTGCCTTGCCGATCGGCGACCGCGAGGCGTGGCTTGCGTGGTTCGCCGAACGTCGTTAGAGCAGCGCGCGTGCCCTTCCTTCCGGTAGCAGAACAGCTGGCCGTGCTGACGCGCGGCACCGTCGACATCCGCGCCAGCGAGGCCGAACTCGCCGAACGGCTGGCTGCATCGGCCAAGAGCGGCCGGCCGCTGCGCGTCAAACTCGGCATCGACCCGAGCTCGCCCGACATCCACCTCGGCCACACGGTCGTGCTGCGCAAGCTGCGCGACTTCCAGCGCCTCGGCCACCAGGCGATCGTGCTGTGGGGGACGGCGACGGCGATGGTCGGCGACCCGACCGGCCGCAACAAGACGCGGCCGCCGCTCACCCGCGAGCAGGTCGAAGCGAACAAGCAGACCTACCGGCAGCAGGTCGCGCGCGTGCTCGACGTCGGCAAGGCCGAGGAGCGCGAGAACGGCGAGTGGTTCCTGCGGCAGTCGTTCATGGACTGCGTGGCGCTCGCCGGTCGCTACACCGTCGCGCGCATCCTCGAGCGCGACGACTTCCAGAAGCGCTTCCGCGCCGAGCAGCCGATCTCGGTGCACGAGTTCCTGTACCCGCTGCTGCAGGGGCACGACTCGGTCGAACTGCACGCCGACATCGAACTCGGCGGCACCGACCAGCTGTTCAACCTGATGGTCGGCCGCGAGCTGCAGAAGCAGGCGGGGCAGCCGTCGCAGGTGTGCATCACCGTGCCGCTGCTCGAGGGCCTCGACGGCCAGCAGAAGATGTCGAAGTCGCTCGACAACTACGTCGGCATCGCCGAGCCGGCATCGGTGCAGTTCGGCAAGGTGATGAAGGTGCCGAACGGGTTGTTGACCAAGTACTTCACCCTGCTGACCGACGAGCCCGCCGAGCGCATCGCGACGCTGGTGCAGAACCCGCTGGAGGCCAAGTTCGCCTTGGCGCGGGCGATCGTCGCTGGCTACCACGGCGAGCCGGCGGCCGCCGCGGCGCGCGCCGAGTACGACCGTGTGCACCAGCAGGGTGGCTTGCCCGACGTGCTGCCCGAGTGGCGGCCGGCGGCCGACGTGCGGCGCCTGCCCGACGGCCGGGTGCCGCTGCCGACCGGCCTGCATGCGTCGGGCCTCGCGGCTTCGAGCAGTGACGCGCGGCGGTTGATCGCCGGCAACGGCGTACGTGTCGACGGCGTCGTTTGCGCCGATGTGAACGCTGCTCTCGGCCCCGGCACCTACGTGGTGCAGGTCGGCAAGCAGAAGGCGGCCCGCTGGATCCTCGGCTGAAGCGCCGCGGCTGCGCATTCGGGCTTGGTGCAGCGAGGGCAGAATGCCGATGCTGCTCTCTGCGTTCGCGACGATAGGATGCGGCGCGGGCGTGGTTATTCGTGCGGTCGACCCAGAGCTGGCGCAGACGAGGTGTGATGGCGGCGACGAACGGCAGGCGCGGTAGCGCACGGGTGGCACTCGCGGGGGTGATGTGCGCCCTGCTGGCGACTACTGCGACTGCGCAGCAGAACCCCGACGAGATCGCGCGCCTGGCGGCGATGCTGGCCGAACCGGGCGCCGATGGCCGCGAGGCGCGGGAGCGCGCGATCGAACAACTGCTGGCCTCGGATCGGGCCGAGGCCCACGCCGTGCTGCACGCGCGGCTGCGTGCCGCGGACGACCCCGACGGGCTGCGCCTCGCGATCGCTTCGTCGCTGCAGCGCCACTTCGTGTTGGCGCCGGAGACCCAATTCGGCGGCGCTGCGGGGACGCAGCGCCAACGGCTGCTGGCCGAGTGGCTGCGCGTGATCGTGCCGTCGTGGCGCGAACTGCGCCGCAACGCCGAGGACCCCGGCTCGAACCCGGTTCGATCGGCCGCGCGCATGGCGCTGCAGCGGCTGCCCGCCCGCGAACTCGACACTGTCGCCCGCACGCTGCTCGCGGGCGGAGTCGCCGAAGAGAAGGTGCTGGTGATGCGCTGCCTCGCCGACATGCAGCACACGCTGTTCGCCGCGACGCTCGCCGAGCAGCTCGATGCCGCCGACGCGGTCGTCCGGGCCGGTGCCCAGGACGCGCTGCAGTTGCTGACCTGCAGCGACGAGCCGATCCGGACGCGGGACCAGTTCGCGGCGTGGTCTGCCCAGTACGGCACGTTGCGGTACGTCGATCTCGTCGAGCGTGCGGCGCGGCGCGTGGCGTCGCCCAACGAGCGGCTGCGCGATGAGCTCGCACGTCTGCACGTCGAAGCTGCGCGCGAGATCGTGCGTGCCCACATCACGCGTTCGGCGGCCATCGACTGGGCCGCCGTGCAAGGGCGTGTCTGCGTCGCCGATCCGGCGGTGCTCGATGCGTGCCTCGAGCTGATGCAGACGGTCGTGCCGACGGCCGGCGACGATGCGTCGCCCGCGCGGCAAGCGCTCTGCCGCGCGCTCGTGCAGCGGTTCCGCGCCGAACCGCCGGATGCCGTCGCCCGGCGGGCGGCGTTGCTCGAGGTCGCCGCCTACCTGGGGCGCGGCGAGGACGCCGAACTGGCGACGGAGCTGCGCGCGTTGCTCGTCGCCCAACTCGACGTCGACGACGTGGTCGCGCGCTCCGCGGCGCTGCGGGGACTGCGGCGCTATCCGACGGCAGAGACCAGGTCACGGCTCGTTCTGTTGGCGCGGCAGTCGTTCGCAGCGCTGCCCTCGACGGCCGGCCGGGCCCTGCTGGAGCAGGTGCTGGCCACGCTGTCGTCGCGCGCGGCGCCGCGTTGGCTGGCGCCGTCGCCGACGGATGCCGACAAGGCGGATTGGCTGCAGCTCGTCGATGACGCGTGTCGCACCGACGAAGCGCTCGGCCTGCGCGACGCAGCACTCGCCCTTGGGCACGTGCTCGATGCCCGGGACCAGAGGGTGCCCGAGGTGTTCGACCTGCTGCTCGGTCTGGTGCGGGATGCCCGTCTCGACACCAAGTTCCGCTCGACGTGCGCGATCCACCTGCAAGGCTGGCGCGCCGAAACGACGGTGGCCGAGGCGTGGGTTGCCGCACAGCAGGAGTTGCTCGCGGACGCGGCGCCCGAACTGCGCACGCAGGCGGCCGAGTCGCTGGTCATGCTCGTCGATTCGGCCGACCCGAAGCGCGCCGACTGGATCAACGGGACGATCCTGGCCGTGCGCTCCCGCCTGGCGAGCGAGCGCGATCCGGCGGTGTTCCGGAAGTTCGTCGAGTGCGTGCAAGACCTCGGTCGCCAGCCGGCCATGCCCGAGATGGCCATCGGGGCGCTGCGTTATGCCTTGGACGAACTCGGCGCGACCGTCGCCGCCGAACAGCAGTTCCGGCTCGATCCGCTGTTGCAGGCGTTGGCGACGATCGGCGGGGATCCGCGCGCCGACCGCGGCCAGTGGCTCGCAGCCTGTGATCCGCTGCTCGTGCACCGGCGGCGGCAGAGCCTGCGTCTGATCCTGCAGAACCACGGCGCCGCCGACCTCGCCGTCGATGTCAACAAGCCGGACGGTTCGCTCGCCGAGCGCGCGCGCCGCGCGATGCGGTTGCTGATCGAGACGGCGACGTTGAAGCCACCGCGCGAATCGTGGACGAGCAGCGAGGAACTGCAGCGCGAAGCCCGCGACGTGCGCGCGGCGTTCGGCGCCCTCGACGCGCTCGACGAGCCCCAGCGCCTGGATGGGGGCCAGCACCGCCTCCTGCGCCTCGAGGTCGACCTCGCGACCGGCAAGCCCCAGGACGTCGTGCAGCGCGGCGCCGCATGGCTCGCGAACGGCAACGGGCGGCCGCCGCAGGACGCCGAGCATCGTTCGCGCATGCAGCTGCTCGTCGCCGAGGCGCAACTGCTGCTGGGACGCGCGGCGGACGCGCGCAAGCTGATCGACGAACGCGACGAGGGCGCGGTCGTCGATGCCGTCGTACTGGATCTCGAAGCCCGGATCGCGCGCGCGTTGGTCGCCACCGACCTCGCTGGCGCCGTGGCGATGCTCGATCGCGTCGTGCGGCGTACGGCTGTCGAGGATGCGGCGTTTCGCGCCCGACTGGTCGAGTGGATGCAGCTCCGCCTGCGCCTCGACCCGGCCCTGCGCGAGGAGACGTTGCGTGTCGCGGCGAGCCATGCGCCCCTGTTCGCGGCGGCCGACTGTCCAGCCGAGCTGCGTGAGGCCTTCGAGCAGCTGCACACGCAGCGCTGATGGTGGGCGGGGCGCGCGGGGGAAGGTCGAGAAGGTGCTTGAGCGCGCCCGCGGCCTCGCTATGTTTCTCGCCTCACCCAACGCGGGGTGGAGCAGCCCGGTAGCTCGTCGGGCTCATAACCCGAAGGTCGGAGGTTCGAATCCTCCCCCCGCTACCACAAGGTCCGACACGGACTTACGAACGACGCCTCGGAGCCCCTGGCTCCGGGGCGTTGCCGTTTCTGGAGCCGTCGCGAACGGCGTGGACGCGGGCGCATGCGGGAGTCGGCCGACCCCGACCGCGTAAGTCGTGCGGCTGTGCGAGTTGCAGTGGGCCGAGAGGTCGAGTGCGAAACCGTCCCGAAGTTGTCTGCCCTCTCAGGGCCGGGCCTCTGGGTTCAGGACCCGAGAGCAGAAAAGAGGGGGTCGAGGAGGACGCTCTTCGAACACGCCGGTACGCGTTCAGCGATGCGCGCCCGCTGCGATCTGCTCGCTCCACAGTGGCATGCGGCTCAACCGGCGCAGCTGCTTGTCGGTTGGCGCGGCGGTTCCGGCCAGGATCGCCTCCTGGATCTTACTCTCGCACCAGTTATGAGGTTGTTCCGATGATCAAGACTCCCGTCTCAAAGCGCTGCATCGCGGCGCTGGCATTCCTTGGCTTTGTCAGTTGGCGGGCGCCCGCGGAAGCCCGCGACAATGTTGAGATCAAAGACTCGGCTGGGAGAGTTCGTGTTCGCCTGGGAGATCTGTCGGGAGACGGTGGCCTGTTCGGCCTCCAGATTCTCGACGAAGAGGGCGCCATTCGGGCTGCAGTCGGTTGCAGGCAAGGAGAGACCACTCTCGACTTGTTAGGGAGCAGTGCGACCAACCGAGTGTCGGTCAACCTGACGGATATGGGGTCAGCGGTGACCATGGGCCCGCGAGAGGGTTGGCAGTTCTTGATCGCGCGAACAACGGCGGGTGAGCTAAAAGCAACGTACACAAAGAACGGTGTGGACGATGACTCTAGGGTTGCGCTGGTCTGCCACCCAGAAGGGGATCGGCAGGCCATCTTCCGCCTCTACAACGGGTCTGATGCTGCGCTGACGATCGGTGCGGACAAGAAGGCGGCTCAGATGGAGTTGCTTCAGAACCGGTCGACGGCGGCCAGGCTCGTCGCGTTGAATGGCATGGGCAGCCGGCTTCAAATTGGGGAGCGGGGGAAGGGCATCATGCTCAACTCTCTCGTTGATGGTTCGTCGGCACTGGAGATCAGCCGCGGCAAGCCTCTCTTGAGCGTGCAAGCCTCAGAGTCGGGTGTTGGTCTCGCGATCAATCATGAGAATGGAAGCCCCGCGGTCAGGGTTGGAACCAAGGGTGCCGGAGAAATCCAAGACTCGCGTTGGGACAAGACTGGAAAAGAAACCAAAGTGCTCGAACTGGGTGGGAGTAGATAGCCGATCGCGTCGCATCCGGATACTTGCGTGCTGTACGGAGACGCGGCTGTGCCTGTGCTATCCGAGAACTCAGCCGAGCCAGTTCGAGTCCGAATTGGTCGTTCCGATTCCGTTTGTGACCGAATCGGCATCGCGCGCCACGGCCAAGCTGCACACGGCTAGCGCGGTTCGCTGTGCGAGAATCCTGCCGGCGTTGTCACAGAAGGTGCGGCCGTCAGGCCGAGCGGCGGTAGCTGCGCAGCATCCCCCGGAGCCGTTCGCCGGCAACCACCTGGGCACCCCGTCGCATTCCCCTCCGCATGTGCCATCACCATGAGGTGGAACGGGACGTCGCTCACGGCGACCCGAGTGCGGCCTGCAGAACCGCGGTCGCCTGACGCCGCATGTGATGATCTCCGCGTAGCAGGCGGCCGAGATTCGCATGCAGCGGCGAGAACCTGCCGGAACCGCCGGCGAACGGTAGGCTGCACATCGCTCCGGAGGATCCCATGCGTTCCCACTCGTTCCTTGTCGCTGCTGTGCTTCCCGTATTGACGACGCCACTCTTCGCGCAGGCGGCATGGTCGGTCGTCTATCCCTCGTCGTTGCCGCCGCTCTACCTCAATCCCGTGGTCGCTTGCCACGAGCGCTTGGGCATTGCGATCCGCTTGTTCGGTCAGACTGCTGCCGGTGGTTCGCCGAGTGCATGGCTGTTCCAAGGAAACGGTTGGAGTCCCGCTGCCGGTCCGCTGCCGCAGAACCGCGTTGGCGCCATGCTGGCGTTCGACGCGGCGCGCGACGAAGTCGTGCTGTTCGGGGGGCGCAGTTTCGGGGGGGGTATCCTCCTCGACGACACATGGCGGTGGAACGGCGCGCAATGGAGTCTCGCGACGCCGGCTGCCCGCCCGTCGGCCCGTTCCGGATCGGCGATGGGCTATGACCATCGGCGCGGTGTGATCGTGTTGTTCGGAGGCTTCTTGCCGCCGAGCGGCTACCAAGCCGACACGTGGGAATGGAACGGCGTGACCTGGACGCCGCGCAGCTTGCCCTCGGCACCGGCTGCGCGACAACAAGCGCTGCTCGCGTTCGACCCAGTGTCCGGCGCCATGCTGCTTCATGGCGGGGAAGCGAACCCCAACCTCTTCTCCGATACTTGGAGCTACGACGGAACGGGCTGGGTCGAACGCCAGCCCGTGACGGCACCGCCGCCGCGTTGGGAAGCACGTATGGTGACCGACCTCCACCGGCAGCGTGTCGTGATGCTCGGCGGCTACGGGAACGATCCGTTCGCATGGGAATGGGACGGCGCGCAATGGCACGCGTCCTACCAGCCATCCCCCGCTGCGCGTGTCGCGCCAGGACTCGTCTACGACGCAGCATTGCGACGAGTCATCGTGCACGCCGGCGCCTTGTTCGTCGGCACGGCCCTGTACGCGCTGAACGACACGTGGGTCTACCGCACGCCGCTACCCGCCGACGTGACCCCGTTCGGCAGCGGCTGCGCCGGAACCGCGGGGACGCCTGCGCTCGCGGCTGCGCCGTTCGCGCTACCGTGGCTCGGCGACACGATGCGCAACGTTGTGCAGACGATCCCGGCGGGCGAGCCCGGCGCATTCTTCGTCTCCAGCGTCGGTAGCACGTCGCCGACCCCGCTCAGTAGCTATGGCATGCCGGGCTGCGACCTGCTTGTCCCGACAGATGTCTGTGAGTTCCGGGCCGCCGCCGTCGGTCGCGCGGAATGGGCTCTGTCGATCCCGAACATCCCGTCGCTCGCAGCGGTGTCGTTTCGCCAACAGGCGTTTGTGTTGGACGCCGCCGCGAACACGCTCGGCCTCACGGCAAGCAACGCGGTGCTCGTCACGACCGGCGTTCGGTGAGGCTCGCTTGCGCGCGCGTAGCGAACGGTCGTCCATTGCGCCGCCTCGGTCGAATCGAGTCCTCCCTCCGCTACCATTTGTCCGTCACCACGGACACGAAGAACGCCCCGGGGCCGCAATGCCTCGGGGCGTCGTCGTTTCCAGCCCAGGGGCTGAGCGAGGCGCTCGCAAAGCGACCCGCGGCGACCGCCTTGCATTGCTCGTCAGCGACATGCATGGTCAGGCCATGCGCGTCCGACGCCTGATCCTGCCGGCAACGATCGCCAGCCTCCTCGCCGTCGTCGGCGCGTGCGGCGCGAAGGCTCCGGCCGATCCGAAGAACCGCGAGATCCCGTGGACCTACGGGCCAACGACCGGGGGAGCCACGGCGGAGCACGTGCGCGGAACGGGCACGAAGGGCGGACCTCCCGTCGCGGCCGGGTGGCAGTTCCGGCTGCAGGACGGCACTCGGCTCACCGTGGTGCCGTTCCGACTCGCCGAGACGCACCCGCTGTTCGGCAAGGTGGCGCTCAGCGTCGGCCTGTTCGACATCGCGGGAAAGCAGCTCGGGTCGTTTCGTTCGGAAGCGATCACGGCGCAGAACGCGACGGCTTCGTTCGACCTCACGGAAGACGTGGCGACGAAGCTCAACGACGTGGTGATCTGGTACCGCGCCCTCTGAACCGAGCGCTACCCGCGCAGCGCCCGGCCGGTTTCCGGCCGCCAGCAGCCCGGTGGGTGGCTGGGACGAAGTCGTAGACTTCGCGCCCTACCCCGCTACACTCCCGCGCCCGATACCCCGTGGTGTAATCGGTAGCACAGCAGGTTTTGGTCCTGTTGGTTCCTGGTTCGAGTCCAGGCGGGGTAACCACGACCCGGTCGGGTGAGCGCCCGCTCTTTCGACCGAAGATCTTTCTCTGAAGCGGTTTGCGATGCCCCGTGGTGTAACGGTAGCACAACAGGTTCTGGTCCTGTTTGTAAAGGTTCAAATCCTTTCGGGGTAACCAACGACGCGCGGGTCCGGAGCACCGGATCCGCGCGTTCTCTTTCGCCCCGACCGCCCGCGCCGCTCAGAGTCCTTCGCTCGCGCGGTGCAGGAAGCGGTCGGTCATGCCGGCGACGTAGTCGCACGTGACCCGGTGGTGGCCGTCGCGATCGAGGCGCGCGCGCGCCGACGCGGGCAGCCGATCCGGAGCGGCGAGCAAGGCCGCGAACACCTTGCGGATGCGCGCCGCCCCGTCGTGCATCACCGACAGCACGCGCGGCGACTTGTAGAAGCGCGCGCGCAGGAACTCGAGCAGCTCCTGCGCCAGCACGGTCATCGTTCCGCTGTGCTGGATGCGCGGCGGCGTGCCGCCGGCCGGCGCGGTCGCGATCGCGGCATCCGCGGTCTCGACCAGGTCGTGGATCAGCAGCGACGCGACCTCGCTGACAATGCGTTGGCGATTGGCGCTGCCGGCCGAACCGCGTGCCGCCTGCCACAGGCGCAGTTCGGCGGCTTCGCCTTCGGCGAACAGGCCCGCGCGCAGCCCATCGTCGAGATCGTGGCTGAGGTAGGCGATCTTGTCGCAGGCGTCGACGAGGTGCGCTTCCAACGGCATCGGGGGCTTGGGCAGCAGGTCCGGGCTCAGCGGGAAGCCGTCCGGGATCCGACCCTTCAGCAGGCTCGCGCGCACCGCGAACGTCAAGTTCAGCCCGTGGCCGTGGCTGTAGCGATCTTCGAGCCAGTCGACGATGCGGGCGCCCTGGGCGTTGTGGCGGAAGCCGCCGTGGTCGGCCATCGCTTCGTGCAGCGCTTCTTCGCCGACGTGACCGAACGGCGGATGCCCGAGGTCGTGCGCGAGGGCGATCGCCTCGGCCAGGTCGTCGTTGCAGCGCAGCGCCCGCGCGACGCTGCGGCTCATCTGCGCCACTTCGAGCGAGTGCGTCATCCGGCTGCGGTAGTGGTCGCCCTCGAAGGCGGCGACGACCTGGGTCTTGTGCTGCAGGCGCCGGAACGCCGTCGCGTGCAGGACGCGGTCGCGGTCGCGCTGGAAGACCGTCCGCAGTGGGTCCTCGGTCTCGGGGAGACGACGCGGCCCGGCCGAACGACTGGGCGTCGCCCAGCGGCACAGCCACCGTAGCTCGCGGTCTTCGTGGTCTTCGCGGCGCAGCCAGACCATCGCCAGAGGCTACTGCCGTCGACGACGGCGAGAAAATCGCCCGGCAGGCAAGGCCTGCCGAGCGGATGGTACCCCCAAGGGGATTTGAACCCCTGTCACATGACTGAGAATCACGGATCCTAGGCCGCTAGACGATGGGGGCCCGTAGGAGGGCGAAGGTTCTAGAGAACGCGCGCGCATGGGTCAAGTGCGCACGGCTCCGTGGGCGATCCTGGAATGTTCCCGCGGTACGCTCGTTTCGCGGCCGCTCGGCGCGTAGATGGCGCCGTCCCTTCGTCCGCGCGACGCGAACCCCACTCCAACGATGCACACCTCGACCGCCTCGTTCCTCTCCCTCCTCCTGATGGCCCCTGTTGCCGATGGCTGGCTTGGCATCTACCTCGACAGCGAACGCACGGAAGCCGTGGTGGTCGAGGTCATCCCGGAGAGCCCGGCGGCGAAGGCCGGGTTGCAGGCGGGCGACGCGTTGCTCGCCGTCGACGACAAGGCGACGCCGACGCGCGAGGAGTTCGTCGGCGCGATTCGCGCCGGCAAGGCCGGGGATCGGGTGCGCATCCAGGTGCGTCGTGGCGAACAGGAACACGTCGTCGTGGTGCGGCTCGGGGAGCGCCCCGACGAGGTGGCGGCCCCGACGGCGCCCACGGCGCCGCGGCAAGTGCAGCCCAAGGCTCGGGAACTGCCCCGCCCGGCGGCAGAGCCAGCACCCCAGCAACGTGGCTACCTCGGGCTCGCGGTGGGCGAGGGCGAGAGGGGCATCGTGGTCGATCGCGTGGTTCCGGACGGCCCGGCGGCGGCGGCGGGCATCGTCGAAGGGGACATCGTGACGAAGGTGGGTGACACCCAGATCGGCTCGCTCGAGGACCTCGATCGCGCGCTGCAGACGATGCCGCCCGGTCGCCAGGTTGCCGTCGGCCTGCGTTCCGAGGCGGGCGTGCGTTCGGTCATGGTGACGCTCGGCAAGCGGCCCGGCACCGCCACGGCCGAGGCGCGTCAGCCGGCGATCGCCGTGGCGCCGATGAAGGCGGAGCCGCCGCCCCCGACGCCCGCGCCGGCCACGAGCAAGTCGCCGTCGGCCGATCTCGAGGCCGAACTGCAGGCCCTGCGCGCCGAACTCGCCGAACTGCGCAAGCAGCTCGAAGCGCTGCGCCAGGACAGCAAGGGCAAGGGCAAGGGCAAGGAATAACCCGCGCCCGGCGGCGTCCGAGGCGTCGTGCCGAGGAATGCGCGCGCTGCCGTGGACTCGCCGCTGCCTTCGGCCGACGCTGCCGCATCGCCGATGGACCGCACGTCCGCCGACCTCGCTCCGAGCCTCGCGTCCGAACGCGCCTCGCGACCGCTGCTGCGCGGCCCTTCCCGCGTCGCCGTGACCGGCGGTGCGGGTTTCGTCGGCAGCCACCTGGTCGAAGAACTGCTCGCGCGCGGGCACTCCGTGCACGTCGTCGACGACCTCTCCACCGGCAACCTCGACCATCTCGCCAGCGTCGCGGGGCACGACCGGCTGCGCGTCACCGTCGCATCCGTCGCCACGCCGGCGGGCGCGGCCGCGGCCTGCGAACGCGCCGACTTCGTGTTCCACCTGGCGGGCGTCGTCGGCGTGCAGCGTCTGGCGAGCGAACCGCTCGCGGTCATGCAGCGCAACTTGCACGCAACCGAGCAGCTGCTCGCGGCGGCGGCCGCGGCGCGCGTGCCGGTGTTGCTCACCTCGAGCAGCGAGGTCTATGGCGATGGGCCGGTGCCGTTCCACGAACACCAACCCGTGCGTCCTGGCGCGACCGAGGGTGCGCGCGGCGGGTATGCGTGCGCGAAGGCGATGGGCGAGTGGCTCGCCTTCGGGCATGCCGAAGCGAGCGGCCTTCCGGTGGTCGTCGCGCGCCTGTTCAACACCGTCGGGCCGCGGCAGTCGGGGGCTGATGGCATGGTGTTGCCCCGGTTCGTGGCGCAGGCGCTCACCGGCGAACCGATCACCGTCTACGGCGATGGCCGGCAGACACGCTGCTTTGCCGCCGTCGGCGACGTCGTGCGGTCGCTCGCCGATCTCGCCGCGGCCCCGGGCGGTTGCGGGCGTGTGGTCAACGTCGGCAGCGACCAGGAGACGAGCGTGATGGCGCTCGCCGAGATCGTCCGCGCCGCCACCGGCAGCCGTTCGCCGATCCACGCGGTGCCGTTCGGCGACGTGTTTCCGCGCGGGTTCGTCGACCCAAGCCGCCGCGTGCCGTCGCTGCAGCGTCTCCAGCAGCTGATCGGCTGGACGCCGTCGCGTCCGTTGGTGCGCATCGTCGACGAGTTCGTCGCCTGGGCACGCGAACGCCCGGTGGCAGCGCTGGCTGCCTTCACCGGGCCGGGCGTGGTCGCGTAGTCGGCCCCGCTGTTGTGCGCGGCGAGCGGCTCCGTATCGTGTTCGCCCCTTGTTCGCGCGCGCCGGTCAAGTCCTGGTTGTCGACGAAGCCATGGCGGGCATCCGGCTGCTCGACCTGCTGGCGCGCGAACGCCCCGCTGCCGGGCGCGTGCACCGCGAACTGCTCGCGGCGGGGGAGGTGCGGCTGAACGGCGCGACCTGCCTGCACGACCGTCGGTTGCGCGGCGGCGATGTCGTCGAGGTCGTTCCGCCCGCGGTCCCGGCGCCGAGCGGTCCTCGGTCGAGCGCCCGCACGCTGCCGGCGGTCCTGTTCGAGAGCGAGTCGGCGCTCGTGGTCGCCAAGCCCGCCGGCGTGCCGACGGTGCCTGACCGCAGCGGCGCCGACCGCGGCCTGCACGGCATGCTCGAAGCCCTGCGGCCGGGCGCGGACCTGCGCATCGTGCATCGGCTCGATCGGGACACCTCCGGGTGCTTGCTGCTCGCCAAGGGCCTTGGCGCCGCCCGCCACTTCGACACCCAGTTCGCCGAACGCCTCGTCGAGAAGGTCTACGTCGCCGTCGTGCACGGCGTGCCCGCGCGCTCCGAGTTCACGATCGACGCCTGGCTCGGCCCGGACCGCCGTCGCCCGGGCAAGGTCGTCGCCAGCGCCACCGAACAGACCGGCTTCCGCGCCGCGCAGACGCTCGTTCGCGTGCGGCAGGCCTTCGCTGCGCACGCGCTGCTCGAGCTGCGGCCGGCCACCGGCCGTGGTCACCAGCTGCGGGTGCACCTGCAGTCGGTCGGTCACCCGATCGCCGGGGATCGCGACTACGGCGGCGAGCCGCTGCTGCTCTCGCGGATCAAGCCCGGCTACAAGTTGCGCGTCGGCGTCGACGAACGGCCGCTGGCGCCGCGCATGTTCCTGCACGCCGAGCGCCTCGCGTTCCGCGATCTCGACGGCACGCCCGTCGAGGTGACGACGCCGCTGCCCGACGACCTGGCGCCGGCCTTGCGCCAGCTCGACCACCACGACGAAGCCCGGAGACGCCCGTGCGACTGAAGACGATCCCCGAGGACTTCCACGTGCGTGAACTGCTGCAGTGGCCCGACGTGCCCGGCGGCGACCACGTCGTGCACCTGCTGCACAAGGAGAAGCTGTCGACGCCGGAGGCGCTGTCGTTGCTCGCGCGCGAGGCCGACGTCGACCGCGGCGCCATCGCCTATGCGGGCCTGAAGGACCGCCAGGCGGTGACCGACCAGTTCGTGTCGATCGAACGGCGCGCCGTCGAGCTCAAGCTGCCCAACCTTCGGCTGCAGCCGGTCGGCACCACCGATCGGCCGCTGACGAGCCGGCTGAGCACCGGCAATGCGTTCACGATCGTCGTGCGCGATCTGGTGCCGCATCGCGCCGCCCAGTTGCGCCGGGCGCTGCCGTCGTTGGTCAAGACCGGGTTCCCGAACTACTTCGACGACCAGCGCTTCGGCTGCCTGCGCCACGGCCAGGGCTTCCCGATGCGCAGCGTGCTGCTCGGCGACTTCGAACGCGCGCTGCAGCAGTTCATCGCCGAACCGTCGCCGGTCGCGATCAGCGGCGACGTCAAGTTGAAGCGCACGCTGCAACTGCGGTGGCGGGACTGGGAGAGCTGTGCGCGCATCGCTCGTGGCCCTGCCTACCAGCCGCTGTTCGCCCACCTGATCGAGCGTCCGGACGACTTCCGCGGCGCGCTCGAGCACGTGCCGCTGCGCCAGCGGGTCATCCACGCCTTCGCCTACCAGTCGTTCCTCTGGAACCGAGCAGTCAGTCGCATGCTGCGCGGCGGTGTCGACAGTTCGCAGCGCCTGCGCCTGTCGACGCTCGCCGGCGACCTCCTGGCCTGGAAGTACCTGGCGCCTGAACGCGAGGAGAAGCTGAAGGTGATGCAGACGCCGCTGTTCGGCCCCGAGGGCACGGGGGGCAGCGAGCCGTTCCGGCGCGCGATGATCGAAGAACTGCAGGCTGCGGGCCTGCGCCGCGCGGACTTCACCGACCACGTCGTGCCCGGGATGATCTGGAAGGAGGAGCCGCGCGCGGTGCTGGCGAAGCCGACCGACGTCGCCGACGTGCGCCTCGAGCCAGACGACCTCAACGACGGCCAGGTCAAGGCGACGCTGCAGTTCGCGCTGCCGCGTGGCGCCTACGCGACGATGTTGATCAAACGGCTGTTCGCGCCGAGTTGGTTCCAGCGGTCGCCGATGGACGGCGACGACGGGCCACACGGATCGCGGGGCGGCCACGGACCGGAAGCAGACGAGGACGACGCATGAGCGAGCGCACGTTGGGCATCATCGGTGGGTCGGGCATCTACGAACTGCCGGGCCTCGAGAACCGGAAGGAGGTCGTCGTCGACACGCCGTTCGGTCCGCCGAGCGACGCGTTGATCACCGGCACGATGTTCGGAGTGCGCATGGCGTTCCTGCCGCGCCACGGTCGCGGCCATCGCCTGGCGCCGCACGAACTGCCGTTCCGCGCCAACCTGCACGCGATGAAGCAGCTCGGCATGGAGGCCGTCGTCGGCATCTCGGCGGTCGGCTCGATGCAGGAGCACATCCAACCGGGGCACCTCGTGCTGGTCGACCAGTTCATCGATCGCACGCGCGGCCGCACCACGGAGTCGACGTTCTTCGGCGACGGCTGCGTCGCGCACGCGCACTTCGCCGACCCGGTGTGGGAGCCGCTGCGCCAGCTCGCGCTGCAGGCCGCGCGCGCTGCCGGCGCCACCGCGCACGACGGCGGCACCTACGTCTGCATGGAGGGGCCGTTGTTCAGCACGCGCGCCGAGTCGCGGCTGTACCGCAGCTGGGGCGCCACGGTGATCGGCATGACCAACCTGCAGGAGGCGAAGCTCGCGCGCGAAGCCGAGATCGCCTACACGACGGTCGCGCTGGTCACCGACTACGACTGCTGGCACGAGAGCGAGGCCGACGTCGACGTCAGCGCCGTGCTCGCGGTGATCCGGCAGAACGTCGACCTGGCGCGGCGCGTGGTCGTCGAGTTGGCGCGCCGCATCGCCAGCGCGCCCGAGCCGATCCGCGACGCGGGCAGCATGCGGCACGCGGTGATGACGCACCGGGACGCGATCAGCGCCGACGCACGGCGGCGGCTGCAGCTCCTGATCGGCCAGCACATCGGCTGAGGACGGCTGCGCCGGCGCGCGTCGGCGGCGTTCCCTTGGGGTCGTCGGGAGGGCTCGTGGACCCGCACGCAACCTGGTCCGTACGTGCCACGGGCCCGGCGGTCTCGCGACCACCGGGCCCGTGGCGTGTCCGGCACTCAGTAGACGCTCACGTAGGTCTCGAGTGCCTTGCTCGTCACCAGCCCCGCCGGGTTGGTCGGGAAGACGTAGTTGACCTGCGCGACGCCCTGGACGAACAACTGCACACCCAGTGGGGCGAGCGGCGGAATCGTGAAGGCCCACGTGTCGTTCGGCACGTTGTTGGGCAGGAAGAAGACGTTGACCAAGCCACCCAACGTCAGGTGCGCGAGGCACGGGCTGTTGAGCTGGCCGAACGACGCGGTCAGCAGGCTCGTGCCGGGAACGTCCGCGGCGAAGCCGACCGCGAGCGCGCTAGCGTAGAAGTTCTGCGACACCCACTGCGGGATGTTGTGCGCCGTCCAGACGACCGGCGTCCCCGGGATCGGCGCCGGCGTCGCGGTGATCTCGTAGCCAGGGACGCAGGCCGCACCGTACTGGTAGTGACGGGCGTAGCCGGCCGAGCCGACGACGACGTTGTCGATGAAGGCATCGTTGCCGAAGCCGGACGTGCCGAGGAACCGGATCCGGTTGGTGCCGGGCGTCAGCGCGAAGCTGCGGTTCTTCCACTGGCTGGCCGTCGGGGTGAACTGGCCGGTGTAGGGAGCGGTGTAGAGCACGCCACCTGGCTGGTTGGTCATCGTGACGACGGTCGCCCACGTGACGCCACCGTCGTTGGACTCTTGCAGCGCGATGGTGTCCCACGACGCGAGGTTCGGCGGGTAGTTCGTGCCGGCCACGTCGAAGAACGCGCGGTCACCACCGCCGGTCGGGAACAGGAGAACCGGGCCGGTCAGGTGTGCGGTGTTCCCCGCGCCCCACGTCCGGAAGTTGAACCGCACGGCCTGCGCGCCGACGCCGAAGGCGCTCACCGGACGGAGGCCCGGACCCACGGTACCGCCGCTGTTCGTCCAGCAGCCGGTGAAGCCGGCTTCGAAATCCTGCGGGTTCCCCGTCGGGTCCATGTCGATCTGCACCGAGGCGGTCGTCACCGAGCTGCCGCTGGGGGTGCAGCCGACGGTGCAACGGTAGTACGTCGTCGCCGATTGGCTGATGACCTGCGTGGGAGCCATGCCGAGTTGGCTCCAGTTGAGGTCGTCCGCGCTGTACTCCCACAGGTAGGTGACGTCGGTGCCAGGCGTCGCGTTCTGCAGCCCGAGCGTGTAGTTCACGCCGTCGCAAGCGAAGGCCGGGGCGCCCGTCACGTTACCGGGGGCCGGAAAGCCCGAGCAGAGGGCCTGGGCCGGAGCGGCCGCGGCGAGCAGCGACAGGGCTGCCGTCGAGAGAAGGAGCTTGTTCATGTCCGGGTGGCGTGGAAAGCAGAAGGCGAACCGCGCACGGAATTCACGCAATCGCCGCGTTCGATGCTACTCGAACTTGCGGCCTCGCCTGCGTGGCTCCTTGCGCGTGCGGCTGGGCGGCGCGGGACGTTCCGTGGGCCGCAACATCGTTGCAGTCGTCCGTGTGGTGGCGAACCGCGTGGCCGCCAGGCGTTGCCGGCCGCGTGCTCGGCCCCGCGGCGGGACGGCGAACGGTGCGTCGTCGTGGCTCGCTGGCCTCGCGCCGAACCTCCAGGGGTAC